>Ga0207972_100004_pt1 | contig 494787 bp, 453 predicted proteins | sample LakWasMe75_LOW10_2_FD_183903 | JGI IMG/M metagenome (GOLD analysis project Ga0207972, IMG submission 183903) | Freshwater sediment methanotrophic microbial communities from Lake Washington under simulated oxygen tension - Sediment Metagenome... | ecosystem: Environmental > Aquatic > Freshwater...
ATCACCAAGGAGACCAAAACCGACCCAAGGCACTACACTTATCCACAGCCGACCTTCACAGGTTGGCCATTAGCCCTGGCTCAAAATTCAATCGGCACGGTGGCTCAATTTTGAATCGGCGCCAACAATTGTTGCCAACTGCCCTTTCGAGTCCGCATCCGCTTATGGATTTGCACGAGCGCCAACTGGTGGCGCCTCCTATAGGTACCTTTGGCGATCACGAGTCGTCGTCACCACGCTGGATGCTGAAGGAGCTCCAGCCTATGAACAGATAGACAGCGTTAGCTTTACCGACTTTGCGGTTGTTGAGTTGGGCGATCTGATCTTCCTGAGAATCGAGAATGCAGCAAGAAACGTTCGGGATCTTCTCAATGCGCTCGAAACTCTGGCCGGCATGGGCTTCACGGCGAAGCCTGTGACATTCGACAAAGCGCGCCCCTCTGCCGTCTTCAATTCAGTCGACTCTTCCAAACTTGTAGGCATGAAGGTCGTTGGTGCTGTCCTCGCCGACGACCTCTTAGCTCGGATGGAATTCGTGTCCAAGGAAGGGATGGTGGTTGAGAACATGGAGGTCCTCAAAGGCCTGAAGTACAAGGTCGAACTCGCAGTGTTTGAAGTTGTTCTGAGTGGGCTGAGGGGGCAAATTGCATTTGCTGCGAATGGGACTGTCAAGATCAGTGGCCAGATTGCACCCAAGTTGATAAGCCTTCTAGAGCAAGATCTCCCGCTGTTCATTTGATTTGATTTGCGGCCAATCTCGTACATCATCAACGCGGCGGTTCATCTCGACGCCGCCGCAATACCGACCTCATCGACCTAACGCGACGCAGGACGACGCAAGGCCGCCAGCGCGCAAGCCCGAATGGTCCGGGGATTTCGTGGTTTGGAGCTCAACCACGGGGCTCCGGCGGCACATCGGCGGCCTGGATTCCGCAAAGACTTGCTGCGCAGGGCGTATAGCCACTAATAGCGAAAATCGTATTGGCATCCGATCGTGCCCTACCCTGACCTACGCCCCAGCAGGTTGTGTCAATTGCTCGCGATAGCCACCATGAGCGACAACGCATCCGCCTACGGTCACTGCCATGTCGACACCCTCGCCGCAATCCCCGGACAGACATCCCCCACTGCCGACGCCTGGCACAACGGGCTACGTCGAAGTACCTCAGTTCCTCACGAAGCCGCCCTTGCCGTTTCGCAGAACCATCCGCCGTCACGAACTGCACCAGATCGTCCCCCTGGCTGAAACAACGATCTACGAGATGGAGCAGCGCGGCGAGTTTCCCCGACGCTTCAGACTCACCGCCCGCTGTGTCGTCTGGGACCTAGAAGAGGTCGAGGGCTGGATCGAGGCAAAAAAGGAAGCTTCGCGGTCAGCAAACACCGGCGCACACCCTGGCCCTGACGTCAGGCTCCGCCAATATCGCCCCGTAAGATGACCACCTTCCCTTCAGGACCTCGTCTGGCGCGCCGTCCAACGTGTCAGCCCCTTTGCCGTGAATTCATGGATCCGAGATTCAGACGCATCTGGGGTTCAAGGGCATGTACTTCGATGATGAGATGACGGCAGATCGCATTGAGTGAGTCCAAAGTCCGGTCCGCCATCTGCCCAAATACAAAGATGTTTGTCATGAGCATCCCCTTCAGGGCGGCCCCGCCCGAGGATGCCACGGGATACCGAAATGAGTACGAGCCAGGGTCAACGCGATCCAGATCAGACAGGAACTGCAGCTCTTCCTCGTCAATGACTCGCAGGGCAAGAGAAAGCCTGTCTCTCATGGCGGTAAGAACGGGCTGTGCCATGCTCAGCAGCGTCATGAGCGAATGCTCCCTCCACAGCCTTGGCAATACCCACCGAAGCTCCTGGTCGTCGACACTGAGCCTGGCCGAGCGGTATACCATCGCCTTCAGGTAGAGCTCGATCGCGTGGCGAAAGAGAAAGATGACGGGACAAGCACCGTAGTCAATATCACCGACGCCCCTGCGCTCGGAATCGGCGATCAAACAATGTGCTGCGTTCCGGTAACTCACCGCATAGGAAACCACATCGCTCGGCGCGTGCTTGCTCCAGTTCAGCAAGGCATTTCCGTATGTCCCGCGAGGTGCGGAGTAGAACTCTTCAATCGTCATGCTGTCGAGCAGGAGGTAAGACGGGCTGCGGCGAGAGCAACGATGCAGTCATCTGGTATGTGCCCCGCTTGATGCATCACAACTTGCGCAGATTTTTCACGGCAGCCTAATGCGGCGCTCGCGCTTGGCGAGCTTCGACAACAAGTAGGCAGACACCGTGCCCATGACCTCGATGGCGGCCTTCGCTTCCTCATCAGCAAGTGTCGGCAGCCACGGTCGGCCATGGCCAGTGCCCTGCTTGTTGCGAACCCGATTGACACCCAAGGCCGAAAGGAAGAGCCCTCGCTCCATCGACTTGACCGCCGGCTCGCCAGGCTGCTCGGGCATTTCGGGGACGGCGAGGTCGAGGGCTACGAAAGCCATGCCGAGCAGTGCCTGGAAGTTGGCGCCGCTGGGATATCTTCCTTGCAGTGTATCGAGGACATGGGCGGCCGTAGCCTCCATCAAGTCTTTTCCGGTGCCCGTGATCAGGGCAGCATCCTCAGCGCCCTTTTGTGCTCGTCGGGCGTAGGCGGCGAGAGCATCAGTTAGCGCGATGCCGTGCAAAGAGGAGAGCACCTTGGGAGAAAGCGTGCCGTCGTCGGTCAAAACAAAGCCTTCTGCGTCGAAGGCTGCCTTTGCGTTGTCAATCGCTTCGCGGCCCACATAGTTGGTGGAAGCCTCTCGGAATCCGCCGCATGCGCGCACCTTCGCGAGCAAGCCTGAAGCGAACCGACTTGCTGCCACCGGGCTTGAGTCCATAACCGCGTAGAGGACAGCCCGAACGCGCTTCGCCTTTCCAATTAGCTGTCCCTGCTGCTTGGGATCATGCCCTGCAAGGCCCGCCTGATTGACGTGAAATTCGATGTCGGCGTGCGAAGGCTCTCGATAGACGCCGTTGTTGTTCGAGTCGTCTACGAGCTGCATGAGTGCGTGGGCGATCGTGTCGGTCACCGGGATGTGAGACATTATTCTTTCCTTTTTTTGGAGGGTTCAGCCTGGGTCATCCGTTCACTCTCACGTTTGAACGTAATGCATAGTCCTATATTGCCCGATGGCGCTGACTCGTCGAAACCACAGCAAGAGAAATTGAAATAGTGCACCAAGATCACACGCCCCCGATGACCGACGACGTTCTGACCGCAACGCTTGAGAAGCACAAGGCTGTCGTTGTTCACTTTTCGCACCACGCGAAAATGCGCGCAGGTGGAGTATTTCCCGATGACCTGCAACAGGCCCTCAACAACAAGGACAAATGGCCTCTGTCATGTTCGGTCCTGTGGCCGGGACACACCATGCAGCCCTGCGGCAGCGTTGGCGTAATGTTCAGGCCAACTGCTGCCTCAGTTCTATCCGTTTCCAACACCGACTCGGGCTCCTTCGCAGCGCCTGACGGTACCGATCATTCCGGAGGAAAGCCGCTGAACATGGACACCCTTGAGGAGACGTTCCAAGTCGCAGGCCACTACAACGAGTGGCGCGTCCTCGGCGCAGAAGTGATCGGCATCTTTGTCCACAACATCTACTATGTGGAAGCGAAGAAGGAGCTACAGATCCCAGGTCTGCCTGGCGGAGAGATATTGAATGAGATCAGCGTGACGGGCATCAAGCTTGCGGAGGTATTCGACGCATTCGAGCCCTTGCAGGTCTTCACGATGACGCCCTCAGGATTGGCTCAAGTAGTCGGACCTTAGCCTCCCTCGCGACCGCTCCTGGGATCCGACGACAAATGTTGTAGCGAACTGCTGAATCGCCCCGGGGCGATTCACTGCATCAAGTGCATCCTCAACTGCTGCGGCTTGGATGCTCTCTCGAGCGCCAGCAGAGAGTTCATTTTTCCAGCATTTTGATCGCCCATAGTGCTCAAAATGCAGTTTCCATAAACCACCAAGATCTAACGCCTCGCTGCCAAGGACTACGGCAGATTGCCCACTACCGAAGTAGTGCAGATCGAGCAGCGCGAGCGCCCTCTCAGAACGGTGCATTAAAAGCGAACGTCCCGCAATGAAAAATCGCCCTGTTCGGGCGGGTTCGAGTGCTGCATAGGGCCGTACAACGCCGCCTATCCAACCAAGGCTTCCAACTCCTTGGACGCCGAACGCGATAACCGCCGCCCCTCCTTGGCCACATTGACCTGCAAGGCAACGCAGGCCACCTCCAGAACATCGCCGGCCAGCGCATAGCTGCCCTTGGCCTGCAACCAGGCCAACACATCCGCCAAGTGCCAGATCGACGCACTGCCCTCATGCACAGGCGCCGGGAAGCTGCCCGGATGGGCCAACATCAGCTTGCGCATGTTCTGCCGCGACACGCCGACGATGTCAGCCACATCGGTCAGCCCGACCAAATCCGGCGCAACCTCGATCAGCCTGGCCGACGGTACGGCACGCCGCACGTCAGCCAGCGCACTGCGCACCGCCGCGTCCGCACTGTCCGCCTCGCGGGTGAACTCCAGGGCAAGCCGCCCCGGCTGCCCGATGCCGACCAGGGCATCGTCGCAGCCGGCCGCTCCTAGGCGCTCGACCAGCGCATCCACGTCACGGTCATCGTCGGCAAGCTGGTATTTCAGGGTGAAGGTGTATTCCATCGCGCTACTCCTCGGCATCGTCGGCCGCGTCCTGCTGCTTGCGGTGCGTAGTGCAGTTGTCAACGACGCGCCGCAAGGCGCGCGCGTGGTTCCCTGGGTTCTTCGGCGTGCTCCACACGCAGGTGATACAGAACTCGCCGCAACGACACTCCGCATCGTTGTACGGGCAGTAAATCCGCCCCCAGGCGTGGCTGCCGCCGACTTCCACGCGCCAACCTTGCCCTTCGGCATGCCTGAGTGCTTCCTCGACCTCTTTCTTCGGATGAGAGGAACGGGCCATCAACAGTCTCCAGTATGGGAATGATTGGCCAGGTTGTCAAGTGACAACCTGGCCACTGCTTCAGGCCATTGCGCTCAACACCGGCACGACCACGTTGTCTGGCATCAGCTTTGGCACGTAGGTCTGCCCGTCGATCCAGGCATCGACCATGCTGGCCCACTCCTGCAGCATGTGGCGCCGCTGCTCTGCGTACTCGGCCTTGTTGTAGATCGAGCGCGAGGAACGCCCCTCCTCGTGCGCAAGGCACTTCTCGATCCAGTCGCGGTTGAACCCGATCTCGTTGAGCAGCGTCGAGCCAGTGCGGCGCAGATCGTGGACGGTGAACGGCTCCAGCGGCAGGCCTGCAGCTTTGGCCCGCTGCGCCACGATCTGAGTGACCCGGTTGAGGGTCGCGTGAGACATGCAACGGTCGGAGTCGTATCGGGACGGCAGCACGAATTTCGAGCCAGCCGCGCAGGTATGCAGCGCCACCAGGATGTCCAACGCCTGGCGCGACAGGTAGACCACATGCGGATTGCGCCCCTTCATCCGCTGCTTCGGAATGGTCCAGGTCGCGTTCTCGAAATCAACCTCGTCCCAGGTGGCCTCGATCAGCTCGCTCTTGCGCACCAGCGTCAGCAGGATCATGCGCAGCGCCAAGCGGATGGTCGGATACGTGGCGACCGACTCCATCTGCCGCGACATCAAACGGATCTCCAACGGCGACAAGGCACGGTCCTTGGGTACGAAGGTTGCAATCGAGGCCGCGCCCACGTCGGCCGCCGGGTTGTCCACCTTCTCCCCATGCAGGATGGCGAAAGCATAGACCTGCTTCACGATGTCGCGGACATGCACCGCAGTGGCCGGCGCGCCCCTCCCCTTCACCTTGCCGCACAAGGCGCGCAAGTCATCGGCGGTGATTTCGTTGAGCAGGCGGTTCTGGAAAGCCGGCAGGATGTCCCGATCGACGATGCTCTTGCGCATCGCCCGCGTGCTGTCGGCCATTCGGGCGCCGGCCAGCCACTGGGAGGTCATGTCGCCGAAGTTTTTGGCGGCGGTCAGGCGGCGCTTCTCGCGCTGCTTCTCCAGCGCGGGAGATTTGCCCTGGGCGACGGCCTTCTTGGCATCCAGCAGCTTTTCTCGGGCCATCCCCAGCGAAATGCCCGCCGGCCCGTAGCGGCCAATGGTCAGGGTCTCGCGGCGGCCGTTGAGACGGTAATCGAAGCGGAAGGTGACGGTACCGGTGGGCGATACCGTCACGTACATTCCATCCCGGTCAGAAGCCTTATAAGTCAAGGACTTAGGCTTCAAATTGCGCAGTGCGGTGTCGGTAAGCATCGAGGTTTTTCCTCCTGTTCGTGACGGCTTTTACCGTCAGGGGTCAGGAGACCTGCTGATGCCTGGAAAGCCGCATGAAACAAGCTTTCCAGAGGAGTGATTTACCGTCAAAGACCGATTTGGTCTCGATAGTCAACAAGGAGGTCTTAATCCGACCTCCGGTTTCTACCGTCACCTCTACCGTCAATCCGTTTCGCTGCCCGGCGATAGCTGCCGATAGCTGCCGCGACGTATTTCCTTTGAAATCAACACGTTACGGCGGATTTTCGATAGGTAGCGATAGTCCCCGAAGGACGTGATTTCACTCCCACTCAATCGTCGCTGGCGGCTTGCTGCTCACGTCGTAGGTCACGCGGTTGATGCCACGCACCTCGTTGATGATGCGGCCCGACACCTTCTTGAGCAGCGCGTACGGCAGCTCGGCCCAGTCGGCGGTCATGAAATCGCTGGTCTGCACGGCGCGCAGGGCCACCACGTAGTCGTAGGTGCGGCCGTCGCCCATCACGCCCACGCTCTTGACGGGCAGGAACACGGTGAAGGCCTGGCTGGTGAGGTCGTACCAAGTCTTGCCGCTGGCCTCGTCCACAAAGTTGCGCAACTCTTCGATGAAGATCGCGTCGGCGCGGCGCAACAGGTCGGCGTATTCCTTCTTCACTTCGCCCAGGATGCGCACGCCCAGGCCGGGGCCGGGGAAGGGATGGCGGTAGACCATCTCGGGCGGCAAGCCCAGGGCCACGCCAAGCTCGCGCACTTCGTCCTTGAACAGGTCGCGCAGCGGCTCCAGCAGCTTCAGGCCCAGTTGCTCGGGCAGGCCACCCACGTTGTGGTGGCTCTTGATGGTGACGGCCTTCTTGCTCTTGGCGCCGCCGGATTCGATGACGTCGGGGTAGATGGTGCCCTGGGCCAGGAACGTGGCCCCCTTGGCGCCATTGCCTGCCGCCTTGAGCTTGGCGGCTTCGGCCTTGAACACATCCACGAACAGGCCACCAATGATCTTGCGCTTTTGTTCGGGCTCGCTGACTCCTGCCAGCTTGCCCAAGAACAGGTCGCTGGCGTCCACGCGGATGACCTTGGCGTGCAGCTTGCCCACGAACATGTCCATGACCATGTCGCCTTCGTTCAGGCGCAGCAGGCCGTGGTCCACAAACACGCAGGTGAGCTGGTCGCCGATGGCGCGGTGGATCAGGGCTGCGGCAACGGACGAATCCACTCCGCCCGACAGACCCAGGATCACTTCCTCATCGCCCACCTGCTGGCGGATCTGCTCGACGGCCTCAGCGATGTGGTCGCGCATGACCCAGTCGGGTGAGGTGCCACAAATGCCGAGCACAAAACGATCCAGCAGCGCCCGGCCCTGCACGGTGTGCGTGACTTCGGGGTGGAACTGCACGGCATAGAAGCGGCGGTCTTCGTCGGCCATGCCGGCGATGGGGCAGCTCTCGGTGCTGGCCATGAGCTTGAAGCCCGGGGGCAGCTCAGTGACCTTGTCGCCGTGGCTCATCCACACGTTCAGCATGCCGTGGCCTTCGGGGGTGGTGAAGTCGGCAATGTCCTTGAGCAATGCAGTGTGGCCGCGTGCGCGTACGGCGGCAAAGCCGAACTCGCGCTTGTGGCCGCCTTCGACCTTGCCGCCCAGCTGGTGCGCCATGGTCTGCATGCCATAGCAAATGCCCAGCACGGGCAGTCCCAGTTCAAACACGGCCTGAGGGGCCTTGTCGGTGGTGTCCTCGTACACACTGGCGTGGCTGCCAGAGAGGATGATGCCCTTGAGCGAGCCGTCCTTGGCATAGTCACGGACCCACTCGTCCGTCACATCACAGGGGTGTACCTCGCAGTACACATTGGCCTCACGCACACGGCGGGCGATGAGCTGGGTGACTTGCGAGCCGAAATCGAGGATGAGGATTTTCTGGTGTTGCATGGTGGTGGTCCGTCAGAGGCTGGAAAGGTCGAGAAGGGGTACACCGCTGCGCCGTGCGGCAGCGATCTGCTGAGGGTCGAACGTGGCCAGCGGAAGGCGCAGCGACCGCGCGAGCCACAGGTAGGCGGCGTCAAAAGTAGGCAGGCCCGTTTCCAATGCCACGTCCAGCACGGCCTTGTGCTGGGCAGGTGCAAGCTCATGCAGTTCCACCCGATGTCGGATGGCTTCGATCACGCCCCACAGGCCTTCAACGGACGCTGCGGGGATACGGCCACTGTGCACGCCACTGGCAAGGATGTTGTGGCACTCCCAGTGCCACAGGTTGGGGGCCTGGGGTTCGACCTCGTCACGGCGGATAAGGGCGTAAAGGCGGCGGGTATGGTCACTGGCCGCATCGGGCAGCAGCCAGGCGGCGGTGACGGAGGCATCGAGGACGAAGGCGGTCATGCGGTGCTCCGCCCGGTGCGACGCAGGCCATCCACACCGGATGACCCTGCGGGCAGGATGCTGGCATGCAATGCATCCATCTGGCCCAGCTCACGCGCAATCTGCTCGTCGGAAATCACCGGTCGGCGGCGAACGGGCAGCATGCGAACCACCTCTTTGCCATGCCGGGTGATGCGCACTTCCTCGCCCTGCTCGACCAACTCGATCAGGGCGGAAAACCGACTTTTGGCTTCATAGATGCCGACGGACTGCATGACTGCGCGGATTCCCCAAAAAGAAAAGTCTGGCCTGAACAACAAATTCAGACCAGACTATATCAGTCTGACCAGATTTTTTCAATCAGGCCAGATTGAATCAACAGCGATCAGTCAGCGCGGTAGTTTGGCGCTTCCTTGGTAATCTGCACGTCGTGCACATGGCTTTCGCGGATACCGGCGGTGGTGATCTCCACGAACTCGGCCTTGTTGTTCATGTCCTCGATGGTGGCGCAGCCGCAATAGCCCATGGAGGCGCGCACACCGCCTGCCATCTGGTAAACGATGGAAACCATCGAGCCCTTGTAGGGCACGCGGCCTTCGATGCCTTCGGGAACGAGCTTGTCGGCGTTCGGGTTGCCGGTGCTGGACTCCTGGAAGTAGCGGTCAGCGCTGCCCTGCTGCATGGCGCCGATGCTACCCATGCCGCGGTAGCTCTTGTAGCTGCGGCCCTGGAACAGGATGACCTCGCCAGGCGCTTCTTCGGTGCCCGCGAACATGCCGCCCATCATCACCGTGCCTGCGCCTGCAGCCAGGGCCTTGGCGATGTCGCCGCTGTAGCGGATGCCGCCGTCAGCGATCAGCGGCACGCCTGTGCCCTTGAGGGCCGTAGCCACGCTGTCGATCGCCATGATCTGGGGCACGCCCACGCCCGCCACGATGCGGGTGGTGCAGATGGAGCCGGGGCCGATGCCGACCTTGACCGCATCAGCACCAGCCTCGACCAGCGCCAGTGCAGCCGCGCCGGTGGCGATATTGCCGCCGATCACATCGATCTGCGGGTAGTTCTGCTTGACCCAGCGCACACGGTCGATCACGCCCTTGCTGTGGCCGTGGGCCGTGTCCACCACGATGGCATCGACACCCGCCTTAACGAGGGCTTCGACGCGTTCTTCGGTGCCCTCGCCCACACCTACCGCTGCACCCACGCGCAGGCGGCCTGCGGCATCGCGCGCGGCGTTGGGGAAGCTGGTTTGCTTGGTGATGTCCTTCACCGTGATCAGGCCCTTGAGCTCAAAGGCGTCGTTCACGACCAGGATGCGTTCGAGCTTGTGCTTGTTGAGCAGCGCCTTGGCCTGAGCAGGCGTCGTGCCCTCTTTTTCATTGACCGTGATGAGCTTCTCGCGCGGGGTCATGATCTGGTGGACCTTGACGTCGTAGCGAGTCTCAAAGCGCAGATCGCGTCCCGTGACGATGCCGACCACCTTGCCACCGTCGCACACGGGAAAGCCCGAAATGCCCAGTTGCTCGGACAGCTGCAGCACCTGCAGCACGGTGTGCTCAGGGGTGATGACCACGGGGTCGCGCAGCACGCCGGACTCATAGCGCTTGACCTTGGCCACATGGGCGGCCTGCTCTTGCGCGGTGAGGTTCTTGTGCACGATGCCAATGCCGCCCTCCTGGGCGATGGCGATGGCCAGACGTGCTTCAGTCACAGTGTCCATGGCGGCGGACACGAGCGGCAGGTTCAGCTGGATATTGCGGGAGAGTTTCGTCGCGAGGGACGTGTCCTTGGGCAGGACCTGGGAGTACGCTGGCACCAGCAACACATCGTCGAAGGTGAGCGCTTTTCCAAGAAGGCGCATGAGAAAGCTCCAAAAAACGGATTGTACCCGCGCCGCGTGTGGCAAAAACGCGCCCACCCCTATGCAACGCACTGGCGGGGGGGGAATCACATGGATAAACTTGTCCGCATGAAAATGCACAAGCTTCTCCTGCTGGCCGTGGCCTGCACCTGGGCCATGGGCGCGGCGGCGCAATGGCAGTGGACGGACAAAGACGGACGCAAGGTCTTCAGCGATCGCCCACCACCGCCCGATATTCCCGAAAAAAGCATCCTGAAGCAGCCGGGCGGCAACCGTGCGGCACGTGCGGCAGCCCCTGCTGCGCCAGCTGCCTCCGACGCGGCTGCGGGTGCAACGCCAGCAGTAGCCGCAGTCCCCAAGGCCGCAGCCAGCGCCCCGGGGGCCGGCAAGGACAAGGAGCTGGAAGAGAAGAAGGCCCAGGCAGAGGCCGCCGAGGCCGCCAAGAAAAAGGCCGAGGACGAAAAGATCGCCAAAGCCAAGGCCGACAACTGCACACGTGCACGCGCGGCCAAGGCAGCGTTTGATGCCGGAAAGCCCATCACGCAAGCCAATGCGCAAGGCGAAAAAATCTTCTTGGACGGCCCCGCCCGCGCGGCCGAGGCCAAACGCATCGACGACATCGTTGCGAGCGACTGCGTGCGCTAAGTGGCATGCTGCTCCGCCCTTGGGCGGATCAGCACAGCCTCATCAATAGCCGGACTTGCCCCCCGGTCGGCGGCGCGCAAAAAGCCCGGTGGTGCGCGCCCCCTGGCGGGCAAAACGCTCCCGGCGTGCGACCTTGGGGTCCACTTTCAAAGGCCGGTAGATTTCCACGCGGTCCAGCGGTTGCAATACTGCATCCAACCGGGCGGGGCGACCCCAAATACCCAATGCTTGCGTGCCCTCGGCCTCCGGCATGGGCGGCCCGACAATGGCGCAGCTGGCGCGCAGGGCATCCGTCACCGTGGAGCCCACCGGCAGATCCAGGGTCCGCTCACGTACCTCGCGCGGGCCCAGACAGACGACGACGGTAATCGTGAGTGTCTTTGAGGCACCCGCCCCACCCTCAGCCATAGACCTGCTCCGCGCGCTTGACGAAAGCGTCCACCATGCTGCCTGCAATGCGGTCGAACACCGGCCCCACCAGCGTGGCCAATGCAGCGCTGTCAAACCCGTAGTTCAGCAGCAGTTCCACCTTGCACGCACGCTGCGTGCCGTCCCCGACGGCATGAAAGTGCCAGTCTCCATCCAGCCGTGAAAACGGTCCGTTCACCAGATGCATCTGTACGCGCTTACCCGCTTCATGGGTGTTGCGCGTGACAAAGGTCTGACGGATGCCGCTGAACGCAATGCCTACTTCAGCGGTCATGCCGTCACTGGTCTGCTCCAGCACGGCAGCGCGGTCGCACCAGGGCAGGAACTGGGGGTAATGCTCCACCCCGGTGACCAGGGCAAACATCTCTTCGGGGCTGTACCAAATGAGGACGGACTTGTGGACGGTTTTCATGCAGGCAGCAGGCGCGGGGCTTTCAGACGAGAAAGGCGGGCCGGGGAAACTAGAATCACGGGTCTCTGAACGGCCACAATTGTATGTAGGGAGATCTTTTATCTCCCGCAGGGCGCCGCATCTGAACTACATGGCCAAAAAACCCGATCCCACCTCCCGCATTGCCGACAACAAAAAGGCGGCCTACAACTACTTCTTCGAAGAGCGCCACGAGGCGGGCATGGTGCTGCACGGCTGGGAGGTCAAGGCGCTGCGCGAGGGGAAAGTCCAGCTTACCGACGGCTATGTGCTGATCCGCGATGGCGAACTGTATCTGCTCGGCTGCCTGATCCTCCCGCTCAAGACGGCCTCCACCCACGTCAACCCGGAATCGGCCCGCACCAAGAAGCTGCTGCTCAAAAAGGATGACATCAAGCGCCTGATTGGCAAGGTCGAGCAAAAGGGCTACACCCTGGTGCCCATCAACCTGCACTGGAAGAATGGCTTTGTGAAATGCGAGATCGCACTGGCCAAGGGCAAGGCAGAGCATGACAAGCGCGACACCATCAAGGACCGCGAAGGCAAGCGCGAAGTGGAGCGCGCCATGAAGAGCAGGAATCGTTAGTCCCCGGAGGTGCTACGCACCTGCCCCCAAAGAGGGACGCTTCCGGCCCTTGCGCGGGGGCGCTGGTTGGAGCCGCGCCAGTTTTGATGCAAGCGACTTTTTTTCATGCGTGGTGGAATAAACCTCCGCGCCCTTGTGTTTGTGGAGGTGCAAGGCGGTATGTGCCGTTATCTGCAATCCCTCTTCTACCTGGAGAAACCATGAAAAAGATCCTGTCCATTGCTGCGTTCCTGGCCATTGCCGGCTGCTCCACCATGGCGGCCGACAGCCCTGTGAAAACCATGGACGGCGTACTCGTCGGCGCAGGCGGCATGACGCTTTACACGTTCGACCGCGACGCTACGGGCAGCGGCAAATCGGTGTGCAACGGCCCCTGCGCCACCAACTGGCCGCCGCTCATGGCCAGCAAGGCCCCCAGCGGCGACTACAGCGTCATCACCCGCGACGACGGCAAGACCCAGTTGGCCTACAAGGGCAAGCCCCTGTACTACTGGATCAAGGACACCAAGCCCGGCGACAAAACGGGTGATGGCGTGAACCAGGTCTGGCACACCGCTCGGCCCTGAGAACCCGTTCAAAGCCGCACAGGCTCCGCACTGCATGAACCGCACCCAGGTCATCGAACAGCTGCCGGGCCTTCGCCGCTACGCGCGGGTGTTGACAGGGGACGCCTGGGCCGCCGACGACCTGGTGCAGGACACACTGGAGCGGGCCTGCAGCAAATGGCTGCTATGGCGCACCGGCACTGACCTGCGCGCATGGCTGTTCACGCTCATGCACAACCTGCACCACAACCAGCGCCGCGCGCAGCCTGCGCTGGCGCCAGTGGATATCGATGACGTTCAGGACCAGCTGCCCGGGGCCCGCGAGCCCTCAGACGATGCGCTGGACCTGGAGCGCTGCCTGCAGCGCCTGCCCGCAGACCAGCGGGCCGTACTGCTGCTGGTCGCCATGGAGGACATGAGCTACGAAGACACTGCGCGCATCCTCGGCGTTCCGGTGGGCACCGTCATGTCACGTCTCTCGCGGGCCCGCATGCGCCTGCGCGCACTGATGGACCGTGAGCCCACGCAGGGCCCCGCCCAGGCCGCACAAGGCGCCCCGGCAGGCCCAGCAGCAGGCACAGCGCCCGCACTGCGCCGCCTCAAATAGTCCCCAGACCCCGATCCCCCTCCACCATGGACCCGACCCGCCCTGCCCTTCCACCACGCGCTGACGAAACAAGCGCCTGGCATGCCCTTGTGGACGGCCAGTTGCCGCCGGCGCAGGCCCAGGCGCTGCGTGAGCAACTGCGGGGCAACGAGGCGGCTCAGGCCACCATGTCTCACTGGCAGGCGCAGCGGCAACGGCTGCACGCTCTGCATCAGGACCTGCTCCACGCCCCTGTTCCCGACGCCATGCTGGCCGCTGCGTTGCGTGCTACAGACCGGCGAGAGCAACACACGCAGTGGTGGCGTTGGGGTGGGATGGCCGCCTCGGTGCTGCTGGCCTTTGTGCTGGGCTGGACAGGACGCAGCCAGTGGCCGGCAGGGATGTCCGGCAAAACCATCGCGGCAGGCCAAGGCACCATGCAGGCGGTTGCCGGACCAGCGCAGCGCTTCGCTCAACAGGCCTCGGTCGCCCACGCGGTGTACCAACCCGAAGTGCGTCACCCGGTTGAGGTCACAGCCGCCCAGCAAGACCACCTGGTGCAATGGCTGTCCAAGCGGCTGGATCGCCCTCTCAAAGTGCCCGCGCTGGGCGCGCAAGGCTACGAGCTGGTGGGCGGCCGGTTGTTGCCCGGCGACACCGGCGTGCGTGCACAGTTCATGTACCAGAACAGCACCGGCCAGCGCATCACGCTGTACCTGGGCGCCCTGGCGCCCGTACCGACCCACCCGGCCAACGATAACAAGGCCAAGCCGGTAGCACCCATCGCAGCACCCACTACCGCGTTCCAGTTCACCCAGGAAGGCCCGGTGCCTGGCTTTTACTGGACGGATGCAGGCTTTGGCTATGCGCTGAGCGGGCAGCTGTCGCGCCCCGAGCTGCTGACCCTGGCCACCGTCGTCTACCAACAGTTGAACCCCTGACGCGCCGCCAGGGGCTCCGCCCGGTGATGACGTTCGCCGATCAGGCCAGGCTGGCCAGAGGGTGCGCGTGCGCAGGCCAGGGACTGGCAAAGAAGGGCGTGACCATATCCGGCGTCACGTCTTCAATGCGGCCAGGATTCCATTGGGGTGCATGGTCTTTGTTCACGGCCAGGGCGCGAATGCCCTCCACCGTCTCACTCTGCCCAGGGCGCAGGAAGAAGCAGTGGCGCACCATGTCGCGCTCCATGCGCAGGTCGTCGGCCAGGCCCATTGCACGGGCACGGCGGATCTGCTCCAGCACCACATGCAGCATCAGCGGCGAACGCTTGCGCAGCGTGGCCGCCGTGGCGCGTGCCCAGTCGCTGTCGGAGGCTTCGAGTGCCTGCACGATGTCACCGACGGTTGGCAGAGCAAAATATTGGTCAATATCTGCCAAAGCGCTAGAACCGCTTGCCTGAGCCGCTACAAATTGAGAAGCAATATAGGTCTTGATGGCTGCGCCATCCGCAAAGCTTTGTGTGGCCAGAGCCTCCCACACCGCCGCCTGCCGGTCTGAGGGCAGGCAGCCATCGGCCAGCTGGTAGGCGATGGCGTCGGCAGCGCCGATGGTGTCGCCCGTCAGCGCCAGCCACTCGCCCACACGGCCGGGGCAACGGCTCAGAAAGTACCCACCGCCCACGTCCGGGAAGAGGCCAATGGCCGTCTCGGGCATGGCCATCTTCGTGCGTTCGGTCACCACGCGCAGCGCTGCGCCCTGGCTGATGCCCATGCCGCCGCCCATCACGATGCCGTCCATGAAAGCGATGTAGGGCTTGGGATAGTTGTGGATCAGGTGATTGAGCGCATATTCTTCAGTGAAGAAATCCTCAATCAACGGATTGCCCTGGCTGCCCGCCTGGTGCAGAAAGCGGATATCACCGCCTGCGCAAAAGGCGCCAAACGGGCCTTCCTTGTTGCTGCCGCGAATCGCCACGGCCAGCACCCGGGCATCGTTCTGCCAGGCCAGCAGGATGCCCATCAGGTCACGCACCATGCCCAGCGACAGGGCATTGAGCGCACGCGGGCGATTCAGGGTAATGAAGCCCACCTGGCCTCGCACTTCGCTCAACACTTCCGACACGACCGTCTCCGTCATTTTTGTTCCTTCCAACCCAACAGTTCATTGAAAACCAGCGCACCAATCACCAGCGCGCCCCCCGTCAGCACCGCCGTGCCGGGCTTTTCGCCCGCGCCCAGCCATGCCAGCAAGATGCCGAAAATCACCTCCAGCAGACCGAGCAGCGCCATCTCGGGCGCCTTCAGCACACGCCCGCAGCGCACGGCCAGCACACAAGGGATGGCCAATTGCACCACGCCCAGCAGCGCCAGCAGACCCAGGTCATGGGCCGACGCCTGAAAAGGCAGCGCCAACGGCAGTGTGGCCACCACCGAAATCACCGCACCCACCAGCACCGCCGGCACTAGGTCCACCGCATGCCCGTGGCGCTGCGAATGCTGCACCACCGTCCAGTTCACGGCTGCAGCCACCGGCACGCACAGCGCCACCAGCGTGCCCGCCAGCGGCAGGCCTGCCATCTGCGAACCATACATCCACGCGATGCCAAGGCCCGCCACCCCAATCGCTGCCCAGGTGCGCGGGGCAATGTGATGGCCAATGAACACCCGCGCAAACAGCGCGGTGAGCAGCGGCCCCACCGCCATGGTGACCAGCACATTGGCCACCGGCATGAGCACCAGCGCCACCATGAACGCCGTGAACATCACGCTCCAGCACACGCCGGAGATCCACACCGCTCGGCCGCCATGGCGCATGGAGGCAAACATCGCCCGGCCCTGCAGCACGGGCAGGATGACCAACAGCGACAGCAGCGTGAAGAAACTGCGCCAGAAGGTCACCTCAAAGCTCGATGCGTGCTCCAGATGGCGCGTGACCACGCCGGCGATCGACCACATCAAAGTGACCGCCACCATCAGCAGCACAGCGCGGGAATGCGTGAGTTTCAACATTGATTTCGGATTGCAGACGGAAAAAAGGCCACTGCGCAGCAGTGGCCCTTCCGGGGACGCTCAGCCCATCAGGACCGGGAAGCGCGCTTGCGCTCGTTTTCGGTCAGGTGGCGCTTGCGCAGGCGCACGGACTTGGGCGTGATCTCGACCAGCTCGTCGTCTTCGATGAATTCCACGCCGTATTCGAGCGTGAGGTCGATCGGAGGCGTGATCTTGATCGCGTCTTCCTTGCCGGATACGCGGAAGTTGGTCAGCTGCTTGGTGCGCGTGGCGTTCACCACCAGGTCGTTGTCGCGGCTGTGGATGCCGACGATCATGCCTTCATACACGGGGTCGTTCGCCTTCACGAACATGCGGCCACGGTCATCCAGCTTTCCCAGGGCGTAGGTGAAAATTTCACCGTCGTCCATGGAGATCAGCACACCGTTCTTGCGGCCACCGATGTCGCCCTTGTGCGGCTCGTAGCTGTCGAAGATGTTGGAGATCAGGCCCGAACCACGCGTCAGGTTCAGGAATTCGTTGGTGAAACCGATCAGGCCACGGGCCGGGATGCGGTATTCCAGGCGCACGCGGCCACGGCCGTCGGACTCCATGTTCACCAGCTCGCCCTTGCGCTCGCCGAGGGCCTGCATCACGCCGCCCTGGTGGCCCTCTTCGATGTCGGCCGTCACCAGCTCGATAGGCTCGTGCTTGACGCCGTCGATGTCCTTGAACACCACGCGGGGCTTGGACACAGCCAGCTCGTAGCCTTCGCGGCGCATGTTTTCCAAGAGGATGGTCAGGTGCAGTTCACCACGGCCCATCACTTCGAAGATGCCTTCTTCGTCGGTCTCGTTCACGCGCAGGGCCACGTTGTGCTGCAGTTCCTTTTGCAGGCGGTCCCAGATCTGGCGGCTGGTCACGAACTTGCCTTCACGGCCGGCCAGCGGGCTAGTGTTCACGCAGAAGTTCATGGTCAGCGTGGGCTCGTCCACCTTCAGCATGGGCAGCGGTGCGGGGTTGGCGGGGTCGGTCACGGTCACGCCGATACCGATGTCTTCGATACCGTTGATCAGCACGATATCGCCGGGGCCGGCCAACGGCGTCTGCATGCGGTCCAGACCTTGGAACGTCAGCACCTGGTTCACGCGGCCCTTGACGGCCTTGCCATCGGGGCCTTCCATGACAACCACGTCCATCATGGGCTTGAGGGTGCCCTGGCTGATACGGCCCACGCCGATACGGCCCACGAAGGTGGAGAAGTCCAGCGCCGAGATCTGCAGCTGCAGCGGAGCGTTGGCATCACCCGTGTTCGGTGGCACGTGCGAGAGGATGGTGTCGAACAGGGCCGACATGTCGGGGCCCCACTGCTCGCCAGGCGCGCCTTCTTCCAGCGACGACCAGCCGTTGATGCCCGAAGCGTACACCACGGGGAAGTCGAGTTGCTCGTCGGTGGCGCCCAGCTTGTCGAACAGGTCGAACGCAGCGTTCACGACCTTGTCGGGGTTGGCACCGGGCTTGTCCACCTTGTTCACCACCAGGATGGGGCGCAGGCCCAGGGCCAGGGCCTTCTTGGTCACGAAACGCGTCTGGGGCATGGGGCCTTCTTGCGCGTCGATCAGCAGCACCACGCTGTCCACCATGGACAGGGCACGTTCCACTTCGCCGCCGAAGTCCGCGTGGCCGGGGGTGTCCACGATGTTGATGTGCGTGCCCTTCCAGCTCACGGCGCAGTTCTTGGCCAGGATGGTGATGCCGCGTTCCTTTTCGATCGCGTTGTTGTCCATCACGGTATCGACGACCTTTTCGTGGTCGGCAAAAGTGCCGGACTGGCGCAGCAGCTGGTCAACCATGGTGGTTTTGCCATGGTCAACGTGGGCAATGATGGCGATGTTGCGGATTTGTTTAGTCATAGTTTTTCCAATGTGCCGCTGTGCGCTGTTGGCGCGGAATGCGGCGTGCCTTCCAAAATTTGTTGAATTTCCAGCGGACTCAGGAGCCTGTCCGGCACCAGCTCCCCGCCCACGATGTGGCCCACCCCCAGCAGCGCCGGGGGATTCTCGCCAAACACCGCCACGGCACTGGCATCGGGCCAGTTGCCGCGACGCCGCACGCCCGACAGGAACCGGGCTGCATTCTCGCTGTTCAGCGTGACACGCACGTGTTGTGCCAGCAGGGATTCAGGTGCTTCCAGACAGGCCACGCGTTCCGCCTCGGGCAAGGCCTCCAGCTGCGCCAGCGAGATGCAGCGCTCCACGCCAAGGCCCCCCGTATCGATGCGGCGCAAAAAGGTCAGGTGCGCGCCACAACCCAGTGCCGCACCAATGTCCTCGCCCAAGGTGCGAATGTAAGTGCCCTTGCTGCAGGTCACTATTATTTTGATAGCTGTCTGCGCATGATCGGTCTGCACCAGCGCGAGTTTGAGGTCATGAATGACCACGTCGCGCGCTTCGCGCTCCACAGTGACACCGGCGCGCGCATATTCGTACAGTGCCTTGCCGTCCTTCTTGAGCGCGCTGTGCATGGGCGGCACCTGGCGAATGGGGCCGGTGAACTGCTGCTGCACAGCCGCCAGACGCTCGGGCGTCACCTGCTCAGGCAGCACCTCACGCCGCTCCACCACGTCGCCCTCGGCGTCGCCGGTGGTGGTGGTGACACCCAGCAGCGCCACGGCTTCGTAGGTTTTCGGTGCGTTCAGTTGCAGCTGGCTGAACTTGGTAGCCGCCCCAAAACACAGGGGCAATACCCCGGAGGCCAGCGGGTCCAGCGTGCCGGTGTGGCCCGCCTTCTCGGCGCGCAGCAGCCATTTCGCCTTTTGCAAGGCGTCATTGCTCGACAGGCCGAGCGGTTTATCGAGCAGCAACACCCCATGCACAGGGCGCCGCTGCACCCTGGTGCGTGGCGCGTTCATGGACTAGTCCTCTTTCGCGCGCGAAGAAACGGCCTTGGCAATCAAGGCGTTCATGTCGGCCGCACGCTCGGAGGTGCGGTCGAACACGAAGTGCAGCGTAGGCACGGTGTGGATGTGCAGACGCTTGAACAGACCATTGCGCAGGAATCCCGCCGCCTGGTTGAGCGCCGCCTGGGTTTCCACAGGGTCGCCCGTCAGCAGGCTGAAGAACACCTTGGCGTGGGCGTAGTCGGGGGTCACCTCCACGCCCTGCAGCGTCACCATGCCCACGCGCGGGTCTTTCAACTCGCGCGCGATCAGTTCCGTCAGATCGCGCTGGATCTGATCGGCCACCTTGAAGGCGCGGTTGGGGGTGGCAGATTTCTTCGCAGCCATGTCGTAGTCGTCGCTCTCGTCGTCGCCCCGCTTTACAGCGTGCGTGCGATTTCCTTGATATCAAAGAATTCGAGTTGATCGCCTTCCTTGATGTCGTTGTAGTTCTTGAGCTTGATACCGCACTCGAAGCCTTCCTTGACTTCCTTGACATCGTCCTTGAGACGCTTGACCGAATCGACTTCGCCCGTGTAGACCACCACGTTGTCGCGCAGCAGACGGAAGCGTGCGTTGCGGTGGACCATGCCCGAGGTGATGTACGAACCAGCAATCGTGCCGATCTTCGTGGCGACGAACACCGTGCGGATCTCGGCCGTGCCGATGACTTCCTCGCGCTGCTCGGGTGCCAGCATGCCGGACATGGCGACCTTGAGTTCGTCCACAGCGTCATAGATGATGCTGTAGTAGTGCAGGTCCACACCGTTGCTCTCGGCCGTCTTGCGCGCACCGGCATCGGCACGCACGTTGAAACCGATCACGATGGCCTTGGAGGCAATGGCCAGGTTGATGTCGGATTCGCTGATACCGCCCACACCGGCATACACCAGCTGGACCTTGATCTCGTCGGTCGAGAGCTTGAGCAACGACTGCGACAGCGCTTCCTGCGAACCTTGCACGTCGGCCTTGACGATGATGGGCAGGGTCTTGACCTCGCCCGCCGTCATGTCGGCGAACATGTTCTCCAGCTTCGCAGCCTGCTGCTTGGCCAGCTTGGTGTTGCGGAACTTGCCAGCGCGGTAGGTGGCGATTTCACGGGCACGGCGCTCGTCAGTGAGCACCATGAACTCGTCACCTGCCTGCGGCACTTCGGTCAGGCCCTGGATTTCCACGGGGATCGAAGGACCGGCCGTCTTGGCCACGCGGCCGTTTTCGTCCAGCATGGCGCGCACACGACCAAAGGTCTGGCCGGCCAGCACCACATCGCCCACCTTGAGCGTGCCGGACTGCACCAGCACCGTGGCCACCGGGCCGCGGCCCTTGTCCAGTTGCGCTTCAATCACCAGGCCCTTGGCCAGCGAGTCGACCGGCGCCTTGAGTTCCAGCACTTCGGCCTGCAGCAGCACCTGCTCCAGCAGCGTGTCGATGCCCATGCCAGTCTTGGAAGACACAGGCACGAACGGCGAATCGCCACCGTATTCTTCAGGCACCACCTCTTCCACCACCAGTTCCTGCTTGACGCGGTCGGGGTTGGCATCGGGCTTGTCGGCCTTGGTGATCGCCACCACGATAGGAACACCCGCCGCCTTGGCGTGCTTGATGGCTTCCTTGGTCTGGGGCATGACGCCGTCATCGGCAGCCACCACCAGGATCACGATGTCGGTCGCCTGGGCACCACGGGCACGCATGGCCGTGAAGGCCTCGTGACCGGGGGTATCGAGGAAGGACACCATGCCGCGTGGCGTTTCCACGTGGTAGGCACCAATGTGCTGCGTGATACCGCCGGCTTCGCCCGCAGCCACCTTCGCGCGGCGGATGTAGTCCAGCAGCGAGGTCTTGCCATGGTCCACGTGGCCCATGACGGTGACCACCGGAGCGCGTGGCAACAGTTCGGCGTCCTTCTGGCCCGAATCTTCGTCGGTGAAGGCTTCTGGATCGTCCAGCGCTGCCACCACCGCCTTGTGGCCCATTTCTTCCACCACGATCATGGCAGTGTCCTGGTCCAGAGGCTGGTTGATGGTGACCATCTGGCCCATCTTCATCAACGCCTTGATGACCTCGGACGCCTTGATCGACATCTTGTGCGCCAGCTCGGCCACGGTGATGGTCTCGGGCACATGCACTTCGATGATGCGCGCCTCAGCCGGTGCGGCCTGCTGGTGATCATCACGGTGGTCGCGGTTGTCGCCACGGCGGCCACGGGGGCCACCACGCCAGTTGTTGCGACCGACACCGCCGCTGCTGTCGCCGCGGGTCTTGATTTCCTTCTTCTTGGCCGTGTCATTGGCCCAGCTGGAAGACAGCTTGGCCGATTTGACTTCCTTGCCCGCGCCGGGCGCACCTGCGCCGGCCCCGGCAGCGGCGGGAGCCCCTGCGCGCGCCACGCCCGTACCGACAGCCGGCTTGTGCAACGTGCCCTTCTTGGCGTCACCCACCGCAGCGGGCTTGGCCACTGGCTTGGGTTCCTCGGGCTTCTTCGCAACCATGACCGCCTTCTTGGGCGTGGCCATCATGGAGCGGATAGCGGCAGCCTCGGCCTCGGCCTTGCGACGGCGAGCGTCCAGATCGGCTGCGCGCGCGGTTTCCTCGTCGGCACGCGCCTTGGATTCGGCAGCGGCCTTCTCGCGGGCTTCAGTCTGTGCGGCATTGCGCGCAGCAGCTTCAGCAGCCTGTTCGCGGGTGGCTTCCTGCTTGACGGCAGAAGCCTGGGCCTTCTTCTCGGCTTCCTGGGCAGCGTAGGCGGCAGCGCGCTCTTCAGCTTCGCGTTCACGCTTTTCGCGTGCCTCGCGCTCCGCACGCTTCTCAGCCAGCTCGGCCTCCTGGCGACGGATCAGCTCGGCCTGGCGGCGAGCTTCTTCCTCGCGGCGGGACAGTTCGAGGTCCTCGCTCGACACGGCGGGTTCTTCCGCTGCTGCAGGTGCGTGCGACTCGGCAGAGGCCTCGGCACCTTCATCGCGCTGGATGAACGTGCGCTTCTTGCGCACTTCCACCTGGATGGTACGGGCCTTGCCCGTGGCATCGGCCTGCTTGATTTCGCTGGTGGACTTCTTGACCAGCGTGATCTTCTTGCGATCGGCAGAGCTCGTGCCATGGCTGGCCTGCAGGTAGGCCAGCAGCTTTTGCTTGTCCGACTCGGTCAACGCGTCAGAGGGGGCAGCCTTGCCCACACCCGCAGCCTTGAGCTGGTCGAGCAGGGTTTCAGGCGATTTTTTGAGTTCGGTGGCGAACTCGGCGACAGTGTTACTGGACATATGTGGTTCGTGCCTCCCTGACCTTTACTCTTGCCCCGCGAACCAGTGTTCGCGCGCCTTCATGATCAAGGCCTTGGCTTCTTCTTCAGACTGTCCGGTCAGGTCGGTCAGTTCATCAATGGCCAGATCGGCCAGGTCGTCACGTGTGTGCACACCGCCTTCAGCCAACTTGGCAATCAGCTCGGGGGTGAGGCCTTCGAGGTCGCGCAGGTCCTGGGAGACCTCTTCCACGCTTTCCTCACGGGCGATTTCCATGGTGAGCAGCGCGTCCTTGGCGCGGGCGCGCAGCTCGTTGACGGTGTCTTCGTCGAAGCTTTCGATTTCCAGCATTTCCTGCAGCGGCACGTAGGCCACTTCTTCAAGGCTGTTGAAACCTTCGGAGATCAGGATGTCGGCGATTTCCTCGTCCACATCCAGCTTTTCCATGAACAACTTGCGGGCCGTGTCGGTCTCGTTGGCCTGCTTTTGCGCGCTTTCGGCGGCGTCCATGATGTTGATCTTCCAGCCGGTCAGGTCGGACGCCAGGCGCACGTTCTGACCACCACGGCCAATGGCGATGGCGAGGTTTTCCTCGTCCACCACGACGTCCATGGCGTGCTTTTCTTCATCGACCACGATGGAGGACACGTTGGCCGGGGCCAGTGCACCAATCACGAACTGTGCTGGGTCTTCCGACCACAGCACGATGTCCACGCGCTCGCCAGCGAGCTCGTTAGTGACCGCATTCACACGGGTGCCGCGCACGCCGACGCAAGTGCCGATGGGGTCCACACGCTTGTCGTGCGACAGCACGGCGATCTTGGCGCGCGAGCCGGGGTCACGGGCGCAGGACTTGATCTCCAGCAGGCCTTGCTCGATCTCGGGCACTTCGTTGCGGAAGAGCTCGATCATGAACTCGGGCGCCGAACGCGACAGGATGATGGGGGCGCCACGCAGCGTGAGGTCGACTTCCATGATCATGGCCCGCACGCGGTCGCCGCTGCGCAGGTTTTCCTTGGGGATCATTTCGTTGCGACGCAGGCGGCCTTCCACGCGGCCGGACTCGACAATGATGTCGCCCTTGTCCATGCGCTTGACGGTACCGGTGAAGATCTTTTCGCCGCGCGACATGAAGTCGTTGAGCAACATTTCGCGCTCGGCGTCACGGATCTTCTGGAGGATGACCTGCTTAGCGGCCATGGCGCCGATGCGCCCGATGGGCACGGACTCGACGCCTTCCTCGATGTACTCACCGACTTCGATGTCGGGGATGCGGTCGCGCGCATCCATGAGCAGTTCTTCGGCTTCAGGGTTTTGCAGGCCGGCATCGTCGGGCACGACCAGCCAGCGACGGAAAGTCTCGTAGTTGCCGCTGTCGCGATCGACGGACACGCGAATGTCCACCTCGCCCTGGTACAGCTTCTTGGTAGCCTGGGCCAGGGCCGACTCCACGGCGCCCAAGACCACATCACGCTCCACGTTCTTTTCGCGCGAAATGGCCTCAACCAACATCAACAATTCGCGATTCATGCGACGACTCTCCTATTTCAATCACCCGAGGGCGGGGCTGCGCGCTGCGGCCACCCACCCCACAATTTTCAGCAGCAAATCAGGCGGGTGCCGCCCCGGCCTTGCCTGCGCGCCCTTTGAAGTCCACGATGGGCGCCAGGCGCACATCACGGCACTCGTCCAGGGTAAAGCCCATCGCCTGCAAAGGGGCTGGCACGCGTTTCTTGCTGACTCTTTGACCTGGCTTGACCGGCGGCTCGTCGCTCCAGACGATCTGCCAGCCACCAGCCTCGGCCCGCTCCAGCGTGCCGCGAAATTTCTTGCGGGTGGCGTTGACCCGCCCTCCCGCTGCTGCGGCGCCGATGGGCGCCTTCAGGGTGATGTCGATGACCGAGCCCTCGAAACGCACAAAGTCTTGCTCGTGGCGCAGGGGCCGGTCGATACCGGGGGATGACACTTCGAGGCGCTTGTACTCGACGCCATCGACCTCCAGCGCAAACTGCAACTGGCGGGTAACCTTCTCGCAATCCTCGACCGTCACGAACTGCTCGATCAGGGGCTGGGGCGCATCAGGGGCAGGCTGCACCCAAGGCAAGTCGATGGTGACGCGCAACAGGCCGCCGGCAGAGCGCTCAATCTCCACCAGGTCATACCCCAGGCCCGTCACAATTTGTTCAACGACTTGCTGCAATGCCACGTGTTCAGTTCAATCCCGGAAAAACAAAAAACCCGATAACCCCCGGAGACTCTTCCCCGACAGCTTCGAGCTCCAAAAGCGTTCGACCAAAAAAAACGGGCGGTTGGTACCCGCCCGTTTGGTCGTGAGAGTTGTATTGTAGCCTGTAAAGTGTTGATTTGCAAAGGCGAGGACCGCGAAAACTGTTGTCAACCTGCCCAAGCCAGTGTTCATGCGGCCTGCCGGGCTGCCACGTGCCAAATCAGAGTCTTACGCTTGTCCCACAAGCGCTACCAGCTATGACACTGATAGCGGCTGCAACAGCTCTGCCAGATCGGTTTCGGTGAAGAGCGGCTCCTTGCGGGCGGCAGCGCCGCTGTACAAGCTGTATGCCAGCTCGGCCTTGCGCTCCTGCATCGCCAGGATCTTTTCTTCAATCGTGCCCTGCGCCACCAGCTTGATCACCCACAGGCTTTGCGTCTGGCCGATGCGGTGGGCGCGGTCGGTGGCTTGATCCTCTACTGCCGGGTTCCACCAGGGGTCGAAATGGATCACGGTGTCGGCCTGCGGCAGGTTCAACCCCACCCCGCCCGCCTTGAGGCTGATGAGAAACAGGGGCACCTTCCCGCTGGTGAACTGCTTGATGATCGCGTCGCGCTTGACACTCTGCCCTGTGAGCTTGACCCAGGGCAGGTTGCGCGCCTTCAGCTCGGCCTCGATCAGGGTGAGCATGCTGGTGAACTGCGAGAACACCAAAACGCGCCGCCCCTCGGCCAGCATTTCGGGCAGCAGTGCCATCAAGTGGTCCAGCTTGGCCGACGTCTTGACCTTGGCAGCAGCCTCCAGCGGCACGAGCTGCGGATGGCAGCACACCTGCCGCAGCTTGAGCAGCGCGTCCAGGATCGTGATCTGCGATTGCGCCAGCCCCCTGGACTGCAGCGCCTCACGCACGGTCTTTTCCATGCCCAGGCGGATGGTTTCGTACAGATCGGCCTGCGCGCCCGTCAGCTCCACGGGCATGACCGATTCCACCTTGGGCGGCAGCTCCCCCGCCACCAGGGCCTTTGTCCGCCGCAGCATGAAGGGCGTGATGCGCCCCCGAAGTTGCGCCATGCGCGCGCTGTCGCCCTGCTTTTCGATGGGGGTGCGAAACACTTCCTTGAAGCGCGTCGCGCTGCCCAGAAACCCCGGCATCAAGAAGTGGAACAGGCTCCAGATCTCGCCCAGGTGGTTTTCCATGGGCGTGCCCGACAGGCACAGCCGGTGTCGCGCCTGCAGCTCGCCCACCACCTGCGCGGCCTGGCTGCTGGCGTTCTTGATGTTCTGGGCTTCGTCCAGCACCACCAAGTGCCACTGGTGCGCCAACCAGCGGTCTCGGTCGCGTTGCAGCAGTGAGTACGGCGCGATGACCAGGTCGTGCGCGGTGACTTCTTCGGCCACTTCGTGCCGACCCGCGCCATGCAGCACCAGACACCGTAGGCCCGGGCAAAAGCGGGCGGCCTCGCGCTGCCAGTTGCCCATCAGGCTCACGGGTGCGATGACCAGTGCGGGGGCAGTCAGCCGCCCAGCGTCTTTTTCGACCTGGATGTGCGCCAGGGTCTGCAGCGTTTTGCCCAGGCCCATGTCGTCGGCCAGCACACCGGCCAGGCCGTGGGCCCGCAAAAACTGCAGCCAGTTCAGCCCTTGCTGCTGGTACGGGCGCAACGTAGCCCGCACGCTGGCGGGCAGAGGCACCTCGGGCAAGGCGCTGGCGCCACGCAGCTGGGCCACCATGTCGTGCAAGGCAGCGGCGCCCTGCCACACGGCGCCCTCTCCCAGCGCAGCGCTGGTACGCAGGGCGTCCAGGCGCGAGAGCTTCAGGCTGTCGGCGTTGAAGTCGCGCGTGCGGTCGCCGGCCAGATCGAGCAGCGCGGCCATCCAGGGCCGTAACGCGTCGGTGGGCAGGCGCACAAAACCAGGGCCGGTCAACGAAGCCAGGTAAACATGCGCAGGCAGCTGGGGTAGGCCCGTCGCGGGGTCCAGCGGCTGGGCCGCCGCTTCAGCGATCAGATCGGGCAGCCAGCGCAGGATGTTGTGGCGCACGCCATTGATCTCCATGCCCAGTGACAGCCCAAACCAGGGCGATGTGGCCGCGTCGTCAGTCTCAGGCTGCAGCACCACATCCAGCCGGTCGGCGTGCTGCACCCAGCCATGCAGCGCCGGGTCCAGCGTGACATCCAACCCCGCGTCGCGCAGCGCTGCAAAGCCGTCGTCCGCCCAGTGCATCCAGTCGTCCTGCGAGCGCTCGCCGGGGATGCCAAACAGGCCGTCGTCCGTGGCCAGGAGGCCCAGCCCCTCCAGGTGCTCGACGGCATGGCGTTCCGCCACCGCATCGCGCTGCAGCAGCACCTGGCCGCCGTCGGCACCGGGCACCAGAACCGCCAGTTCCTGCCCAGCCCACCAGCCCACATGGCCCTGGTAGTCAAACCGCAACTGCGCGGTGATGAACCCCATTTCGGCCACCTTGTTTGCAGGTGACGGGGCCAAATGCAAGCGCGCCACGGGCTTCACCCCCCGCACCTGCATGAGAGGGCCCAGCGCCGGGGGCAACGGCAACAGGCCGCCAATGCGGCGCACCACCTCGGCATGGTGCTTTTGCAGGGCGGCAGCACTGAGCGCGGGCGCCTTGAGCAGCATGGCCACCTGGGCAGGGCTCAAGCCCTCGGCGTGCACCGGTCCGCAAACGCCCTGGACGACGTCCAGATACAGCGGCGGGTGGTTGTCGCACAGAACCGCAGTGTCGCCAGGCAGCCGTGCCTGTAGCCCCCAGACAGCCTCGCCGCCTTGCGCAGGCGTGGATGCCTGCCACGCCCACGTGATCGGCTGCGCATCGCCCCATCGCAAAGGCGCGCCCACGGTGGCCCCACCCGCATCCACAAACAGGCGGCCCGTGGCCGCTGCCTGCTCCAGCGCCAGCAGGCCCACTGCGCCCTCCAGCACGCCGATTGGCGCGACGCTGTAGGCCGAGTAGTAGCCCACGCTGCGGGGCATGGCACGCAGCAGCTGCAGCACCTGGCGGTCGGCATCGCTGGCGCGGTCGTACACGGCCTGGCCGGGCGCGGGCTGGGTGCGGATCTGCTGTGGCTTGGCCCAACCGCCCGTGAGCTTGGGGTACGACACCACCGCCTCCAACTGCAGCTGCGGCGCGGTGCTACGCGCCCGCCCGATGGTAGAGATCAGATAGAGATAACACTCGGGCCGCCCCGGCCGTGCAACCGGCTCCTGCGGCACAACCACGCCCAGGGCACGGTCCCACTCCTGCAACCAGTGCAGCAGACGGGCCTCGGCCTCGGCGCGGGCCAGGGCCTCTTTGCGCTCCTGCATGGCCTTGAGCGCATCGGCAGCGCGTGTAGACGACGGGCCTTGCACCGGATCGCGGTGCGCGGCCTCCAGGGTCAGGGCCACGGCGTGTTTGCAATCCGCCCCCACGGGGCAGCTGCAGTCGCCCGACCATTGCTTGACCTGGCCGTTGGGTGCAAGCACCAGTTGCACAGACACCTCGTACGGATGGGGCGAGCTGCCCTGCACTTCACCGGCCAAAGCCCAGCGGCCTTCGGCTGGCTGCCGGATACCCACGCGCACCACGTCTGCCTGGCGGTACAGCTCCATGCCCCGCTCCCACGCGCCCTTGTCGCACTGGGCCTGCAGTGAATTGAGCGGAAACCAGGGTGGGCGGGGTGTGGACACGGATTTCGAGCAAAAAGTGGCTGTAGCGCTAGTGGATCATGCGCCATCAGCTATCAAAAAAAGATTATTCAAGGGATGAGCGACGCTACGGTAACGACCGCTACCAGCCCGCAAGACCGCCCACTAGCCGCCGCGCGCTGCACGCACGCGCTCGAAAACACCCTGGGCGTCGCCCCCCGCCCCCGCACCACCGGGCGCTGCCGCCTGCAGGCTGGTCAATAACCGTGTCAGCACCGGCGCCTGCGGCAACAACGGACCCAGGAACAGGGCCCGCTCGCCGTCGGCAATCAGCAGGGTGGGAAAGGTTTCCACGTCCAGGTCCCCGACCAGATCGGACTCGTCTTCAATGTCCACCCATTCAAACCGCACGTCCGGGTGCGCACGGGCCAATTCGTCGAACAAGGGGCGGTAGATGCCACAGGTGCCACACCACGCTGCGCACAGGCACACGGCCCACCAGCCACTGGGCGTGGCAGCCCCTGGGCTTGTAGGGACGGGTTCGGGCAATGCGGCGGGACTGGACATCAAAAGGGCTCCTGGAGGGCCGCGCTGCGGTGCGGCGGGCGCAGGCCCCGGGCCTGGCGCTACATGCCGCGCCGCTCGCGCGCGCGATAGACCTCGATGGTACCCACACCCGGAGCCTGGTTGCCCCAGCTGTTGCGCACAAACGTGGCCACCGCCGCCACTTCTTCATCCGACAACGTCTGCTGAAACGGCGGCATGCCGTGCGGACGCGGGTTGCCTGCCGTGGCGGGCAGGTAGCCGCCCTGCAGCACCACGCGCACCAGGTTGGTGGGGTCGGCCAGCGTGACGGCGCGGTTGCCCGCCAGCGCTGGAAACGCACCCGGCTCGCCCTGCCCCCGGTCGCCGTGACACTGGACGCACTGCTGCTCGTACACCTTGCCGCCCCGGGCCATCGCGCTGGCGGGGGGCGGGGCCACGGTGGCCGGCGCCTTGCGGTCCTGCTGCGGCAGGGCCTGCAGGTAGACGGCCATGGCGCGCGCATCGGCGTCGCTCAGGTACTGCGTGCTGCGGAACACCACCTCGGCCATGGGGCCCAGCACGGAGCCCTGCGGGGCCACGCCGGTTTTCAGCAAGGCCACCACGTCATCGGTACGCCAGTCCTTCACGCCCGCCTCGTGCGCCGCATTGAGCGCGGGGGCATACCAGTTCTGCACCGGGATCAGGCCGCCGGTGAAGGCCTTGGCGTCCGACGTGGCGCCCAGGGCATTGCGGGGCGTGTGGCAGGCGGTGCAGTGGCCCAGGCCGTTGACCAGATAGGCGCCCCTGTTGTATTCGGCCGTCTGCGTGGGTTCGGCCGCGGGCGCCCCGGGTGCGAAGAACAGAGCACGCCATACCGCCAATGCCACCTGCGTGTTGTACGGAAAGCGCAGCGCATGGGCGCGGTTGGCATCTGGCGCAGCCGGCAGGCTTTGCAGATAGGCAAAGATGGCGTCCGAGTCCTCGCGCGCCACCTGGGTGTAGTTAGGGTACGGGAAGGCTGGGTACAGCAGCCGCCCGTCCTTGCTGCGGCCATGGTGCATGGCGCGCCAGAACTCGGCCGAGGTCCAGCTGCCAATGCCTTGCGCCTTGTCGGGCGTGAGGTTGGAGCTGTGCACCACGCCAAAAGGCGTCTCGATGCCGCGACCGCCCGCAAACGGCGCGCCACCCTGGGTCGTGTGGCAGGCCATGCAGTTGCCCACGCGGGCCAGGTACTCGCCGCGCTGCACCAGTACAGGCGTGGATTGCAGCGTCTCGGTGGAGGGCAGCGGCTCTTCGCCGCGCAGGTTCAGGCTGATCAGCGCAGCAGCAACAATGCCCAGCGCCGCCAGCACGGAAGACAGGGTCCAAAGGATGCGTTTCATCGGTGCATCCCTTCTCAACGTGCAGCCGCAGCCGCCATGGGCACTTCGGCCACACCACCGCAGCGCGCGGGCATCGCGGCAGGCAATGTGCGGGCAGGCTTGCCCCCTGCTGCAACAGGCTGCGCGGCCAGCCAGGCCGAGACAGCACTCACATCGTCGGGCGTGAGCTGGCGCGCAATGTCGGCCATGCAGTCGGGCAGATGCGCACGGCGCTGGCCGGTTTTCCAGGCACCCAGCTGGCTGTTGAGGTAGTCACGCGGCAGGCCCAGCAGGCCGGGGATGGACGGCACCACACCCGTCATGGCCGCACCGTGGCAGGCCACGCAGGCAGGGATGTTGCGGGCCGCATCGCCCACCTGTACCAGCCTGCGGCCTTGCTCCAGCACGGCGGGCGGCGCCTGGGGTGGCGGCGGGGGTGGGTAAGGCAGGTCGAGCACAGCAAAGTGCCCGGCCATCTCGCGCAGGTAGTCGTCCGTCAGGTGCTCGATCAAGTAACCCATCTGCGGGTAACTGCGCCGCCCGTCCCGAAAGTTGAGCAGCTGGTTGGCCAGATAGCCCGCTGGCTTGCCCGCAATGCGCGGAAAGTAGCCATCGGGCGTCGCTCGCCCTTCCTTGCCGTGGCAGGCCGTGCAGGCCAGCACGCGTGAAGACATGGAAGACACGGGCACCGCGGCCGCAGTGGATGCAGTGGCCACCGGGGTTGCAGAGGTGGTGCTGGCAGGCACCGTCTGGGCCACAGCACCGGCACTCAGGGCCAGCGCCAACAAGGCAGCGGCCGCAGGCAGGCAGAGAACGGGGCGCAGCAGGCTGCGCAGGCAATCGGTCATGGGGATCTTTTTTGTCCGGCAAAGAAACGCTGGGGCGGCCCACAACGGCCCATCACGCAAGGCGTGCGCCCACGCAGTCCGCCACTCTACGCTCGACCCTAAAAACAGTACAGATTCAGATTTAGATTAAAAATACAGATCAGTTTGCTTTGCCCCCATGAAACGCTACGAACGCCACGCCGACGCCATCGCCCAGCTCATCCATAGCGGCGCCCTGCGCCCCGGCGACCGCGTGCCCTCGGTGCGCGAGGCCAGCCGCACACGGGGCATCAGCCCGTCCACCGTGTTCGAGGCGTATTACCTGCTGGAGGCCCAGGGCCTGATCCATGCGCGCCCGCGCTCGGGCTACTACGTCAGCGCCCGCCCCCCCTCCGCCGAGGCCCGCCCGGCAGAGCCCCAGCCCTCGCAGCCTGCGGCCACATCCACCGGGGTGGCGATCAGCGATCTGGTGTTCGAGGTGCTGGGCCTGGCACGCGACCGCGATCTGGTGCCACTGGGCTCAGCCTTTCCGGGGCTAGAGCTGTTTCCGTTGGACCGTCTGGCACGCTGCCTGGGCAGCGGCATGCGCAAGCTGGACCCCTGGACCATCGTGCAAAGCCTGCCGCCCGGCGACGAGCGCCTGCGCCAGCAGATCGCACTGCGCTACGGCGTGCACGGCATGGCTATGGACGTGGAAGAAATCATCATCACCAACGGCGCGATGGAGGCGCTCAACCTCTGCCTGGAGGCCGTCACCCAGCCCGGCGACGTGGTGGTGGTCGAATCGCCCACCTTCTACGCTGCGCTGCAAGCCCTGGAGCGGCTGAACCTGCAGGCGCTGGAAATCGCCACCCACCCGCGCGATGGCATCGACTTGGCCGCGCTCGCCGAGTCGCTGGAGCGCCAGCTACCTCACCAGCCCATCAAGGCCTGCTGGCTCATGCCCAGCTTTCAGAACCCGCTGGGCAGTCTGATGCCCGAGGGCAAAAAGCGCGAACTGGTCGCCTTGCTCGCCCGCCACGGCGTGCCACTGATCGAAGACGATGTATATGGCGAACTGCACTTTGGCCCCCAGCGCCCGCCGCCTGCCAAGGCGTTTGATGAGGCGGGGCTGGTGATGCACTGCAGCTCGTTCAGCAAGAGCCTGGCCCCCGGCTACCGCGTAGGCTGGGTGGCGGCGGGCCGCTTTGCCACGGCGGTGCAGCGGCTCAAGCTGATGACCACGCTCTCGGCCGCTACGCCGTCGCAGCAGGCACTGTCTGAATACCTGGCCCAAGGCGGCTACGACCGGCACCTGCGCGCCCTGCGCCGCAGCCTGGAACAACAACAGGCGATTGCGCTAGCGGCCGTGGCCCAGCATTTCCCGCCAGGCACCCGCGTGTCGCGGCCCGAGGGCGGGTACTTTCTGTGGGTCGAGCTGCCGCCCCCGGTGAACGCGCTGGAGTTGCATCGCTTGGCACTGCAGCAGGGCATCAGCCTGGCGCCCGGGCAGATTTTCTCGGCCGACCAGCGGTTTGCGCACTGCGTGCGCATCAACTATGGACATCCGGCGCAGGGGCGGCTGGAGCCAGCGCTGCGCGCTGTCGGCCTGCTAGCAGCCCGGCTGGCACGCGGAGAAATCAGCGAGCAGATTGCTATCAAATAAGGAGCTTATGGGGATTATTTCACCAGCACGTTCCAGCAATTTGGCCAAAACCGGCACGAGAGGCCCCAAAAACACTCCGCCACGGCACCACCACCCGCCACCAAATCCAGCTTTCTCCAAACTGACGCACGGTGCCTGCGTTGGTTGCACCCAACTCCGGGTTCCTACCGCCCCCACCGCACACACGCCTCGGCATACTGATCGCCGCCCATACCGGGCGGCCTAGCCGGTCCCGCGCACCACCCTCCTCTCCCACACCATGGCCACACACCAGCCGGTCCCGTTCCTCGTGGTCGAAGACGAAGACGACTGGGTCGTGTCTTTTGCACTCGGGCCCCAGGGTGCCAACCGCTTGACCCTGGTGCGCACGCCCCGCCTGGAGTTCATGCTCCGCCCCGAGCAACGCGGCGTGTCCGTCGGCAGTGCCGAAACCGGCCAGCGCCCCGCCCTGCTGGTGGCCGTGCAATGGGGCCAGCAGAGCGTGGACGTGGTGTCCACCGCCAAGCGCTACAGCCTGGACATCAGCAAGGTGGACAACGCCACCCGCAACGCGGCGCTGCGCGTGCTGGGCAAGATGAATTTTGACCAGCGGTTTCAGCTGGCCGGGGTGTGACCCTTCAACCCGAGTGAGTCCAGAGCGGCAAGGGGGTGCAGAAGCTCACAAGCCCTGCGCCCTTGGCGCACTGACCGGGCATCAACGCATCATTTTGAACAAGGCAGTGGTGATGGCCACTTGCGACTCATCGAGCGACGTGGGCGTAGTACTGCCAAACGCCATGCGGTCGTCGATGGGCCAGATTTTCCCCGGCGTGTTGGCCGTGGTGTCGTTCGCGAGCGAAACGTCCCGGAGCCGGCCAAAACGCGCGTCGCTGTTGCCATCGATCTGCTGGTCCAACGCAGCTGCCAGCGAGAACGTGGTGCCGCGAATCACCATCACGTTACGGGGCCGCGTCACGTAGTTGCCCACCGTGGTATCGGGCTCTGCCCAATCATGACTTTGGAAACACACCTGCACTTCCTGGGGGTTACCGTTGCTGTCCAGGTACACATAACGGTCTTGCTGCCCCTCGGTGCGTCCCGAGGGCAGCCGAATGCCGGCGGCCAAGAACGCATTGATCATTGTGTTGCCACACAGCTCTGTACCGGGAGTGGCGCTGTTGCCATTGATGCGCCCTGTGGGGTTGGTGGGGTTGTCCCCCGGTGGGTAGCCGACGCCGTTAAAAAACGCTTCGTAGGCCAGTTGCCAGCCCTGAATGAAGTCGGTGGAAAGGCGTTGATTTGCCGCAGATCGCTGCAAGTCCCGGCCTACCGCCACCGCGCCCAGCACAAGGCCGATCACCACCAGGGCAATGCTCAGTTCAAGAAGCGAAAAACCGCGCTGCCGCCCCGCGGACGGCGCGCAATGGTTGGTGGGTTTCGTTGTCATGGTGTGTCGCTCTTTGAGCAAAAAGTATCAGTAGCCAATGGCGTCCGCCTTCAGCGTGTTGTTGTTGATGGAGATGGCCAGTTCCGTCATGGCAGTGGTTCGCGTGGCGAAGTCCGAGTGCACCTGCTTTGCCTCGATCAGTGCCGCGGTTGCCAGCCCCGTGGTCACAATGGACAGCCCCACGCCCACGGCAGCCGCCACAATGCCGGCGGCGGCCAGCCCTATCTGCACGGCCCGGGCGCCTGCACTCATCGTCGTATCGGCCACTGCTGACACCATCTCCTTGGCCGCACCCAAAGCGCCCGCCGCTGCACCGGCAACCCCTGCAAAGGCTGCCGCCTCATTGGCCTCGGCCAGCTTGACGGCCACAAACAGTTGATCGCGGTAGTCGTACAAGGCCCGCTCCATCACAAACGCCCCGGTGGCGGCGTTGAAATGCGCGTGCGATATGGCGGACAAGGCGGCACCACAGTGCAGTTCGCCAAACAGCTCTGCATGGCTGGGTGCCACCACCGAGTCGTCATAGGCATCGGTCACCGCTTTGCCAGGAGCCTCAAAGGTCGGGTCGGCTGAACTGGCCGTGGCGTTCGCGCCGTCGAACGCTTTTCCGTCTCCATCAGCATCCAGCATGCCGGGCGCAGCAAGGGCAAAGGCCACGGAACGCCGGGTTCCCAGCATCTTGGCGGCCAGCCGCCCGGCAGGCGCTACCAGCGCGTCGTTCGCCGTGTTGAGCGCGAGGCAGACATCCACAAGATTGACAGCCCTCGCCACTCCCAGGGGGCAAGGCGGACTGTTTGACGGGTTGCATGCCGGGTTCAAGGGAGCTGCATCGTTGCCGGACTGGGTCATCCCCAACTGGACCGTGGACACCGAAGGGATCGGTGGTGCCTTGTCGTTGGGTGCATCCTGGTTCTGTGGCTTGGGATTGGGCGTGCGCACGCGCAGCGGGTTCATGCGGTCCACGGCGGTCGCCAGATCCCGGTCCTCATGCGCGGTGGCGGACGGCTCTCTGTAAACACCGTAGCGCAGCGCACCGGCCTCGGGACGGGGAAGACCCAGCGTGCGCCAGGGCACGAAGCCCACCTGGCGCAAGCCCGCACCCTCCGTGCAGGACTCGACCCCTGCCGTATCAGCTGCCGGGCAAGGCAGGCGATAGTTCGAGTGCAAATAACCCACCAAGGCATCGCGTGTTTGCTGTTGCGCATCCACCTGCACCGTGGTGACGCGCTGGCGCTCCGACAGTTGCCAGAAAACGATGGCCCCTGGCAGTATCAAACCCAGTGCCAGCAAGATGACCGAAATCTCGACCAGGGTGAATCCCTGCATGCGGCGCTTCATGGGTTGAGTCCCTTCACATCCAACTTGGTGGCGTTGGCCAATGTTTGCGTGAACGTGTCATAAATCTGCGCAGCATAGGCATCGGTGGCAGCTTGTTTCTCCTTGGCCACCTGTAGCGCGGCCTTCGCTTCATCGAGCGCTTTGGCTGCGTACACGGTTTGCGCAATGGCCACGACCAAGTTGGCAGCAGCGATGCCCACTACAAACGCGGTAACGCCCTCTGAATTGGCGGCCGACGCGATACTGATCACACCGCTGGCAGTTGCCACAGCCAGGGCCAAAGCCGCCGTGGCGACACCGGATTCGGCGGACTGCACCGCTGACTCCGCCGCCGTGATGTCAAACACCCGCAAAGACCAATATTCCTGCATCACGCGCGCACTGTCGTACGCCGCATAAGCACCTTGCGCTGTGGCCTGCATCTCGCTCAGCCGCCCCACGCAGCCAATGCGTGCATCAAGATCGGCGGGGCCTACGGCCAGAGTCAAGTCGTCGTAGTTCGCATCCTGGGGCCGGCCCGGAAAATCAAAACGCCAGGTCGCGCTGGCGCCCACCGCGTTGTTGCCGTCAAACTGGTTGTTCTCGCCCGGATGTACCAGCACGTAAGCCACCGGCATGCTGTCAGACACATTGCCAGCAGTGAGTGTGCCGGCCACTGCCGAGTTGGCAGCGAAGCTGCGCAGCACCCGGCACCAATCCAGCCCGTTGACCACCGCACGGCGAGCGCTGGCTGCGGTGATAGCTGCTTGTGCCCGGGCAGCCGCAGCGGTGACTGTGGCTGACGCTGCAATCGGCGGCGAGAACGTGGGGTAAGTCGGTATCACCGGCATGCCCGTGAAGTCGATGTTCAGGTCTGGCGACACGGCCGCAGCGGGTGCGGCGGCCAGGTCAAGTCCCGCCCCCCGGTTCACGCCATAGTGAAATTGCCCGAAGTTGCTGCTCAGCCCCAGGCTTCTCCAGGGCAATCTCACCGCCGTGGCATCGCCGCAAGCCTCGCTCCCACCGGTGTTGGCCGATGGGCAGGGCAACCGGTGGTGGGCCAGTACAAAACCCTCGACCGCCGCCTGGGCCTCTCCCAACTGCCGCAGCATGGCAGGCCGCTGCATAGGCTCACGGGTGGACGCCACCCATCGCCATACGAAGAGGCCGACGATGCCAATGATCGCCATCACGACGGCCAACTCCACCAAGGAGAAGCCGCTCTTTCTTTTCAGGGAGTACCTCATCGCGTACCCCCCTTCTCGTCCACCTTGATGAGAATATCCAACGCTGCACTCGGGGGCATGGGTGTCACACCCTTGCCAGTGATGTTGCAAGGAGGAGGGTTGTCAGCCTGTGTCTTGAGTTGGTCATATATGTTTTTGGCATCGGTCACCCGCTTGTTGGCCTCGCCAAGCTGGCTCTGCAGGGCATTGAGCTCCCTCTGCAGCTTGATAGGTTTCAGGTACTTGGCATCCGGGTCCGGGCTGACCGACGAACCACCGAAGAGATCCACCAACGCCGCCTGAATACCCCCAGATGTCACTACGTCGCCCGACTGGCAGACGCCAGAAGACGTGGTGGTGCATCCAACCCATGTGGCCACCCCACCTACAAAAATGGTGTATCGCCCCGCATTGCGCAAGTTGGAATAGGCTGTCTGAAAACTCGTTTGCGCAGATCCGACGCTTGCCTGCGCGGCCGATAGATCAGTCTGGGCTGCAGTGAGGTTGCTTTGCGCGTTGTTCCGTTCGGTCACCGCCTTGTCGTACTCCGCTTGCAAGGCAACAGGGTCGTTCAGAAGGGTCAACTGCGAGGTCTTCTCCAGCCTTTGCTTCTGCAGCGCCGCCTTCACCGCCGGGTCGGTCGCAGCGGCAATTTGTGCATCCAGCGTCGCAATATCGGCATTGAGCTGGGAGATCATCGCGGTGCGGTTGGCCAGCATGTTGGCGTAGGTAGCCACTTGATTGGTCCACTGTGTTACCGCCGTCTGATAGTTGTCGCGGCGCATTGTGGCGGCGGTCAAGGAGAAATTGCTCGACTCCCAGTTGGTTGCTGCATCCAGGACGGGCTGTATGCGGGAGTCGATGCTGGTGGAGGTACCTCCTGCGCGCACCTGCGCCACCAGATTGTTGATCGCATTGGCGCGTGCAACATTGGCGGCATTCAGCTCGTTGGTTTTGTCGTTGATTTTCGTGATGAGCGTGTTGCGGTCTGCCACAGCGTCGTCCCATTCCTTCTTCGCAGCCGCGAGTGCTTGCGTGTAGTCGGTGGACGGGCATGTGAGCGTGGACGCGTCCACCGAGCTGTCCGCCAGCGCCAGCGCATTGCCCGCCATCACAGCAGCCACAACATTCAGCCCCACCGAAACACCGTTGGCGTACAGCACTCCGCCAGTCAGCGCTACGGCCGCAGTGTGTTGTGGCGCCGCCGCACAGGCGTTCACCGCCAGCCCCAGAGTCGCCGCGCAAATCGCCCACTCCACAGCAGCGTTGCCTGCATCTGCGATGCCCCCCAGGATCGTGCCCGTCATATCTGCCGCCGTGATCGCCGCACCCAGGGCAGCGAAAACGATGGCTTGCTTTGCCGCAGCGATGTTGCCGGTCTTGAGGTCATCCACCTGGAGCACTACATCGTGCGCCAATGCCACGGTATTGATGGAGTCGATCAGGGGAGCGCAGTGCAGCCCGGCAAGCAGGCTCGCGTAAGAACGTTCCAGCACGATATCGTTGTATCGCGAGAGCAATGGCCGACGGGTGGGGTCTTCCACGGCACTGTCGGCAGAGGCATTCGCTCCATCGAACAGTGATCCATTCCCGTCCGCATCGTCGTTACCCGGATGAACGAGCGCGTACGCTGTTGTGCGAACGGGAGTGGACCTCACCTCCGCCATACCAGCCGTATATGGTGTCTTGCGGCCCTCGTCCAGACGCTGACAAAGGTCCGCCAACGTGAGGATGTCCGCCTGATAGTCTCCCCCCGTCGCGGTGGTCGCACGCATGGACGCATAGGTCTTGCCTGTGGTGTCGTATTCCAGGGGTCGCCATGCGTCGTCCAGCACGGTCAGATCGTTCGCTCCGCCGCCTCGCTGCACAAGGTAACGCAACTGCCCCACATCGACACCGGGGTCGGCCCCGGCCAATCGCAGCGACACCGAAGGCAGCCAGCCCTTCTGGTCGCCTGCGCCGCAGTCTTCCACGCCATCGCGGTTGGTGTCTGGACAAGGCAAACGCCGCATGACGGTGGCAAACGTGACGATGGCGCGGTCCGCCTGGGCCAGCGCCTGCCGCTCCTGGCGAGAAGACTCCACCGCAGAACGCTCACGCCATTGAAGGTAACCCATGGTCGCGAGCCCAGCCAGCACGGCAATGAGCAGCAGCACCTGCACCATCCCAAAGCCGCGCGAGCTTGAGCGCGAAACACCCCTTCTGCATCGAGTGCCAGTGACCGCAAGCGAGCACTTCTGCCCAGAATGCAGCCCGTGCAATTCGAAAGCGCCCACACCAGGACCTGGCACCTCCTGCGAGGGCCTTCCAGCCAGGTGAGCAAAGGCAAGTATCTGCATGAACATGAGCTATGGGTCTCGAATGCGGCTACGGCAAACTCACGCGCAGCCAGCCTGCCAACTGTGCGGGCGACTCGGCCACCACCACGTCGTCCGAAGCAAACCTCAGCGGGGCAGAAGGACTGGCTGCACACAGGCTGCTGCTCGTATGGGGAGGATCGAGGCGGCTACCATCGTTGTCCCTGTCTTGCAACGGAACCACCACCCAATAAGCCGCCGGCATTACAGCGTTGGACGCGCAATCAATGGCCCCGGCAGCGCCTCCATCTCCCGTGAGATAGGCACGACCGGTAGACAGGGGAAGGGCGGCCGCATTCACCAGCGCAGCGATCAAGTCCGTGACGTCCAGGTAGTTGGCATCGCTGACGGAATCTCCGTTGCGCTCCTTGGAGACCGCCAGATCCGCGTCCAGCAATGGATCTGCATTGGCTGCACGAAACACGGCATAGCGTGCACGGTGCTCCAGCGTCGGAATCTCCAACCCCAGACTGACGTACGGAAACCAGCCCAACTGATTGCCAGTGGAACACTCTCCAGCCGTCAGCGACTCATAGCCATTCGCCACGGCACCCACGTCGGGGCAAGGGAGGCGCCCGTAGCGAAGCGCAAAAGCGCGCAAGATCGATTGCAACTGTTGCGCCTGCGCCCGCCCTCTTTCAAGCTGCTGCTGTGCAGAGACGGTTTCGTACGCGCTGAAGGATGCCCACGACAAAAGGCCCGCCACCACCAGCGCAACACTCAGCTCGATCAAGGAAAAGCCCGCCTGCAATCTGGGCATACGAGCACAGGCCCGCAACAAGGGTCCCCCCATCATCACGGTTTCCCCGCTGCAGCCGGCCGTCGCACGGTGGACTGCAGATCTGCAGCATCTGCACTGATGCGCGTACTGATCTGCTGCAACTGACTCAATACCTCCTGGCGACGCACAAGGTCTTCGGGCTTGGAACTGCCCGAAATCCGCTGCAGCTCCGTGTTGAGCGCCTGGATCTTGGAGGTGCTCTCCAGCATGTTCCGAAGCGTCTGAAAGTAGCGCGGATCGGTGTTTCCTGGCGACAGCTGCTCGAGCTCATTGATGAGTGCCAGGGCTTTCTCGGGCGAGCTGAGCGCTCCGCTGGACATCATTGCCGTGATATCCGAACGCACCTGTGCCAGACGCTTGCGACGGTCATCCGGTGAAAGTGCAGCCGACGAGGTTGCGGTAGAGCCCCCTGCGGACAGGGGCTGCGCGGACGACGCGGCGGCATCGGCAGAACGGGAGGCAATGCTGGCAGCGCCCTCCTGGCGGGATGGCGGCGCCGCTACCGACGGTGGAGGCGGTGCCACTGAATGTGCGCCGCCCCCCCCTCCCGCCGTCCATCCGGCGAAGAACACGATAACGAGCACCAGCACGGCCAGACCACCGCCAATCAACACGGGCTTTTTCATTGCAACCCCACCCGCACCGACAGGCAGACCTCGGCCAGCGATGGACAAGGCTCAACCTGCGTGAGTCTGCACAAATGCACACCTCGTGAACCACGAGGCGTGATGGACGTCACCATGCCGCGCATTCACCCTCCCCCCATGCTTTGGTTGACCGACTGCCGCACCAGGTCGTACACAGGCAGCAACAGCGCAACAATCAGGAACAGGAACAAGCCTCCAGCAATCAGGATGATCAAGGGCTTGAGGATTTCTGCCAGCGACTTCACCAGCACCTCCAGGCGCTTGCGATAGTCCGTCGCCAGATGCGAGAGCTGCTGGTCCAGGCTACCGGACTCTTCGCCGACGGAGATCATCCGTACAGCCATCGCGGGAAACCCGCCTACGCGCCGCATCGACGATGACACCGACTCCCCACGCGATACGGATTCCGCCACATGGATGAGGCGCGTGCGGTAGTACCGGTTCTTGGTTGCACGGCCCAGCACGCGCAGACTCGACACCATGTCCACCCCCGCGCGCACCAGGATCGAAAGGTGCTCCGTGATGTGCGCCATGCCCGAGGAAACCAGCAACGTGCGGGCGATGGGCAGGCGGTGCAAGAGGGTGTACGTGGCGAGCTGGAAGCGCTCGGAACGCCTGAACGCAATGACCCCGATCGACACCACGATGGTCGTGACCAGCAGCACCCAGGGAAGATGGGTGGACAGCAGGTCCGCGAATGCCACCAGACCTTCCGTGATTGGCGGCAGCTTGGCCTGCAGCTGCTTGAACAGCCGTGCCATGTTGGGTACCACGTAGTAGATCCAGAAGATCGCCACACCGATGATGGAGGCAAACACGAACGCGGGGTAGATCAATGCCGTCTTGATGTCGCGCCGGATGTTGATCATGCGCTCGACGTGCTCGGCAGCTTCGCCCAGCATGCGGTCCAACGTGCCGGTCTGGTCGCCGATGGACACCAGGTTGCGCACCGTCTCGGGAAATATGTTGGGGTGGCGGTTGAAAGCCTCGGTCATTCCCACCCCCGCGTTCAGGTCGTCCCGCATGTTGCGGGCCACCGCTGCGATGGCAGCGTTGCCGGCGCTGTGGCTCTCTTCCACCAAGGTGGTCAGTGCGTCGAGTGCGGGCACTCCAGCGCGCATCATCAGGCCCAGGTCACGCAGAAAGCCAGCAAGGTCTTCGCTGCGCACCTGCTGACGGAACAGATGCATCAGCGCATCAGCCACCACAGACAGCCAGGCAGGAAAGCGCCAGAGGCTGATCACCGTGCCATCGGTATCGGCTTCAAGCCGCATGCGGGCAGACAGATCGCGCTTGACCGCCAGGCGCAACAGGCCCGAGCGCACGCTGCCGTGGGGCAACAGCACACGGTAGTAGTAAGTGTTGAGATTGGCCATGCAATGCTTCCGCCGGAGCGGCTCAGTCCTCGCCCACCGTGCGGAGAATTTCGTCCATGGTGGTCTCGCCCGCCAGCACCCGATGCCGCGCCAGAGTCAGAATCGGACGCATGCCCGCAGCCAGCGCACGTTGCCGCATTTCGGCACGCGTGGCGTCCGAGGCGATGGCATCGGCCAGATCGCGGTTGACGATCAGCATTTCGTACACAGGCAGTCGCCCCAGATACCCTGTGTCGCGGCAGTGGTGGCAGCCCACGCCGTGAAACACCTGCACCATTTCACCGGCGGCGCCCTGTCCAAGCCAGCGGCGCTCATCATCGGTCGCAAGGCGCGGTTTGGCGCAATGCGGGCAGACGCGGCGCACCAGCCGCTGGTTGATGACTGCAACCAGGTTCTCGGCAATTGTCTCGGCGTCCACACCCAGCAGCTTGAGGCGAGGCATGACACCGAAAATGCTGCCCACGTGCAATGTGGACAGCACCAGATGGCCGGTGGACGATGCGTCGAGCGCAGCGCGCGCGGTCTCGGAGTCGCGGATTTCACCCACCAGGATGATGTCCGGGTCATGCCGCAAAAAGTGCCGCATCGCGTTGGCAAACTCGTATCCGGCGCGGCGGTTCACTTCGGTCTGACAAGCGACGGGAACGCGGTACTCCACCGGGTCTTCCACGGTCAAAACATTGCGCTCGATCAGAGGCTGCATGCGCAGTGCAGCGTGCAGCGTAGTGCTCTTGCCGGAGCCGGTGGGGCCCGTGATTAGGATGAGGCCGTGCGGGCGCGAAAACGCCTTGGCCATGACCGCGACATCCTCTTCGAGAAAGCCCAAATCCGCCAACTTGTCCAGGTTGCTGCGCTCAGGCAGAAGGCGCATCACCATGCGCTCACCAAATTCGGAGATCAGCGTCGATACGCGGATGGTGAAGTTGCACTCCATCACCTGGGCCGTAAAACTGCCGTCCTGGGGCAAGCGCTGCTCGCTGGCATCCATATCGGCCTGCAGCTTGACGAACACCACCAGGCGGTCAAGGGCGGGAGAGAGCGCAAACACCGGCCGCAACACGCCGTCCACACGCAGCAGCACAGAACGGCTGCGCGCAGTGGGTGCCAGGTGGATGTCGGTCGCCCGTTCGCGCAAGGCCAGGTGAAGCATGTGCTCCAGCAATCGCGCGGGGCTGTAAGCACGGTCAACGTCGGCTTCGAGCTTGCGGACTTCGCTCTCGATCAGGCGTGCGGGTGGATGCTCGGCAAAGTAGTAGTGCTGCTGAATGGCCTGGGCAACACTGTCGAACTCGCCCTGGAAGAAATGGCACCCTTTGCCCAGCTTGCGCTGCACGAGTTCCGTCACCGTGTCAGGCTGCGCGTCACCCAACACCACCTCGATCAGGCCTTCGTCGTTTTCCCGCACCGGCAAGAAGCCGTAGGTCAGGCACAACGAGCGGTTGAAGATACCCGCCACTGCGGTGTCGGGCTCAGGCATTTCGTCGGCATTGACAAAGCGCAGCCCACGCTGGCCGGCGAGCTGGCGAGCCACCTCGTTGGCGCTCGCAAAGCCAAGCTCCACCAGCAGGTTGCCCATGGGCACCTTCTCGATTTTCTGCTTTTGCAGCACGTAGTCGATGGCGACTGCAGACACCAAGCCTGCTTTGACCAAGGCAGCGCCCAACGAAGGACTCTTGTCGCGCAGCACCGCCAGGCGATCTTCCGCCGTGGCGCCAGTGGGCTGCAACTGGCCCGAGGCCTCCAGCAATGATTCAGCGGGGGGATGCATCCTGATGCTCCAGAAGTAAGAAAGTCAGTTCGTCAGGCTTGCCCGTCGGGGGTAGGCCCTGCTGCTGTTGAAAGCGGGCGAACGCCTCTCCAGTCTTCGAACCAAAAAAGCCGTCATCAGGCTCACGTTTGTCCAACAGGCCCATGCTCTTGAGCTTGCCTTGCACCTTGCGCGTGGCCTGCTCAGCGGCCTGGATCTGGCGTGCGTTGTTACGCCCCAGCCACGCAACCCAGGACTCCTTGTCCACATTGAAGCGACACAGGCGGGCGGTGGGCTTCAGGCTGTCTGCCATGCCCTCGGGCAGGCGATAGATGTGCACCACTTCATCGGCCGCTGCAGTAGCCTTCAGCTGGCTTTCACAGGCCTGGCCAGGCGGTGGTGTCCCTTTCGATGGGATCGGCTCCATCGCAGTCGCAGCAACGGAACCCGCGCCCGGCGGCAATGCCGGAGGCTCGATGGTCACAGATGAGCGGGCAGGCTCTGGCGCGCGGACTGCCGCCGCCTCTGCGGCCACGGGCGTGGGGTGCTCCGTTGGCTGGGACACCAACCCCCAGCCGGCGAGCGCGACCGTGGCCGAGGTTCCAGCCAGCAGGCCTGCCAGAACCCACGCCTTGCGACCGCGATGGCCACCAGTCACTCTGGCTACCGCCGTGGCCTCTTCCCCCAGAGCGGGCAAATCGGCTACGGCCCGCTGGACGAGCGCAGACGTGACCACCGACGCCCGCGTACTGGCCAACCCGTACAGGCAGCGATCCAGCACCAGATGGATGCGTCGGAGATTGCCTTGTGTGGCCCGGTGCAAGACGTCTGCAGCATCAGGCTCTATGAACAGGCGCCCTTCCGCTCCGGCCGCGTTGACACGGAAATCGAAATAGCGGGTGATCTCGTCCTTTTGCAAGCCTGACAGGCGAGCGTGTTTGATGATGCGGCTCTTGAGCTGGCGCAGCTCAGGCGTCGCCAGGGTCTCTTCCAGCTCGGGCTGCCCCACCAACAGGATTTGCAGGAGCTTTTCCTGCCCGGTTTCCAGGTTGCACAGCAAGCGCACCAGCTCCAGCGATTCCACGCTCAGGTTCTGCGCATCGTCAATCACCAGCAGATTGATGTCGCCCGCCTGGTGCCCCGCGATCAAGAATTCGGTCAGTCGCGCCAGCCCCTGCTCCACGGAATCCGAAGGAGGCAGGCCAAAATCCGTTTGTATGGCGGACAGCAGAGCGCTGTCTTGCAAAAAGGTATTCAGGATGAGCGCCGAATGGCAGTTCTTGCCACTGAGCGTATCCAGCAGACGCCGGACCAGCGTGCTTTTACCCAGCCCCACCTCTCCGGTCAGCAGGACGAAACCCTTGCGGGCTTCGATGCAGTGCACGATCTCCGCAAAGTCCTCCTCCAGCCGCGGCGTGAAGAAGTACGAACCCGCGTCCGGCGTAGGCGGAAACGGGTTGCGTGACAACCCCAGCGTGGCATAGATGGAACTGGCTGTCATTGCCGGGCAGCGGGAGTGAACTGTGCCAGGGCGGCTCGCAGCGCAGCAGAATCCGGCTGCAGACGCAAGGAAGCATCCAGTGTGGCGCGGGCTTCTTCTGGCTTTTGCTGGCGAGACTGGATGCTGGCGAGATTGATGGAGGCCTCCTCATCCCCGGGCATGCGATCAAGAATGGCGCGGTAGCCATCGGCCGCCGCCGCATCACGCCCGGCACGCAGGTCAAACCAGGCCTGCGCACGCAAGAGCCCCAACGATCCTGCAGGCAGTCGCTCCTTCAGCGCGGCCAACTCGCGTTCAGCATCGGCCCCGCGAGACTCTTTCATGGCAGCAACGAAACGGGCGAAGCGCAGTTCCACCGGTGTGTCATCCACCACTGGCGCTGACGCGGGTGCGGAGGCAGCAGCGGCGTTGGAACGGCTCATGCTGCGCGCCTGCCGCGTCTGGCTAGGGCGGGTCGCTGTGGGAGCCGCGACCGTGGCGGCGTCACTGCGCTGGCTCGCAACCACTACCGACTTCGGGCTGGCAGGCTCCATAGCAACCGCCGCAACTGGAGCGGGCGCGGCCACGGGAGCCGTGGATGGCGACGGCGAAGGCGTACCAGCAGCCACGACGGCCACTGCGGGGGCCGACACAGCCACGGGCGCAGGGGCACCGCCGGCAGTTGCCGTCACATCAGCAGGTACTGCCGCCGTTGCAGGTGCAGGTACGGCCGCAGCAACGGCCGTTGCGGCCGGCGCTGGCATGGCAGAAGCAGTTCCTGGAGCGGCAGTCTCTGTGATGGCAGGCGTTACCACCACAGGAGCCGGCGCGGGAGCGGGAATCGGTGCAGCAGCCATGGGCAGAGGGTCCGCCTTCGGCTTCATCTGGGTTTGCCACACAAACCAACCCAGAATGCCCGCACCCAACACGATGGCAAAAGCCAGCATGGCGTCCAGCCACGCAGGACGGCCACGCACCGCCGCCTTGGGAGCCTTGGCCATGGCAGGCTGAGAATTTTGAGGCGCATCCATGGATTTCAGCGCATCGTGAATGAGGCTCATAGCACACGCACCCGCAACACGATCACCAGTTCACGGCTGCCGTGCACCTTGTTCTCATTGCCGAACAACTTGCCCAGCAGCGGCACGTCGGATACACCAGGCGCACCACGGTCGTTGTTGGAACTGCGCTGGTCGATCAAACCACCCACCACCACCACGTCACCGTCTCCCACGTTCAGGGTGGTGGTCAGCCCCTTGTAGCTCACCTTGGGCAGTGAGACCAGGTTGTCCCCGCCCACCGCCACCAGTTGCAGGCTGGCTGGGTCCACATCGCTCTGCATGGGGTTGAGCAGCAGTTCGATGCGGCCATCGTCGCGCACCATGGGGAGCACGCCCACCATGACACCGGAGAACACGGTGTCGGTCTGCACGCTCGACGAGGTGGTGGACGCTCCACCGCCAGGCACCGTCTGCGTGGATGCGGACTGAGAGACATAGCGAGAGCTGGTGCCCACCGACAGCAATGCGGGCGTGCCGTTACGCACTTGCACATTGGGGTTGGACAGCACCTTCAGGTTGCCAAAGGAACGCAGCGCGTTGATCACGATGCCGTAGTTGCTGCCCTGGTACGACACGCCCAGCGCGGGCCCAGCCACGCTGCCAATCAGCGCTGCGGGAATGGAGATGGCTCGCGACGGGTAGCCGGTGCCAGCATTGGGCAACGAGCCCGAACTGCCGCCCAGCTGCATGGGCGATGAGCCAAATCCCGCAGCCAAACGGCTGCGCAAGGAAGTCCAGTCCACACCAAACTCGAAGTTGTCCGACAGCTGGACGTCAATAAGTTGCGCCTCCACGTACACCTGCTTGCCCAGCACCTTGTGCACCTGTGCCAGCATCTTCTCAACGGCGCGCATTTTGGAAGGACGAGCCTTCACATACAGCGTACCTGTCATCTTGTTCAGTGTGAAACCACTGTCTTCATTCATCGTGGCCAGGGGCGCCTGCGGCAACTGGGCCGGACGCGTCGGGTTGACCCCGCCGATCCAGGCCGGTGGGGTAGAGCCCGGCGTCGTCATGCTCAGGTTCTGTTGCTGCATTTGCTGCTGGGCCAGGCGGTCTTGGTTCGCATCACCCAGCACCGACTTGAGGGCCGTTTCGATTTCCTGGTACGGATCGGTGCTGCCGCCGCCGGAACCCGCCATGGTCAGGCTACCCTGCTGGGCACCCGAACCGCTTCCACCACTGCTACCACTGCCGCTTCCACCTCCACTGCCCGAATTGCTGCTGCCAAACACGTTGCCGCCAGAGCCCATCTGGATACTGGTCTTGGTGTTCAGAAAGTTCAGCGCGAAGAATTTTTCCTCGGTCAGGTTCACCCGCAGGGTGTTGCCCCGGAACTCCCCCGCCACGTCATAGGTACGCAGCACCTCGTTGAAACCTTCGCGCAGGGTCACCTGGCGCAGGTGCATGTCGGCAAGCTGACCACCCTTCAGCACGTTGGGGTCCACGATCAGGTTCAGATTCCCGGCGTCGGCAAAGGCGCTCAGGATCTGGCTGATGCTGGCCCTGGACATGGCCACGTTGATCAACTTGCCCTCCAGCGGATCAAACACCGGAGCCATCGGCGCAATGACCGGGGGAGCAGCGGTCTTGTTGATCTCGGCCAACAGCATCTGCTGATGTACCAGCAGGCGCTGCGCCTCTTGCGCTGCATGCTCGCGCATCTGGTCTGCCGCCTTGGTGTCTGGCGGGGGCAGGCTGGAGGCGCTGCGGGGCGACGAACTGGCGCACCCAGCCAGCACCAGAGCGGCACATACCAGCGCCAAAGGCTTGAAAAACGGAGGATTGTTCATGTCGCTGTCCTTGGCGCTACTAGCGTGATTTCTTGAAATAGTCATGAGGAGAAGCCGGCAAGAGCACGCAATGCAACGTGCTCATCGCACCGTGCAGCCAAGCTGCGCACCTGCTTCAAGCGGGTCTTCGTAGTCATGGCAGGCTCTTGATGGGGGCCGGTTGGCCCCCCGGCAGGCCGGCGCGAAACTCCTGGGTATTGACGCTCGCCAGGGAGCCATCGGGCCACCGCAGCGTGCCTACCCGCAGGTCGCCCTGAGGCAATGTCAGCGTCTGGCGCCCCAGGCGCTCGGTGACCACTGCTTCGCTCGGGCGAACCTGCACCACACGCCCGCCCCCCTCCAGGCGAGCCCCCTGGCGGGCCAACTGGCCGTCAATCACCACCGACTGCCTTTCGGAAGCCAGGTCATCCAGGTGCAATGACAAGGAACGGCGAGGCATCTGCACACTGCCCACCACGTCGCTGCCTGGCAGCGGGAGCGCGATCAGCCGCTGAGGATCGGTACCAGCGGTAGCCGTCTGGGCCTGAATGCGGGCCATGGCGCCAAAGGCTTCGGTCACGCGTGCCTGATCGGTGCGCAGCGCAGCCGGCAAAGGCGTCAATTCAATGGTCAACGGGCGCATCGACGGGGTGCGTGCCTGGGTGAGCTGGAACACGCCGTACAGCCCCCAACCCAGCAGCAAAATGGCGAGCCCATTGAGAAGTAAAGCCGCGTATTTCATGGTTTCACATTTCCTGGAGCAGCTGCGCTGGCCACCAACTCATACGAGAAGGCGCCGGGCAGCGTGTAGGTGGGGTCCACGGCCTTGAGCGTCCAGCCGGCAGCGGCCATCTGCGACACCCATCGCGTCACCGAAGCCGAGGCTCCGGGCGCGACCACGCCGTCCACGCGGAAGGCTCGGCCGCGAGGTTGGGCACTGCCCAATGAACCCGTGGTTTCCAGGCGTACGCGCTGGATACGAATGTCCTTGTTGGACGCGGCCTTCAAGACGGCCATGAACGCCACCGGGTCATGGCGTGCGCCCTCGTCCAGCGTGCGCGAGAACTCGGCCACAGGCAAAAGCTTCTGTGGTGCCTCCACCAACGACACCGCCTGGATGCGACTTTGCAGCGCCTCCATTTCAGCGCGCTGGCCCTGCCCTGCGCTGCGCTGCTGGTCAGCCAGCTGACCGACGAGCACACCCGCAATGGCCAGGACGACACCTACGAGCGCCGTCACCACTGTGATGGGGGCCACCCAGCGCTCTGCACGCCATGCCACCCGCTCCAGGCTAGGGTTCAGCGCGTGACGGCCTGCCGACTGACGCGCCAGCTGTGGCAGAACCGTGTGTACACGCTCTGAGGCCAGAGTCATCTCTTGCGCATGCATGACCACCGGCGATCCACCCGCCACATTGCGGACAGCAGCCACGCAGGTGTCCACGTCCGCCGGCTGGGTGGACCACAGCGTGCCCCACTCCACCGCTTCTGCCCCCAACCGCGTCAACAACGCACCGTGGTTGCTGGTCAGTACCTGGGCTGCGCTGGCCATGGCGGAAGGACCAGACCCCAGTGCCTGGGTGGAGCCGAAGACCATGCCTTCTTCGGATTGCACGAAGCACATCAGCCGCCGCTGCGTCAGCATCACGCGCGCATTGCCAGAGCTCACGCCATCGCAGAGCAGCCCCCCTGCCATCATCACCAGGCAATGGTCATCCTGCTCTTTGGCCCACTGCGTGCAGCGCTGCCACAGATCCAGTGATATGGCCGAGAAGAAAACCTGAAAGCCACCGGGCAGCTTGACCAAGCGATGCACCACCACGTGGGCGGCTCCCTCGACCAGGCCCTGCGTGCGCACCCGTTTTTCCACCAGGGCGGCAGCGTATTCGGTCTTGCCCTCAAAACGCCAGACGTCGGTATAGACATCGTCCAGGTCCAACACGACCAGCGCGCTGTGCGTCAGGCGGGGCCAGGCCGGAACCTCTTCCACCTGATGCCCGTGGCAGTGCAGCCAGCCGGAGCTGGCGATGCGATACACGTGTTCTGCACTCATGGAGTCACCTTGGGCGATGGGGAGACAGACGCCGTCTGGAAGTGCAGCGTGCCCGTGACACCAAGCAACAGCCCCATGTCACCAGGCATGGGCGGATGAAACAGGCTGGCCTCGGGAGACACCGTGGCGATGTCGAACACATCGGCCACGAAGATCTGCCCCGCACCGCCGCGGCCCAGCTCACCCAGAAATTGGGCAGCCTCGACCCGCGTCGCCGGGGCTACGGCCCGGCGCAGCCTGCGTTCACCCCATTGGGAAGGGTCAAAGCCCATGCGCTCCACCTGCTGCGAAACGTCTTTGATAGAACGCACCAGTTGCTCGCGCCGCTGCACTTCAGGCACAAGGCTGCGGGCGCTTTCAAGCCCCTGCTGCAACTGAGCGAATTGCTGGCGCTCCCAAGCCAGTTGCTTGAGACCGCGCTGCGCCAACCAGGCTCCACCGCCGAGCAGGGCAGTGGCCAGCGCCAGGCAGGCCAGCTTGAGCGTACGGGTGCCGTTCAATTACTGCTCCATGATCCAGTGGGCGGTCAGCAAGATGACCTGGTCTTCGTCAAACGTGCGGCCCCCGGCTGTGCCACCCGCATTCCCTGCGGCATTGACCACCGGCGAGCGCGCATCGCTCGTGTTCATTTGAGTGCTGTTGCCACCTACGTTGATAGCAACGCCTTGCGTGTTGTTGGCCTCCCACTGGGTGCCCGGTGCATTGGCTTCGGTGGATGCGGTCTGCTGGGGGCGGCCCTGGATGCGGAAACGGCCTTCGCGGGAGTCGGGCTTGCCGTCAATCACCTGGTCCATGAACCGTGCCAGGTCAGGCGTCAGGCCACGAATCACCATCACATTGCCTGCCCCGCTTGCGACGCCTGCATCATTGAACTGGAAGCACACTTGCAGTTCGGCCGGGTTGCCGTTGGAGTCGATGTAGAGGAAGCGGTCTTCATGCCCTTCGCCCCGGCCAGGGGGCATGCGCACACCAGCGCGGGTCATCAGCTCGCGCAGATTCACCGACGCCAGTGTGGTGTCGCCTGCGCCCACCGTGTTCGCCGCATAGCCCTGGCCCGAGCAGATCTTGCGACCACGGTCCGTGAAGCTGGCGGGAATGCCTGGAACGGCCATGGAGCCTGCTCGCGTGCAGGCGCTCCCGTTGTTGATCGAGGTTTCAGAGCCATCCACCATGTAGGTCGGCGCTTGCTGGCAGTCACCCACCACCACACCCGTGCGCTGGTAGTACTGGTCGTACGCCATCTTCCACTGGTAAGCAAATTTGTTGACGGCCTTCTGGTATTCAGCGTTGCGCTGCACATCCTTGGCAATGGCCACGGCACCAATGATCAAGCCGATCACGGCCAGCACAATGGCCAGCTCTACCAGCGTGAAACCCTGCTGGACCTTGCGGCCCAACCTGCGAAACGATTGCATCTTTGTCATTGAAACCTCCGACGAGGGGAATAAGTTACGTAAAGAGTCAAGGAGTGAGAAGCTCGCGCCGCATCACTGATTCATGCGATAAATGGCCGTGACGATGGCAATTTGGTCCTCGTCAAAGGCACGGTCATTGCTGGTACCGAACTGGTCGCGATTGGAAGCCTGCCATTCCTGTCCAGGGGCATTGGGGGTGGTGCCACCGGCGTTGTTCAGCACACCTTGGCGGCGGAAGCGCCCCTCGCGCTCATCGGGCTTGCCATCGATCATTTGATCCAGCGCGCGGGCCAGATCAGGCGTCAGACCCGTGATAATCATCACGTTGCCTGCACCGTCACCCACCGCATTCGCAGCAGAGCCACTCGACAAAGGCACATTCCACTGGAAGCACACCTGTACTTCCTGGGGGTTGCCGTTGGTGTCGAGATAGACGTAGCGGTCTTCCAGCCCTTCGGCACGGCCCGGAGGCATGCGCACACCCACCCGGGTCATCAACGTACGCAGATCGGTGCGATCACCAGCGCGGGCCGTCATGCCCTGGCCAAGGGACTTGTCGCAGATGGCGCCAGGAGGCGTGACGGTTGTCATGTTGCGGCCGGACCGCGCGCCCCCCCCGACAAATTGCTCACCGTTGACCATGTTCTGGGGCGCAGTCTGGCTATCACCCAGCACCACACCAGCGCGCTGGTAATACTGGTTGTACGCCTGCTCCCACTGGTCAACGAACTTGTTCTTGATCTTGGTGTACTCGGCGTTGCGCTGCACGTCCTTGCCGATGGCCACGGCACCGATGATCAGGCCGATAACCGCCAGCACAACCGCCAGCTCAACCAGCGTGAAACCCTGCTGGCGCACGGAGCGCGGGCGGCGGGTCAGGTTCTTGAATACTTGGTTCATGATGTTGTTTTCCTCGCCCTGATTACTGGTTCATCTTGTAGATGGCGGTCAGGGTGATGACCTGTTCTTCATCGCGGGTGTTGCCAGCGCCGGTGGCAGTGGTGGCAGCGGCTCCACGGCCATAGGAGTTGTTGGCAGACCACTCAACACCGGGTCCATTGGGCGTTCCGTTGGCCACCCCTCTCAGACGAAAGCGACCTTCCTGCGCATCGGGCTTGCCGTCGATCATCTGGTCCAGCATGCGGGCCAGATCAGGGGTGAGGCCAGCAATCACCATCACGTTGCCCGCGCCTTCGGCGCTGCTCGGTCGGTTCCACTGAAAGCACACCTGGATTTCCTGGGGTGAACCGTTGGTGTCGGTGTACACAAACAGGTCCTCTTGCCCCTCTGCACGCCCCGGGGGCATGCGGATGCCCGCCCGCGTCATGTACTGGCGCAAATCATTGGTGTTCGCAACAAAGGCATTTGCAGCGTCACGAATGACTGCATCGGCTTCGGGTGCATGTGCACAGACTGGCGGAGGCAGCGCCGCAGCGCTCATGTCTCCGCCCGACGTGGGGTTGGTGCCGCCAGCCACATACGCGGCTCCGTTCACCATGATGCGCGGTGAGGTCTGGCTGTCACCCACCACCACGCCGGTGCGCTGGTAGTACTGGTTGTACGCCTGCTCCCACTGGTCAACGAACTTGTTCTTGATCTTGGTGTACTCGGCGTTGCGCTGCACGTCCTTGCCGATGGCCACGGCGCCGATGATCAGGCCGATAACCGCCAGCACAACGGCCAATTCCACAAGGGTAAAACCACCCTGCGTCGCTCGGGTACCGGGAGAACAGCGCGTGCGCCGAGCAGGCAGGACGGGGAAAAGTGATCGCATGATTTCCTCAGGCGTTGAAAAAAGAGTGAGCGCGCAGACTACTAAACGTAACGAAAGTAAACAATTAAAAAATGACACCAACAAAAGGCGCGTTTCGCACCCTCTGACCGCCACGCTGCGAACGTCTGCAGCGTCCGATTTGTAGCGATCGATGCCAAATTTTTCGCATCGATTCTTCATACAAATCAATGACTTATTGCCAAATTTTGTTTACTGACTGTTTTCAAAAAACGGTGCGCAAGCATCGCGCAAGTGATCCCGCATAGCCATAGTGCGTATGTATTAGTGACACAACAGCAACAAAAACAAACAATTAGTCGCAGATTTCAATAGGAATTTGCTATTTAAAAAATCAGGACTTTTGAGGGTTTTTGCTAGGTCAAAAATCGGTTGGCTACTGGCCTGCTGCCTCATCGGAGGCCATTGCATGCACCGGACGCGCAGACGTTGTTGCGCGCCTCTGCGGAAGGCTGCTTTTGATGCGCTCGAAGGCCTTGACCCACCAGGCGTCAGGATCAGGCTGCGCTGCGGACGAGACGCCGACACGGCATGCCCCCGCAAGCCGCGCGCTTGCAATGGACTGTGTGAACCCACACCGTGTTCAACGGCGCGTGCCGCCCAGCACGTAACCCCAACTTCAGTGGGGCGTGCGAGCAGCTAGCGCGCGCGACCGCGCGGCGATTTTTGGGGCCGGCAACTACTGCGGCTCAGACGACCGCCGTCCACTTCTGCTCACTGGCCGCTGACGCCACCACCCGCTCGATGAAGCGCACGCCGCGTGCGCCGTCTTCCACGCGCGGGTAGTCGGCGTGCAGTGGGTCGGCCGCCGTGCCTGCCTGCCGTGCGCGGATGTCGGCGGCCACTCCCAGGTAGACGTTGGCGAACGCTTCGATGAAGGCCTCCGGGTGGCCCGCCGGAATGCGCCCTGCGCGCAGCGCGGCCGGGCTGAGCCAGGGTGAGCCGCGCGTGAGGATGCGGCGCGGGCCGTCCACGGGGGAGTGGATGAGCTGGTTGGGTTCTTCCTGCCGCCAGGTGATGGTGCCCAGCGTGCCCGACACCTGCAGGCGCAGGTCGTTCTCCAGCCCCCCCGCCACCTGCGACGCCACGATGAAGCCACGCGCGCCGCTGTCGTAGCGCAGCAGCAGCTGGGCGTCGTCGTCCAGCCTGCGCCCGGCGCCAAAGGTGGTGAGGTCGGCGCACACCCAGGCGGGGTGCTGGCCGGTGACGGTGGCGGCCAGGTTCTCGGCGTGTGACCCGATGTCGCCCAGCGTGCCTGCGCTGCCGCTGCGCGCCGGGTCCAGCCGCCAGTCGGCCTGTTTGTTGGCGCCGCCCTCTTCCACCGCCGTGGCCAGCCAGCCCTGGTTGTATTCGATGGTGATCTTGCGCAGTGTGCCCAGCGCACCGCTGTGCACCAGGTGCCGCGCCTCGCGCACCATGGGGTAGCCGGTGTAGTTGTAGGTCACGCCGAACACGGTGCCTGCCTTTTTCACGGCCGCCACCAGCTCGTCGGCCTGCACGCTGGTGTGCACCAGCGGCTTGTCGCACACCACATGAAAGCCCGCCTGCACAAACGCCAGCGCCACCGGGTGGTGCACATGGTTGGGGGTGACGATGCTCACCAGGTCGATGCGCTCATGCGCGGAGCGGCGCAGCTCGTCGGCCAGCAGGTCCTGCCAACTGCCGTGGTTGCGGTCGTCTGCCAGGCCCAGCTCGGCGCCCGATGCGCGGGCCCGCTCGGGCGAGGATGACAGCGCGCCGGCCACCAGCTCGAACTGGCCGTCGAGCGCCATCGCCTTGCGGTGCACCGCGCCGATGAACGCGCCGTGGCCGCCACCGACCATGGCGTAGCGGAGCTTTTGGGGACTGGACATACGAAACGCCTTTGCTCGCTGTGTTGTTGTTATGGGGTTCAGAAATGGGCAGCGGCTAGGCCTGCTTGTCGCGCACAAAGACGGCGTCAAACGCACCGGCGGCGGGCTTGAAATCCAGCCGCTTGCAGAACGCCGCGCTCTCGGTCGCACCGTGCACACGGTCCATGCGGCTGTCTTCCCACTCCACCGAGAGCGGGCCCTGGTAACCGATGTCGTTCAGCGCAACGATGATGGATTCAAAGTCGATCATCCCGCGCCCCACGCTGCGAAAGTCCCAGTTCCGCCGCGCATCGCCAAAGCTGGTGTGCCCGCCGAACACGCCCACCGTGCCGTCGCCCTTGCCCCACCACACGTCCTTCATGTGGGCGTTGTAGATGCGATGGCCGAACTGACGGATGAACTTGATGTAGTCCACGCCCTGGTAGGCCAGGTGGCTCGGGTCGTAGTTGAAGCCGAAGCGCTTGTTGCCGCCCACCGCCGCAATCGCGCGCTCGGCCGAGGCGATGTCGAACGCGATCTCGGTGGGGTGCACTTCGAGCGCGAAGTTGATGTCGTGCTGATCGAACACATCGAGAATGGGGCCGAAGCGCTTCGCAAAATCTGCAAAGCCCTTGTCCCAATATGCCTGCGTGGTGGGAGGGAAGGCATAGATCGAATGCCACACCGACGAGCCCGTGAAGCCCGTCACGGTCTTCACGCCGAACTTAGCGGCAGCGCGCGCCGTGTCGGCCAGCTCGGCAGCCGCCCGCTGGCGTACGCCCTCGGGCTCGCCATCACCCCACACATGCGGCGGCAGGATGGACTGGTGGCGCTCGTCGATCAGGTCGCACACGGCCTGGCCCACCAGGTGATTACCGATGGCAAAACACTGCAGGCCGTGCTGGGCCAGCAATGCATGTTTGTCCTTCACGTACTGAGGCGACGCCAACGCCTTTTGCACGTTGAAATGGTCGCCCCAGCAGGCCAGTTCCAGGCCGTCGTAGCCCATGCTTTTCGCCAGCGGCGCAAGTTCTGCCAAAGGCAGGTCGGCCCACTGGCCGGTGAAGAGGGTGACGGGTCTTGGCATGGGGACTCCAGGGCGATTGGCAGTTAGGGCTAAGGTGGTCGTTCTCGCGTGGCCTAGGCCAGGACCGCCGCGCAAGGGCCGCCCCGCCGCGCTGGCGGTGTCCCCCTTCCCGAACTACGCAGTAGTTCGAGAGAAGGGGGAAGACGCGAAGCGGCTCAGGGGGTTGTCCGAATCAGAACGGCGAATCGGGGAAGTAAAAGTCCTTCGCCGTTTCCTTGGTGATCAGCACCGACGGAATGATGGTGTTGGCGGGCAGCTTCTCGCCCTTGATGCGCGCCTCGGCCGTGAGCTTGATCGAGTCGTAGATGAACTTGGGGCTGTACGACACATTGGCCTGGATAAGAGGGTTGCTGCCGTCCATCAGCGTCTTGATCATGCCCTTGGCGCCCGCGCCGCCGAACACCAGCTTGATGTCCTTGCGCTTGGCTTGTTCGATGGCCTTGAGCACGCCCACGGCCATGTCGTCGTCGGCCGCCCACACCGCATCGATCTGCGGGAAGCGGGTCAGATAGTCCTGCATCACCTTGAAGGCATCGTCGCGGTTCCAGTTGGCGTACTTGGCGTCCAGCAGCTTGATGCCGGGGTGGTTCTTCAGCACGCTGTTGAACGCATCCATGCGCTCGTTGTCCAGCGTGGTCGCAATGCCGCGCATGGCCACCACGTTGCCCTTGCCGCCCAGCGCCTTGGCGATGTACTCGGCCGGAATCTTGCCGAACGCGGTGTTGTCACCCGCCACATACGCGTCCTGCGCGCTGGTGTCGGTCAGGCCCCGGTCCACCACCGTCACGTACACGCCCTTGGCCTTGAGCTGCGCCACGGGCTTGGTCAGCGCGGCCGATTCAAACGGGAAGATGACGAGCGCGTTGATCTTGTTCACCGTGACCAAATCCTGCAGCTGGTTGGCCTGCTCGGGCGCGCCGCCTGCGGTCTTCACGATCACCTGCAGGCCGGGGTGGGCCTTCTCCAGATCCTTCTTGGCCTGGTTGGCCCAGTACACGATGCCGCCCGTGAAGCCGTGCGTGGCCGATGGAATGGCCACTCCCACCACCGTCTTGTTGGCCTGCGCCATGGCGGGGGCGGCCAATGCGAGCGCGGCCGCGCCCACGGCCGACAAGGCCAGGCGGCGGGTGAATGAAGAAAGTTGGCTGTTCATGCGTTGTCTCCTGTTGCTTTGGAATATGGCCATGGAAGCTGGCCGGCTGGGGAACACGAAAGTCAAACGACCTACCGAGAAAACCGAAGATCCATCACCGCTTGCCCCTTTGCATGAAGGCCACCGCGATGATCACGAAGCCTTGCACCGCCGCATTCAGGTACACGCTGATGATGCTGGTGAGGTTGAGGATGTTGCTGATGACCGAGAGCAGGATCGCGCCCACCACCGTGCCGGTGATGCTGCCCGCCCCGCCCTTCAACACGGTGCCGCCCACGATGACAGCGGCAATCGCCTCCAGCTCCCACAGCAGCCCTGTGGTGGGCGATGCCGAGCCCAGGCGCGGCACGTACAGCAGCGTGGCGATGCCCACGCACACACCCAGCAGCATGTACGTGAGGATCTTCATCTTGTGCACATCCACCGCCGCGTACTGCGCCACCTGCTCGTTGGAGCCAATGGCCTGCACATAGCGGCCATAGGCCGTGCGGTTCAGGATCACGCCGCCGACAACAGCCACCAGCAGAAAGATCCACACCGGAATCGGCACGCCCAGCAGGTTGGCGTAATACACCGGGCTGTAGATGTCCGAAAGATCGTTCTCCAGCGTGATCGCGCCGCCGTTCGAAAAGTACGTGAGGTACGCGCGGAAGATGCCCAGCGTGCCCAGCGTCACGATGAAGGGCTCGATGCGCCCCTTTGTGATGAGCAGCCCATGCACCAGCCCGAACACCGCGCCCAGCACCACCGCCAGCAGCATGCCCACCACCACGGCCGCCATGGGCGAGCCCAGCACGGGCGCCATCGCGTTCATGAACAGGATGACCGAGCCTGCGATCAGCGCCGCCATCGACCCTACCGACAAGTCGATGCCGCCCGAGATGATGACGAAGCACATGCCCACCGCGATGATGCCGATGAAGGCCGTGCGCGTGAGCACGTTCATCACGTTGTCGTAAGTAGCAAAGTTGCTGTTGAGCAGCGTGCCCGCAATGCACAGCAGCACCAGGCCGATGACCGGGCCCAGGCCATGCAGCTTGCCCCACCAGGCGCTGACGCCGGTGGTTCCCACCGCAGTGGCTACAGCATGGCGGCTGCCACCCGCCTGCGGGGCTGCGGCGTTTTCGGCCGGTACGTTAACGGGTGCCTGTGGCATGGGCGATCAACTCCTCTTCGGTCAAATGGGGTTCTTGCAGCGTGGTCTGCAGCCGCCCGGCGCGCATCACCGCCACGCGGTGGCACAGGCCGATCAGCTCCATCAATTCGGACGAAATCACGACCACCGCCAACCCCTGCTCTGCCAGGCGCTGCACCAGGTGGTAAATCTCGCGCTTGGCGCCCACGTCCACGCCGCGCGTGGGCTCGTCCAGCACCACCACGCTGGGGCCGGGGTGCAGCACCTTGGCCAGCGCCAGCTTTTGCTGGTTGCCGCCCGACAGCGACGACGCGCGCACGTCGAGTGACCCGGTGCGAATGCCGAACTCCTGCACCGCATCGCGCAGCGCAGCCTGCTCGGCCGTTGGCTGAAGCCAGGGCTTGGTATAGCGCTCCAGCGCCATCAGCGTCAGGTTGGGCCGCAGGCCAAAGTGCACATGCAGGCCCTTGCCTTTGCGGTCTTCGCTCAGGTACGTGAGGCCATGGCGCGCTGCATCGCGCGGGCTTTTTAGCTGCACGGGTTTGCCCGCAATCTCCACCGTGCCGGCCGAGCGCTGGCGCAGGCCCAACAGGCCCTCGAACAGCTCGGTGCGCCCAGCGCCCACCAGCCCGGCAAAGCCCAGAATCTCGCCGCGCCGCACCTCAAATCCAATGTCTTCCGCCCACCCCGGCACCGTGAGGCCGCGCACCTTGATGGCCGGTGCGCCACCCTCGGGCGCAGGCAGCTTGGGCGGGAACAAGTCCGCCAGCTCGCGGCCCACCATCAGGTTGGCCATCTGCCGCCGCGTCACGCTGGCCGTGGGCTCGCGCGCCACCAGCAAGCCATCGCGCATCACCACCACCTCGTCGGTGGTGCGCTCCACTTCGTCGAGCTTGTGCGATATGTAGATGATGGTCACGCCCGCCGCCTTCAGCCCCGCCATCAGCGCAAACAGGCGCTCCGTTTCGCCAGGTGTCAGCGTGGCGGTGGGCTCGTCCATGATGAGCAGGCGCGCATTGCGGGCCAGCGCGCGGGCAATCTCCACCAGCTGCTTTTCGGCCACGATGAGCTTGCGCACCCGCGTGTCCGGGTCCAGCGGCAGGCCGACTTTGGCAAGCGCCTCGCGCGTCTTCTCGCGCATCGCCGTGTCATCCAGAAAGAGCCCACGCTTGATCTCATGCCCCAGAAAGATGTTCTGCGCAATCGTCAGGTCGTCCGCCAGGTTGAACTCCTGGTGGATCAGCACAATGCCCTGCGCCTCGGCCGCGCGCGATCCGCCACCCGGGGCGCGCACCGCGCCGTCCACCACCACCTCGCCGGTGGTCGGGCTCTCGTACCCCGCCAGAATTTTCATCAGCGTGGACTTGCCCGCGCCGTTCTCGCCCAGCAGGCCGTACACCCGGCCCGGCTGCAATGCAAAGTCCACCCCGTGCAGCACGCGCACCGGGCCAAACTCCTTGGTGACATTGCGGAAGGCGACGGCCACACTCATCGCACTACCCCTGCGCTAACGCCCGCACCCGCCACCGAGCCCGCGCGCGACAGGCTCTCCTGCATCGCCAGCACCCCCGCGCCCACCACACCGGCATCGTCAGCCAGCGGCGCATATTGAATCTCCAGATGCCGCGTCGACAGCGCCAGCGACCGGTGGTACACGCTTTGCCGCACCGACGCAAGGAACAGCGGCCCCATGTCCGTCACCCGCCCCGCAATGAACACATGCGACGGGTTGAAGAAGTTGACGATGGACGCAAGCATCTGCCCCACCAGGCTGCCCGCGCGCTGGATGATGGCGTTGGCCGCCACATCGCCCGTGCGGCTGGCCTGGGCCACGTCTTCAATGGTCAGCGTGCCGGTGCTTTGCAGCCGCTCGGCCAGCATCGCGCTTTCACCACGCTGCGCGGCCTCCACGGCCATGCGCGCCATCGCGGGCGCTGCGGCCATGGCCTCCACACAGCCCTGGTTGCCGCAGTGGCAACGCGGGCCGTGCTGGTCTACGCAGATGTGGCCCACATCGCCCGCCGAGCCATTGGCGCCCCGATACACCTGCCCGTGGCACACGATGCCGCAGCCAATGCCCGTGCCCACTTTGATCACCAGGAAGTTGGGCAGATTGCGCTGCAGCCGGTACATCTCGCCCAGCGCCATCAGGTTCACGTCGTTGTCCACAAACACCGGCGCGGCAAACGCCTCGCGCAGGTAGTCGCGGATGGAAAAGCCGTCCCAGTCGGGCATCAGCGGCGGGTTGACGAGCTGCCCGCTTTCAAAATCCACCGGCCCCGGCACGCCCATGCCAATGGCAATCACCTGGTTCGGGGCCAGCCCGCAGCGCGCCAGCAGCTCTCGCATCAGCCCCCGCACCCGCGCCAGGATCACGCCCGGCCCCTGGCGCACATCAATGGGCTCGCGGTGCCGCGCCAGCACCGTCATGTCGGGCCGCATCACTGCGACTTGCATGCTGGTCGCGCCCAGGTCGGCGCCAATCACCACGCCCAGGGTTTCGCTTAAACGCAGGGTCTCGGCCCGCCGGCCGCCAGAGGATTCCTGCAGGCCCACCTCGTCGAGCAGGCCTTCATCGAGCAGCGCCGCCACCATGGCGTTGGCCTTGCTCTTGGAATAGGCCAAGCGCTGCGCGAGTGCATTGCGCGACGCGCCGGCGGACCAGAAGATGGTCTGCAAGACGCCTAGGTCTTCGGCGCCGCAGTGACTCCAGCGGGTGGATGGCAAGGCTTGTCTCCTGTCGTTTTGTTGTGCAGCACCTCATGGGGGTGGGTGCTTGACAGGGATGCTATGCGGTCTACTTTGGACAGACAAGACTGAACTTTGACCTAAATATGTTTAAAGAATCCACCAATGCAAAAACTCAAACTGCGGGGAGGGGTCGCACTCCAACTCAATTGCATATCGAAGGAACTGGTTGGAGCTCAAAGCCGCCGTTCAGAAGCGCCGCAAGGAAGCTGCCATCGATTTGCTGCACGCTGTTGGAAATTCCGATATCTTCCTACGGCACGCTATAGTTTGCTGACTACGCGTGCCGAGTTCATGGAATTTTCATATCTGGACATTTGAACAGGTCATCGTTTACAAACCCATGCTGCAAGTCGCCTCGAGAAGCAATCAGCACCCAGAAAATCCCGCACGATCCAGTCTATCCCGCAGGTTTTGCGGTCTAATTTACGTTAGACATCTCGCGACGTGAACATATTAACTCCCTTTCAACCTTTTTAATAATGTCTGCAAAATATCAGGTCTTCGTCAGCTCTACATTTATGGACCTTTCCGACGAACGGGACTTAGTCATAAAGGCCATCCTTGAAATGGGGCACATTCCGGTCGGAATGGAGATGTTTAGCGCCGCAGATGAAGAACAGTGGAATGTCATTAAAAAAACAAATTGATCAATCCGACTACTATGTAGTGGTCGTCGCTCACCGATATGGCAGCTGCGATACAGCAGGATTGAGCTTTACGGAGAAAGAGTATGACTACGCAGTTTCAAAAGGCATCCCAACATTGGGCTTTGTGCTAGAAGAAGGCATTTCTTGGCCAAAGGATAAATCTGAAATTGATCGTGCCACTCTAAAAAAATTGAAAACTTTCAAGGAGAAAGTTAAATCAAAGCCGGTAAGCTTTTGGAAGAACGGGGAAGATTTGTACGGAAGATGCTCTATCGCGCTAATGAAGGCCTTTAACGCGTATCCGCGTGAAGGCTGGGTACGAGCATCGCAAGTCCAAGACGCAGCAGCAGCAAAAGAAATTGTCCGACTGAGTTCCGAAAACGCTTCACTCCGCGAACGTCTGCGTGTCTATGAAGCAGCAGCAGACATTGATTTGGCAATCGAAAAAGCGATTACTGCAATGCGCGGGCATAAACCAAAGATATCAGTATGGAAAAAGAGTTCCACTGATTGGGAAGCAGCAAAAGAAATAACTTTATACCAACTTTTCGAGGTACTGGCACCCGAAATGCAGGTTGAGCTTGCGCTTACAGAAATCGCGAGATATACGGCAACAAATGCATTGAATGTTCCACAAAAGGATTTGCGAAACACTTGGCCAACTCCTCGCAACACTATTCGTGCACTGCTTGCAGATCTGGCCGCACTGGATTGCGTCGAACCATCTAGCAGAAGAAAGCCCGTATCGGACAAAGAAGAGTATTGGTCACTCTCAGATTTTGGCGCCAAACTGCTGGCGCAAATGCGACGACGCCGTCTAGAGCGCATTGAAAGTCTCACGAAGATTGAGCACAAAGCAGATAAAGACACGAAAACAGATGTTTAACTGGTCGTTGCGAGGACGCCAACACTAGCCATGCCTTCGGCATTTTCACGGCCAGTGTTGGCTCCTTCCGCCTGCGGCGCCGGCGCCGATGAACTTTGGCGTTGAGCGTTCGCTTTCACCTGCCACCACTGACTGCATCTGGCCGAGTACGGTCTTTGACAGCTATCACGCGCACGCCAGCCATCCCCTGAACGCAAACCCCATGTAAAACATCCGCACATCGCCGAACCCAGCCTCCCGAAGAATTGCCTCGTCCTCCTGCGGCGTCAGCACCGCCAGCTCGGCCGCCACCTTGGCCCGTCCCCTTTCTGCCATCTCCGGCGCCATGCCAGACGCCACCTGAAATCCCGAATAGCGCGACAGCCACAGGTCGCGCTCACCTTCCCCGCCTTCGCGGCCAGCACCACCAGCATCACCATCGGCCACGCTCAGGTGCACCGCGACGAACGGTGCCCCATGCTTCAACCGCCGCCGGATCTCGGCCACCATGCCCGCACGCTCTTCGCGCGGCACAAAGTGAAAAGTCAGCAGGCACGTCGCGCCATCGAACGGCCCGGCCGGTGCGCCCTGCACATAGCCGTGGTGCAGCGCCACGCGGTCGCCCGTCACACCCGCGCTCTGCAGCCGCTGCGCGGCCAGGTCCAGCATGGGCCGGCTCGGGTCCACGCCGTCGAACCGCCAGCCGGGGTGCGCCCGCGCCATGTCCTCCAGTTCCAGCCCGCCGCCCACACCCACCACCAGCACCCGGCCGTCGGCGGGCACGCGCTCGGCCAGCAGGATGCGGACCATGGGCAGCAGGCTGTCGTAGCCGGGCACGTTGCGGCGGGGGCCTTCGGCGTAGCGAGCGACGGCGGCGGGGTCGGTGAAGGGGGATGTGGTGGTGGGATGGGTCATGGTGTGGAGTGCGGTGGATGCGGTGGGCATGGCGTTTTGCGGTGGGGGTTGAGCCGAGAGTTGGCGGGCTGGCGCAGGGTTTCGACAGGCTCAACCCGAACGGGTGGGGGTGTGCGACATGTGGCAAAAATCAAGACAAATCCGCCCCTACCGCCTGTCTAGCAAACGCTGGCAGCTATCAATTCAGTAGTGACTTGTGCGTTGCGTTGCTCTGCTCTGCTCTGCTTTAGGCTCATGCTAACATCACGCAACTTTGAATGTTGCATGAAACGAGACAGCCGACTTTCCAATGTTCTCCACGCGCTGCTGCACATGGCAGAGATGGAGGGGCCCGCCACGTCGGAGGCGATGGCGCAGGCCATGCAGACCAACCCGGTGGTGGTGCGCCGCCTGATGGCGGGGCTGCGCTATGCAGGCTTTGTCACATCGGCCAAGGGGCACGGCGGAGGGTGGGTGCTGTCGTGCCCGCTCACCGACATCACGCTGCGCGACATCTACGAGGCGCTGGGCGCGCCCACGCTGCTGGCGGTGGGCAACAGGGTGGAGAGCCCCGGCTGCATCGTCGAACAAGCGGTGAACCGCGCGCTGACCGACGCCTACCAGGCGGCCGAAGAGGCGCTGTTGGTGCGCCTGGGTGCGGTGACGCTGGCGCAGCTGTCGGCCGAGTTTCATGAACGCATGGTGGCCGGGTGCCACGGGCACAAGGAGATTGAGCATGGCGACGAAAGCAGCGGTGATGACGACGACAACCACCCAGGCGTTTGATGTGATCGTTGTGGGCGGCAGCTTTGCGGGCCTGTCGGCCGGGATGCAGCTGGCGCGCGCCCGGCGGCGGGTGTGCGTGGTGGACGCCGGCCAGCCGCGCAACCGGTTTGCGGCGGCGTCGCACGGCTTCTTCGGGCAAGACGGCGAGCCGCCGCTGGCGATGATCGAGCAGGCGCGGCGCAAGCTGGCGGCCTACCCCACGGTGACGTTGCGGCAGTGCACTGTCGTGTCTGCCACGCCGCAGCACAGTGCGGGGTCACCCGAGAACGGGTTTGAAGTGGTGCTGGGCGATGGCGCCACCATTGAGGCGCACAAGCTGGTGCTGGCCTTTGGCGTGCAGGACGGCTTGCCCGAGATTGCAGGGCTGCGCGAGCGCTGGGGTGCATCGGTGCTGCACTGCCCGTATTGCCACGGTTATGAGTTTGCGGGTCAGCGGCTGGGCGTGCTGTACCACTCGGCAGGCTCTGCCCTGCACGCGCAGCTGATTGCCGACTGGGGGCCGACCACCCTCTTCTTGAACGGCGATGCCACGCTGGAGAGCACCGAGCGCGAGCGGCTGCAGGCGCTGGGCATCACCGTAGAGCCCGCGCCCATCGCCGCTCTGGAGGGCCCGGGCCAGGCGCTGCAGGGCGTGCGCCTGCAGGCCACCGGAAGCGGTGATGCGCGCGTGGTGCCGCTGGCTGCACTGTATGTGGCCGCCAGCACCCGCCCCGCCAGCCCGCTGGCCGAGCAACTTGGCTGCGCGTTCGACGATGGGCCCATGGGGCCTTATCTGCGCACCGATGCGAACACCAAGATGACCACCGTGCCCGGCGTGTATGCCGCAGGCGACCTGACGCTGATGCGGCACAACGCCACGCTGGCGTCGGCCGAAGGGGTGCTGGCGGGTGTGGGGGCGCACCAGGCGCTGGTGTTTGGCAGCTGAAAGTTGTGCAGGGCCAAGGGCGCTGCTCCAGACCTTTGCGTACAGGAACAGCGCCAGATTGACGCAGCCCGTACCGGCCGCCTACACTGCCCACCTCGCATCTGATCCTTGAGATCGGAGCGAACCGCAAAGCCCTCCACCACTGTCGAGGGCTTTTTTTCGTCTATCGCATGGAAAGCTCTCTCTGCTTGCAGGGAGGGCTTTTTGCTTTTTTGGGAGCCCTTTCTCATGCACACCGCTTCAAGCCACGCCGCCGTCGCAGCCGTTGCCCGCACAGGCGCTCGCATTCACCTGGTCATCGGCCCCGTGGGCGCAGGCAAGTCCACCTTTGCCCGCCAGCTGGTGCACCAGTACCGCGCCGTGCCGCTGAACCTGGACGACTGGATGGCCACGCTGTTTTCAGCCGACCGACCTGGTCAGCCCGGTGCCGATGTAATGGCCTGGTACGTGCCCCGCACGCTGCGCTGTCTGGCGCAGATCTGGAAGACGGCCGAGGCCGTGCTGAACACGGGTGGCGATGTGGTGCTGGAGGTGGGCCTGATCCAGCAGCACCAGCGCGATGCGTTTTACGCCCGCATGGGGCCGTGGGCCGATGCCTTGGTGGTGTATGTGCTGGACGCACCGCGCGAGGTGCGGCGCGAGCGTGTGTTGCGGCGCAATGCCGAGCAGGGCGCAACGTTCTCGATGGTGGTGCCACCGCACATCTTTGAGCTGGCCAGCGACCTGTGGCAGCCGCCGGACGAAGTGGAGTGCGCGAACCGCAGCGTAGTGTGGGTGCCCGTGGCAAACCACAGGCCTTGAAGAAGACATGGCGCAGGCCAGGCTGCGATCTGCCGCAGCGGCCCGGAGCTGCGGTGGTCGCGCCGCTCAGGCCTGGGTCACCTGCTGCAACAACGCATCAAAGTTACCGTACAGGGCCTGGCCGCCCAGCACGCGGCGGCGGCCGGTGGCGGCGTCGCCCACTGCGAGTTGCGGTACGCCTTGTGCGCCCAGGGCTTGCATGTCGGCACGGGCGGCGGCCACGCGATGCAGCATGGCGGCGCGCAGGGCATCGGTGGGTTCGCGCACCAGGGTTGCGGCGGCGTGCAGGCCCAGGGTGCCCAGCACGTCGGCCAGCACGGTGGGCGCTGTGGTGTCGCGCCCGTCCACGTAGCGTGCACGCTGAAACGCCTGCAGTGCCTCCAGCTCGCGCGCGGGCTCGGTCTGTGCCACGGCGGTGAGGGCCAGCGTGGCGGGGCCTGAGTCAAAACGCCCGGCCGGTCGGGCCAGCACCTGTTCGCGGTAGGCCTGGCTGAATGGCTGGCCGGTGAGCTCTGCGATGCGCTGGTCGTTGGCCCAGGCGTAGGCGGCAAATTGCGCGTCCATGGGCCTGGCGCCCGCGCCTGCAAACAGGCCGGTGGGCGCCAGCACCACCTGCACGCCGGGCGTGGCCTGCAAGCGGGCCAGCACGGGCGCGGCGGCGTAGCACCAGCCGCACAGGGGGTCCAACAGGTAGGTGACCGTGGTGGTGGGCATGGAGGGCATGGGGGACATGGATCAGGGTCTTTCTTTATTCAAGCTCAGGCGGGGTGGAGGCTGCCAAGGCGGCCTCAAAAGCAGCAATCTCTTCGGCCAGAGTGCCCCGGCTGCGGAAGTGGCGGGCGGCGCGGTCGTACCAGTTTTCGGCGTCTTCCAGGTCGCCCTCTTGCAGGTGCAGGATGCCGTGCAGCCAAGCTGCGAGCATGGAGCCGTCGTGCTGCACCACATCGTGCGCCGCGTACCAGCGCCCGGCGTGCAGGTGCTGCAGGACCTGGTGAAGGGAGTGGGTGGACATGGTGGGCTCCTTGGGGTCAGGATGGCGGCCGCAAGGGCTGCCTTCAGGGTCAGACGTTTACCACTTCATCTCGCCCTTGTTGACCTTGGCGCCGATGTCCAGCGCCACGCCCAGGGCAGCTGCGGGGTAGGCCTTCTTCATCGCATCGATGAGTTCGCCGCTGGTCTTGGTGGCCGCTGCGTTCTTCTCGAAGGTCTGCAGATAGGCCTTGGTGTAGCCGATGTTGGAGGCATCCAGCGCCGTGCCGGCAGGCATGTGGCCGGGCACGACCAGCGCGGGCTGCAGCGCGGCCATCTCGTCGAGCTGGGCGGCCCAGGCGTTGCGCTCGGCCACGGTCTGGGTGTCGGCCGTCCACACATGGGTGTTGGTGCCGAAGATGCCCAAGGCACCCACCACGGCCTTCACCGAAGGAATCCATGCATACGGGCGGTGCGCCAGCAGGCCGGTGGTGCCGCGGATCTCGACCGTCTGGCCGTCCACCGTCAGCGTGGTGCCGCTGATGGCCTGGGGCAGCACGGGCGTGCGCGGTGCGTTGGCGCCCATCTTGGGGCCCCAGAACGAGAGCTTGGTGGCCAGCTTGGCGTTGATCCTCTCCAGCACAGCGGGCGTGGTCACCACGTCGGCCTTGGGGAAGATTTCTTTCAGCGTCTCGACGCCAAAGTAATAGTCGGGGTCGGCCTGGCTCACGTAGATGGTCTTGAGCTCTTTGCCGGTGTCGAGCACGTTGGCCGCAATGCGCAGCGCGTCGGCGCGGGTGAAGCCGGCGTCGATGACCATGGCTTCTTTCTCGCCATAAACCAGCGTGGAGTTGACGTTGAAGCTGTTGCCGTCGGCGTTGTAGACCTTGACCTGCAGAGGCTGGGCGGCCTGAGCGCCCGTGAAGGCAACGGCAAGGGTGGCGGCGATGAGGGTGGTGCGGAACATGGCGGTTTCTCCAGGGGTTTTGAGAGGTTGTGCAGAGGACGGGATGAAGTTTATTTGCGCCAATCGATCTAATAAACCCGATAATTCGCGCATATTTGTTTCACCATTCGATCAAATAACCCAAAAACTTTCACGTTATGGACCGCCTGACCGCCATGCATGTGTTTGCCGAAGTCGCCACCAGCGGCAGCTTCAGTGCCACGGCCGACAAACTGGACATGTCGCGTGCCATGGTCACGCGCTACGTGGGCGAGATGGAGCAGTGGCTGCAGGCGCGGCTGCTGCAGCGCACCACCCGCAGCGTGACGCTGACCGACGCGGGCGAGCACGCGCTGCGCCGCTGTCAGCAGATGCTGGCGTTGTCGCAAGACCTCCAAGAAGAAACCGCCACCACCACCGAGGGTGCATTGCGCGGCCAGCTGCGGCTGACCTGCAGCGTGTCATTTGCGTTTGCGCAGATGGGTGCGGCGATTGCGGATTTTCTGGCGCAGCACCCCCAGCTCAAGATCGACCTGGACGCGAGCGAGGGCTCGCTAAACCTGGTCGAAAAGCGCATCGACCTGGCCATCCGCATCAGCGCCGAGCCCGACCCGCTGCTCATCGGCCGGCCGCTGGCGCGGTGTGATTCGGTACTGGTGGCATCGCCCGCCTACCTGGCCGTGCACGGCGTGCCGCAGCAACCCGCCGACCTGGCGCAGCACCGCTGCCTGAGCTATGCCAACTTTGGCAAAAGCGTGTGGCAGCTAACGCACGGCGAGGTGGTGGAGCGCGTGGGCGTGGGCGGCCATTTCAGCGCCAACGAGGCCACCACGCTGATGCGCGCGGCGCTGGCGGGCGGCGGCATTGCGATGCAGCCGACGTATCTGGTCAACCCCTACCTGCACAGCGGCGAGCTGCAGGCCGTGCTGCCACAGTGGGACTTGCCGGTGATGACGATCTATGCGCTGTACCCGTCGCGCAGGCACTTGTCGCCTGCGGTGCGGGCCTTGCTGGATTTTTTGGTGGAGCGGTTTGCGGGGGCGCCTTGGTGAGGGTTGCTGGCAAGGCAGCATTCACTACGCTTTTGATAGCTACTCAGGCATGTTGTTCTAGCGCATCCGGCCACTTTGGCTAAAAAAATGCCCCCAACCCTCGTGCGAGAGGGTTTGGGGGCCTGCAGGGGACAGCACGGCACGGGGCCGTGCGGGTCGTCACGTCACTTCAGGGCAGCACGGCCGCGGCCTTGGCGCGCGCAATCTGCAGGTCAGCATCGCGCTGCAGCAGCAGGCGCTGCGCCACCAGGTCATTCGCGGCTTGCGTCACCGCAGCCACATAGCCGTCCTGCGTTCCATACAGTTCCTCCAGCGAAGGACGTGCGTCGCCCGCTGCCAGCCGCGCGGCGCGCGTCTTGTGGAAGGGGATGAAGCTGCCCGTGAGGTTGGCCAAATCGGTGATGCCGGGCGTGGCCACGTAGTTGAACTCGATGCTGGTGCCCAGCGGCGCACGCGCCTCCACGCTGCGGATGCCTGTGCGGGTGAGGCCTGTGGAGGCATCGACCTGCGGCACGAGGATGGCGTAGTCGCGGCCCAGGTTGCGCGGGGGCAGCACGGTGGCAATGCCGGCCTCGTCCTGTGGGATGTACTGCGGGCCAAAGTCGAACAGCGGGAAGTTGTTGTACAGGCCCCGATAGCTGAAGTCCGGAATGGGCGTCTGCACGCCGCCCACCGCCCAGGTCAGCCCCTTCATGGCCGGGAAGGCCAGTGCCTCAGGCCGCACCAGCGTGCCGTCGGCCAGCTTGGGCACCTGGCTGGCGGGTGGCAACGTGCCGCGCACCACCCAGTCTTCCAGGTTGAGGAACAGCGCGCGGAAAGTGTCGTTGAACTGCACCACCGTGCCCGTGGGGTACGTGGCGCGCGTGGGCGCATAGGCAATGCTGGCCGTGCCCCCTGCCCCGCCGTGCTGGGTGCTGGCGTAGTAGTAGATGCGGGCGTTGTCGGGCTGCGCCAGGTCCTTGGTGCCGTTGGCGTCGGTCAGCACGGGCGAGCCCTGCAGCTGCCAGAACTCGGTGCCCGACAGGCCCAGGAAGAACTTGGGGCAGGTGTTGGTGGCGGCGCAGCGCTTCATCACGCCGCCCTGGCGGCCGCTGATGTCGTCCATGTAGTCCTTGTCCAGCCCGCGCGGTGCCGTCTGGCCGAAGGCGGTGTGGTCGGTGCGCAGGCCACCGCCGCCACCGGGCACGGCAAAGCGGGTGTTGATGTTGGTCTGGCGTGCCGCCACGTGGGCGTACATGCCGTCAAACACCTTGCCGCCATCCAGCGCCTGGTTGAAGCCCAGGTGCAAAAAGGTCTTCATGGCGTTGCCCGATTGCGAGGTGCCTTGCCCCAGCGTGTGGGTGATGCGGCCTGCGAGCGGGTTGGGGGTGCCGTTCGAATCGGCCGCCTTGCTGCGGAAGAAGCTGACCGTGTCGCGCAGCGCAGCCAGGCCCACGCCCATCACTTTGGGGTCTTTGGCGACGTAGACCAGCTCATACAGATAGGCCGGGTCAAACCCGCCCTTCAGGCACACGCTGGTGGCGCTGGGCGTGCCGGGGAAGGCGTTGGTGCCTGTGTCGCAGGTGGCGAACTTCCAGTCGCTGGCAGGCACGGGCACGCGTGCATCGGTCTCGTTGGCGCGGCGGGTGAGCGAGTAGCCGGGCTGGGTGTTGTCCAGGCTGGCGGGCTCGTACGGAATCATCGTGCCGTTGAACACGCCGCCGGGCAGCGTCATCGCAGGGCTGGCGGCGTTGGGCACCAGCTCGGCGCGGTAGGGGCCGGTGATGCTGCTGCCGTCCTTGTTCTTGGCCACGGGCACCGTCACCGTCAGGCGCGCGGCGGTGCTCTTGGGCACATCTCCCTGCCAGGCGGAGTAAAGCATCACGTAGCCGCGCTCCAGGTACACCGCGTCGCTGGGCGTGGCGGTGGGGTTGAGCATGGTGAGGATGTTGCCGCGGTTGGGTGCGTCGTAGCGCAGCACGCCGCTGGCTTTGGCCATGTTCTTGGGCTTGAGCATGACGAAGTCGGCCTGGTACTCGACCATGCCGTTGGCGTTGGTGGGCGCCAGGGCCAGATCCTGGATGACGGCGTTCTTGGGGTCCTTGGGGTCCACCTCGCCGCTGATGGTGCCGGTCACGCGCTCGTATTCGCCCACATCGCCGTAGGTGCCGGGGAAGGCTTCGGTGGCAGTGATGGCCAGCTTGAGCGCGGGGCCCTTGGGCGCGTCGTTGCTGGAGCCCCCGCAGGCGGTGATGGCGGCTGCGGCGGCGGCCGTCAGCGCGAGTTTGGTGAATGCATGAAGCGGTTTCATGGTGTCTGTCTCCTTGGACGGTGGTGGCGTAGGCCGCTTGGGCGGCTCTGGAACAAAGCGGCAGCGTCTGTTGCGCTGCGCGCGGGCAAGGCTTCGCCCAGACCTGCCGGTGAAGGCAGGCTGCGAGAAGCCCGAAAGGGGTTGAGACGGCCCGGTGGGTGGGCCGGTGGCTTATTCGGCCTCGATACCTGCAGCCTTGATCACCTTGCCCCACTTCTGAGTCTCGGCGGCCTGGAACTTGGCGAGTTCATCGGGCGTGGTGGTCCAGGCTTCGGAGCCTGCGTTGTCGTAGAAGCTCTTGGCCGCCGCGCTCTTGGTGGCGGCCAAGAGCAGCTCGTTGAGGCGCGCCACCACGGGCGCGGGTGTGTTGGCTGGCACGTAGGCCGCAAACCAGTAGCCCATGTCGTAGCCCTTCACGCCCGCCTCGTCGATGGTGGGCACGTCAGGCAGCTGGGTGCTGCGCTTTTGCGTGGAGTAGCCCAGCGCACGCAGCTTGCCCGCCTTGACCTGCGGCACGCCGGTGGAGGTGTCGGTGATCATCAGATCAATCTGCCCGCCCAGCAGGTCGGTGATGGCCAGCGGGTTGCTCTTGTAGGGCACATGCAGGATGTCCACGCTGGCCAGCTGCTTGAGCATCTCGCCCGCCATGCGGCTCGATGAGCTGCCGCTGCCAAAGCTGAGCTTGCCGGGGTTCTTCTTGGCAAAGGCCAGCAGCTCGCCCACGTTCTTGTACGGCGCGCTGGCGTTGACCACCAGCACCTGCCCGCCCTTGCCCAGGCCGGTGACGGGGGCAAAGTCCTTCACCGGGTCGTACGACAGCTTTTTGTACAGGTGCTCGTTGGCGGCGTGGGTGGTGTTGGTGGTGATGAGCACGCTGTAGCCATCGGCCGCCGACTTGGCCACGGCCGACGCGGCGATCATCCCGCTGGCACCCGCCTTGTTGTCGATGACCACGGGCTGCTTGGTGTCGTTGGTGATGGACTGGCCCAAAGCGCGCGCAAGCTGGTCGGTGGCACTGCCTGCGGCAAAGGGCACGACGAAGGTGATGGCCTTGGCGGGGTAGCTACCGGCCGCTTGGGCGAGTGCAGCGGGGGCGTGCAGTGTACCGAGCGCCAGCACGGCGGCAGTGGCGAGCAGAGCGCGGCGGGGGGATGAATGGGTCATGTTGTCTCCTGGTGTTGGTATGGATGGAAAAGCGAAAAGGGCGGTCTAGGCCGTGGGACTGCCAAAGTGCGGTGCGAGGTGGGCAGGGACGGTGATAGGCATATCGAGCAGCAGATAGCTGAGCGCCTTGCCATGGCTGTCGAGGTTGAGCGAATCGTTCACGCCGCCGTCGAGCACGTCGTCCAGCACGATGTTCATGGCCTGCAGTTGCGGCAGCAGGTAGCGCGTGACCTGGCGCGGGCGGCGCTGCGCAAACTGCTGCGCCACGGCGGCTTCGGTGACCTGATCGACCAGCACATCCCACAGCGCGGGGTGCCAGGCGATGACGCTGATGTTGGAACGGTTGCCTTTGTCGCCGGTGCGGCTGTGGGCCAGGCGATACAAGGGAACAGTGACGGTAGGGTGCATAGTGGTCATGGCTTGAGTCCTCAATCCACCATCTCGAAGTAAACGGCCACCGCCTCGCGCGGCACCAGGCACGACACGGTGCCCAGGCGCGGCCGCATCGCCGTGCGCACGCCGCCGCCCCCTGCGGGGCCGCAGGTGTAGAGCGCAGTCACCTCTCGCACCAGGCGCTGGGCGCTGGCGTGGCCTCGGTGTTGCAGGGCCACGCGCAGGCGCACATCGCTTGCTTCGTCGTTGCTGTGGGCGGGTGTATCCAGCCAGCGGCTGGTGTCGTCGCCAAAAATGCTGGTGACGCCAATCAGGTCGATGCGCAACGGGCCCAGGCCCTGCAAGCGCTCGCGCAGCACCTCGCCCGCCAGCCGTGCGCGGGCTTCGGCACGCGGGCCGGCGTAGGAGATTTCGCCCTCGGCAAACCAGCCGGATTCAAAACACACGTTGACCTTGAGCGTGGCAGGCCGCGCGTGGCCCTGCACGCCTTCCAGCCTCACGGTATCGGTGCCTACGGTGGTCACGCGGGCGGTGGTGATGTCGGCCACCACGTCGGGCGTGAGGTAGGCCGCCGGGTCGTGCAGCTCGTACAGCAGCTGTTCCTTCACCGTGCGTTCGGTGATGCAGCCGCCCGTGCTCGGAGGCTTGGTGATGGTGCAGTGGCCATTGGCGTCGATCTCGGCAATCGGGTAGCCCAGGTGCGCCAGGCCCGGCACATCCTTATAGCCAGGGTCGGCAAAGTAGCCGCCTGTGACCTGTGCGCCGCATTCCAGCAAATGCCCGGCCATGGTGGCGCGGGCCAGCCGGTCCCAGTCGTCCAGCGCCCAGTCGTAGTGCGCCAGCGCCGGGCCCAGCACCAGTGATGGGTCGGCCACACGGCCACAGACCACGATGTCGGCACCGGCGCGCAGCGCATCGGCAATGACCTGCGCGCCGATGTAGGCATTGGCGCTGACGATGGGCTCGGTGGGCATCGCGCTGCCCAGCGCGCCCTGCAGCAGCGCGCGGTGTTCAGGGCCGCTCAGGTCGTCGCCCTGCAGCACAGCAATGCGCGGACGGGCCAGGCCCAGCTCAGCCGCCAGCGCGTGGATGCGGCGCGCGGCGCCGTGCGGGTTGGCCGCGCCAAAGTTGCTGACGATGCGCACGCCGTGCGCCAGGCACTGCGCCAGCACGGGGCGCAGCAGGTCCACCAACAGGGGTTCATAACCGGCATCGGGGTCGGTGCGGCGCGCCAGCTGGGCCAGGGCCAGCGTGCGCTCAGCCAGGGTCTCGAAGATGAGCACCGCAGGCTGGCCGCTGGCGATGAGCGCCTGCACCACGGGCAAGGCCGCGTCGGTGCGGTCGCCCGAGAAGCCGGCGGCGCAGCCCACCAGCAGTTTGGTTTTTTGGTCGTTCGGCATGAATCCGTTGTCTCCTGACCATGAATGTAGGAACATGGCGGTATTCTGTGAAATCGATTGTTACGATGAATCCATCTGAAAATCAGATGAATTACACCAGTCCTGCATGAGCGCCCCCCACCTCTCCAGCCGCCAGCTCGACGCCTTCCTCGCGCTGGCCGAGCAACGCAGCTTCACGCGCGCCGCTACGTTGTGCCACCTGTCGCAGCCCGCATTCAGCGCCCTCATCCGCGCGCTGGAGGACGACCTGGGCCTGCGCCTGTTTGACCGCAGCACACGGCATGTGGACCTGACCCCCGAGGGGCAGAATTTTCTGGAGTCGGCCCGCCGCATCCGCGCCGAAATCACCACCGCCCTGGCCGCCGTGCGCGACGCCGCCACGCTGCAGCGCGGGCGTGTGGCCGTGGCGCTGCTGCCGTCGCTCGCGGCAGGCTGGCTGCCGGGCGTGCTGGCGCAGTACAGCGCGGCCCACCCGGGCATCGAGATCGACATTGCCGATGTGTTGTCCGAGCCCTGCATCGACCGCGTGGCCAGCGGCCATGCGGACTTTGCGCTGGCCGCCATCCGCGCCGACACGCCCGCACTGCAGGCCGAGCCCTTTTGCAGCGACGACTTCTATCTGGTGTGCCCGGCCGACCACACGCTCGCCCGCCGCCGCAAGACCATCACCGCGCAGGACCTGGCCGCATGGCCCTTCATCCACTTGGCGCGCACCAGCAGCGTGCGCCAGTACCTGGAGGCCGCCCTGCACCCGCAGGCCATGCACACGCTGATGGAGGTGGAGCAGCTGGCCACCGTGATGGGCATGGTGCGCGCGGGGCTGGGTATCAGCGTGGTGCCTGCGCTCACGCTGTTCCACTTTGACCAGCCGGGGCTGGTCACGCGGCCGCTGTCGCTGCCGGGGCTGACGCGCCAGATCTATCTGGTGCGACGGCGGGACGAAAGCCTGTCGATGGCGGCGCAGGCGCTGTATGCGCTGGTGATGAAGCTCAGACCCTGAGAGCCTGTTGGCGATCTCGCAGGGGGTCAGGGGGGAGCGCACACGAAGGAGTGGGCACCTCGGACGCGCCGCACGGACTCGTGCCCATGCAAGCAGCCGGGGCGGCCACGCTCATCGGCCGATTTCGCCCCACCCCCTCGGGCAGCTTTTTTTTCGAACAGCCTGCGGCGCGTCGGCGCTCACCAAAAAGATCAGCCCTGACAGCGATGCATCGCCGACAGGGCTGGGTGGTGAGGGCAGCGGCTGCGCAGCCTTCACCAGAGAAAACGCCTCGGGCCCCACCGCGTGACGGTCTGGCTCAAGGGGCTGTCTTCACTCAAGGGAAGCGGAAGTCTACGGTTTGCACGTCCCCTGCGTTCAGCACAGGCGGCGTCTGGGTCTTGTCTGCAAAACCTGCCAGGCGCGCTTGCACGGAATACCGACCAGCCGCTGCCGTATCGGCCGCAAAGGTCAGGCCGCTGGGGGGTGCAGCATAAGGTGCGACGCGCGGTGCGAGCGTGGGTACGGCAAAGCTGTACGTCCCGGTCACTCCATCCACACCCCGGCCGGCCACTTCGATCGTACCCACGGACGTGAGCGACTGCAGCACCCGCACCTGGGTATCCAGAGGCGCTGTGCCCTGCAGCGTTGCCACAGGCGATTGCGGGATGCTCAGTGGCGCCGTGCTGGTGCCCACAGGCGTGACCGTTTCAGCAACCACCGGCACCCCGGCGATGACCGTGGTGTTGCGGCCTGCACCTGCCACGACCAGCGTGTAGTTGCCCGGTGCCACGGGCTGGAGCAAGAACTTGCCGGTGCTGTCAGGCGTTGTCGCACGCACCAGTTCACCGTTGAACTGCAAGGACACGCTGGCCCCCACCCCGGGCTCCACATAGCCTTGCACCCCCGAGATATAGCGCGGGATAACCGACACCACGGGCTTGAGGAGGTACTGGCCGGAGGCGCCCGCCGACACCACGGATTTACAGGCATCGAAATCGAGCACGAAGTCCGCCATCTTGTTGGCGGCAATGTCGATGTTCACGTTCGCCTTGACCCCGGACTGCTGGCCGCTGGGCGTCTTCAACGCGGTTTCTGCCTGGCCCGTGGGGACTACGGAATTCGCCAGCGGGTTGGCACCCGAGTTGCTGGCCAGCACCAGCCGCATTTGCGTGTACTTGCCGGTAGGCAACGGCACCTGGCCCAGCTCCATCAGGACACCGTTGGTCAGGGTCAGCAGATCCACGCGGCGCGCCGGGTTCAGCACAATCTCGGACCATCCTGCGTCGGTCTCTGCAGCACTGCTGCTCTGGTGGACCCGGACTTTTTCCACCGTGACATTGACGGCAGAGTACCCGCAGCTGGGTGCATCGGTGAGGGCCATGCGCAAGGTGCCCGTCCCCCCCGCGTCCCCACCACCGCCACCGCCACCGCCTCCACAAGCAGCCAGACCTGCCAAGGCAATGACACCAAGAAAAGTTCGAACACAGGGGTACGCGGTCATGGGGAGCCTCTTTCAGAAGATGTTGCCAAGTGGGATCACATGAAATGTGAAATATTCACACTCGCGAATGTAGACAACTCTCCGCGACCGACCTGTAGGACGAAACCCAAACCGTGGGCCGTTGACCCCCCTCACCCAGGAGCAGATGGCAGGCTGTCGGCCTCCAGCAACACCACGGCCGCAAAAGGCATGTGATGCATGAGCTCGCGCAGGACCAGCACGGTGGCCGCAAAGTCCGCGCGCTCGGGCAATCCCTCGTGCGCCGCAGGGCGACCCTCCGCTACGGCGGCCAGGCGATTGAACAGCCGCTCCATCGCGTCCAGCGGCAGCACCCGCGTGGGCCCCTGGGCGATTCCCGCCACGGTCGCCACCTCGTGGAGGGAAGGGTCTGTGGAACAGGTCACCACGGCGACGTTGTCGGCCACCCAGTCATGGTGGCGTCGGTGAGCGGCATGGACCTCGTCCTCCACCCAGGCGATGGCGGTTTCCAGCTCCAGCGGCGTGGGGAGTGCCTTGCGAAAAAAGTCGCGCGCAGTTTGTGCACTACCCAGGGCAAGCTCCAACACCACCGAGGGTGACGCAGGATCTTGTCCGGTGGCCATGAGGCTGCGTTCGTGCCCCAGATGCAGGGCCGTGACCACGGTACCCGGCGTAACCACCTGCCCATGCGCGCGCCGGTACAGCGCGGCAATGTCAAAGGCCAGCCCCTCTGCAGACGGGGCCAGCGCCCCAGGCAAGCGTGAAGGTACGGGAAGGGACATGGCAACTCCTGAAGGGGTGGGGGCATCTTTTCACGGCGGCGCAAGGTACGCAACCGCACAGGCGGATTGGTTGGGGCGTGGGCCCCACGCTTGTGCCCACCTACGCCGACACCGGTTGCAAGCACCCACCTACAAACGGCGGCGTTGGCTCTGCCTACATTGAGGACACCGGCTAGGCACCGTGCCAGCCAGCGCCTTCCCCTGCCTGGGGGCAAGGCGTCTCATTTTTACCTTCAGGAGAACCCCATGCACTCACGACGCAGCCTGCTGCCCCGCGCCCACTGGCGCCTGCTGGTCGGAGGCGCCACCGCCGTGGTGGCCCTGCTGGTGCTTTCGGCCTGCTCCACCCCTCGCACGCCGGAGGGCATCCAGCCCGTGGCAGGCTTTGATGTGGATCGCTACGCGGGGCACTGGCACGAGGTCGCCCGGATCGAAAACTCGTTCGAGCGGGGCCTGTCCCTCACCACCGCCACCTACAGCCGCAACGCAGACAACACCATCAAGGTGGTGAACCGGGGGTACGACCCGGTGCGCAAGCAGTGGAAGGAGGCCGAGGGTCGCGCCGAGTTTGTAGGCAGCCCAGACCGTGCCGCCCTCAAGGTGTCATTCTTCGGGCCGTTCTATGGCGGCTACAACGTCGTGGCGCTGGACGAAAACTACCAGTGGGCCATGGTAGTGGGCTCCAGCACCGACTATGTGTGGGTGTTGTCACGCACCCCCACCCTGCCCTGGCATGTGCGCGAGCACCTGATGGAGCGCGCACAGGCCCTGGGGGTGGATGTGAGCAAGATCGTCTGGGCACAACCCGCCGCGGAGCAGCATGCGCGCCGCGCGGCCGTCAGGACCTGAGCGGCGCACGGCGGGGCGCGCCCGCATCAGGGAAACGAGGTGCAGGGGCAACACGGCGTTGCCGGTGTTGCCAAACAATCAAATTTGATAGCATTCGACGCATATTTCACTAGAGCCTGCAGCAGATTTGGATCGAAATTTACCCACCAGGCACAGTGGCTGCCGCTACCAGCCGCTGGGTGTAGGGGTGCTGGGGCGCATCGAGCACATCGGCCACGCTGCCGCCTTCCAGCACGGCGCCATCCTTCATCACCACCACATCGTGCGCCATGGCGCGGATCACATCCACATCGTGGGTAATCAGCAGGTAGCTCAGGCCCTTCTCTTTCTGCAGCCGCTGCAGCAGGCCCAGCACCTGCTGCTGGATGGTCACGTCGAGCGCGCTGGTGGGCTCGTCGAGCACCAGCACCTGGGGCTGCACGATGAGGGCGCGTGCAATGGCCAGGCGCTGGCGCTGGCCGCCCGAAAACTCGTGCGGATAGCGTTCCAGCAGGCGCGGGTACTGCGCCTCGGTAAGGCCCACCTCTTCCAGCGCAGCCTCGACACGCGCGCGGCGCTGGGCCACGGTGAGCGCGGGTTCATGCACCTTCGGGCCCTCGCCCACGATCTCTTCGACCGTGAGGCGCGGGGACAGGGACGAGAACGGGTCCTGGAACACCACCTGCACCCGACGACGCAGCTGCTGGTTGGTGGGCGTGTTGCGCATGGCGGGCTGCTGCCACGCCTGCCCCCCCACCTGCAGTTGCCCCGTCGAGGGCAGCAGTCCCAGGATGGCCTGGGCCAGCGTGGACTTGCCCGAGCCGGATTCGCCAACCACGCCCAGCGTCTGGCCGGGCAGCAATTGCAAGGTGGCGCACTGCACCGCCACAAACTCGCCCTTTTGGAACCAGCCCTTGATGCCCGGCAGCGGCGTGGGGTAGACCACGCGCAGGTCTTGCGTCTGCACCACGGGCGCGGTGCCTGCGGGCGGGTCGGCCTCGATCACGTCGCGGCGCGGCTGGCTGGCGATCAGGCGGCGGGTGTAGGCATGCAGAGGTGCGCTGAACACTTCGGCCACTGGCCCCTGCTCTACCAGCACGCCCTGCTCCATCACCGCCACGCGGTCGGCAAAGCGGCGCACCAGATTCAGGTCGTGCGTGATCAGCAGCACGGCCATGCCGGTCTGGCGCTGCAGGTCGCTCAACAAGTCCAGGATCTGGCCGCGCAAGGTCACATCGAGTGCGGTGGTGGGCTCGTCGGCCAGCAAGAGCTTGGGGCTGCTGGCCAGGGCCATGGCGATCATGGCGCGCTGGCGCTGGCCGCCGCTGAGCTGGTGCGGAAAGCTGTTGGCGCGGCGCGCGGGCTCTGGGATACCGGTCTGCGCCAGCAGATCGATAGCCGCCTGCGCGCACTGGGCACCGGTGAGGCCCTTCTTGAGCAGCAGAATCTCGGCAATCTGCTGGCCAATCGTCATCAGCGGATTGAGCGCGGTCATGGGCTCCTGGAACACCATGGCGATGTCGCCCCCACGCACGCCGCGCATCTCGCGCTCGGTCATCGCCAGCAGGTCGCCCCGCCCCTGCAGCAGAGCCTGGCCGGTGATGGCGGCATTGCCCGCCAGGCGCAACAAGCTCAGGGCGGTGATGGTCTTGCCCGAGCCGGACTCGCCCACCAGCGCGAGCTTTTCGCCTGCGGCCAACGTGAAGTTGACGCCGCGCACCACCTCTTTGGAGCCGAAGCGCACATGCAGGTCCTGCACCTGCAACAAAGGAGTCATGGCCATGGCGGTCACTGGTCTGCCTTTCGCGGGTCGAGGGCATCGCGCAGCGCGTCCCCCATGAAGGTCAGCAACAACAAGGTGACAACCAGCACGCCAAAGGTGGACAGGGAGATCCACCACGCATCAATGCTGTTCTTGCCCTGGCTCAGCAGCTCGCCCAGCGAGGGCGTGCCCGGCGGTACCCCCAGGCCCAGAAAATCGAGCGAGGTCAGCGCCAGGATGGCCCCGCTCATGCGAAACGGCAGGAACGTGACCACCGGCGTGAGGCTGTTGGGCAGGATGTGACGCCAGATGATCTGGCTGTTGCTCACGCCCAGGGCACGGGCTGCCTTCACGTAGTCCAGCTGGCGATTGCGCAGGAACTCGGCCCGCACATAGTCCGACAGGCCCATCCAGCCAAACAGGCTCAGCAAGATGAGCAGCAGCGCAATGCTGGGCGCAAACACCGCGCTGAAGATGATGAGCAGATACAGCTCGGGCATGGAGCCCCAGATCTCGATGAAGCGCTGGAACGCCAGGTCGGTCTTGCCGCCAAAGAAGCCCTGAATGGCCCCTGTGATCACGCCCAGTAGCACGCCGGTGGTGGTGAGCGCCAGGCCAAACAGCACGCTCACGCGAAAGCCATAGAGCAACTGCGCCAGCAGGTCGCGCCCCCGGTCGTCCGTGCCCAGCCAGTTGTCGCCCGTGGGGGCCGAGGGGTTGGGCGCCTTGGCAAAGTAGTTGAGCGTGTTGGGGCCGTAGGGGTTCAAGGTGTACAGCGCCCAATTGCTGCCCGCGGAGAGGCGCTCCTTGATGAAGGGGTCCAGGTAGTCCGTGGGGGTCTCGAAGTCACCCCCAAAGGTCTTTTCGGGGTAGTCCTTGAGCATGGGGAAGTACGTCTGCCCTTCGTATCGCACGATCAGTGGCTTGTCATTGCTGACCAGCTCGGCGCACAGGCTCACCAGCACCAGGGCGCAAAAGATCAGCAGGCTCCAGTACCCCAGGCGGTTGCGCTTGAAGCGCAGCCAGGCACGGCGGGACGGGGAGAGTGAAATCGGGGTAGCAGCAGGACTCATCGGGGCCATCGGTGCGTTCGGGCTAGTCAAACTTCACGCGCGGGTCCACCCACACATAGCAAAGGTCGCTGATGAGCTTGGTGACCAGCCCGATCAGCGTGAACAGATACAGCGTGCCCAGCACCACCGGGTAGTCGCGGCGGATCACGCTCTCGTAGCTGAGCAGGCCCAGGCCGTCGAGCGAGAACAGGGTCTCGATGAGCAGCGATCCCGCAAAGAACGCCCCGATGAAGGCGGCCGGAAAGCCGGTGATGATGGGGATGAGCGCATTGCGAAACACATGCTTCCACAGCACCTGGCGCTCGCTCAGGCCCTTGGCACGGGCCGTGAGCACATACTGCTTGCGGATCTCTTCGAGGAACGCGTTCTTGGTCAGCATGGCCGTCACGGCAAAGCTGCCCAGCACCATGGCAATGACCGGCAGCGTGATGTGCCACAGGTAGTCCACGATGCGCGCGCCCCAGGTCAGCTCGTCCCAGTTGGCCGACGTAAGCCCCCGCAGCGGAAACCACTGCAACTGCCCGCCAAAAATGACCAGCAGCGCCACGCCCAGCACAAAGCCCGGGATGGCGTAGCCCAGCAGGATGAGCAGCGTGGTCACCAGGTCAAACCGCGACCCGGCCCGTACCGCCTTGGCCACACCCAGCGGCACGGCAACGAGGTAGCTGATGAAGAAGGTCCAGAGGCCCAGGCTGATGGAGACCGGCAGCTTCTCTGCCACCAGTTGCCACACGTCCTTGTTCTGAAAAAAGCTCTTGCCCAGATCAAAACGCGCGAACTGGCCCAGCATCTGGATGAAGCGTTCATGTGCAGGCTTGTCAAAGCCGTACAGGGCCTTGATCTGCTCCAGCCGCTTGGGGTCCACGCCCTGCGCCCCGCGGTAGCTCAGGCCGCCGCCTTCGGCGCCGCCGCCGCCCACGCCGGCCTTGGCTTCGGCCATGTACTGCTCCACGGGGCCGCCCGGCACGAACTGGATCACCACGAAGGTCAGCAACAGAACGCCCAGCAAGGTGGGCAGCATCAGCAACACGCGTTTGAGAATGTAGGCAAACATGGGTAGGCTGGCGGGTGGTTATTTTTTGTCGGGCGCGGTCTGTGGCGGCATGCGCGCCCACCAGGTGTCGATAACCCAGCCTTCGCCGCTCGAATACGGCGGCACCGCTGCAGGCTTGGCCAGGCGCCAGGCGTTGTAGGCCATGCGGTGCGTGGCCGCCGTCCACTGCGGAATGAGGTAGTGGCTGTGCGCAATGATGCGCTCCAGCGCGTGGCAGGCAGGCAGCAACTGGGCCTCCGTTTTGGCCGACGTCATGGCTTTGATCATGGCGTCCACCGCCGGATTTTTGACACCTGCGAAGTTGCCGGAGTCTTCCACATCGGCCGCCTGGCTGCCGAACATGTCGGCGAATTCCTGCCCCGGATTGTTGGTGCCCTGGAACGCGAGCGAGGTGATGTCAAAGTCAAACTTCTGCAGCCGCTGCTGGTACAGCGCAAAGTCCACGGAGCGGAATCGCAGCGTGACACCGATCTTTTCGAGGTTGCGTATCCAGGGGGTGATGGTGCGAACACCGCCTTCGTTGCTGTCCATGTATTCCAGCTCCATGGCCTCACCCTTCGCGTTGCGCAGTGCGCCATCGCGCACCTCCCAGCCTGCCTCTTTCAGCAAAGCCTGTGCGCGGCGCAGGTTGGCACGCAGTGACGAATCGCCGTCGGTGCGGGGGGGCATGGTCATGGGGCCAAACGCAGCCGCAGGAATGTCTTTGCGGTAGGGCTCCATCAGCGCGAGTTCTTCGGGCGACGGGCTGCCCCTGGTTTCGCAGGCTGTGTTGCCAAACAGGCCGTTCACGCGCTGGTAGGCGCCGTAGAACATCTGGCGGTTCATCCACTCATAGTCCATCGCCAGGCCCAGCGCCTCCCGCACACGCGCATCCTGCAGCAGCGGGCGGCGGGTGTTGAGCACGTAGCTCTGAAAGCCCGATGGCAGCTTGTGCTTGAACTCGCCCTTGACCAGCTCGCCAGTGTCGAACTTCTTGCCCGTGACGCGGCGGGCCCAGTCGCCCGCACTGAAGAACCGCATGAGGTCGAACTCGCCCGCCTTCAGGGCCTCCAGACGCGCGGTGTTGTCCTTGTAGATCTTGACCAGGATGCGGTCGAAGTTGGCCGTGCCCCTGCGTACATTGAGGTCGCGCGCCCAGTACTGCGGGTCGCGCACATAGGTGATGTCCTTGCCAAACCGCACAGGCCCGATCTTGTAGGGGCCGCTGCCGATGGGGATGTCCATCACCACCTGGTCAAAAGGCTTGGCCTTGCCGTTTTCCACGCCCCAGTCGCGGCTGAACACCGGCAAGCCCCCCACAGTGATGGGAAGCTCGCGGTTGGGCTGCTTGAAGCGGTAGCGCACGGTGCGGTCGTTGATCACATCCACGCCCGCCACCTCGATCAGCAAGGTCTTGTAAGAGGGCGAGGTGAAGGGGCCTACCAGCGTTTCGTAGCTGTGCTTCACGTCCTGGGCCAGCACCGGCTTGCCATTGTGAAAGCGCGCCTCAGGCCGTAGCCGGAAGGTGGCAGACAGTCCGTCGGGGGCGACCTCCACGTCCTCGGCGAGCAGGCCGTAGCCGGTTGCGGTCTCGTCCATGGAGCCCACCAGCAGCGAGTCGAACATCAGCGACGACAGGTAAGCCGGTGCGTTGCCCTTGATGGTGAACGGGTTGTACTTGTCAAAAGTGGAGACGCGCAGGTTGCTGACCAGCCGCAATTCACCGCCCTTGGGGGCATCGGGATTCACATAGTCGAAATGCGAAAAGCCCGCCGGATAGCGCGGCGCGCCCCACAAGGCATACGCATGCGCTGCCCACGCTGGAACAGCACACCCCATCAGCAACAAAGCCAGCCAAAACCGCATGCGACAATTCTGCACTACGTTCGCAGGGGCTTGCAGCCGAAGCCGCATATCCACATGCACCGGGCACCAAGCCTGCATTCCGCTATTCCACAAGGAGATTTCACATGGGTTTTCTGTCCGGCAAGAAGCTGCTCATCACGGGCGTGCTGTCCAACCGCTCCATCGCCTACGGCATTGCCAAGGCCTGCCACGAGCAAGGTGCCGAGCTGGCGTTCAGCTACGTGGGCGAGCGCTTCAAGGACCGCATCACCGACTTTGCAGCCGAGTTCGACTCGAAGCTGATCTTTGATTGCGACGTGGGCAGCGACGAGCAGATCGAGCGCATGTTTGCGGACCTGTCGCAGACCTGGGCGAAGTTTGACGGCTTCGTGCACAGCATCGGCTTTGCACCCCGCGAGGCGATTGCGGGCAACTTTCTGGACGGCCTGAGCCGCGAAGGCTTTCGCATCGCGCACGACATCAGCGCCTACAGCTTCCCGGCCATGGCCAAGGCGGCCCTGCCCTACCTGAACGACAAGGCGTCGCTGCTGACACTGTCGTACCTGGGCGCGCTGCGCTCCATACCCAACTACAACACCATGGGCCTGGCCAAGGCCAGCCTGGAAGCCAGCGTGCGCTACCTGGCCGAGGCCGTGGGCCGCACCGAAGACGGCCGCAGCATCCGCGCCAACGGCATCAGCGCAGGCCCCATCAAGACGCTGGCTGCCAGCGGCATCAAGGACTTTGGCAAACTGCTCAGCCGCGTGGCCGATGCTTCGCCCCTGCGCCGCAACGTCACGATTGAAGACGTGGGCAATGTGGCGGCCTTCCTGCTGTCGGACCTGGCATCGGGCATGACGGCCGAGATCACCTATGTGGACGGCGGCTTCAGCCAGACCGCTGGCCTGAGCGCCGACCAGGTGTAATCCGCGCAACGGGCTCACAGCCTTTTTGAACCAAACAGGCTTCTAGCGCTGATAGAACATGCGCTAGAAGCTATTTTTTTGATAGCACCTCCATCATGCTCCGCAGACACTGCCTGGCTTGGCTGGGCCTCGCGCCCCTGGCCGCACTGGCCACCCCCCAGGCCTGGGCCGCCGATGCACCGGCCCTGTTGCTGGCCAATGTGTACCGCCCCGGCATGCGCCTCGCGGACTACTGGGTGAGCGAAAAATACGACGGCGTGCGTGGCTACTGGGACGGCCACACGCTGCGCACGCGGGGCGGCGAGACCGTGGCGGCCCCGGCCTGGTTCACCGCCGGCTGGCCCGACACGCCCATGGACGGCGAGCTGTGGGCAGGACGTGGCCGGTTCAGCCACGCCCAGTCCACCGTGCGCCAGCAGCAGCCAGACGACACCGCCTGGCGCGAGATGCGCTTCATGGTGTTTGACCTGCCCGCACATGGCGGCACGTTTGACCAGCGCCTGCCCGCACTGAACAAGCTCGTAGAGTCGCTGAACCAGCCATGGGTGCAGGCCGTTTCACAGCAGCGCGTGGCCAGCGACGCCGCCTTGCAAAAGCTGCTGCTGCGCACCGTGCGCGCGGGTGGCGAGGGGCTGATGCTGCACCGGGGCGCATCGATGTACCGCGCAGGCCGCAGTGACGACCTCATCAAGGTCAAGACGCACGAAGACGCCGAAGCCCGCGTGGTCGCCCACTTGCCGGGCCAGGGCCGCCACTCCGGGCGGCTGGGCGCCCTGGTGGTGGAGATGCCTTCGGGCCAGCGGTTCCGGCTGGGCGCAGGGTTGACCGATGCGGAACGCGACCACCCGCCGCCCGTGGGCAGCTGGGTGACCTACCGCTTCAGGGGCACGCACGACAGCGGGGTGCCGCGCTTCGCGAGCTTTGTGCGCGTGCGGGACGACATGCCGCCCACCCGCTGACGGGACAGCCACCGCCCCCGGCGGCTTCACCCCCTACAGCCCGCCCATACAACATCGCAGGCGGGCGGGCTGCCTCGCTCATCAGTTGGGCAACAACACCTTGTCCACCACGTGGATCACACCGTTGGACTGGTAGACGTCGGCAATCGTCACCGTCGCTGTACCGCCCTTTTCGTCCGTCACCATGATGGCATTGCCGCTGGCCTTGGCCATGAGGGTGCCACCCGCCACCGTCTTGAGGCTGGCCATGCCTTTGCCATCGGCAATCATCTTCGACAACGCGGCAGCGTCGTACTTGCCAGCCACCACGTGGTAGGTGAGCACCTTGGTCAGCGTGGGCTTGCTCTCGGGCTTGAGCAGCGTGTCCACCGTGCCGGCCGGCAATGCGGCAAATGCCGCATTGGTGGGCGCAAACACGGTGAACGGACCGGGGCCCTTGAGCGTCTCGACCAGGCCTGCCGCCTTGACCGCTGCCACCAGCGTGGTGTGGTCCTTGGAGTTCACAGCGTTGTCTATGATGTCCTTGCTGGCCAGCATGGGCGCACCACCCACCATGACCTGCGCCATGGCAGGCATTGCGGCAGCCGCCATGGCAGCAGTCAGAGCGATGGTGGCCAGGCGGGCATTGAATCGAAGGGTCATGAAAATCTCCTGAGGGGTTGTGAAGACAGTCACCGCATGAGAATCACGCGGCTGACAGTCAATACGGCCCCACTCCCGCTGCGGATTCAAGCGCACAAAAAAATCGCTCCGCCAGCCGTGCCGGGGGAGCGATTTTCGAGGCGCTGGTGCACCCATGCACCAGCGCGGAGGCATTGCTTACACGTTGCGTCCGTAGGGGCCGTCGTCGCCCACCTGCACCAGGTTCTTGGCAGTCGCGAGCGGCTTGGGGTTTTTGCCGGTCTTGCCTTGCTCTGCCACGCAGTCGGCGTAGTAGCGCACCTGGCCGTTCTCGTCTTCCACTTCTACCAGGCCGTGGATGTCGGTCTCGAAGCCGGGGCACAGCTTGGCGAATTCGCGCGCGAACTTGAGGTAATCCACGATCTTCTTGTTGAACACTTCGCCCGGAATCAACAACGGGATGCCCGGCGGGTACGGCGTGACCAGGCCCACGGTGATGCGGCCTTCCAGGTGGTCGATCTCCACACGCTCGGTCGTGCGGTGCGCGATGTGTGCATACGCGTCCGAGGGCTTCATGGACGGCGTGAGGTCCGACAGGTACATCTCGGTGGTCAGGCGTGCAATGTCGTACTTGGCGTACATCTCGTGCACGTGCTGGCACAGGTCCTTGAGGCCCATGCGCTCGTACCGCTTGTGCTGCTGGCAGAACTCGGGAAGGATGCGCCACATGGGCTGGTTCTTCTCGTAGTCGTCCTTGAACTGCTGCAGCGCAGTCAGCAGCGTGTTCCAGCGGCCCTTGGTGATGCCGATGGTGAACATGATGAAGAAGCTGTACAGGCCCGTCTTCTCCACCACCACACCGTGCTCGGCGAGGTACTTGGTCACGATGGACGCAGGGATGCCGGTTTTGTCGAACTTGCCGTCCAGGCTCAGGCCGGGCGTGACGATGGTGGACTTGATCGGGTCCAGCATGTTGAAGCCGTCGGCCAGCTGGCCGAAGCCGTGCCACTTGCTGCCCTTCTTGCTCTTGCTGTCGCTGCGGATGATCCAGTCTTCCGCACGGCCTATGCCCTCGTCGGTGAGCTTTTCAGGGCCCCAGACCTTGAACCACCAGTCGTTCTTGCCGAACTCTTCCTCCACCTGGCGCATGGCACGGCGGAAGTCCAGTGCCTCCAGAATGCTTTCTTCCACCAGCGCGGTGCCGCCGGGGGGTTCCATCATGGCGGCGGCCACATCGCAACTGGCGATGATGCTGTACTGAGGGCTGGTGCTGGTGTGCATCAGGTACGCCTCGTTGAACAGGTGGCGGTCGAGCTTGGTGGTCTGCGAGTCCTGCACCAGCACGTGCGATGCCTGGCTGATGCCGGCCAGCAGCTTGTGGATGGACTGCGTGGCGTACGTCACCGAATGCTTGGGGCGCGTGCGCTTCTTACCCATGGCGTGGTAGCTGCCATAGAACGGGTGGAACGCCGCGTGCGGCAGCCAGGCCTCGTCAAAGTGCAGGTTGTCCACGTAGCCATCGAGCATGCCCTTGATGGTCTCGGTGTTGTAGAGCACGCCGTCGTAGGTGGACTGCGTCAGCGTCAGCACGCGCGGCTTGACCTTCTTGGCGTCCACGCCCTTGAGCAAGGGGTTGGCCTTGATTTTGGCCTCGATGGCCTTGGGCTCGAACTCGCTTTGCGGAATGGGCCCGATGATGCCGAAGTGGTTGCGCGTGGGCTTCATGAACACGGGGATGGCCCCGGTCATGATGATGCTGTGCAAGATGGACTTGTGACAGTTGCGGTCCACCACCACCACGTCGCCCGGGGCCACGGTGTGGTGCCACACCATCTTGTTGGAGGTGGACGTGCCGTTGGTCACGAAGAAGCAGTGGTCGGCATTGAAGATGCGCGCCGCATTGCGCTCGCTCTCGCCGATGGCGCCGTTGTGGTCCAGCAGCTGGCCCAGTTCTTCCACCGCATTGCACACGTCGGCGCGCAGCATGTTCTCGCCATAGAACTGGTGGTACATCTGGCCCACGGGGCTCTTGAGAAACGCCACGCCGCCCGAGTGACCGGGGCAATGCCAGCTGTACGAGCCGTCCTCGGCGTAGTCAAGCAGCGCCTTGAAGAACGGGGGCTGCACGCTTTCGAGGTAGCTCTTGGCTTCGCGGATGATGTGGCGCGCCACGAATTCGGGGGTGTCCTCGAACATGTGGATGAAGCCGTGCAGCTCGCGCAGGATGTCGTTGGGCAGGTGGCGGCTGGTCTTGGTCTCACCGTGCACATAAATGGGCACTTCGGCGTTCTTGCGGCGCACCTCGCCAATGAAGTTGCGCAGGCTCAGCACGATGGGGTCCAGCCCTTCGCCCTCGGAGAATTCTTCATCGTCGATGGACAAGATGAAGGCACTGGCGCGGCTTTGCTGCTGCGCAAACTGCGAGAGGTCGCCATAGCTGGTGACCCCGACCACTTCAAAGCCCTCGGCCTCAATGGCCTGTGCAAGCGCACGAATGCCAAGCCCCGAGGTGTTCTCGGAACGATAGTCTTCATCGATGATGATGATGGGAAAGCGAAACTTCATACGCAGCCTCCAAGGAGCCGTGGCCTGCCCGGCCAAAAAACGAAATAGGCGCGAAGTGTAAGGAATAACGTTGACGCGCCTTTGAACTGCCATCCTTTTGACCCAGAATGTGGTGCACTAAACACAACCACACAAGGAGGTTCTACATGGAGGCATCCACCATCTGGTGGCTGGCAGCAGGGGCAGTGGTCGTGGCAGAACTGCTCACCGGCACGTTCTATTTGCTGATGGTGGCCTTGGGGCTGGTAGCCGCCGCCCTGGCCGCCCACCTGGGCCTGGCGTCCGCAATGCAGATGGTGTCGGCCGCCATCGTCGGCGGCGGGGCCGTCGTGGCCTGCTACCTGCTGCGGAGAAAGCGCCCCGGCGATCCGTCTGCACGTGCCGACCGCAGCGTCAACATGGACGTAGGCGAAACCATCCTCATCGAAAGCTGGAGCCCCGACGGCACCACCACCGTGAAGTACCGGGGCGCCCAATGGACGGCCATGCACCGCCCCGGCGTCACCCCGTCTACTGGCATGCATCGCGTCGCCGAGCTGGTGGGCAACCGCTTGCTAGTGGACCCGCTGTAAACACCGAAGACTCCCTGTCGATCACCCAAGAAAGGCTTCCCATGGAAATTGCCATCGTCATCCTGATCATTGCTGTGATCTTCATCGCCCGCTCGGTCAAGGTCGTGCCCCAGCAAAACGCCTGGGTCAAGGAACGCCTGGGCAAATATGCGGGCACGCTGACCCCCGGGCTGAACTTTCTGATCCCCTTTGTGGACAAGGTCGCCTACAAACACAGCCTGAAGGAAATTCCGCTCGATGTGCCCAGCCAGGTCTGCATCACGCGCGACAACACGCAGCTGCAGGTGGACGGCATCCTGTACTTTCAGGTCACCGACCCGATGCGCGCCAGCTATGGGTCGAGCAACTACATCATGGCCGTGACCCAGCTGGCGCAGACCTCGCTGCGCTCGGTCATCGGCAAGCTCGAACTCGACAAGACCTTTGAAGAGCGCGACATCATCAACGCGCAGGTGGTGCAGGCCATCGACGAAGCCGCTCTGAACTGGGGTGTGAAGGTGCTGCGTTATGAAATCAAGGACCTGACCCCGCCCAAGGAAATCCTGCACGCCATGCAGGCCCAGATCACTGCGGAGCGGGAGAAGCGCGCACTGATCGCTGCGTCTGAAGGGCGCCGCCAGGAGCAGATCAACATCGCCACGGGCGAACGCGAGGCCTTCATCGCCCGCTCCGAAGGCGAAAAACAGGCCGTCATCAACAAGGCCCAGGGCGAGGCTGAATCCATCAAGGCCGTGGCCGAAGCCAACGCCCAGGCCATCGAACGCGTGGCCGCCGCCATCCGCCAGCCCGGCGGCGAGCAGGCGGTGCAGCTCAAGGTGGCCGAAAGGGCCGTGGACGCCTACAGCCAAGTCGCGTCGGACGCAACCACCACCCTCATCGTGCCCAGCAATATGACCGAGGTGTCGGCGTTGATCGGTTCGGCAATGAAGATGGTGCAGACATCGCAGAAAGCGGGCTGATGGGACGCCAGTCGATGGAAATTTTCAGGCGACGCGGATCTGCGACCTGAATGCCCCCAATCCTGTGGCTATAATCGAGGGCTTCGGAGAGGTGGATGAGCGGTTTAAGTCGCACGCCTGGAAAGCGTGTGTGGGCTAATCCCCACCGCGGGTTCGAATCCCGCCCTCTCCGCCACATATCAACCCAGGTGATTTCGGTCACCTGGGTTTTTTGTTGTGGGTTTGCCTGTTGTACGCCCATGCGCCCCAGCTGCGCGCTAAAGGGCGTTCATTGAACGCTCGGCCCGGCACGCCGGCGACCAAATATCCCCGAGGTCCTGCGCACTCTGATGCGGTCTTGAGCCCATTGGCATCTGCTGGGGCCTGGCAACCCCGATCCAGTGACATTGGTGTGCGTCGGAATGTAGAAGACGGCGGCGCTGCGGTAGGCAGCCATGTGCGCCCCTATGCACGGCCGTTCGATGGGCACCCACCAACTCTGAAGCGGGCAAATAGAGCACGCTAAGGGTCCATGACGCCAGGCTGCATCCGCTGAGACCCTCGGGTTCTGCACGGCACCCCAACAGGCGCAGCGACAGGAACGTTTCTGCCAGGTTTGTAAAGGCAACAGGCCGTAACAGTTGCCCATAGAGCGCTGGTATGGCACTTGTCTTACACGCGGAACTGCGGCACTTTGCTGAAATCCTAGCCAGCAGCCATTGAGGTTGCGCTGGGAGGTCATTGCGGCCCCTCACCCTTTTTTGCTGAAAAGGACTTCACCATGAAACGCCATTCCTTACCGCCGGGAGCGCGCGCATTGGCCGCGTTCATCGGGACTGTGGTGCTGGCAGTGCTGGCAGCGGTGTCGCTGCTGATGCCGGATGTGGCTGTGCAGTCTGTGGACTCCATATCGCATGGGCTCACGGGGCTGGATCAGATTTTGTCCACGAGCTTTCTGGACCGCTGATCGGTAGCGCTCCGGTAATGCCTTCCAAAGAGATTGGCGCTGAGCAGCAGCGTGTGTGGGTCCAAACAGCAACACAGTAGCAAAAAGCATAGCATCGGAGTACCATTCGACGCTGCACACCGGGTGTTTTCGGTGGCATTCTGGAATGGAGGACGATCGTGACCACACGTTTTCGCATCTCTGCAAACCGTTTTTCCTTGATTCACTACCCAAAATTGTGGGGCTCGATGGTGTTGTTGGCCGCTGTGGTGGGCTGCTCCAGCCCCCGCGACAACGCCTTGGATGAATTCTCGCGTTGGTACGACAGTGCCACGGCCCAGGCCCAGGCAGGTGCCATGAGCTGGAGCGAGTTGTACAAGCAAAGCTTCGACCGCCTGACGGCCCTGCCGCCCTCGCTGCAGCAGGACACCCGTCTCGAGAACACCGTGCTGCTGCTGTCCGTAGCGCGCAAGCTGGAGTCGAATGAAATCAGCCCCCAGCAGTTTGCGATGGAGCGCGACAACATCGAAACCCAGCTGCAGGCGCGCCTGCGCTGATGAACCCACGGCCAGTGGCAAAGAGCGCGCTTGCGGCCTCGGGCTGACCTGCGGCACCCTTGCAGGCCGGGGCTGAACGTCATTTTTTCTTATGGGCCTCCCGCCCATCACCCGCACCCAACCGGCACGAAGCGCCCGGCCGCCCTAGCGCGGCAGCGCTCCCGATTGCTCCACCACAGCCACGCGGCGACGCAGCGCACTGGCCGCCGCCGTGTCCCCGGCAGCCTCTGCCCTTTGCACCTGCAGCAGCAACCATGCCATCAGCGGCCTGCGCCAGCCCTGCGCGGACGCGGTATCGGTGGCCGTGGCGATCACGGCAGGACTGGCGTGCCCCATCTGCAGCAGCACGCCCGCCGCCACCAAGCGCGACAGTGGATCAGCAATGCCTGCCAGGCTGGTAGCGTCCCCTGACTTTGCCGCTGCACGCTGCGCCTGTGGCAGCAGTGCCACTTGGCTGGCTTGAACGCGGCCCGCCAGATAGTCGGCGTAGGCCTGCTCGGGGGCGGCGGCGTCGGCCCGCAAGGCCTCAAAGCGCTCGCAGGGCTCAGCCACCAGACTCGCCACCTGGGCGGCGCAGCGCATCAGCTCCAGGCGGGCGAGCAGATCGGGGCGGCCCGTGCGCGCTACTTCGGCGCGGGCCCGGTCCCATTCGAGCTTTTCCACGCGCGCATTGCCAGACAGGTAGGCCTCGATGGCCTTCTGGGACGCGCCCTGGGCGTTCATCTGCCAGTCGGGCACCGGGGGTTGGCTGGAACACGCAACCAACGCGAAGGCACAGCCAACGGAAAGGAGCCGCAACGCGGCCCGAGAGCGAGGTACAGCGGAGGGGTTCATGGCAGCTTCAGCTCCGTGTCGCGTGCAAAGGGCCATTTGCGGTTGATCTCGTTGACCAGGCTTTCCACCTTGCGCAGATTGCTTTCGACCTCAGCACGCAGCGCGCCCAGGTCGGTAGTGGCTTCGCGGGCATTAGCACCGATGGCCTGGGCCTCCACCAGCACCGCATCCACCTTCTTCAGGCTGGTGCGGGTGTCGGCCAGCAGGCCATTGAGCTGTGCCACGGTGGCGCGCACTTCGGGCACCAGCGCGTCCTTGTTGCCCTCGCTGCCAAACACCTGCTTGTCTGCGCGGGCGGCCATGCCGTCCAGCCGCGCCAGCAGCGCGTTGGTGCGCTCCAGGGTGGCCACGATCCTTTTCGCGTCCGCTTCGTTGCCCATCAGCACGCCCAGAGCGCCACCTGGGCCGTTGAGGCGCTCCGTGAGGGCCTTGACGTTGGTCAGGGTGCTGCCCAGCGCGGCGTCGGGCGATGTCAGGGCGTTCAGGTTGGTCAGCAGCTCGCGCGCGGTGGCCATGAGCTGCGGGATCTCCGCCGTTGCGTCGCCGCGCAACACGGGCCGCACCGCGCCATCGGGCAGCGCGGGGTCGGTCAGGATGCCGGAGTACGCCCGGATGTTGGTGCCCCCCACCAGGCCCCGCACCAGCGTGAACACGCTGGACTGGCGCAGCCAGTGCGCGTCCTTGCGGGGCACGTCCACCAGGATGCGGGCATTGCCCGATTCGGCCAGCTCGATGCGCCGCACGCGGCCAATGGGGAAGCCCGAGAAGGTCATGTCCATGCCCACCACCACGCCTTCGGAGTCATCGGCCGTCAGCACCAGCGTCTGTGTGGGCTCGAAAGCGCCGCGCGCATACAGCAGGTACAGGCCCGAGCCCACGATGAGGGCCAGGGTGAACAGGAGCAGTGCGGCAGCCTTGAGTTCCAGATAGGCCACCGGGCGCAGGGTCTCGACCGGAGGCATATCCGTCCCGGCAGGAGGCGCAGTGGGGCCATGCGATGGGTTGGGAGGGTGGTCGTTCATGTCGTGGGGTTATGCGGGTAGGTGCGACCGGCGCGGGCCGTCAGTAATAGTTGCCCATGAGCGAGGCCACCTCGATCAACAGCAGCACCGCAAACATGCGGGCCAGGCCGCCCAGTTCCGAGTCGGGCTGCGTGCGCTCACCGCTGTCATACAGGCCAGCCGCCATGGGAATCAGCGCCACGGCCAGGCTGAAGAACAGGGTCTTGAGCACAAACACCATGGTCACGCTGGGCGAAAACACCTGGCCGAACATGCGCGTGTAGCTGGACAGGCCCGCGGTGTTGAAGCCGTACACCCCCAGGTAGGCCAGCACCAGCGCCACCACGCAACTGAGCGCAGCCAGCGTGACGCAGGCAAACACCCCGGCAATCACGCGGGGCAGCAGTTCAATGCGCACCGGGTCGGAGCCCTGGCGGCGCAGCGCATCGAACCGGCCAGTGAGCCGCAAGTGCGCGAGCTGCGAGCCGTTGGGGATGGTGCAGCGCATGGCCACAAACAAGGCGGCCGTGAGCGGGATCAGCTCCAGCACCAGCACGCGGATCACCATCTCCAGCGCGTAGCGCGACAGGCCATAACTCAGCGCCGTGACCACCACAATGCGCGTGAGCACCAGGCTGATGAGCGCCGCCAGCACCGTGAAGCCCAGCAGCACTGGCGCGGTGTCCAGGTACAGGTGCCGGGCCAGCGCGCGGCGGGTGCCCTTGCCGTAGCTGGACGGCGACAACACCAGCACCAGCACCACCGCGCCCAGATACAGGATGCGCCACCAGGCCACCGCCCAGCGCCGCGCCGTGTTCCACACACGTTCGGGCAGGGAGAGGCCGGGAAGGCGCGAGATCATGGGCGGATCATAGCGGGGGCATGCGCCAGGGCAGCCCATGGCAGGCTTCTGGAGATATTTGGGCTATTTTCGGGCGGTAGCGCTACAAACATATGCCCAAGCAGCTATCAATTAAATAGCAAATAGCACACACGCAGCCACGCCGTACAACAACTGCTCACACATGGCGTTTGCCTTGGCTGGGAGGGGCGTTGACGCCCACGGGCTGCGCGTCGGCTCGCGCATGCAGCGCTTCAATGATGTGGCAGGTGGCATCCGCGCCATCGCAGCGGCTGCGCAGCGCCTGCAGGTCGGCCTCCAGCGCCTGCAGCTCGGCCAGGCGGGTGCGCACATGCACCAGGTGTGCATCCAGCGTGTCGCAGGCGGCATGGCAGTCGGTCTTGCTGTCCCAGTCCAGCGCCAGCAAGGTCCTGACCTCGTCCAGCGACATGTCCATGGCGCGGCACAGGCGGATGAAACGCAGCTGATGCACGTCGGCGCTGCTGTACAGGCGGTAGCTGTTGTCGCCGCGCGCGCCGGGCGGCAGCAGCCCCTCTTTTTCGTAATACCGGATGTTGGCGGCCGACACGCCGGACTGCTGGGCGGCCTCGCCGATGCGGAACTGTGCAGCGTGGGGGTCCATGGGCTTGACCTTCAAGTGACTTCAAGGTTTCCAATGATGCCATCGCTTTCAAAAACCGCCAGGAGAAAACACCATGTCCGCCCATTGCCATCACGGCCACCACGACCACGGCGCGCCCGGCCACAGCCACGACGCCCCCGCCAGCGCAGACCCGCGCTACCGCCGCATCCTGTGGATTGCGCTCATCGTCAACGCCGCAATGTTTGCGGTGGAGCTGGGCGCGGGCACCCAGTCGGGCTCGGCGTCGCTGCTGGCCGACGCCATCGACTTTCTGGGCGACGCGGCCAACTACGGCCTGTCGCTGTGGGTGCTCGCCATGGCGCTGACCTGGCGGGCACGTGCCGCGCTGCTCAAAGGGGCCAGCATGCTGGCCTTTGGCGTGTTCGTGATCGGCCGGGTGGCCTGGGGGGTGTGGCAAGGGGTGCCGCCCGAGCCCTTCACCATGGGTGGCGTGGGCCTGCTGGCGCTGGCAGCCAACCTGGGGGTGGCCGCCCTGCTCTACGCCTGGCGCGAGGGTGACGCCAACATGCGCGGCGTGTGGCTGTGCACCCGCAACGACGCGCTCGGCAACCTGGCCGTGATGGCGGCCGCGCTGGGGGTGCTGGGCACGGGCACTGCCTGGCCCGACCTGGTGGTGGCGGCCGTCATGGCGGGCCTGGCCATCAGCGGCGGCTGGAGCGTGATCCGCCACGCACGGCAAGAGCTGGCCAGCACCGCCGGCGCCTCCGCAGCCCACGGGCACTGAGCCATGCGCGTACGCCTGTCCACCCCGCTGAATGCACCGCCCGAATGGGTGGCTGCGCAGCTGCAACGCACCACCGTGTTTCGCCACATCACGGCGCCGCTGGTGCGGTTCAAGCGCCCCGGCGGCGCACCCTGGCCCACCCACTGGTCTCCCGGCGACCTGCCGGTGCAGATGTGGCTGCTGGGGTTGCTGTCCCTCGGCACCCAAACCGTGCGCATCTCCATCGAGCCCCCCGCGCAGGCCGACGCCTGGCCCACGCTGCGCGACAACGGCGAGGGCACGCTGATGCGGCGCTGGGACCACCGCATCACGCTGCAGCCGTTGCCTAGTGGTCGCACGCTCTACACCGACGACATTGACGTGGTCGCGCGCCACCTGCCCTGGCTGATGACGCCCCTGAGCGCGGCGTTTGCCCAGGTGTTCTACCGGCACCGACAACGGCGCTGGCGCCAACTGGCGGCGCGCCACGCGGCGGAGCCCATGGCTGACCCCTTGCACACGCAGCGCGCATTCGACCACCTGTTGGCAGCGTTTGCGAGCGACGCCGGCGCGCCCTCTGCCACCCGCTGGCGCGGGTTAGAGGCCGCGCATGTGCTGGGGCAGACCACGCTGTCCCTGCATTGGCGGTCGCACACGGCCATGCTGCGCTACGCACTGCAGTTGCGGGACCTGCGCGAGGCCGGTGGACAGATGCTGCGGCTGGCCCTGGTGCCGCTGGGGCACGCACTGGCGCGGCTGCCCATCGGCAACACCGGCCGGGCACGGGTGAGTGCCCTGGCGCCCATGGCGCCGCAGCCGCACGTCACGCGGTTGATCAACGAAGCGATGGCGGCTGCCAGCCTGCCTCCGCCCAAAATTGGGCAAAAAAGTGGCGGTAGCGCTTGATTTTCATGCCCTGACAGCTATCAATTCAGGAGTCGATGGCTGCTGTGTGCCTGGCAGCCCGCTACCCGCCATTTGACGCACGACAAGGCCGGCATAGAGCTTGCGTGGTTCAATCCATCGCTTGCGCGCGCCTGTTTGCCCTGGGGGCGGCACGCCCCGCCTCTATTCCCCTGCACTCTGCCCATGTCCTCCCGAGCCCCTACCGCCCCTGCAGCGCCTGCCCCCCTGGTCGTGCCCCACAGCCTGACGGAAGACGCCGTGGCCATCTTCACCGGGGTGTTGCTGATCTCGGTGGGGGTGGCGTTTTTCACCAGCGCGGGGTTGCTCACGGGTGGCACGGCGGGGCTAGCGTTTTTGCTGCACTACGCCACGGGCATCGGCTTTGGCAAGATCTTCTTTGTGCTCAACCTGCCGTTTTACTGGCTGGCACTGCGCAAGCTAGGCCGGGCCTTCACGGTCAAGACCTTTCTCGCCGTGCTGCTGCTGTCGCTGCTGACCGAGCTGCAGTCGCAACTGCTGCAGTTTGCGCAGTTGCAGCCGCTGTATGCGGCCATTGCGGGCGGGCTCATCACCGGCACGGGGTTTCTGGTGCTGTTCCGCCACCGCTGCAGCCTGGGTGGTGTGGGCATTGCGGCGCTGTACCTGCAAGACCGCTATGGCTGGCGCGCGGGCAAGGTGCAGATGGCCGTGGACTGCTGCATCGTGCTGCTGGCGCTGTGGACAGTGGAGCCCCTGCGTGTGGCCTGGTCCATTGCGGGTGCCGTAGCTCTCAACCTGGTGCTGGCCATGAACCACCGGCCGGGCCGCTACATGGCGGTGTAGCCAGCGTAGCGCGGCACACAAAACGCTCGTCCCCGGGTTGTGCAACGGCACCTGCCAGCCCCCGCTGGCTGCGCAGGGGAACCTTCGCCCACGCGCCGTATCATTGCAGGATGCGTCGCGGCTTTTTCTTCCTGCTGATGGTGGTGCTGGTCCTTCGGGGCCTGACGGGCACCGCCATGGCAGCAGGCATCGTGGCACCGCTGCTGCCAGCAGGCCCCGCGCACCAGACCACGGCCCTGCACCAGGACCACCGGGCTGGTTCCGGCCACGATGAGCAAGCCGGTGGGAGCGCCCATGATGGTCATGACGGCCACCATGACCACCACTCCGATGAAGCCGCCGCCAGCCACGCAACAGCCTGCCAGGACGCGAGCACCGGCGGCGCTGACCACGATCACCACAGCGCCAGTTGCTCGGCCTGCGAAATCTGCCACTCGGCCATGCTGGGTCTGCCCGCGTCGCTGACCCCCATCCCTCTTTCAGCGGGAGCCCTGCTCCCTCTCGCCTCCGCGCAGTTTGACAGCGTCCCTGCGGCGCAGATCGTCAAACCACCCATCGCCTGACCTTCGACGCCCAAAGTGCGTCTGCCACGGCCCCAGCGGCCCCCAGCAACGGGGCCGTCAGGGCGGCAGCGCCATGTTTTGTTCGTTCGTTGTCTGGAGATCGCCATGCGCGCCCCCGCCGTTTTTCTGTCTTCGCCGTCGCCCTCGCAGTTGTGGCCGACGCGACTGGCATGCCTTGCCGTATTGTTCCCCTTGCTGGCGCAAGCCCAGAGCCCATCCGCCCTTGACGCGGCCCGCGCCGACGCAGCCGCTGCGCCCCTGACGTACGCGGCGATGCCGCAACAACCTCCGCTGGTGGACACCTTGCCCGCACCCCAGGCCTGGCGCCAGGCGCATGAGGCTGTGGGTGCGTTCCCGCGCGGCCACGCAGACATCGTGGCCTGGGAGGCACAAAGCGCCACCGCCGCCCCCAGTTCTGCGCCCGCAACGGCCACAGCAGTACCTCAGCCCCCCCTGCACCAGGGAATGCAGCACGGCGCTCACGGCAACCATGGCAACCATGGGGGCCATGGCAACCATGGGGGCCATGGAGCCACACCCCGCCCCCATCCTCTGCAGAAAGGCCAGCCATGACCGGTGCACGCTGTTTCTCCGTGCTGGCCGCTGCCGCACTGCTGGCAGGCTGCGCCAGCGTATCGCCCGATGGCCTGCGCAGCGACGTGGCCGCACTCACGGCAGGCCGTACCGCCGGGGTGCCCCAGGCTGCCCTGCCCGCCACCGACTCCACCGCCCGGGCACGGGCGCAGCAGTCCATCAACGGCTGGCTGGCCCAGCCCCTCACGCAGGACGCCGCCGTTCGCATCGCCCTGCTCAACAACCCCGGCCTGCAAGCCCGGCTGGCCGCTCTGGGCGTGGCCGATGCCGAGCGCGTGCAGGCGATCACGCTGCCCAACCCGCACCTGACCCTGGGGCGCTTCACCAACAGCCAGGAGCGCGAGATCGAACGCACCCTGGCCTTTGGCCTGATGGACCTCATCACCCTGCCCTGGCGCACCCAGCGCGAGGCCGAGCGCTTGCAGATCGCCACCCTGCAAACCGCACAGGACGTGGTGCAACTCGCCGCAGACACCCGCCGTGCCTGGCTGCGCGCCGTGGCCGCCGAGCAAGTGGCTGCCACGCACGACCGTATGGTCGAAGCCGCCGAGGTGGGTGCCGAGCTGGCCCGCCGCATGGCCCAGGTGGGCAACTGGAGCCGTCTGCAGCAGGCCCGCGAACAGGCCGTGCTGCACGAGGCCAACAGCCAGCGCGCCCGCGCCCGGCTGGCGGCCGCCACCGCCCACGAAGACCTGAACCGCCGCCTGGGCGTATGGGGCGCGCAGGCGCAATACCAGCTGGCAGCGCAGCTGCCCCCCTTGCCCGCCACCGCCTTGCCCGCCGACGGCATCGAAGCCACCGCCCTGCGTGAGCGGCTGGATGTGCAAGCCGCCCGCCGCCAGCTCGACACCCAGGCAGTGCGCCAGGGCTGGAGCCGTGCAAGCGCCGTGTTTGGCGACATCGGCCTGGCGTACAGCCGCAACACCACCACCGAGCGCGACACCGGCAGCAGCGACGTGAAGCGCGGTTGGGAGATCGAGCTGCCGCTGCCTCTGTTTGACTGGGGCGGCGCAGCCCGCACCCGTGCGCAGGCCCAGGTGGAGCAAAGTGCCGCCCAACTGCAAGACACCGCCGTGCGCGCCCGCAGCGAGGTACGCGCCGCCTGGCTCACCTACCGCACCGCCCTCGACCTGGCGCGCCAGCAGCAGGCCGAGGTCGTGCCCCTGCGCCAGCTCATCAGCGACGAAACCACGCTGCGCTACAACGGCATGCTGGCCAGCGTGTGGGACATGCTGGCCGAAGCGCGCAACAGCACGCAGGCCGTGGCCAACGCCATCGAAGCGCAGCGCGACTTCTGGCTGGCCGAGACCGATTTGCAGCTCGCACTCACTGGCACATCGCCAGGCGCGCTGCAGGGCCTCACCTCCGGCGCCGCAGCCTCCACCACCCCACAAGGCCACTGACATGAACCGCCGCAACTTCTTCTCTGGCGCCGCCACGGCCGTGGCCGCAGCCTCCGTCAGCCGCGTGGCCCTGGCCGCGCTGCCCGAACCCGCCATGCAGTCCAGCGCCGACACCGCCCCCCCGCTGCACCCGCCCACGGGCCGCCCCTACAACCCGGTGGTCACCCTGAACGGCTGGACCGCCCCCTGGCGCATGAACGCTGGCGTCAAGGAGTTCCACCTGGTGGCCGAGCCCGTAGTGCGCGAGGTGGCGCCAGGCTTCATGGTCAACATGTGGGGCTACAACGGACAGAGCCCCGGCCCCACCATCGAAGTGGTCGAAGGCGACCGCGTGCGCATCTTTGTCACCAACCGCCTGCCTGAGCACACCACCATCCACTGGCACGGCCAGCGCCTGCCCAATGGCATGGACGGCGTGGGCGGCCTCACCCAGCCCGCCATCCAGCCGGGCAAGACCTTTGTGTACGAGTTCGTGGCGCGCCGCCCCGGCACCTTCATGTACCACCCCCATGCCGACGAGATGGTGCAGATGGCCATGGGCATGATGGGCCTGTGGATCACCCACCCCAAGGGCAGTCACCCGCAGATCGCCAAGGTGCAGCGCGACTACGCCTTCCTGCTCAACGCCTTCGACGTGGAGCCCGGCAGCATGACCCCCAAGGTCAACACCATGCTGGACCACAACATCTGGTGCTGGAACAGCCGCGTGTTCCCTGCCATCAGCCCGCTGGTGGCGCGGCAGGGCGAGCGGGTGCGCATCCGCGTGGGCAACCTCACCATGACCAACCACCCCATCCACGTCCACGGGCACGAATTCGAAGTGACCGGTACCGACGGCGGCCCCGTGCCCCACAGCGCGCGCTGGCCCGAGGTGACTACCGACATCGCCGTGGGCCAGATGCGGCAGGTGGAGTTCATTGCCGACGAGCCGGGCGACTGGGCCTTGCACTGCCACAAGAGCCACCACACCATGGGCGCGATGGGCCACAGCGTGCCCACCATGATCGGCGTGGACCATCGGGGCCTGGTCGGCAAGATCCAGAAGATCGTGCCCGACTACATGGTGATGGGCGAGCGCGGCATGGCCGACATGGGCGCCATGGAGATGCCGCTGCCCGACAACACTTTCCCCATGATGACGGGCACCGGCCCTTACGGCCCGCTGGAGATGGGCGGCATGTTCACCACCCTCAAGGTGCGCGCCGACCAGCCCGCAGGCAGCTACATCGACCCCGGCGCCTTCAAGCAGCCGCCGGGCACCCAGGCCTTTGAGTGGCAGGGTGCGCCCGCCAGCACCCCACGCCCCGCACGCACGGACACCCCGGGCACCGCCCCTGCCGCCGCCAACGCACGCAAGCCCGCAGCGAGCGGCCATCAACACTGAAACCAACGATCACCATGAAAACTATCAAATTTATAGCAGCATGCGCAATATGCACTAGCGCATTCACCGCTTTTGGGCATGAAAACATGCCCCACCACGCCACCGCAGCCCCGGTGGTCAAGGAGCAGAAGGACTGGGGCATTGCAGGCGATGCCAAGGCCGTGCGCCGCACCATCACCGTGCGCATGGGCGACGACATGCGCTTTTCACCCAGCCACATCGAAGTGCGCGAAGGCGACACCGTGCGGCTGCGCGCGACCAACAGGGGCCAGGTGCTGCACGAGATCGTGATCGGCACCCAGGCCGAACTGGAGCAGCACGCCGAGCTGATGAGAAAGCACCCCGGCATGGAACACGACGCACCCTACATGGCCCATGTCGCGGCAGGCAAGGCCGGCGACATCGTGTGGCACTTCAACCGCGCGGGCAGCTTTGACTTTGCCTGCCTCATCCCCGGCCACTACCAGGCTGGCATGACCGGGACCATCACCGTGTTGCCCCGCAACAAGTAACGCCAGGAGAAACGCCATGACCACTCGCCAACACCGATCAGCGCCCGCGTACGCCGCCACCCTCCCTTCGCGCCGCCAGTGGCTCGCCAAAGCCCTGCCCTGGCTGGGTGCGGGCGCAGCCCTCGCCCTGGCGCCTCAACTGTCCCGCGCGGCCACCGCCACTGCCACACCGGTCGAGGTCTGGAAAGACCCGAACTGCGGCTGCTGCCACGACTGGATCGCCCACATGGATGCCAACGGCTTCAGCATCACCATCCACGACACCGGCAACAACGCCGTGCGCGCGCGCCTGGGACTGCCGCAAAAGCTGGGCTCATGCCACACCGCGCTGGTGGGCGGCTACCTGGTGGAAGGCCACGTGCCCGCCAGCGACGTGCGCGCCCTGCTGCAGCAAAAACCCAAAGCCCTGGGCCTCACGGTGCCGGGCATGCCCGTGGGCTCACCGGGCATGGATGGCGCCGTGTATGGCGACCGTCGCGACCCCTATGACGTGCTGCTGGTGGCCCACGACGGCAGCACCCGCATCTTCAAGAGTTACCACAAGAAGGCATCCACATGAAATTGATCTCCATCTCCCTGGCCGCCGCCCTGCTCGCCCTGGGCGCGGCGCCCGCGCTGGCGCAAGCCCCCGCCGCTGCAGCCTCCGACAGCCACAGTGGCCACCATGCAGCCCCCGCGGTGCCGTCGGCGGAGCTGAGCGAGGGCGAAATCACCCGCTGGGACCCGCGCACCTTGCGCGTCAGCCTGCGCCACGGCGAAATCAAGAACCTGGACATGCCCGCCATGTCCATGGTGTTCCGCGTGTCGGATGCCAGCGTGCTGGGCGACCTCAAGGCGGGCGACAAGGTGCGCTTTCGCGCGGAGCGGGTCAACGGCACCTACCAGGTCACTCGGATCGAAAGGGCGCCCTGACCACGGCGCCGAGGCTGCAGGCGGCGGGGAACCAGTACCCCGCGCACGGCGCATCCCTGGCTCGCCGCATTGCGCAACCCTGTTCAGCGTCGCCTTGAGCACACGCGGGCCTGCAGGGGCGGCAGGACACCATAATCACCGGCCATGAGTTCTCAACAAGTTCTGGCGGGCGATGCTGGCAGCATCACCCGCGTGGCCGGCATCGAGGTCGGCCACTTCACCGAAACCCGCCGCCCCACGGGCTGCACCGTCATCATCACCCGCGAGGGTGCCGTGGCTGGGGTGGATGTGCGAGGGGCAGCCCCTGGCACGCGCGAGACCGATTTGCTCCACCCCTCCAACCTGGTGGACAAGGTGCACGCCATCATGCTCGCGGGTGGAAGCGCCTGGGGGCTGGATGCCGCCACCGGCGCCGTGCGCTGGCTCGAAGAGCGCGGTGTGGGCTTTGACGTGGCCGTGGGCCGCCTGCCCATCGTGCCCGCCGCCGTGCTGTTCGACCTGCTGGTGGGCGACATGCGCATCCGCCCGGACGCCGCTGCAGGATATGCCGCGTGCGAGGCGGCATCGACCGCCGACCCGGCCGAAGGAAACGTAGGCGCAGGCACCGGCGCGGCCCTGGGCAAAATTTTTGGCATCCAGCGCGCGATGAAGGGCGGCATCGGCACCGCCTCCGTCACCGTGGATGGCGTTACGGTGGGCGCGCTCATCGCCTGCAATGCGCTGGGTGACGTGATCGACCCGGACACTGCACAAGTCATTGCCGGAGCCCGCACCGACGACGGCCTGCGTCTGCGCGACACACGCCGCGCCCTGCTGCGTGGCGACCCACCCCAGCCCCTGCTGGCGGGCACCAACACCACCATCGGCGTGGTCGCCACCGACGCGGTCATCACCAAGGTGCAGGCCCATCGCCTGGCCGTAGCGGCGCACGATGGCCTGGCACGCAGCATCAACCCGGTGCACACCATGTCCGACGGCGACACCTTGTTCAGCCTGGGCACCGGCCGCGCGGGCAAGAGCCTGGGCATGATGGTGCTGGCCACCATGGCGGCCGAGGCCACGGCCATTGCCACAGCGCGGGCGGCACGGGCGGCAAGGGCCATCACCACGGCAGAGGGCTTGTACCTGCCGTCGGCTGCTGAACTGGGCTAAGGCCCACCGGGTGGCGCTGCACTGACCCAATGCACTGAAGGCCTCCAGGCTCTCAGCAACGGCATCCAGCAACCCAGCGGACGGCGTACGAAGCCCTGCCCTGCGCAGTCAAAAAAACCTTGACGGTGCAGAAAAGCAGCCCAGGATCAAGGGTTGTGACGCGCCGTGGCGCCCCGCGCTACCTGAGCGCGTGTGGCTAGTTGCTCACAAAAGATTGAAAACATGGCGCTTTAGCCCACAAAAGCGCATCATCGTTGTCACCATCTGAAGGGCACATTGCATGAATCTCCTGCAAAACCTGAGCATCAAGACGCGTCTTGGCATTGGCTATGTGGTCCTGACCTGTGCACTGATCCTGGTAGCCATCATGGGCATCCGTGGAGAGTCCATGACGCAGGAGAGCCTGGACAACCAGGTCAATCACCTGAACGTGATCAAAAGCCTGGGCAACCGGGTCCTTGACGCGGCCAATGCACGGGCCGTGTCTGCGCGCAACCTGGTGATCGCCGGCTCCAAGGAAGATGCTGAGGCGGAAACCCGGCGCATTGGGGTGGCACATGAAGGCATGGGCAAGGCACTCCAGGGAGTGGAAGAGGCCCTCAAGGCCGGCCCCCCGGAAACCGCTCCCCTGAACAAGCTGCTGGCCGAAATCAAGAACACCGAGGCGGCCTATGGCCCTGTGGCGCTCGAGATCACCCGGCTGGGGAGCCTGGGAGAAAAGGATGCGGCCATCAAGAAAATCAACGAAGAATGCCGCCCTCTGCTGACCAAACTGGTGGCGGGCATCGAAGCCTTCCTGGCCGAGAGCGACGCCATCAGCAAACGCGCCAGTCAGGAATCGATGCATCAGTTTGAATCGCTGCGGTTTCAGCTGATCCTGCTCAGCATCACCATGGTGGTGTTTGCCTGTGTGCTGGGCGTGGCCACCACGCGTTCCATCGTCCGGCCCCTGAGCGAGGCAAGCCAGGCGACGCAGGAGTTTGCGCGGGGCAACCTGGCCAACCCGCTGGTGGCCCAAGGCAAGGACGAGATCGCTTCGGTCGTTGCCTCGATGGAAGCCATGCGGCGGAGTCTGTCCAACCTGGTGGCAGGAGTACGCCAGGGATCGGAGAGCGTATCGACCGCCAGCGCCGAGATCGCGCAGGGCAACCAGAACCTGTCAATGCGCACCGAGCAGCAGGCCAGTGCGCTGCAGCAAACTGCGGCATCGATGGAACAGCTGGGTTCGACCGTGAAGCAGAACGCGGACAACGCGATCAACGCGAACCGGCTCGCGCATTCGGCCTCAACCGTCGCACAGCAAGGGGGCGAAGTGGTGGCCATGGTGGTCGCCACCATGAAGGACATCAACGACTCCAGCCGCAAGATCAATGACATCATCAGTGTGATCGACGGTATTGCGTTCCAGACCAACATCCTCGCGCTGAATGCCGCAGTGGAAGCCGCCCGCGCGGGCGAGCAGGGCCGGGGTTTTGCCGTGGTGGCCAGTGAGGTGCGCAACCTGGCCCAGCGCAGTGCCGCCGCCGCCAAGGAGATCAAGCAACTGATCACCGAAAGTGTGGGCCGCGTAGAGCATGGCACGGCCCTTGTGGACAAGGCAGGCCACACCATGACCGAGGTAGTGAACAGCATCCGCAATGTGACGCACATCATGGGCGAGATCAGCGCTGCCAGCTCCGAACAAAGCTCGGGGGTCACGCAGGTGGGCGAGGCCGTCACGCTGATGGACCAGGCCACACAGCAAAACGCAGCCTTGGTGGAAGAGATGGCGGCCGCAGCGGCCAGCCTTCGCGGGCAGGCCGATGACCTTGTGAATGCGGTGGCGGTCTTTCGAATTCACGGCGGCGGGTCCGCATTGCTGATCAAGTGACCTCGAGTCACCGAAGAAGCGGCGAAGACCGGAATAGATTCTGATGGCGTTGCGGTTGGCGGAGGGACTGTGCCGCGCGGAGCTGCACCAGCATATCCCTCAAGGGCATGGCGCGCCCAGCCCTGCAGTCCGGGGCTTGGTGCTCACCCCGCGCGATCAGAACGTCCCATCTGATCCTGCGTCTAGATACCCTCGGCAATCAGCACCAGTGAGAGCGTGTGGGCCATTTTGATGTTTTGATGATGTGAGTGGTCATCGGACTGATGGCGGCTGACCGCCCTATGATGCAGATCGTGGACAGTGCCCAGAAGCTGGGTCCGACTGCCCCACCCTCGTCCCTGCAGCCCCAGATCGGAACAAGGAGAGCGAACCCATGAGAGACCAGACGCTTCAGAAACGTGCATGGCTGCTGTGCCTGCCCTTGCTCGTGGGCACATTGCCAGCGCAGGCGCAGGACCAGTGGGTGGATTTGCAGTCCAGTGGTGGCTACACCTCCTACCGCCTGGCGGACGACGTGACCCAGGTGGACCTGGTGGAACAAACCCAGGGAGCGTGCCGCTTCAACCGGACCTGGGGCTACGACCTCACCAACCGCGAGTTGTGGACCAACGGTCGCTGCGGTGGCCGCTTCAGGATCACGCGCACCTATGTCTCTGGTAACAACAGTGGCTCCACTGCCGGCGCTGCAGCAGCGGCCGTGGCCGCCATTGCCGGCGTTGCCTTGCTGGCCAATCACAACCGTCACGACGACGACCGGCGCCCGGAATACCCGGACTACCCCGGCCAGGGCGGCGACTGGGGTCGTGAGATCCGCGTGGATGGCCGCCTGTGCCTCGACGTGCGGGGCGGCAAGTTCCAGCCCGGCACCACCCTGCAGGTGTACGAATGCAACGGTACGGCGTCCCAGCGTTTTGCGGTGGGGCGCGGTGGCGAGATCCGGGTGCGCGATCTGTGCGTGGACGTGGACCGGGGCGACCCACGGGATGGCGCACGGGTGGTGCTGTGGCCCTGCTCGGGCTCGCGCAGCCAGAACTGGTCCACCCGGGGTGGACAAATCGTGAGCCAGCTCACTGGCAAATGCCTGGATGTGGATGCAGGCCAGGTCCGCCCTGGGGCGCACACGATGGTGTGGCCTTGCAACCGCAGCCCCAGCCAACGCTGGTGGTGGTAAGGAGCCCCCATGCAAAAAACCCTCCACTCGATTTGCGCAGGTGCTTGCGCCTTAGTACTGGCAACGGCGACACCCACCGCCAACGCGGCCGATACCCCCGTGTCGTCACCTACCACGCCACCCCGCCCTGCCAAAGCCCACAAACCGGTGGCCTCAACCCTCACCCACCGGCTGCAGGCCATCTGCGCGGCGGCCGACCTCAATCACGACGGCAACGTGTCGCTGGACGAGTTTCACCAGGACATCGTGCAGGGCTGGCACAGCCTGGGGCCCGATGCAGAGGGCTACGTCCATCTCTCCTACCTCAGCCAGTTGCCTCGAATCGGTAAAGGCCAGCTGAGGCGGCTGGCCGCAGCCGACAAGGACGGTGACGGAAAGCTGTCGTTCACAGAGGTGGTGCAGGCGCGCATGGCCTACTTCGAGGCGGCGGATGTGGATCAGAACGATATGCTCTCGCTGCAGGAATGCATGGCCTACGAGCGCCAGCGGAGGCGCCTGCCGCAGTAGACGCCCTGGTTGGTTGGCGGCTCCCGTCGTCCCGTTATCCAAGGTCAGGGCGATTACCAATGCGTGATGCCAAGCGCGGGTGCGCATCGCCGCAGCGCCTGCCTGGATAATCCACCGGCAATCGCTGATTGCGCGATAGGGCTCCGAAACCACCCGTTTGCGCTGTCACCCCATCCTGGCATGCCGCCGCCCGCTTTCGCCCTGTTTTCTACCCGTTCGTCCATCCCCCATGCCCCAGGCCTTTCGCAATACCTTTCTCACCCTGCGCGATCTGATTGTGTCGGCGGGCCCCCTCGCCTTCTTGGCGGTCGGGCTGCTGGTGCTGGCCTATTGGTGGCTCAACCCCAATCCGCCCAAGACCGTGACCTTGGCCACCGGCCCCGCACAAAGTGCCTATGAGGAGTTTGGCAAGCGGTACCAAAAGGCATTGGCTGTCGACGGGATTGACGTGGTGTTGCTGCCCAGCGAGGGCTCGTCGCACAACCTGCAGCTGCTGCGCGACGGCCAGGCTGATGTGGCCTTTGTGCAGGGTGGTACGGCTGAACTGCAGCCCGACGACCCGGACAACCTCGTATCGCTGGGCAGCCTGTTTGTGGAGCCGCTGTGGCTGTTCTACCGCACCGACGCAGCAGAGCGCATGCATAACGCCCCCCGGCTTGATAGCCTGCGGCAGCTGCGCGGCTGGCGGGTCAACGTGGGGTCGGAGGGCAGCGGCGTGCCCACGCTGATGGAGCGCCTGCTGCAGGCCAACAAGGTGGAGCCCGGTACGGTCAAGCTGTCTCGCCTGGAACAGACGCCCGCAACGGTAGAGTTTTTGGCGGGCCGGCTCGACGCCCTGGTGTTTGCGTCTGCGCCCGAATCGCTGATGGTGCAGATGCTGCTGCAGACACCCGGCGTGCAACTGCTGGATTTTGCGCAGCACGAGGCCTACGCGCGGCGGTTTCCATTCCTCACGCCCGTGACGCTGCCGCGCGGCGTGGTGGACCTTGCGGCCAACGTGCCCCAGCGCGATGTCCGGCTCGTGGCCACCACCACATCCCTGCTGGCGCGCGACGGCACGCACCCCGCCCTGCTCACCCTGTTTGCCCAGAACGCCCAAAAGCTGCACAGCGGCGCCGGCTGGTTCAACCGGGCGCGTGAGTTCCCCAACACGCGGGGCAGCGAGCTGCCGATTGCCAAGGAGGGCGACCGCGCCATGAACGAGCCGGTGCCCATACTGCAGCGCTATCTGCCCTTCTGGCTGGCCAACCTGATCGAGCGCATGTGGCTGGTGCTGGGTATCTTGCTGGCGATCATGCTGCCCCTGTCGCGCATTGTGCCGCCGCTCTACCAGTTCCGGGTGCGGTCACGGGTGTTCCGCTGGTATGGCCGCCTGCGCGAGATCGAAAACGACCTGGAGATGGGCAAAAGCGACCCTGCAACCCTGCTGCGCACCCTGGATGGCCTGGAAGCCCAGGCCGAAAAAGTGAGCGTGCCTCTGTCGTACGCCGATGAACTGTATGCGCTGCGCAACCACATCCATCTGGTGCGCAAGAAGCTGTTGCGCGCGTCAGAGGCCAGCGGCAGCACTGCCCATCCAGGTGCCACGGGCGGGGATTTGCCGGGTACAGAGGCATAGAGCCCAGGCACCACCCCGCAGCGGGCAGTGCACAAAGCCGATGGAACGGCCTGCGCCGTGCGGCGCGGGCAGCCGCCAGTGGAGATCCTGGCGCTCAGCGATTTTTAGAGGACTTGGAACCCGAAGACGGGGCCAGTGGCGCTGATTTGGACAGCGGTGCGGACCTGGAAAGTGGTGCTGCCCTGGAGCTGGAGCCCGACCGCCCATCGGACGACCGGCGATCTGCGGCACCCGCTTCTGCCGAACCCGAGGCGCGAGCCACTGGCTTGGCGGGCCGGGGGGGCAAGGCAGGCACCACGCGCAGCGAGCCTTCAGCCGCCAGCTTGTCGCGCATGCGGCGGGTCATGGACTGGGTGCTGGCGTCGGGCGCAGTGAACAAAAACAGGGTGCGGTGCGGGCTGGCCCAGGTGAGCTGGGTACGCACTACCCGGCCGTTGGTCACCAGTTCCACCCACGCCCCGATGACAAAGTCGGCGTAGGGATCGGGAGCATCCAGCGGTGCCTGGGCACTGTCCTGCGGTGCGGACACCGATGCCTCGGACGATTCAGACAGCTCTGGCGCAGCCGTCACCGCTTCAGACTCTGCCGTGGGGGGTGCTGCGGACTTTTCAAAAGCCGCCTGGTGCAATGCCACCAGCCGCTGCAAGAACGCACTGGTCTGCAAGGGAGGGTAATTGATGGTCTTGAGGCCCTTGCGCAGCTTGGCCAGCAAGCCGGGGATGGCCTCGTTGAGCCGGTCGGTCTCCTGGCGCGTGAGGTCGGGCTGTGCAGTCCACAGCAGCACCGGGACCAGAGCCAGGTACCCGCTCGGGTCATCGTCCTGGCTGTCATCGCTGCGCATCACATGCGCCAGCGCGACCACGTCGGCCCAGGGGCCCGCTGCAAAATCCAGCACATCCGTGGGTACCCGCTCCACATCGGGCAGCTTGCGGATATCGGCAGCGACCTTCTCTGCCAGCAGCTCCCGCTGCTCGGCCTGCAGTTTCGCTTTCTGCTCGGCCTCCTGCTGGGCCTTGACTCTTTGCTCCTGGGTATCCCAGGCGGACTGCAGCGCCTTGAGCACGGTGTCAAAGGGCCCCGCGTCCTTGACTTCGTGGGCCGACAGATGGCCCACGGCCTCGGTCACCAGCCGCATGAAACCACTGAAGCCGGGCTCTGTCTCGGCGGTGAAAGCCAGGCTGCGCTGTGTCAGCTCGTCAAGCAGGCGGCGTGCTGGGTGATTGCTGTCGGTAAAAAACCGGCCGTCGTGGTGCACCAACTGCTTGAGCGCGGGCTCCAGGCTCTTGACGGCCTGCTGCACGGGGGCCAGCAAACGGGCGTCCTGTGCGATGTTGGCCATCATGCGCCCCACCACCTCCACCGCCATGGCAGTGGACTGGGTTGCGGCCTCCATGGGCATGGTCGCATATACCACCGGCGCCACACCAGGCCTGCGCCAACCCGCGAGCGGCACGGGCAACGAACCCGGATGACTGACCGCGCCGCCACCGGCCAGACGCCCCACCAGGCGCTCCAGCTGGGCCATGTCTTCCACGGCCTCCGCCGCCGCGCCCGAGGGGTAGTAGCCCCCCGCCAGCGACGATTGGGCGCTGGCTGCGCCCGCGCGGGGGTCAACGGGCATAACCACTGCCTGGGCGGGCACCGCCCCATAGACCTGGGGTGCAAACGGATCACCGCCCGCCAGCATCTGGCGCAGGATGCCCACGGTGAGCAATGCTTCCTCGGCGGCATCCAGGGAGCCTTGCTGGGACTCACCGCTCCAGCCCGTGCCGGGGCCCATGCCGCGCCCGTAGCCCGTGTTGCCGTAGTCGCCCATGGGCGCGTTCATCGACGGGCCATACCCGGAATAACCGCTGCCATAACCCGTGCCCGGGCCACCATAGCCGGACCCACCGTAACCCGTGCCAGGCCCTCCTGCACCACGCGAGACCCCCGAAGGGGTGCCCGCCACCGCGTAGCCCACAGGCTGCACACCATGATCGCGCAAGCTCTGGGAAGTCTTTTTGTATTCTTCAGCCAGCAGTTTGCCCATCAGGTCGCGCATGTGCTGCATCCACAGCTGGCGGACTTCGGCAGAAACGCCGGTCTCGCCAACCACCTGCTGCAGCGCACGGATGTAGCTCTCGGGTCGCAGGGGGTTGCGCTCGGGTTGCACGCTGCGCAAGCCTTGCGCAGCGCTCACCAGCGTATTGAGTTCGGCCAGCACGGCGTCGGTGGCGTGCAGGGCCGATTGCTGCGCCTTGGACAGCTCCACTTGGGCCTGCATTTCGCTTTCGTCCATGAGCGAAAGCTCGCCAAAATCCATGCCGGTATCGTCGGCCGAGCTGCGGCCCTTGGTCGCCGCGGGGCCTTCGGCAAAGATCTCGAGCAGGGCCATGGGGTAGCCCTTGATCAGCGCCGCCTCGTGCTCCTTGAGCAGGTGCAGCGCGTCGCTCAGCACATTGCGCTGCTGAACATTGCGGCTACTCGACTCCTCGCTGGTCAAGGCGGTCTGGGTGACCTTGACCAGCTGCCCCATCAGGGCCTCGCCCCCGCGAACGGCGTTGACAACGCAGGCGCGAAAAACAACTCTCAGACGCGATGCGGGCAGGGACATGGTGGGGAGAAGAAATCGGGCAAGAGGTTTCCAGATGCAATCCTACTTGACCTCGGCTCTTATTTGAGGGCCTTGAAGCGCATCCGCTTGGGCTTTGCACCTTCTTCACCCAGGCGCTTCTTCTTGTCGGCTTCGTACTCTTGGTAATTGCCGTCAAAGAACGTCCATTGGCTGTCACCCTCGGCGGCCAGGATGTGTGTGGCGATCCGGTCCAGGAACCAGCGATCGTGGCTGATTACCAACACTGTGCCCGCATATTCGAGCAAAGCGTCTTCCAGCGCACGCAAGGTTTCCACGTCCAGGTCGTTCGAGGGCTCGTCCAGCAGCAATACGTTGCCACCAGCGATCAGCGTCTTGGCCAGGTGCAGGCGACCGCGCTCACCACCCGACAGCATGCCCACCTTCTTTTGCTGGTCGCCGCCATTGAAGTTGAAGCGCCCGGCGTAGGCCCGGCTGGCCATGGTGAACTTGCCGATGTTGATCATGTCCAGGCCACCGGAGATGTCTTCCCACACGGTCTTGTCGTCCGACAGGGCATCGCGGTGCTGGTCCACAAAGGCCATCTTCACGGTCGAGCCAATCACGACTTCACCGCTGTCAGGCTGCTCGCGGCCCGCGATGAGCTTGAACAGCGTCGATTTACCAGCCCCGTTCGGGCCGATGATGCCGACGATGGCGCCTGCCGGGATGGTCATGGACAGGTTGTCGATCAGCACGCGATCGCCAAATGACTTGGTGACATTGTGGAACTCGATGACCTGGGTGCCCAGGCGGTCGGCCACAGGAATGAAGATTTCCTGCGTCTCGTTGCGCTTTTGGTATTCGTAGTCGCTCAGTTCCTCGAAGCGGGCGATACGCGCCTTGCTCTTGGCCTGGCGGCCCTTGGCGTTCTGGCGCACCCATTCCAGTTCCTTCTTCAGGGCCTTGGCGCGGGCTTCCTCGCCCTTATTTTCGGACTCCAGGCGGGCCTGCTTCTGGTCCAGCCAGGTGCTGTAGTTGCCCTTGTAGGGGTGACCGTAGCCCCGGTCCAGTTCCAGGATCCACTCGGCCGCGTTGTCCAGGAAATAGCGATCGTGGGTGATGGCCACCACGGTGCCAGGAAAGCGGTGCAGGAACTGCTCCAGCCAGTCCACGGATTCGGCGTCCAAGTGGTTGGTGGGTTCGTCGAGCAGCAGCATGTCGGGCTTGGACAGCAGCAGGCGGCACAGCGCAATGCGGCGCTTTTCGCCACCCGACAGCAGGCCAACCTTGGCATCCCACGGGGGCAGGCGCAGCGCGTCGGCAGCGATTTCGAGCTGGTGTTCGGAGTCAGTGCCGGCGGTGGCGATGATGGCTTCCAGGCGCGCCTGCTCTGCAGCAAGGGCGTCAAAGTCGGCATCGGGCTCGGCGTAGGCGGCGTACACCTCTTCGAGTTTGGCCTTGGCGGCAAACACCTCGCCCATGGCCTCTTCCACACTTTCGCGCACCGTGTGCTCGTTGTTGAGCTGTGGCTCCTGCGGCAGGTAGCCGATCTTGATGCCCGGCATCGGGATGGCTTCGCCCTCGATCTCCTTATCCACGCCCGCCATGATCTTCAGCAGCGTGGATTTGCCCGAGCCGTTCAGACCCAGCACGCCAATCTTGGCGCCGGGGAAAAAGCTCAGGGAGATGTCCTTCAAGATCTGCCGCTTGGGCGGCACGGTCTTGGAGACGCGATTCATCGAATAAACGTATTGGGCCATGGAGGGTTCTAGCTTGCGATGGTGGGCAGGAAATCTGCATCAGAGCGGGTTCAGCGGGTCATTTTGTGCGATCCCAAAAGACGCTGAACGCGCTCTCAAACCTTGGATTATCGGTCCATGCGACAATACCCTTCGTTGTGGGCTCCAGTTGCCCGCCACATCAGCACACTGCTGGGGACGAAGGAAGCCACGCTTCCGGGCTCCCAATCCTGAACCTCATCAGCCTGAGACTGGCTCAGCAACCTCCCGGTTGCACGACAGGCGGATACCCAGCGCCCCGGACGGGCGCATCCAACGACATGACATTTGACGAACTGAACCTGGCTCCTGCCATCCTGAAGGCCGTGCACGAAACGGGCTATGAAACCCCCACGCCCATTCAGGCCCAGGCCATTCCCGCTGTTTTGGAAGGCCACGACCTTCTGGCTGGCGCGCAGACTGGCACCGGCAAGACCGCTGCGTTCACCCTGCCCATGCTGCACCGCCTCTCGCAAGGCACGGCCCCCAAGAACAAGTTTGGCGGCAAAGGCATCCGCGCCCTGGTGCTGACCCCCACCCGCGAACTCGCTGCCCAGGTCGAAGAGTCCGTGCGCGAGTACGGCAAGTACCTCGATATCAACTCCACCGTGGTCTTCGGCGGTGTGGGCATGAACCCGCAGATCGACCGCATCAAGCGGGGCGTTGACATCCTGGTGGCCACCCCTGGCCGCCTGCTGGACCTGCAGCAGCAGGGCTTCCTGGACCTGTCCACCGTGCAGGTGCTGGTGCTGGACGAAGCCGATCGCATGCTGGACATGGGCTTCATCCATGACGTGAAGAAGGTCCTGGCTCTCGTGCCCAAGGACAAGCAAAGCCTGCTGTTCTCGGCCACTTTCAGCGACGAAATCCGCGAGCTGGCCAATACCCTGCTCAAGAATCCCCAAAGCATTCAGGTCACCCCGCGCAACACCACGGTGCAGCGCATCTCGCAGGTGATCCACCCCGTGGGCCGCGGCAAGAAAAAGCAGGTGCTGCTGCACATCATCCAGCAACACAACTGGAGCCAGGTGCTCGTGTTCACGCGCACCAAGTTCGGCGCCAACAATGTGGCCGAATTCCTCACCAAGAATGGCGTGCAGGCCATGGCCCTGCACGGCAACAAAAGCCAGAGCGCCCGCACGCAGGCATTGGCAGGCTTCAAGAGTGGCGAGATCCGCGCCCTGGTGGCCACCGACATCGCTGCACGCGGCATCGACATTGATGACCTGCCGCACGTCGTCAACTACGAAATCCCCAACGTCTCCGAAGACTACGTGCACCGCATCGGCCGCACGGGCCGTGCAGGCGCCACGGGCGAAGCCGTGAGCCTGGTCTGCATGGACGAGGAAGGCTTCATGATGGACATCGAGCGCTTCACCAAGCAGCAGATTCCGGTGCAAGTCATCGAAGGCTTTGGCCCCGAGCCAGGCGAGAAGGCCGAGCCCATCGCCATGGGTCGCCAGACCATCTGGGGCGGCGCTGGCAAGCCCCCGAGCCGTGACGTGATGCAGGCGGCCGCCAAGGCAGCCCGCAGCGAAATGATGGAACGCATCCGCACCAACAAGGCCGGCCAGGGTGCTGGCAACGGTGGCGGCGAACGCGGTCCCCGCCCAGCCGGTGGTGGCAATGGCGGCGGTGGCCGTGGCGGGCGTGCCGGTGGCGGTGCAGCAGCCAGTGGCAGCGGCAATGGCCCGCGTGGTGGCCGTGCCGGTGGCGGTGGCCAGGGCGGCGGCACACGTGCTGGCGGCCAGGCTCCGGCCCGCGGTCGCTCCGGCGGCGGTGGGTACGAAGGCGGCGGTGGCGGCAATCGCTACGACGACTCCCAACCTCCACGTGCCAACGCCCACCTGGGTACACACTCGGGCCACAGCAATCCCGGCAACCGCCACTCGGGCCACTCGGCGGGTGGTCAGCCTGACCCGATGCGCACCAGCGTAGACAGCATGGGCGGCGGCGGTCGCCGTGGTGGTGGTGGCGGTTATCGCAACTCTGGAGGTGGCGGCTATGGCGGTGGATCAGGCGCGGGTGGCGGTGGTGGTCGGGGCAACGGGTCTCGTGGGCCAGGCGGTCCTCGCGGCTCTTTCAACCGCTGATACGCGCAAGGCGCCCCCGGCCAATGCGGTGGGCACAGCGGGATCTGCCATCCATGTGCTGTATGCCAAGGGGCGGCGAGCATCCGCATTGAGCCATCCTCGCGTGCAACTGCACGCGGTGGATTTTGCGGCGCTGCCCGCCTTGCCGCCGGTGGATGACGTGTACATCACCCTCGGCACCACCATGGCTGCCGCTGGCAGCCAAAGTGCGTTTCGCGCGGTGGACTACGACGCCGTCATGGCCACCGCCCGGGCGGCGCGCGCTGCTGGCGCCACCCGCTGCGGCGTGGTCACCGCCATGGGCGCCCATGCGCAGTCGCGCATCTTTTACAACCGCGTCAAGGGCGAGGTGGAGCGCGACCTGCAACAGCTGGGTTTTGAGACGCTCGTCATCGCACGCCCGTCCCTGCTGATGGGCGAACGCCGGGCGCTGCAGCAGGCCCACCGGCCCGCAGAGTCCCTGTCGCTCAGGCTCTTTCAGTGGCTCAATCCGATCCTGCCCGCCAACTACCGTGCCCGCCCGGGTGCTGACGTGGCCCGTGCGCTGGTCGATGCCGTACAGTCGGGCCGACCCGGGCTGCAAGTGCTGTCCGGCCAGGCGCTGCAGGCCGGTTGATTCGGGGCTGCAGCCTTCGCGACCTTGCCGATGCTGCCCGCCCTTCATGCGCCCCAACGAACCTTCCCAGCCGCTGGACACCCTGATGGTGGCCACCTGCAATGTGCTCAACCTGGCCAATCCTGGACGTCTGTTCTACGAGAACCAGGACCCTTACAGCCAGACCGAGTTTGAACGCAAGATCACCTGGCTGGGCGAGCGCTTTCGGGCTCTGAACGCGGACGTGCTGGCCGTGCAGGAGGTCTGGGACGATGCCGCTTTCAAAGGGGCGCTGGGTCGCGGCGGCTTGCGCTATGACTTTGTGACTGTGCCGGGTGCTGAAAACGATGGCACCCAGCACGGCGCGCAGGGCACACCCCGGGTAGGGCTGGCCACGCGGCTCAAGGTCGAGGCCATGCAGTCCTTTGCCGACTTTCCCCCAGGATTTCAGGTGGACGTGCCTGGCATTGGCCAGCACACGCGCTTCGAGCGCCCGCCGCTGGTGGCCACGTTGCGGATGAAGCATGGCCAGACCGTCAACGTCCTCACCGCCCACCTCAAATCCAAGCGCCCCAAGTTTCTGCAGGATGCACAGGGCCAGCCCACCGAGGACCGGGATGACCGCAAAGTGGTGGCGCTGGCGTCACTGCGCTCGCTGATCATGCGCGGCGCCGAGGCCATGGCCCTGCGTTGCCTGGTGATCGATCTGCTGCACCGGACCAGCGTGCCACTGGTGGTTCTGGGTGACTTCAACGACACCCCCGACAGCGTCACCACGCAGCTGATCTGCGCCACCACCGACATTGCCTATGACCGGTCTGCCCGCGACGTAGCCCTGTTCAATGCCTACGACCTGCAGGGCGACGCGGCCCTGAAGAAGGACGTGGCCTACTCGCACGTCCACCAGGGCGCGCCCTATGTGCTGGACCAGATCCTTGTCAGCGAAGAGTTTCTGCCGAATGGCCGCAACAGCGTGGGCGACGTGCACCGCGTGGATTACTTCAACGACCACCTGCACGAAGGACGGGACCGCACACGCTCGGACCATGGCTTTGTGCGCGCCCTGCTGCGCCTGAAGCTGCCCAGCCCTTCGCTGCCCCCAGGCCCACCGCCCTCGCCCCCCGATGCCTCCGCGGGCATCCACAGCGCTACTCGGCCTTAGAGCCTTTTGATGGTCTCCCCGGTTTGCAACGGGATGTACGCTGACAGGAATGGGTGGGTGCGCACAGGTAACATCCACGTACAAAGCGCCCCACTCGCCCCGTCCCAGGGGCTCTCCTTGGCAGCCACACCATGACCCAGCACAATTTCCAGCGCAGCGCTGACGCCGCCCAGCTCCCCCGTCCCGTACTCAGGATCACGCGCTGGGCTGCCCCGGCCACGCTGGCTGCGCTGCTGCTGACCGCCTGCGGCAGCACCCCGCTGCCCCCTTGGCCATCCAACCCCACAGCCCAGCAGCGCAGCGCCCCCGCGCCGCTGCCGCGCGCACAGCAAGGCACGGTGGTGCCCGCGCCTCTGGGGCAGCAGACGCCTGCGCAGGTACCGCCACCCCGCTCTGCCGTGGTGGCCAGCCCCCTGCCCCCCTCCGCCCCCCTGGTGGTGCGCGACGAAGCGCCCATGGCGCCGCCCTATGGCGATGCAGTGGCCGCGCGGTTCCCCAACCCGTCAGTGGTCTACAGCACCCCCGGTCTGGGGGCCGACCGCAGGGCCTTCACGACCAATGCAGAGGTGGGCCAATGGCTGCGCAGCCTGAGCGACAGCGTTCCCCGTGGCGGCACGCGCACCCAGCTGCTACAGATCGGCACCTCGCAGCGCGGCGAGCCCATCCAGGGCCTGCTGCTCACCCGTGCAGCCGGCACCGACCCCGCCAGCCTGGACAAGAGTGGCCGCCCCACCGTTGTGCTGATCGGGCAGCAGCATGGCGACGAACCCGCCGGCAGTGAAGCCCTGCTGGTCATCAGCCGCGAGCTGGCCCAGGGCCTGCTTGAACCGCTGCTGGACCGCATCAACGTGGTGGTGGTGCCCCGCGCCAACCCGGATGGCGCCGAGGTGGGCACGCGCGTCACTGCCAATGGCGTGGACATGAACCGCGACCACCTGTTGCTCAACACCCCCGAGGCCCGTGCCGTGGCACAGGTCATCAATGACTACCGGCCCATCCTGGTCGTGGACGCCCACGAATACACCGTGGTGGGTCGCTATCTGCAGAAGTTCAACGCCATCCAGCGCTACGACGCGCTGCTGCAATACACCACCACCGCCAACTACCCGGAGTTCCTCACCAAAGCGTCGCAGGAGTGGTTTCACCAGCCCATGGTGACCGCCCTCAAGGCCCAGGGCCTGACGAGTGACTGGTACTACACCACCTCGACCAACCTGCAGGACAAGCGCATCTCCATGGGCGGCACCCAGCCCGACACGGGGCGCAACGTCCACGGCCTGAAGAACACGGTCAGCCTGCTGATCGAGACCCGTGGCGTGGGCATTGGCCGCATGCACATCCAGCGCCGCGTGCATGCGCAGGTCACCGCCATCACCAGCGCCCTGCGCACCACCGCCGAACGCGCCGCCAACCTGGAGCAGGTGCGCTCGTTCGTGGCCCGTGACGTGAGTGCGCTGGCCTGCCGCGACCAGGTGGTCATCGAAGCCGAGGCCACGCCCACCCAGCGCGACCTGGACTTTCTGGACCCCGAGACGGGCGCCGACCGTAGCATCCGCGTGGACTGGAACTCATCGCTGACGCTGCGCAACACCAAGGTACGTGCGCGACCTTGCGGCTACTGGCTGTCGGCGGACGCAGGTGCGGCCGTGGAACGCCTGCGCCAGCTGGGCATCCAGGTCATGCGGGTGGCAGAGCCCGGCTCCGTGCTGGCAGAGAGCTACCGCGAAACCGCGCGCGAAGCTGGCAACCGCCAGGACGTGATCGGCACCATTGCCGGTAGCAGCGACATCGTGCGCGTGCAGGTGTCCACCCTGCGCAGCGCCATCGACGCGCCTGCTGGCAGCTTCTATGTGCCCCTGAACCAGCCGCGTGCCAACCTGGCCGTGGCTGCGCTGGAGCCCGACACGCAGAACAGCTACTTTGCCAACCACCTCATCCAGGAGTTGGGCCAGAGCGCCCGTGTGATGGCGGTGCCATCACTGGTGTTTGAAGAAACGGATTGATCAAGGGCTTGCAGCAGACCCCTGCATGACCCAGGGGTTGGGAGTCGCTCCTCCATTGGGCCAGATGGAGACACCCCGCGTGTACGCCACCGAGAACGGGCAACGCACCTGCAACTGCGGGTGCCAGATCGCTATCAATTAGATAGCTATTCAGGCATATTTTTCTAGCACAAGAGGCAGATTTTCTTCAAATCATGCCGATCCATGCAGGGGTGCTGGCCGGGTGGCAAGCGCCTGCCGATCCCTTGCGCGCTCCAGCACATGGCGTGACATCGCCTGGGCCAGGGCATCTTCCGCCAGGAACACCTGGGCATGGCTGAACTCCTGCACCAGCCGCTGGGCCTCGTCCTCGTTGTGGCTGCGCACCGCGATGTCGATGCCCGGGTTCAGGGTCTGCGCCGTCTCGATCATCTGGCGCACCTGCAGTGCGTCCGGAGTAGCCACCACCAGCATGGCGGCCCGCGCAATGTGCGCCTGGATCAGCACGGCCGGCTCCACCGCATCACCAAACACGGCCGCCACGCCATCGGCCCGCAAAGCCTCCACCAGCTCTCGGTTCTGCTCCGCCACCACAAACGGAATGTCATTGGCCGCCAGCGTTGCCGCCACGCGCCGCCCTACCCGGCCATACCCCACCAGCACCACCTGCCGCGCGAGGTAGCGCGAATCAGTGCTCGTCGGGAGTTCGGCCAAAGGGTCATCGCGCTGCTCCAACCGCCTGGCCAACGCGGACCGGGCACGCAGCCAGTCTTGCAACGGGGCGATGGCACGGAACAACAACGGGTTGAGCGCCATGGAGAACAGGGCACCCGCCAGCACCAGGCTGGCACCCTCTGGCGGCAGCAGTCCCAAAGAGGAGCCCAGTGCAACCAGAATGAATGAAAACTCACCGATCTGCGCGAGGCTGGCTGACACAGTGAGCGCCGTGTTGAGTGGATACCGGAGCGCCAGCACCAGACCGGCAGCGGCCACCGTCTTGCCCAGCATGATGATGGCGACCACCGCCAGCACCTGCAGCGGCCGCTCCCACAAGACCGCAGGGTTGAACAGCATGCCGACCGACACAAAAAACAGCACCGCAAAGGCATCGCGCAAGGGCAGAGACTCGTGCGCAGCTCGGTGGCTGAACTCGGACTCCCGCATCACCATGCCTGCAAAGAAGGCCCCCAGCGCAAACGACACACCAAACAGCGCGGCCGATCCAAACGCTATGCCCACCGCCGCGGCCACCACGCACAGCGTGAACAGCTCACGCGATCCGGTGCGTGCCACTTGCCATAGCAGCCAAGGAAACAGCCTGCGCCCCACCAGCAGCATCAGCGCCACAAACCCGCCGACCTGCAGCAGAGTCCACCCCAGCGTGCGCCAGAGGTGCGCAGCATCCAGGTCTACCCCCGCGCTGCCGCCCAGCCATCCCCCCAGCGGTGGCAGCAGCACCAGTACCAGCACCATGGCCAGATCCTCCACCACCAGCCAGCCCACCGCAATGCGCCCGGTGTAGCTATCCAGAATGCCCAGGGTCTCCAGCGCACGCAGCAGCACCACCGTGCTGGCCACCGACAGTGCGAGGCCAAACACCAGGGCCCCACCCGCGCCCCAGCCCCACCACGTGGCCAGCGCCATGCCCAGAGATGTCGCCACGATCATCTGGACAACCGCACCCGGCACGGCAATCTTGCGCACCGCCAGCAAGTCGCCCCACGAAAAATGCAGGCCCACGCCAAACATCAGCAGCATCACGCCGATCTCCGCCAGCTGGCTGGCCAGGGCCGCATCCGCGACAAAACCGGGAGTGAACGGTCCAATGGCCACCCCCGCCAGCAGATACCCCACCAACGCCGGCAGCCGCAGACGGGCCGCCAGAAAACCCAACACCAACGCCAAGCCGAGGGCGGCAGCAATGGTGTGGATCAGCGTGACGCTGTGTGGCATGGGCAAATGCTCCAGTGAGGCGGCGGGCAACAAAGCGAATGGCCCAGTTATAACCGCATCGCCATACCAGGCCCCGAAATCGAACTACCTGCGCCGCGAGGGGCGATGGCCAGGACGGGTATGATTGGCGCCCTGCACCATGCAGTTGCGGACACTCCGCAAGCCAGGTAACACAGTTGCCCAACATCAATCTGCCCGTAGCTCAACTGGATAGAGCAATAGCCTTCTAAGCTATAGGTCGGGGGTTCGAGTCCCTCCGGGCAGGCCAGCCGCATGGCAGCAGCTCTCCAATTCCGCGCTCATCCAATCCAGGCCTCTGCCCGCCAGAGTGGAACAGCCTGGCGACGCGCTCACGTTGGACTGATAACGACCTAGGCACCGCGTTGCGCGACCCCTCAACGGTTCGGCTGTGGTACAGCGGCGTAATTCATGGCAATGGCCTGCGTGACGGCGCCGATCAGTGCGGCATCCCCCGCACTTTGCGGCAATACCTCACGCACGATCTGGGCCGCCTACTGCAGTTGCTCTTTGGCCAGGGCCGCAGACATGGCGTTGCCGCGTTTTTCACTGGGCGACGCGTCGCGAATCACAAGGCTCATCAAAAATTCTCCCGAAAGGTAGTGCATGCAGTATGCGCCCTGCGAGCCTCTGGTGCGCAGACGACGGAGCAATGGATAAGAAACAATCCACTGCGGCGCAATACAACCTAGGAGATAGACACGGGCAAAACCACGCGCTGAAAAGCAAAAAGCGCTGCAGCATTTCTGCTGCAGCGCTTTGCTGTTTGGGGTGGCTGATGGGGCTCGAACCCACGACAACAGGAATCACAATCCTGGACTCTACCAACTGAGCTACAGCCACCGTAGCTTTGTATTATAGCCCGGGTTTTTACCCCCGGACGTCAAATCGCTTAATTTTCTGCAGTCACCGTCGTCACAGCTTCGGGACGGGGTGCCTTGATCTGCACCTTGAAGCGCTGCTTGAGCAGTTCGTAGTAAGCCAGTCCCTCGGCAGTCGCCAGCCACTGCACGTATTGCTGACGCTCTTGCTGCGCGCGCTGTGCATCAGGGGCCTGGCGCGGCACCACGCGGGTGACCTTGACCACAGCATAACCAGCCGCCCCCAGATCCACACCTGTCCAGCCTGGCAGCGCGTCGGTGGGCGCCCGCAGGGCTGCGTCAATCAGCGCGCGTGGCAGGTTCTGGGTTTGCTCGCGCGATACTTCCGTGGCTGCTGCCAGGCCTGTGGCGGACGACGGAGCGGCCTTCCACGCAGCGAGCTTGGCCTCGCCTTCCTTGCGGGCGAGTTCGGCAGACTTTTCAGCCACGTACAAGGTGCGGACACGGGTCTTCACTTCGTCATAAGGCAGTGTAAGCGCGGGGGTGTAAGTGGTCACACGGCCAGCAGCCATCTGGCTGGGGCCTACTTCCACGGCCTCGGTGTTGCGCTTGTTTTGCAGAGAGTCTGTGGCAAAGAGTGCTTCGAGGAACTTGGCATTGGCCAAAGGCCCCTTGGCACCTGCAGCGGGAGTTCGCGTCACGCCCTTGGCGGTCTGGATCTTGAGCTTGAGCTTGTCTGCCACGGGCTGCAGGCTATCGGCCTGTTCGTACACCCCGTTGGTGAAAGACTCTGCCACCTCGGCAAACTTGCGCTGTGCCTGCTGCTGCTTGAGTTCTGCCTCCAGGGTGGGACGCAGTTCTTCGAACGTGGGTTGGCGGGGTGTCTTGATGTCGGTGAGCTGGATGATGTGATAGCCGAACTCGGATTCCACCAGGTCGCTGATCTCGCCTTTTTTCAGCGCAAAAGCAGCTTCTTCGAATGGCTTGACCATGGCGCCCCGGGCAAAGAAGTTCAGGTCACCGCCCGCCACTGCAGACCCCTTGTCGTCGGAAGATTTCTTGGCCACCTCGGCAAAGCTGCCGGGTGCCTTACGCACCTGGGCCAGCAATTCGGTGGCGCGGGCCTTGGCCTTTTCACGGTCTGCAGCGGGTGCGTCTTTGGCGGCATTCACAAGGATGTGGCTGGCGCGGCGCTCTTCCTTCGCCATCATGCGGGCCACGTTCTCCTTGTAATAGGTGCGCAGGTCGTCTTCACCCAGGGTGATGGATGCCCGTACGCTGTCCAGATCCAGCACCACGTACTCAATGGCTGCCTGCTCCAGTTGCTGGAACTGGGCGGGATGCGCCTTGTAGTAAGCCTCGAGGTCTGCCTCCGAGGGAGTGACCTTGCCCGCAAAGTCGGCGGCATTGAAACGGGCGACCTGGATCTCGCGGCGCTCGTACAAAGCATCCAGTGCAAGTTTGACCTGCGCATCAGAGCCGAACGCGGTGCTCATCACACCACCCATCACCTGGTTCACCGAGATGTCGCGGCGCACATTGGCCTCAAAACCTTCGGGCGTCAGGCCTTGTGCGGCGACCAGGGCGCGGTAGGCATCGGCGTCCAGCGTACCGTCGGCTCGCTTGAGTCCGGCAATTGCAGGGATTTCCTGCAGGCTGCGGGCCAGACGGGTATCGCTGGTCACGAGGTGCATCTTCTGCGCAGCGGCCGCCAGCACGCGATCACGCACCAGACGCTCCAGGGTGGCATAGCGGGCACTGGGCGAGTCCAGCAACTTGGGATCGACCGAGGGAGACTGGGCACGAATGCGATCCGTCTCCATGCGATGGGCATTGTCCCAGTCCGTCTGGTTGATGTTGTTGCCATCGACACGTGCCACCACCGGGCTCTTTTCAGAGAAGTAGTTGCGGTCAATGCCCACCAGCACAAACGAAGGAATGATCAGCAAGAACAAGAAGATCATCACGATCTTGGAGTGCTTGCGGATGGATTCAAACATGGTCGATCTTTCAGAAGGCAAAAAACAAAAGGCGAACTTGCGTTCGCCTTTGTTCGGTGATGGTGGGTCCTGACGGTCTCGAACCGCCGACCTACTCCGTGTAAAGGAGCCGCTCTACCAACTGAGCTAAGGACCCCACCTAAACTGATCCTCAGTTCAAGGCATCTTTCAATGCCTTGCCAGGACGGAACTTCGGAACTTTAGCAGCTTTGATTTTAATCGTAGCGCCAGTGCGGGGATTGCGACCGGTGCGGGCAGCACGCTTGCCCACAGCGAAGGTACCGAAACCGACCAGCGACACAGTGCCGCCCTTCTTGAGAGTCTTCTTGACAGCCTCGATCGTGGATTCCAGGGCACGCGCAGCAGCGGCCTTGGAGATGTCGGCGTTGGTAGCGATGTGCTCGATCAATTCGGTTTTGTTCACAAGAAGCCTCTCGGAAAAGAGTTAATGGAATGTCTCGCGGATATCTGGTCTTCACACGCCTGAAAGCACAGCCGTGGGCTGGTGAAAAACAGGCGGGGGAATGACTGGCATACACAGCAGTGGCTGCTGCATCAGATTAAAGCCATCGAGTTTCAGAGTGTCAATACAACACGCTGTTTTGCGTCAGCGTTGTTTTGAATTCTAGTCGTATTTCACGCTGCGACAGGGCTTGGCGGGGGTTTTTGTCTCAAACACGCCGTATCGGCAGCATTCCGTATTGACACCCCGCAGCCAGCCGTACTCAACGGGCCGCGAGCGCCTGCGCGATGGCTTTTCCCACCTCCTGCGTGGTGCCCGTGCCGCCCAGATCCGGGGTGCGCGGAGCACCACTACCGGGTTGCAATACGGCCTCAATCGCAGCCAGCATGGCATCGTGCGCAGCGCGGTACCCCAGGAAGTCCAGCATCATGGCGCCGCACCAGATTTGCCCGATGGGGTTGGCAATGCCCTTGCCTGCAATGTCAGGCGCCGAGCCATGGACCGGCTCAAACAGCGACGGCATGGTGCGCGTGGGGTTCAGATTGGCGCTGGGCGCGATGCCGATGGTGCCGGTGCAAGCCGGGCCCAGGTCCGAAAGGATGTCACCAAACAGGTTACTGGCCACCACCACATCAAAGAAGTCCGGCCGCTGCACGAAGTGGGCTGTGAGGATGTCGATGTGGAACTTGTCCACCTTCACATCAGGGTAAGCCTTGGCCATCTCGGCCACGCGCTCGTCCCAGTAGGGCATGGTGATGGCGATGCCATTCGACTTGGTTGCGCTGGTGAGGTGCTTCTTGGGCCGTGACTGGGCCAGTTCAAACGCAAACTTCAGGACGCGGTCCACGCCATGACGCGACATCACCGTCTCCTGCATCACGATCTCGCGCGGGGTGCCCTCGTACATGCGGCCGCCGATGCTGGAGTATTCGCCCTCGGTGTTCTCGCGCACGATCAGCATGTCGATCTCGCCGGGCAGGCGCGGGCTGCCGTCACGGCGCACCACGGGGGCGATCACGCCGGGCATGAGGCGCGCTGGGCGCAAGTTGATGTACTGGTCGAACTCGCGGCGGAACAGCAGCAGCGAGCCCCAGAGCGAGACATGGTCGGCGATCTTCTCGGGCCAGCCCACGGCGCCGAAGTAAATGGCCTCATGGCTGCCAATCTGGTCCTTCCAGTTGTCGGGCAGCATCTTGCCGTGTTTTTCGTAGTAGTCCCAGCTCGAAAAGTCGAAGTGGTCGAAGTGCAGGTCAATGCCAAACTTGCGCGCAGCCTCGTCCAGCACACGCAGCCCCTCGGGCATGACCTCTTTGCCAATGCCATCACCGGCAATGACTGCAATGCGATGCTTCGCCATTCAGATGCTCCTGAAAATATAGCTGCCTGCGCTTATTTATCCAGCGCTCCAGGCATCAAAGATTTGAAAACTATTTGACGCGTGCCCGGATCTCGGGCAACGCCTTCTGCAGGTAGTACACCATCGACCAGACGGTGAGCACCGCCGAGGCCCAGATGAGCCAGGTGCCCCACACGCCCGTGTCGATCACGCCAAACAGGCGTCCGTCGTACAGCAGGAAGGGAATGGCCAGCATCTGCACCGTGGTCTTCACTTTGCCGATCATGTGCACTGCCACGCTCTTGCTCGCGCCGATCTGTGCCATCCATTCGCGCAGGGCCGAGATCGCGATCTCGCGGCCGATGATGATGAGCGCTACAAACACATCGGCACGCTGCAGGTGCACCAGCACCAGGAGCGACGCACACACCAGAAACTTGTCGGCCACCGGGTCGAGGAAGGCGCCGAAGGACGAGGTCTGGTTGAGCTTGCGGGCCAGATAGCCATCCAGCCAATCAGTGGCGGCAAACACCACGAACATCACGGTGGCAATGAGGTTGCGCATGGCCGGGTCCAGCGGCGCGTAGAACACCCCCACGATCAAAGGTATCGCGACGATGCGCGTCCAGGTCATCAAGGTGGGGATAGTCCAGAACATGGCGGCGATTGTGTCACGGCGCAGCCGTGGAACGGCACATGGGGCTTATCTCAAGGCCTTGTAAATTTCTTCTGCCAATTCATGCGAGATGCCATCCACGGTGGCCAGGTCCTCCACGCTCGCGGATGCCACCCCCCGTACCCCGCCAAACCGCTGCAGCAGCCGCGCGCGCTTCTTGGGCCCCACGCCCGCAATTTCTTCGAGCTGCCCGCCGCCCACACGCACCTTGGCGCGTGCGGCACGCATGCCCGTGATGGCAAAACGGTGCGCCTCGTCGCGGATCTGCGCCACCAGCATCAGCGCGGCCGAGTCCTTGCCCAGGTAGACCTTCTCGCGCCCATCGGCAAACACCAGTTCTTCCAGGCCCACCTTGCGGCCCTCGCCCTTCTCCACCCCCACGATGCGGGTCAGATCCAGCCCCAGCGCGGTGAACACCTCGCGCGCCACGCCCACCTGGCCCTTGCCACCGTCGATGAGCACCAGGTCGGGCAGGCGCGCAGCCCCTTTGCGGGTGGGCGCGCCGGCTTCAGCGCCTGGGGCAGCAAAATCGATGCCCCCCTCCTCGCGCTGCGCCTCCACCACTTTGCTGTAGCGGCGTGTGAGCACCTGGCGCATGGCGGCGTAGTCGTCCCCGCCCGTGATGCCCTCGATCTTGTAGCGGCGGTATTCGCTGCTCTGCATCTTGTGGTGATGGAACACCACACACGACGCCTGGGTGGATTCGCCCGCCGTGTGCGAGATGTCGAAACACTCGATGGTGAGCTGGTCCAGGTCTTCGGGCGGCAAGTCCAGCGCCTCGGCCAGCGCCCGCGTGCGGGCCTGCTGCGAGCCTTCTTCGGCCAGCAGCCGCGCCAATTGCAGGTCGGCGTTTTTCTGCGCCATGTCCAGCCAGGCGCGGCGCTGTTCCCGGGGCTGGTGGATGGCGTTCACGCGCAGGCCACTTTGTTCAGTCAGCGCGTCCAGCAGGGCTTTGTCCACCGGCACGCTGGTGACCAGCAGCGGGGGCACGGGCACGCCGATGTAGTGCTGGGCGATGAAGGCCTCCAGCACCAGGGCCTCCACCGCGCGCGCTGGACGAGCCGCGGTAGCGATCGCCTCGTCTGCGCCATCGCCGCCCTCTTCCTCAAACACCGCCGCCGCATCTTCGACGTGCACCGGAAAGTACGGCCTATCCCCCAGGTGGCGGCCACCGCGCACCATGGCCAGGTTCACGCAGGCGCGGCCGCCTTGTACGCGCACGGCCAGGATGTCCACATCCTTGTCATCCACCGTCTCGATGGACTGCTGGTGCAGCACGCGCGACAGCGCCTGGATCTGGTTGCGCACCTCGGCCGCCTGCTCGAATTCGAGCTTGTCGGAGTGCGCCATCATGCGCACCTCCAGCGCCTGCAGCAGTTCCTGCGTTTCGCCGCGCAGCAGCGCCTCGGCGTGCGACACGTCAGCGGCATAGGCCTCGGGCGAAATCAGGTCCACGCAGGGCCCGGTGCAGCGCTTGATCTGGTACAGCAGACAGGGCCGTGTGCGATTGGCAAACACCGTGTCTTCGCAGGTGCGCAGCCGGAAGACCTTTTGCAGCAACTGGATGGTTTCCTTGACGGCCCAGGCGCTGGGGTATGGACCGAAGTAGCGGTGCTTTTTATCGACCGCGCCCCGGTAGTAAGCCATGCGCGGAAACACCTGCCCCGGTGCATCGCCCCGTGTGTGGGCGCCCGGCGTGCCGGTGATCTTGAGATAGGGGTAGCTCTTGTCGTCGCGGAACAGGATGTTGAACTTGGGGTTCAACGTCTTGATGAGGTTGTTTTCCAGCAGCAGCGCCTCGGCCTCCGAGCGCACCACCGTGGTCTCCATGCGCACGATCTTGCTGACCATGTGGCCGATGCGGGTGCCGCCATGGTTCTTCTGAAAGTAGCTGGACACCCGGCGCTTGAGGTTGAGCGCCTTGCCCACGTACAGCAGCGCATCCTGCGCGTCGAAATAGCGGTACACGCCCGGCAGCGCAGGCAGCGCAGCCACCTGCGCGAGGAGTTCTTCGGAATGGGACATGGCGCGTATTGTGGCCTCGGGCGCGGCCTGCCCCATTCACTATCAAATAAATAGCTGCCAGCGCTTATTCAACTAGCGCTTGCAGCCATTTTGATCAAAAACACCGCCCCTCGGTCACTCCGCCTCGATCTTCGAGGTCTTCACCACCTGCGCCCAGTTGGCCAGATCGGCCTTCACCTTGTCGCCCAGTTGCGCCGGGGTCTGGTAGTCGGCCGTGGCGCCCTGCTCCTGCGCCTTCTGCTGGAAGGCCGCGTTCTGCACCACGGTGCGGATATCGGCCGTGAGCTTGTCCACCACGGCCTTGGGCACGCCGGCCGGGGCAAACACCGCAAACCACGAGGTGGCATCGACCTTGGGGTAGCCCGCCTCGGCCGTGGTCGGCACGTCGGGCAGGCTGGGCAGGCGCTGCTTGCCCGTCACGGCCAGCACACGCAGCTTGCCGCTGGCGATGTGGGGCATGAAGGGCGGCGCGGTGCCGAAGGTCAGGTCCACCTGGCCGCCCAGCAGGTCCTGCAGCGCGGGGCCTGTGCCCTTGTAGGGCACGTGGACCATCTTGATGCCGCCCTGCTGCTCCAGCATGGCACCCGTGACGTGCTGCAGCGAGCCGTTGCCTGACGAGGCGTAGTTGAGCTTGCCGGGGTTGGCCTTGGCGTAGGCGATCAGCTCGGGCAGCGTCTTCACCGGCAGGTCGGCCCGCACCACGATGATCTGCGGCGCCGAGATCACATTGGCCACGGGCTGAAAGTCGCTCTGCTCCCACTGCTTCTGCTTGGTGATGTGGGGCGAGATGACGTGGTAGCCCGAGTACTGCATCAGCAGCGTGTACCCATCAGCCTCGGCCCGCTTGACCGCACTGGCGGCAATGTTGCCATTGCCCCCACCCTTGTTGTCTGCGATGACCGATTGGCCCAGCACCGGCGCCAGGGCCTGCGCCAACATGCGGGCCGACAGGTCGGTGGTGCCGCCTGCGGCGGTGGGCACCACCAGGGTGACGTTCTTGGTGGGGTAGGCGCCCTGCGCCGCTGCGTGGCCGATAAAGCCGGTGGCCAGAGCGGCGAGGGCCAGGGTGGTGAACTGCTTGCGGGTGGTTTTCATGAAAGCGATGTCTCCGTAGTCGTTGTTGTGAAAAGTCTGAATGTCAAAAAAGGCAGCAGGGCCAGACAGCCCCGCACGGCTCAATCCACCGTGGCGCCCGTGTCCTTGACCACGCGGCTCCACTTGGGCAGGTCGGACTGCACCAGCGCCGCCAGTTGCGCTGCCGTGCCCTTGAAGGGCTCGCAGCCCACGGTGGCCAGTTTCTCGACCACATCCTTGTGCTCCAGCGCACGCGCCACTTCGGCCTGCAACTGCGCCACGATGGGCGCGGGCGTCCCGGCCGGGGCAAACAGCGCATACCACGGTGCCTGGCCAAATCCCTTGATCGTCTCGCCAATGGTGGGAGCGTCGGGCAGAGCCGCCACTCGCTTTTCATTGACCACGCCCAGCACCTTGAGCTTGCCCGCCTTGATGAACGCAATGGCCGACGGCAGGCTTTGCACCGACAGCGGCACCTGTCCGCCCACCACGTCGGTGGCGGCAGCAGCGGAGCCCTTGTAGGGGATGTGCTGCAGCTGGATGCCTGCGGCTTTTTGCAGCATTTCGCCAATCAGATGGTTCAGCGTGCCATTGCCCGCAGAGGCAATCGAATACTTGCCGGGGCTGGCCTTGGCCAGCGACACCAAGTCCGCCACTGTGTTGCCCGGGAAGGACGGATGCGCAACCAGCACATACCCCGCCGTGGCCACAGGCGCCACCGGCGTGAAGTCTTTGACGGGATCAAAGCCCGGGTTCTTGTAGAGCGCAGGGCCAATCACATGGGCGCTATCGGCCGTAAGCAACAGCGTATAGCCGTCGTTGCGTGCCCGGGCCGTGGCGCCCGTGGCCAGCGTGCCGCCCGCGCCGGGGCGGTTGTCCACGATCACGCTCTGGCCCAGCTGCTCGCTGAGTTTTTGCGCCACCACGCGCGCAATGGCGTCGTTGGCGCCACCCGCAGCCTGGGGCACCACCACGGTGATGGGCTTGGAGGGGTATTTGTCCTGCGCGCCCGCTGCCAAAGCAGCGGAGCACAGCACGGCCGCCGTGAAAACGCGGCGGGACAGTGGGGCGGGGAAGGTCATGGCTTTTGTCTCCTGGTGTTATGTATGAATGCAGGCTCGCCCGCGCTCAGCGGGCCAGCGCTCTTTCGCGGATCGCCTCGGAATCGGCAGGCACCGGGTGCAGCGCCAGGCGCGGACCCGCCTTGGCAATCTGGCTGGGGATATCGTGGCCGATCAACGCAGGCAGTTGCTGCGCAGCGGCCACCAGTTGTGCCAGATCCACCCGGGTGTCATAGCCCATCAGCGCCAGCGCATGGACGATCTCTTCGCTGCACACATTGCCGCTGGCGCCCGGCGCATAGGGGCAGCCGCCCAGGCCACCCAGCGAGGCGTCGAACCGGTCAGCACCCGCGTCGATGGCCGCCAACAAATTGGCCAGGCCCATACCGCGCGTGTTGTGGAAATGCAGGGTGAACTCCACACCCGGCCAGCGCGCGCGGGCGGCCGCCGTGAGCTGGTGCACCTGTGTGGGGTAGGCCATGCCCGTGGTGTCGCACAGTGTGATGCCGCGCACGCCCAGGTCCACAAAACGCTGCACCCAGCCGAACACGTCGGCCCGGGCCACATCGCCTTCCATGGGGCAGCCGAACACGCAGGACAGCGACACATTCACCGCCACGTTGGCGCCCTGCGCCAGGGCCACCACCTGCGCCAGCGCCGCGAACGACTGTTCCTGCGTCATGCGCAGGTTAGCCAGGTTGTGGGTGGCGCTGACGGACATGACCAGGTTCAGCTCGTCCGTGCGCGACTCGATGGCGCGCTCTGCCCCGCGCAGGTTGGGCACCAGCGCGGTGTAGACCGTGCCAGGGCGGCGCGTGATCTCGCGCATCACGATCTCGGCATCTTTCAGCGCAGGAATGGCCGTCGGCGAGGTGAACGAGGTCACCTCGATCTTGGCCAGGCCTGCCGCCGACAGCGCATTGCACAGCGCGATCTTGTCGGCCGTGGGCACAAAGGCCTTTTCCATCTGCAGGCCGTCGCGCAGGCCGACTTCCTGCATATGGATGCGGCGGCCTGCGCCCTGCCACACCGTGTTGGATGCACTCATTGAATCACCCCCTTGCTGCGCAGCAGCGCAATCTGTTCGGCCGTCAGGCCCGCCTCGGCCAGCACCGCATCCGTGTCGTCGCCCAGGTGCGGCGCGCTGCTGCGGATGCTGCCCGGCGTGGCAGAGAGCTTGGGCACGATGCCGGGCACTTCTACGCTGTAGCCATCGCGCGTCTGCTGGGTCAGCAGCATGTCGCGGGCGCGGTAGTGCGGGTCTTCGGCAATGTCCTTGGCGGTGTAGACCTTGCCTGCAGGCACGCGGGCGGCGCCCAGAGTCTCCATCACCTGCTGCACCGAGCGGGCGGCAGTCCAGGCACCGATTGCAGCATCGATTTCCGCCACCCGCGCCACGCGGCCGGTGTTGCTGCCCAGGTCGGGGGCATCAGCCAGGTCCTGGCGGCCAATGGCCGTCATCAGCCGCTTGAAGATGCTGTCGCCATTGCCCGCCACCAGCACCCAGCCGTCCTGACAAGGGTAGGCGTTGCTCGGTGCAATGCCCGGCAGCGCGCTGCCCGCCGCCTCGCGCACGGCCCCAAAGGCGCTGTATTCGGGGATCAGGCTTTCCATCACATTGAACACGGCCTCGTGCAAGGCCACGTCAATCACCTGGCCTTTGCCGCCGTTGACCTTGCGGTGGTACAGCGCAGTGAGCACGCCGATGGTGCCGTGCAGCGCTGCCAGCGTGTCGCCAATCGACACGCCCACCCGCACCGGCACACGGCCGGGCTCGCCCGTCAGGTGGCGCAAGCCGCCCATGGCTTCGCCGATGGCACCAAAGCCCGGCAGATCGCGGTAAGGCCCGGTCTGGCCGTAGCCGGAGATACGCAGCATCACGAGGCCAGGGTTGAGCTCGTGCAGCTCCTCGGGCGACATGCCCCAGCCTTCGAGCGTGCCGGGGCGGAAGTTCTCGACCAGCACATCGGCCTCGGCAATCAGCTGGCGGGCAATGTCCTGGCCTTCCTTCTGGCGCAGGTCCAGCGCCACCGAACGCTTGTTGCGCGACTGCACCTGCCACCAGACGGAGGTGCCTTCCTTGATCAAACGCCAGTTGCGCAGGGGGTCGCCGGTCTCGGGGGCTTCGATCTTGATCACATCGGCGCCAAACTCGCCCAGCGTCTTGCCGCAGAACGGCCCGGCAATGAGCTGGCCCATTTCGATGACACGCACGCCTTGCAAGGCGGCGAGGGAAGCAATGGAATCCATGGAACTATGTGTCTCCTACAGGCGGTGATGCTGGGCCGCAATGATGCGCACCCGCGGCCCGCCTGCAAAACGCTCAAGCAACAAGCCACCATCGCAAACCGGCATGGCAAGCAGGCATGCTTGTTACCATCGGCACCCCATGAAACTCGACCCCGTCTCCCTGCGCCTGTTTGTGGCCGTGATGGAAGAAAGCACCATCGCCGCCGCCGCCGCGCGCGAGCACATTGCCGCATCGGCCGTGAGCCGCCGCCTGGCCGACCTGGAAGACGCCTTGCACGTGGCGCTGTTCACCCGCAGCAACAAGGGCACCGAGCCCACAGCTGCCGCCTATGCACTGCTGAACCTGGCGCGCGGTGTGCTCAATGACCTGGACGGCATCGCCAGCCAGATGCGCGACTACGGCGCGGGCGTGCGCGGCCATGTGCGGGTGGTGGCCAACATCTCGGCCATCACGCAGTTTTTACCGGCGCAGCTACAGAGCTTCATGGCGCTGCACCCGCAGGTGGACGTGCGGCTGCAGGAGCAGATCAGCACGGCCATCGCCCAATCCGTGGCCGAGAACGCAGCCGATGTGGGCATTCTCAACCAGGGCCAGTACGGCGACCGCGTGGTGCAACTGCCCTACCGCGCCGACGAGCTGGTGCTGGTGGTGCCCACGGGCCATGCGCTGGCGCGGCGCAAGTCGGCCCGGCTGGCCGACGCCCTGCCCTACGACTTTGTGGGCGCGCACCCGGGCAGCGCCATCAACAACCAGCTGACCCGTGCGGCCTCGGAAGCCGGCCTGCCGCTGCGCCTGCGCATGCAGGTCACCAGCTACGACGCGCTGTGCCTAATGGTGGCCGCCGGCCTGGGCGTGGGCGTGATGCCGCGTGGCAGCGCCGCGCTGTACAAGGGCTCGCAGCCCATCCGCGTGGTCACGCTGAACGAGCCGTGGGCGCACCGACAACTGATGCTGTGCGTACGCTCGGAAGAATCCCTTTCGAGCGTGGCGCAGCTGCTGGTGGACCATTTGCGCGCGCAACCACCCACGCCCGCCCCATGACCATGCACCGCCCCCTCGCCGCCCTGCAATGGGACGTGTTCTGCCGCGTGATCGACAACTTTGGCGACATCGGCGTGTGCTGGCGCCTGGTGGCGCAGCTGGCGGGCCTGGGGCACCGCGTGCGCCTGTGGGTGGACGATGCATCGGCGCTGGAATGGATGGCCCCCAAGGGCTGCCCCGGTGTGGAAGTAAAACGCTGGGGCACGCCGCCGCCGGGCCCGAACGAACCGCCACCCGACGTGATGGTGGAGGCGTTCGGCTGCGATATTGCTCCCGAATTCATAGCATATAGCGCATATTCCACTAGCGCTTCTGGCCAAAAACGCCCAAAGCCTGTCTGGATCAACCTGGAATACCTGTCTGCCGAGGCCTACGTGGAGCGCACTCACCGCCTGCCCTCGCCCATCCTGTCGGGCCGGGCGTCGGGGTGGACGCGCTGGTTCTTCTACCCCGGCTTTACCGCCGGCACCGGCAGCCTGCTGCGCGAGCCCCACTTGATGGAGCAGCGCGAGGCGTTTGATCGCAGCGCATGGCGCGCGGAGCACCGGGCCCAGTTTGGCATGGGCGACGAGACACCGGGCACGCGCTGGGTGTCGCTGTTTTGCTACGAGCCCCCCGCGCTGGCCGACCTACTGCGCCAATGCGCATTGCGGCCCACCCAGTTGCTGGTCACGCCCGGCCGCCCGGCCGCCGCAGTGCGGGCCGCCTTGGCCGAGACCCAGGGCGATCCGGAGCGACAACCCCTGCACGGCCAGCAGGGGCTGCTGTCCATGTCCTTCCTTCCCCACCGGCCCCAGGCGGCGTTTGACGAGATGCTGTGGGCCTGCGACTTCAACGCCGTGCGGGGCGAGGACTCTCTGGTGCGCGCACTGTGGGCCGGGCAGGCGTTTGTGTGGCACATCTACCCCCAGCATGACAACGCCCACCACGACAAGCTCTGGGCCTTTCTGGACTGGCTGCAAGCCCCTGAGTCGCTGCGGCGATTCCACGCCACCTGGAACGGGCTGGACGCCGCTCCGCTGCAATGGCCCGACGACAACACCCTGGCCGAGTGGACGCGCTGCACCCGGGCGGCCCGTGCACGCCTGCTGACGCAAGACAACCTTGTGGCGCAACTTTTGGGCTTTGTCGCCGAAAAACGGTAAAATCCGAGGCTTTGCGCAAATCAGGTGCGGCATGTCAGTGCCCGCGCCCCGCGCACTTTCGCCGCAGAACATGCATCGGCGTGCAAACCAGGTGGTTTGTCAGCCCGCGCGTTGAGCGGCCCCAACCCAAGCAACTTGCTATGAAAATCGCTCAAGAAATCCGCGCCGGCAACGTCATCATGCACGGCAAGGACCCCATGGTGGTCCTGAAGACCGAATACGCCCGCGGCGGCCGCGGTGCAGCCACCGTGCGCATGAAGCTCAAGAGCCTGATCGGCAACTTCGGCACCGAAGTCGTGTTCAAGGCCGACGACAAGATCGACAACGTGATCCTGGACAAGAAGGAGTGCACCTACTCCTACTTCGCCGACCCCATGTACGTGTGCATGGACACCGAGTACAACCAGTACGAAGTGGAAGCCGAAAACATGGGTGACTCGCTGAACTACCTGGAAGACGGCATGACCGTTGAAGTGGTGTTCTACGACGGCAAGGCCATCTCGGTCGAACTGCCCACCAGCGTCGAGCGCGAAATCACCTGGACGGAACCCGCCGTCAAGGGCGACACGTCCGGCAAGGTGCTCAAGCCCGCCAAGATCGCCACCGGCTTTGAAGTGCCTGTGCCCCTGTTCGTCAGCCAAGGCGACAAGATCGAAATCGACACCCGCACCGGCGAATACCGCAAGCGCGTCTAAGGACAGCAAGGGCTTACAGCCCATCTCCCTCGCAGGAGATCACCCCAAAGAAAAAGGCTTCCCTCGGGAAGCCTTTTTTGATGGTTTCAAGCCCATGCGCTAGTGCGCCATGAGCGTATTGCTATTAATTAGATAGCAATCAAATGGGCTGCGCCACCAAGTCGTGCCCCTGCACGCCGACGATGCGAGCCTTGGTGAACTCACCCACCTTCATGGTCTTGCTGATCTTCTCGGGCGGCAACAACTGCACGGTGCCGTCGATCTCGGGCGCGTCGGCATAGGTGCGGCCCACGCCCCCTTTGCGGCCCAGGGCGGGAGCGTGGTCCACCAGCACCTGCATGGTGGCGCCCACACGGCGCTGCAGCTTGGCAATCGACACCTCTTCGGCCACCGCCATGAAGCGCGCGCGACGCTCTTCGCGCACTTCCATCGGCAGCATGCCGGGCAGCTCGTTGGCGGCGGCGCCGGTCACATCGCTGTAGGCAAAGCAACCTGCGCGGTCGATCTGCGCCTCGCGCACAAAGTCGAGCAGGTGCTGGAACTCTTCTTCGGTCTCGCCCGGAAAGCCCGCAATGAAGGTGCTGCGGATGACCAGCTCGGGACAGGCCTCGCGCCAGCGCAGAATGCGCTCCAGGTTGCGCTCGCCGCTGGCGGGGCGCTTCATGCGCTTGAGCACGTCAGGGTGGCTGTGCTGGAAGGGCACGTCCAGATAAGGCAGCACCTTGCCCGTGGCCATGAGCGGGATCACTTCGTCCACGCTCGGGTAGGGGTACACATAGTGCAGGCGCACCCAGGCGCCGTAGGGCTCGGCAATCTCGCCCAGCGTCTGCACCAGCTCCAGCATGCGGGTCTTGACGGGCTTGCCGTCCCAGAAGCCGGTGCGGTACTTCACGTCCACGCCATAGGCCGAGGTGTCCTGGCTGATGACCAGCAGCTCTTTCACGCCACCTTCAAACAAGGCCTTGGCCTCGCTGAGCACATCGCCGATAGGGCGCGACACGAGGTCGCCGCGCATCGAAGGGATGATGCAGAAGGTGCAGCGGTGGTTACAGCCCTCGCTGATCTTGAGGTAGGCGTAGTGCTTGGGCGTGAGCTTGATGCCCGCAATGCCAAAACTGCCGGGCACCAGATCGATGAATGGGTCGTGGGGCTTGGGCAGGTTCAGGTGGACGGCGTCCATCACTTCCTGCGTGGCGTGGGGGCCTGTGACGGCCAGCACACTGGGATGCATCTGGCGCACCATGTTGCCGCCATCTTCGCCGGCGCGGGCGCCCAGGCAGCCGGTGACGATGACCTTGCCATTCTCGGCCAGGGCTTCGCCAATGGTGTCCAGGCTTTCTTTCACGGCATCATCAATGAAGCCGCAGGTGTTGACGATGACCAGGTCCGCACCCTGGAAGGTCTTGGAGGTTTCGTAACCCTCGGCGCTCAGCTGCGTGAGGATCAGTTCCGAATCGGTCAACGCCTTGGGGCAGCCCAGGCTGACAAATCCGACTTTGGGTGTTTTGGTGGGGGCAATTGCTTCGCTCATATCCCCCTATTGTCCCAGTTCCGGCGTGGAGCGGGTGGCGCTGCCGATTCAGCGCCCTATTTGCCGCTGCGCAACCTTGAAACGGGCGTTACCCAAGCCAGCTAGCCACGCGCAAGGGCCACCCCACCGCGCGGGCCACTCAGCGGGTCATCGCTTGATGCCAAACGCGCCCAGCATCTGCTCGGTCTGCTTTTGCATCTGCTCCTGCATCTGCGTGAGCATGGATTGCGATTGCTCGACGTAGTTGCCCATCATGCCCTTGAGCATGGGCGACTGCAGGTTCATGAACTGCGCCCACATCTCGGGCGTCACGCTTTGCGACTGCTCGGCCAGCTTGGTTTGCACGTCAGTGAATGCCTGAACGTTCTTCTCCAGGTACGCGCCCATGAAACCCTGCATGGCATGGCCATAGAACCTGATGATGTTGGCCAGCACCGCTTCGGTGAACATGGGCGCACCGCCGGCCTCTTCTTCCAGAATGATCTGCAGCAGGATGCTGCGCGTGAGGTCTTCGCCCGTCTTGGCATCGCGCACCACTACGTTCTGGTGGTCCATCACCAACTGGCGCACCTCGGCCAGCGTGATGTAGGTGGAGGTGTCTGTGTCGTACAGACGGCGATTGGGGTACTTCTTGATGACGCGCTGGGCCGACTTGGACACAGCGCTTTTCGGTTCGGACACAACGAACTCCTCGGGCTCAAAACCCATGTATTGCAGTGCAGCACATTCTAGGGAGACTGCCGCGCCGCAGCGGCAAAGGAATACCCTGATGATGCCGGGCATCAAAGTGTCGCGTGGGCGACTGATGCGTGAGACGCCGTATGCCGTGCGGCCTTTAGCGCACAACACCTCCAGCAGCCCCAGGCAAGGGAAGCAAGAGGCAGAAACGAAAAAGCCACCTTGCGGTGGCTTGCTGCGTGAACACCGATAGAGGTGTTGTTGCCAAGTTTTTTTGGGTACTGAAAGCTGGTTTCTTTCAGACAAAAACTTGGTAGGCGCGATTGGACTCGAACCAACGACCCCCACCATGTCAAGGTGGTGCTCTAACCAGCTGAGCTACGCGCCTGTCGTTATCAAGACTACGATTATAGCCATAAAAATCAGCCACTCGGGGCCATTGCGCGACAAATCACACAAAGCGCCAAGGCGCAGGCCCGCAGATCCCGCCCGCCCGCTTCTCAACGGCGGCGGGCCGACCGAACGCCCTGCACCCCGGCCACGATACCCAGCACTTTGTTCAGCCTGCCTGAATCAGACACTTCTACCGTGAAGGTCATCCAGGCCGTGCCTTTGACGGACTGGGTCTGCACGCCGATCACATTGGTTTTTTCGCGGGCAAACACCTCCGAGATGTCGCGCAGCAGGCCCTGGCGGTCGGCGGCCTCCACTGCCACGTCTACCGGGTACACCGCCGCCGACGCCGAAGGCTTGGGCACGCCCCACTCCACCTCGATCACGCGCTCGCCATTGCGTGCCGCCATCTCGCGGAAGTTGCTGCAGTCGGCACGGTGCACGCTCACCCCCTTGCCGCGCGTGACAAAGCCGCGGATGGTGTCCGGCGGCGCGGGCTTGCAGCATTTGGCCAGCTGCGTCATCAGCGAGTCGATGCCCACCACCAGCACACCGCCCTTGGGGGCTGCATCGTTGGTGCGCGTTTTCTTGAGCAGCAGGTAGTCGTCGGGCTGCAGCACGGGCTCGGGCGGGCGCAGCACCGTTTCGATATTGCGCAGCGAAAACTCGTCCTTGCCCACCACTTCAAATAATGCGTCGGCCGACTTGAAGCCGAGCTGCACGGCGAGGTCGTCGAGCTTGATGGCGGTCTTGCCCTCGCGCTGCAGCAGCTTCTCCACCGCCTCGCGGCCCCGCGCCACCGTCTCGTGCGTGGCCTGGGCGTTGAACCAGGCACGCACCTTGGCCTTGGCACGGTTGCTGGTGAGATAACCCAGCTCGGCATTGAGCCAGTCGCGCGAGGGGCGCCCTTCCTTGACGGTGGAGATTTCGACCGTCTGCCCGTTCTGCAGGGGCGTGTTGAGCGGCACCATCACGCCATCGACCTTGGCGCCCCGGCAGCGGTGGCCCAGGCTGGTGTGCACCGAGTACGCAAAGTCCACCGGGGTGGCGCCCTGGGGCAGCTCTACCACAGCCGCATCAGGGGTCAACACGTAGATGCGGTCCTCAAACAGACCCCGGTTGGGCAACGCGCCCGCCAGGTCCCGCTCCCACGCCAGCAGCTGGCGCAGCACGGCGATCTTGGCGTCGTACTCTCCGGTGGCCGACACACCTGCATACCCTTTGGAGCCCGCCTCCTTGTACGCCCAATGGGCCGCCACGCCGTGCTCGGCGTGTTCGTGCATGGCCTGGGTGCGGATCTGGATCTCGATGGGCTTGCCGTTGTCGTCCCGCACGATGGTGTGCAGTGACTGGTAGCCGTTCGGTTTGGGCTTGGCGATGTAGTCGTCAAACTCCTCCACGATGGGCTTGAACTGCTCGTGCACCCAGCTCAGAGCGGCGTAGCAGTCCTTCACTGTGGGCACCACCACGCGCAGCGCGCGGATGTCGAACACCTGGTCGAAGTTGAGTGACTTGCCGCGCATCTTCTTGACGATGCTGTAGATGTGCTTGGGGCGGCCCGCCACGGTGGCGCTGATGCTGCGGGCGCGCAGGTCGGATTCGAGCCGCGCGCGCAGCTGTTCCATGTAGACCTCGCGCTCGCCGCGCTTTTCGTCAAGCAGGCGGGCCACTTCCTTGTAGGTGTCGGGCTCCAGAAAGCGGAAGGACAGATCCTCCAGCTCCCACTTCACCTGCCAGATGCCCAGGCGGTTGGCCAGCGGCGCAAACACCTGCAGCGACTCGCGTGCCAGGCTGGGTGACACAGGGCGCTTGCTGGCCGCATGAAAACGCAGCGTTTGCAAGCGCGAGGCCAGCCGCAGCATCACCACACGCAGGTCGCGCGAGAACGCCAGCAGCATCTTGCGCACGTTCTCCGTCTGCACGGCCGGGTCGTCCAGCGGCGCGGCCGCGCGGGCCTGCTGCTGCACGCGCATCAGCTTGGTGGTCTCCACCGCCAGCGCGGCAAAGTTGGCACCAAACGCCTTGGCGATGACTTCTTCGGGTTTGTTCAGGTGGATGCAGGCATGCACCAGATAGCTGGCCGCCTGCATGGCCTCGGAGCCGCCAATGCCCTTGAGGATCGCGGCCACCGCATCGGCGTGGGCCAGCGTGTTCTCGCCAGAGTCGAGCGTCTCGCCCGCCATCAGGGGTTCGGCAAACGCGCGCGCGCGGGCCAGCGCGTTCACCTGCTCTGGCAAGGTGTGCGCCGTGGCTGCGATGAGCTGGGGGACGGCGTCGGTCTGGGGGGTGAGAGACGCTGGCGCAGGAGGGTTGGTTTTCATCCGGCCACAGCGCCTTCTGCCGTCAGCAGGAAATCAGCGACTGCTGCGACTTGGTCGGGCGCCACCAGCGTAGGCGCGTGGCCCACACCCTCAAACTCCACCACCTGGGCACGGGGCCCGCGCTGCGCCATGGCCTGCGCCGTCTCGCGCGAGAGCAGGTCGGACTGCGCACCACGCAACAGCAGCGTCCCTGCCGTGATGTGGTCATACAGCTGCCACAGCGCCGCCTCGCCCGCCGCCGCAGCCTCCTGCGTCAGCGTCTTGAACGGCACGGCAATCGCCGGGTCGTAGTGCAATGTGAGGCTTCCTCCGGCGGACTGGGGCAGCTCGCGCACCATGGCGCGCGACAAGTCCAGCCACTGGGCGGGCGTGTGGGGGCCAAAGCTGGTGGAGATGGCCCACATCGCGTCGGCCGCCTGCTGCAGCGAGCCGAACCGCGTCGGCTGCCCCAGGTACTGCCCGATGCGCTGCAGCGCCTGCCACTGGATCAGCGGCCCCACGTCGTTGAGCACCAGCCGACGCACGGGCACCGGCAAGGGCAGGCCCGGCTGGCCAGTGATGCCCATGCCGATGAGCCCGCCCATGCTCGTGCCCACCCAGTCAAGCGTGGTGATGGGGGCTTGCTGATGCACCTGCGCGAGCAATGCCAGCATGTCCGCTGCGTACTGCGGGATCTGGTAGCCCATGGGGTCGGCCAGCCAATCGCTGCGACCTCGGCCCACCACGTCGGGGCAGATCACCCGTGCATGCTGGCTCAGCACGCGGGCCAAGGTATCAAAATCCCGCCCCTGGCGCGACAGGCCATGCACGCAGACGATGACGTGCGGGTGCGCCGGGTTGCCGGTGGCATTCCATTCCCAGTACGCCATGCGGTGCTGCTGTGCGGGAGCGGGGGCGCGGTCTGGAGTCTCCGGCGCGGCCGCAGGGCCTGGGCACAGTACGTAGTTCAGCGTAGGTTCAATCATGGGTGCGAAATCCGGGGGCAGCGCTTGATAATGCTGTGGTCGTTGGCACCCATCGCTTGCCCTTGAGTGCCGACTTTTTCTTGTCGTCGCATCGTAATTCATTCGGAGAGACTCCCATGCTGAAAGGCAAAACTGCCCTCGTCACCGGCTCCACCAGCGGCATTGGTCTTGGCATCGCCAAGGCCCTGGCGCGCCAGGGTGCCAACATCGTGCTCAACGGCTTTGGCGATGTGGATGGCCCCCGAGCAGAAGTGCTGGCCGCCGGTGAGGCCGCTGGCGCCCAGGTGGCCTACCACGGCGCCGACATGAGCCGGGCGGCCGACATCGAGGACATGATGAAGTACAGCGCCAGCCAGTTCGGCCGCGTGGACATCCTGGTCAACAACGCGGGCATCCAGCATGTGGCCAATGTCGAGAACTTTCCCGTCGAGCGCTGGGACGCCATCATCGCCATCAACCTGACCAGCGCCTTCCACACTTCGCGCCTGGCCCTGCCCGCAATGAAGAGCGCCAACTGGGGCCGCATCATCAATGTGGCGTCGGTGCACGGCCTGGTGGGCTCGGCCCAGAAGTCCGCCTATGTGGCCGCCAAGCACGGCATCGTGGGCCTGACCAAGGTCACCGCGCTGGAAAACGCCACCACCGGCGTGACCTGCAACGCCATCTGCCCCGGCTGGGTGCTGACGCCGCTGGTTCAAAAGCAGGTGGACGCCAAGGCCGCCGAACACGGCATCTCGAACGAAGAGGCCAAGAAGCTGCTGCTGGGCGAGAAGGAGCCTTCGATGCAGTTCACCACGCCCGAAGAGCTGGGCGAACTGGCCGTGTTCTTCTGCTCCCCCGCCGCCAACAACGTGCGCGGTGTGGCGTGGAACATGGATGGTGGCTGGGCCGCGCAGTAAGCCTGCGCGGAGCCTGCACAGAGCATTTAGCTCTATTTTTGATAGCTGCCAGCGCTTATTGCACTAGCGCTTGCAGCCATTTTTACTTCAAACAGGCCTCACCCAGTGGCTCAGGGGCCTCAGCGCATCTGCACCGAGCCCGACACGTTCACCGTGACCTGGGCCTTGCCCGCTTCGACCGGCACGGCAGAGTCTGAAAAAGACGCCGCCTTGGCCTCGGCGGCCATCATGCGGGGCCGGGGGCCGGGCGACATCTCATTGCTGTTCACAGCCACTTCGCGCAGGCTGTAGTTGGCAAATCCAAAACCCTTGGCCAGCTCGGCTGCACGGGCCTTGAACTGCTCGATGGCCTGGGTCTGGGCCTCGGACTCCACCTTGGAGCGGGCTTCGCGCGACAGGCCAAACGCCACCTGGCTGATCGCCAGGGTCTGGATCTTGCCGGCGGTGGCGGTGATGCGTGCAAAGTCACGGCCCTCCAGCACCAGTTCGGCCCGGCCCTGCCAGCCGTTGATCTTGCCGTCCTTGCCGTAGCGTGGGTACAGCCCGAACGGGCCGGTGCGCACATCCAGCTGTCCGGGCTGCGCATTGCGCTTGGCCTCAGTCAGGGCAGCGTCCAGCGCCTGCTTGAGCTGGGTCTGCACGGTGGCAGCGTCGGCGGCTTCCTTGCTGGTGGCGAGGTTGAGCACCAGCAGATCCTGCTGCACCTCCACCGTGCCTGTGGCCGACAACTGCACCACATTGCGCAGCTCGGGCGCTGGTGCATTTTGGGCAAAGGCGGCGCTAGCGCAGGCGATCAATGCACTGGCAGCTATCAATTTGGTAGTGTTTTTCATCATCACGCGGTCCTTGTCATCGGTGCACGTCCTGGTTGCCAAGCGTGCGGGACACCACCTTAACCGCTGTGCGCGACGCCCTTGACAAAGCCATGTCGCACCAGGTGCGAAGCTGGGCAAAACTTGTAACAGTTGGTCAAACCCGGCCTTCAAACCCGAACTTCGGCGTTCCAACTGGTCAGAATTGGCTCTGTTACAAATTGGACTTGAGATCAACATGGCCACAACACCCAATCGCACCGACAAAGTTCTGGTAGTGGACGACGACGCCCGCATCCGCGACCTGCTGCGCCGCTACCTCACCCAAGAGGGTTTTGAAGTCATGGTTGCCGAAGACGGCAAGGCCCTCAACCGCCTGCTGCTGCGCGAAACGGTGGACATCATCGTGCTGGACCTGATGATGCCCGGCGAAGACGGCCTGTCGATCTGCCGCCGCCTGCGCGCCGCCAATGACCGCACCCCCATCATCATGCTCACCGCCAAGGGCGAGGACGTGGACCGCATCGTGGGCCTGGAAGTGGGTGCCGACGATTACCTGGGCAAGCCCTTCAACCCCCGCGAGCTGCTCGCCCGCATTCACGCCGTGCTGCGCCGCCGCCCTGCGCAGGAAGCCCCGGGCGCCCCCTCGGGCGACAACGAAGTCGTCACCTTTGGCCCCTTCACCTTTGACCTGGGTACGCGCGCACTGCAGCGCAACGGCGAAGAGCTGCCCCTGACCACCGGCGAATTCGCGATGCTCAAGGCCCTGGTGCGCCACCCGCGCCAGCCCCTGTCGCGCGAAAAGCTGGCGCTGCTGGCACGCGGCCGCGAGTTCGAGCCCTTTGACCGCAGCCTGGACGTGCAGGTGTCGCGCCTGCGCAAGCTGGTGGAAGTGGACGCCGCAGCGCCCCGCTACATCCAGACCGTCTGGGGTGTGGGCTACGTGTTTGTGCCGGACGGAACGAGCTGATAGCCCATGGCCAACACTGAGGGCAAGCCCAGATCTTCGTCCCGAATGTCTGTCACCGCCCCCTCCGACGCTACCAGCCCCGCCCCGCTGGAGGCCATTCGGCGGGCGCGGGAACAACGTGCGCGCGTAGGTCTGAACCTTTTCTGGCGCACGTTCTTTTTGCTCGCGCTGCTGCTGGTGGGCAGCATCCTGGCGTGGCTGCAGACCCTGCGCGCGCTGGAGTTTGAACCGCGCACGCTGCAGACAGCACAGCAGATTGCGTCGCTGGTCAACCTGAGCCGCGCGGCGCTGGTGCACTCCGACGCCATCGCGCGCGTGTCGCTGATCAAGACCATGGCCGACCAGGAAGGGGTCCGCATCCTGCCGCGCGAGCCCAAGGACAAATACGCACTGCTCGACCCGACGGCCCTGGGCAACCGCCTGACCGACGAGCTGACCATGCGCCTGGGCCCGGACACCATCGTGGCGCAAAGCGTGAACGGAGAAAACGGCCTGTGGGTCGGCTTCAACATCAATGGCGACCCCAACTGGCTGCTGATGGATCGTTCGCGCTTCAGCCCGGCGGGCGGGCGCACCTGGCTGATCTGGCTGATCACGGCCGCCGCGCTGTCGCTGGCAGGTGCCGCTGCGATTGCGCGGCTCATCAACCGCCCGCTCAAGCAGCTGTCGTATGCGGCCAACCGGGTCAAAGACGGTGACTTTGCTGCCAGCCACCTGGACGAAGAAGTGGTGACCAGCGAAATCCGCGAGGTGAACATCGGCTTCAACCGCATGGCCCAAAAGCTGGCCAAGTTGGAACAGGACCGCGCTGTGATGCTGGCAGGCATTTCGCACGACTTGCGCACGCCCCTGGCGCGCCTGCGGCTCGAAACCGAGATGAGCGTGACCGACGAAGTGGCCCGCGAGCACATGGTGGCCGACATCGTTCAGCTCGACGCCACCATCGACAAGTTCCTGGACTACGCACGGCCCGACCACGTGACGCTCACGCCTGTGAACCTGCACGCGGTGGTGTCATCGTGTGTGTATGCGGTGCAAGACCACCGCGAGCTGCAGATCACCATGGCGGTGCCTGAAGACCTGAACGTGCTGGCGGACGAAGTGGAACTGGCGCGGGTGATCTCCAACCTGCTGGAAAACGCCAGGCGCTATGGCAAGAACAATGACACGGGCATCACCAACGTGGACATTGCAGCCAAAAGCCGCGAGAACTGGGTGCTCATCAAGCTGCGCGACCATGGGCCTGGCGTGCCGCCCGAGCAGCTGTCCAACCTCACCAAGCCGTTCTTCCGAGGCGACTCGGCGCGCACGGCTGCGGCGGGCGCGGGCCTGGGGCTGTCGATTGTGGACAAGACGGTGCAGCGCATGGGCGGCATTTTTGCGCTGGCCAACTCCAGCACCGGCGGCCTGGTAGCCCACCTGCAACTGCAGCGTGCCACCAGCCTGCCGGAAGGCACGGACCCCAAGCAGCGCCTGCAACGGCCCTCCGTCAAGCGCCAGCTGCCCCGGCGGCGGGCGGAGGACCGGGTGGCGTAATACCAATACCCTGCCCCGGTCCATGCAAAAAGCCCTCCACTGGAGGGCTTTTTTTTTGCCTGACCTCGGTACCGCAGGGCGGCCTCGGTCACGCGGTGCCCGGCTTCAACGCACCATACAGGGCGACTTGTTGTTGAACTTCCAGCCTGGAATCAGGTACTGCATTGCCATCGCATCGTCGCGTGCGCCCAGGCCATGCTGCAAATACAGGCGGTGCGCGCGCTCCACCTCGTCCATGTCCAGTTCCACGCCCAAGCCGGGCTTTTGGGGCAGGTCAATGAAACCATTCTTGATCTGGAACGGCTGTTTGGTCAGACGCTCGCCGTCCTGCCAGATCCAGTGCGTGTCGATGGCCGTCACGCGGCCCGGGGCGGCGGCGCCCACGTGGGTGAACATGGCCAGCGACACGTCGAAGTGGTTGTTGGAATGCGAGCCCCAGGTCAGGCCAAAGGCCTGGCACATCTGCGCCACGCGCACCGACCCCGCCATGGTCCAAAAGTGCGGGTCAGCCAGAGGGATGTCCACCGACTGCAGGGCCAGGCTGTGCGCCATTTCGCGCCAGTCTGTGGCCACCATGTTGGTAGCGGTGGGCAGGCCCGTGGCGCGGCGGAACTCGGCCATCACCTCACGGCCCGAGAACACGCCTTCGGCGCCGCAGGGGTCTTCGGCATAGGCCATCACGCCATGCAGGTCGCGCGTGATGCGGATGGCATCTTTCAGCAGCCAGCCACCGTTGGGGTCCAGCGTCACGCGCGCGTCTGGGAAACGCTCGTGCAGCGCGCGGATGGCCTCGACCTCTTCCTCGCCCCGCAGCACACCGCCCTTGAGCTTGAAGTCTGCAAAGCCGTAGCGCTGGTACGCGGCCTCGGCCAGGCGCACGATGCCCTCGGCATTCATGGCCTTTTCGTTGCGCAGGCGGAACCAGTCGTTGTCGGCGCCAGGCTCGGTGCGGTAGGCCAGGTCGGTTTGGGTGCGGTCGCCCACATAGAACAGGTAGCCCAGCATCTGCACCGAGGTGCGCTGCACGCCGTCGCCCAGCAGCGCGGCCACGGGCACGCCCAGGTGCTGGCCCAGCAGATCGAGAAAGGCCGATTCCACCGCCGTCACGGCATGGATCGTGATGCGCAGGTCAAAGGTCTGCAGGCCGCGCCCGCCCGCATCGCGGTCGGCAAACTGGGCGCGCATGGCATTGAGCACGGCGTTGTGGTGGCCCACGGGCTGGCCCACGATGAGGGGCCGTGCGTCCTCGATGGTCTGGCGGATCTTCTCACCGCCGGGTACTTCTCCCACTCCTGTGTTGCCCGCGCTGTCACGCAGGATGAGCAGGTTGCGTGTGAAGAACGGGCCGTGCGCGCCGCTCAGGTTCATGAGCATGCTGTCGTGGCCCGCCACGGGCACCACGCGCAGCTCGGTGATGACGGGGGTGGTGGTGGCAGAGAGATTGGAAGAGTTGGTCATGGCGGTCAGAAAACGAAGATGAGGCGCGCCCTCGCGCCTCGTGACAGGGCTCAATCAGCGGTGATCTTTCGGGTTTCGATCACGGTCTTCCAACGGGCGAATTCGCGCGCTTGGTAGGCCGTGAAGGCTTCGGGCGTGCTGCCCACAATCTCCAGGCCCTGGTCCAGCATGCGCTTTTTCACGGCAGGGTCGTTGATGGCTGCGATAGCGGCGTCCGACAGCTTCTTCTTGATTGCTGGCGGCAGGCCCTTGGGCGCTGCCATGCCCTGCCATGAGTACACCTCAGCACCGGCCACGCCCGCTTCGGCCAAGGTGGGCACATCGGGCAGCACAGGGCTGCGCTTGTCTCCCGTCACGGCGATGGCATGCAGCTTGCCAGCACGGATGTGCTGCAGCACCGCGTTCACGTTCTGGAACGAGAACTCCACCTGCCCGCCCAGCAGGTCGTTGATGGCCGGTGCGCCGCCCTTGTAGGGGATGTGCAGGCCCTCAGTGCCGCTTTGCTGCCAGAACACTTCGGCCGAGAGGTGGTCCGACGAACCATTGCCCGAGCTCGCAAAACTCACCTTGCCCGGGTTGGCCTTGAGCTGGGCGATCACCTCCTTCACGGTGCGCGCCTTCTGGCCCGGGGCTGCCACCAGCACGTTGGGCGCCTGCACGGGCACGGTGATGTAGTCGAAGTCCTTGAGCGCGTCGTACGGCACGGTCTTCAGCAGGTGCGGCGCCACGACGAAGGCACCGAGTGAAGACACCAGCAGCGTGTAGCCATCGGCCGGCGCGCGTTTGACCATGCCGGCCCCCAGCGTGCCCGTGGCACCGGGGCGGTTGTCCACCACGAAGTTCTGGCCCAGCTTGTCACCCATGTGCACGGCCATGGCACGGGCCACCATGTCGGTGGAACCGCCTGCAGGGAAGGGAACAACGATCGTGACAGGCTTTTCAGGCCAAGCGGCAGGGGTGCCGGTCTGGGCCGATGCGGCCAAGGTCAGACTGCAAGCGCTGGCAACCAGCAGCAATTTCTTCATGAACATGGTGAAAGTCTCCGGAGGTAATGGGTGGCGGTCGGTGGCCCTCTTGCGGGGCCTCGATCCTTGGATTTCTGCGGGGGGTGTGGCCCGTCGTTACTGCGGCCCGAGCTTGTCAATCAGCGCCTTGAGCTCTTCCATCTCGCTGGGCTTGAGGTCCACCAGCGGCGCCCGCACCGGCCCACCGTCATGGCCCACGATGCGCGCCCCCGCCTTGATGATCGACACCCCATAGCCCTCCACCCGGTTGCGGATGGCCAGATACGGCATGAAGAACGACTTGAGCAGCCGGTGCTGCGTGGCCGTGTCATCTCTGGCCACCGCCTGGTAGAACTCCATCGCCGTCTTGGGAATGAAGTTGAAGACGGCCGACGAATACACCGGGGTGCCCAGCGCCTTGTAGGCGGCTGCATACACCTCGGCCGTGGGCAGACCGCCCAGGTACGAGAAACGGTCCCCCATCTTCATGTAGATGGACGACATGGTCTCGATATTGCCCACACCATCCTTGAACCCCACCAGGTTCGGACAACGCTCGGCCAGAATGGCCAGGGACTCGGCCGTGAGCTTGGTGCGGTCACGGTTGTAGACGATCACACCGAACTTCACGCTGTTGCAAACCTGGGCCACATGCTCGATCAGGCCTTCCTGGCCGGCTTCGGTCAGGTAGTGCGGCAGCAGCAGAATGCCGTGGGCACCCAGGCGCTCGGCCTCTTGCGCGTGGGCAATGGCCGTGCGGGTGGGGCCACCGGCGCCGGCAATGATGGGCACCTTGCCCCGGCAGGTCTCCACCGCCGTCTTGATGACCTCGCTGTACTCGGGGCCCGACAGCGAGAAGTACTCCCCCGTGCCACCGGCGGCAAACAGGGCGCTGGCGCCATAGGGGGCCAGCCACTCCAGGCGCTCGATGTAGGTCTTGGGGCGGAAGTTACCTTGCTCGTCGAAGTCGGTGATGGGGAACGAGAGCAGGCCGGAGCCCATGATGGTTTTGAGTTCTTGCGGGGTCATGGTGAAAAGCAGGCGGTGGTTAGGAAGAAAGCAAAAGGTCGTACAAGCTGGGGGCTTATGACATTAATCGTCAAAATATCAGCGCAATACGCAAATGTTAACGTTAACATCATCAGACGACATAGGATAAACCCTTATTTAACAATATCCTGCCTCACAGACCTTGCGCGGCGTTGCAAGCAACACCGACCGGGCGCGTTACCCCTTTAGACTCCACCCCCATGCACGCTTCTGACCCGGCCCGCCCCGCCCCGCTCACCGGCCGTGATCGCCCTGCCGTCACGCTGCGCGAAGTAGCCGAACGGGCAGGCGTGTCGATGATCACTGTCTCGCGCGCCATCAACACGCCGCAGCAGGTGTCTGAGCGGACACGGGAACGTGTTCAGGAAGCGGTGTCTGCCCTGGGCTACGTGCCCAACCTGGTGGCGGGCGGGCTGCGTTCGGCCCGCAGCCATATGGTCACCGCACTGGTGCCAACACTCACAGGGCCGCTGTTTGGTGAAATGGTGCAGGCCCTCACCGATGCGCTGGAGCAGCGCGGCTTTCAGGTCATGGTGGGCCAGGTGGGCTACGCGCATTCACGCGAAGACGAACTGCTGCGCGCGATCGTCGGACGGCGGCCCGACGGAATCGTGCTCACGGGGGTCATGCACTCGCACGAAGGGCGGCGGCTGCTGATGGCCTCGGGCATTCCCGTGGTGGAAACCTGGGACTTCACCGACACCCCCATCGACATGCTGGTGGGCCTGCGCCACGAAGCGCTGGGCGCCGCCGTGTGCGAGCACCTGTTTGCCAAGGGGCGGCGGCGGTTGGCGTTGCTCAGTGGCGGTGACGAACGCGCCGCGCGACGGGCCCAGGGTTTTGAAGCGGCCGCCCTGCGCCTGGGCCTGCGCTCACCCGCCATGCGGCTGGGCAAATCGCCCACCACCCATGCAGACGGCCGCGCGGGGCTGGCTGCGCTGCTGGCCGATGTGCCCGACATCGACGCGGTGTTCTGCAGTTCGGACATGCTGGCACTGGGCGTACTCACCGAAGCGCAGGTGCGCGGCATTGGGGTACCCCAGCAACTGGCCGTCGTGGGGTTCGGCGATATTGACTTTGCCGAGACCGTCAGCCCGGCCCTGTCCACCGTGCGCATCGATGGCACACGCATGGGCCAGACAGCGGCTCAGTGGATCGCCGATCGGGCCGAGGGCAAGGCCGTCGTCCAGTCTGTGGTGGACATCGGCTTTTCCATCGTGGAGCGTTGCAGCAGCTGAGCGCTTGAGCGGCTGGGCTCCGCCAAGGCCGCCTATGTCCGGTAGACCAGCGCTACCGCCCGCGCTTCCATGGCCAGGCCCTGCCCCACCGGGCCCAGGCGCTCGGCCGTCTTGGCTTTCACATTCACCTGCACTTCGGTCACGCCCAACGCGCGGGCAATGACGGCCCGCATGCCGGGGATGTGCGCCGCCAGACGCGGGGCCTGCGCGACGACCGTGCTGTCGATGTTGCCGATCTCAAAGCCCGCTGCGCGCACCCGCCGCGCCGCCTCGGCCAGCAGCACACCCGAATCCGCGCCACGAAACGCCGCATCGGTATCGGGGAAATGGCTGCCAATGTCTCCCAGAGCCGCGGCGCCCAGCAGTGCATCGGTGATGGCGTGCAGCAGCACGTCGGCGTCCGAGTGGCCCAGCAGGCCCGTCGGGTGGGCGATCTCCACACCGCCAATCACCAACCGGCGGCCGGGCACAAGCGCGTGTACGTCCCAGCCCTCTCCAATCCTGAAATTCATCTGCCTGCCTTTATGGATATTTGTCGGTGGGGTCGCAGGGCCCGCCTGATGGGCACCTTGCTGCGCACTGCAGTCGGCCTGCGGCGGTCGTGCCCGTGGCGCCCTGCGCGCCAGGCTAAAAAAGATTCTTCTTGCCGGGTGCCGTGCTCACCTGCCCCCGCTCGCCGCCAAAACGCTCCAGCGTGGTACTGTGCGCCCGCTGGGCCAGCACGGCAGCGGCCAGCGCGAAATCGTCCGGGTAGGTGACCTTGAAATTCTGTGCCCCGCCGGGCACCAGCCGGGGGTGAAACCCCATGGCCTCCATGGCACTGGCCTCGTCGGTGACATTGGAGCCCACCTTGTCGATCGCCTCCATCAGCGGGCCGATGCGAAACATCTGCGGCGTCTGCGCCAGCCACTTGTCGCTGCGGTCCACGGTAGAGGCCACGCGCACGCCACCCGGGCCGTCGATAGAGGTCTTGAGCGTGTCGGCCAGCTTGTGCGCCAGGAGGCCTCCCACACTGTCACCCGCGCACTGGTCGATGAGGGCATCAATCTGCCCGGAGGTCACCAGGCAGCGCGCAGCGTCATGCACCAGCACCCAGTCACCAGGCTGCGCACCGCGCTCCAGGAGCGCCTTGAGGCCGCCCAGCACCGTGTCGGCACGCGTAAGGCCGCCGCACTCGACCACAAAAAAAGCAGGGTGGGCATGGGCATCCAGAAAGCGATCCCCCGGTGCCACAGCCACCAGCGTACCCAGCAGGCGCCCCACGCCAGCAAAGGCGGCCAACGTGTGCAGCACCATGGGGTGGCCTGCCACCAAGTGGTATTGCTTGGGCAACGGCGGCCGCACCGCAGACTCGTCAGCAGTGCCAGCCAGCGCGCCAAAAGCCGAGAGGGTTGAGCCCGCTGCAAGGGCGGCCGGTGTCGCCACAGCGCGCGAACCCGTTCCCGCACAGGGCACCAGCGCCCAAAAACGCCCCTGCGAAGACGTGGGCACGTAGGAGGCAGCGAGCGCAGGTTGCAACAACGGGTCGATGGTCATGGGGCGCTTATTCTAGAAGGGACACCGCGCTCGGGCCGCGGGCAGACGATGCCAGGACGATCATGGCCGCTCATGCAGAAACCAGGTGTTGTGCCCCACCAGCCCCAGCGCGTGGTGGCGCAGGGGAATGCCCGGCAGGGCCAGGGTGTAGGGCGCGGCCAGGTCATGCTCGCGCGCCAGCGCCAAGGCGCTGTCCATATTCTGCGGCGGCTCGCTCACCTCGAATTCAAGCATGGTGCCATAGTGGGCCCATAGTTCGGCGCCATGGCGCTCGCGCCAGCGGCGTAGCAGCGCAATGAAGTCTTCGGCGCTGCCCCGCTCCATGGCGTACCAGTGCAGATAGGCCAGCGCTTCTTCCGCATGCGGTGTTGGCAGCAGCACCAACCAGGCGTTGTCAGGAACAAAACACTCTTGGCGGCCGCGCGCGGGGTCATCCACACCGTGGGTGCTTTCGAGCGAAGCCATCCAACGCTCAAAGCGCAGGCGACCCCCCGCGCACTCGGCCCAGGCAGCCTCCAAACCCGCGGCGGGCACGCCCGCAGCAGCCAATTCGCCATACCAGACAGCGAACTGCTCCGCGTCGCTCAAGGGCACGGCACTTTCCGCCAACTCGACCAACAACTCCTCGGCATCGATGCCACGCGCACCGGCCACGATGTAGCGGGGCGATACATCGTCGCGCGCCCCGCTCTGCTCATAAGGAAACCGCGTGAACAGCTCATGGGCAAGAGCATCAACCTCCGAAGTGTCAGTGGCACCGGACCACAAGGTGGTTACCACGGGCCAGCGAGCAGTGCGCGACTCCACCAACGCCCGCGCCGCATGCCACAAGGTCTGGCGCTCCTCGACAGGCACCTGTGCGGCCCAGGCAATTTCGCCGCTGGCCGCAGCGCCATGCCCAGGAATCGGCAGTGGCAACCAATCGAGCACTGCCAGGGGCGTCCCCTCCATCAGATTCCGCCAAGCTTCGCGCGACTCAGAAGGGGTGCCCGCCACCGCTGCGGGTGGTGCGGATGCGAATGCCGGGCGCCTGCCCAGTTCGGCCCTCCATCGAGACACCGCATCGACGTCCACCCCCACCGCGTGAGCCAAATGCCCCGCCCGCAGCAGACGTGCGGTAGCAGGCACCACGGTCCATTCCAGCAGCGCGGCGGCAGCGGCGGGCTCGTCGTGCGTCAGCCACGCCGTGGCGACTTCGATGGCATCGTGGCCGCGGCCCTCCTGTGCCAGCAGCAGCCAGCAGGCTTGCCACAGGGTGTGCGCGGTATGGCCGCCACCAAAACCAGTGGCGCGCAAGTAGTCGGCCACGGCGCGCGCGATGACCAGGGTGTCGGTGGCCTTGGCCGCTGGCGCCACGGTGATCTGCCCGGCCGACTGCAGTTGCTCCAGTATCGTGGCCACCTCGTCCTCGGGCAAACCCAGCGCCAGCAGATCTTGAGCCGTGGGGATGTCCGCCACACCGGCATGCGACACCTCAAACAGCTGCGCCAGCCGGTCTTTGAGCACCAGTTCTGCCTCCCTGCAGAACGCGCCAAAAGCCAAATGGGGGCGCGGCTCGTGAGCACCGCCCCGGCGCTGCACCAATGTGGCCAGGAAGTCAGGCGACCAGCCCTCACCAGCTGCGCCCGCCTGCTCGTGGTCCAGCCGCACCAGTTGCCGCAATTGCTGCTGCGCCCGCTCCATGGCCCAGTCGTCGAGCTGCGTGGACGCCATGGCCTCCTGCTCGCCGACGGCAGGGCAGCGCTGCTCTGCCAGCAGGGCCGCAACGGGCAACATGCCCTGTGCCTGAGTGACCAGCGCACCGTGCGCAGGCAATCGCCATACCCCGTCGGGCTGCAGCAACAAGGTCAGCGCCTCCAGGGCCTGTGGTGCATGGCCAGCCAGGACAACCCGGCGGGCGTTGGTCAGCAGTTCGCTCAGAGCGTTGTCTATGCGCCGGGCCTGCACGTGGCGCGTGGTCAGTTGGTTCAAGGGGTTCCTTTTGACGGACCCTGAGTAGGGTCGGTGAGCTCGTGCCTCGGTTGCTTGCCGAGAGCGTCACGCAGATCGTAGACACGCAGCCTTGGATTGGCGGGTAGTCCAGGGCATCGACGGACAAACGCGAAGCCACGGGGGACCAACGGTGCCAGACGACATGGACCGCCGCTACCGCAGCCGAGGCGGGGACATAAGTGGCCCGCACCACCTAAAATGTTTGGCTGCCTCGCATCCAGCCCGTGCGCGCCTCGCGCCCGTGGGGATGCGGTGGCCCAGACGCCCCACCCCGTCCGCATGGAACTGCCCAAACTCTCCCCCGGAAAACGCTTTGCCCTGCCCCGCCCCGTGGGCAGCGCCGATTCGCTGCTGCTGGCCCGCCTGGCCGAGCGCGACAAGGCCGCAGGCCGCACCACCGCCATCGTCACCGCCGACGCCACCGATGCGCAGCGCCTCATCGACGAAATGGCCTTCTTTGCGCCCGGCCTGCGCTGTGCGCTGTTCCCCGACTGGGAGACGCTGCCCTACGACACGTTCAGCCCGCATCAGGACCTGATCAGCGAGCGGCTGGCCACGCTGTGGCGCATCTCGCAAGGTGAGGCCGATGTCGTGCTGGTGCCCGCCACCACAGCGCTGTACCGGCTGGCGCCGCCGTCCTTCCTGGCGGGGTACACCTTCCACTTCAAGGTCAAGCAAAAGCTCGATGAGGCGAAGTTCAAGGCCCAGCTTACGCTGGCAGGATACTCGCATGTGTCTCAAGTGGTGAGCCCAGGCGAATACGCCGTGCGCGGTGGGCTGATCGACCTGTTCCCCATGGGCTCGCTCGTGCCCTTCCGCGTGGACCTGTTCGACGACGAGATCGACAGCATCCGCACCTTCGACCCCGACAGCCAGCGCAGCCTGTACCCCGTGCCCGAGGTGCGCCTGCTCCCCGGCCGCGAGTTCCCCATGGACGACGAGGCGCGCGCCAAATTCCGCAGCCGCTGGCGCGAGATGCTGGAGGGCGACCCGACCAAGAGCCGCATCTACAAGGACATGGGCGCGGGCGTGGCCACGGCGGGCATCGAGTACTACCTGCCGCTGTTCTTTGACGACACGGCCACCGTATTCGACTATCTGGGTGGCGAAGCCACTGTGGTGCTGCACGGCGACCTGGAACCGGCCTTCCAGCGCTTCTGGCAGGACACGAAGGACCGCTTTCGCCTGGTGCAGGGCGACCCCGAACGGCCGGTGCTGCCGCCCGAGGCGCTGTTCCTCTCTGCCGACCAGTTCTACACGCGCGCCAAGGAACATGCGCAGCTGTCCATCCGCCCCGGCGTGGAAGACGTGGAGGACAACCCGCACTTCCAGAAGCTGCGCGACCTTTCGGTGGTGCGCGGGGCCGAAGACCCACTGGCCCGCCTGCACGCCCACATCCGCAACACCCAGCACCGCGTGCTGCTGCTGGCCGAGAGCGATGGCCGGCGCGAGAGCCTGCTCGACTTTCTGCGCGCCAGCGGGGTCAGTCCACCTGCGTTCGATTCGCTGGCCGAGTTCCAGGGTTCGGCCGACGAAAAGGTAGGCATTGCCACCGCCGGGCTCACCGTGGGCTTTAGCTGGATCGAAGACGGCATCGACTTCGTCACCGAGACCGAGCTGTTTGCCGCAGGCCCCACCACGCGCCGCCGCAAGAAGCAGGAGCAGGTGAGCGATGTCGAGGCGCTGATCAAAGACCTGGCAGAGCTGACCCTGGGCGACCCCGTGGTGCACAGCCAGCACGGCATCGGCCGCTACCGGGGTCTGGTCAACATGGACGTGGGCAACAAGAACCCCGACGGCACGCCCGCCATGCAGGAGTTCTTGCACCTCGAATACGCCGACAAGGCCGTGCTGTATGTGCCGGTGAGCCAGCTGCAGCTCATCAGCCGCTACACCGGCGTGAGCGCGGACGAAGCGCCGCTGCACAAGCTGGGCAGCGGCCAATGGGAAAAGGCCAAGCGCAAGGCCGCCGAGCAGGTGCGCGACAGCGCGGCCGAGCTGCTCAACATCTACGCCCGCCGCGCACTGCGCCAGGGCCATGCCTTCCGCTACAGCCCGCAGGACTACGAGACCTTTGCCAACGACTTCGGCTTTGAAGAAACGGCCGACCAGAACGCCGCCATCCACGCGGTGATCCAGGACATGATCAGCCCCCGCCCCATGGACCGCTTGGTCTGCGGCGACGTGGGCTTTGGCAAGACCGAAGTGGCCCTGCGCGCCGCATTTGTGGCGGTGACGGGTGGCAAGCAGGTGGCCTTCCTCGCGCCCACCACGCTGCTGGCCGAGCAGCACTACCAGACGCTGGTGGACCGCTTCAGCAAGTGGCCGGTGAAGGTTGCCGAGGTCTCGCGCTTTCGCTCGGGCAAGGAGATTACCGCCGCCATCAAAGGCATCGGCGACGGCACGGTGGACATCGTGGTGGGCACGCACAAGCTGCTGTCTGAGTCCACCAAGTTCCACAACCTGGGCCTCTTGATCATCGACGAGGAGCACCGTTTCGGCGTGCGCCACAAGGAGCAGATGAAGGCCCTGCGCGCCGAGGTGGATGTGCTGACACTCACGGCCACGCCCATCCCGCGCACGCTGGGCATGGCGCTGGAGGGCCTGCGCGACCTCTCGGTCATCGCTACCGCGCCGCAGCGGCGCCTGGCCATCAAGACCTTTGTGCGCAACGAGGGCACGGGCGTGATCCGCGAAGCGGTGCTGCGCGAACTCAAGCGCGGTGGGCAGTGCTACTTTTTGCACAACGAGGTGGAGACCATCGAGAACCGCCGCCAGAAGCTCGAAGAAATCCTGCCAGAAGCCCGCATCGCCGTGGCCCACGGCCAGATGCCCGAGCGCGAGCTGGAGCGCGTGATGCGCGACTTCGTGGCCCAGCGCTTCAACATCCTCTTGTGCTCGACCATCATCGAGACCGGCATCGACGTGCCCACGGCCAACACCATCATCATGAGCCGCGCCGACAAGTTCGGCCTGGCGCAGCTGCACCAGCTGCGCGGGCGCGTGGGCCGCAGCCACCACCAGGCGTACGCCTACCTGATGGTGCCCGACGTGGACGGACTGACCAAGCAGGCGCAGCAGCGGCTCGAAGCCATCCAGCAGATGGAAGAGCTGGGCAGCGGCTTCTACCTGGCCATGCACGACCTGGAGATCCGCGGTGCGGGCGAGGTGCTGGGCGAGAACCAGAGCGGCAACATGCTTGAAGTCGGCTTCCAGCTCTACAACGAGATGCTCAACGAAGCCGTCAAGGCTCTCAAGGCGGGTAAGGAGCCCGACCTGCTGTCGCCCCTGTCCGTCACCACCGACATCAACCTGCACGCCCCCGCCCTGCTGCCCGACGACTACTGCGGCGACGTGCACCTGCGCCTGTCGTTCTACAAGAAGCTGGCCACGGCCAAGAACCCCGACCAGATCGACGGCCTGCTCGAAGAGATCGTGGACCGCTTCGGCAAGCTGCCGCCGCAGGCGCAGACACTCATCGACGTGCACCGCCTGCGCGTGCTGAGCCAGCCTTACGGCGTGGTGAAGGTGGATGCCGCCCCGGGCGTCATCAACATCACCTTCAAGCCCCAGCCACCCATCGACCCGATGCGCATCATCGAGCTGATCCAGAAGAACAAGCACATCAAGCTGGCGGGCAACGAGAAGCTGCGCATCGAGCGTGAACTGAAGGACCCGAAGGACCGGGCGCAGATGGTGCGGGACATCTTGCGGTCGCTGGGGCAGCCGAAGGCGGTGCCAGCATGACTTGCGTGGGCCCCCTGTGGCGCGCTGCCTCGCTCAGGCGCTCCAGCCGTTCTGTATCTCACTAGCGAACTCTTCAACAGGCGCTGGACGACCGAAGAGGTAACCCTGATAGCTGGTACACCCGTAACGGCAAAGCAGCTCGCGCTGCGCTACGGTCTCAACGCCTTCGGCAATGACCTCAAGGCCCAGCCCCTGCCCCAACGCAATGACGGCCCGGACTATGGAGGCATCGCTGGCGTTCACGACGACATCGCGCACGAACGACTGGTCGATCTTGAGCTGATCCAGCGGCATGCGCTTCAGATATCCCAACGAGGAGAAGCCCGTGCCGAAATCATCCAGCGAGAAGCGGATACCCAGGGCCTTCAATTTCTGCATCTTGGCCACGATTTCCTCCACATCCTCGGCCCATACGCTTTCGGTCAGCTCCAGTTTCAGGCGCTGCGGATTGGCGCCCGTGGCCTGCAGAATGCTGCATACCCCCTGGACATAGCCCTGCTCGCGGAACTCCTTGGCACTGACGTTGACGGCCAACACCAGATGGTTTCTGGCTGGGTCGGCCTCCCAGTCACGCAGTTGAAGGCAAGCAGTCTCCAGCACCCACCGGCCCAAGGGGTGTATGAGGCCAGTCTCTTCTGCCAAGGGGATGAAACGGGCTGGGGACACCATGCCCAGCACGGGGTGACGCCATCGCACCAGAAGCTCCGCCCCTATCAACCCCGTTGCCACATGGACCTGGGGTTGGTAGTAGGCGATGAGTTGACTTGGAATCGCTCCCTTGAGGGCCTGTTCGAATTGCACCCGTTCGTGTAGCGCGTCACGCATGCTCTGATCAAACATCACAGCCTGCCCCTTGCCGCGCTTCTTGGCCTCCAGCATCGCTAGTTCCGCGCGCTGCAGGATATCGTCGGCCGTTGCCAAGTCGTCACCTACCAGCGCAATGCCAATGGACGCCTGCCCCGGGCAGGCCACGCCACCCAGCACGAACGGCCCCCGCAAGTGCTCCAGCGCATCCGCTGCCATCGCGGTGACTCGCCGTTGGACCAGGGAAGGATCGCTGCCCAGGTTCTCGGCCAGCACCAAAAACTCATCGCCTCCAATCCTCGCCAAGACGGCCCCGGACTCCTCCAGTTGCTGCAGGTGACCGGCCGCTGCAATGAGCATTTGATCGCCAGCCTCGTGCCCCCGCGTGTTGTTGAGCACGCTGAAATTGTCAAGATTGACCAGCAACAACGCTGCAGCAGTGTGCTGGACAGCAGCGCGTTCAATGGCGTGGTGCAACCGGTTGAGCAGTTCTTCGCGATTGAGCAGCCCTGTCAGCCTGTCGCGATGAGCGAGGCGGTCCATGGCAGCCCCCAGCACCAATGTTTCGTCCAGGGCCTTGCGTCCTGGCTGTGCGCTGCTGGTACCAATGACGTTTGTATGCGACTTGGCTGCATCTGCCAGGGCCACGATTGGCCGGACCAATCGGCCCGCCAGCATCCAGGAGGCAAATGCAAACAGCACCGCCACCAGTGCAGTGAAGGCCAGCATCAGCTTGCGGATCTCGTAAACCTGCGCATACGCGGTGGCAACATCCTCCCGGACCACCACCGTCCAGCCCAGGCCATCTGGGGGAACTTCAGTCACCACTGGCTGAGAGACGATCAAGTACGCTGGGTCCTGCAACACGGCTTGCAGCGAGTTGCTTGCGACCTTCGTATCGGTATTGAGCTGCAGCAGCCACTCGCCTGTGCGGTTTGCGATCAAGACTTCAATGCGGGCCTTCTTGCGGCGCTTGTTCACTGCCTCGACAACCACCCGATGGACCCAGTCCCAGTGCAAATGCGCTGAGAGCACCCCGATGACACTGCCTTGCGCATTCTGGACGGGCGCAGCCACATCCAGAAAACGCAAGGGCTCGCCGTCAGCCCGCGGAGGCAGCGATTTGGCGAGCAAAACCGCATCGTGCGGGTCACCGACAAAAACGCCATTTAACCCGGCGGAGTACCAGGGCCGGGCGGACACATCGACATCCCGCAGAATCCCGCCCGTGGCGGCAGTGACTCGACCCCGCATATCTGCAAGCCCAATCCAGGCGTAAGTGTCCTCGCGACGCTGGAGCCCATCCATCACCTGCTGGATGGAGTGGGGATCCAGGGCGTGGTGTGGACCGATCATGCCGGCCATCAGCGAAACTTCGCGCTGCCTGCTGGCGAGGTCTTCCTTCAGCTCATGGGCGATCTCGTCTGCCACCCCATTGAGCGCGTCCCGCGCGGAGTTGCTCAGGCCGTCCTCCAGATGCCATTCCATGAAGAATGTCAAAGCGAGGCCCAAAACAATGCCGGATCCGCCCATGACTGCGGAAAAGCGCGCCCGAACACTTCGAAACGGCGACACCCGATTCAAAAATCTGTTGATCATGGATGAGCCTCCACGAGGCCCATTCTGGGGGGCAATCCCCAAAGTGCTAACCAATTTATGGCGGAGTAGCGACCGTGCAGCCAATTCTTGACTCACATCAAGAAAGCACAAGAACTTCAGGTGAACAGAGACCCAGCGCACAATCAGTCCGGTCGGAATGCGACAGGACCAGCGCATCTGACCCAGGGACCGGTACCGCAACATCTCAGACACTGACGGGGGCCGCCACTACCACCGGAATGCTGAAGTCAAACCCTTGATGCGATACGTCGGATGAATCGCTGACGGATCGGAACGCGGCAAGCATTTGGCGCGGTGGATGCGAGAATTCCAAGATCAACGCAACCCTCGCAAGCACCTCCAGCAATGCCCTGTTGCGCCCCCTCCATCAACACGTTCAGCAGCAACGCCGCCCGCTATCACCATGCTGATTGAAGCCGCGCTCCTTCTGTTGTCACTGGCCGTATCGCTGTGGACGCAACCCTGGCGACTTCTGGAGCAGCCAAAGGATGCGGCACAACAAGAAGATGGACAACGCTCCCTGTCGCCGCTGCTGACACCTCTGCTGGCAACTCTCGTGTTCCTGCCGTGGCTGTGGGCGCTGCCCACGCTCCATGCCATGCCGCTGCAACTGCAGTGGTCGGGCGCGTGCCTGGTGGTGCTGATGCTGGGCTGGCCGCTGGCCATCCCGGTGCTGCTGGCAGTCGGCGCCATTGCGGGCCTGCTCTCACCCGCCCTGGACTGGGCCGATGCGCTGGGTACCGCCGTCTGGCTGGGTGTGGTGCCCGCCACGCTGACCCTGGCACTGGGCGCGCTGGTACGGCGCTTTGTCGGCACCCAGCCTTTTGTCTATGTGCTGGGCCGGGCGTTTCTGGGTACCGTGGCCTGCGTGTTTTTGGCGGGCGTGCTGTCGCAGTGGAGCGGGCACCTGTTGCCAGGCGTGGGCAGCGAACTCTCGCTGGTGGCCCGCTGGCTCATGGCCTGGGGCGACGGTTTTGTGACGGGCATGCTCGCTGCCATCTTCGTGGCGTTCAAGCCCGAGTGGCTGGCCACCTGGTCGGACCAGCTCTATCTGAAGCGGCCTCCGCAGTAGCGCAGCGTTGCCAACGCACACCCCACGCACCGCACCGCAGGAAGGAAGGCAGGCAGGAAGCGATACAAAACATATATGTTTCGCATACAATTCGCTGCATGGGTATTGTCAAAATTTCAGACCAAATGCACGAGAACCTGCGCGTTGCCAGCAACGCCCTGTCTCGCTCCATCAACGCACAGGCAGAGCACTGGATGCGCATCGGCATGCTGGCCGAGCTGCATCCCAACCTCGACCACAGCGACATCTGCCAGTTGCTGATCCGCGCCGAGCAGGCTGGGGGTTTCGATCTGGACACGGTGGCGGCCTCTGTGGCCGCCAAGCCGGGCCACAGCGGGCGGCGTGTTCAATGAAGTCGTCCCGCGTCACCCTGCGCTCCCCCGCCGAAATCGCTCAGGCGCGTGAGGCCGGCCACCTGGCCGCCCGCGTGCTGCACATGATCACGCCGCATGTGCAGCCCGGCGTCAGCACCGAGGCACTGGACCGGCTCTGTCACGACTACATCGTGAACGACCTGCAGGTCACCCCCGCCAACGTGGGCTACCTGGGGTATCCCAAAACGGTGTGCACCTCGGTCAACCATGTGATCTGCCACGGCATTCCGTCGCCCGGTCAGGTGCTCAAGGCGGGGGACATCATCAACATCGACGTGGCCATCATCAAGGATGGCTGGTTTGGTGATACGAGCCGCATGTACTTTGTGGGCGAGCCCAGCCCGCTGGCGCGCCGCCTGGTGGACACCACCTACGAAGCCATGTACGCAGGCATCGCCCAGGTGCGCCCCGGCGCCACGCTGGGCGATGTGGGCCATGCCATACAGAGCGTGGCCCACCGTGAGCGGTTCAGCGTGGTGCGCGAATACTGCGGCCACGGCATCGGGCAGATCTACCACGACGAGCCCCAGGTGCTGCACTACGGGCAGCGCGGCCAGGGCCTGCGGCTGGAGGAAGGCATGGTCTTCACCATCGAGCCCATGATCAACGCCGGCAAGCGCGATACCCAGGAGCTGGCCGACGGCTGGACGGTGGTCACCCGCGACCGCTCGCTCTCTGCCCAGTGGGAACACATGGTGGCCGTGACGGCCGACGGGTTCGAGGTGCTCACGCCCTGGCCCGAAGGCACGGGCCGCTATCCCGCCATGGTTTGACCTGCATCTTGCCCGCACGCCGCAGTCTTTGACGCAGCACAAGCAGCCGCCGCAGGGACCGCCCGATAGTGGTGAACACCACCACAACGAGGAGGGTCTCCATGAAGCTGCTGAACGATCTGTTTTCTACCGACTACGGCCTGATGAGCATCATCGGCATCGGGTTCATGATCTGCATGGCCGCCTTTTTTGTGCGCATGTTCCTGGTCAAGATGAACGAGCCGCCCCAGCCCAATCCGGCCGCCAAGGCGCTGACGGGCGGCGGCCAAAACATGCCGCATCCGCGCTAATCAAAGGATCTGACGAGAGCCCTGGCGCGGGGTGTGGCGTCTGCAGCCGTCCCAGGATAGTGCCTAGAGCGCTGCATGGCGGGTGTGGCAGCCTGCCGGGGATACCATTGCGGGTTCTTACCCCCGCATTTGTTCCCATTTTTCTGCCATGACCCACGCAACCGAATTCGCCCCTGGCCTCGTCATCCAGGGCATCGAGCCTCCGCTGTCCCTGTCTGCCTACAAGCTCATCGCTTTTGACATGGACTCCACCCTCATCAACATCGAGTGCGTGGACGAGATCGCAGATGCCGCGGGCCGCAAGGCCGAGGTGGCCGCCATCACCGAGGCGGCCATGCAGGGCGTGATCACCGACTACAAGGAGAGCCTGCGCCAGCGCGTGGCGCTGCTCAAGGGCGTGACGGTGCAGCACATGGAGCAGGTGTTCACCGAGCGCCTGCGCTTCAACCCTGGCGCCAAGGAGCTGATCACCGCCGCCAAGGCAGCGGGCCTGACCACGTTGCTGGTCTCGGGCGGCTTCACCTTCTTTGCCGACCGCGTGAAGGCAGGCCTGGGCATCGACTTTGCGCGCTCCAACATGCTGGAAGTGCAAGACGGCCAGCTCACCGGCCGTATGGTGGACCAGGCCTGGGGCGACATCTGCGACGGCGCGGAAAAGCGCCGCACGCTGCTCGAAGTGGCCTCACTCATGGGCATCTCGCCGCAGCAGGCCATCGCCGTGGGCGACGGCGCCAACGACCTGCCCATGATGGGCGCGGCCGGCCTGTCGGTGGCCTACCACGCCAAGCCCGCCGTGCGCGCCCAGGCCAAGGTGGCCATCAACCAGGGTGGGCTCGACCGGTTGCTGGAAGTGCTGCGCTGAGCGGCCTGGCGCCCTCAGGTCCGGGGTACCCGCTGAATACTATTAATTTAATAGCTATTCAGGCATGTGGCACTAGCGCATTACCGCGTTTTCATTCAAATTCGTATTCACCCGGCAATCCGGGCACCAGAGGGGGAATGCGGCGGGCACTGCCCGCGCGCGGCGCAGCCACCATGACCTGCAGCGCCATACCCTGTGGTGACGAGGGTGCCACCAGGTCCGCCAGCGTCACGCCATCCAGCACTGCCAGATAGGCCTGCATGGCCTGGCCCAGCACGCCTTTGAGCCGGCAGTGGCTGCTCAGGCGGCACTGGTTGGAGGCGGGGTCAAAACACTCCACCAGGTTGAAATCCGTCTCGGTAGCTCGCACCACGGCACCGATATGAATCTCCGATGCAGGCCGCATCAGCCGCATGCCACCGCCCCGCCCGCGCGTGGTCTCCAGCAGCCCTTGTGCAGACAGCTGCTGCACGATCTTCATGAGGTGGCTGCGCGAGATGCCATAGCCCTCGGCCACCTCGGTGATGGTGACGGGCTGCGCCCGCCCCTCGGTGGCGGCGCAATACATCAGCACGCGCAGCGTGTAGTCAGTCCATTGGGTCAGTCGCATGGGTTTGCCGAAGATCAATCAAAAAGATGCATACATCCTGAATTTTATTGGATAAAATATTCACACAATATGAATCTTTAAAAGGACCACCATGAACGCCCGCATCGACACCCTACACACCGCTGCCCTCGCCACCCCGCTGCCACTGAGTACCGACCAGCAAATCGGCCAGATCGCCGTGCAGTTGCCGGGCGCAACGGCAGTGTTCCGGCGTCTGAAGCTGGACTTTTGCTGCGGCGGCCAGGTGAGCCTGGCCAAGGCGGCTGCCGACAAGGGGCTGGACCCGGATGCCGTGCTGGCCGAGCTGGCAGCCCTGCAGCGCAGCGATGCCGTGCCCGAAGCCGCGTCGCCCAGCGCACTCATCGACCACATCCTGGTGCGCTACCACGATGTGCACCGCCAGCAACTGCCCGAGCTGATCCGCATGGCCCGCCGCGTGGAGGCCGTGCACCGCGACAACCCCCATGTGCCTGTCGGCCTGGCCGACCACCTCGAAACGATGCACGAAGAGCTGCTCTCGCACATGCTCAAGGAAGAGCAGGTGCTGTTCCCCATGCTCAAGGCCGGCAGCAACCCGTTTGTGGGCCAGCCCATTGGCATGATGCGCGCAGAGCATGTGGACCACGGCGAGGCGCTGGACAAGTTGAACGCGCTGACGAACGACGCCACGCCTCCCCAGGGCGCCTGCAACACCTGGCGCGCGCTGTATGCAGGCATTGGCCAATTGGGCGACGACCTCATCAACCACATTCACCTCGAAAACAACGTGCTGTTCCCGTCGTTCGAAGCCAGCGAGACACCGTCGTCGCAAGGCTGCGGTCCCTCGGGCTGCGCCTGCAGCGGCGGCGCAGCGCAGGCATGACCCTGCCAACCACTCCGCCCGACAGCGGCGGGGCCCACGCGCCCCCCAGTGTGGAAAGCATCACTCGGCTGGTGCATGGCTTTTATGGGGACGTGCGCCAGGACCCGCTGCTGGGGCCCGTGTTTGAAAAGGCCTTGCACGGCCAGTGGGACGCTCACCTGCAACGCCTGGTGGACTTCTGGAGCACCGTGGCCCTGGGCACCCGCAGCTTCAAGGGGGACGTGTTTGGCAAACACATGGCGCTGGAGGGCGTCACACCCGCCCACTTCGCGGCCTGGGTGGGGTTGTGGCAGCAACACACCAATCGCCTGTTTGCGCCCGAAGTGGCGCACGACCTGCAGGTGGCGGCACATGGCATTGCACGCAACCTGTTCCGGGGCTACTTTGCCCACGACCCCGGTTTTGCGCAGCCCCGCCAAGAGGACCATGAGCACGGCGCACACCGCCACGGCGGCGGAGAAGCCCGGCGAGGCTGAAGAGGGAAGACTGGCGACTAGCAAGAAGGCGCCAGCGCCTGGCTTACTTACCCTTGTTACCCGGCGTGAAGAACAGCGCCACCCCCACCGCAATCAACGCCACCGGCCACCACACGCGCAACAGCTCGCGCAGGCTGATGCTGATCAGTCCCAGGTTGGTCAGCAGAAAAAACACGCCCAGCACGACCAGAACGATCGCAGCGATATTGCCCTTCATGTGCATTCCCTCGGTGTGGTTGTAGGTCTGAAGGCACTCATTATGGTGGACGCCTGCAGGGGCAGAGCCCCCGCCCCCAGCCCCGGCACACCCCGCTCAGCGTCCACGCAGCGGCCTGAGCAGATCTGACAATCCGTTGTGATCAATCTCGTGCATCAGCGCCAGCAACTGGCCCAGCTCGCCCCTGGGAAACCCTTTGCGCGCAAACCAGTTGAGGTAATTGCCAGGCAGGTCCGCCAGCAGCGTGCCCTTGTATTTTCCGTAGGGCATCTCGGTGGTAACCAGCCGCTGCAGTTTCTCTGCGTCCATTGCCCTGGGCTCCTCAGCCGCCAGCGCGCTTGACCTTGTGCCCCAGCTTCTGCAGCGCGGCCATGACGCGTTCCACGTGGTCGCCCTGCACTTCGATCACACCGTCCTTCACTGTGCCGCCGCTGCCACAGGCGGCCTTGAGCTGCTTGCCCAGTTGCTCCAGCGCGGCCTCGTCCACCAGCACACCCTTGACCAGGGTGACCGCCTTGCCGCCGCGCCCCTTGGTCTCGCGCGACACACGCACGATACCGTCGCCCGTGGGCAGAGGCTTGTTCTGTTTGCACACGCATTGCGCCACCGGCTGTCGGCAGGCGGGGCACATGCGGCCCGACTCGGTGGAATACACCAGGCCGCCCAAATCGGAAAACGACTTCATGGCTTCCTCCCTTCCACCTCTTGCTGCAGCATGTGAAAGTCGAGCAACCGTGTGGCCAGCAGCGTTTCGGTCAGAAAACACACCAGCGCCAGCAAAAAGCAGGCAACGCCCGCCAGAAACCCGCCCACCGCGAGGCGGCTGGACTGAAAGTCGGTGGTTTCGCCCAGGAACAGCAGGATGATGGTCGTGCCGATCAGGAAGGCACAAAACGTCAACAGAGCAATACAGCCGTTGGCCAGACGCCCGCGCAAGCGCAAGTCGCCCAGCTCTTTGTAGGCACGGGCCAGGAATTCGGGCTCGGCATTGACGCGTGCGCGGTCTTCCACCACGCGCGCACGGTCGATGATGCGGGCCAGGCGCCCTGCCACCGCGCCGATCATGCCGGACACGGCGGTAAGCAAAAACACGGGCGCCACCGCCAGCTGGATGCCGTGGGTGATGGCGGTGGTATCAAGGGGCAAAGCCATGGGGTGCGGGTCCGAAAACAGTCAACAGAAACAGGGCGGCCCGATTATCGGTTGCTACGTGCGGGCCCGGGCCGCTCGCATTCCCTGTCGCAAAGGGACGGGCAATGTGCGCTATGCCCCGGCATGGGCGCGCCAGACAAGGATGCATCTGGCAACTGCGGCGACAATGCAGGCCTGTACCGTTTCATCCGCGCTGCCTTGCGGGCCCCCTTCAACGCCTCCCCAGCGCCCTTCCATGCCTTTTGCTTCCCTCGGTCTGTCCCCTGCCCTCGTCCATGCTGCCGACAAAGCAGGCTTTGTAACGCCCACCCCCATTCAGGCGGGCGCCATTCCTGCCATCCTGCAAGGGGCGGATCTGCTGGGTGCGGCGCAGACGGGGTCGGGCAAGACGGCGGCCTTTGCCCTGCCCTTGCTGCAGCGACTGCAGCTCAGCGCCACCGGGGGGCCACGCCGGGTGCGCGCCCTGGTGCTGGTGCCCACTCGCGAACTGGCCGCACAGGTGGGCGAAGTGCTGCGCAGCCTGGCGCAGCACCTGCAGCAGCCGCTCAAGATCGCCATCATGTTTGGTGGCGTGTCGATCAACCCGCAGATGCTGGGCTTGCGCGGCGGTGCCGACATTGTGGTGGCCACGCCGGGGCGCCTGCTGGACCTGGTAGACCACAACGCCCTGCGCCTGTCAGCCGTCGCACACCTGGTGCTGGACGAAGCCGACCGGCTGCTGGACCTGGGCTTTGCGGAAGAACTGCAGCGCGTGCTGGCGCTGCTGCCTGCGCAGCGGCAAAACCTGTTCTTCTCGGCCACTTTCCCCACCGCGGTGCAGGCCCTGGCGGATGGCCTGCTGAAGCAGCCTGTGCGCGTGGAGGTGCCCCATACGCCAGGCAACGAACCCGCCATCGAACAACGCGCCATTGCGGTGGACGCCAGCCATCGCACCCAGCTGCTGCGCCACCTGGTCAAGGAGCACAACTGGTCGCGCGTGCTGGTGTTTGTGGCCACGCAGTACGCCGCCGAGCACGTGGCCGAAAAACTGTACAAAGCGGGCATCTATGCCACGCCCTTCCACGGCGGCCTGAGCCAGGGTGCCCGCAACCAGGTGCTGCAGGAGTTCAAGGACGACCGCTGGCAGGTGGTGGTCACCACCGACCTGGCAGCGCGCGGCATTGACATCGCCCAGCTGCCTGCCGTGGTGAACTACGACCTGCCCCGCTCGGCGGTGGACTACGTGCACCGCATCGGTCGCACTGGCCGGGCGGGCGAAAGCGGCATGGCAGTAAGCTTTGTGACGGCCGATGCCGAGGCGCATTTCCGGCTGATCGAAAAGCGCCAACACCTCACTATTCCACGCGAGCAGATCGCGGGCTTTGAACCCACCGACACCCCAGCCCCCGCATCGACCACCGACCCCCAGGGCACCGGCGGCGTCAAGGGCAAACGCCCCAGCAAGAAGGACAAGCTGCGCGCCGCTTCCGCGGCAGCAACAGCCCACGCCCCGACCGAGCACAAAAAAGGCCCCTGAAAAGGGGCCTGCAGTGCTGGCTTGCATACGGCGTGGGCCTGGGTGGCTGGGCGCGGCGGCCGCCCAGCCCCGGTTTCACGCGCCTTCTTCTCCGTCTTCGTCCCAATCATCGGCCCCGGCGCGCGGCGCCTCGCCAGCAGGCCGAGGGGTGCGCTTGCCAGGCTTGGCCAGAATCTCGACATAGAACTGGGCGCCACCCTCAGCGGCCACGCCGTTGATCAGCCCGGTCAACGCCGACAGGTGCGCCACGGCGGCGTCTTCCTTGGTGGGGCCAAACTGGCAGTCAAAGTCCCAGAAATCGGCACCTTCGGGCAGGTCACGGCGCCGCTCGCGCTTGATGTACTTGCGGATTTCGTGCTTGACGGCATCCAGAACGCGGTCGCGGTTCTTGCCTTCAACGTGGAGTTGGAAAGTTTTTCTCATGGGCGATGGTACCGCCTGTGACAGTTGCTGGTTCACGCCCCCGCATCCAGGTGCCACAATGGTGTATTACTTTTGGTTACCACCAAGCCCATGAACCACGACCTGCGCCTGCTGCACCTGCTGCCAGCGGCCGTGCTTGTCACGCAAAAGGGCGCCATTCGTTTCGCCAACGCCGCCAGCATGGAATTGCTGGAAGCGCCCAGCATTGACAGCCTGATCGGGCGGCTGTCCGGCGACTTTGTGCACCCCCTGGACCAGGTGCGCTCCACCAACCGCATTCAGCAAGTGGCCGTGCCCGAGCAGGCCGGGCGGCCCAACAAGTCCTCCGAGTTCCGCATTCGCACCGAGCTAGGCAACCTGCGCATGGTGCTGATCAGCAGCGTGGCCATTGAATGGGATGGCGCGCCCGCCGTGCTGATGTGCGGCATGGACATGACGCACCAGAGCGAGATCGAGGCCCAGTTGCGCGAGAGCGAGCAAAGCTTCCGGCGCCTGTTCGAGAACATGCAGGACGTGTACTACCGCACCGATGCGCAGGGCATCGTGCAGCATGTGGGCCCCGGCGTGCGCCGGGTGCTGGGCTACGAGCCCCATGAGATCGAAGGGCGCACCGCCGAGTCCTACTACCCACAGAGCACCGACCGCGACGCTTTCAAGGCCGCCATCATGGAGCACGGCGAGGTGTCGGATTTTCCGGGCCAGATGGTGCGGCGCGACGGCACCGTGATCGACATCTCCATCAGCAGCCATTTGCTGTACGACCACGCGGGCAATTTTGCGGGGGTCGAAGGCATCTACCGCGATGTGACGCAGCGCAAGAACCTGGAGCGCGAACTGCAGCGCCTGGCCACCACCGACATGCTGACAGGCATCGCCAACCGCCGCGCGTTTCTGGAATGTGCCGAGTCGGCCTATGCCCATTCGCGCAGCAACGGCGAGCCCCTGACCTTGCTGATGCTGGACCTGGACCACTTCAAGGCCATCAACGACCGTTTTGGCCACCTGGAAGGCGACCGTGCCCTGTTGGCGTTTGCGCAGGCCATCAAAGGCCAGTTGCGCGCCAGCGATGCGGTGGGCCGGCTGGGTGGTGAGGAGTTTGGCGTGCTGCTGCCACTGACCACCCTGGCTGAAGGCCTGGAGGTCGCCACGCGCATGCTGCACAGCATTCGCGCGCTGCAGCTCACGGACGATGCCGGCCACAGCTACCGCTTCACCACCAGCCTGGGGGTGGGCACCTTCCGCCAAAGCGACCGCAGCCTGCGCGACATGCTAGACCGTGCCGACCAGGCGCTGTACCTGGCGAAGCACCGGGGGCGCAACCAGGTGGCGTCGCTCGAAGCGCAAGACGAATAAGAGCCAAGAGCCGGTGGACGATCGCAGGGGTTGCGCAGCGGCCTTGGCGGGATGAAACGCCAGGCGGGCAGTGCAACGGAGGCATCCAAGGCCCGTGGCTGACTACAGCCGCATCCGCTCCTGCTGCAGGTTCCACAGGCAGGCGGCGATGCCCAGCAGCATCTCCATCACATGCTCCGATCCGCTACAGGACAGCTCCAGGTCATCGATGATCATGGCCAGTTGCGAGATGGCGTCCTCCGGCGCGGCGGCACCGCCGCTGCGGGCCACTTCGGCGATGGCGATCAGGACATCGGTGCGGTTCATGGCTGAGTCGGGGGCCAGGTACTGCAGGTCTGAACGCCGCAGAGCACCGGTGGCCTGGGTTGCATGCGCAGGACCGCTTAGCGCGCCGACAGAGCCAGCTGCGCCGGGTTGGCCCCGCCACCCTGCAGCGCAGCAGCCGCAGGCGCCGGGCCGCCGGCCGGCAACCGGGGGACAGCTGCCCCGGACAAAGCGGCATCGGGCGCCAGGCGGAACTGGTGAATCACCTCCAGCAGGCGCCGCACCTGGTTCTTCATGCCGGTCGAGGCGGACGAGCTGTCATCCACCAGAGCAGCGTTCTGTTGCGTGGCCGCGTCCAGCTGGCGCACGGCCTCGCCGATCTGGGCAATGCCCCGGGCCTGCTCTTGCCCCGCGTCCTTGATGGCGGTGATGAGCGACACCACCTGGTTCACATGGTGCACGGTGTTGGCCACGCGCTCGCCCGCCTGCCCCACCAGGGTCGATCCGCGCTCCACCCCCTGCACGCTCGCCGAGATCAGACCCCGGATCTCGCGCGCTGCCATGCTGCTGCGCTGCGACAGCCCGCGCACCTCGCCCGCCACCACCGCAAAGCCCCGGCCCTGCTCACCGGCACGGGCAGCCTCTACCGCCGCATTGAGCGCCAGCAGGTTGGTCTGGAAGGCGATGTCGTCGATCACCTTGATGATGTCCGTGATCTTTTGCGACTGGACCTTGATCTCCTGCATGGTCGCGATCACGTCGCGCATCACGCTGCCGCCCTCATTAGCCACATTACTCGCCTCCTGCGCCAAGGCGGTGGCACGCTGGGCGTTGTCGGTGTTGTGCTGCACCGTGATGGTCAGCTGCTCCATCGACGCGGCAGTCTCCTGCAGGTTGGACGCCTGCACCTCGGTGCGGCGCGCCAGGTCCTCGGTGCCACCCGCCATCACCACCGCCTCGTGGGCAACGGTCTCGGTGCTGGCGCGCACCTCGGTGATCACGCGCACCAGCTGGTGGTTCATCTCGCGCAGGGCCCCCAGCAGCTCGGCGGTCTCGTCGTTGCCACGCACATCAATGTGCGCCGTCAGATCGCCACCCGCCACGGTGCGCGCCAGCACCACGGCCTGACGCAGCGGCCGCGAGATGGAGCGGGTGATGACCCATGCCATCGCGGCCCCCACCATCAACGCCAGGGCAGTGGCGGCCAGCATCCACCAGTGAATGGTGTCGCTCATCGCACGGGCCCCTGCAAACTCTGCCGCAGCCACGTTGATCTGCAGGGCCACCAGGCGCTCGATGGCGTCCTGCACCTTGAGCGCGTTGGGACGGATCTGGGTGATGTACAACTCCGAGCCATCGTCGTACTTGCCCGCCACCAGCGCGGCCGACGCCGGGATCAGGCCCTTGTCCAGGTAGGTGGCGTTGGCGTCGGCAAAGGCCTGCGCCAGGGCTTGCTCCTCAGCCCCCAGCGGCTTGGCGGCGTAGTCTTTCCACAGGGCCTGGATGCGCTCGACATTGGCGCTCAGGGCCGCGTGGCTGGCCTCCAGGTTGCTGGTGCCAGGGTCCATCAGCATGTCCATTACCAGCACCCGGTTGCGCTGCGTCAGGTGGCTGATCTCGGCCAGCACACCCATGGGCACGGTGCGGTCGCCATACAAGGCTGCGCTGCGCTCGGTCAACCGCTTGGCGCCGCTGATGCCGCCGGCCGCCAGGGCCGAGATCAGCAGCAACAGCACGGCAAATGCCAGGGCCAGGCGGGTACCAATTTTCATTTTTTGAAGCATCTGAATCTTTCGTGAAGGTCCACCAGGGCGCCGCCATCTTGTGGGAGGCAAACGCGTGCTGCCGCTGAGCACAAGCCCATGGCGCAGCACCTTGGCCCCGCGCACCGGCCCCTGGCTGTCTGCGAAAGATACTAATTGTTTCAAATGACAGATTAATGACGAGCAGAGAAACCCCGGGCCTTCAAGGCAGCCTTTAAAATCCGCCCCGTTTTGCTAGGATTGGCGCGCTGAACGCACATCCGACGAGGATCGCGCGTTGCGTAGATTTCCATGGCATCAGAATCGCATGGCATATCGTTATTCATAAAAACCATTAAATAAAACACATGAAATATATTTACTCCATTTTTCTGCTTGCAGCGAGCCTGTGGCACGCGATCCCTGCCAGCGCACAAGCCGTGACGGGCGCCGGGTCGTCGGCAGCCGCGCCCATCTACCGCAGCTGGGCCAAGGCCTATGCCAAGGCCACCGGCAGCGCGGTGGACTATGACCCGGTGGGTTCCAGCGCAGGCATGAAAAAAATCCAGCAACAGGCCGTGGGATTTGGTGCCACCGACGTGTACCCGGCTGACAAGGACCTGATCGAACAGGGCCTGCTGGCGCTGCCCGTGGCCATCACCGGCATCAGCCCCATCGTCAACCTGCCCAAGGTGCAAAACGCCCAGTTGCGCCTCACGGGCGAGGTACTCAGCCGCATCTTCATGGGCGAGATTGGCCGCTGGAATGCGCCAGAAATCACGGCCCTGAACCCCGACATCTCCCTGCCCGACCTGCCCATCAAGGTGGTGGTGCGTGCCGATGGCTCCGGCACCACCTACAACTTTGCGGACTACCTGGGCAAGGTGAGTCCCAAATGGAAAACCTCGTACGGCGCCAAAACCAGCATCGCCTGGCCCGCGGGGGTGCTGGCCTTCAAAGGCAGCGACGGCGTGGCCAAGGGCGTGCGCGACACGGTGGGTGCCATTGGGTATGTGGACCACGGCTATGTGGCTGAATACGGGCTGACCTCTGTGCAGATGAAAAACGCCGACGGCGTTTATGTCAAACCCTCCATCGATGCGTTCAAGGCCGCGCTGGCCAACAGCGATTGGGCGGCCACCGGGGTTTTCAACAGCACCTTGACCCAACGGCCCGGCAAATCGGTGTGGCCCATCACCATGGGCACGTTTGTGGTGTTCCCCAAGGTCACGCAGAACCCTGACCAGACGGCCCAGGCGCTCCGGTTCATCCTCTGGTCGTTCCTCAATGGCGACACCCTGGTGCAGGAAAATAATTTTGTCCGCCTGCCAGACCGGGTTCAGGCCTCGGCATTCAAAATCATCACCTCCATTCGAGATAATCAAGGCAAACCACTGGGCATGAGCCTGATTTCTTCCTTCAATCGTCCGATATAGTTAATCAATTCAATAAAACTCATGGAGTTTTAAATACTTTCACAGTGTTATCGGTCGCCCATAATCCAGCATCGCGCAGCAACGGCGATACCACGGGATAATGCGGCCCACCATGGAAATCGAATTCAAGTTCTGTATCCCGCCCGAGCGCCTTGCCGCTGTGCAGGCGGCCGTGCGCCGGGGCCGGTGGGTCACCGTCCGCATGGAGGCGCGCTACATCGACACGCCCGATGGCGCCCTGGCCTCCCGGGGCATTGCGTTTCGATTGCGCCGTGAGGGCGACCAATGGGTGCAAACCGTCAAGGCGTTGGGCGACGGCCCGCTGGACCGGCAAGAGCACAACGTCGCCCGCGGCCCAGCCACTGCTGGCACAGCGCCTGAACCCCTGCCCCAGCTGCACGACGGCACCGTGGCGGGTGCCCGGCTGCTACAGGCGCTGCAGGCCGCCAGCGGCCCGCTCGCAGAAACCTACGGCACCGAGATGGACCGCATGACCCGCGACATCACCCGACAGGGGGCGGTGGTCGAGCTGGCACTGGACACCGGCCGGGTGGTGGCCCACCGGGGCACGCTGCAGCAGGCCGAGGCCCCGATTTGCGAGCTGGAGCTTGAACTCAAGGCCGGGACAGTGGCGGGCCTGGCGGCGCTCGCCACCCAATGGTCCGCGCGCCACGGGCTGTTTCTGAGCACCGTGTCCAAGGCCGAGCGGGGCGAGCGGCTGCTGGCAGCACCCGGTGGCAGGCCCGCACGCAAGCCCCGGCCGCTGACCTACCCCTCCCTGCCACTGCCGCCAGGGCCCGCGCTACAGCGCGCCGTGGTGGCGCATTGCCTGCAGCAGATGGCAGGCCCTGCCAGCGACATCGCCGACGGCGCAAACGACGATGAGCAGGTGCACCAGTTGCGCATCGGCATCCGCCGCCTGCGCACCGCCTTGCGCGAGCTGGCACCGCTGGCCCCCGGCAGCTTCGACCCCGCCTGGGAGCCGCCCCTGGTCGATGTGTTCCAGCAGCTCGGCCATTTGCGGGACCGCAGCCAGGTGATGGAACGCATCGAAACCGAACTGCACGCCGCCGGAGCACCACCCCTGCCGTCACAAGAGAGTGCAGACGCAGGGCAAGCCACCGCCGCGCACATCGTGCGCAACACAGCCTTCCAGGGCGCGCTGGTGGGCCTGATGGCCTTCACCTCCCAGGGCCTGGACGCCACTGGCGACGACCCGGCGGGCCTGGACGCCCAGGCCACACGTCGCCTGCTGCAGCACCGCCTGCGCGCACTGCATGCCCAAGTGCAAAAAGGCACCCGGGGCTTTGCCGCGCGCACGCCACAGGCGCAGCACCGCCTGCGCAAGCGCCTTAAACGCTTGCGCTACCTCACCGAGTTCGTGGCGCCCGCGCTGGATGCACACAGCGCCCGGTTTCTGGACAGCCTGCAGCCGGCGCTGTCAGCACTGGGCCGCCTCAACGACGAGCGCGTAGCCGCCGCGCTGTACCGCGAGAGCGCTGAGGCGGGCAAATCCAACGCCTGGTTTGGCGTAGGCTGGCTGGCGGGACGCCAGGCGCTGGCCGTGGCAGCCTGTGAACAGGCCCTGGCGCACGTGGCGGAAGCACCCCGCTTGCGCAAAGCTGGCAAGCGCTGACGCTGCCAGACGCTGCGCCTGCACACCTGCACACCTGCATGCAGTCCGCACAGAAAGAGGAAGGGCGTGGGGCCCCGCGCGGCACAATGGCCAGCATGATGGCCCCTCCTCCGTCCCGGCGCCAGCCGGCTTCCGCTCTCCACCACCCCTCTGCGCGCACCGCCCAACGCTTCACACCCGACAAAGACCAGATCGCGCTGCTGGAGCCCTTTGAACGCCTGGGCCTGGACCGCATTGCCCTCGTCTCCACCCCTGCCCAGGCCGACCAGGCTTGCGATGCGCTGGCCGGTGCGAGTGCCTGGGGTTTTGACACCGAATCCAAACCCACCTTTGTGCAGGGGCAGTCATCGGACGGTCCGCACATCGTGCAACTGGCCACGCTGGAACGGGCCTGGGTGTTCCAGTTGCACGACCCCGGCTGCCGCGCGCGCGTGGCCGAGCTGCTGGCCCTGCAGGGTGTGACCAAGGTGGGCTTTGGCCTGGGGGACGACACCAAGCGCATCCAGCACAAGCTGGGCGTGCAGCCGGCCGATGTGCTGGAGCTGAACACCGTGTTCCGAAAGCAGGGCTACCGCAAGGACATGGGCGTGAAGGGCGCAGTGGCGGTGCTGTTCAACAAGCGCTTCATCAAGTCCAAAAAAGCCGCCACCTCCAACTGGGCCAACCCGCAGCTCAGCGAGGCCCAACTGGTGTACGCCGCCAACGACGCCTGGGCCGCGCTGCGGGTGTTCAACGCCTTGGACCTGCCCGCCTGAGGGACTGGGCGGGCACGGCCGCTGCGGCACACCATCGCAGTAACGGCAGCACATTCACTATCAAAACAATAGCTACTCAGGCATATTCTTCCGACGCTACCAACCAAAAACACCTTAACAACACGCCCAGCAGGTCAAGTAGCCCGCCCTGCGGGCGGTACGCACACCGCGACCTCTACAGCCGGGCCGCCAGACGCGCCGCCTGGTCGATGGCGCGCTTGGCGTCCAGCTCGCCGGCCTCCAGCGCACCGCCAATCCGATGGGGCTTCAGGCCCTGGGCTTCCAGTGCCTGCGCCAGGCTGAAAAGCGGCACTTGCCCGGCACACAGCACGACGGTGTCGCACGGGATCCAGGTCGGGTCCTCTCGTTTTTCGCCGTAAGACACCAGCAGGCCCTCGTCGGCAATGCGCTCGTAGTTCACACCGCTCACCATTTGCACCTCTTTCATCTTGAGCGTGGTGCGGTGAATCCAGCCCGTGGTCTTGCCCAGACCCGCGCCGAGCTTGCCCTTCTTGCGCTGCAGCAGCGTCACCTGCCGTGCAGGGGGCGTCACGCGCGGGCCACTGGTGGCCAGGCCACCGCGCGCCTCGGCCGGATCGGTGATGCCCCATTCGGCCTTCCAGGCGGGCAGGTCGAGCGTGGTGGAGAGGTGATCGCCATGCGTGAGGAATTCGGCCACGTCAAAGCCAATGCCGCCCGCGCCGATGATGGCCACACGCTCGCCCACGGGCTTGCCGCGCTTCAGCACGTCGATGTAGCTCAGCACCTTGGGGTGGTCCTGGCCGGGGATCTTCGGGTCGCGAGGTTCCACGCCGGTCGCGACGATGACCTCGTCAAAGCCCACAAGGTCGGCGGCCTGCACGCGCTGGTTCAGGTGCAGTTGCACGCCCGTGTCGTCCACGCGTGTACCCAGGTAGCGCAGCATTTCGTGGAACTCTTCCTTGCCCGGAATCACCTTGGCCATGTTGAGCTGGCCGCCGATGGCGGGCGCGGCGTCAAACAGCTGCACCTCATGCCCCCGCTCGGCGGCCACCGTGGCAGCGGTGAGGCCCGCAGGCCCCGCGCCCACCACTGCGATGCGCTTACGCGACGACACGGGGCGGTACACCAGCTCGGTCTCATGGCAGGCACGCGGGTTGACGAGACAACTGCTGGTCTTGTTCTGGAACACATGGTCCAGGCAGGCCTGGTTGCAGGCGATGCAGGTGTTGATGCGGTCGGCCCGGCCCTGCGCAGCCTTCTTCACAAACGCGGCATCGGCCAGCAGGGGGCGCGCCATGGACACCATGTCGGCGCAGCCATCGGCCAGCACCTGCTCGGCCACCTCGGGCGTGTTGATGCGGTTGGACGTGACCAGCGGCGTGGTGATGCCTGCCGCCGCGAACTCGGCCTTCATCTTCTGCGTGACCCACGCAAACGCTGCGCGGGGCACACTGGTGGCAATAGTAGGCACCCGCGCCTCGTGCCAGCCAATGCCGGTGTTCACGATGTTGGCGCCGCCCGTGGCCACGGCCTTGCCCAGGGTGACGATCTCGTCCCAGGCGCTGCCGCCGGGCACCAGGTCGATCATCGACAGGCGGTAGATGATGATGAAGTCCGGCCCCACGGCCTCGCGCATGCGGGCCAGAATCTCCACCGGCAAGCGCATGCGGTGGCTGTAGTCGCCGCCCCATTCATCGCGCCGCAAGTTGGTGGCCTGCGACAGAAACTGATTGATGAAATAACCCTCGGAGCCCATCACCTCCACGCCGTCGTACCCGGCCTCGCGCGCCTTCATCGCGCAATTGACGAAGGCGCGGATCTGCCGCTCCACCCCCCGTGCGGACAGCGCGAACGGCGTGAACGGCGAAATCGGCGACTGCAGCCGCGAGGGCGCCACGGCCAGCGGGTGGTAGGCGTAGCGGCCCGTGTGCAGGATTTGCAGGGCGATCTTGCCGCCCGCTTCGTGCACGGCCTCGGTCACCACCCGGTGGCGCTTGGCCGCGCCAGACGTTGCCAGCGTGCCCGCAAACGGCTTGGCCCAGCCCGCGATGTTGGGTGCGAAGCCGCCCGTGACGATCAGGCCCACATCGCCCTCGGCCCGCTCGCGGAAGTACGCCGCCATGCGCGAGAGGTCGCGCCCATCCTCCAGCCCCGTGTGCATGGAGCCCATGAGCACGCGGTTTTTGAGGGTGGTGAACCCCAGGTCGAGGGGGGCGAGCAGGTGCGGGTACAAGGCGGCACCGGGCATGGAGGCAGCGGCTGCAGGGGCGGCAGCGGCGGCCATGGGAAGAGAGGAATGCATGGGAGGATCGTGGACTAGAAGTATTTTCTAGAACTTTATTCTAGAATTCAGTTCCATGGCAAGCCGCAATTCCCCGCCCCCCACTTCATCCCCTGCCGAAGCACCCACCGACCGCCGCCAGGACATCCTGAACGCCGCCCTCGCCTGTGCGGCCGAAGGCGGCGTGGATGCGGTCACCATCGACGGCGTGCGCGCGCGCTGCGGGGCCAGCGTGGGCAGCATTTATCACCACTTTGGCAACCGCGACGGCATCGTGGCGGCGCTTTTCTTCGAGATCTATCACGACCAGTCGCGCAGCGTGCAGGCGCAGCTGGATGCCGCCCAGGGCGTGGAGGCGGGCGTGCAGGCCCTGGTCACGGGCTATCTGGATTGGGTGGTGGCGCAGCCCGAGCGCGCGCGTTTTCTGTTCCAGGCGCGGGGCGCCGTGGCCGCTGGCCCGCGCACGCCGGACCTGGCCGAGGCCGCGCGGCACCGCAACCTCGCGCTGGTGGCTTGGTTTGAACCCCACCGCCGGTCCGGCGCGCTGCGCGACCTGCCGTGCGAGCTGATGCCGTCACTGGTGATGGGGCCGGTGCAGAGCTACTGCAGGGCCTGGCTGTCGGGCAACGCGGCCCAAGGGGGTTTGCCCTCGCCCACCACCTACCGCGCCGAGTTGGCCGAGGCTGCCTGGCGGTCCGTCAGGGCGTAGACCGAGCGATCGGATCAGCTCCGATCAGTAATGTGGCGGCAGTTCGTCGCGCAGATTGCGCGGGCCGTTCGAGCCGCCTTCGGGCGCCTGCTGGCGCAGCTGGATGACCTCGTGCGTCAACCGGTCGATCAGTTGCTGCTGCTGGTAGATGGTCATGTTCAGCTGGTCCAGCAGGTCTTCGGTAAAGCTGGCCTTGATCTCCAGGCTTTCAAGGCGCTGGAGGATGCTGGTGAGATCGTTGGCGTCGGACATGGAGCCGTCAGATCGCCTGGCCCAGGCGCGCGACGCCTTCGCGGATCTTGTCCACATCGGCCGTGGCAAACGACAGGCGGAAGGTGGCGTGGTCCGGGTTGGCGCAGAAGAATGGCGTGCCGGGCACAAAGGCCACGCCTTTTTCAATCGCACGCTTGGCCAGCACATTGCCGTCGGCCACCTTGCCGCCCGCGCCCGTGAGACGCGCCCACACAAACAGGCCGCCCTGGGGCTGCACAAATTCGATGGCGTCGCCCAGCTCCTTGCGCAGCGCATCGCCCATGGCCTGGGCGCGCTCGGCATACACCTTGCGCACATGGGCCAGCGTGCCGGGCATACGGCCAGCCTTGAGGTATTGCGCGGCCGTGGCCTGCGCAAAGGTGCTGGTGTGCGCATCGCTGAACTGCTTGCACATGGTGGCCTTGCCCAGCAGCTCGGTCGGGGCAATCATCCAGCCCACGCGCAGGCCGGGCGACAGCACCTTGCTCAAGCTGCCGCAGTGCACCAGCAGCTCGCGGCTGCCAGGCACGGTGGCCGACAGGTTGAGGAGGCTGGGCGGAGGCGCATCGCCGAAGTACAGGTCGCCGTAGGGGTCGTCCTCGACGATCAGGGTGTTGCGCTTCACGGCCATTGCCAGCACGGCCTTGCGGCGCTCCAGGCTCAGCATGGCGCCGCTGGGGTTGCCAAAGGTGGGGATCAGGTAAACGAATTTCGGCTTGTGCTCGGCAATGAGCTTTTCCAGCTCGTCGGTCTTCACGCCGTTGCCATCGATGGGCGCGCTGATGAGTTCGGCGCCGTACAGGCGGAAGCACTGGATGGTGGCCAGAAAGGTCGGGCCTTCCACGATCACCTTGTCGCCGGGGCTGATGAGCGTCTTGCCCAGCAGGTCCAGCGCCTGCTGGCTGCCGGTGGTCACGATGAGGTTGTCGGCCGCGACATCCTTGGCGCCCTTGCTGGTCATGAAGGCGGCCAATTGCTCGCGCAGCGGGTTGTAGCCTTCGGTGGCGCCGTACTGCAGCGCGGCGCCGGGTTCTTCGGTCAGGGCGGCGTTGCTGGCGGCGCGGATGCCTTCCACGTCGAACATTGCGCTGTCGGGGAATCCGCCTGCAAAGCTGATGATGCCGGGCTTGCCCAGCAGCTTGAAAAGCTCGCGGATGGCGGAGGTTTCTACGTTGTTCAGGCGGTCGGCAAATTGCATGGCGTGGACAGAAGTGGTTGGCAACAAACCGTGCATTGTCGCCAATTGCGACGCAGGATTCATGCGGTGTCCGCCCGAGAGGCCCTAAACTGGGTTTTCCCTCCACCGCCGTAGCCCTGCCGCCATGACCTTGACCATCCGCACCCTGCCCCGCATGCGCCTTGCCACCATGCGCCACACCGGCGCTTACGGCCACCCGGGCCTGACCGAGTTGTGGGAGCGTTTTGGCAGCTGGTGTGCAGCCAACCGCCTGAATCATCCGCGCCCCAAGTTCTACGGCTTCAGCCACGACGACCCGGCCTGCACGCCACCCGAGCAGTGCCGCTATGACGCAGCGGTGCAGATTGGCGTGGGCCTGCGCACGGGGCCCGATGTGCAGGTGATGGACTACGAAGGCGGCGACTATGCGTGCATGCACTTTGTGGGCACAGGGCCCGAGATCGGCGCCGCCTGGGCGCAGATGGGCGCGCCGGGCCAGATTCCCGAAGGCTGGGAATGGGCGCCCCGCGCCGCGCTGGAGATCTATGACGAAGACTTTGCAGTGGACCCGGCCACGGGGCGCTTTCCGTGCTGGCTGTGTATTCCGGTCCAGCGGGCGCGCTGAAACCTGTGGAGGGGCGCAGACAGGCCGGGTGGCCAGTGTCAGCGCCCTGCTTCAATCCACCCGGATATCCGCCCGTGCCGCCACGGCACGCATCAGCGGCAGCTCGCGTTCAATGCGCGCGCGCAGCGCGTCGCCATTGCCGCCCAAGGGCGTGAGGCCGATGTCCACCATCTTCTTCTTGAACTCCGCCGAGGCCAGGGTCTCGGCAAGGGCCTTTTCCAGCTTCTTCTGCACGGGGGCGGGCAGGCCCGCCGGGCCTACGAAGGCAAACCACGATCCCATGTCAAAGCCGGGGTAGCCGCTTTCGGCCACGGTGGGCACATTGGGCAGCAGGGCCAGGCGCTGCGGGCTGAGCGCGGCAATGGCCTTGATCTTGCCGGACTTGATGAGCGGGGTGGACGCCACCACGGTGTCCACCGCCAGTTGCACCTGCCCGCCCATCAGCGCCGTGAGGCTGGGCGAGCTGCCGTTGAAAGGCACATGCATCATCGGAAAGCCTGCCGTGGTCTTGAGCATCTCGGCGCCAAAGTGCACCGACGAGCCCGTGCCGTAGGAGCCATACGAAAACTTGTCCGGCGCCGCCTTGGCCTGGGCCACGATGTCCTTGAGCGACTGGCCCGGGGTGTCGTTGTGGGCCACCAGCAGCAACCCCATGTCGGCCACCAGGGCCAGGGGCGTGAAGCTCTTGAGGGGGTCGTACGGCAGGTTCGTGCGAATGGCCGGGTTCATCGTGAGCGTGGTGTTGGACCCGAGCAGCAGCGTGTAGCCGTCAGCAGGCGCCTTGGCCACCACGGATGCTGCCACCACCGTGCCCGCGCCGGGTCGGTTCTCGACCACCATAGGCTGCCCCAGACGCTCCCCCAGCGCGGTGGCCAGCAGCCGCCCCAGGATGTCGGTCGCGCCACCCGCTGCAAAAGGCACGACCAGCTTGATGGGCCGGTCAGGGTAAGTCTGTGCCTGCGCCAGGCCGGGCGCGCCCAGTACCAGGGCACTGAGCAGAAGACTCGATACGAAGCGGGAACGCAGCATGGTGAAGCTCTCCAGAAAGCACATTGACAAAAGCGAGGGGGGTAACGGTGTGGTAAGGAATGGCGAACGGCCAGGCCCCCATCAATCCAGCAAGGGACTTCGCTGGCGCGCATACCCGCTGGCCTGGTCGTAGGCGTGGCCGATCTGCAGCACGGCGGCGTCAGACTGCGCCGGGCCGATGATCTGCAGACCCGCAGGCAGGCCGCTGGGGCCGAAGCCTGCGGGGGCTGCCAGCGCGGGCAGCCCAGCCATGGTGGCGGGCACCACGGCCTCCATCCAGCGGTGGTAGGTGTCCATGGTCCGGCCGCCGACTTCGTGGGGCCAGTCCATAGCGGCATCGAACGGGAAGACCTGTGCGGCGGGCAGCACCAGAAAATCGAACTGCTCGAACAGGCCGCGCAGCAACTGGTACCACGCGCTGCGCACACGGGCTGCGTCGTACACCTGCAAGGCAGTCAGGCGCATGCCGCGCTCGATCTCCCACACCGCCTCGGGTTTGAGCAGCGCATGCGTGGCCGGGTTGCGATACAAGGCCGCATTGGCCCCTGCCACGCTGAAGCTGCGCAGGTCGATCCATGCGTTCCACAGCTGCTTCAGGTCGAACGCGGGCACGACGGACTCCACCGTGCAGCCTGCGGAGCGGAAGTGTTCCAGCGCCTTTTCGCAGGTGGCCAGCACACCGGGCTCGGTGGACAGGTGGCCGCCCAGGTCGCCCAGCCAGCCGATGCGGGCACCGCGCCAGTCGCGCTCCAGCGGCTGGCCCAGCAGGGCAACATCCTCGTGGCGGCGCGTGAGCGGCAGGCGCGCATCAAAACCCGCCTGCACCGACAGCAGCAGCGCCAGGTCCGGAATGTTGCGGGCCATGGGCCCGGCCACGCTGAACTGCTGGAAGAACACTTCTTCTGTCGGCCCATGCGGCACCAAGCCGAACGAGGTGCGCAGCCCATACACATTGTTGAAGGCCGCTGGCGTGCGCAGCGATCCCATCATGTCCGAGCCATCAGCCACGGGCAGCATGTGCAATGCCACCGCCACCGCCGCCCCACCGCTGCTGCCGCCCGCCGATACGGCCGGGTTGTGGGCGTTGCGCGTGGTGCCGTACACCGGGTTGTAGGTGTGGCCGCCCAGGCCAAACTCCGGCGAATTGCTGCGGCCAATGAAGAGCGCACCGCCCGCGCGCATGCGCTCGAACACCACCGCATCCGTGGCCGAGACCTGCCCGGCAAAGATGGGCGAGCCCCGCGTAGTGACCATGCCCGCAGCGGGCATGATGTCCTTGGGCGCCTGCGGAAACCCATGCAGCGGGCCCCGACTCTCGCCGCGCGCCAGTTGCGCATCGCGCTCCGCCGCCTGCGCGCGCAGGGCGTTGCGGTCCACCATCGCCACCAGAGCGTTCACCACGGGGTTGAGCCGGTCCACCTGGGCCAGGTAGGCGTCCAGCACCTCGGTGCAGGAGACCTCGCGCGCGTGGATGGCGCGCGACAGGCCGGTGGCCGTGTGGTCCACGATGCGGCTGGGGGTGTCGCCCGGGGGAAGGCTGTTTGCAGAAGACATGGGTGCTGGGGCCGTTGAATGTGTCATTGGCGAGTCAGCATACGCAGCCCGCTGCGTTTCGACAATCGACGATTTCTGGGGTTATCTTTGCGTTTTATGCAATCCACACCCCGAAAGGCCCCCATGCTTTCCAGCCGCTTGCAGGACACCGCGCTGCGCTACTTTCTGGAGGTGGTGCGCAGCGGCTCCGTCAGCGAGGCCGCCACGCGCCTGAATGTATCGCCCTCGGCCGTGAGTCGCCAGGTGGCCGCCCTCGAAGACCTGCTGGGCGTGCCGCTGTTTGACCGGCGCCCGCGCGGCATGGCGCCCAGCGCTGCGGGCGAGTTGCTGGCCGCCCATGCACGGCGCGGCGCGCTGGAGGCCGACCGCGTGGTCTCCGACATCCAGGCGCTGCAGGGCCTGCGCACGGGGCTGGTGCGCATTTGCAGCTCGGCGGGTTTTGCCATCGAGTTTTTGCCACGTGTGATGGCGCAGTTCCGCCTGCAGTACCCCGGCATTCAGTTCCACCTGCGCGTGGCCAGCCCGGCAGCAGTGACCGTGGCAGTACTCAACGGCGACGCGGACATTGGCCTGACCTACAGCCGCTCGGCCGAGCGGGACATCGTGGTGCAGCACCGCCAGGCCGCGCCCGTCATTGCCATCATGCGGCCCGACCACGCGCTGGCACGCGCCCACTCCGTCACGCTGGCGCAGATGCACGCCTACCCCATCGCCCTGCCCGAGCGCGACAACACCGTGCGCCAGCTGTTCGACATTGGCTGCAGCCAGCGCGGCTTGGTCTTCGAGCCCGCGCTGGTGTGCAACCACTTCGAGACGCTGATGCACTTTGTGCTGCATGGCGGCGGCCTGTCCATCTCGGGCGAGGTGACGGTGCGCGACCGGGTGCAGCGCGGCGAGCTGCACGCGGCGCAGATCCGCGAGCCCGGCATGAACGCCCGCGCCGCCGAGCTGCAAACCCTGAGCGGCCGCACCCTGCCCGCTGCGGTGCGGATGTTCCTGGAATTTTTGCAGACACAGCTGCGGGACAATGCGGCACCGGCCACACCCACCAAAAGAAGCCAGCCCCCTGCCCCACCCCGCCAACGATGATGATGAAAACCGCCCAGATCGAGCCCTTCTTCGCCACCCTCAAGGCGGCCAACCCCCTGCCCAACACGGAGCTGGAATACACCACGCCGTTCGAACTACTCGCCGCCGTGCTGCTGTCGGCCCAGGCCACCGACGTGGGCGTGAACAAGGCCACGCGCAAGCTGTTCCCAGTCGCAGGCACGCCGCAGGCCATCCTGGACCTGGGTCTGGAGGGGCTGGAGGGCTACATCAAGACCATCGGCCTGTACCGCACCAAGGCCAAGAACCTGATGGAGACCTGCCGCATCCTGGTGGAGCAGCACGGCAGCGTGGTGCCCCGCACGCGCGAAGCGCTGGAGGCCCTGCCCGGCGTGGGCCGCAAGACGGCCAATGTGGTGCTGAACGTGGCCTTTGGCCAGCCCACGATGGCGGTGGACACGCACATATTCCGCGTGAGCAACCGCACAGGCCTGGCACCGGGCAAGAACCCGCTGGCCGTGGAGCTGCAGCTGATGAAGCGCGTGCCCGCCGCCTATGCGGTGGACTCGCACCACTGGCTGATCCTGCTGGGCCGCTATGTGTGCCAGGCGCGCAAGCCGCGCTGCTGGGAATGCGTGGTGAGCGAGTATTGCGACTACCGGCCAAAGACGCTGGCGCCCTGAACGCGCAGAGCGTGCAGAACGCACTGCGCTTCAAAATTCATAGCAGCTGACGCATATTGTTCTAACGCATCCGGCAAAAAACACTCGAAAACTGCGCTCTGGCAGAGACTCCGAGCCCTTGCGCAACCGCCAGCCCGCAAGGCCGGGTCAGGCCGCGCAGGGGGTGCCCAGCGCCGCCATCTCTTGCGACACCCCCACCCACGCCACATCAAACCCTGCCACCTTGCGCTCCGGCGGCACGGGGTGCGCGCGCAGCGCCCAGGTGGCACCGGCCACCACGCTGTCGATCACGGGCACCGACACTTGCGGCTGCACAGCGGCAGCCATGCCTGCCAGCCCCGCCCCGCCCAAAATCACCGCTTGCACTCCCATCTGCCGCACCACGTCTCTGCAGGCCTGGGCCAGCAGCGAGCGGGCCGCTTCGGGGTCAGCCGCCAGTTGCGCGCCGGTGGGGGCCACGGTGTGAATGCCTGCCAGTGCGTGCGCGTGGCCCAGTGCCTGGGCCAGGCGCTGCAGCATGGGGCCCCAGCGCTCGCCGCCGGTGACGATGGCAAAGCGGCCGTGGCGCGCGGCCTCGATGAATGACGCTTCGGCCAGGCCGGTGACGGGCACGGGGCTGCTCTCGCGCAGCGCCATCAGGCCAGGGTCGCCAAAGCAGCCGATCAGCACCGCGTCGGGCGGGGTCTGGGGTTGTGCGATCTCATGCGCCCACACATCGAGCGCGGCGTGGGCTGCCACGGCGTAGCTCGCCTCACATGCGATGTATGGTGCGCCAAAGTGGGCCGTGGCCGTGCGCACCGCCACATGCGAGCCCGCAGCCCCCTGCACATGCCGCTGCAGCAAGGCACTGACATGGGCCGACATGTTGGGGTTGATGACGAGCAGCTGGCGCATGGAGGAAGGCTTTGGAAAGCGAGTCAGGCCCCGCCGAGCAACTGTGCCAAATCAGGGGCCTCCGCCGCAGGTGGCGTGAACTCCAGCTGCGATTCGATGCGCGCCAGGTGGGCCAGCATCAGCCGGGGCGCTTCGCGCGCATCGCGCAGGCGAATCGCGTCGATCAGCGCCCGGTGCTCGCGGCAGCCGCAGGCCGTGGCCTCTTCGCGGGTTTGGGCATGGCTGGGGCTGTAGGTCATCAGGATGAGCGAGGTGCGCGAGACCAGCTCGCGCAGAATGCGCCCCAGCGTCTGGTGCCCGGCCGCCTGCGCAATGTGCAGGTGAAAGTCGCCCGACAGACGGATGGCACGGCGCATGTCGCCGCTGGCGCGGGCGGCCTCTTCGTCGTCGATGCAGGTGCGCAGGGCAGCGATGTCGCCATCGGTGGCGTTGGCGATGAAAAGCTCCACCAGGCGCGGCTCCAGCAAGCGGCGGGCCTCGAACACCTCCAGAGCCTCCTGTGGTGTGGGCTGGGCGATGGATGCGCCTCGGTTGGGCGTGAGCGTGACCACCTGCTCATTGGCCAGCCGCACCAGCACGGGGCGCACGCGGGTGCGCGAGACACCGAAGGCAGCCGCCAGCTTGTCCTCCACCAGCTTGGTGCCGGGCGGCAGCCGGTGGTCGAGGATGGCCGAGACCATGCGCTCGTACATGTCGTTGTCGCTGAGCTGGCCGGTCGTGTCGGGCTGCACGGGCGCTTCGGTGACCGCAGCGCGCGCGCGCCGGGGCTTGGGGAGGGTGGTCGTCATAAGGGTGCCGTTTTTAACCCGAACGGCCCTTGCGCCTGCGGCCCAAAGCCCACACCAACGCCAGCGTGATGCCCATCACGGCAAACGACACCACGGTGGTGAGCGTGCCCAGCGCATAGATGGACGGCGTGGTCACCGTGCTGGTCAGCCCCTGCAGCTCCAGCGGCAGCGTGTTCACATCGCCAATGGCCTGCGAGGTGCGGGCAATCTCGTCCCAGCTCAGCGTGAAGCCGAACATGCCGATGCCCACCACCGACGGCGCAATCAGCGGCAGCACCACATGCGCAAAGCCCTGCCAGGGCGTGGCGCCCAGGTCGCGTGCAGCCTCTTCGTACGCAGGGTTGAAGCGGTTGAACACCGCAAACATGATGAGCAGGCCGAACGGCAGCGTCCATGTGAGGTGCGCGCCCAGGGCCGAGGTGAACAGGCCCAGCGATGTGCCATAGCCCTCCAGCGCGCTTTCCATGCCCAGCCATTCGAGCAGCGCCTTGATGCCGTTGTCGATAAGCCGAAACTCCAGCCCGATGCCCAGCGACACGATGATGGACGGCATGATGAGGCTGGCCACGACGATGAAGAACAGCGTGTTGCCTCCCGCCAGCCGCTTGCGAAACGCCAACCCGGCCAGCACCGACAGCACCACCGTGCACAGCATCACCGCCACGCCCAGGCCGAGGGACCGCCACAGCGCCGCGCCAATGTCCACCACGCCCAGCCCTTCGGCCAGCTTGGCGAACCAGTGCAGCGACACGCCGCGCATCGGAAATGTCAGTCCGCCTTCGGGGCCCTGGAAGCTGAGGATGAAGATGACGAACATGGGCCCGTACATGAACAGCACGAACAGCGCAAAGGCTATGGCCAGGGGCCAGAAGCTGGCGGGGCGGGTTTCACGCACTTTCATCTCACAGCTCCTTGCGAATATCGACGAGGCGCGTGAGGCCCCAGATGATCATCAGCACCACGGCCAGCAAGATCACGGCATTGGCCGCCGCCAGCGGGAACTGCAGGTACGACGTCTGCACCTGGATGATCTTGCCGATGGAGGCGATCTGCTGCCCGCCCATCACGCCGATGGTCACGAAGTCACCCATGACGATGGTGATCACAAAGATCGAGCCGATGATGATGCCGGTGCGCGACAGCGGCACGATCACGTTCCACAGCGTCTGCCAGCCACTCGCGCCACTGTCGCTGGCGGCTTCGATCAGGCTGCGGTCAATGCGCATCATGCTGTTGAAGATGGGCACGATCATGAACATGGTGTACAGGTGCACAAAGGCCAGCACCACCGAAAAGTCGGAGAACAGCAGCCATTCAATCGGCGTCTCGATGAGGTTCATGCCCATCAAGGTTTGGTTCACCAGCCCATTGCGCCCCAAGAGCGGCACCCACGAGATCATGCGGATCACGTTCGATGTCCAGAACGGAATGGTGCACAGCACGAACAGCAGCGTCTGCATGCCCGATGAGCGCACATGGAAAGCCAAAAAGTAAGCCACGGTGAAGCCAATCACCAGCGTGATCAGCCACACCAGAAAACTGAACTTGAGCGTGGAGTAATACGTCTTGAGCGTGACACACAGGCCCTCCGACGCATCGCCACAGCCCGCGAAGATCGACACGTAGTTCTTGAACGTGAACCCGGGCAACAGCTCGTATTCATTGAAGTCCCAGAAGCTGACCATCACGATCAGCGCCAGTGGAATGAGGAAGAACAGCGCGAACACCAGCGTGAACGGCGCTGCCTGCCACCAAGCGGCTATGGTGCGGCCAGGAACGGCAGCAGCGGGTAAGGACGGTGTGGTGGTCGTGCTCATGGTGTATGCAAATCCAATATCTAGCGGGCTGTGCCTCGCAGCCAGCTGTTGAAACCGTCGCGGCCCAATGCCAGTGCTCCCGCGCAAGGGCCGCCCCGCCGCGCTGGGAGCGTCCCCCTCCCGACCCGCGCAGCGGGTCGAGAGAGGGGTGAAGGCGCGCAGCGCCTCAGGGGGTGCACTCCTTACGCCGCGACGAATTCATTCCACTTCTGCACCATGTAGTTGTTCTCGTCCATCAGCGCATTCCAGCAAGCAATACCGCCCATGCGCGACTCGTAGCTGCCGCCGTCGCGCACAGCACCGGCCTTTGCCAGCACGTCGCCGTTCGGGCTCTTAATGTCTTGCGTGGCGGGCTTGCCTTCCATCCAGTAGGCCCATTCGTAGGCTTCCATCTTGGACTTGGCGGTCTCCAGCACGGCGCTGTAGTAGCCCTGGCGGTTCAGGTAGGCACCGGCCCAGCCGTCCAGGAACCAGTTGATGAACTCATACGCGCCATCGAGCTTGCGGCCGCTCAGCGTGGTGGGCAGGCCAAAGCCCGCAGCCCAGGCACGGTAGCCTTCCTTCAAGGGCTGGAAATTACAGGCAATGCCCTTGGTGCGCACAGCCGTCACGGCCGGGCTCCACATCGACTGGATCACGACCTCGCCCGAGGCCATCAGATTCACCGACTCGTTGAAGTCCTTCCACAGCGCACGGAACTGGCCCTGCTTCTTGGCCTCGATCAGGGTCTTGATCGTGAGATCAATTTCCTTCTTGGTCATGTTGCCCTTGTCGGGGTACTTGTAGATGCCCATGGCCTCCACCACCATCGCGGCGTCCATGATGCCGATGGAGGGGATGTTCAGGATGGCGGTCTTGCCCTTGAACTCGGGGTTGAGCAGCTCGGCCCAGGAGTTGATGGGGCGCTTGATCAAATCGGGGCGGATGCCAAGCGTGTCGGCGTTGTACGTCGTCGGAATCAGCGACATGAACTGCGTGGGCGCGGTGGCGAATTTCTTGGATTTCTCGCCTTCCAGGTAGATCACCTTCTTGGGTGCCGTACCCTGGTCGCCCACGGCCTTGCCCGCCACCATGCCGGTGGTGAACAGCGTGGTGATCTTGTCGGCGTTCTTGATGCGCTTGGTGTCAATGCCCTTCAGGTTGCCGGTGGGCACGATCTTCTTGAGCGAGAAGTATTCGGTGTCGATGAGGTCAAAGCTGTTGGGCGCCGTGACGGCGCGCTTGGTCACGTCGTCGGTGGTCACAGCCACGTACTGGATCTCGATGCCGGTGTCGGCCTTGAATTTCTCGGCAATCGCCTTGTCCTGGTTCACGGCCGTTCCCAGGTAGCGCAGCACGATTTTTTCCTGCGCATGCACGGCCGGAAACATGCCAGCGGCCAGGATGCCCGCTGTGCCCTTGAGCAGCGAGCGGCGCGCCACACCAGTGGCTTCGGGGACAACAGCAGGGGAATCAGCACGGAAAGCATCGGACATGGGAAAACTCCTTGGGTTGCGGAAGGGGACGGGTGAAAAAGGGGTTGCGTGGCGACACGGTCAGGCGGCTTGCGCCATGGCAGAAGCAGGCACGGACAACGGGTGCGCCTGGTCGGGCGTCCAGTGCAGTTGCACGCCCTGCCCCACTTGATAAGGGTGCGCGGCAAAGGCGGCTTCTGACACCATGACCGCATAGGCCGCCGTGGCGTTGGCCGACAGAACTGCGCCCTGCTTTTGCAAGCCCAGCAGCGCGTAGGTGCCCTGGTACTCCACGTCGGTCACCACGGCCAACATGCGCTGGGCGCCCCAGGGCAGCTCGGCCTGGGCGGGGGCGATCTGCAGGTGATCGGTGCGAACGCCCACCTTGCCACCCTCGGTCTCGATCACGTTGTGGCCGCCCATGAAGCGCGCCACAAACTCGCTGGCGGGCCGGTTGTAAACCTCGTGCGGGCTGCCCACCTGCTCGATCACGCCGTGGTTCATCACCACCATGGTGTCGGCCAGGGCCATGGCTTCTTCCTGGCTGTGGGTGACATGGATGAAGGTCAGGCCTAGCTCCTTCTGCCAGCGGCGCAGCTCGGCGCGCATCTGGATGCGCAGGAAGGGGTCGAGCGCGGACAGTGGCTCGTCGAGCAGCAGCACGCGCGGCTGGGTGATGAGGGCCCGTGCCAGCGCCACGCGCTGCTGCTGGCCGCCCGAGAGTTCAGCGGGTTTGCGCTCGGCCAGATGGCCCAGGGCCACGCGCTCCAGCAGGTCGCGCGCCTGGGCCTGGCGCTCGGCCTTGCCCACGCCTTTCATCTTCAGGCTGAAGGCCACGTTGTCGAGTGCCGAGAGGTGCGGGAACAGCGCAAAGCTCTGGAACATCATGGCCGTGCCGCGCGCGGCAGCGGGCAGATCAGTGATGTTGCGGTTCTCCAGCAGGATGTCGCCGCTGGTCACCGACTCGTGCCCCGCAATCATGCGCAAGGTGGTGCTCTTGCCGCAGCCCGAGGGCCCCAGCAAACAGCAGTAGCTGCCGCTGGCAATGCGCAGGTTGATCGCATCCACGGCGGGCTTGCCGCTGGCATAGCGCTTGGTGAGCGCGATGATTTCAATGGCGGCGGGGGTGGGCGCAGGGAGGGTGCTTTGCATGGGTATGCCCTACGCAAAGCCCATGCCAACTTTGTACACAATGTTTTATATGCTTTGCATACAAAATGCACCAACAAGGCGCACCTTGCCGCCCCATACCGGCCCACACCCGTCCTGCCCCCAACCCTACCCCGGGCAAACCATGCACCGAAACAGCGCTGTGCCCGCCAGGTGCGTGGCTATACTGGCTTCGCATCTGAAACAATTTATTACGTCAGCGCGTCCTTCCTCCTTCTCCTGCCTGCCGCATGACGAACCTCGACCCGCGCTCCATGATCGCCCTGGCGGGCTTCATGTCTGCCGTCATGGCCATGGTGCTGCTGTTCATGCGGCGGCACTACCCGCCCAGCATTCGCGGTGTGGGGGGCTGGGCTGCGGCGCCACTGCTGTGGCTGTTGTCCACCGTGCTGTTTGGCGCGCGCGGCGCCATCCCTGACTGGCTGGGCCTGGTGCTGGCCAATCAGCTGCTGGTGCTGGGCTCGGTCACCTACTACATGGGCACGCGACAGTTCATGGGCCAGCCCGCCACCTGGCGCACCTGGAACTGGGTGATGGCGGGCACCACGGTCGTGTTTGCCTGGCTGACCTACGGGTGGCCCAACTATGCGGTGCGGGTGGGGTTTTTCACCGTGGTGATGGGGGCGTTGTATGCCGCGCAGCTGCGCTTCATGCTGCACCACGGTGGGCGCAACTTCCCCGTGCGGCTGGTGGAGGTGATGCTGGGCCTGCACATGCTGGTATTGGGGATGCGGCTGGGGTCTATCCTGGCCGGGCATGCGGGCAATGACCTGATGGAGCCATCGCTGTTCCAGACCCTGTACATCGGAGCCTATGCACTCACCGTGCTCATGCTGTCCATTGGCGCGGTGCTGATGGCCACCGACCGCCTGCGCACCGAGCTGGAACACCTTGCCACCTATGACTCGCTGACCCAGGCCCTCAACCGCCGAGCCTTGCTGCAGCGCTGCGAGGACGAGCTGGAGCGCGCGCAGCGCTACGGCAACGGGCCGTCCATCATGATGGTGGACCTGGACAACTTCAAAGCAGTCAACGACACACGCGGCCACCAGCATGGCGATGCCGTGCTGGTGCACTTTGCCGAGCGCACCCGCCAAGTGCTGCGCCGCGCCGACCGCCTGGGCCGCTATGGGGGAGAGGAATTCCTGGTGCTGCTGCCGGGAGCCGACGCCCAGGCCGCCCTGGGCGTGGCCCAGCGCATCCACGCCACGCTGGCCACGGGCCACCCGCTGGACTGCGAGGTGAGCATCGGGCTGACCAGCTGGACCGGGCCACAAGAAACCCTGGACGCCATGCTCTCCCGCGCCGACGCCGCCCTCTACCGCGCCAAGGAAGAAGGCCGCAACCGCACCGTGGTGGGCTGAAACCTCTTCCAGTACGGCGACTCAGGCCGTCTGCGTGGCCACACCGGCCGATTCAAAACTCGCCATCTCGCGCAGCACGGCACAGGCCGATTGCAGCAACGGCCAGGCCAGCGCCGCGCCCGACCCTTCGCCCAGGCGCAAGCCCAGATCCAGCAGAGGCTCGGCCTGCATCTGTTCCAGCATCAGGCTGTGGCCCCGTTCGCCCGAGCGGTGGGCAAACACACAGCGCTGCAGCACCTGCGGCGCGATGCGGCTGGCCACCAGCACGGCCGCGCTGGTGATGAAGCCGTCCACCACAATCACGCGCCGCTCGGCTGCTGCCTGCAGCACTGCGCCCACCAACGTGGCCACCTCGTAGCCGCCCAAGGCGGCCAGAGCATCCAGCGGACTGGTGGCACTGGCATTGGCGTCCAGCGCCTGCTGCAGCACAGCGCGCTTGCGTTCGATGCCCGCAGCATCCAGCCCGGTGCCCGCCCCCGTCACCTCGGCCAACGGCAACCCCGCCAGGCGCGCCAGCAGCAGCGATGCCACCGAGGTGTTGGCAATGCCCATCTCGCCCAGCAGCAAGGCGTTACCCGGCAGCCCACGCACCACCTCCATCCCGTTGGCCAGCGCCTGGGCACATTGCTCGGCGCTCATGGCCGGGCCGACGGAGGCATCCTGCGTGCCGGCTGCCACATTGCGCAGCAACAAGCGCGGCTGGCCGGGCGCTGCATCGCGCGCAGCAATGGGCTTGGCCACACCGCAGTCCACTACCGTGAGGCCCAGGCCGTGCTGGCGTGCCAGTACGCTCACGGCCGCGCCACCCGCCAAAAAGTTCTCCACCATCTGCCAGGTCACATCGCTGGGGAACGCCGAGACACCCCGCGCGGCCAGGCCATGGTCGCCCGCGCACACCAGCATCTGGGGGGCATGCAGCACGGGGGATTCGGTGCCCAGGATCACGCCCAGGCGCATCGCCAGGCGCTCCAACAGGCCCAGCGAGCCCACGGGCTTGGTCTTGTGGTCAATGACGTGCTGCAGGCGGTTGGCCAACGCGGCATCATGCAGGTCAGCAACGGATGGAATTGCGAAAGGTGAGGTCATGGTGATGGAAAACACAAAGAACGCCGTGCACAAAGCGGCACAGCAAGGTTTTGAAAAAGAAGCGCAGGCCTACGCGCGCGGCAGGCCGGACTACCCGGCGGCGCTGTCGGCCTGGCTGGCACAGGCCTTGGGCCTGGGCCCCGGCCGCGAGGTGGCCGATGTGGGCGCGGGCACCGGCAAGTTCACCGCCCTGCTCGCCACCACCGGGGCCACGGTGATGGGCGTGGAGCCCGTGGACGCCATGCGCGCCAAGATCGACGCACTGCAACTGCCCACGGTGCGCGCCGTGGCGGGCACGGCGCAGGCCATTCCGCTGCCATCCGGCACGCTGGATGCCGTGGTCTGTGCGCAGGCCTTCCACTGGTTTGCCACCCGCGATGCCCTGGACGAATTCCACCGCGTGCTGCGCCCGGGCGGCAAGCTCGGCCTGGTGTGGAACGTACGCGATGAATCGGTGGACTGGGTGGCAGAGCTCACCACCATCATCACGCCTTACGAGGGCGATGCCCCGCGCTTCTACAAGGGCGACTGGCGCAAGCCCTTTCCGCACCCCGGCTTCAGCCCATTGGTCGAGACCCGGCTGACCCATGAGCATGTGGGGCCACCCCAGCAGGTCATCGTGGACCGCTTCATGTCGATCAGCTTCATTGCAGCCCTGCCCGATGCCGAACGCACCGCAGTGCGCGCGCAGATCGAGGCCTTGATAGAGCGGCACCCCGCGCTGCGCGGGCAAGACACCGTGCGCTTCCCGTACACCACCCTCGCCTGCCATTGCGAACGACTGTGAGGCGTTGAGACGCACGGTGGCAGGCTCCCTACCGCGCCACCAGCGCATCCAGCACGCCCGGTGTGAAGCTGCTACCCAGAAAACCCGCCAGGCCGTCAAACACGCTGTCCAGCGTGGGCACCCGGGCACCAAACAGCGCGTGCAGCACCGCAGCGTCCTCGAACAGGCCGTGCAGGTACACCCCCAGCACATTGCCCGCCGGGTTCTGCCAGGCAATGCCAGGGATGACCTCGCGCGCCACATCGCCCTTGGCAGCCATGGCCGGGTGCTGGGCCGTCTGGCCGTGGTGGATTTCGTAGCCGGTGGCGGGTACGCCGGCCAACGCGGCCCAGGCGCCCTGCGCTGCCCCAAACTGCGTCTGCGTGCGTTGCACGGTCTTGGCAACCTCGAAGGTGGTGACCAGCGGCAGCAGGCCCAGGCCCGGTGCGTTGCCGTCGATGCCAGCGGTGTCGATCAATGCCTCGCCCAGCATCTGCAGGCCGCCACACACACCCAGCACGGTGCCGCCCTGCCCCGCGTGCTGGGCAATGGCCTGGTCCAGCCCTTGCGCGCGCAGCCAGGCCAGGTCGGCAGCGGTGGACTTGGAGCCAGGCAGCACCACCCAGTCGGTGGTCTTAAGGCCCGCCAAATCGGCCGGGCTGCGCGCCCACAGCAGGCGCACGCCGGGCACGTTCTTGAGCGGCTGGAACTCGTCCAGGTTGCTGATGCGCGGGTAGGCCACCACGGCCACGGTGGTGTGCACGGCGCCTGCGGACAAGGTGCGGTCGTCAAACACGCCGTCTTCTTCGGGCAGGCCGTGGCGCCATTGCATCGGGATGGTGGCCACGGTGGGCACACCCGTGAGGTCTTGCAGCATTTGCGGGGCCGGGGCCAGCAGGCTGGCGTCACCGCGAAACTTGTTGAGCACAAAGCCCCGGATCAGCGCGCGCTCGTCCTCGGGCAGCAGCGCCCAGGTGCCGTACAGGTGGGCAAACGCACCGCCCCGGTCGATGTCCGTCACCAGCAGGCAGCGTGCATCGGCATGGCGGGCCACACGCATGTTGACGATGTCGCTGGCGTGCAGGTTGATTTCAGCGGGCGAGCCTGCGCCCTCGATCACGACCACGTCGTTTTCGGCACGCAGTGCATCGAGCGCTGCAGCGATCTGCGGCCACACCTTTTCGCTGCGGCCGCGCCAGGGCATGGCCGTGAGCTCGGCGCTCACATGCCCCATCAGCACGACCTGGCTGTGCGTGTCGGCCTCGGGCTTGAGCAGCAGCGGGTTCATGCGCACTTCGGGCTCGGCGCGGGCCGCGAGGGCCTGGAAATACTGGGCACTGCCGATTTCGCCCATCACACCCGCAGGGCCCGGCACCACACGGGCGTTGTTGCTCATGTTCTGCGTCTTGAAGGGCGCGACCTTGAGGCCCAGGTTGCTGTAGTAGCGGCACAGTGCGGTGGTGAGCCAGCTTTTGCCGGCACCGCTGGTGGTGCCCAGCACCATCACGCAGCGGGCCCGTTGGGAAGAGGTGGTGGAAGTCACGGCAGTGGGCGGACCATGCGGTCCATGATGTGTTCGAGGGCTGCCGCCGCATCGGTGCAGCGGCCAGTGTGCACGGGCGAGGTCTGGATGATGGCGCTGCGCTTGGCCGTGAGCCAGTGAAAGCGCTGGCGGTACGGCAGGCGGGCAATGGGGCCACAGCCTTCGTCGCCCGCACAGATGGCCACGATGGCGGCCAGGTGGCGGCGCACGGTGTCGATGTCGGCATGCGGGTCCATGGCCCGCAGGCGCGCTTCGTCGAGCGCGATAGCGGCCTGCAGAAAGCCGGTGCGCTGGCACGACAGGATCACGCCTGCGTTGATGAACTCCTCGCGCTCCACGCGCGGCACCACGCGCACGATGGCGTAGTCATACACCTCAGGCGCGTGCATCGACAGCCTCCTTCAACGCATTCACCCAGGTGGCGCGCCCGGCCAGGCGGGCGCAGAAATAGTCCACATAGGCCTGGCGGTGGGTCGCGGCGGCGGTCAGCAGACCTTCTTCGTGATCGGCGCCGGCCAGCAACAAGAACTCGTCGGGCACCTCGACCAGGATGCCAGCCACCACCTCGGGCGTCAGACGGGCTGCCAGCTCGGCATCCACCTGCGCGAGCTGCGTGGCCCGGGCCAGCAGCACATGGTCGACAATCGGCGCAAAGGGCTTGGCAGGCAGCGCCACCGTGCCGTTCCACGCATGGTGAAAAGTCAGCGCCGCGCCGTGGTCAATGAGCCAGGGCTGGCGGTGCCACATGAGCAGATTGGTGTTGCGCGCGGTGCGGTCCACATTGCCCACCAGGGCGTCAAACCACACCAGGCGCGACGCGAAATCATCCGACACCATATCCACCGCCGGGTCGAAGTTGAGCGCGCCCGACAGGTAATCCAGCCCCACGTTCAGTCCACCGCTGGCGCGCACCAGGTCCTGGATCTCGGGGTCGGGCTCGGTCTGTGCCAGTGCGGGGTCGAGCTGGGCCAGCACGATCTCGGGCACGGGCAGGCCCAGCGCACGGGCGATGCCGCCCGCGATCATCTCGGCCAGCAGCGCACGCACGCCCTGCCCTGCACCGCGAAACTTGAGCACGTAGGTGCCCAGGTCGTCGCCTTCGACGATGGCGGGCATGGAGCCACCTTCACGCAGCGGCGTGACGTAGCGGTTGACGGTGATGGTTCTCACGAGGTCTCCCCTGAACCGGTTGAAACACAGCCCGGGATGGTACGACCCGGCAGTGCCTGCCATGCGACCCGCAGCGCGTCTTGTGCGGCGGGCGCCAGCACCCCCAGGCGCACGGTGCCGGGCAGCCCGAAGGATGTGGCATCGCGCAGCTTGATGCCACTGGCGCGCAGCGCCGCCAGGTTGCTTTGCAGTGTGGCGGTGGCGGGCTGCGCGCAGAAATAGTTGGCCAGGCTGCCCGCATGCACGGCCCAGCCCAGGTCGGTGCACAGGTCCAGCTGGCACGCCTTCCAGTCGCTCAGCGTGCGCAGGCTGTGCACCAGCCATTGCTGCACGGTGGCTTGCATCCACGCCTGCAGCAGGGCCACGCCATGAGCACCCACGGGCCAGGATGGCGCCAGGGCTGTGAGCGCACGCGCCTGGTCCTCGCAGTCCGGCGGAGCAATCGCATAGGCGGCGCGCACGCCGGTGAGCCCCAGGGCCTTGTTAGGGGTCCAGAGCTGCCAGCAGGCCGAGGGCGTGCGCCGCGAAGGCGCGCCCGTCCATGTGCCCACCGGGTCCAACCGCAGCGGGACATACGCGCAGTCGAGCACACGCCATACGGCATCCACATCCCCCTGCCGCCAGGCGTGCAGGCGGGGATCCTCCAGGCCCAGCGGGCTGGACGGCTCACACGCCCACTGCAAACCCGCCGCACCATCGCCCCGCAGCACTTCCAGCCCACGCACCTGCGCGGCCTGGGCGTAGTCGCCATAGCTGTGTGGCGGCACGGCCACCCGCACGGCGCCCTGCTGTGCGGCCAGCGCGGTGATGCGGTGGATGAACTCGCTGGCACTGGCCGCCAGCACGATGCGGCCGGGGTCTACGCCGTGGAAGGCGCCCAGGGCCTCGCGCAGCGCCGTGTAGGCCGGGTCGGGGTAACGCGTCGCGTCGACCGCCTGCACGGCGTGCAGCGCCTCGGGACATGGCCCGCAGGCATTGCTGTTGGTCGAGAAATCCAACAGCGGGATGCCCGCAGCGTCTGGGCCACCATGCAATGGCGCGGACGTGGAGAAGTAACTCGGGGAGGTCATGCGTGCGCCCAAGCGACGGCCACCAGGACCAGCAACTGCAGGCACGCCACCACGGGCATCATGGTCAGCACCACCTGCGTGCCCAGGCGTGCAGCGCGCCGCGTATCCAGCGGCCCCGCCCTGCGGCCCTTGCTGTGCAGCGTGTACACACCGGGCTTGGCCAGGCGCACATTCAACGCCAGCGCCATGGCCGCCATGGGCCAGCCGCTGTTGGGGGATGGCGTCTTGCGCGCCTGGCGGGCCAGGGCCGCAAACGGCAGGCCCTTGGCCACCACGGCCAGCAACAAGGCGGTGATGCGCGCAGGCACCCACGACAGCACATCGTCCGTCCGCGCCGCCCATTTGCCCGCCCATTGCCAGTAGCGCCCGCTGCGCATGCCGGGGTAACCCCACATGGCATCGGCCGTATTGGCCAGGCGGTAGAGCGCAGCGCCCGGCAGGCCCAGCAGCGCAAACCAGAACAGCGGCGCCACCACGGAATCATTCAGGTTCTCGGCCAGCGACTCGATGGCCGACTCGCGCACCTGCACGGCGGTGAGTGCGCTCACGTCACGGCTCACCAAGCGAGCCAGTTGCGCGCGCCCGGCGGGCAGCGACTGGCCCAGCGCCACCTCCACCGCCAGCACCTCGTCGTGCAGCATGCGCCAGGCCAGCAGGGGCTTGAGCAAAAACGCCAACACGGCTACGGCCAGCCAGGCCATCAGCATCAAGGCCGCATGCTGCAGCCACCAGGAAACTATCAAAACAATAGCAGCCAAGGCAATCCACACCAGCGCCCCCAGCCAAAAACGCCGAAAGTCCCGTGCCACAGGCTGCAGCGGGGCCAACCACTCGCCGCCCCGGTGCAAGGCCGAGCCCATCCACACTACCGGATGCCAGCGCGCCGGCGGCTCACCCAGCCACCAGTCGATGGCCAACGCCAGCAGCGGCACGCCCAGGCACACCGCCGCAGCGGGCCAGGCCCAGGTGGGCATCAGCAGGAAAAGCCAGGGGGTGGACACGAGGGCCAGGCCCTAGTCTTCGATGCCGCGCTGCGCGGGAATGCCCGCCTTGAACGCGTGCTTGACCATTTGCATCTCGGTCACGGTGTCGGCCAGCTCGATGATCTCGAGCGGGCAGCGGCGGCCGGTGAGGCACACATGCACGTCCTTGGGCCGCTCGCGCAGGGTCTGCAGCACGCCGTCCAGCGGCAGCCAGCCGTAGATCAGCGGGTAGGTGATCTCGTCCAGCACCACCAGAAAATGCTCGCCCGACAGGATGGCCGCACGCGCCTTTTCCCAGCCGTCGCGCGCAAGCTGGGCCGAGTGCTCCAGGTCCTTGCTCTTCCAGCTGAAGCCGTCGCCCAGGCCCTCGATGGGCAGGCCGATCTGCTCGAACATGCGGTGCTCGCCGAAGCGCGCGGTGGGCACCTTCATGAACTGGAAAATCTTCACGGCCTTGCCCCGGCCATGGGCACGCAGCGCCAGGCCAAAGGCGGCGGTGCTTTTGCCCTTGCCGTCGCCGGTGTTGACGATGATGAGGCCCCGGCGTTCGCCTTCGGCCTTCTCGTAGCGTTTTTCGGTGGGGGCGGCTTCGATCTGCATAGCTTGTCTTTCAATCAGAGGTCATTGCTCCGCCGGGGTGCGGCGGGGCAGCAAACGGGGCAAGGCCAGCCACTGACCCTCCACCGGGTGGATGGCAATGCGGTCGTCAAACACCTGCTCCAGCGCGCGGTGGGTGTGGGTGTCCTGGGTGGAGCCATGGTGGCACAGGCGGCCGGCTGCAACGATAGCCACATCATCCGCCTGCAGCGCAAACGAGACTTCGTGCAGCACGCTGACCACCGTCTTGCCTTGGGCCACCAGGTCGCGCACCAGCAGCAGCCAGTCGGACTGGTGGGGCGGGTCGAGGTTGGCCAGCGGCTCGTCCATCAACAGCACCTGCGCCTGCACGGCCAGCGCGCGGGCCAGCAGCACGCGCTGTCGCTCGCCTCCCGAGAGTTGCGAGAGCGCGCGGTGGCGCCAGTCCCAGGCCTGGGTGGCGCGCAGGGCTTGCTCCACGGCGGCGTGGTCGGCCTCGCTGGGAGGAGACAGCCAGGGCTGGTGCGGCAGGCGGCCCAACATGGCCACGTCGTACACCAGCAGGTCGTCGGCGGCCACCTCGTTCTGGCCCAGCCACGACAGGGCCCGCGCCCGGTCGCTGCGGTGCCAGGCGGCCAGCGGCCGGCCCAGCAATTGGACGCTGCCCGTGCAAGGCAGCAGGCCCGCCAGTGCCCGCAGCAGTGTTGACTTGCCGGCGCCGTTGGGGCCGACGATGCTCGTCCACCGGCCCGCCGCCAGGTGCAGCGTGATGCCGTGCAATATGGGGTGTTTTCCGATGCTGGCGCTGATTCCGTTGGCGCTGACAGCTATGTTTTCAGGAGCAATGCGCATTTACAGCACGCCTCCCGGTCCGGTGCGCCGGTGCATCAGCCACAGCAGGTAGCCGCCGCCCAGTACGGCGGTGAGCACACCCACGGGCAGCTCTTGGGGCGCAATCAGCCCGCGCGCCAGCAGGTCTGCACCGGCCAGCAGCACACCACCCATCAGGCTGGCCAGCCCCATCAGGCGGCCATGCGGCACCTTGACCGCGGCGCGCACCAGATGGGGTGCGGCCAGGCCCACAAAAGCAATCAGCCCCGTCTGCGCCACGGCCGTGCCGGTGGCCAGGGCCAGCACCGCCACCAGCGCGGCGCGCAGCGGCGCCAGCGGCAGGCCCAGGCTGTGGGCCGTGGCCTCGCCCAGCGCCAGCCCATCCAGCACCCGCGACAGCGCCCAGGCCGCCACCACACACAGCAGCCATACACCGGCCATCAGCAGGCACGAGGTCCAGCCCACAAAGCCGGTGGAGCCCAGCAGAAACGCCTGCATGGCCTGCAGGGAATCGGGCGACAGCAGCAGGATGAGCGAGGTGAACGCGCCCAGCACCACGCCCACGATGACCCCGGCCAGCAGCAGGCGCAATGTGTGCTGCACGCCGCGCGCCAGCGCGAGCGTGAGCAGCACCGCCAGCACGGCCCCGGCAAACGCCGCGCCGGTCAGGCCCAGGCGCACCAACCAGTGGCCCGAGAACACCATGGCCACGGCCGCGCCCTTGGCGCTGCCCACCATGCCCGCAGCGCCGCCCATCATCGCCAGGGCCGTGGCCACGCCCAGAGAGGCGCCCGAGGCGCTGCCCAGCAGGTACGGGTCGGCCAGCGGGTTGCGAAACAGGCCTTGCGCCACGGCACCGGCCAGGCCCAGCAGCGCACCGGCGCACCACGCGCCCAGCGTGCGCGGCAGCCGGATCTCCCACACGATCTGCCAGGCCATGTCCCGTGCGGCATTCCCGGCGGGGTCGACGCTGCGATCCCACAGCGCGGGCCACAGGTTCTCCAGCCCCACGCTGCCCACGCCGGTGCCCAGCGGCACCAGCAGCGCGCTGGCCAGCAGCAGCAGGCCCGCCAGCCAGCGACCTCGCTGCACCACCGATCCCATCATGGGCGCACCGCCGCAGGCACCTTGGCACCGGGCGCGGCCTTGCTGGCCAGGCAGCGGGCCATGATGCGCGCACCCTCGGCCATGCGCGGGCCGGGCCGCACCAGCACGTCGGCGTCTTCGGGCGGGAACACGCACAGCCGCTGCTCGCGCAGGGCCCGCAGGCTGCTCCAGCCCGGCCGCTCGGTCAGGCCCTCCACGCTGCGCGCGCCCACCATGATCAGGTCCGGGTCGGCGCGCACCACAAACTCGGGGTTGAGCTTGGGAAACGGCCCGAGCGACGCGGGCAGGATGTTGCGCGCGCCCAACCGGGTCAGCGTCTCTCCAATGAACGACGAGGCCCCTGCCCCGTACGGCCCCCGGTTCACTTCGAAGTACACCCGCACGCCCCGCGCCGCTGGCGGCACGGATTGCGCGGCGGCTTCGACCGCCGCGTCGATATGGCGCCACACGCGCTGGGCATCAGGCACGGCCAGCACCTGGCCCAGCTTGCCCATCACGCGCTGCACGTCGGCGTGGGTCTTGGGCTCCAGCGCCACCACGGCCAGGCCCAGCTGCTCCAGCCGGGCCGATGCACGGGACGATGTGGCCATCAGCACCACATCGGGCCGCAGCGCCACGATGGCTTCGATGTTGGGGTCCAGCCCACCGCCCACCTGCGGCAGGCGGGTGACGGACTCGGGCCAGTTGGAATAACGGTCCACCCCCACCAGGCGGTGGCATTGGTCCAGCGCGCAGATCGTTTCGGTGAGCGAAGGCAGCAGGCTCACGATGCGCTGGGGCGGGCGCGGCAGCGTCACCGCGCGACCCCGGTCGTCGGTGACCTGCACCGGCTGCGCCCGCGCCAGCCCGGCCATGAGCAGGCCCAGCACGATGAGGATGGCGATCACCCAGAGGATGCGGCGCACGGGGGTGGGTTTCATCACCGGGGTTCTTTCAAGGTAAGAGGCAGGCCTGCGGCCATGAGCGTAACGCGGGGGCAGACCTGCGCCACTTGCTGGTTGAGGGTGCCCAGCGCATCCACAAAGGCGCGCACCTCGCGCCCCATCGGAATGACCCCCAGGCCTATTTCGTTGCCCACCAGAACAACGGGCCCGGGGGATTGCCGAATCGCTTCTAAAAACATAGCAGCTTGGGCATGCCAATCTAGCGCTTGCGCCCGTTTTTGCTCTGAATTCATGGTTTCGAACCCCAGCGGCATGGTCCACTGGGTCAGCCACAGCGTGAGGCAGTCCACCACCACCAGGGTCTGCGGCGTGCTGAGCCGCGTGAGGGCCCCCGCCACGTCGCGCGGCTCTTCCACCGTCTGCAGGCCGGGCACGCGCTCAGCGCGGTCGCGCTGGTGGCGGGCGATGCGCTCGCGCATTTCGTCGTCCCAGGCCTGGCCGGTGGCGATCAGCACCGCACGGTGGTCGGCAGACTGTGCCAGCCAGTCGCGCGCCAGCAGTTCGGCGCGGCGGGACTTGCCGCTCTTCTGGCCGCCCAGGATCAGCTCGGTGGTGATGGGCAAAGGCAAGGCCGAAGTCATGCGTTGCCCTGAGCGCCCAGCAGGTGCGCCACCGCTTCGGGGCTGGACGGAAACCAGGCGTGGAAGTAGCTGGCGTGGATGCTGCCCTGCCGATACAGCGCTTCGCCCGCATCGGGCGCCACGGCCTCGTGGGGGCGTGCCGTGCGGGCCACCACGAGGGCGCTGCTGTCGCTGGTCGAATAGTGAAAGGTGTGGCCGCGCAGCGTGTGCCCGGCCACCGTCAGGTGCTGCGGGCCCAGCGCGGCCAGGCGCTTTTGCATGGTCACGCGGCCAGGCAGGAGCCCCCACAAAGTGGCCGTGTTGCCATCTGCCAGCGTGATGGATTCGAACAGCGCCATCATGCCGCCGCACTCGGCCCACAGCGGCTTGCCTGCGGCCGCATGGGCGCGCAGGCTGGCCTGCATGGTGGTGTTGGCCGCGATCTGCGCACTGTGCAGCTCGGGGTAACCGCCGGGCAACCACACGGCGTCGCAATCGGGCAATGCGGCATCGTGCAGCGGCGAAAAGAACACCACGCGCGCGCCCATCTGTTCCAGGCACTGCACGTTGGCGGCGTAGATGAAGCAGAACGCCGCGTCACGCCCCACGGCCACCGTGCGGCCCGCTAGCAGCGCAGGCACGGCAACCGGGGATGCTGGCGCCGGGAAGTCCACGGCCCAGCCCTGCAGGTCTTCCAACGCCATCTGGCCCAGCGGCGTGGCGGCCAGCGCGTCGGCCGCTGCGTCCAGCCGCTGGAGGCTGTCGTCCAGCTCGTGCGCGGCCACGAGGCCCAGGTGGCGTTCGGGCAGCAGTGCCGCACCGGCCTTGGCGGCTGCCGGTGCGTTGCCGGGCTGCACCCGCATCAGCGCGCCCATCCAGTCATCGGCATCGTGCAGGCCATCCCGCAGCATGTCGGCATGGCGCGCGCTGCCCACGCGGTTGGCCAGCACACCGGCCCAGGGCAAGCCCGGCCGGTAGTGGCGCAGGCCATAGGCCAGCGCGCCAAACGTGCCCGCCATGGCCGAGGCATCGACCACCGCCAGCACCGGCACGCCAAAGTACCGGGCCAGGTCGGCCGCGCTGGGGCTGCCGTCAAACAGGCCCATCACGCCTTCGATGAGGATCAGGTCCGAATCACGCGCAGCATCGTGCAGGCGCTGCGCGCAGTCGGCCTCGCCGTTCATCCACAGGTCGAGCTGGTGCACGGGTGCGCCGCTGGCCAGCTGATGCCAGTGCGGGTCCAGAAAGTCCGGCCCGCACTTGAACACCCGCACACGCCGCCCCTGACGCGCATGCAGGCGTGCCAGGGCGGCAGTGACGGTGGTCTTGCCCTGCCCGGAGGCCGGGGCCGCAATCAGCAGCGCCGGGCAGCGGGCAGCAGTGGCCGTCGCCAGGGTCACTGCGGTGCCCACTTCACACCCACGTAGACCGTGCGGCCTGCGGTGGCGTAGGTGCGCGCCAGTTGGTAGTCCTTGTCGGCCAGGTTGTCGATGCGGGCCAGCAGCGTGTAATCGCGCGCAATGCGCGTGCTGGCGTACAGGTTGACCAGCGTGTAGCCGCCCAGCACGGTGGTGTTGGCCACAGTGTCAAAGCGGCGGCCGGAGGCCTGCACCTCGGCACCCACCGTCCAGCCTGCCAGGCGCGTGTCGGCGCCAAAGGTGGCGTGCTGCTTGGCGCGGCGTGCCAGTTGCTTGCCGGTGTCCAGGTCGCGCGGGCGCTGCAGGTCGATGGAGCCGTGCAACTGCACGTCGCCCAGGCGGTGCGAACCGGCGAACGTCACGCCCTTGTATTCGGCACGGGCGGTGTTGGCATAGCAACCAAAGCTGGAGGCGCAAGTGCCTGCGCCGCCGAAGGAGATCAGGTTACTCACACGGTTGCGAAACAGGGTGGCCGAGAAGGTGCTGTTGCCCTGGGCGTAGCGCAGCGCCACCTCGGCATTGCGGCTGCTCTCGGGGCGCAGCGTGGCCACGCCGTATTCGCTGAAGCGGTGGTACAGCGTGGGCGCTCGGAAGGCCGTGCCCACCGAGGCCGTGGCGCGCCACTGCGGGGTGATCGCATAGCCATAGGCTACGCTGCCGGTACCCTTGCCCCCGAACTCGCTGTCGGAATCGTGGCGCAGGTTGAGCTGCACGGTGTGGCCGGCGGCGTTGTAACCGTAGCCCAGCGCCAGCGCGTCTTGCGAGCGCTTGGCGTCGATGGGCTGGTTCTCCAGGCGGTCTTCGCGGCGCTCGAGCGCGGCCGTGACCAGGTGCGCGCCCTGACGCCATTCGTTCTGGAACAGGTAGCCGCGCAGGCGCGTTTCGCTCAGGTAGGGCGAGGGGCGGGTTTCGTATTCATCGCGCGAGTCGGTGATGGAAAAACGCGTTTTGTAGGCGCTGTTCCACTGGGCCGTCCAGTTGAGGCCCAGCGCGTGCAGGGTGTGCAGGTTCCGGTCGTCCTTGCCCAGGCCGCTGTCGTAGCCGCTATTGGTGTCGTTGACCATCAGCGTGCCTTCGAGGCGGTGCACGGCGTTCACCTGCAGGCCTACCCGCGCGTGCCCCGCCGTGTTGCGGTAACCGTCGCGGTCGGGGTTCTGCCCGGCGATGGGGCGGGCGTTGAAGCCCTGGCTGTTCTCTCGGGCCAGGCCCAATGCGTAGTCCACAGTACCGCTGGCACCGCTGATCCCGGCTTCCACCTTGGTGGTGTTGTGGCTGCCCACGCCCACACCCACGTAGGGTGCCGTGCCGTTTTCACCACGCTTGGTGAAGATCTGCACCACGCCACCGAGGGCATCCGAGCCGTACACGGCACCCGCCGGGCCGCGCAGGACTTCAATGCGGTCGATAAGGCCGAGCGGAATGCTCTCCCAGGGTGCGCCGCCCGTGGACTGCGAGTCGATGCGCACCCCGTCGATGTACACCGCTGTGAAGCGGGACTCGGCGCCACGCAGGAACACACCGGTCGTTGTGCCGGGGCCGCCATTGCGCGAGAACTCGACGCCTGGCAGGCGGGCCAGCAGGTCGGCCAGGCCGGTGGCGCCACTGCTTTCGATGGTTTCGCGGTCCACGATGGAGATGTCGGCCACCAGGTCGGCCAGCGGCTGCGGCGTGCGCGTGGCGGCCACCACGGTTTCAGACAACGACGGGGCGCGCAGGTTTTGCGCCACCAACTCACCGGAGGCCGGAGCGCTCTGGGCCAAGGCGCTGCAGGCGCTGCCCGCAACCAGGGACAGCATTGCCAGGCGGGGTACGGACAGGCGCAACGACGCCACAGGGCGCGCACGAAGGGTACGGATTTTCATGGGGATCAACGTCAACAAACAACCCGGGCCGGCCTCCCGCCAGCATGTGGGTGATACAGCTGCGCAGCGCCAGACCAAGCGGGCGCACGCAGCCACCGTGTTGGCCGGTATCCGGGCTGGCGGAACACCCCCCCAATACCTTCCCATGCGCTTGTTCAAGGCGCTCAGTGGCTTATGGATGGAGAGAGAATCTGACGATTCGTCCGCTGACCGTTGCGGGGGCAGCGCAGGCTGGGCAAGTACCGGTGGTACGGAGCCTTCCTGCTTCCCGTTGAACTGCGGCATGTGAACCACGCCGCGAGCACCAACAACGGGATTTTACGACCGTTTACAAGCGTCCTTTTTGCGGCAGAACAGGCAAGCAACTCAGCAGCGCACCCGCACGGCCGTTGATGCCCTTTGATCTGTTTTGTGTTGCGTGTTGCACACCACCGCAAACTGGGGCCAGGGGCCGCTCGGTGTCACACCGCCTACAATCCGAGGCTGTATGGCAATACCGTCCCCCACCGACCAGATCGCCGAACGCGTAGAGCGCCTGCTGCTGCGACACGCGGAGTTGCAGCGCACCAATGCCCTGCTGACTGACCAAGTAGCGGCACTGACCCAAGAGCGCGATTCGCTCAAATCCCGCTTGAGCGCAGCACGCGCCCGGGTGGATGCCCTGCTCGAACGCCTGCCCGCCGCCGCGCCGCTCACGAAAGAAGCCGAATGAAGCAAATCGAGGTGCAGATCCTGCAGCAAAGCTATCTGCTGACCTGCCCCGAGGGCCACGAAAGCCGCCTGCTGGATGCCGTAGAGCGCGTAGACACCGCCATGACGCGCATCCGCGATGCGGGCAAGGTTCGCGCACGGGAACGCATCGCCGTGCTGGCGGCCCTGAACCTGGCTTTCGAGATCGCCGATCGCGAAGCTGCAGACCTTGCGGCCGCAGCCCTTCCGGTTGCAAGCCCCTCCCCCAGCGCCAGCCCCAACACAACCGCAGGGCACCAGGAAAGCCTTCTGCCCGACAGCGACCAACAGCGCCTGCAAAGCCTGGTGCATCGCCTGGACGATGCGCTGGGCGACGACGGGCGCCTGCTCTAGATCTCGCCTTTTCGGCGCCTCCCTCTCACCGGGGGATGGTCAGCAATCCCGCTGGTCACAGTCGCTTGCGGGCTTTACATGGCCCCATGCCCGCCGAGCACGCAGGCAGCCCCTACAATCAACAGGTCTGCGAAGCTGTCGGGCTTTATATTTCCTTGAACCAATGCTCATTGAGCTCGGGCTTGGTACATCGTCCGGTGAGCGTGATCATCTCGCGTCAGATGAACCCAACGCCAGGCTGCCCTCGCCCACCTGAACCCCCGGTTCAGGATGAGGGTCCGGTGGCATTCGCAGACACCCTCTTTCTCGTGCCCCTGTCACCGCAACCACCCGCTGCTGCGCCTGTGACAGGGCATTTCCTCGCGGCCCTCCGCGTGCTCCGTCCCTCTTGACTGACATCCCACCATGCTGGACCCCCTGCTGATTGTTGAACTCGGTGTGCTCGGCCTGGCCACAGGTTTTCTCGCTGGGCTGCTGGGGATTGGGGGCGGCATGCTGCTGGTGCCGTTTCTGACCTACATCCTGGGCGCGCGGCAAGTAGCGCCCGACCTGGCCGTGAAGATGGCGATTGCCACGTCAATGGCCACCATCATGTTCACTTCCATCTCCAGCGTGCGGGCTCACCACCGGCGGGGTGCAGTGCGATGGGACATCGTCAAGCGCCTGGCGCCTGGCATTGTGCTGGGCGGCTTCATCGCCAGCCTGGGCGTGTTTGCGCTGCTCAAGGGCTCGTTCCTCGCTATCTTCTTCGCGCTGTTCGTGAGTTTCTCGGCCACGCAGATGTTTCTGGACAAAAAGCCTGCGCCCACTCGCCAGATGCCGAGCGGCGCGGGTCAGGTGGCAGCCGGCGGTGTGATCGGCTTCCTGTCGGGCCTGGTTGGCGCGGGCGGCGGCTTTGTGAGCGTGCCCTTCATGACCTGGTGCAATGTACCCATCCACAATGCCGTGGCCACCAGCGCAGCGTTGGGATTTCCGATCGCGCTGGCGAATGTGATTGGCTACGCCATTGGCGGCCAGAACGTGAGCGGCCTGCCGTCTGCTTCCCTGGGCTACATCTGGCTACCAGCATTGGGGGTGATTGCCAGTTGCAGCGTACTGACGGCCCCACTCGGTGCCAAAGCGGCGCACAACCTTCCCGTCAAGCAACTCAAGCGCGTGTTTGCATCGCTGCTGTTTGGCCTGGCGGCCTACATGCTGTGGAAAGGCGTATCGGCCGCCTGAGGCTGACGCAGAGGCGGACTCTCGGCAGTCCGCCTCGTCGCAATATCTGAGCGCTGGCGCTTCAGGTGTTCAGAGGTCGGTGACGGCCCTGGGCCTTGAGCGGCAGGGGCTTGCTTAACATCGCGCGGAACTGGTCTGCCGGCAACCCGGGCGCGCACAGAAAGCCCTGGTAGTGCTCGCACTGCATTTGTTGCAGCACGGCCTGCTGGGTTTCAGTTTCCACCCCTTCGGCCACCACTTCGATGTGCATGGCGCGGCCCATGCTGATGATGGCGCTGACGATGGCCCGGTCGCCGTCATCGTCGGGCAAACCACGCACAAAAGACTGGTCGATCTTGAGCTTGTGAATGGGAAGCTTCTTGAGATAGGCCAGGCTCGAATAGCCCGTGCCGAAATCATCGATGGCCAGCCCAATGCCCAGGTCAGCCAACACGCGCAGACGCTGCTCCATCTCCTGCGCGTCCTGCAGCAGGATGGTTTCCGTCAGCTCCAGCTCCAGCAAGGTGGGCGGCAACTGGTGCACCGCCAGCAGCCTGGTAATACGATCCACAAAGTCGGGCTGGCGAAACTCCAGCGCAGACACGTTCACCGAAATCATGATGGGCGTGCCGCTGTGCATCCAGAGTGCGGCCTCTCGCACCGCCTGCTCCATCACCCAGGCGCCCAGGGTCACGATGTAGCCTGATTCTTCCGCCAGCGGAATGAACACCGCAGGGGATACCGCGCCAAACTCGGGGTCCGTCCAGCGCAGCAGCGCTTCGGCCCCGGTGATGCGCCCGGTCGCCATATTGACCTGGGGCTGGTAGTGCACAGCCATGCGCTGCAGACCCAGTGCCTGGCGCATCGCATGTTCCATCTGCATGCGCGCCAGCAGGTTGGCGTTCATCTGCGGCTGGTAAAAGCCATAGCTGCCGCGCCCACGCTCCTTCACACGATACATCGCAGTGTCAGACTGCTTGATGAGGTCATCGAGCGTGGCGCCATCTTGCGGGTACAGCGCGATGCCAATGCTGCACTGGATCGAGAAGCCCATGCTGTCGAGCATGAAGGGCTTGAGCATGTCGTCCAGAATCCGGCGTGCCACGCTCTCGGCCACGGATGCGTCGCCACCGTGCAGATAGATGACAAATTCATCACCCCCCAGGCGGCACAGCATGTCGGTCTGCCGCAAGCAGGTCTGCAGACGCTCGGCCACGAGCTGCAGGACCCGGTCACCGAACGGATGCCCCAGGGAATCGTTGATGATCTTGAAGCGATCCATGTCGAGGAACAGGATGGCAAAACCCGTGTCGCTCTGGCGCGCCCCCTGGATGGCCGTATCCACGCGTTGCGACAGCAGCAAGCGGTTGGGAAGACCGGTGAGCACATCGCTGTAGGCCAGCTCTTCAATGCGTTTTTGCGCAGCATGCTGCAGCGTGAGATCGCGCATGAAGCCAATGCTCTGCACCAGTCGCCCTTCGTCGTCGCGCAGGGCGACCCAGGACAACTGGACCGCGCAGTACGCGCCGTTGTCACGGGGCAGCCACAGCTCGCCCTCCCAGAAACCATCCTGGCCCCAACCTTGCAGTACCTGCTCCATGAACGAGGCATCCGAGCCGCCGCCAAACAGCGAGGCCGCCACACAGCCCTCAAAATCCTTGGCAGTGGGCCCCACCAGGCGCTCGCACCCGGGGTTCATGCGCATGATGTGGTGTTGACTGTCTGCGATGAAGATCGCATCCAGGCTGGACTCGAACACACGCGCCGCCAGTCGCAGGCTGGCCTGGATTTCCGTCTGGCGGGTAATGTCCCGGAACGAATACACCCGCCCCACCGCACGGCCCTGGCTGAACTGCGGCACCGTGCGCATCTCCAGCACCACGCCATTGCGCAGTGCGACGATGTCAGTGCTCTCTTGCGTGGGCTCTCGGTCGATAGCGGCCAAGCGCTCCGCATACAAGCGGGCGTCAGCCACCTGGCCCGCCATGAAGGCGTACACCGCAGCATCGTCACGCTCGAGCAGCAGTTGGCGCGGCAGGTTCCACAGTTGTGCCAGACGCTGGTTGAAGGCGCGCACCTCGCGGTCGAGCCCACACACCAGCATGCCGTCAGCGGCGGAATCGAGGGTAGCGCGCAGCTCCGAAAGCAGCGTCTCCAACTCACGCTCCGTGGTCTCCTGGCGGCTGCGGTCCAGCATGGTCAGCAGCAGCGCGCTTCTGCCCTCGCTCCCCCACGGCACGCGCCTGACACAGCGCTGCACCGGCACCAAGGTGCCGTCGGCACGCAGCAAGCTGGTGTGGGCAGTAATGCCCTGGGCAATCACGTCGGCAGGCTCGGACCAAAAAGCCAGCTCTTGGGGCGTGCTGGCCAGATCAAGCACAGACCGTCCCTGCATGGCGGCTACGGAGAGGCCTGTCAGGCGCTCCACGCCCGCATTGGCCTGCAGAATGTGCAGGCTCTCCTCGTCCAGCAGCCAGACAGCCTCTTGGAGGCCATCGAGCCAACCATGCGCTTGCAAATCGCTCACGCCGCAGCCTCGTCAGGGCCCGGACTGACCGCTCGCTCAAAGAAGTAACAGATCCGCTGCCGGGGAGATAGGTAGTCGAGCGCGTCGCGCGGCAGCTGCGCAGGCTTCAGGCTGCGCCGTATGCCCAGTTCAGGTACGGTTTCCAGGTCCAGTATCGGCGCCTCATCCTTGGGAATGCGAGGGTCGTGCACGATGACCTTGGGCCGCAGCGGTCGCGACGAGTTGACCGACGCCACAATGGCATAACGATCATTGACCAACTGCACGATGGAGCCAGGCGGGTAGACACCCATCATGCGAATGAAAGCCCCCAGAACCACCGAATCGAACCGCGCCTTGAGCTGGGCAAAGATCACGGAGAGCGCCTCATGCGGCGTGAGCGCCGTCACGCCCATGGCGGGGTTGCACATCCGGTCGTATTGGTTGACCAGGGCCAGAACCTGGCTCGTGCGCCCCAGATCAGGCCCCTTCAGGCGCAGGGGAAACCCGCTGCCGTCGCACATCTCATGGTGCCGGGCAACCGCAGTCAGCACCGCTTCGGTAAACCCCATGCGTTTGGCCAAGGCCACGGACTCCGCCACATGGGTCTCATAGCGTGTGCGCTCCATCGGGATCATGGAAGGAGTAGGCTGTCGCAGGTTGGGCGGCAGTTTGAGCTTGCCGATGTCGTGGATCAAGGCAGCGACACCCAGATCGTGCAGCTCCTCGCTTTTCATGCCCAGAGAGCGTCCTAGCAACAGCGAGATCACCATCACGTTGATCGGGTGCAAACCGTTGCGTTCGCCCACACCTTCGGACAGCAGCCGGATGACGGAGTCACCGTTCTCCAGTAGTTCCGTGACACAGCCCGAAACCAGTGCCTCACCCTTGGCCCTGGCCTGGTCTGGGTGCTCGGACACCGTACGCTCCATGGACTGGTACTGCCGTGTGGCCTCTGAAAAACGCTGGTTGCAGGCAGCCAGCGCCCGGTTTTGTGCCTCCAGCAGGTCCCGACGCCGCTGCGCTTCGGGGTCCACGGCGCCAGCCGTACCAGCGCCAGGTGAATCCAGACCATTGGGAGGAGATTCCGTCATCTCTGGCACGCTCCACGCGGCTGGCACCAGCTCCTGCAGCTCAGGATCGCTCTTTTTGGGCACATAACGCACCTCTGTCAGCCCCAGTTGCCGCAGGGTGGATATCTGCTCCATCGTCGCCACCCGGAAACTGCTGGTCGGGAACGGATGGTGCATCCAGCCCACATCGAGCTGGATGTACATGCCGACACGCAGTTGGCTGATGTCGATGAGGATGGATGAGTTCACTTCAGGCGCACGCGATACAAGGTGACATCAATGCCACCAATAGTTACGCAGATTATCACCAGTTCCAGTTGCGCGACGAAGAACCGGCTGGCACCGCGGCGATAAGGCAACACTTTGCGAACGCCTGCCCCTCAAAGGCAACTGCAGACTCCCGTCGGAGGGGCTGCGCGTTCTTGAACTGCCGCGTCGATCACTCTTGCCGACGCAGCCAATGACCGCTGCGTTACGCCGCAGTCAACGGCACCAGAGCGATGGCTTGTAAATGAGATCCATCCACAGCGCCCAGGCGGCCACTGCGCACAGCATGCCGCCTGCAGCTCGCGTCCCCCACTCGGACCGCACCAGGTTCAAACGGCTGCGAAGCCTGCTCCATGCCCAGGGACCACTCACCAGCCATACCCCGCTGCCCACGGCAAACAACGCCATGGTCAGCGCGCCCTCCAAGGCTCCACCGCTGAGCGCCGCCACCAACAAGGCCGAATACAGCAGTCCGCAAGGCATCAGGGCCCACACGGCACCGGCCGCCAGCACCCCGCCTGGAGCACCCACCAGCGGACGAACACGACCCCACACCAACCGGCCGGCCTGCTCCACCCAGGCAGGCTGACGCGACTGCACCATCATCATGAGACCCCAGGCCATCACCGCCACATGCATGAGCGTCCAGGCAGGACGCAGGGCCGTGGTCTGCTGGGTCAGCCATGCCAGGCTGTCCATAGCCAAGGCAGCCGCTGCCCCCGCACCCGCATACCCCAGAAGGCGCCCCGCATGAAAAGCCACCGTGCGATGCACCACGCCGCCACGCGGCGCCCAGCGCACCACCTGTTCTGTTCCCTCCGGTGACTGCCCCGCACCTGCAATCGCCCCACCCTGCCCCACCAACGCCCCACAGGGTGCGGAGCACATGGCCAGGCAGTGGGACCCTCCAGCGAGTCCCATGAACAATGCAGTCCAGCCAACCGTTGCAAGCATAGGTGTCAGATGATGCGCGAAAACCGGGCCCGGTTGCGGTCTGCCTGTAGATAGCGATCAAACACCATGGCTATGCCGCGCACGAAGAACCAGCCGGTAGCGGTCACTTCAATACCCTCTGGCCCCACCCGCACCAGCCCTTGCTCCTGCATGCCCTCCAGTTGAGCCAACTCCGCTGCGAAGTACTGACGAAAATCGATCAGCCACGCTTGCTCCATCGGCTCGAACAGCAACTCGCCCTGGCACATCAAGGCCATGATGGCTGCACGACGCACCAAGTCGTCCCGCGTCAGGGCCAACCCGCGAACCACGGGCAAGCGCCCTTGGTCCAGGAAGTCGTAGTACTCGTCCAGTGTCTTCGAGTTCTGGCTGTAGGTGGCACCGACGCGGCCGATGGCCGATACACCGAGGCCAATCAGGTCGCAGTCTGGCTGCGTGCTATAGCCCTGGAAGTTACGGTGCAGACGCCCCTGGCGCTTGGCCACAGCCAGCGCGTCCGTAGGGAGAGCAAAGTGGTCCATGCCCACATACACATATCCAGCGTCCATGAACGCATCCAGCGAACGGGACAGCATGGCCAGCTTGCTCCCGCCGGTGGGAAGCTCGGCGGAGACAATGCGCCGCTGTGGCTTGAAGCGCTCCGGCAAGTGGGCATAGGCATACAGGGCAATGCGGTCAGGCCGCAACTGCGCAACCTGTGCCAGTGTGCGGTCAAAAGACTCGGGTGTCTGGCGCGGCAAGCCGTAGATCAGGTCGACGTTCACCGAATCAAAACCCAGCGAACGAGCGGAGTCCACCAGCGCAAAGACCTGTTCGGCCGGCTGGATGCGATGAACGGCCTTTTGCACTTCGGCGTCAAAATCCTGCACACCAAAACTCAAGCGATTGAACCCCAGTTCGGCCAGCAGCGCCAATCGATCCGCGTTGACAGTACGCGGATCCACTTCGATCGAGTATTCCCCTCCCGGCGCAAGCGTGAAGCTGCGTTTGAGCATGGCCATCAGCTCTCGCAAGCCGGCGTCCGAGAGAAAGGTGGGCGTTCCGCCGCCAAAGTGCAACTGACTGACCACCTGCCCCACCCCGCAGTGGGCCGTGTGCAGGTCAATCTCACGGCTCAGGTAGCGCAAGTAAACGTCAGCACGGTCATGGTGCTTGGTAATGATCTTGTTACAGGCGCAGTAGTAACACAGCGATTCGCAAAATGGAATGTGCACGTACAAAGACAGCGGCATGGCCTTGGCCACCGTGCCTGAACGGCGTTGCTCCAGCGCCAGCACATAGTCTTCCTCACCGAACGCCTCCACAAAACGGTCGGCCGTTGGATACGATGTATAACGGGGCCCTGGCACGTCAAAACGGCGCAGAAGATCTTGCGAAACAGCAGTCATGGGAGAATTTCCTTGCGTACACCTTGACTGTGCCGTAGGCTCCAGGACGCGTCCTTGACCTGCATCAAGTGAACCCATCGGCCATACGGCGACAATTTGATGAAGGTCAGCCGCTGGCCCGCGCCATGCTCAAATGTCCATGCGCGGCAAGCGCGATATGCCCGGCCACCAACCCAAGTCCAAGTGCTTATGAATCCGCTCACCATCAAAGTCGCCTGCTCCAACTGCAACCTTCGGGAGTTGTGCATGCCTGTGGGCCTGAATGAAGAACAGCTGCAGCGTATCGACGAGGTCGTCGCTGTGCGTCGCAAGGTCAAGCGTGGCGGCACCTTGTTCCGCAATGGCGAATCCTTCACATCCCTTTACGCGATCCGCACAGGATTCTTCAAGACCTGCGTGGCCACCGAAGATGGTCGCGACCAAGTCACGGGGTTTCAGATGGCGGGCGAGATCATCGGGCTGGACGGCATCGTCAATGACCACCACACCTGCGATGCGGTGGCACTGGAAGATGCCGAGGTCTGCGTCATGCCTTTCGACCGTATCGAAGAGCTGTCACGTGAAGTCACGGCCCTGCAGCACCATGTGCACAAGATCATGAGCCGCGAGATTGTGCGCGAGCATGGCGTGATGCTGCTGCTCGGCAGCATGCGTGCCGAAGAGCGTCTGGCCGCCTTCTTGCTGAACCTCGTACAGCGCCTGCATGCGCGGGGCTTCTCGCAGTCCGAGCTGGTGCTGCGCATGACGCGAGAAGAGATTGGCAGCTACCTCGGCCTCAAGCTCGAAACGGTCAGCCGCACGTTCTCCAAGTTTGTGGAGGAAGGTATCGTGGAGGTCAAGCAGCGCCATGTCCGCATCCTCGACACCGATGCCCTGCGGCGCATCGTGAATAGCCAGCAAACCTGCCACTAAGCAACGACGGCACTCACCCAGAGCCGGGCACTACACCAGGTTCGTGCAGTGCCGGCTCATTGCCGCCGGGCGCGCAACGCGAGCCCTGATAGGTAGCCGACAGGGTTCAGGAGCAGGAAGATGTCTTGCGGCAATCGTCGGGCCGCTCCGCATTGGGCACCGGACACCGGTTGACCTCAAAGGGTGACATGGACAGCAGTGTCGTCAGTGCGCTGGTGGCCATGGTGATGGCCCAGAACGCAAAAAAAGCAAGGGTGTAGACACCCTCCCTCGAAAACGCCAGAGGCTGCCCGAACCAGTGCAGGTCCTGGGGGTCTACCATGGCAAAAACAAGCATCTCCAGCACGCCCGCCATCAAGAAGGCAGGCCAGGCAATCCACATCAGGCGTTGCGTCCACATATCGGTTTTGTCTCCTGGTGCTGCATGGGGTCACGCTCAGGCGTGACCGTGGGGTTGTCAGCGTGGTTGGTCCTGGACCGGGGTGGCCGCATGGTTGCGGGCCTTGAGGGCCGGCGCCAGACTCTTACCTGGAGCGACCAGGGTCTTGTTGATCTCGATACCCTGGCGGTAGTAGTCCTCGGCCACCACGGGATCGGGCCGCGAAATCGCGAGCCACAGGGTCACAAAGCCGGCCACGATCACGATCGCAGGCCCGGCAATCACCAGCCACACGTGGCCAAACTTCCACCAGGGCGGGGAAACTGCCGGCGTAGCGATGGCAGGGTTTGAAGGCATGGCGCTCTACTCCTCAACAAATTCGATCAAAGTGCGGTCCTGACGGGCCGCTCCGGGACGCCGCTCAGCGCGGCACGAGAAATACGGATTTTTCCGTCACATGGGTGGCAGCCCCTACGGCCTGCACGTCAAACTGGACCGCGTGCGATCCCGGCGTGGCCGAGCCATACGGAATCTGCAGGCGCACAGCCACCCAGCGGGACTCTGCAGGCCCAATATCCACATCGGCCTCAGAGGCTACCTCCAGCCCCTCCAACCCACGCGCGCTGATGCGATAGCGCTGCTCGCCCTCGGTGGCATTCATGATCTGCAACCGGTAAATGTTCTCCAGCTTGCCGCCCGACACAATGCGCGAGAGTGCAGCGCGGTCACGCACAACGTCAACTTTCAGCGGCGTACGCACCACCAGACTGGCCAGCATGGCCACGCAGAGGGCCACCAGAACTGCACTGTAAATCAGTACTCTGGGGCGCAGCACTCGGCGGAAGATCTGAGATTGCGTCCAGCGCTTGGCCACCCCGTTCTGGGTGGAATAGCGGATCAGTCCGCGTGGATACTGCATCTTGTCCATCACTGTGTTGCAGGCATCCACGCACAGGCCGCAGCCAATACATTCGTATTGCAGGCCGTTGCGGATATCAATGCCCACCGGACAGACCTGCACACACAGGGAACAGTCAATGCAGTCGCCCAGCCCCTGGGCTTTGTAATCGACGTTCTTCTTGCGCGGACCCCGCTGCTCGCCCCGTTCGGGATCGTACGTGACGATCAGGGTGTCCCTGTCAAACATCGCACTCTGAAAGCGCGCGTAAGGACACATGTACTTGCAGACCTGCTCACGCATGAAGCCTGCGTTGCCATAGGTGGCAAAACCGTAGAACAGGACCCAGAAGATCTGCCAGCCGCCCTGGAACGCCAGCAGTTCGCTACCCAGTTCGCGGATAGGCACAAAGTACCCGACGAAGGTGAACCCGGTCCACAAAGCCACGGCAATCCATACGACCTGCTTGAAAAACTTCTTGCGGATTTTCTCGAACGTCCAGGGGCCGTTATCCAGACGAAGGCGTGCGCTGCGCTCCCCTTCGATCTTGTGCTCGATCCACATGAACATTTCGGTATACACCGTTTGCGGACACGCAAAGCCGCACCACAGACGCCCCGCCACGGCCGTGAACAGGAACAGCGACAACGCCGAAATGATCAAAAGGCCGGTGAGGTAGATGAAGTCCTGCGGGTACAGCACCAAGCCGAAGATGTAGAACCTGCGAGCCCCCAGGTCAAACAGCACCATCTGGCGCTGCCCCCATTCGAACCAGGGTAATCCATAAAACACCAACTGGGTGAGAAACACCATGCCCCAGCGCCAGCGCGCAAACAAACCGCTGATGGAACGCGGATAGATCTTCTTCTGCGCTTCGTACAACGAAATGATCTCCCCCGCGGAAGATGCATCGGGGGCGACTGGCGTGATCGGGATGACCTTGCGAGCGGGCTCGCTGGGTGTACTCATGGTGTCGTTTTATGGATAGGGAAGCAGGATGGGTCGCTCAGAAAAACACCGGAAGGCACCCACAGTGCCGTCCGGTTGCCAGGTCAGCGCGCTGCCACCTGCTTGTTCGACAGACCCCAGACATAGGCAGAGAGTACGCCGATCTGCGCCTCAGTCAACTTTTCGGCCTGGGCAGGCATCTGGTTGACCTTGCCGTTGTTGATCATGGCAGTGATGGCCGCCTCGCCCCAGCCATGCAGCCAGATGTCATCGGTCAGATTGGGAGCGCCGAGCGCCTGGTTGCCCTTGCCGTCCATGCCATGGCAGGCTGCGCAGGCTGCAAACTTGGGCTTGCCCAGCGAAGCACGCAGCGAGTCATGCGGGCTGCCCGACAGGCTCAGCACGTAGTGCGACAGATTGCGCACGTCTTCCGGGCTACCCACAGCAGCCGCCATGGGAGGCATGTTGCCGATGCGGCCCTTCTCCAGGGTCTCGCGGATCTTCTCGGGGGTGCCGCCATGCAGCCAGTCGTTGTCCGTCAGGTTCGGGAAGCCCTTGCTGCCGCGAGCATCCGAGCCGTGGCACTGTGCGCAGTTGTTCATGAACAGGCGCTCGCCGATCGCATGGGCCTGGGGGTCTACGGCCACGTCCTCGGGCTTCATGGATGCAAAGCGGGCATACAGCGGCTCCAGCTCCGTCTTGGCCTTGGCCATTTCGGCTTCGTACTCGCCCTTTTGCGTCCAGTTAAGCTTGCCACTGAAGCTGCCAAGACCCGGGTAAGCGGCCAGGTAGCCGAGGCCAAAGACGATGGTGATGACGAACAGCCACACCCACCAGCGCGGCAGGGGGTTGTTCATCTCGACCAGATCCTCGTCCCAGACGTGGCCAGTGGTGTTGTCGGAGGTGGCTGCCACCTTCTTGCGGCCTGCCATCCAAAGCAGGATGCCGCAGGCGATGATGCCGGCCAGGGTTATCGTGGTCACAAAGACCGACCAGAAATTGCTGGTGAAGTCACTCATGGGGTGTTCTCGTTCTGGTGAAGGTCAATCTTGGTCGAACGGCAGCTGGGCCGCCTCGTCAAACCGGGACTGGTTACGGCCCCGGTAGGCCCAGACCCAGATGCCAATGAAGCAGGCCATCGATGCCAGGGTGGCGACGATGCGCATGGTGGTGATGTCCATGGGATATCTCCTTCGCTTACTTGAGCGCACGGCCCATGACTTGCAGGTAGGCGATGAGCGCGTCCTGCTCCGTCTTGCCCTTGACCTCGCCCGCCGCAGCAGTGATCTGCTCGTCGGTGTAAGGCACACCCACGGTGCGCAGCGCCTTCATGCGAGGTGCCATGACGGCAGGGTCCACCTGGTTCTTTTCGAGCCAGGGGTACGCAGGCATGTTGGACTCGGGAACCACATCACGGGGGTTGTTCAGGTGGATGCGATGCCATTCGTCGCTGTACTTGCCGCCCACGCGGTGCAGGTCAGGACCCGTGCGCTTGCTGCCCCACTGGAAGGGATGGTCATACACAAACTCGCCCGCCACCGAGTAGTGGCCGTACCGCAGCGTCTCGGCGCGGAAGGGGCGGATCATCTGCGAGTGGCAGTTGTAGCAACCCTCGCGGATGTAAATGTCGCGGCCCGCCAGTTGCAGCGCGTTGTAGGGCTCCACGCCCTTGACCGCCTCGGTGGTGGACTTCTGGAAGAACAGGGGCACGATCTCGACCAGACCGCCAATGGCGATCACGATCAGGATCAGCACGATCATCAGAAAGTTGTTGGTCTCCACCTTTTCATGGGAGAAGCCGGTCGAAGCAGATGGGTTGTTATTGGACATGAATGATCTCCTTCGGACTCAAGCGTGGGCCGTATTCACTGCAGGAATGGCGACCTTGACCGAACGGCCCGAGATGGCAGTCAGCCACACGTTCCAGGCCATGACCAGCATGCCGCCCAGGTACAGCAAGCCACCCGCCACACGAATCACATAGAAGGGATAGGTGGCCTTCACGCTTTCCACAAAGGTGTAGGTGAGCGTGCCGTCGGGGTTGACAGCGCGCCACATCAGGCCTTGCATCACACCGGCGATCCACATGGCGGCGATGTACAGCACGATGCCAATAGTGGCCATCCAGAAGTGCAGCTCGATCGCCTTGACGGAGTGCATCTTGTCCTTGCCGAACAGACGCGGCACCAGGTAGTACAGCGAGCCCATCGAGATCAGGCCCACCCAGCCCAAGGCACCCGAGTGCACGTGGCCAATGGTCCAGTCGGTGTAGTGGCTCAGGGCATTGACGGTCTTGATGGACATCATGGGCCCTTCGAACGTGGACATGCCGTAGAACGACAGCGACACGATCAGGAAGCGCAGGATGGGATCGTCACGCAGCTTGTGCCATGCGCCCGACAGGGTCATGATGCCGTTGATCATGCCGCCCCAGCTGGGGGCCAGCAGGATGAGCGAGAACACCATACCCACCGATTGCGTCCAGTCGGGCAGCGCGGTGTAGTGCAGGTGGTGTGGGCCGGCCCACATGTAGGTGAAGATCAGCGCCCAGAAGTGGACGATGGACAGGCGATAGCTGTACACCGGACGGCCTGCCTGCTTGGGGATGAAGTAATACATCATGCCCAGGAAACCAGCGGTCAGGAAGAAGCCCACCGCATTGTGGCCGTACCACCATTGCACCATGGCGTCCTGCACACCGGCATAGGCCGAGTAGCTCTTCATAAAGCCCGCAGGAATGGCTGCACTGTTCACCAGGTGCAGCAGAGCCACGGCCAGAATGAAGGCACCAAAGAACCAGTTGGCCACGTAGATGTGCTTGACCTTGCGGGTTCCAATGGTTCCAAAGAACACGATGGCATAGGACACCCAGACCAGCGTGATCAGGATGTCGATGGGCCATTCGAGCTCGGCGTATTCCTTGCCTTGGGTGTAGCCCATGGGCAAGCTGACCACCGCGGCGGCAATGACCAGCACCCAGCCCCAGAAGGTGAAGGCAGCCAAAGGACCAGCAAAGAGCCGGACCTGGCTGGTGCGCTGGACCACGTAGTAGCTGGTGGCGAACAGCGCGCTGCCGCCAAAACCAAAGATCACCGCATTGGTGTGCAAAGGTCGCAAGCGGCCATAGCTGAGCCAGGGAATGCCAAAGTTGAGTTCTGGCCAGGCGAGCTGGGCGGCGATGATGACGCCTACCAGCATACCAACCACCCCCACCACCACGGCCAGTATAGAGAACTGCCGCACTACCGTATCGTTGTAGTGCGCAGCATTTGTTTTTGGAAAATCCATCGGGCACCTCTTTATATTGCAGTAAGAGTTTGTTGCAGTCGCGGCTATCGGGCATTGACACAAGTCAACCGTCTCGGAGAATGCGCTCCCCCTCTTGTTCGACGCTTTCGAACTGCCCGTGGTACACCGCCCACCACAGTCCTCCCAGGATCAGAAGCACCAACATCACGGACAACGGAATCAGCAAATACAGGATGTCCATCAGACGGGCTCCAGTGGGTTTTTGGAAAGATCGAGAGGCTGCGGCGGCGGGCTGCCAGCCAAGGAGTCTGGGCGCACAGGCACCGTGCCCTCCCTCGGCTGCGATCCCTGCCATCCTGGAAGCGAAGGCAGGTCGCGCGCCAGGCGCGCTGCATTGAGCACGACCAGCAGCGAACTGAGCGCCATGCCCAGCCCGGCCAACCAGGCGGGCATCCAGCCCACCACCGCCAGCGGCACACACAGCGCGTTGTAGCCCGCAGCCCACCACAGATTCTGCCGGACCACGCGTAAGGTGCGGCGTGCCAGCAACACGGTCTGCGGCACCAACGCCAGGCTGTCACCCAGCACCACAAAGTCCGCCCGCGACTGTGCCAGCGGCACGGAACGCCCAAAGGCAAACGACACATGGGCACCTGCGAGCACGGGGCCATCATTGAGGCCGTCGCCCACCATGGCCACATGGTGGCCCTGCACCTGCAGCGCCTGCAAGGCAGCCAGCTTGCCCTGAGGCGTGCACTCGCCCTGGGCGCGGGCAATGCCCGCCTGCGCGGCCACCCGCTGCACCGCCCCGCGGCGGTCACCCGAGAGCAGTTGCACGGCGACGCCGTCTTGCTGCAACGTCTGGACCACGGCCGAGGCCTCGGCCCGCAAGTCTTCCATCAGATCGAAGCGGGCCAGCTCACGCAGGGCTCCATCCGACGCTTGTTCCGAGAGCACCACCTGCAGCGCAGCACCACTGTCATCGCTGGCAACACCCGCATGGTGGGCCGAACCCAGGCGGATCGTCCGCGCGACCATTCCCCCGGTGACGTCCTCCACAGTGGCGGTCAGCCCCTGCCCAGCATCCTCCTGCAGGCCCGTCACCTGCCAGCGTCCCCACGGGGCCTGCCGTGCAGCCGCCGCAGCCAGGGCCCGCGAAGCCGGATGCATCGACTGGCGCGCGAGCGCGGCTGCCAGGTCCAGCGCCTCTTCTGCGCGGCAACTGCCGGCAGGATGCACGGCCTGCAGCGCCATACCGTCCCGGGTCAGCGTGCCCGTTTTGTCAAACACCATGGTATCCACCTGGGCCAGCGCTTCCAGCCCCTGCAGATTGCGCACCAGCACGCCATGGCGCGCCAGCGTACCCGCCGCCGTGAGCATGGCCACCGGGGTGGCCAATGACAACGCGCACGGGCAGGTGACGATAAGCACCGCCACCGCCACCATCAACGCATGCCCGGGGTCCGACGGCCACCAGTAGACAGCAGCCAGCACAGCCGCCAGCAATACGGCCACCAGGAAAGGTCGTGCAATCCGGTCAGCCAGTTGGGCCAGGCGGGGCTTCTGCAGCGACGCGCTTTCCATCAGGGCCACAATTTGCGCAAAGCGGGTCTGCCCACCCGTGCTTTCCACCAGCACCTCGACGGGCGACTGCAGGTTGTAGCTGCCCGCTGTCACGTTGCTGCCCACAGGGCGTGCCACGGGAGTGGATTCGCCCGTCAGCAAAGCCTCGTCGGCGTGGGTACTGCCCGCTGTGATGCGGCCATCGGCAGGGAAAGCCTCCCCTGGCAGCACGCGGATGGTGTCTCCCGCCCCAATGCGCCGCGTGGCCACGCGGGTGAAGCTGCCATCCGCCGCGCGGCGCTCCACACTGTCGGGCAGGCGGTTCATCACGGCCTCCAGCGCGCCCGCCGTGCGGTCGCGCAGGCGCAGCTCCAGCCAGCGACCGGTGAGCAGGAAGAACACGAACATGGTCAAGGAGTCGTAGTACACCTCCTTGCCAAAGATGCCTGCGGGATCAAAGGTGCCTGCGGTGCTGACCACAAAAGTGATCGCCATGCCGAGTGCCACGGGCAGGTCCATGCTGACCCGGCGCAGGCGGATGTCACGCAGCGCACTGGCAAAAAAAGGACCGCAAGAAAAGACCACCATGGGCAGCGTGATGACCCACGAAGCCCAGCGCAACAGCTGCTCCATCTCGCCCGACAGGTCGCCCGGCTGCGCCACGTAGGCAGGCCACGCGTACATCATCACCTGCATCATGCAAAAGCCTGCCACCAGCCAACGCCACAGCGCGCGGCGGCTCTCGCGCAGGCGCTGGTCGCGCGCAAACGCATCCATCGCCGGCATGGCGCGGTAACCCGCTCGGCGCACAGCCTCCATCCACTGCGACGGCACAACCCGGCCAGGTTGCCACACCACGCGGGCCCGACGTGTGGCGGCGCTCACATCGGCCTGCACCACGCCCGGCACGGCCCGCAAAGCATCTTCAATAGTGAGGGCGCAGGCAGCGCAGTGCATGCCCTCCAGCACCACCTGGGAGTCCCAGGCTGTGGATGCGGGGTCTGCCGAAGCGCTGTCCGCCGCGCTACCGGCCAATGGGGTCCCTGCCGGTGTGCAAGGGCGGCCAAACGCCAGCCACTCCTGGGGATCGTCCAGCAGCTCCACCCGCTGCATCGGCAACGGGTTTGTCACGCTGTCAGGCTGGAGCGCCGGAGATGCAGCCGGCGCACCGGGTTGAAACATGGACATGGGTCAAGCCTATCTGCGGGACATCGCCAGTACATTGACGTGGATCAAGCCCCAGAACATGATTCATCCTAAGCTTGTTCCATCACTTTGAGGAGCCCTTTTATGTACAAACGCATCCTGATCGCCACAGACGGATCCCCTCTGTCAGACAAAGCGGTGGAACATGGCCTGTCGCTGGCCGCACTGACCGGCGCTACCGTGGTCGCCCTCAAGGTGGTGCCCCGCTATCCCCGCAGCTACTTTGAAGGCGGCATGCCGGTGGACATGAACGATGTCAAACGCATCGAAGCCCAATGGGGCGATTCCGCACAGGCCATGGTTGATGGCGTGAAGGCCCAGGGCGGCGCGCAAGGCGTGACCGTGAAGGCCGTGGTCGCCAAGTCCGACCTGGTGGCCGAGGCCGTGATCGCAGCCGCCAAGAAGCACAAGTGCGATTTGATCGTGATGGCCTCGCACGGCCGCAAGGGCATCAAGCGCTTGCTGCTGGGCAGCGAAACCCAGCATGTGCTGACGCATTCGCACATCCCGGTGCTGGTGCTTCGTTAAGCATCAAAACGGCCGCTAGTGCTAGTCCATCAAGCGCCGATAGCTATTAAATAAGTAGCAAAACACCGAGCAGGCTTGCCGCCTCCTCGGTGTTCTTCATTCAGGGCTGTGTGCCCTGCGGCTCAGTGGTTGCCCAGGTAAAGCTGCGCCATCCGCTCATCGGCCAGCAGACCCTGCGCCGGGCCCTGCAACACGCAACGCCCCTGGTCCAGGATGTAGCCCTGCTGGCTGATCTGCAGCGCCTGGCGTGCGCGCTGCTCCACCATCAGCACCGCCACGCCTGCGGCGGGCAGCTTTTGGACCATGTCAAACACCTTGCCCACCAGCGAAGGCGCCAGCGCCGCCGTGGGCTCGTCCAGCACCATGATGCGGGGCGACGGCATGAGGGCACGGGCAAAGGCGAGCTGCTGGCGCTCGCCGCCGGAGAGGTTGCTGGCAGGCTGCGGCAAGCGCTCCACCAGTGCCGGAAAGTCCGCCAGCACCTCGTCCATGCGCTGCTTGAGGTGCTTCACGCCCCGTACCACCTGCAAGTTCTCACGCACGGTGAGGGACGGAAACACGTTGGCCACCTGCGGCACATAGGCCAGCCCGGCGTCAAAGCGGTCTTCTGCCGACAAGGCCGTGATGTCGCGCCCGCCCAGATGGATGGTGCCCGCCACACGCGGCAGCAAGCCCAGCAGCGCCTTGACCAGGGTCGACTTGCCCGCACCGTTGGTGCCCGCAATGGTCACGATCTCGCCCGGCGCCACGGCCAAATCGATGCCGTGGATGATGTCCACCTCGGAATACCCGCCGCGCAACTGCGCGATCTGCAGCAAGTTGTCTGCGCCACTCATACCACCCCTCCCATATAGGCTTCCTGCACACGTGGGTCGTCCAGCACGGTGTGCGGGTCGCCCTCGGCCAGGATGCTGCCCCGGTCCATCACGATCATGCGGTTCGACAGCGACTTGAGCGCCTGCAGGTGGTGCTCGATCACGATGAACGCGATGCCCTGCCCGTTCAGCTCGCGCACGCGGTCGCAAATCTCTTCGATCAGCACCGGGTTGACCCCGGCAAACGGCTCGTCCAGCAAGATGCAGCGCGGGTCCAGCATCAGCACCCGGCCCAGCTCCACCAGCTTCTTTTGCCCACCCGAGAGGCCACCCGCCTTCACATCGCGCACCCGCGCCAGGTTCAAAAACTGCAGGATGCGGTCTGCCTTGATGGAGAGCTGTGCCTCATGCTCGCGGCGGGCGCGGGTCTGGAAGAAGGCGTTCAGCAGCCGCTCTCCCTGCGGGTTGGCAGCGGCAGCCATCAGGTTTTCGTGCACCGTCAGGCTCTTGAACTCCCGCGGAATCTGGAACGTGCGCACCAGCCCCAGCCGGGCCCGGCGATATGGGGGCATGCGGGTGATGTCCTGTCCCTCAAAGTGGATCTGCCCCGCATCCGCGGGCTGCTGTCCGGCAATGGCCGCAAACAGCGTGCTCTTGCCCGCACCGTTGGTGCCTGCAATGCCGAGAATCTCGCCCGCGGCCAGTTGCAGTGACACCCCGTCCACCGCTTTAAAGCCCCCAAACTGCCGCGTGACGGCGCCCACCTTCAGCATCGTTGTTGCAGTCATTGGGATTTGCCTCCAAACAGGCCGTTGGGCTTGTACAAGGTGACCAGGATCAGCGCCAGGCCCACCGCCGCCAGGCGCAGGCTGGCCATGCCAACCTCCGACACACCCGGCACCCAGTCCTTGGCAAAACGCGAGCCCTCCAGAAACACCATCAGCAGCAGCGATCCAAACACCGCGCCGCGCACGGTGCCCGAGCCGCCCATCACGAGGCCCATCCACACATAAAACGTGATGAGCGGGATGAACTGCTCGGGCGTGATGAAGGTGATGAAGTGGGCATAGAACGCGCCAGCCAGCCCGGCCAGCGCAGCCCCCAGCATGAACACCTGCACCTTGAACCAGGCCGGGTCCTTGCCCAGGGCCGACAGTGCGGGCTCATCGTCCCCAATGGCCTTGAGCAGGCGCCCAAACGGGCTGGCCGCCAGGCGCACCGTGCCCCATGCCACCACCGCAACCACCGCCAGCAGCGTGACAAAGATCGCCATGTCCGACGTGCCACTGCCCCAGGACGCAAACAGCTTGGGCAGACCAGGCAAGCCCTGCACGCCTTTGGTCAACCAGCTCTCTTGCTGGATGGAGATGCGCACCGCCTCAGAAAAACCCAGCGTGACGATGGCCAGGTAGTCATCCCGCAGCCGCAGCGACAGCAAGCCGATGGGCAGCGCCAGCACACCAGCGAGCACGCCAGCCGCCACAAAGCACAGCACCAGCGGCACGCCTTGCAGCGCCAGCAGGCCCGAGGTGTAGGCGCCCACGGCAAAGAACGCCACGACGCCAAAGTTGACCAGCCGGGTCAGGCCGAACTGCAGGTTCAGGCCCAGCGCGAGCAAGCAATAGATAAGGGCAACAATGCCAATGGCACACAGATAAGCAATCATGAATCGGACTCCTTACCGCACCAGTTGCACGCGGCCCATGATGCCCGCCGGGCGCACCAGCAGCACCAGCGCCAGCACCACAAACGACAGCACCAGCTTGTACGACGGCCCCATCAGCGGCACCGCCAGCTCTTGCGCCACACACAGCAGCAGCGCACCCAACACCGCACCCACCGGGCTACCGATGCCACCCAGCACCATGGCGGCAAACGCGGGGATCAGGCTCTCCCACCCCATCTCGGGGCTGACCACGGCCTTCATGCCCAGCAGCACGCCGCCCAGCGATGACAGCGCCCCCACCAGCAACCACAGGCTCAGCATCAGCCCGTTGGCGCGGATGCCGCTGGCACGCGCCAGGTCGGCACTGTCCGCCACGGCGCGCAACTGGCGGCCAAAACTGGTGCGGTAGATCAGCACAAACACCACCAGCAGGCATGCGGCGGCCACCGCCGCAATTGCCAGGTCGGTGGGCAGGATGCGGATGCCGCCAAAATTCCAGGCACGCACCAGGGGCAGGTCAAACGTGCGCTGGTCGTGCCCGGCAAAAAAGCCGATCAGGCTGCGCAGCAAAAACCCCAGGCCAATGGCCGCGAGCATGGACGACACCATGGGCCGCCCGGCCAGCTTGCGAAAAATCAGCGTGTACGAGCCTGCAGACACCAGGGCCGTGACCACCATGCTGCCCAGCGCCGCCGCCCACAGCGGCCAGCCGCCCAGCAGCTGCACCGCCACGGCCGCGTAGGCGCCGGTGGTCATCATGTCGCCCGTGGCGGCGTTGGGAAAGCGGTTGACGCCCATCACCAGGGTCATGGCCAAGGCGGGCAATGCCACCACCAGGCCCTCGATCAATCCATTGATCAGTAGGTTTACAAAGTCGATCCAGGTCATTGCGTCATTCCGTGCATCTCTCGCCCTGCGGAGTCCAAAAATACAAAGCCCGGCGCCCGCACCCTGCGGCTACACCGGGCACAACCATCACAGGGTGATGGACACCACGTCGCGCCGCACCAGCTGGCCCTTTTCGATGATGAACACGCCAAAGTCCGGCGTCACGTCGCCCGCCTTGTCAAAGTCGAGTTTGCTCGATGCACCTTCGTAGTTCACCTTGGCTTTCTTGGCCAGTTGCGCCTTGCCTTCGGCAAAGGTGAACACGGCCGTACCGGGGGCGTTGGAGACATCGCGCATCTTGGCATTGACCTGCTCCACCGTGGCCTTGGGGCCAGCGGCCTCCATGGCCAGGGCCAGCGATATCACCATGTCGTAGGCCATGGCGGCGTAGATGTTGGTGGATGCGGCCTTGCCCGTGGCCTTGGTGAAGGCGGCATCAAATTGGGCGTAAGACGCGCTCTTTTCGTTGGACACGGTATCCACCGAGATGATGCCTTCGCACACCTCGGCGCCCAGGGCCTTCACCAGATCGGGGTTGGCCGCCCAGCCCGGGATGATCCACTTGGTGTCTGCGCCAGACTGGAACCATTCGCGCAGGATGATGGTGGTGTCGGGCAGGTACGAGCCCATCACGATCACATCGGGCTTGGCTGCCAAAATCTTCTGCAGCTCGCTGCGGTAGCTGGGGCGGTTGGGTTCGTAGGTGACATGCGCCGCCACCTTGCCGCCACGCTTTTCCCACACACGCGTGAAGCCTTCCACATTGCCCAGACCGGATGCGTTGTTGAACGCCATGGTGGCTGGTCGCTTGAAGCCGCGTTTGGTGCAGATCTCGGCAAACGCCGCGCCAAAACGGTCGTTGGTGGCCTGAAAGCGCCACACCAGGTCCTTGGTGTCCAGCGTGGAGATGGCGGGTGCGCCCGACACGTTCATCTGGATGATGCCCGCCGCATCGGTCAGCGGCATCACCGCCAGCGTCACGCCCGAGGCCCAGGTGCCCAGCACCGCCTGCACCTTGTTCACCTCGATCAGCTTCTTGGCGGCCAGCACGGCAGCATCGGGCTTGGTCTGGTCGTCTTCGGTGAAGAGTTCGAGCTTGCGGCCACCCGCGCCGCCTGCGGCGTTGACCTCGTCCACCGCCATGCGAATGGCCTGCTGCATGCCGGGGCCGTAGGGGCTACCTGCGCCCGTGATGGGCGTGAGCGAGCCAATGCGAAACACCTCGCCCTGCTGGCTGAAACCGATGGAGGGAAGGAACTGCAGAGCTGCTGCGGCGCCGCCGAGCTTGACGAAATTTCTACGTTGCATGGTGATCTCCGGTCTTTTGGGGGTGAGGGGGGTGAAAGGGACTCAAAGGGTGTTCTTGACCCACACGCCGTCCTTGGCGATGGCGCGAATGCGCTCGCCCTGGTTCAGCAGGCAGGTGATGTCGGTGAGCGGGTCGCCATCGACCAGCAGCAGGTCGGCAATGGCACCAGGCGTCACTTCGCCCAGCTGGCCTTGCTGGCCCAGGATCTCGGCGCCGATCAGCGTGGCCTGCTGCAGCACGGGCCCGTTGCCCAGCACGTCGGCGCGCAGGCGCAACTCGTCGGACTGCAGATAGTGCGTTTCGGCCAACAGGTCGCTGCCCAGGCCCATTTTTACGCCTGCCTTGGCCAGAATCTCAATGGCCTGCTTGCCCTGGCTGCGCACCGAGTCGATCTTGGCGATAGACACCGCAGGCAGGCCATAACGCTCGCCCTCGTTGGCCAGGCCTTCGTAGGTGATAAGCGTGGGCACCATGAAAGCCCCCATCTCGGCCATGAACTCTGCCGTGGGCGCATCCACCAGATTACCGTGCTCGATGGTGCGCACGCCGCAGCGCACTGCGCGGGCAATGGCGCGCGGCGTGTAGGCGTGGGCCATCACATAGGTATTGGCGTTGGATGCCTCTTCCACAATCGCGTGCAGTTCGGCTTCGGAGTAGCCCAGGTTGCCAATCGGGTCGTTGGGCGACGCCACGCCGCCCGACGCCATCACCTTGATCTGTGTGGCGCCCTTCAGGATCTCTTCGCGCACCGCCAGGCGGCAGGCATCCACACCATCCACCACGCGGCCGATGTTGCCCAGCTTGTAAGCGCACGAGCACACATCCAGGTCATCGTTGCGCTGGCGAAAGTCCGCATGCCCACCGGTTTGCGACAGCGCCTTGCCCGCCGGGAAGATGCGCGGCCCCTGCACCAGCCCCGTGCGCACCGCTTCGGCCAGCGACCAGTCGGCGCCGCCCGCATCGCGCACGGTGGTAAAGCCACGGTCCAGCATGCCCTTCATGATGGGCAGCGAGCGCATCATGGTGAACACGTTGGGCATCTTGGCCACCGTGCCCAGGTTGAACGACGAGGCCACCACATGCACGTGGCAGTCGATCAGGCCGGGCATCAGGGTCATGCCCTTGGCGTCCACCGTGGTGGTGCCCTCGGGCACCTCCAGGTCGGCGCCTACCGCCGCAATGCGGCCGTCCTGCACCAGAACGGACAAGCCGGTGCGCAAAGTCAGGGCATGCACATCCAGCACACGGCTGTTTTTAATCAACAAAGAGGTCATGAGATTCGTCAAAGTGGGCGCGATGGCTTCAAAATTACTCATGGCCCATTTTTTTGGGGAGCCATGATGACCATCAAGCATCCATCCGGTGCATTGCAGCATCTACAGAGTGTGACGCTTGACACGTTGCTGTCACAGGACGCATTTATCGGGCCAATTGCCCTTGGCCGCAACGCCTAAAATCTCACCCACCCATGAGCAGCACTCATACCAAGGGATAACCCTATGCGCCGCCTCTGCCCCACTATTTCAGAGCTGAACGCCTTTCACTCCGCCGCCAAGCACCAGGCCTTCACCATGGCTGCGCGCGAGTTATGCGTGACGCAAAGCGCCATCAGCCGCCACATTGCCGCGTTGGAGGACTACCTGGGCCAGAAGCTGTTCATCCGCAAGGCCACGGGGCTGGAGCTGACCGAGGCGGGCGCCACCTACCTCAACGCTACCCGCCCCGCCATGGCCGCACTGGAATCGGCCACAGCGCAACTCATGTCGTACGGGGGCGACGGCGGCTCGCTCAACCTGTCGGTGCCGCCCACGTTCGCGGCGCAGTGGCTTTTCCCTCGCCTGGGGCACTTCAAGCGCACGCTGCCGCAGGTGTCGCTGAACTTCGTGCGCTACCAGCACGCGCACGACTTTGCGACGCCGCACGAGTTCGACGCGGCCATCCAGTACGGCTACGGCAACTGGCCCAGCGCCAATGCCCGCTACCTGATTGGCAAGGAGACCAGCATCGTCTGCAGCCCCCAACTGCGCGACGCCCTGCCCCTGCGCACCCCACAAGACCTGATGCGCGCCACGCTGCTGCAGCACATCGAAGTGCCCCTGGCCTGGCAAGACTGGATGGAAGCCCACGGCCTGGACACCAGCGCCAGCCGCTTCGGGCCGGGCTTCAACCTCTACTCCCTCATCATCCGCGCCGCCGTCTCAGGCTTTGGCGTAGGCATCGTGCCCACCTGCCTGGTGGAGGACGAACTGGCGGCGGGCACCCTGGTGGAGCCCCTGAAAGACCGCTTTGACAGCCCGCTGGGCTACTACCTGTGCGCACCCACGGCACGCACCAATCTGTCGGTGTACCGGCTAGTAGCCGGGTGGCTGGAGCACTGCTGCAACCATGCCGAGGGCGCCGCAGCGCCAGCCGCAACTCCCTGCATTTTCTGCAGCCCCCAGGTCTCAGCGGCGGCGGGTCAGACGGCGGGGTGAGTGACCCCGCTCAGTGGGCGCAGTGCCCCCCTCGGGACCGCATCAGGCAAACAACCCCTTGTACTGATCCCGCAGCAGATTTTTCTGCACCTTGCCCATGGTGTTGCGCGGCAGCTCAGCCACCACAAAACACTTCTTCGGAATCTTGAAGTTGGCAAGCTGCGACTTGAGCTGGGCCACGATGGCATCAGCGTCCTGGCTGGCGCCGGGCTTGGCAATCACCACGGCCACGCCCACTTCACCGAAGTCGGGGTGGGGCACGCCGACCAGGGCGCTTTCGGCCACGCCGGGCATGTCGTTGATGTAGCCCTCGATCTCTGCAGGGTAGACGTTGTAGCCGCCGCTGATGATCAGGTCTTTGCTGCGGCCCACGATGTGGACGTAGCCGCGCTCATCGACCTTGCCCACGTCGCCGGTCTTGAAGTAGCCGTCTTTGGTGAACTCTTCGGCCGTCTTTTCGGGCATGCGCCAGTAGCCTTTGAACACGTTGGGGCCCTTGACCTGGATGCCGCCGATCTCGCCCACGGGCAGGTCTTTGCCGTCGTCGCCCTGCACGCGCAGGCTCACGCCCGGTAGGGGGAAGCCCACGGTGCCGCCACGGCGTTCATCCTGGCCTTGGTAGCGCTTATCTGCGCTGTAGGGGTTGCTGGTGAGCATGATGGTTTCGCTCATGCCGTAGCGCTCCAGAATGGTGTGGCCGGTGCGTTGCTGCCATTCCTTGAAGGTTTCGATGAGCAGCGGTGCGGAGCCTGCGATGAACAGGCGCATGTTCTTCACGGCATCCTTATTCAAACCGGCCTCGGCCAGCATGCGCACATACAGCGTGGGCACGCCCATGAACACGGTGGCACGGGGCATGGCGGCGATGACGGCCTTGGGGTCGAACTTGGCCATCCAGATCATCTTGCTGCCGTTGATGAGCGCGCCGTGGATGGCCACGAACAGGCCGTGCACATGGAAGATGGGCAGCGCGTGGATGAGCACATCGCCCTTCTTCCAGCCCCAGTAGTCCTTGAGCATGACCGCGTTGCTGAGCATGTTGCCGTGCGTGAGCATGGCGCCCTTGCTGCGGCCGGTGGTGCCGCTGGTGTAGAGGATGGCGGCCAGGTCGTCGGCGCTGCGGGCCACGGCCTGGTGCTCGTCACCGTGGTGGGCAGCGCGATCGAGCAGGCTGCCGGTGCGGTCGTCACCCAGGGTGAACACATGCTGCGTGCCCAGGGTGAAGGCGATCTTGCTGACCCAGCCAAAGTTACCGGGCGAGCACACCACGACGGCAGGCTCGGCGTTGCCGATGAAGTACTCGATCTCGGCGCTTTGGTAGGCGGTGTTGAGCGGCAGGAACACGTAGCCCGCACGAAGCGTGGCCAGGTACAGCGCCATCGCTTCGACCGATTTTTCGACCTGCACGGCCACGCGGCTGCCCTCAGGCAGCTTGAGCGATGCGAGCAGGTTGGCGATGCGGGCGCTGGCGCGGTCCAGGTCGCGCCAGGTGTAGAACAGCGGAGTGCCGTCTGCCGACGTGGTTTCGACGGCGGTGCTGTCCAGGTCAGACGGGAACGCGGAGCGCAGGGCGCTGAAGAGGTTGTGTTGGCTCATGGCTCAGACTTCGATGGGCTGGGTGGCTGGGTTGAGAGTTTGGGACGGACTGAATGGGAGAAAGCGGGGATGAAGGCGTCGGTCAGAACACCGGCGCGCGCTTGTCCAGAAAGGCAGCGATCCCTTCGCGGTGCTCGGCACTGGCGGCGTAGGCATAGGGATCGGCAGGGCCATTTACTATTTTTTCGATAGCAGACTGGGCATGATTCTGTAGCACCACAGGCGCTTTTAATGCTCGAAACGTCTGTTTGTTCATGCGGGCGGCCTGGGGCGCCAGTGCGGCGATGCGCTGGGCACTGCCCAGGGCTTCGGTGGCCACCATGTCATCGGCCACCACGCGGCTCAGAAAGCCACGGGCCAGCATGTCGGGGGCGCTGAAGGTGGCGGCCTCCAGCAGCATCTGGCGTGCGGTCACGTCACCCACCGCACCGGCCACCAGTTGCGCCTCGCGCGGAGCCATCGGAAAACCCAGCTTGGCAATCGGCGCGCCAAAGCGCGCGCCACTGCCCGCCACGCGGATGTCGCAGCAGCTGGCAATCTCCACGCCGGCGCCCATGCAGGCACCGTTGATCTGGGCCACGATGGGCACGTCGCACTGGAGCATGGCGTTCAGCCCGCCCCACACGTCGTTTTCATGAAAGTCGCGCAGGGCTGCCGCGTCAAAACGGAAGCCGGGGTACTCTGAAATGTCTCCGCCCGCACAAAACGCCCCGCCCTCGCCCGCGATGAGCACGCAGCGCGCATCAGAGCGGCGCTGCACGTCTTCAAACACCGCGCGCAACTGCCGCCACATGGGCCGCGACATGGCGTTCAGCCGCCCGGTGTGGCGCAGAGTGACATGCACCACTCCACCCTCACCGGCATTCATCAACACTTCACCAGACATCTTGCTATCCATCCCGTCCTACACTGCTCAACACTTGCAGCCCTCGAAACCCGCGCGGCACCATCGCCAGCGCCACCGTGGAACTGGCTTTGCCAGGCCACGGGTGGCGTCCCCCTTCAGGGGGAAGGCGCAAAGCGCCACAGGGGGTTAGTCCAATTTGGCGCCAGACGCCTTCACCACGGCCGCCCAGCGCTTGACCTCGCTACTCACAAACGCGCCGAACTGCTGTTGCGTCATGCCACCGTAGTCCGCGCCGTTGCTGGCCCACACGGCCTTGAGCTCTTCGGCCGTGCCCAGGCGCTTGATTTCGTCCACGATGCGGGCCTGCACATCAGCCGGTGTGCCTTTGGGCGCCCACAGGCCGTACCAGGTGGTCACGGTGTAGTCGGGCAGGCCCACTTCGGAGGCGCAGGGCACGTCGGGGAAGGCAGGGTTGCGCTTGGGGCCGGACACCATCAGCGCCTTGATGCGGCCGCTCTTGATGTGGTTGGCGGAGGACCCCAGGCCGTCGAACATCATGTCCACGTTGCCGCCAATCAGGTCCTGCAGCGCCGGGCCTGCGCCCCGGTACGGGATGTGAGTAATGAAGGTGCCCGTCTGCTGCTTGAACAGCTCGCCCGCCAGGTGGTGCGAGGTGCCGGCCCCGGCCGAGCCGTAGTTGAGCTTGGCAGGGTTGCGCTTGACATAGTCCAGAAACTGCTTGAAGTTGGCAGACGGCGTCTTGGGGTTGACCACCACCACCTGCGGCACATTGGCCAGCAGCGCCAGCGGGATAAAGTCTTTTTCGATGTCGTAGTCGAGCTTGGGGTACATCGACGGGGCAATGGCGTGGTGCACCGCCCCCATGAACAAGGTGTAGCCGTCGGGAGCAGCCTTGGAGGCAATGCTGGCGCCCAGCGTGCCACCGGCGCCCCCCCGGTTGTCGATCACCAGCGTCTTGCCTGTGCTTTTGGAAAACTGCGCGGCCAGCGGCCGGGCAAAGGCATCGGTACCGCCACCGGCGGGGAAAGGCACCACCACCGTCACCGGCTTGGTCGGCCAGTTGCTGTCGGCCCAGCTGCTGCCGCTGGCCAGGCCCAAACCTGCAGCCGCTGCGCCGAGCAAGACATCCCGGCGTTGGATTCGCGATTCAATCATTCCTTGTCTCCTGTCGTTGTAAAAATACGCTGTCTCTGGTCCACCCGACATCATGCCGGGCGCCCCGTCAGTCGCGGCAAAGGCTCTCGATGTCCCCCGACACTGGCACTTTGCCCTGCGCAAGCAAGCTGCGGTGCTTGTCGATGCGCTTCAAGTCGTACAGGTAGTTCACCATGAGCCCGTACGATTGTTTTTGCCCCTTGGTGGACGGGTCGCCCGCCCAGTTCAGGCGCTCTACCCGCGCGCCGTTACCCAAGTGGAAGCGGGCTACGGGGTCTGCCGGCTTGCCTTCTTGCAGCTCGCGGCCCAGATAGTACGCGGCGCATTCCAGCAGCATCTGGCGCACGGGGGATTTGGCGTCCAGCTCCAGCGCCTTGTCCACCGCGCCGAGAAAATGCGTGGCCTGCGGCGGCTCGAACCCCACCGCGCGGCCCAGTTCGCTGCGGCGCTTGTCGTCCAGGCGGTCCAGCATCGCACCCGCATGCTTGCCCAGCCAAGCGCGGAAACCCGGGATGGGCGACAGCGTGGCAAAGGTGCGCAAGCGCGGGAACTCGGCCGTGAGCGTTTCCACCACATGCTTGATCAGCGAGTCGCCAAAGCTCACGCCGCGCAGGCCCGTTTGTGTGTTGCTGATGGAATAGAAGATGGCCGTGGTGGCCCGTGTGATGTCCACGGGCGCAGCCGCCTCGTCCAGCAGCGGCGTGATGCTGGCCGAGATCTTGTCCACCAGAGCCACCTCCACAAAGATCAGCGGCTCGTTGGGCAGACGCGGGTGGAAGAAGCCATAGCAGCGGCGGTCGCTGTCCAGACGGTTCTTCAGGTCGGCCCAACTGCGGATGTCGTGCACGGCCTCGTATTTGATGAGCTTTTCAAGCAGCGAGGCGGGCGAGTCCCACGACAGGCGGCGCAGTTCCAGAAAGGCCACATCAAACCAGGTCGAGAACAGGTGTTCCAGCTCGGCATCGAGCGGCAGCAGGCGCTTGTCGGCCTTGAGCAGCGGCAGGATTTCTGCGCGCATGTCCACCAGAAAGCGCATGCCTTCGGGGAACGCCGAAAACCGCTGCAGCAACCGTGTGCGGGGCGACACCAAGGCGCGGCGCAGGCCGATCTCCGCCTGGCCTTCCTCCGCCGTGCCGGCCGCTGCCTCGTAGCGCTGGCGGGCCGACTTGAAGCGCGTGGCGTCCGGCGCAAACTGCTCGCACATCAGCAGCCACATGTCACGCCGCTCTTCGGGCACGGCCTTGGCATACCAGTCGGCCACCGCCTGGGCGCGGCGGCCGCCCTCGATCTCGCTCACCTGCGGAGCCACCACCTCCTGCAGGTCGGCCAGCAGGCGGCGCAACGCGCGGGGCGACAGCGCCTCCTGCCCGCGACGCAGCGTGGCCTGCAGGCGCTCGTGGGTGGAGCGCGGTACCGCGACCTTGGCGACCACGTCGGTCACGGTTTTGTCGAGTACGGCCTTGGCCGACTTGTCAGCCGCCTTGTCGGGGGCAGGCGCGGCAGTGCGCAGACGGGACACGCTGCGGGCGATCCATTCGGGGGTGCTGTTGATCATGGGGTCAACCTCGATTGCTGGTTGCGGGCTACGTCGCGCAGCGCATCACGCTGGCGCAACAAATGGGTGCGCATGGCTTCTTCGGCTGCATCGCAGTCGCGGGCCTTGAGGGCGGCAAACACGGCCAAGTGCTCGGCCAAACTTTGCTGCAGGCGCCCCGGGGCATGCAGCGTCTTGTGGCGCGCCAGGCGCAAGATCTTGCGCAGGTCGCCAATCACCTGGGCCAGCCAGCGGTTGTCCGCCAGCGTGATGAAGGCCTCGTGGATGGCGTAGTTGGCTTCGTAGTAATCGGTAATGCTTCCGTCGGCCGCGCACTGCTGCAGGCGCTCGTGCAACAGCTCCAGCGCGGCAATGTCGGCCGCCACAGCTTTGCGCGTGGCCTCGTGCGCGGCGCGCCCCTCCAACAATGCGATGACGGGAAAGATGTTGTCCAGATCGCTCTCGGTGACCTCAGCCACAAAGCAGCCCCGGCGCGGCTCGTGGCGCAGCAGCCCCTCAGCCACCAGCACCTTGAGCGCCTCACGCAGGGGGGTGCGCGAGATTTCCAGCCGCTCGCACAAGGCGGCCTCGTCCAGAAAGCTGCCGGGCGGCAAGGTGCCCGCAAAAATCTGCTCCCGCAGCCGGGAGGCGACTTCGTCGTGCAGTGAATTCAGGACAGGACGCATGTGAAACAAGGCTCCAGGGCACCAACCCGCGAGGCATCAGCTACCAACTCCCAGTGGATTGCGCAGGCCGAATGCCTGCAACACCCCTCTATCAGCTGACAACAGTGGCGATTGCCTCGCCATGTGCGTAATTTCTCATAATTACGTGAAATGACAAAATGAAAACCCTGATTTGCAGGCTTTGGTTACACAAAAGATGGCAACTGCGGTGCTTGCGCAACGCCGCGTGCCAGAGAACGGCCAGGGTGGCGAACCTGCTGTTGGCCCGAAGGCGCCGTCATTTGTTGATCCGCCCCGGGCCAGATGAGCTGTCGAGGGTGCAACCCCTGCTGAGCCCACCGCAGGCTCGCCCTGCCCTCGCGCCCCTCTCCCGCTTCACTCCACGCCCGCAAAGCCTTCCACCAGGTGGTCGATCCACACCCGCAGCTTGGCGGGCAGAAAGCGGTGGGACGGGTACAGCACCCAGGCCGTGCCCGCGTACGAAGTCTTGTGCTCCCAGTCGGGCAACACGGTCACCAGGTCACCCCGCGCCAACGCAGCGCGCGCGGTAAAGCCCGGCAGGCTGGCGATGCCCAGGTGGCTCAGCGCGGCCTCCAGCCGCACCTCGCTGTGGTTGGCCACATAGCGGCCCCGCACGGCCACCGTAGCGGCTTCGCCCGCGCGCTCAAAGCGCCAGTGCCGGTCGCGCTCGTCCTCGCCCAGGGTGATGCCGGCGTGGTGCTCCAGGTCGCGCGGGTGCTGGGGGTGGCCCCGTTCGGCCAGGTAGCGCGGGCTGGCGCAGACCAGGTGGCGCAAGGTGGCCAGCGGGCGCCCGGCCAGGCCCGGGGGCGGGGTGTCGGTCACGCGCAGGGCCAGGTCGATGGGCTCCTCGAACAGATCCACCGTGCGGTCTGTGATCAACAGCTGCACATCGACCTGGGGGTATTTCTGCAAAAACGGCAGCACCAGCGGGTGCACCAGCTGGCGCCCCACCGCCTTGGCCATGCTCATGCGCACCATGCCGGAGGGCGCGGCAGAGTGCGTGTCACTCAGCGCCCACACCTCGCGTGCGGCAGACACCATGTCCTGACAACGGCTGTAGACCGCCGTGCCCGCATCGGTCAGCCGCAGCTTGCGGGTGGTGCGCTCCAGCAGGCGTACGCGCAGCGCCCCTTCCAGCCGGGCCACCTGGCGGCTGACCGCCGACGGGGTGATGCCCAGCTGCCGCGCAGCAGCCGAGAAGCTGCCCGCGTCCACCACGCGGGCAAACACCGCCATGTCGGGGAGGCTGTCCAGAGGTTGATTGATGCGCATAAGGAACAAGTGCAGTGCTTTCACAGCGATTATCAATCCAGCAATGCAAATTGATAATTTCCCGAGCCCACAGCTGCCAAGCAGCGGCGCCCCACTGCTTCCACCCCAGTCTGCATTCCATGTCACACACCCTGCCCCTGTCTGCCCCCTCTTCGCTGGCCCCGCGCCTGTCTGACCTGGCCCTGCTGATGGTGGCCGTGGTGTGGGGCACGAGCTATGGCGTGGCCAAGGGGGCCCTGGTGTTCTACCCGGTGCTGGGCTTTTTGGCCGTGCGCTTCCTCCTGACCTTTGCCGTGCTGCTCCCTGCCCTGCTTCGCGCCAGTGCGCCCGAGCGGCGCGATGCGCTGGTGGCGGGCCTGCCGCTGGGCGTGCTGATGCTGGGCATCTTTCTGTGCGAGACCTTTGGCCTGGCACTCACGCAGGCCAGCAATGCAGCGTTTCTGATCAGCCTGTGCGTGGTGTTCACACCGTTTGCCGAGTGGTGGCTGCTGCGCCAGCGGCCCGAGCGCGCGATGTTTGGTTTTGCTGCCGCATCGCTGCTGGGCGCAGCCCTGCTCAGCGGGGGTTACACGGGCCAGTGGGGCTTGGGCGACGCGCTGATGCTGGCGGCCGCTGTGCTGCGCGCCATCACGGTGTGCCAAACCACGCGGCTCACCCGCCGCCGCAATGCGCCGGTGCTGGCCCTAACGGCGGTGCAGTCGGGCGTCATCGGAGTGGGCTGCCTGCTGCTGGCGCTGGCCTTGCCGGGCAAACTGCCCCCGCTGCCATCGATCACCCAGGCCAGCGCTTTCTGGTGGGCCTGCGTCTACCTGGTGGCGGGCTGCACGGTGTTTGCGTTTGTGGCCCAGAACTGGGCACTGCGCCACAGCTCGCCCACGAGGGTGGGCTTGCTGACCAGCAGTGAGCCCGCCTTTGGCGCGCTGTTTGCGGTGTTCTGGTTGGGCGAGCAACTCAGCACCACGGGCTGGGTAGGGGGTGGGCTCATCGTGGTGGCAGCACTGTGGACCATGGCGCGCCGCAGTGATCCACACGGTTAAGCCCCCGCGTCAGGGCTTGGGGTCCTTCTGGCTGATCTGCCCGATCAGCCGGTGGTAAAAGCGAATGGCGTCTACGTAGTTGGCAATGTCCAGGCGCTCGTTGGTGCCGTGAAAGCGCTTCAGGTCTTCCGAATTCGCACGCACAGGCGAGAACTTGAAGATGTGGTCGCTGATGGCGCCATAGTGCTGCGAATCGGTCCCCGCCACCATGAGACCCGGGGCCACCAGCACATCGGGAAAGATCTCCCGGATGGTCTGGTTGAGCAGGCGGTACTGGGTGGAGTCCGTGGGTGCTACCTTGGAGGCATCCACCGCGCCGGGCAACGTGCTCAGCTCGTACTGCGCCGCGGGTGCGCTGATCTTGCTGCGCACATGGTCCATCACCTGCTCCTTGGTATCGCCCGGCAGCAGGCGGAAGTTGACCGTGGCTTCGGCGCGACCGGGCACCACGTTGTCGCGGTTGCCGGCGTTCACGATAGTCAGCGCCGTGGTGGTGCGCAGCATGGCATTGGTGCTGGAGGCCCCCTCGAGCTGCTTTTGCACCACCGGCCGGAACAACCACAGGTTGGACAGCACAACACGGTTCACCCCGCCCATCTCGGGCGCCAGGGTGTCGAACATCTCACCCGCCACCCCGCGAATGCCGCCAGGCAACTGCTCCTCGTCCAGACGCCGCAGCGCGTCGCTCACCATGGCGATGGCGCTGCTGCCCTTGTGGGGCGGCATGGAAGAATGCCCCGGTGTGCCCGACATCTTCATCACCACCGACATGTAGCCCTTTTCCGCCACGCCGATGAGCGCCGCAGGCTTGTCCAGCCCCGGCATCACGCCATCAAGAATCAGCAAGCCCTCATCGATCACAAAATCGAGATGCACCTTGCGCTCCTGCAGCAGGGCGGCGATCTTGGCAGCCCCGCGCAGCCCGCCCACTTCCTCATCGGCGCCGAAAGCCAGATAGATGGTGCGCTGGGGCTGGAAGCCAGCCGCCAGAAGCATCTCCACGGCTTCAAGCTGGCTCATCAGGTTGCCTTTGTCGTCCCAGGAGCCACGGCCCCAGACGAACCCGTCCTTGATCGCGCCGGAATAGGGAGGCTGCGCCCAGTCGCCCTCGGTGCCAGGGGCAACGGGCACCACGTCCTGGTGGGCCAGCAGCATCACGGGCGCAGCACTCGCATCGCTGCCAGGCCAGGTGTAGAGCAGACTCAGGTCACCCACCACCTCGCGCTTGAGCTTGGCATGCACCAGCGGAAACCGCTCCTGCAGCAGCGCGTGGAACTGCAAAAACTGCCCGGTACTGGCGGTAGCGTCGTCGCGCGAGGACTCGGTGCGCAGACGGACTGCCTCGGCCAGCCGCTGGGCGGCGGCGGCATCGTCCACCGGCAGGCGGGCAATGGGCGCCACAGCCATCTGGCGCGAGCCCTTGCGCAAGGTGTTGATACCCAAGGCCGCAGCCAGCAGCACCGCAAGAGCGAGCAGTCCCAGCAGTAGTTTTTTCATCATGTACGTCATGAGCCTCATGGAGGCACTTGGTTGAACTTGGTTGAGAAGGAACGGCGGAGGGATCGGTCGCTGATTGGCATCAGCGGCTGCGCCGCGATGCCAAGGCGCCGCGTTCCCCCGTCCACCCAGAAAGCAGACGGGCAAGGTGTCGCCACCATGGCGCCGACACTGGGAACCTTGTCCACACAATCGTCGCCCATCGCGCCCGCCTACCCTCCCCCGCGGGCAAGCCGCCCGGCCCGCTCAGCGAGCCCCTGCGCAAGTCAAGCCTCCGCAGGGTGGTTCAATTTCACCGCGAACCCGAAACCCGCGCAGGCTGACGTTCCGCCCACAGCCACAGCGCAACTCCGCCCACGATCATCGGCACACACAGCCACTGCCCCATGCTCATACCCAGCGACAGGATGCCCAGGAAGGCATCGGGCTCTCGGAAGTATTCGGCAATGAAACGGAACACGCCGTAGCCAAAAAGGAAGGCCGCTGCCACCTGCCCCTGGCGACGCTCCTTGCGCGCATACAGCCACAGCAGGACGAACAGCAGCAACCCTTCCATCAGGAACTGGTAAACCTGCGACGGGTGGCGCGGTTGCATGGAGCCGCTGTGCGCGAACACCATGCCCCAAGGCAGGTCGGGACTGGCAAAGCGGCCCCACAGTTCGCCGTTGATGAAGTTGCCCACGCGCCCGGCCGCCAGCCCGGTGGGCACACAGGGCGCCACAAAGTCGGCCACCTGCAGCCAGGGGCGCTGGCGCGAATGGGCAAACCACAGCATCGAAACCACCACACCCAGCAGCCCGCCATGGAAGGCCATGCCACCCTGCCACACAGCAAAAATCTCGAGCGGGTGGCTCAGGTAGTAGCCCGGCTTGTAGAACAGGCAGTAGCCCAGCCGGCCGCCAATGACCACGCCCGCCACCCCCAGGAAGAGGATGTCTTCGACATCCTTGCGGGTCCAGGCGCTGGGCCCTGTGATGGAGGCAAAGGGCGGGTGCTGCAGGCGCCGGATGCCCAGCAACATGAACAGGCCAAAGGCCGCGAGATAGGTCAGGCCATACCAGTGCACAGCCAGCGGGCCGATCTGCAGGGCGACGGGGTCGATGTGGGGATAGGTCAACATGGTGGCGGGTATTGTGCCCGCGCTGGGGATGACCCCGCAGTCAGGGCGTAGAGCCTCGGGCAAGACCACCGGGTGGCCGCTGCCGCGCCAGGGCGATCCGCTGGAGCCTCACAACCCGTTTTTGAATAAAAAACCGAGGAAGTGTTAGTCCATCATGCGCCGACAGCTATCAAAAGTAGAGCACCCATAAAAAAGCCGCGCCCTCAGGGCGCGGCTTCTAAGCGGCAGCAGGGCACCCGGCCCCGCAAAACCACCCTCAGTCGTCCAGCAGCGACAAATCGCGCACGGCGCCCTTGTCGGCGGACATCACCAACTTGGCATAGGCCTTGAGCGCAGCCGACACCTTGCGGGGCCGTGGCTGTGCGGGCTTCCAGCCCTTGGCGTTCTGTGCTTCGCGACGCTTGGCCAGTTCTTCATCGCTCACCAGCACATTGATCGTGCGGTTGGGGATGTCGATGCGGATGCGGTCGCCGTTCTGCACCAGCCCGATCGCGCCACCGGCGGCCGCTTCGGGCGAGCAGTGACCGATCGACAGGCCCGAGGTGCCGCCCGAGAAGCGGCCGTCCGTCAGCAGCGCGCAGGCCTTGCCCAGGCCCTTGGACTTGATGTAGCTAGTGGGGTAGAGCATTTCTTGCATGCCGGGGCCGCCCTTGGGGCCTTCGTAGCGCACGATGACCACGTCACCGGCCTTTACCTTGTCGGCCAGGATGTTGGCCACGGCCTCGTCCTGCGACTCGGTCACGTGGGCCGTGCCCTCGAACACCAGGATGCTTTCGTCCACACCGGCCGACTTGACCACGCAGCCGTCCACAGCGATGTTGCCTGTCAGCACGGCCAGGCCGCCCTCTTTGCTAAAGGCGTGGTCGTACGAGCGGATGCAGCCCTCGGCACGGTCCAGGTCCAGGCTGGGCCAGCGGGTGTTCTGGCTGAACGCCACCTGCGTGGGCACGCCAGCGGGGCCGGCCATGTAGAAGGTGCGCACAGCATCGTCCTGCGTGCGCACGATGTCCCACTGGTCCAGCGCGTCTTTCAGCGTGGCGGTGTGCACGGTGGGCACGTCAGTGTGCAGCTTGCCGGCGCGGTCCAGCTCGCCCAGGATGGCCATGATGCCGCCAGCGCGGTGCACGTCTTCGATGTGGTACTTGTTGGTGTTGGGCGCCACCTTGCACAGCTGCGGCACAACGCGCGAGAGACGGTCGATGTCGGCCATCGTGAACGGAATCTCCGCTTCGCTCGCAATGGCCAGCAGGTGCAGGATGGTGTTGGTGGAGCCGCCCATGGCGATGTCCAGTGTCATGGCGTTTTCAAACGCCTTGAAGCCCACCGAGCGGGGCAGCACCCGTTCGTCGTCATGCTCGTAATACTGCTTGGCGATTTCCACGATGCGGCGACCAGCACGCTTGAAGAGCTGTTCGCGGTCGGCATGGGTCGCCACCACCGTGCCATTGCCGGGCAACGACAGGCCCAGCGCCTCGGTCAGGCAGTTCATGGAGTTGGCGGTGAACATGCCCGAGCACGAACCGCAGGTGGGGCAGGCCGAGCGCTCGACCTCAGCCACCTCGGCGTCTGAGTAGTTGGTATCGGCGGCAATGACCATCGCGTCCACCAGGTCGAGCTTCTTGAACTCCATGACCTTGGTGACGGGGTTGGCCAGGCGGGTCTTGCCGGCTTCCATGGGGCCGCCGGAGACGAAGATCACCGGGATGTTCAGGCGCATCGCGGCCATGAGCATGCCGGGGGTGATCTTGTCGCAGTTGGAGATGCAGACCATGGCGTCGGCGCAGTGCGCGTTGACCATGTATTCGACCGAGTCGGCAATGATGTCGCGGCTGGGCAGCGAATACAGCATGCCGTCGTGGCCCATGGCGATGCCGTCGTCCACGGCAATGGTGTTGAACTCTTTGGCCACGCCGCCGGCGGCCTCGATCTCGCGGGCCACCAGCTGGCCCAGGTCCTTCAGGTGCACGTGGCCGGGCACGAACTGGGTGAACGAATTGACCACCGCGATGATCGGCTTGCTGAAGTCATCGTCTTTCATGCCGGTGGCGCGCCACAGGGAACGCGCGCCTGCCATGTTGCGACCGGCGGTGGAGGTTTTGGAACGGTAGATGGGCATCGTGCTGGCTTCTGAAAAATCGCTGAAAAGGAAGCGGGCCGCCGGAATAAAGGCCCCTCGCGCACCCGTGCAACCAACCTCTTGAGCCGTGCAGGGGGCAAACCCGTCAATTATCGCCCAGCCCTTTGGGCCGCCTGGGGGCGGCGGCGTTGGGGATTGCGGGGGCAGACCGCACGGCGCGCGACGGCGCTGGCAGAATGATCCATTCCGCTTCAGCCCCCCAAACCCGACACCAGGACGCCCCACGATGACCGACTCCAGCAAGCCCTCCGCGCCCATCAACCGCCGCAGCGCCAACATCACGCAAGGCAAGTCGCGTGCGCCCAACCGCTCCATGTACTACGCCATGGGCTACGAGGAAGGCGACTTCGTCAAGCCCATGGTCGGCGTGGCCAACGGGCACAGCACCATCACGCCCTGCAACAGCGGCCTGCAGAAGCTGGCCGACGCAGCCATCGCGGGCATCGAAGAAGCGGGTGGCAACGCCCAGGTGTTTGGCACCCCCACCATCAGCGACGGCATGGCCATGGGCACCGAAGGCATGAAGTACAGCCTGGTGAGCCGCGAAGTCATCAGCGACTGCATCGAAACCTGCGTGGGCGGCCAGTGGATGGACGGCGTGCTGGTGGTCGGCGGCTGCGACAAGAACATGCCCGGCGGCCTGATGGGCATGCTGCGCGCCAACGTGCCCGCCATCTATGTCTATGGCGGCACCATCCTGCCCGGCCACTACCAGGGCAAGGACCTGAACATCGTGAGCGTGTTCGAGGCCGTGGGCGAAAACGCGGCGGGCAAACTAAGCGACTTCGACCTCAAGGAGATCGAAAAGCGCGCCATCCCCGGCACGGGCTCGTGCGGCGGCATGTACACCGCCAACACAATGAGCAGCGCGTTCGAGGCGCTGGGCATCAGCCTGCCCTACTCCTCCACCATGGCCAACCCGCACGACGAGAAGATGAACTCGGCCAAGGAGTCGGCCAAGGTGCTGATCGAGGCCATCAAGAAGGACATCAAGCCCCGCGACATCGTGACCAAAAAGTCCATCGAGAACGCCGTCGCCGTGATCATGGCCACGGGCGGCTCGACCAATGCCGTGCTGCACTTCCTCGCCATTGCCCATGCTGCAGGCGTGGAGTGGAGCATCGACGACTTCGAGCGCGTGCGCGTGAAGACCCCCGTGCTGTGCGACTTGAAGCCCAGCGGCAAGTACCTGGCCGTGGACCTGCACCGCGCAGGCGGCATCCCGCAGGTCATGAAGATCTTGCTCAATGCCGGCCTGCTGCATGGCGACTGCCTCACCATCGAGGGCAAGACGATTGCCGAAGTGCTGAAGGACGTGCCCGACCAGCCGCGCGCCGACCAGGACGTGATCCGCCCCATCGGCAACCCCATGTACGCGCAGGGCCACCTGGCCATCCTGAAGGGCAACCTGAGCCCCGAAGGCGCCGTGGCCAAGATCACGGGCCTGAAGAACCCTGTGATCACCGGCCCCGCCCGCGTGTTCGACGACGAGCAGTCGGCACTCGAAGCCATCTTGGCGGGCAAGATCAAGGCAGGCGACGTGATGGTGCTGCGCTACCTGGGCCCCAAGGGCGGCCCGGGCATGCCCGAGATGCTGGCGCCCACAGGCGCGCTGATCGGCGCGGGCTTGGGCGAGAGCGTGGGCCTGATCACCGACGGCCGCTTCTCCGGCGGCACCTGGGGCATGGTGGTGGGCCACGTGGCGCCCGAGGCAGCCGCCGGTGGCACGATTGCTTTTGTGAGAGAAGGCGACAGCATCACCATTGACGCGCGCCAGCTGCTGCTGGAGCTGAACGTGCCGGAAGAAGAAATTACAAAACGCCGCGCAGCCTGGACAGCGCCTGCGCCGCGCTACACCCGTGGTGTGCAGGCCAAGTTTGCGTTCAACGCATCGAGCGCTAGCAAGGGAGCGGTGCTGGACGCTTATTGATTGCAGAAGCCGGAAAATAAAGGCTCGCGGCGCAGCGGCCCTTTCTGCCTCAGGGGGAATCAGCTGCGCTCTCACCCAACAGCTTCGCGTGGGGACACAAACACCTCGCGTCTGCTTGCAGCCGGGGGCAGCAACTCCAATTCAAATTTTGTGTCACTTGGATCGCCACCGAATCCATCGGTCAGTCACCATCCTCAATGGTGCTGTCAGGCGCCACGACCAGCTCAGGCGCATCAGCTCCACCTCCTTTCGGACGGCTGCAGTCACCGCTGCCTCGCGCGCGGTGACATCGCGCACCAGCCGAAGCATGTTGACTCGCGTCCGGTCTGAAGGCGTCGCATCACAGGAGTTCTCATGCCCCTGTCCCGGCGCCCCGCCTAGAACCTCGCCAATATCGAAAAAGGCCAGGGGCTGTTCCGCGCAGGTGACGACCATCAAGCCCCAAGGCTCATGCACATCAATGCCTTTGGGGCCACCTTCGCGGAGGTTGTGATGGCCTTGCTGAAACACTGCTTCGTCCAGCACCCGTATAGAGCGGTGCGGTTCAGGCAGATCCTGCCACCCCTGCGCAGGACGGTAAAACACCGCCACGCTGGGAGCGCCCGCATCCGCAACGAGCAAGATTCGCCCGCCCGCAACAAAGCACAGGCCATGGGGATAGTGGACTCCACAAAGCTGTGCCGCTGGCGCTTTGCCAGGATCAAGAGACTCGTCATTGCAGTAGAGCGCTACCGCATGGTGGTCGTGATTGCTGACGGCCGCCCATTCACCGTTGGAGTCCAGCGCAATCCCGTCCGGCAACTCCAGTCCCTCCTGCATAAGCAGTTGGGCATCCAGATGAGCAAAGCCATTCGCAGCATCCAGCAGATGATGGGTTACATAGTGGGAGAAGCCGTTGCACACCCAGAGTTCGTGCAGACCTGCGCCCAAATCACGGCCGCACAGGCTTCCGGGAGTGCTAACGAGTTCTGTCTCGCGCTTGCCAATCACCGCCAGAGGCTGAAGGTCGAATTCAGACGTCAGACCGACTGCTGCAGGCACGTTGAAAAGAGAGACATCACCTTCTCGACTGGCAACTGCGATGACGCTATTGCCTATCCAGCAAACACCGTGGGGGCGTTTGAGGCTGGAAGAGGACACCTCCACCGCATCTGTCAGATAAAGCACTTGCCGACCGCTCTCGAACAAACGGTCCAATCCAACGACAAGCAACCGATCAAGAGTGATCGCGGCAAGCACCATGCGGCGCCCGTCAGGCGACCAACTCACATCTTCGGTTCGCCCCATCGATACCACGGCATCCAGTACCTCTTGAGGGCCGGTACATGCCACTCTCACTGAAGCACTCCTTGCTGCTGGTTATGAAAAGCAAGGGCTTCATCCACGGGTCCGTCCATCACGATGCGTCCATCCTTCATGACCAATGCGCGATTGCAGAAACTCTTGAGAATGACCTCGTTGTGGGACGCCAGCACCAGGATGGAGACCTGCTCAATCAGCCCATTGATGCGCTCCTTAGCCTGACTGAAAAACTGTGCGTCACCGGCACCAATCATTTCATCCATCAGCAAAATATCGGGAACAACGCTGGTGGACACAGCAAATGCCAATCGCAAGAGCATGCCCTGGGAGTACGTTCTCACAGGCAACTGCAAATGCTCTCCAAGTTGGGTGAACGCCTCGACCGAAGGGATGAGATCCGTGGCCTGCCTGCGCGTCAACCCCATCACTATGCCTCGCATAATGATGTTGTCGTAGCCCGTGGCATCGACGTCCATGCCCAGCATGATGTCGGTCAGGGCTGCCACCCGGCCGGCGAAATGCAGTTCGCCTTGCATGGGCTCGTAGACACCGGACAGCACGCGCAGTAGCGTGGTCTTGCCAGCGCCATTGGATCCGATCAAGGCGACACGATCGCCCGGCCGCAAAGACACGTTAACGTCGCGCAGCGCATGCACACTGACCTGCCGCAAGCCACTGGATTCCACGCGCGCCTTCTCGCGGCGAGGAAGACCCAGCACCGTATTGAGCAACCCCCGGGACCTCGCTGTGAACACAGGAAAATCAATCGATACGCCTGTCAACTGGATATGGGCCATATGGGGATACTGAAAGGGAACGGGGACTACAACCAGTACACAATCCGGCGGCGGATCACCACGTATTGCCAGAAGAAAATCAGGGCCAGCAGCAAAATCACAGCCACCGCAGCGCTCCAGCTGCCGGGACTCGGGATAGATCCCATGAGGGGGGCTCGCATCAGCTCGAGAAACAGAGCCAGGGGATTGAGGTGTACCACCCACTGCGCGCGCTCGGTCAGCTGATCTGGCACCCAGAGAACGGGTGTCACAAAAAAACTCACCTGCATCAGGCTGCCCAATGCCACCGTCACATCGCGAAAGCGTGCCGCCAATCCTCCGAGGATGGCAACGGCCAGCGTGGCAGCCAGCAGAGTCAGCAAGGAAGCGCCCAGCAGCGAGCCCCACTGCACATCCCCCAAGCGCCCTGCCCACAACAACACCACGAGCACGATGACTGCGCTGTGCAACATCAGAATAGAGCAACGGAACACGGTGCGGAAGACAAAGGCCATCTTCGGGTACGGCGTTTGCTTCAGAAATGCGTCGGAAGCGATATATGTCAGACACCCTTCATTGATTAGGGCACTGAAGTACCCGAACAGCACATGCCCCGCACAGAAATATGGCAAGTACCAGTCAGCCGGGTACTTGAAGAGCTGCGCACCAATAAGGCCGAAGGCTACGATAAAAAGGGCGGTGTTAAACGTAATCCAAACGGGCCCCAGAAAGGTTCGTCGATACTGCTTGGCGACGTCATTCCAGCCCATGAAACACCAAAAGCGCCACGCCAGCGTGGCATTCCATATATCTCGCCCAAGCAATTCAATCTGGCGCTGGCGCGCGGACACGATAGGCATCGTAGAGCTTGTTTTCATCACTGAAAAAATTAAACCATCGACTCATAGACGCGCAGAGTCTTCTCAGCGCAAGCTTGCCAAGTGAATCCACGCACGCGCTCACGCCCACGGACTTGCAATTGAGCGGCAAGTCCTGCGTCTTCAACAACTCGGCGCATCGCATCAGATAGCTCGTCAATACGAAGGGGATCTATCAGGAGTGCAGCATTGCCGGCGACCTCCGGAATGGAGGTTGTGTTGGAAGCCACCACTGGCACGCCTGCCGCAAAGGCCTCCAACACGGGCAAGCCGAACCCTTCGTGCAGAGACGGAAATACCAACGCCGTCGCGCACTTGACGATTGCTTGAAGCTCTGCGTCCGGCACGTGCCCCAGCCAGCGAACATGCCGAAGTTCACCACTGGTGAAGCGGGCCATGACATCGTCGTATCCCCAGCCCGCCTTGCCTACAACAATCAACGGGCACTCTCGCTGCACGTACTCCGGCAGGCCTGCATGGGCCGACAAAAGGCGTCCGATGTTCTTGCGCGGCTGCAACGTACCGACACATACAAAGTAGCGATCCGGAAGCGCATAACGCGACCGCACGGCAGCTTCCCGGGCCTGATCAACCGGTACAAACCACTGCGCCCCCACACCCAACGGGATAGCGGTGATCCGTTCCTCTGGAATTCGAAAATGGGAGGTAATCTCTTGGCGGGAATACTCGGAGATAGTTATGACATGCTGTGCCCAGAACGCCGTCCGCCGCCACAGTTCATTTTTCAGGCTTTTGAACCTATATTGAACCCATTCCGGGTGAGATAGCGGTATGGCATCAAATATCGTCGCCACGGTAGGGATGCCAGGCAGACGAGGCACCATATGATCTGAAGCATGAACCAAGCGAATATCATTACCGAGCGCGCTGCGTGCCTGAGTAAATTCCATCCAAGGCAGAAAAGCTGCCAGTGCCTGTTGACGAAAAGATCCCAAGGAAACAGCAGGCACCGCACCGGCCCACGTGCTCACGGGAAGATCGAAAAGATAAGGCTGCAATGCCACAGACTCTGGCATTGCCGCCATTAACTCACGGGTATAGGTCCCGATTCCATCCACCCCTCCTTGTTGCGTACACCGTGCCAGTACGCTGACGCCAAAAGCAACTTTCATCGCACCATTTCGCAAAACAGCCGTCGCAACGAACAGAGATAAAACATTAGATGCCCTGAGTCGCACGGGTGCGCAGCAAATCTGCCTCGACCATCATATGACAGATTTGCTCCAGCGTAGTAATAGCCTGCCAGTCCAAATCAGTACGTGCTTTAGTAGCGTCGCCCACCAAGTGATGAACATCTGCAGGGCGATAGAAAGTCGCATCAACACTCGCAACTACACGGCCAGTAGCCGCGTTCACTGCAACTTCCGAGCCACCCATTTCTAAAAAATCCAAGACGATTCCAATAACCGAAAACGACATGCGCAAAAAATCTCGAACAGAGTGTCGGCGGCCTGTAGCTAATACGTAGGTATCTGGCTGATCAGCCTGCATCATCAACCACATGCCTTCCACATATTCAGCCGCGAAACCCCAGTCACGGTGAGCATCAAGATTCCCAAGCTTCAATACGCATTCATGGCCATTAGCGGCGAGAGCAACGGCACGGGATATTTTTCGCGTCACAAATTCACTGCCCCGAAGGGGACTTTCGTGATTGAAAAGAATACCACTGACAGCGTGCAAACCATATAGCTCCCGGTATTTGACCGTCATATGATGGGCAAATAGCTTGGAAACCGCATAAGGACTGCGTGGCCTAAAGGGGGTTAGCTCATGCTGTGGTGAGGTCTCAGCATCGCCAAACATCTCTGAAGAACTGGCCTGATAATAGCGCACTTCAGTGTTCACTAGACGGATGGCTTCCAGCAGATTCAGTGCGCCCTGACCATTGATCAGCGCCGTGGTTGCAGGACTGTCAAAGCTCGCCCCGACGAAACTCAGCGCAGCCAGATTATAGAGTTCATCAGGACGGAAATTCCGCAGAAGCTCAACCGCCGATTTCTGGCTCGCGATGTCAAAATCGATAAGCAGAAAATCAGGATGATCAAGCACCCCTAGCTCACGAAGGCGCCAATTATTCACGGCGCTCGCTCTTCGACGAGTTCCTACGACCTGATAACCTTTCTTCAGCAGAAAATCTGCTAAATAGGCACCATCTTGTCCAGTTACACCCGTTATGAGGGCTCTCTTACGATGAGCAATGATGATTAACTCTTTGCTGCACACAGCTTTGAAAACATACCCTCTTTGGGCTGAAACAGGGGAATTTCTAGAACCCTTTTATTAACGCGGCTTGCGGGGGGCAATGCCCAGAGCTTCCTTGTTCTTGTTGATGCGGTCTTTCTTGCGCTGGTCCATCTTCTCCATGGCCTTTCGCTTGGTGTAACCGGTGGAATCGGCCCAAGCCCACCACAAGGCCGTGGCCCCGAAAGGTGCCATCACCCACCACCAGGACCAGTTGGCCACGGGACCAATTTCAAAATATTTCAGTGCCAGCACGAGAAGGGACAGACCCAGCAGATACATCGCTCTCTCCAAAGAATGCCGCGAAAAGCGGGATTGACCGGGGACAACTTCGTGTCAACCCAAGTCACTACAATCGCATTAAAAGCACTGTAACTCAACCACAGGAAATCCCACCATGAAGCGTTCCCTGATCACCCTTGCCTTGACGCTGTCGGTTGCGGCACCCGCGATGGCCGACTTGGCCTTGGCCACCTCCAAGAACTGCATGGCTTGCCACGCAGTGGACAAGAAACTGGTAGGGCCTGCCTACAAGGATGTAGCCGCCAAGTACGCTGGTCAAAAGGACGCCGTGGACAAGCTGGCTGCCAAGATCATCAAGGGCGGCTCTGGTGTGTGGGGCCCGGTGCCCATGCCCGCCAACGCGCAAGTGAATGATGCTGAAGCCAAAAAGCTGGCCGCCTGGGTGCTGACGCAGAAATAATTGGCTGCAGCCAAAGGGTTCCGGGTTTGATGCCCGAAAGGACCCATAAAAAAGCCGCGCACCCTATGACGCGGCTTTTTTGTGCCCAAGCGTTTTGTAGCTGGGGTGCCAGGAGCGCAGGAATCTGCTCCAGGCAGACCTGCAGATCTAAACGACGGGCGTACCCAGCGCATGGCGGGAGCGCAATTGCTGCTCCAGCTGGCCGACATAGGCCGCCGTCGTGTTGTCCGACTCCTCGGCGCGCGCGGCGAGGCGGGCTTCCAGGTGGTCCAGACGCGCCAGGACAGCAGCATGGGCTTGGCTGTGCTGGGCCTCAAGAAAGGCACGCAACTCCGTGAAGCGGGACGCCTCGGCCTTGTCGGCCAGTTCGCGCTGCGCCTGCATTTCTTTGGTGTGGCGACGGGTTTCGATTAGCACCGAGCCCTGCAGCGACAACACATAGGCCAAGAAGAAAATACCCAGCAACGTGGTAAGTGCCAGCATCAGCAGGCCGAGGGGTGCTTCAAACGACACCACACCCAGCGATACGAGGGAGGGAGCCGCCAGCGTGGACCAGTTCAGGGCGGCCAGTGCGGCGATGGCCAGCACGGTCAGCAGCAAAACGAAGGAACGCAGTTGCATGTGAAATCTCCGGTCAGCGGCGCCCGGTCACGATGACCGGCCACGCCATGCTGCCGTTGTAACGCATGCGCAGGGAATCACTCGCTCCAGAGAAGTGATTGGAGATCACGTCCTACAAAGCGCGCTGCAGGCCCGCCGGGTGAACGGGCCCACTGCTTCGATCATGTACAGGGGTGATCAACGGGTTTTGTGGCCACATCACATCGCTGCGCGATATGAGTGTCCCCGAATCCGGCAAGCGCTGCGCGCTGGCGCCGTTGCTCGGCGCCTTCTGGATCAGTTGGTCTGGGCCAACTGATCCAGAATTGCCGGATTCTCCAGCGTGCTGGTGTCTTGCGTGATGGCCTCGCCCTTGGCAATGCTACGCAGCAGGCGGCGCATGATCTTGCCGCTGCGGGTCTTGGGCAGGTTGTCGCCAAAGCGGATGTCCTTGGGCTTGGCAATGGGGCCGATTTCCTTGGCCACCCAGTTGCGCAGCTCGTTGGCGATCTGCTTGGCTTCCTCGCCCGTAGGGCGCGAGCGCTTGAGCACCACAAAAGCGCAGATGGCCTCGCCGGTCACATCGTCAGGGCGGCCCACCACGGCGGCTTCGGCCACCAAGTCGGTCTTGGACACCAGGGCCGATTCGATCTCCATCGTGCCCATGCGGTGGCCCGACACGTTCAGAACGTCATCAATGCGGCCGGTGATGCGGAAGTAACCCCGGTCGGCGCTACGCACGGCGCCGTCACCAGCCAGGTAGTAGCCCTTGAGTTCTTCGGGGAAGTAGCTCTTCTTGAAACGCTCTGGGTCGTTCCAGATGGTGCGGATCATGCTGGGCCAGGGCTTCTTGATGACCAGGATACCGCCCGAACCGTTGGGCACATCGTTGCCCATTTCGTCCACGATGGCGGCCGTGATGCCGGGCAGCGGCAGCGTGCAGCTGCCGGGGACCAGCGGTGTGGCGCCGGGCAGCGGGGTGATGACGTGGCCGCCGGTTTCGGTCTGCCAGAAGGTGTCCACGATGGGGCAACGCTCGCCGCCCACGTTCTTGTGGTACCACATCCAGGCTTCGGGGTTGATGGGCTCGCCCACGCTACCCAGGATGCGCAGGCTCGACAGGTTGGAGCGCGCAGGGTGCACCGCCTCATCGGCTTCGGCTGCCTTGATGAGCGAACGGATGGCCGTGGGGGCGGTGTAGAAGATGGTGCACTTGTGGCGCTCGATCATCTGCCAGAAACGGCCTGCGTTCGGGAAGGTGGGGATGCCTTCAAAGATGATCTGCGTGGCGCCTGCTGCCAGCGGGCCGTAGGCGACGTAGGTGTGGCCCGTGATCCAGCCAATGTCGGCCGTGCACCAGAACACGTCGTCGGCGCGCAGGTCGAACGTCCAGTCCATAGTCATCTTGGCCCATAGCAGGTAGCCGCCGGTGCTGTGCTGCACGCCCTTGGGCTTGCCGGTGGAGCCGCTGGTGTAGAGGATGAACAGCGGGTGCTCGGCGCCCACGGCCACGGGGGCACACTCGGTGCTTTGCCCTGCCAGGGCTTCGGCAAAGGTCTTGTCGCGTCCGGCCACCATGTTGCATGCCGTGGCCGTGCGCTGGTAGACAAACACGTTGCGGAGGGTGTCGCAGCCCCCCATGGCCAACGCCTCGTCGATGATCGCCTTGAGCGGCAGCTCCTTGCCGCCGCGCATCTGGTAGTTGGCGGTGATCACGGCCACGGCGCCAGCGTCGATGATGCGCTCGTGCACCGCCTTGGCGCTGAAGCCACCAAACACCACGCTGTGCGTGGCGCCAATGCGGGCGCAGGCCTGCATGGCAATCACGCCCTCGATGGTCATGGGCATGTAGATCAGAACGCGGTCACCCTTCGCCACTCCGTGGGCCTTGAGCGCGTTGGCAAACTGGCTCACGCGGGCCAGCAGCTCTTTGTAGGTGATGTTGGTAACGGTGCCATCGTCGGCTTCAAAGATGATGGCCGTCTTGTTCTCGGTGGGGGTGCCGATGTGGCGGTCCAGGCAGTTGGCCGACGCGTTGAGTTCACCGTCGGCAAACCACTGGAAAAACGGCGCGTTGGACTCGTCCAGCGTGCGCGTAAAGGGTTTGGTCCACTGCAGGTTGCCCTGTGCCTGGCGCGCCCAGAAGCCCTCGAAGTCCTTCTCGGCTTCGGCACACAGCGCCTCATAGCCCACCATGCCGGACACGCGCGCGGCTTTGACAATGGCGTCCGAGGGCGGGAACACGCGGTTCTCAACCAGCACGGACTCGATGGCGGATGTGGGCGCACTCATGGTGTTGTCTCCTGGATCTAATGGGAATTGGAATTGGGCGGTACTGTCGGGCGCGGCACTTACAGGCCACTGACTGGCGCGAAGCTTACAGAGTACGCCATCGCGGCCTGCCTGCTGCAGACGGAGCGGTCACCCCCATGCTGGTGGCGAGGTCGCTCCCGGCCAAGGGCACGGGCCTGAAATGCCCAGACCCACCTGCCATCGCAGGGACATGCTGGCCCCCTAAAATCGCGCCTCCTGCAACCCTTTGCGAGTGCCATGTCCTCTCCCCAACACAAGCCCCCCGCGCCACTGCGCCCCCTGCCTTCGATGATCTTCGCCAGCCGGTGGCTGCAATTGCCGCTGTATCTGGGCCTGATCCTGGCGCAGGCGGTGTACGTGTTCCATTTCTGGGTGGAGCTGGTGCACCTGATCGAGGCCGCCTTTGGCAACGCCGCAGCCCTGCAAAGCCTGGTGTCCAGCATTGGCTACAAGAGCGATTTCCAGGTCACAGCACTCAACGAAACCATCATCATGCTGGTGGTGCTGGCGCTGATCGACGTGGTCATGATCTCCAACCTGCTGATCATGGTGATCGTGGGCGGCTACGAGACCTTCGTCTCGCGCCTGCACCTCGAAGACCACCCTGACCAGCCCGAGTGGCTGAGCCATGTGAATGCCTCGGTGCTCAAGGTCAAGCTGGCCACCGCCATCATCGGCATCAGCTCCATCCACCTGCTCAAGACCTTCATCAACGCCGCCAACTACGACCTCAAGGTGCTGATGTGGCAGACCATCATCCATGTGGTGTTCTTGCTCAGCGCCCTGGCGATTGCGCTGACCGACCGGCTGATGTCGCACTCGCCGGACAGCCACTGAGCACGGCGACGGTCCCCAGGCTCCCCGGCAACGCGGGGGGAGCCCCGGGCACCAGAATATCAGTCAAAAGTGCCAATAGTGCCAGTCGCATATGCGCTGATAGCTATCAAATTTGAAGTAAACACGCTTCGGCATTCAGCGCCCTGAGCGCTCCCAGATTTCTCCTCAATCGGTAGGCACAGTGCGGTGCAGACCCACCCGAAGGAGAAATCCATGCCCCCTCTGCCCTCTCTCTCTCCGACCGCTGCCACGGCGCCAGCACCCGCTGCGGAAGACTCCCCGTCCACGCGCACCGCCACCAGCCGTCGCCTAGCATTGAGCGCGCTCGGCTCCCTGAGCGTCGCCACCCTGTGGGGCTGCGGCGGCAGTAGCGACAGCACTAGCACCAGCACCGACTCCGGGTCCAGCACCGGATCGGGCACCAGCACGGGCACCGGCACAACCACCACCTGTTCCGTCGTGCCCGAGGAAACCGCCGGCCCCTACCCTGCCGACGGCTCCACGGCCAGCAGCAACACCTACAACGTGCTCGCGCTCAGCGGCATCGTGCGTTCGGACATCCGCAGCTCGGTGGGTTCATCCACCCAAGTCAGTGGGGTGCCGCTGTCCATCACCATCACGCTCACCAACACCAAGGCCAGCTGCGCACCGCTGTCTGGGTACGCCATCTACCTGTGGCATTGCACGCAAGACGGCAACTACTCGGTCTACACCTCCAACAACATCGCCGACAACTACCTGCGCGGCGTGCAGGCTACGGATGCCAATGGCACCGTGACCTTCACCACCATCGTGCCCGGCTGTTACTCGGGCCGCATGCCACACATGCACCTGGAGATCTACCCCACGCTGGCATCGGCCACCAAGGCGACCAACAAGATCAAGACTACGCAGCTGGCCTTCCCCACCGCACTGCTCGGCAGCATTTACAGCGCCAATTCCGGCTACAGCGCCAGCGTGCGCAACCTGGCCTCCATCACCTTCGCCACCGACAACGTGTTCAGCGACGGCACCGATCTGGAGATGACCACCATGCAGGCCAACAGCGGCGGCGGCTACTCGGCCAACATCACGATCTCGATCGCGGTCTGAGCCCCTCCCCATCGCTTCTTTCGCTCTTTTCTAAGGCACACCATGCACCAGATTCACACCCTTCTCGCCAGCCTGGCTCTGATCTCCCTGGCCGCCGCAACCCCCAGCCACGCCCAGCCCGCCCGCGGCACGCCGCCCGCGCCGCCCCCAGAGGCCTACGCCGCCTGCAAGGGCAAAACCGAAGGCGCCTCCGTCACGCTCACCATGCCCGATGGCAAAACTCTGGCAGGCACTTGCCGCACAATGGACAGCACCCTGGTGGCCATGCCCGCTGGCGGGCCCGGTGGCCCCGGCGCGGGTGGCCCGCCCCCCGCCCGCTGACCCACCATGCCGCCCCTGCGCTCCCTCGTCCCCGTGCCCCACCTGACGCTGCACCGCAAAGCCTTCATCGCCCTGGCCGCGCTGCTGCTGGCGCTGCTGCTGATCTTTGTGGGGTTCTCACGCCTGGGGCTGCAGCGGGGCCTGGGGCCGTATGTCGCCGAAATCGAGCTGGCCCGCATGGACTGGCTGGCCGAGCGCCTGCAGTCTCACCACACACAGACGGGCGGCTGGGACAGCCTGCGCGGGCAGGCTGCCCTGTGGGGTTTACTGACCCACCCTGGCGGGGGCCCGCGCGGACCGGGCAGCGCACGCCCCGCGAACGGATCGCCCCCTGACCGCACAGGCACAGCGCCGTTCGCAGCCCCCCCCTTGCCACCGGACCTCGCATTCGAGCCCTCCGGCATGGCCACCCCCCCTCCGGGCAGCCACAGTGACATTGGTATGGCCGCCAGCAACGGACTGTCACCCCGTCCACCCGATAGTCTGCGCCCCTTGGACGGCCGCCCCGCGCCCCCCCAGCGCCACCCCGATGACATCTACCCCCGCCTGGGCCTGCTGGACGCGCAGGACCAGTTGGTGGCAGGCACGCCCCCCCAGCCCGGGGGCGCCCGCCTGGCACTGCGCGGCGCCAACGGCCAGGTCATTGGCCACCTCGTGCTCGCACCGCCCCAGGGCGTGCGCAGCGAGGCCGACCAGGCCTTTCTGGCCCAGCACCTGGGATTTGTGGCGTGGACGGGCCTCGCCGGTCTTGCCCTGGCATTGCTGCTGTCGGGCTGGCTTGCACGGCGCTGGCTGGCCCCCGTCGAGGCCCTGGCCACCGGCGCACGCGGCATTGCACAGGGCCACCTGCACACCCGCGTGCCCGTGCACGGCAACGACGAACTGGCCCAGCTGGCCCGCACCTTCAACACCATGGCCGAACAGCTGGGCAGCATCGAGGCCAGCCGCCGCCAGTGGCTGGGCGACGTGGCCCACGAGCTGCGCACGCCCCTGGCCGCCATGCGCGCCGAGATCGAGGCCGTGCAGGACGGCATCCGCCCCTTTGACGACAAGACCGCGCTGCGCCTGCACCGGCAGGTGATGCGCCTGATTCAGCTGGTGGGCGACCTGCGCGCCAGCCTGGATGCAGCGGGCACCAGCGCTCCCTCGGCCCAGGTGCCCGTGCACCCGCTGTCGCTGCTGGCCGAGGCGCTGGCGTCCATGCGCCCCCGTCTGGCGCAGGCTGGCATTGATGTCGACACCACGAGTCTGGACGCCCTGACCGCACAGGGCACTGCTCAGCCCGCACCCCTGGTGCGCGGCGACGCACAGCAACTGCACCAGGTGTTTTTGAACCTGCTGGAAAACAGCCTGCGCTACACCGACGCGGGCGGCCTGCTGCGCATTGCGGCACGCCTGCTGCCGCCGGCGGATGGAGCCCTCCAGCTCCAGGTGCAGCTGGACGACAGCGCGCCCGGCGTACCCGCACACGAGCTGCCTCGCATCTTTGACCGCCTGTACCGCGCAGAAACCTCGCGCAACCGCGACCACGGCGGATCAGGCCTGGGCCTGGCGATCTGCCGCGCCATCGTGCTCGCCCACGGCGGCACACTGACGGCCGAACCCTCCCCCCTCGGCGGCCTGCGCATCACGCTGCAGCTGCCCTTGCTGGACAACCCTTCATGAGCCCCCGCATCCTTGTCGTCGAAGACGAACCCGACATCGCCGCCATCGTGGTGGACTACCTGCGCCACGCGGGCTACACGGTGGAGCACCAGGCCGACGGCCGTGCCGCACTGGCGAGCATGCTCACCACGCCGCCCGACCTCACGCTGCTGGACATCATGCTGCCCGGCATGGACGGTCTGGAGATATTGCGCCAGGCCCGGCGCCACACGCAGCACCCCATCATCATGCTCACGGCCCGTGTGGAAGAGGTGGACCGCCTCATCGGGCTGGAGCTGGGCGCCGACGACTACATCTGCAAGCCGTTTTCACCGCGCGAGGTGGTGGCCCGCGTCAAGGCCGTGCTGCGCCGCACCGCTGCCGCGCAAGAGCCACCTGCCCACCAGACGACCACCGCCGCCTTGATGCTGGACGAGTCCCATTGGCAAGCCACATTGCACGGCACGCCCCTCGGACTCACGCGGCGCGAGTTCAAGCTGCTGCAGGTGCTGGCGCGGCAAACCGGGCGCATCTTCTCCCGCGCCCAGTTGCTGGACCAGGCCTATGACGACACCCTGGATGTGAATGAGCGCGCCATCGACAGCCACATCAAGAACCTGCGCAAGAAGCTCAAGGCCGCCAGCACAGACGGCAGCGACTGGATCCGGTCGGTGTATGGCGTGGGCTTTGCGCTGGACCCCACGGCGCCTGATTGAGCACGCACAGAAGGTAGCCCGGCAGGTCAGTTTGATACGTTTTTGATAGCAGCATGCGCATATTCAATATGCGCTACAGCCTCTTTTGACACTCCATCGCGGTACGAGCGCCACCGCACGGTTGGGCGGGCCTCTCACTGCAGCGCACGCCACAGACCTACACCGCTCGCGAGCACCAGCGGGTGTGATCACAGGCCACTGACTGGCTTTATCCACCGCCCCTCATGCCCGCATCCCCCCAACCCGGCACCCCATCCTCGGCGCGCTCATCGAAACCTGCTCCCACCCCACCACCCGGACTGCAAGGTGGCCTGGTATACGTCAGCCCCACACTGCCGGGCATTACCCGCGTGCGCTGCGGCGCCAAGGCGTTTCGCTACCGCCAGCCTGATGGCCAGTGGCTGCAAGACCCGGCCGAGATCGACCGCATCCGGCGCCTGGCCATCCCGCCGGCCTACACCCAGGTGTGGATCTGCCCCCTGCCCAACGGACACCTGCAGGCCACCGGACTGGATGCACGCGGGCGGCGCCAGTACCGCTACCACGCCATGTGGCGCCGCCAGCGGGACGAAGGAAAGTTCGAGCACATGCAGGCCTTTGGCAGCGCGCTGCCACGCATCCGGGCCCGCGTGGCGCGCGACCTGGCCACACCCCGCCGAGGCCCGGTGCTGACGCGCGAACGGCTGCTGGCCACGCTGGTGCGCCTGCTGGACACCACTTTTCTACGCGTCGGCAATGAGGAGTACGCCAGCACCAACCGCTCTTATGGCCTGACCACGCTGCGCACCAGGCATGCGCAGCTGCAGGGCAGCGAGCTGCGACTGCGCTTTCGCGGCAAGAGCGGGGTGCAGCAGGAGACCACCCTGAACGACCCGCAGGTGGCCCGCGTGGTGCGCCGCTGCCAGCAGTTGCCGGGGCAAGAGCTTTTTCAGTATGCGGACGAAGACGGCAACCTGCGCACCCTGGGCTCTGGCGACGTGAATGACTACCTGAACGAGATCATCCGCACCGCTGGCAAGTCCGACGGCGAACGCTTTACCGCCAAGGACTTCCGCACCTGGCACGGGACCACGCAGGCCCTGGAGCTGACCCGGCTGGCCTGCACTGGCGCGGATGCCGCCAACCCCACGGAGAAGGGTCTGCGCTACAGCGCCCAAGCCATCCTGGCCGAGGTGGCCCACCAATTGGGCAACACGCCCGCTGTGTGCAAAAAGTCGTACGTGCACCCCGCCGTCCTTGCGCTGGGCGCGCAAATCGCGTCCGACCCTAGCCCACGCAGCCAGCAGGTGTGGGCCCGCCTTGGCGGCGCCACATCACCCCGCGGCCTCAGCGCTGCCGAGCGCCGGCTGCTGGCGTTTCTGAGCAAGCATCAGACGTAGGGCCTATGGCCCGCACGAAGCAAATCAGCGCCCCACCATATCCCGCGGCACCACCCACTGGTCAAACTGCTCGCCCGTCACATGGCCCGAGGCCACGGCGGCGGCGCGCAGGCTGGTGCCCTCCTTGTGCGCCTTCTTGGCAATAAAAGCCGCCTTGTCGTAGCCGATGTGCGGGTTCAGCGCCGTCACCAGCATCAGCGACTGCTCCACCAGGTCGTTGATACGCGCCTGGTTCGGTTCGATGCCCGCAGCGCAGTGCTCGTTGAAGCTGGCCATGCCGTCGGCCAGCAGGCGCACGCTCTGCAAGAAGTTGTGAATCACCATCGGGCGGAACACATTCAGCTCGAAGTTGCCCGAGGCCCCGCCGATGTTGATGGCCACGTCGTTGCCCAGCACCTGCGCGCAGAGCATGGTCAGCGCCTCGCACTGCGTGGGGTTGACCTTGCCCGGCATGATGGACGAGCCCGGCTCGTTCTCGGGGATGGTGATCTCGCCCAGCCCGCTGCGCGGGCCGCTTGCCAGCCAGCGCACGTCGTTGGCGATCTTCATCAGGCTGGCTGCCAGGGTCTTGAGCGCGCCATGGGCATGCACCAGCGCATCGCAGCTGGCCAGGGCCTCGAACTTGTTGGGGGCGGTGACCAGCGGCAGGCCCGTCAGGTCGGCCAGCTCCTTGGCCACGGCCTGGGCATAACCGGCCGGCGCATTGAGCCCCGTGCCCACGGCCGTGCCGCCCAGGGCCAGCTCGCACAGGTGCGGCAGCGCGGCGCGCACATGCTGCTCACCATGCTGCAGCTGCGCCACCCAGCCCGAGATCTCCTGGCCCAGCGTCAGCGGGGTGGCGTCCTGCAAATGCGTGCGGCCAATCTTCACGATGCCGTCAAACGCCTCGGCCTTGGCCGCCAGCGTGGTGCGCAGGCCATGCAATGCGGGCAGCAGGAGGTGCATCAGCGCGTCCACCGCCGCCAGGTGCATGGCGGTGGGGAACACGTCGTTGCTCGACTGGCTCTTGTTCACCTCGTCATTGGGGTGCACCAGCCGCGCCTCGCCGCGCGGGCCACCCAGCAGCTCGCTCGCTCGGTTGGCCAGTACCTCGTTCATGTTCATGTTGGTCTGTGTGCCCGAGCCGGTCTGCCACACCACCAGCGGAAATTCCTGCAGGTGGCCGCCGCTGATCACCTCGTCTGCCGCGGCCACGATGGCGGTGGTCTTGGCCGCATCGAGAAGGCCCAGTTCGTTGTTCACATAGGCGCTGGCCCGCTTGACCTGGGCCAGCGCGCGGATCAGCTCGGGCGCCATGCGTTCGCCCGAGATGGCGAAGTGGTGCAGCGAGCGCTGCGTCTGCGCGCCCCACAGGCGCTGGGCAGGCACATCGATGGGGCCGAAGGTGTCTTTTTCCGTACGGTAGGCGATCGCAGCGGGGGTGGATGTTTTCACGGGTGGGCCTTGCGCGCTCAACGAGCGAATGGGAGTGGAGGGAACAACACCAGGCCGCAGCATACCCACCGAAGCCCCAGGCGCGCCACTCCCCACTCTCTCTTGGCAGCCCTGATCGGCCCTGACAGGACCGTGCAAGCCCGCCGGGGGATAATTCGGGGTTCGCGTTTTCCCTAAAACCCCACCGCCATGACCACGACGACCATTCGCCAAGAAGACCTGATCGAATCCATTGCCGGCGCGCTGCAGTACATCAGCTACTACCACCCCACCGACTACATCGCCCACCTGGCCCGCGCCTACGAGCGCGAAAAGAGCCCGGCGGCCAAGGATGCGATCGCGCAGATCCTGACCAACAGCAAGATGAGTGCCACCGGCCAGCGCCCCATCTGCCAGGACACCGGTATCGTCAACGTGTTCCTGAAGGTGGGCATGGACGTACGCTGGGAAGGCTTCACCGGCAGCCTGGATGACGCCATCAACGAAGGCGTGCGCCGTGGCTACAACCACCCCGACAACACGCTGCGCGCCTCGGTCGTGGCCGACCCCCAGTTCGCCCGCAAGAACACCAAGGACAACACCCCCGCCGTGATCTTCACCGAGATCGTGCCCGGCAACACCGTGGACATCACCGTGGCAGCCAAGGGCGGTGGCTCGGAGAACAAGTCCAAGATGTACATGCTCAACCCCGGCGACAACGTGGTGGACTGGGTGCTCAAGACCGTGCCCACCATGGGCGCTGGCTGGTGCCCACCCGGCATGCTGGGCATCGGCATTGGCGGCACGGCCGAGAAGGCGGTGCTCATGGCCAAGGAAAGCCTGATGGACGACCTGGACATGTACGAACTGCAGGCCAAGCAAGCCAGCGGAGCCGAACTCGATAATGCCGAAAAGCTGCGCCTGGAGCTGTTTGAAAAGGTCAACGCCCTGGGCATTGGCGCGCAGGGCCTGGGCGGTCTGACCACGGTGCTGGACGTCAAGATCAAGATGTACCCCACGCACGCGGCCAGCAAGCCGATTGCGATGATCCCCAACTGCGCCGCCACGCGCCACGCGCACTTCGTGATGGATGGCTCGGGCCCCGTGTACCTCACGCCCCCGAGCCTGGACCTGTGGCCCAACGTGGACTGGGCGCCGGACTACAACAAGAGCAAGAAGGTCAACCTCGACACGCTGACCAAGGAAGAAGTCGCCAGCTGGAAGCCCGGTGACACGCTGCTGCTCAACGGCAAGATGCTGACCGGCCGCGATGCCGCGCACAAGCGCATCCAGGACATGCTGGCCAAGGGCGAGAAGCTGCCCGTGGACTTCACCAACCGCATCATTTACTACGTGGGCCCTGTGGACCCTGTGAAGGGCGAGGCCGTGGGCCCCGCAGGCCCGACCACCGCCACGCGCATGGACGGCTTCACCGAGATGATGCTGGCCCAGACCGGCCTGATCGCCATGGTGGGCAAGGCCGAGCGCGGCCCGGTCGCCATTGAAGCCATCAAGAAGCACCAGAGCGCCTACCTCATGGCCGTGGGCGGCGCCGCCTACCTGGTCTCCAAGGCCATCAAGACCGCCAAGGTCGTGGGCTTTGCCGACCTGGGCATGGAAGCCATCTACGAGTTCGACGTGGTGGACATGCCTGTGACCGTGGCCGTGGACGCCGGTGGCACCAGCGCCCACATCACCGGCCCGGCCGAGTGGCAAAAGCGCATCGCCTCGGGCGAGTTCAAGGGCATCGGCGTCGCCGCAGCTTGATGCGCGTTGGTGTGGCGGGGCTCGCAAGGTGCCTGCAGCAACACAAGGTGCAATGACAAAGAACCGCCTTCGGGCGGTTTTTTTGTGGCCGCCCCGACACACATCCCTGCACCCGGTTCAGCAAAAATATAGGCTCGATCCGACTCCTCCTTCTCGGCATTTGCCGCCCCCACCATGCTTTTGAACCACGGGTTTGCACAGCCCCTTCAGCAGCCTCTGCGCGCCTTGCTGTTGGCCACCCTGCTCAGCGCCCTGCCCCTGGCGGCCAGCGCCAACCCGCCCATGGTTCCACAGCATGACGCGCAAACCGCCTTTGGCGGCGCGCTGCCGGCCCGCGACGCCGCGCTGCTGGACGCCAGCATCGCATCCCACATCGAACGCCAACAGCTGCTGAACAGCCAGCACCTGGCGGGCAGCCAACTGCGCACCCTGGACTTTTTCAACAAGACCTTCACCGTGCTCCGTGGCGGCAAACGCGCGGTGTTCGATGCAGAGCTGCTGGGTACCTGGTGGCCCGAAAGCAAGCGCTGGGCATGGGAAGCCGTAGAACGCGTGCCCGACCTGAAAGACCCGAAGCGCAAATCGTTTGCCACGGGTAGCGCGCTCACGCGCCTGTATGGGCGCGAGCACGGCATCGACATCCTGCAGGCCGATACCGCGCAATTGGCGAGCGAAGAGGCCGCCTGGTATCTGTGCGCACTCACCGCGCAGCTCAACCAGGCCAGTGGCGTGCTGGTGAGCATCAGCAGCGAGCTGGTCGCAGGGGGCTCAGAAGGGCAAAAGGCCGTGGTCAAACGCTACTATCTGCTGTCGCACCCGAAAGTCACGGACGCACCCACCGGTGGCAACAAGACCCAGTCGCCCGCACGCTGACCCTTTTGCTTTCCCCCAGTGCTCTGCAGCTGCGCGGTCGGCGACGCAGCCCGAGGCGTCGCTCCAAAGCCCACGCTGCAGGCCCTCCCCGTTTTCCTACAATCCAGCCTTTTGTCCAACCACGGGCTTCCTGATGCCGCAGGCCTCTTCTCCTATCGGTGTGTTTGACAGCGGCGTTGGCGGGCTGAGCGTTCTGCGCGCCCTGCTGGCTGCCATGCCCCACGAGCGCTTCGTGTACCTGGCCGACAGCGCCAACGCCCCCTATGGCGAGCGTGGTGACGCCTTTGTGGCCGCCCGCACCCACGCCATCACCCAGTACCTGCGCGACCAGCACCACATCAAGGCCCTGGTGGTGGCGTGCAACACGGCCACCGCGGCTGCCATTCACGAGGTGCGAAGCAGCCACCCGGAATTGCCCCTGGTGGGCCTGGAGCCCGCCGTGAAGCCTGCTTTGGCGGTGACCAAAACAGGGCATGTGGGTGTCATCGGCACCCGGGGCACGCTGACCAGTGCCAAGTTCGGCAAGCTCATGACCTCGCTGGCCGACCAGGCCCACTTTGTGGTGCAGCCCTGCGATGGTCTGGCGCACGCCATTGAGCGCAGCGTGGCACTGCCTCCGGCCGCCGCGGGCAGTCCCGTCGATGCCACGGAGACCGGGGCGCTGTGCAAGCGCTATGTGCAGGCCATGGGTGGCTTTGGTACGGGGCCCGGGCAAATGGACACCCTGGTGCTCGGATGTACGCATTACATTTTTGTGGCCCACGAGTTGCGTGCACTGGTGGGACCCGAGGTTCAGTTCATAGAGACGGGCGAACCCGTGGCGCGCCAGACGCGGCGCCTGCTGGAAACAGCCGACCTGCTCGCGTTGCCACCGTCCTCGCACCCCAACGACCAGCCCACATCCCGCGAGGGCCCGGAGTCCGTACAACTGCTGACCACGGGCCCCGTGGCCATGCTGGAAGCAGCAGCCCAGCGCTGGCTGAATCTGCCTCCCAGCCTCTGCCGGAGCGTTTCAGTACCGTGATTTGGTTAAAAAGGCTGCCAGTGCCCTATTCATATACACGAGTCGCTATTATTTTTGCGGCGACCTGGCTTTGAGACTTCGAACGTGTCGGCGGTCCTAGGCCTTCAGGAACCGTCCACGCCCCAGAGCCGGGTGCCGGCCTGCTCCATATGGGTGAGGTACAGGCGCAGGTCAAATTCGTACTGGTGGTACTGCGGCTCCATGTGGGTACAGAGCTGGTAGAAGGCTTTGTCGTGGTCCTTCTCGCGCAGGTGGGCCAGCTCGTGGACGACGATCATGCGCAGAAATTCTTCTGGCGCCTGTTTGAACATTGCCGCAATGCGGATCTCGTGCCTGGCTGCCAAGCGGTTGCCCTGCACGCGCGACACGGCCGTGTGCAGGCCCAGCGCATGGCGCACCACATGGATCTTGTTGTCGAACAGTACCTTGTTGACCGTGCCTGCGTTGCGCAGGTAGCGCGCCTTGAGTTCCTGCGCATAGTCGTACAGCGCCTTGTCGCTGCGCATCGCGTGCGCCTGCGGATACTTGCGCAGCAGAACCGCTCCGAGCTTTCCCTGTGCCAGCAGATCGCGCGCCTGCTCCTGCAACGAAGCGGGGTAGGAACGCAGGTAAGGGAGATCAGTGCTCATGGGAAAACAGGCAGCGGCGGACAAGGCATTGGGTAGCGCGGCCGCACAACGACATCAAAGCGCAGGGAGAATTGACCCAATGCCTGGGGGAAGTCCAGGGGAGGCGCCTAGCACGGCCCGCGCCAACGCGCAGTACAAGGCGCTCTGCGCAGATCAGTGCAAGTGGCGCGGGCGACGGCCACCACTGCTGCCATGACCACCACCTGCACCACCAGGGCCCCGGGGTGGCTTGCCAATCTCCAGCGAATTCACCAGGGCATCAAAGCGCTGGCTGAACAGCTTGTCGATCTCGGCGACCACGCCTCCCAACTCGGCGCCGTCAAAGTGGCGCTCCATCATGTTCACCACGTCTTGCACCAACAGATCGCGCTGCACCTGCATGATGGCAGCCGGTGTAGGGCCAACAAACAGCATCACGAAGTCGTCGCGCGACTCCGCACCCTGCTCTTCTTCGTCTTCGTCAAAGTCTGTGTCGTAGAAGGTGACTTCGATCGCAGCCCCTTGCTCGGCCAGTTCATTGAGGCTCATGCACATCTCATCGAGCGACTGACGGAAATCCTCGTCACCACGCACCGTCCAGCACATCTGCAGCAAGTGTTCCTGCGCGTCGTACTTAATGCCAGGTTCTTCCTCATAAGCGCTGGCGGAGCCATCGGCCAGAGAGCGCGCTCCAGCGTACTTCCACAGGGGTTTGAGCGCCTCCTGGAGCTGGTCAAAACTGACATCAGCTCGCAGGGGGACCTGTCCGTGGACATGGATTTCGAAGGGAGCGTTGTAACTTGACATGATTGAATCGTAGTGGTGCCCCGAGCCGGGGTCGAACCGGCACGCCCCTTTTCAGGAAAGCGGCGGATTTTAAGTCCGCAGTGTCTACCAATTTCACCATCGGGGCGCCGGCTGCTGAGCGCACACCTGCGTCGCAGCGTAACCCGGGCTGCGCACGCGCGCAATGCCCTGTCGCATCTCTGGCCACGGCGGCTGCTTGAAAACAGCGCGCCCTGCACCGCCAAGAAAAAAGGGAAGCCTAAGCTTCCCTTTTCAAATATGGAGCGGGAAAAGAGTCTCGAACTCTCGACCTCAACCTTGGCAAGGTTGCGCTCTACCAACTGAGCTATTCCCGCATTTGCTTCTGTTTTCCAGCGTTTCCGCTGGAGCTTATCAGCAAGCCTCAAATTATATCGCTATTTTTGGCCGTATTCGATTGCAAGCCAAAAATTATCCAACCAACTTTTCCACCGATACAACCCTGGCTTGCGTTGTGGCCCTATGGGTTTTCACACTTCACCGTTCAGACCGTATCTGGAGGCGCGGTCCGGAGTCGAACCGGACTAACCGGATTTGCAATCCGGGGCATAACCGCTTTGCTACCGCGCCAGGAATTCACATTCCTCTGACAAAAAAGGGAAGCAATTGCTTCCCTTTTTGTGGAAATTGGAGCGGGAAAAGAGTCTCGAACTCTCGACCTCAACCTTGGCAAGGTTGCGCTCTACCAACTGAGCTATTCCCGCATTTTACCGAAGCCTTACATTGTACAACGTTTGCTGCGATGGAATGAATTGTAGCGCATTTTTTGGGCCTCCCCAAAAAATTTTGCATCAATGTTTCAATCCATCGGCCGCAGCGGGAGACACGGTGGCCTTGTCCGTGGGCACTGGCACCGCAGCGGCGGCCACCGCAACCTCTTCATCCGTTAGAGGTACGGGCTTGCTCTCCAGCGCCACGTCCAGCACCTTGTCGATCCAGCGCACGGGCACGATCTCCAAGCCGCTCTTGACGTTGTCCGGGATCTCGGCCAAGTCCTTCACGTTCTCTTCGGGGATCAACACGGTCTTGATGCCCCCCCGCAGCGCAGCCAACAGCTTTTCTTTGAGGCCCCCGATGGCCGTCACCTCGCCACGCAGCGTGATCTCGCCCGTCATGGCCACGTCGCCGCGCACCGGGATACCCGTAAGCGCCGAGACAAATGCCGTCGTCATCGCAGCACCCGCACTGGGGCCGTCCTTGGGCGTGGCACCGTCTGGCACGTGGATGTGGATGTCACGCTTTTCAAACGTTTCGTCCTTGATACCCAACATGCGCGCGCGGCTGCGCACCACCGTACGTGCGGCCTCAACGGATTCCTTCATCACATCGCCCAGCGAACCCGTGCGCGTGATCACCCCCTTGCCGGGCATGATGGCCGCCTCGATGGTCAGCAGGTCGCCACCCACCTCGGTCCAGGCCAAGCCCACCACTTGCCCCACCTGGTTTTGCAGCTCGGCACGGCCATAGGTGTACTTGCGCACGCCCAGAAAGTCCGGCAGGTTGTCAGCCGTCACCACCACCTGGGGCTCCAGCTTCTTGAGCTGCAAGCCCTTGACCACCTTGCGGCAAATTTTGGACAGCTCGCGTTCCAGCGAACGCACACCCGCTTCACGGGTGTAGTAACGCACCATGTCGCGCACTGCAGGCTCGGTGATGAGCAGCTCCTCGTCCTTCACGCCATTGTTCTTGAGCTGCTTGGGCAGCAGATACTTCATGGCGATGCTGGTCTTCTCGTCCTCGGTGTAACCCGACAAGCGGATCACCTCCATACGGTCGAGCAGCGCAGGCGGAATGTTCATCGAGTTCGACGTGGCGACAAACATCACGTCGGACAGATCGAAGTCCACCTCGACGTAGTGATCGCCGAAGGTATGGTTCTGTTCAGGGTCCAGCACCTCCAACAGGGCACTCGAAGGATCCCCCCGGAAGTCCATGCCCAGCTTGTCGATTTCGTCCAGCAGGAACAGCGGGTTGCGTGTGCCTACCTTGGAGAGGCTCTGCAACACCTTGCCCGGCAACGCGCCGATATAGGTGCGGCGATGCCCCCGGATTTCGGCCTCGTCACGCATGCCACCCAGGGCCATGCGCACGTACTTGCGGCCTGTGGCCTTGGCAATGGACTGGCCCAGCGAGGTCTTGCCCACGCCAGGAGGCCCCACCAGACAGAGGATGGGTGCCTTGACCTTGTCCACGCGCTGCTGCACCGCAAGGTATTCAAGGATGCGGTCCTTGACCTTGTCGAGGCCATAGTGGTCTTCGTTGAGAACGCCCTCGGCATTCACCAGGTCATGCTTGATCTTGGTCTTCTTGCTCCAGGGCAACGCCGTGAGCACGTCGATGTAGTTGCGCACCACCGTCGCCTCAGCCGACATGGGTGACATCAGCTTGAGCTTCTTGAGTTCGGCCTCGGCCTTCTTGCGCGCTTCGGCTGGCATCTTGGCGAGCTTGATCTTTTTCTCGATCTCCTCGATGTCAGCACCTTCGTCGCCCTCGCCCAGCTCCTTCTGGATGGCCTTCACCTGCTCGTTCAGGTAGAAGTCGCGCTGGTTCTTCTCCATCTGGCGCTTCACGCGGCCACGGATCTTCTTGTCTACGTTGAGGATGTCGACCTCACGGTCCAGCTGCTCGAACAGGTTTTCGAGGCGCGCCTTCACATCCGAAAGATCCAGGACTACCTGCTTGTTTTCGAGCTTGAGTGGCAGGTGCGCAGCGATGGTGTCGGCCAGGCGACCGGGATCGTCAATGCTGGAGATGGAGGTCAGGATCTCCGGCGGGATCTTCTTGTTGAGCTTGACGTACTGGTCAAACTGCTGCATCACCGCGCGGCGCAATGCCTCAATCTCGCTGGGCTTGTTGGCGTCGGGCGTAGCCTCGACTGGCGTGACGGTCGCCATGAAGTGCGTCTCCGCATCTTCAATCGAAGCCACCACGGCGCGCTGCTGGCCTTCCACCAGCACCTTCACGGTGCCGTCGGGCAGCTTGAGCATCTGCAGGATGGTGGAGACACATCCGACATCGAACATATCTGCCACCGAGGGTTCGTCCTTGGCGGCGGCTTTTTGTGCCACCAGCATGATGCGGCGATCGGCCTCCATGGCCATCTCAAGCGCCTTGATGCTCTTGGGGCGGCCCACAAAAAGCGGGATCACCATATGGGGAAACACCACCACGTCACGCAAAGGCAACAGCGGCAGGTCAAGGGGTGTGGCTGGCAGGGGGGTATGTCCGGACATGGAAATCCTCAAAGTGCTCTGTGGAAGTGGGTCCACATGTGGGGATTTTCAACCCTTGCACGCAGCCGTACTGGCGCAAGGGTTGATGGCTCAAAGGGCGACAACAAGGCGCCCGCTCCGGTCTTCTCAGGCCTTCTTGGCCGCTTCGCGGTACACGAGCAGCGGCGGCTTGTTTTCTTCGATGGTGGACTCATCCACCACCACCTTTTCGACATTGCTGGTGTTGGGCAGGTCGAACATCGTGCCGATCAGCGATTGCTCCAGGATGGAGCGCAGGCCACGGGCCCCCGTCTTGCGGGCCAGCGCCTTGCGCGCGATGGCTTTGAGGGCTGCAGGACGAATTTCGAGGTCCACCCCCTCCATGGCCAGAAGCTTGCTGTACTGTTTGACCAGTGCGTTCTTGGGCTCTGTCAGGATCTGCACCAGCGCGTCTTCGCTCAGCTCGGCCAGCGCCGTCACCACGGGCATACGGCCCACCAGCTCGGGGATGATGCCGAACTTGATCAGGTCTTCCGGCTCGATCTCGGTGAACACCTCGGTCAGCGAACGCTGCTTCTTGCTCTTGACCGATGCGCCGAAGCCGATGCCCGAGGCTTCGGTGCGGTTTTCGATGACCTTCTCCAAACCCGCGAACGCGCCACCGCAGATGAACAGGATGTTGGTCGTGTCGATCTGCAGAAAGTCCTGGTTCGGGTGCTTGCGCCCGCCCTGGGGCGGCACGCTGGCCATCGTGCCTTCGATCAGCTTGAGCAGCGCCTGCTGCACGCCTTCGCCCGACACGTCGCGGGTGATGGAGGGGTTGTCCGACTTGCGCGAGATCTTGTCGATCTCGTCGATGTAGACGATGCCACGCTGGGCGCGCTCGACTTCGTAGTTGCAGCTCTGCAGCAGCTTCTGGACGATGTTCTCCACGTCTTCGCCCACGTAGCCGGCTTCAGTCAGCGTGGTGGCGTCGGCCATCACGAAGGGCACATCCAGCATGCGCGCCAGCGTCTGCGCGAGCAGCGTCTTGCCCGAGCCCGTGGGACCGATCAGCAGGATATTGCTCTTGGACAGCTCCACATCGTCCTTGTGGGCCTTGTCCTTGTGGCGCAGGCGCTTGTAGTGGTTGTACACCGCCACCGCCAACGTGCGCTTGGCCACGTCCTGGCCGATCACGTAGTTGTCGAGGTTGGCCTTGATCTCTACCGGCGTAGGCAGGTCGCTGCGGCCTTCGCGGGCCAGGTCACCAGCCGGCAATTCGTCACGAATGATCTCGTTGCACAGGTCAATGCACTCGTCGCAGATAAAGACCGACGGACCGGCGATTAGCTTCTTCACTTCATGCTGGCTTTTGCCGCAGAAAGAGCAGTAAAGGGTTTTTTCGCTGGAAGAGCCTTTTTTCTCGGCCATGGGGGCAATGCCTTGCTTGTTTCGGAAAGTTGTCGGGATGATAACCAAATAAAAAACGGCGTCTTCCCCTCGGGAAAACGCCGCTTTCTCGCCCTCGGGCGATCAGGCGCGCTGGCTGATCACCTGATCGACCAAGCCATAGTCCTTGGCTTCGTCGGCCGAGAGGAAATAGTCACGCTCGGTGTCGCGCTGGATCTTCTCCAGCGGCTGGCCGGTGCGCTCAGCCAGGATCTTGTTGAGCTGTTCGCGGGTCTTGAGGATCTCGCGGGCATGGATCTCGATCTCGGTGGCCTGGCCCTGCATGCCGCCCAATGGCTGGTGGATCATGACCTTGGAATTGGGCAGCGCAAAACGCTTGCCCTTGGCGCCTGCCGCCAACAAGAACGCACCCATGCTGGCCGCCATGCCCGTGCACAGGGTCGAGACATCGGGCTTGATGAAGTTCATGGTGTCAAAGATCGCCATGCCAGCGCTCACCGAACCACCGGGCGAGTTGATGTAGAACGAAATATCCTTGTCGGGGTTTTCGCTTTCCAGGAACAGCAGCTGCGCCACCACCAGGTTGGCCGTCTGGTCATTGACCGGGCCCACCAGAAAAATCACGCGCTCCTTGAGCAGGCGCGAGTAGATGTCATAGGACCGTTCGCCACGGCCCGACTGCTCGATGACCATGGGGACCATGCCCAGGCCTTGTGTTTCCAATGCGCTCATGTATTTCTCCAGTCAAGCAGGTACTGTACCCAGAAATGAATTGGGGCTTGTGCGCGAAAGCACAAGCCCCTGAAGTGTCTTGAAGACCCCCCGGGCGATTGCACGAGGCAGGCCGCCCGGCCCCAGGGCCTATCAGCCCTGCTGCGCCATCAGATCGTCAAAGGAGATGGCCTTTTCGACCACCTTGGCCTTGGACAGCACGAATTCGGTCACGTTGTTTTCGATGACAACGGCTTCGACTTCGGCCAGACGCTGGCGGTCGCCGAAGTACCAGCGCACCACGTCTTCGGGCTTCTCGTAGCTGGCAGCCAGCTCGTCGATGTGGGCCTTGAGCTGCTCTGGCTTGGCCTGCAGTTCGTTGGCACGCACGAGTTCGGCCAGCACCAGGCCCAGGCGCACGCGGCGCTCGGCCTGGGGACGGAACACGTCTTCAGGGATCTCTGCCTTGTCGGCATCCTTGACGCCACGTTGCTTGAGTTCAGCGCGGGCGCCTTCCATCAGGCGGGCAATTTCAGCCTGAATGCTGGAATTGGGCAGATCCAGCTCAGCCTTGGACACCAGGGCGTCCATCACGGCAGCCTTGTTGCGGGCCAGCAGGCGGAACTTGACTTCACGCTCCAGGTTCTTCTTGATGTCGGCGCGCAGGCCTTCCACGGAACCGTCGGCAATGCCCAGCGACTTGGCCAGGGCGTCGTTCACTTCGGGCAGATGGGCGGCTTCGATCTTCTTGATGGTCACCAGGAAGTCGGCGGTCTTGCCAGCCACGTCCTTGCCGTGGTACTCAGCGGGGAAAGCCAGGGGGAAAGTCTTGCTTTCGCCGGACTTCATGCCACGCACGGCATCTTCGAACTCCTTGAGCATCTGGCCTTCGCCGACCAGGAACTGGAAGTCTTCGGCCTTGCCGCCGTCAAACGGCTCGCCGTCGATCTTACCTTCGAAATCCACGGTCACGCGGTCACCGTCTTGCGCAGCGGCGTCCAGGGCGCGCTGGGCGAAGCTGCGGCGCTGCTTGCGCAGGATGTCGATGGTCTTGTCGATGGCGCTGTCGGTCACTTCGGAGGACAGCTTTTCGACTTCGGCGTCCGACAGGTCGGCGATCTTGACTTCGGGGAACACTTCGAAGATGGCGTCAAAAGTCACCTGGCCTTCGGGAGCGCCTTCTTTTTCGGTGATGCGGGGCTGGCCAGCCACGCGCAGGTTGGCTTCGTTCGCAGCCACGGCAAAGGCCTCACCCACCTTGTCATTCAGCACTTCGTACTGCACCGAGTAGCCATAACGCTGGGCCACCACGTTCATGGGCACCTTGCCAGGACGGAAACCGTCCATCTTGACCGTGCGGGCCAGGCGCTTGAGGCGCGTGTCCACTTCGGACTGGATCAGGGTGACGGGCACGCTCAGCGTGATCTTGCGCTCGAGCTTCTCAAGGGTTTCAACAGTAACGGCCATGGCTATTCCTCTTATGAATGTGGATCGTGCTGGCTGCAGCGCAGCAGCGCCGTGTTCCGCAAAGTCTCACATGGGTGGTGCGCGGGGGGGGACTCGAACCCCCACACCATTGCTGGCGTCAGGACCTAAACCTGGTGCGTCTACCAATTTCGCCACCCGCGCGGTTCTACAAACAAACAGGCGGCAACCTCAGCTGCCGCCTGCGTGAAATCGGTCAACCTTCTATTTTACCTGATACGGGAGACCCATCGGTCAAGCAACGCCCGCGACCTCGGGTGCGGGCCGTTTGACGCGGAACCAGGCCGCGTACATCGCAGGCAGCGCCAGCAGCGTGAGCACGGTGGCCACGACCAGCCCGCCCATGATGGCAACGGCCATCGGGCCCCAGAACACGCTGCGCGACAGCGGGATCATCGCCAGCACCGCAGCCGCGGCGGTGAGCACAATGGGGCGCAGACGGCGCACGGCCGATTCCACGATGGCGTCCCACGCAGGCACACCCCGGGCGCGGTCTTGCTCGATCTGGTCGATCAGGATCACCGAGTTGCGCTGGATCATGCCCATGAGCGCGATCACGCCCAGCAGCGCCACGAAGCCGAACGGACGGTTGAGCAGCAGCAGGGACGCCGCCACACCCGCCATGCCCAGCGGCCCGGTCAGGAACACCAGCATCGCGCGGCTGAAGCTGTGCAGTTGCAGCATCAGCAGCGTGAAGGTGATGAACAGCATGATGGGAAGACCCGCCGCGATGGACGCCGAGCCCTTGGAGCTTTCCTCCACGGCACCAGCCACCTCGATGCGGTAACCCGTCTGCCCCGCCGACCGCCACTTGGCCTCGATCTCCTTGAGGGACGGCAACAGCGCCGCCGTCACGGTCGCGCCCTGCAGGCCTTCGGTCACGTCGCCCTGCACGGTGATGGCGTAGTCGCGGTTCTCGCGCCACATCACCCCGGGCTCCCAGGTGAACACGGGTTTGGCGATCTGCGTGAGCGGGATCGACTTGCCCGACGCCGTGGGCAGGTAGGCGTTGGCAATGTCGGTGATGGCGTTGCGCTCATCCAGCGGCTGGCGCAGCAGGATGTCGATGAGCTTGTCACCCTCGCGGTACTGGCCCACCTGGGTGCCGGACAGAATGGTCTTGGACGCTTGCGCGATGGACTGGCTGGTCACACCCAGGGCGCGCGCCTTGGCCTGGTCCACTTCCAGGCGCAGCACCTTCACTGACTCGTTCCAGTTGTCGTTCACGCCGCGCATGTTGGGGTTCTGGCGCAGCTGGGCCTTGACCTCGTCGGCACGCTCGCGCAGCACCAGCGGGTCGGGGCCTACCACGCGGAACTGAACGGGGTACGGCACCGGCGGGCCGTTGGGCAGCAGCTTGACACGCCCGCGCACTTCCGGGAACTCCTCAGCCAGCAGCGCAGGCAGCTTCACGCGCAGCGATTCGCGCAGCTTCAGGTCCTGCGGCACCACGATGAACTGAGAGACGTTGCTCTGCGGGAACACCTGGTCCAGCGGCAGATAGAAACGCGGCACGCCAGAGCCCACCCAGGTGCTCACCGTGTTCACGCCCGGCTCGGACAGCAGGCGTTGCTCCACGCGCTTGGTGACGGCCTCGTTGCCCGCAAACGACGTGCCTTCCGGGAACCAGATATCGACCAGGATCTCTGGCCGGCTCGAATCCGGGAAGAACTGCTGCTGCACCTGGCCCATGCCGACAATGCCCAGCGCAAAGGTCAGCACCGTGGCACCAATGGTCAGCCAGCGGTGCTGTACGCACCAATCCACCAGACGGCGGAAGCTGCGGTAGAACGGGCTGTCAAAGACCTCGTGCGGGTCGTCCGTGATGCCCTTGTTGGCCTGAGCGGCCAAGACATGAGGCGGCACCTTGAGCAGCAGCGTGCCGAGGTAAGGCACGAAATAGACCGACACGAACCAGCTGAGCACCAATGCAATCACCGTCACGGCAAAGATGGCAAACGTGTATTCGCCCGTGGTGGACTTGGCCAGCCCGATGGGCAAGAAGCCCGCCGCCGTGATCAGCGTGCCCGTGAGCATGGGCATGGCCGTGATCTCGTAGGCAAAGGTGGCGGCGCGCACCTTGTCATAGCCCTCTTCGAGCTTCAGCACCATCATCTCGACCGCGATGATGGCGTCGTCCACCAGCAGGCCCAGCGCGATGATGAGCGAGCCCAGCGAGATCTTGTGCAGCCCGATGCCCCAGTACCACATGGCCAGGAACGTGACGGCCAGCACCAGCGGGATGGTGATGCCCACCACCAGACCCGGGCGGGGGTCGATATACCAGCGCTTCCACAGCGGGTTGTTGCCGGGCCGCTTGTGGAAGCCCAGGCTGATGAAGCTGACCGCCAGCACGATGACCACGGCCTCGATCAGCACCTTGACGAACTCATTCACCGAGGTGGACACGGCCTTGGGCTGGTCTTGCACATTGACCAGCTTCACGCCCGCCGGCAGCGACCCGGCGATGCGGTCGGTGGTGGTGTGCAGGGCCTTGCCCAGCGCAATGATGTCGCCACCCTTGGCCATGGAGACGCCCAGCGCGATCACCTCGCGGCCCTGGTGGCGCACCTTCACAGCCGGTGGATCCACATAGCCGCGCTGCACTTCGGCAATATCGCCCAGGCGCAGTTGCGCGCCCGAGGGGCCGCGGATCGGCATCGCGCGCAGGTCCTCGATGGCGTTGAACTGGCCTTGCACGCGCACCTGCACCTGGTCTTGCGGGGTCTGGATGGCGCCCGCACTTTCCACGGCGTTCTGCTGGCCCAGCTGGGCCAGCACCTGGTTCATGTCCAGGCCCAGCTGCGACAGGCGCTTTTGCGAGATCTCGATGAAGAGCTTTTCGTCCTGCACGCCAAACTGCTCGACCTTGGCCACATCGGGCACGCGCAGCAGCTGCTGGCGCGCGTCGTCGGCAAACTGCTTGAGTTCTGCGTAGCTGAAGCCCTCGGACTCCAGTGCGTAGATCACGCCGTACACATCCCCGAAATCGTCGTTGAAGAACGGGCCCTGGATACCCTGCGGCAGGGTGTAGCGCATGTCGCCCACCTTCTTGCGCACGCTGTACCAGACGTTGGCCACGTCGCCGGGCTTGGAGGAGTCCTTGATCTGGAAAATGATCTGCGACTCGCCAGGCTTGGAGTAGCTACGGATCTTGTCGGCGTAGGGCACCTCCTGCAGCGTGCGTTCCAGCTTGTCGGTGACCTGCTCGGCCACCTGCTGGGCCGTGGCGCCGGGCCAGTAGGTGCGCACCACCATGGCGCGGAAGGTGAACGGCGGATCTTCGTCCTGCCCGAGCTGGAAGTAGGCCGCAAAGCCCAGCAGCATCAGCACCACCATGAGGTAGCGGGTGAGCGCGGGATGGTCGAGCGCCCATTTGGAGAGGTTGAACCCCTCTTTGGGTTGGATTTGCGTCATGGCGGGCCTCAGTTGGCGGCAGAGGCCGTGGCGGTGGCAGGCGCTGCGGAGGCCGCGGGAGCAGATTGCACGGCAGGCATCGCTACAGATTCAGGAGCTGTCTGCGCTTTATTCACCGGCGCTTGAGCCACTTTTGGCTGATATACCGTCACCTTCTGGCCTGGGGACAGCACATGCACGCCGGTGGCCACTACCTGCATGCCGGGCGCCAGGCCCGCAGCCACCACGGCATCGTTGCCGTCGGCCGTGGCAATCTGCACCACCTGCGATTTGACGGTGCTGGTCGCGGGGTCGTACACCCACACGGCGGTGGACTGGCCCTCCTGCCGCAGCGCGCTGGTCGGCAGCTTGATGGCGGCAATGCCGGCGTGGCTCAGTGCCTTGGGCGTGGCGTACACGGTGGCGCCCAGCGCCGGGGCGTCGGCCGCGTCAATGGCCACCTTGACCTGGAAGGTGCGGGTCGCAGCGTCAGCGCTGGCAGCCACTTCACGCACACGCCCCGTCAGGGTCGCGCCGCCAGACCAGCCACGCACGGCCACCTCGGAGCCCGTCATGATCTGCGCCACCTTGTCTTCGGGCACGGCAAACACCACGTCGCGCGGGCCGTCCTGCGCAATGCGCACCACCGGCGCGCCGGCCGACACCACCTGGCCCGGCTCGGCGTCGATGCCCGTCACCACACCCGACACATCGGCCACCAGCGTGGTGTAGGCCGCCTGGTTGCCCTGGGAGGACAGCTGGGCGCGCGCCTGATCGAGCGTGGCCTGGGCAGCCTTGAGCGTGGCCTCGCGGCGCTCCAGCTCGGCGCCGCTGATGAAATTCTGGTCCTTGAGCGCCTGGTAGCGCTTGAGGTCTGCCGCCGCCAGGTCGCGCTGCGTGGTGGCCGATGCCAGTTGCGCGCGCGCTGCGTCAGCCGCCAGCTGGTAGTCCTTGGGGTCCAGTTGCGCCAGCACCTGGCCCGCCTTCACGCGCTGGCCCAGTTCGGCCTGGCGCTGCACGATCTTGCCCGCCACGCGAAAGCCCAGGCGCGACTCCACCCGCGCGCGCACCTCGCCCGAATACTCCAGACTGGACTGCAGCGAGCCCACGCCCACCGTCATCAGCTTGACGGAACGCACCGGCTCCTCGGGCGGTGCGGGCCGTGAACAGGCGGCCAGCACAGTAGCGGTGGTCAGCACCAGCAGAAACCTGGAATGCCGTGAAGAGGGCCGCAAGGCGGAGGATGTGCGCATGGGAAATCCGGTGAATAAAAAGGGGGCCACAAGGATCAACAAGCAAAACGCAGGCCCAAACGCCTGCGCTGCAACGGTACGCCTGGCGTCTGCCAACGAGCACCCGGCGGTGGCAGGTGGCGCTCGTCAACGACGCAGCGGCCAGACGCCTTGCCCCCCAAAAAGAGAGTTTTGCCATTACTGACTGACCGGTTAGTAATCTATGAGAAGCCCCTGGCCTTGTCAAGCGACAATCCGGGGTGTGAACGACCGCCCCAGCCCCCCCCCCCGTCCCGGCGCAGCATGCGCGCCACAGCCTACCGCGACTGAAGCGGTGGCGCCCCCCGTCACCCACTACGAAAACTTCCCCGTCGCGTCGCTGCTGTGCCCGCCCCACCTGCGCCAGCCGATAGCCGCCATCTACGGCTTTGCGCGCACGGCGGACGACATGACCGACGAAGGCGATGCCCCGGCCGCGACCCGCCTCGCCGATCTGGCTGCCTACCTGGCCGACCTGCGCACCATTGCTCAGGGCGATGCGCCGTCTGCCCGCTGGGCCAGCGTGTTTTTGCCGTTGCAAGCCGTGTTGCGCAGCCACCAGCTGCCTGTGCCCCTGCTGGAAGACCTGCTCAGCGCCTTTGCCCAGGACGTGGAGAAAACCCGTGACGGTGAGGGCTACGCCGACCGCGACGAGCTGCTGGACTACTGCCGCCGCTCGGCCAACCCCGTGGGCCGGCTGCTGCTGCACCTGTATGGCGTGCACGACGCCGAGGCGCTGCGCCAGAGCGACGCCATCTGCACCGCACTGCAGCTCATCAACTTCTGGCAGGACCTGTCGGTAGACATCCCCCGGGGCCGCCACTATTTGCCCCGCGCCGACTGCGCGACCTATGGCGCCTGCCAGTCCGAGCTGCTGGCGCGGCAAAGCACCCGCGAGAACGCCCGCCTGATTGCCGACTGCGCCCACTGGGCCCGCACCACGATGCAGAGCGGCGCCCCCTTGGTGCACCGCCTGCCCGGCCGCGCCGGCTGGGAGCTGCGGCTGGTGGTGCAAGGCGGCCTGCGCATCCTCGACAAGGTCGATGCCCTCAAAGGGGGCAGCCTGCACACCCGGCCCAAGCTCCGTGGGTGGGACTGGTGCGTGATGCTGGGCCGCGCGCTGGTGATGTAAGAAAGATTCATGGGCCGCAAGGCGGGCTCACACACTCGCCCGCCAGAGCACCATGCAGTGCCAAAACGGCCTATAGCGCTTGATTTATATGCGCCACCAGCTATTTAATTCATAGCAATCTGCCGAGATTTTTCAAGCCCTCGGCCCGGCCGGGGCAGGGATAGCGAGCATGCCCCGGCCACCGCACCCGGTTAGCCTCGCGGCCACCGTGGCAGGGCAGCGGCCAGCGCCCCACCCTGCCGGCCCGTGCCCGCGCGCCACAAGCGCTGCGGCACTTCTTTTGAGCCAGGGTCACCCCCACCATGTCCGTCAGCGTTTTCGACCTCTTCAAGATCGGCATCGGGCCGTCCAGCTCCCACACCGTGGGGCCCATGATTGCGGCGCGGCAGTTTGCCTGCCATGTGCGCGACACCGTCGGCCTGGCGGCGGTGCACCAAGTGAGCGTAGAGCTGTTCGGCTCTCTCTCGGCCACCGGCGTGGGCCACGGCACCGACCGGGCCGTGCTGCTCGGCTTGGCCGGGCATGAGCCAGACCATATCGACCCCGACCAGATCGCCCCCGCGATCGCACAGATCCGCCAGAGCGGCACGCTGGCATTGCTGGGCGCGCATGCCGTGCCGTTCGTCGAAAAAGACCACCTGCTGTTTCGCCGCAAAAGCCTGCCGCTGCACCCCAACGGCATGGCGTTCCATGCACTGGATGCGCAGGGCAACGACATCGCCATGCGCGAGTACTACTCGGTAGGCGGCGGCTTTGTGGTCGATGCGGCCGGCCAGCGCGTGCTCAACACCCCGGCCAGCGCGGGCGCCGACACCGCAGGCCACGGCCAGGGCCTGCCACACCCGTTCCGCACCGGGGCCGAGCTGCTGGCGCAGTGCCGCACCACGGGCCTGAGCATGGCCCAGCTCATGGCCGCCAACGAACAGCACTGGCGCAGCCCGGCCGAGGTGCGGCGCCAGTTGCTGGCCATCTGGCAGACCATGGCAGGCGCCGTGCAGCGCGGCTGCGCCAGCACTGGCACCCTGCCCGGCCCCATGCATGTGCGCCGCCGCGCGGCCGAGCTGCACAAGAACCTGAGCCGCTCGCCCGAGGCCGCGCTGCGCGACCCGCTCTCCATGCTGGACTGGGTGAACCTGTACGCCATGGCCGTGAACGAAGAGAACGCCGCGGGCGGCCGCGTGGTGACGGCCCCTACCAATGGTGCAGCGGGCGTGATCCCGGCCGTGCTGCACTACTACGTCAACTTTCTGCAGGGCCCCATCCCGGCCAACGACGACGGCATTGCCACCTTTTTGCTCACCGCAGGCGCCATCGGCATCATCTACAAGGAGAACGCCTCGCTCTCCGGCGCCGAGGTGGGCTGCCAGGGCGAGGTCGGCGTGGCCTGCTCCATGGCCGCCGGCGCGCTGGCCGCCGTGATGGGCGGCACGCCCGAGCAGGTGGAAAACGCCGCCGAAATTGGCATGGAGCACAACCTGGGCATGACCTGCGACCCCGTGGGCGGGCTGGTGCAGATCCCCTGTATCGAGCGCAACGCCATGGGCGCGATCAAGGCCATCAACGCCGCCCGCATGGCGCTGCGCGGCGACGGGCAGCACGTGGTCTCGCTCGACAAGGTCATCAAGACCATGATGCAGACCGGCGCGGACATGAAGGTGAAATACAAAGAAACATCGCGCGGCGGGCTGGCGGTGAATGTGGTCGAATGCTGAACCGCGCCGCCCACCGGCCCCTATCGCAATCCCTCTCGCACCTCGCTTCGCGGCACGTTTCGTAGCCCCCCACCTGCATGCATCTGCCGCCGGACCTGCCCACCCCCTTACCACTGGAGCGCTGGCTCAACCGCCTGGGCGCACTGGTGATGCCGCTGGCGCTGCTGGTCGTGCTGCTGCTGTTTTTGCAATGGCCGTTGCGCGACGGGTGGGGTGCGGGGTCCAGCCAGGCCAACGACCTCGCGCAGGTGCTGTTTGCGCTCTATGTGGCCGTGGCCCTGCGCCATGCCGACCGGCGCGGCGCCCACCTGGTCAGCCGCCCCGACCTCGCCCATGCGGGCCGGGGCCCGGTGCGCGCCATGCGCCTGCTGGGCGCGCCCCTGGCCGTGCTGCCCTGGGCGGTGTTTGTGTGCATCAACGCCGCGCCCACAGTGTGGCGGTCGATGCGGGGGCTGGAGAGTTTTCCTGAAACCGCCAACCCCGGCTACTTCGTCATCAAGCTGGCCTTGCTGCTGTTGGCCGTTTTGCTAGGCCTGCAGGCCCTGGCCGACCTGTGGCGGGCCGTGCACACGCTGCGCACGCCCACTGGCGCACCGGCGGACCCTGCATGAGTCTCATCCCATGAACGCCATCGGCCTGTTGCTGCTGGTGCTGGCGCTGGTGCTGATGATGACCACCGGCTGGGCCACCTACGCCGTGCTGCTGGGCGTCAGCACCCTGGGCGCGGTGGCAGGCCTGGCGCTGGGCGCGTTTGATGGCGCGGTGCTGCGCAGCCTGCCGGAGCGTGTGGTGGGCCTGCTCGAACACGACCTGCTGCAGGCGCTGGTGCTGTACGCCGTGGTGGGTGCACTGCTCAACCACTTGGCACTGGTCAACGGCCTGTACAGCGGCCTGCGCAAGCTGCTGGCGCGCGTGGTGGGGCAACGGGCCGCGCCCGACATGGCGGGCCTGGGCGTGGGCATGCTGATGGCTCCCATGAACGGATCGGTGGGGGCCAGCCTGGTGACCCTGTCGCACACCGCCGGGCAGGCCTGGGCCCACGAAGGCATGCCGCCCGCCCGCCGCACCGCCCTGGTCGCCGTGGCCAGCACGCTGGGCATCATCGTGCCGCCGTCGCTGGTGCTGTTGCTGCTGGGCGATGCCATGCTGCGCGCCCACACCGAGGGCCTGACCCTGGCCACGCAACTGGGGCTGGCCAGCGCCCGCGCGGGCACCCGCATCATCAACACCCAGGATGTGCTGCAGGCCGCCCTGGCACCCGGCGCCTTGCTGCTGGTGCTGTGGATGGGTGTGACTTGGTGGCTGGCCCAGCGCAGGGCTGGCGGCACCGCAGATCAAGGGGCCGCGTCCTCAGCACCCGCGCCCCTGACCCGCAGCGAGCGCTGGACGCTGGGCGTGGTGCCTACGCTCATCGTGGCCCTGCTGGCGCTGGTCACCACCGGCCGCGTGCGGGCGGTAGAGGCGGCCGCCACCGCCGGGGTGCTGCTGCTGGTGTGGGGCGTGGCGTCGCACCAGCTCACGCTACGCCGACTGGCGCAGGTGCTGGACAACGCCATGGCGCTCACCGGTGCGCTGTTTGCGCTGCTGGTGGCGGCGGTCACGTTCTCGCTGGTGCTGCGCGCCTACGGCACCGATGTGCTGGTGGCTGAATGGATGCGTGCCCTGCAGGGCCAGCCCCTGCTGGCCATGGGGGTGGTGCTGGCCGTTCTGCTGGGGTCGGCGTTTGTGCTGGACGCGTTCGAGCTGATCTTTCTGATCATTCCCATCGTCATGCCCCCTTTGCTGGCGCTGGTGGACGACGCGGCCTGGGTGGCCGCGCTCACCTTGCTGGTGCTGCAGGCGGGGTTCCTGCTGCCGCCGCTGGGCTACGCGCTGGTGCTTTCCCGCGCCCAGGTGGCGCCCCGGCCCGCCATGGGTGCGGTGGCTCGTGCGCTGGCGCCCTACCTGCTCTGCCTGGCCGGCGTGATTGCCCTGGTGATGGCCGTGCCCGCCACCACGCAGTGGTTGCGCAGCACGCCCGCCACGCTACCCGAGATGTCGATCCAGGGCGACGACCTGGACGCGCTGATGCGCGAGATGTCGCAACCCGAGGCGCCTGCCCCTGCACCCGCCGCCTCACCAACGGCTCCGTGACGCCTCCTCAAAAGCTATCATTTAAATAGCAACCAGGACATGCTGCACTAGCGCATCCGCCCGAAAACACCTCAAACCCCGACAACCGGCCCGCCCCGGTGCGCCATGGGACAATCTCGCTCCATGACACCGCAGCAGTACGTACAGCAAAAAGCCGTGGCCTCGGGCAGCAGCTTCTATTACGCCTTTCTCTTTCTGCCCGCGCCCCGCCGCGCGGCCATCACGGCGTTCTATGCGTTTTGCCGCGAGGTGGACGATGTGGTCGATGAGGTGAGCGACCCCGGCGTGGCCCGCACCAAGCTGGCCTGGTGGCAGGCCGAAGTGACCAAGGCCTACGCGGGGCAGCCCACGCACCCGGTGATGCTGGCGCTGATGCCGCTGGCGGCCGACTACGGCATCGAACAGCGCCACCTGCAGGCCGTGATCGACGGCTGCCAGATGGATCTGGAGCAGACCCGTTATCTCGACTTTGCAGGCCTCAAGGGCTACTGCCACCTGGTGGCGGGCATCGTGGGTGAAGTGGCCGCGCGCATCTTCGGCCAGACCGACCCGCGCACCACCGAATACGCGCACCGGCTGGGCCTGGCGTTCCAGCTCACCAACATCATCCGCGACGTGGGCGAAGACGCCATGCTGGGCCGCATCTACCTGCCGGTCAGCGAGCTGCAGCAGTTCGATGTGAAAGCGCACGAGATCTTGAAGCGCCAGTACTCCGACCGGTTCACCGCCCTCATGCGCTTTCAGGCGGAGCGTGCACACCGGCTGTACGACGAGGCCTTTGCCCTGCTGCCCGACGCAGACCGCCGCACCCAGAAGCCCGGCCTGATGATGGCCAGCATCTACCGCACCCTGCTGCGCGAGATCGAGCACGAGAACTTCCAGGTACTGCACCAGCGCATCCGCCTCACGCCGCTGCGCAAGTTCTGGCTGGCCTGGAAGATGCAAGCCCTGGGCAGGATGTAGCCCGGCGTGGCACCGCAGAAAGTCGCCGTCATCGGGGCTGGCTGGGCCGGCATGGCTGCGGCCATCGCCCACCGGCAGGCAGGCCGGCAGGTCGCCGTGTTCGAGGCCGCACGCAGCGTGGGCGGCCGCGCCCGCGCCGTGCCGGGCGTGCTGCCCGATGGCACAGCGGCCACGCTGGACAACGGCCAGCACATCCTGATTGGCGCCTACACCGAGAGCCTGCGCCTGATGCGCCTGGTGGGCGTGGACCCCGCCACCGCGCTGCTGCGCCTGCCGCTGACCCTGCAGTTCCCCGGCGGCCAGGGCCTGCAACTGCCTGACCTGGCCCCGCCGCTCGATGCGTTGCTGGGCATCGTGCGCGCCAAAGGCTGGGGCTGGCAAGACAAGGTCGCCCTGCTGCGCACGGCCATCGCCTGGCAGCTGCGCGGCTTTCGCTGCGCGCCCCACACCTCGGTGGCCGACCTGTGCGCCCCGCTCACGCCCCGGCTGATGGCCGAGTTCATCGACCCGCTTTGCGTATCGGCACTCAACACCCCCGCCCGCGAGGCCAGCGGCCAGGTGTTTTTGCGGGTGCTGCAAGACAGCCTGTTCAGCGGGCGCGGTGGCTCCAACCTGCTACTGCCACGCACCGACCTGGGCGCGCTGTTCCCCGAGGCTGCAGCGCGCTGGTTGCTGCAGCAAGGCGGCCAGGTGGTCACTGGCCAACGCATCCAGCGGCTGGTGCCCCTGCCCAGCGGGCGCTGGCAGCTGGCGGGCGCGGCGCACGGCGCGGAAGAAGTCGACGCTTTCGACCACATCACATTGGCCTGCCCCTCGTGGGAGGCCGCGCGCTTGGTCGAGGGCCTTGCCAGCACGGCGGGCCTCGCCGCTGCTGCACGCTGGGGCGCCACCGCCAATGCCCTGCGGTTTGAGGCCATCACCACCGTTTACGCCCACGCCAGCGGCGCGCGCTTGCCCCTGCCCATGCTGGCGCTGCGCAACACGGCCGAGCACCCGGCACAGTTCGTGTTCGACCGGGGCCAACTTGACGGCCAGCAGGGCTTGCTGGCCTTTGTGGTGAGCGCCAGCGACGGCGACCGGGCACTCATCGAACAGCAGGTGCTGCAGCAAGCCGCTGCGCAGTTGGGCCTGCCCGGCCTGCGCCCCGTGCAGACCGTGGTCGAAAAGCGCGCCACGTTTGCGTGCACCCCGGGCCTGCAGCGGCCCGCCATGCAGGTGCTGCCGGGGCTGATGGCCTGCGGCGACTATGTGGACGGCCCCTACCCGGCGACGCTGGAAGGCGCGGTGCTCAGCGGCGCTGCCGTAGCGGCGCGTGCGGCTGCGGGCTGAAATCCAGCGACAGGATCAGCCGGCCACCCCCGGGTAACTACCAAGCCCGCTGACAGCATTCCGAAAGCACGGCCCGGGCACCATGGCGCCACACGCATACTGCATGCGCTCTTTGGCCTTTTGTCGTTGGCCTTTTGCTTTTGTTTTGACGGAGACACCCCCATGCTTTCACACGAACACCCCGCCCTCTGGTCCCCCACCCGTCGCCATCTGCTGGGAGCCAGCGGCGCCTTGGCCCTGGGCGGCCTGCTGCCCGCGGGTGCCTCGGCCCAGGCGGCCTGGCCCTCCAAGTCGGTGCGGTTTGTGGTGCCGTTCGCTCCGGGCGGCAGCTCGGAGATCGTGGCCCGCTCCACCGCTGCCGAGCTGGGCAAGACGCTGGGCCAGAGCGTGTATGTGGACAACAAGCCCGGCGCCGCCGGCAACATCGCCATGGGTGAAGTGGCCCGCTCCGAAGACCAGCACACACTGATTCTGGGCCACATCGGCACGCTGGCCGTCAACCCCTTCATCTTCGACAAGCTGCCCTACGACGCCAACAAGGACTTCAAGCCCGTGAGCCTGCTGGCCAAGGTGCCCAGCCTGTACGTGGTGCACCCCGACGTGCCCGCCAAGAACCTCAAGGAGTTCATCGCCTACGCCAAGAAGAACCCGGCCAAGCTCAGCTATGGCTCGGCGGGCAACGGCAGCGCGGGCCACCTGGCGTTTGAATACCTCAAGATGACCGCCGAGATCTTCATGCTGCACGTGCCCTACCGTGGCACCGGCCCCATGATGACCGACCTGCTCTCTGGCCGCCTTGATGCCGCTGCCGTGGGCGCCGCCGCCCTGCTGCCTTTCATCAAGGCCGGCAAGGTGCGCTGCATCGCCACCGGCTCGGCCAAGCGCCTGCCCCAGCTGCCCGACGTGGCCACCGTGGCCGAACAGGGCTTCCCGGGCTTTGAGATGACGCAGTGGTACGGCATGCTGGCCCCCGCCAACCTGGCACCAGCCAACCTCGACAAGCTGGCGGCCGAGACTGCCAAGGCCGTCAAGGCCCCCGGCTCACTGGAGCGCCTGAACGCGGACGCGGCCGAGGCCATTGGCGGCACGCCGGCGCAGTTCGCGCAGTTCATTGCGTCCGAACAGGAGCGCTGGAAGAAGGTGCTGCTGCGCGCGAAGGTCAAACCCGATTGACCCCCTGAGCCGCTTCGCGTCTTCCCCCTTTCTCTCGCCCCGCTGCGCGGGTCGGGAAGGGGGACGCAGCCAGTGCGGCGGGGCGGCCCTTGCACGGCTGCCTGGCCTGGGCAGCGCGTGCGCACAGTTTGGCTGCTGGCGCATGCGCGCCCTCACCGCTCCGCATGGAATGGCTCAACGCTGAATGCAAGCCCTGCGCCTTCCGCACAAACGGTAGCATCCCCTTATGCGCATCCTCCTGGCCGAAGACGACCACAACCTGGGCACCTGGCTCAGCCGTGCGCTGGAGCATGCGGGCATTCAGGTCGAATGGGTGAACGATGGCCGCCTTGCCGACCGCGCGCTGCAGCAGCACGACAACTACGACGCGCTGGTGCTGGACCTGGGCCTGCCCGGGCTGGACGGCCAGGCCGTGCTGCAGCGCCTGCGCGACCGCGACCAGCGCCTGCCCGCGCTGATCTTGACGGCGCGCGACTCGCTGGACGAGCGCGTGCGTTCGCTCAACGCGGGGGCGGACGACTTTCTGGCCAAGCCCTTCGAGCTGGCCGAGCTGGAGGCACGCCTGCACGCCTTGGTGCGCCGCGCGCGCGGCAACGAGCACCAGCGCCAGGCCTGCGGGGCGCTGGCATACGACAGCGCCCGCAAGCAGTTCACATTGCGCGGCGAGCCCCTGGCCCTCTCGCCACGCGAACACGCCGTGCTGCGCGTGCTGGTGCAGCGCAGTGGCGAGCCGTTTTCCAAACAGCAGATCCTGGACCGCGTGTTCACCGACGATGACGACGTGCACCCCGAAGCCGTGGAGGTGTTTGTGCACCGCTTGCGCAAGCGGCTGGATGGCAGCGGTGTGCGCATCACCACGCTGCGGGGCCTCGGCTATGCGCTAGAGGCCGACTGACCAATGGGCCTGACCGCACGCCTGCGTCGCGCCAGCCTGTGGCGCCTGCTGGCCATGCTGTTGCTGCCACTGCTGGCCGTGGTAACGGGCGTGGAGTTGTGGATGACGCGGCACGATGCGCTGGAGGCCGCCAATGCAGCCTACGACCGCTCGCTGCTCGGCGCGCTCAAGTCCATCGACGCCAACATTTCCACCGCCTCGGGCGGCCTGTCGGCCGAGCTGCCGTACAGCATGCTCGAATTCTTTGAACTCACGGCCAGCGGCAACGTGTACTTTCGCGTGGCATCGTCCGATGGGCTGGTAGAGCTGGGCAATGCCGACCTGCCCCTGCCCGCTGGCGATCTGGAGCCCGGCGTGCCGCGCTTTTACGACGCCACTTACTTTGGCGAATCCGTGCGGTTGGCGGCCTACCGCCGCGCGCTGGACCGCGCAGAACCCGCATCCACCGTGCTGGTGCAGGTGGCCGAAAGCACCCGGTCGCGGCAGGACTTCACCGACCGCTTTGTGCGCCGCGCGGTGCAGCGCGATGCGCTGGTGCTGGCCCTGATGGTGCTGGGCACTGCGGCGCTGCTGGCCGTGGCGCTGCGCCCGCTGGCGCGGCTGGCGCGCGAGGTGCAGGCCCGCAGCGGCGACGACATGACCCCGCTGGCATCCCACGACCTGCCCGCAGACATCCGCCCGCTGGTGGACGCGGTCAACCAGCAGATGGCGCGCACGCAAGACCTGGTGGCACAGCAACGGCAGTTTCTGGACGATGCCTCGCACCAGCTGCGCACCCACCTCACTACGCTGCAGATGCAGATCGACTACGCGCGCCGCGAGGGCGACAGCACGCAGGTGCAGCACACGCTAGCGGCCATCGGGGGCGAGATCGCCCGCGCCACGCGCAGCACACAGCAACTGCTGGCACTGGGCCGCAGCGACACGGCAGCGGTGGAGCTGACGCCCTTCGACCTGGCCGCGCTGCTGCGCACGGTGGCGTTGGAGCTGCTACCCCAGGCGCGCGCCAAGCAGATCGACTTTGGCATCCACACGCCCGCCGCGGGTATCGAGGCCGTGGGCGACAGTGGCCTGCTGCGCGAGGCCCTGACCAATTTGGCCGCCAACGCCATCGTCTACACCCCCGCGCAGGGCACCGTCACCGTGTCGGCTGCGGGTGACAGCCTGGGCTGGAGCATCAGTGTGGAGGACAACGGTCCCGGCCTGCCCGCCGAGGAGCGCGACGCCCTGGGCCAACGCTACCGGCGCGGTTCACAGGCCACGGCGGGCGGGTCGGGCCTCGGGCTGGCGATTGCGCGGTCGATTGCCGAGCGGCACCGGGGCAGCCTGCGGCTGCAGGCGCGCACTGAAGGACCAGGGCTTCTGGCGATACTCTGGTGGCCCCGCGCCTGACGCAGCCCGCTGAACCACTGAAATTTCCACACCCCATGCCGCAGCCCTTGCCCGCCACGGACCGCCTGCTGACCACGCCTTGCAGCCGCCGCCAGTTGCTGCAGACGCTCGCAGCCGCCGCCAGCGCTGGCGCGGGCCTGGCTCCCTTATCAGCAGCGGCCGACGCATCCCGTGAACCGGCAGAGTGCATTGCGCCCTCACGCCCCGGCGGCGGATTTGACCTGACCTGTGGCTTGGCATCACAGGCGCTGCAAGCCGTGCGCCCCGGCCGCACGCCGCTGCGCACCCGCTACCTGCCCGGCGGCATTGGTGCGGTGGCGTTTGACCAGGTGGCCACGGGCCGCCTCGGAGGGCCCGGCACGCTGGTGGCGTTCTCCAGCGGCTCCCTGCTCAACCTGGCGCAGGGCCGCTTCGGCCCGCACCCGGTGAGCGCCGTGCGCTGGATTGCGACGCTGGGCAACGACTATGGCGTGGTGGCCGTGCACCGCGACGCCCCCTACCAGCGCTTGCAGGACGTGGTCACCGCGTTGCAAAAAGATTCGGGCCGCGTGGTGTTTGGCGCCGGCGGCACGCTGGGCAGCCAGGACTGGGTCAAGGCTGCGCTGCTGGTGCGCGCGGCGGGGCAAGACCACAAGCGCATGCGCTTTGTGTCATTTGAAGGCGGCGGCGAAGCGCTCAAGGCGCTGGGCGGCCGGCACATCGACATCTTCACCGGCGACGCCGCCGAAGCCACCCGGGCCGCTGCCGAAGGCCTGCCGGTGCGCATCCTGGCGGTGCTGGCCCCCGCACGGCTGCCCGGTGCCTTGGCCGCCCTGCCCACGGCCCGCGAGCAGGGCATCGAGCTGCTGTGGACCACCGTTCGCGGCCTCTACATGGCCGCCAGCGTGTCTGATGCCGACGCCCACGCCTGGACGACCGCTCTGCAGGAAGCCCAGGCGGCGCCGGGCTACGCGGCCCTGTGCGCCCGCCATGGCCTGTACCCTTTTGCGCTAAGTGGCGCTGCGCTGGCCGACTATGTGCAGCGCAGCCTGGCCGACTACCGCCGCCTGGCGCAAGAGCTGGGGCTGCGGTCGTGGCCGCGCTGAGTACCGCATCGCCACTGCCCGGTTGCGCCCTTGCACAGGCTCGGGGCCCCACAACCTGACGCCCCCGCAGATGCCTTGCCTCGCGGGGATTCCAGGGGCTAGGCCCACACGCTTGCGAGTGATCGGGGCGCGACGCCAGTCGCCTCTACGCCGGCATGGCGCCGGTGCCTTGCAAACCGGTCAAGCCGGTGGGCCGGTCGTCGGCAGGCGGCGATGCCGCGGCGCGGTGTTCAGGCTCGCCCTCCCCGGCTGCGGACAGGGACGACTGTGCCGCATAGGCCGTCAACGTATTGCGCCATTCTTCGTTCGAGGCATCCATGGCGCGCCGCATGCGCATCACCACCCAGCCTGCCACGCCCACCGTCAATGCCAGCAGCACCAGCAGGCCGTACACCAGCGACGCCGGGAAGTGCCCTGCATTCAACTGCTCCATGCGCGCCAGCAGTGCCAGCGTGGCATGGCGGTCTTGCTCGGCCTGAGCGCGCATGCGGTCGACTTCCACCTGCAGAGCCTGCATACGCGCGGCGTTGGACCCGGCACCGTCCGGCGCGTTGCCCTCAGGGGCCGAAGACGTTGCCTGCGGGGAGCCGGCACCCTCGGACGGCGCCGCTTCGCCAGACGCTGGCGGTGTGACCAGCGCCGCCAACGGCTCCATCACCAGCCGGGGCTTGGCCGGGCCGGGGGCGGCGGGTACTGCTGCGGGCGCCACGGGCGGTGCCGCAGCGATCGCGGAGGGGCCCGCCGGAGCCTCGGTCTTCGCCGCGGGCGCGGCGCGCGATGCCTCCGTCGGCCCCGGTGAGGCGGCGCTGACAGCCGCAGCCTCGCTGGAGGGGCCGCTTGCAACGGGCGTAGAAGCGGGGTTCACGGCGAGTCGAGTGGTGACCTTGCGCACAGCACGCGCACTGACCGAAGCCCTGCGCTGCCGCGGGGGGCCCGCCTCGGGGGCTGCCACTGATTCGCCAGCGCTGGTGGCCCCCGCCCGCGCTGGGGGTAGCTCTGCAACCGGCACATTCCAGGGAATCGCTACGGGCCGGGCCCCGGCCGCCACCGTGGCGGGCAGGTCGGCCAACAAGGTGTATTCGCGCGTCACCCGCCCAGCGCATTGGACCGACACCTGAGCGGTCAGCACGGGTTCGTCTGCCAAATGGGAGGACTGCACCCGCAGCACGGGGTTGCGCTCCTGTTCGCCCGGCCGCACGCTCACCTGCACACGTCCTGCCGGCACCGCCATATCGCCTGACACCAGCCGCACTTGCGGGCACAGGTCGTCCACCGCCATTCCGGGGTCCAGCTGGACTTCAAAGCTCAGGTCGATGGGCTGCCCCAGCCATACCTTGCCCTGCGGCGCTCCCAGGGACAAGGCCTGAGACGCCTCGGCCACCAAGCCCATGATGACGAGAATCAACGAGTTACGAATCATCACAATCATCTCCTATCGTTGCAATTAGTTTCTACATGAAACAAAACACAACGGAAAGCAATGAATGCGTAGAACGACCAGGGCGAGGGGGATTTGCCACACCCTGCGGAGGGGCCGACGTAACCATAGGCCGAGCACACCGGCAGCAGATGCTCTGGCTGATTGCTCCACCCGACCAATACCCCTTGATCACGCGGCCAGAACAGGGCGAGCGTGATGGTTGAGTACGGGGGTTGCAAGATCAGTGCGCCGGGTCGGCCCTCGCCCCCGACGCATCGCGGCGGGGCCCATCACCGTTGCGCGGTCACCGCTCCAGCCACCACTGAATCACCACCTTGGCCAGGAACCCCAGAAACCCCACACCCAGCCCCAGGAACAGCACAAAGGTGCCGAACCGCCCGGCTTTGGACTCCCACGCCAGCTGCCCGATGATGAACAGCATGTAGGCAATGAATGCACCCACCCCGTAGGTGAGGAAGAAGCCCGAGATCTGCGCCTCGGTAAAGCCAAAAATCACGATGCCCCTCCAGGCGTCCGCACAGGGGCCGCAGGTGCCACCAAGCCGCGCTCGGGCAGGCTGGACGCGTCCACCAGATCACGGTATGCATGCCAGCTGGCATGGCCCAGCATGGGCATCACGGCGATCAGGCCCAGCAGCAGCGAGCCCAGGCCCAGCAAGGTAAAGCCCAGGATGATCGCCGCCCAGAACGCCATCGGCAGCGGGTTGGTGATGACTGCCTGCCAACCCGTCAATACCGCTTGCAGCAAGGTGGCGCGGCGGTCCAGCAGCAGCGGCATGGCCACCACGCTGGACGCAAAAATGGGCGCGGCCATCAGGCTGCCCAGCGCCAGCCAGATTTCAAACAACCAGCCGTCACGCGCCATGACCACATGGCGCAGAAAGTCGAGCGGCGTCTCGATGGGCACGGGCGCCAGCAGCGTGATGAGCGCCGCCGAGGTCATGACCCAGCCCGAGGCGGCCAGCGCCAGCAGCGCGCCAAACTGCAGCATGCACCAGTAGTCGCTGCCCCATTTGTTCACATGGCTGTTCTGCCAGTTCAGCCAGGTCTTGAGCACCACGCCCAGGTTGGCGGCCTCGCCACGCTCCAGTGCGCGGCTCAGTGCATACAGGCTGGTGGCCAGCACCGGCGCCACCACCAGAAAACCCGACAGCGCGCCCGCCAGCAGCCAAAAGCGATGGTGCCCCACGGCAAAGATGGCCGCCCCGAACAGCGTGAGCGCCAGGCCATGGGCAAAACTGATCCAGCCCGCCCGCGCCATGTCGCGCCAAGCCAGCACCAGCCAGGTCATGGGCTGCATCAGGCCGATGCTGCGGATGGAAGGCAAAACTGGGGGATTTCGGGGCATGGTGTGGGGGTCGCTGGGCGACGCGTGAGTGTGACTTCATCGGGCAGCGGCATCAACCGCCGCGCGCCAAAACCTTGACCTGAGGCAAGAAACCAGGCCGGTGCCGCCGGTCAGGACAGCAGCTGGCACAGCGCGGTAAGGCTGCCCACGGTGGCATGGGGCTGCACACCGTCGTGGGGCCAGGGGTGATTGGCGCTATTGATCCACACCGCCTGCATGCCCGCGTTCAGCGCGCCTTGGGCGTCCAGCGTGGCGTCGTCGCCCACGTGCAGCACCTCGTGGGGCAGCACGTCGGCCGCGCTGGCAGCAGCGTGGAAGATGCGCACATCGGGCTTGGCGATGCCAAAGTCCGAGGCACTGATGCTGTGGCGAAAGTAGTGGCCGATGCCGATGCGGTGCACATCGGCATTGCCATTGGAAACAGCCACCACCGGGTAGCGCGCCGACAAAAAGGCCAGCGTGTCGTGCGCGTCGTCAAACAGCTCCACCCGCTGACGCTCGGCAAAGAACAAATCAAACGCCGGTTCGGCCAGCGCGGGCTCGTCACCGGCCTGCGTCAGCGCCAGCCGGATGGACTCGCGCCGCAGCGCGCTCAGGTCGCCCTTCAGGTCGGGGCGCAGGGTCACCATCTGGTTGCGAATGGCGCGCAGCGCCTCGGTGTCCGAGAACAATGCCGCCGTGGCGGGCGCGTGGTGGGTCAGCCAGTCCAGCAGCACACTTTCGGCCCGCGTGATGGTGGGCCAGATGGGCCAGAGCGTGTCGTCCAGGTCGATGGAGATGGCGCGGATGCGGGAGGTGTCCAGAGAGGGATTTGGCACAGGGCGCACCTGAAGGATGGAGGCAAAAAGAGAGGCCCCGGCGATGCACCGGGGCGAGGGCCGCAAAGCATACCGCAGGCCCTAGGGACCCTCTGCACAAATCAGCGCGCCGTGTGCATCAGCGGGCTCGGGCGGTCTGCCGCGTTGCAAATACTCGCAATAGCTACCGCTATTGCTGCGTTTTGCGCCTTGCAGCCCCTCCCGATCCGCTGCGCCCACTTGCCGCTTGATTCGTGCAGAGGGCCCCCGGGGATGCAGCGCGTTCAGTCTGCTGATGCAGCGCCCGCAGGCCCCAATGAAGATCCGCGCACCACCAGCAGCCCGGGCAGCAGGCTCTCGCGTGCAGGGCCTTCCAGGCCGTTGATGCGCTCCAGCAGGCACTGCGCCGCACGTTGCCCGATGGCATCGGTGGGCTGGGCCACCGCGCTCAGGCCAGGCCGGATCAGCGACGCCCATTCGGGGTCGTCAAAGCCCACAAAACCCAGCTGTTGTCCAAACGTCCACCCCATGCGCGAGACGGCCGCAGCCACCCGCAGCGTGACCACCGAGTTGCCCGCCACCACCGCGCAGCGCTCACCGGGCCGGGCCTGCCGCAGCAGATCGGTGAGCGCTTGATCCAGCACCTCATCGCCCTGCTCCGCCGCCAGCTCCAGCACCTCGCCGCGCACTGCCGATCCCTTAGACGACACCAGCCTACTGAAGGCCTCCGTGCGCTCGACGCGGGAACTCACGCCCAGCAAGGGTTGGGTGATGTAGAGCATGCGCTGCCAGCCTTGCTGCTGCAGGTGGGCACAGGCTTCGCGCATGGCCCCATGGTTGTCCAGCGAGACGAAGTCTGCCGCCAGCCCGGCATGGCGCCGGTCCACCAGCACGGCGGGCTTGCCGTGCAAGGTGTTCACATCCGCCTGCCCCTCGCCCTGCCCCAGCGTGTTGAGGATGAAGCCGTCCACCTGGTAGCTGGCCAGCGCGTCGATGGCCGCGCGCTCGCGTTCGCGGTCATTGCCCAGGTTGAACAGCATGACCAGGTAGCCGGCGTCCTGGCAGGCCTTCTCGGCGCCCCGCAACACGGCCACCGAATAGGGGTTGGTGATGTCGGCCACCACCAGGCCAATGAGCCGCGAGCGGCCATGGCTCAGCGCCTGGGCCATGGGGCTGGGCACATAGGCCAGCTTGGCGATGGCCGCCTCGACCCGCGCCGCAATGTCGGGGCTGAGCAGGCGTTCACGGTGGTTGAAGTAGCGCGACACCGTGGCCTTGGACACACCGGCCTCCGCCGCAACATCGGCAATGGTGGGGCGGGCGCGGGGCGTGGCGGAGGGTGCAGGTGTCGGCGGGCTCATGCGGGTACGGGGTTGTACACGGCGGCGGGCCGTTCGCCCGCCAGGGCCTGCAGAAGGTTGGTGGCGGCCAGCGCGGCCATGGCATGGCGCGTGTCGTGCGTGGCCGAGCCGATGTGCGGCAGCGGGGTCACGCGCGGGTGGGTGCGCAGGGGCGACACCAGCGGCAGCGGCTCGGTGGCAAATACATCGAGCCCCGCTGCGCGCAGCGGGCCATGGTCCAGCGCGTGCAGCAGGTCTTGCTCCACCACGGTGGCACCCCGGCCGCCATTGATGAAGATGGCACCGGGCTTCATGGTCGCAAACAGTTCGGCATTGACCATGCCCCGCGTGCTGTCCGACAAGGGCAGCATGGCCACCACAAAGTCTGATTGCGCGAGCAGCGCGGGCAGCGGCGTGTGGATGGCCTTGCCCTGCAGCTCAGGGGCCTGGGCTGCCAGGTCCACAGGGCGGCGGGCGTGGTACATCACGGGCATGCCAAACCCCAGTGCGGCGCGGCGCGCCACGGCCTGGCCAATGCGGCCAAATCCGAGCAGGCCCAGCGTCTTGCCATGTACATCGCCGCCAAACAGGTCTTCTCCAATATTCTTGGTCCACCGGCCCTCGCGCACCAGCTGCGACAGCTCCACCAGCCTCCGGCTCGTGGCCAGGAGCAGGGCAAAAACCGTGTCGGCCACGGTTTCGTCCAGCACGCCCGGGGTGTGGCACAGCACGATGCCGCGCGCCTGCAACACGTCCAGCGCGTAGTTGTCCACGCCCACCGAGATGCTGGACACCACCTGCAGCCGTGGCGCACGCGCCAGCACGGCGGCATCGATGGGAAAGCTGGAGCCGATGAGCCCGTGCGCCTGCGCCAGCGCGGCGTCAAACCGCGCGCGCTCATCAGGCTTGCGCGGGTCGGCCACCGTCACGTCGTGCACGGCGGTCAGACGCGCCAGCTGGTCGGGCGGCAGTTCGCGAAACACCAGCACCTGCTTGCGCGCTGGGCTTGTGCTGCCGTCTGTTGAAGGTAGCGTCAGGCTCACAGCCCCGCCTCCTGCAGCTGGGCGCGGGTAGGCAGCCCTTCGGTGTCGCCCAGCACCTGCACGGCGCGCGCACCAATCCAGGCGCCACGGCGCACAGCGGCGGGCACGGTCAGGCCTTCCAGCAGCGCGCTGATCACGCCCACGGCAAAGCCGTCGCCCGCGCCCACGGTGTCCACCACCTGGGCCACGGGCACCCCGGGCACGCGGCCGGTGCCGGCCACATCGCTGTCGTAGTAAGCGCCCTCGGGGCCAAGCTTGACAACCACGAGCTTGGCGCCCCGCTCACGGTAAAAGCGGGCCACACCCTCGGGGGTGGTTTCGCCGGTCAAAAACACGCCCTCTTCCATGCCTGGCAGCACCCAATCGGCGTAGGTGGCCAGGGTGTTGATCCAGTGGCGCATAGTCTCGGGCGACTGCCACAGCGTGGGGCGCAGGTTGGGGTCGAACGAGATGGTGCGGCCTGCGGCGCGCATCACTTCCAGCGTGCGGATGGCGGCCTGCAGGCTGGTGTCGGAGATGGCGGCAAACACGCCCGTGGCATGCAGGTGGCGCGCGGACCGCAGCCAGGGCTCGTCCACATCGGCGGGCCCCATCTGGCTGGCGGCGGAGCCCTTGCGGTGGTATTCCACCTGCGGGTCGCGGCCATCCATCACGCGCTCTTTGAACTGGAAGCCCGTGCGCTGCGTGGCATCGCACACCACGTGCGAGCAATCGATGCCTTCGCCCTGCATGGCGGCCAGCAGCGCGCGGCCCATGGAATCGGTGCCCAGGCGGCTGGCCCAGCCCACCTTCAGGCCCAGGCGCGCCAGACCGATGGCCACATTGGTCTCGGCCCCGGCCGTGCGCTTGTGAAAGCCGGTGGCGTTCTCCAGCGGGCCAGGCTCGTTGGCCACCAGCAGCAGCATGGCCTCGCCAAACAGTGCAACGTCAAAAGCCGTGGCGGTCATGCAGCCTCCCGGGCAGCGCGGATAAAGGCCACCTGCTCGCGCGTGACGGCCACCAGGTCGTCCCCCACCAGCGGGTATTCAACGGCATGCGGCACATCGGCAGGCAAGGCGCGCAACACGGCGCGCCAGGGTGCCAGCGAATCGGCCAGCGGCACCGCCACCCACTTGGCGGACAGGCGCTGCACGCCCTTGCAGTGCACATAGCGCACATGGGGCGCCAGGGCCTGCGCGGCCTGCAGCGGGCATTCGCCCTGCCAGTGCCAGTTGCCCATGTCAAAGGTCATGCCCAAATCAAGCCCGGCCTGTGCCTGGGCCGCAAAAAACGCCTGCATGGCCGCCAGCGTGCCAGCGGTGGCGGTCTGGTCGTTCTCGATCACCAGCTCCACTTGCGGGGCGGCCTGCAGCAGGGCCTTGAGGCGGTGCAGCGAGGCATGTGACGAAGGGCTAAAGCCGCCAATCGACATCTTCAGGCGCGGCGCACGCAGCACCTGGGCGGCCTGCACGCCACGCGCCAGGGCTGCTTCATCTAGCTCGCCCTGCACAGTCCACAAGCCTTCGGGGCTGGAATACACCGCCGCCCGGCCAGCCAGCGAGGGCAGCTCAGCAGCCGCGTCGCGCAGCAGTTCGCCACGCACCTCCACACCGTCCGCGCCGGCCTGTTGGGCCAGGTCGGTGCACCACAGCTGGCCGTGGCGACCGGTTTCGGCCGCGCCGAAGGAGGACAGGGAAATCAATACCTTCATGTGTTTCTTTCAGGCTCCGCCCACCAGGGCAGAGGCCATCAACCGCACGACCTGCCAGGTCTCAATGTGCGTAGGTCTGTGCGTGGGTCTCAATGTGCGTGGTGGGAACTCAGGATCTGGCCCAGGAACTGCCGCGTCTTGTCGTGCTGCGGCTGGCCGAAGAACTGCTGCGGCGGCGCCTGCTCCAGGATCTTGCCGTCGGCCATGAAGATCACCCGGTCGGCCACGCTGCGGGCAAAGCCCATTTCATGCGTCACGCACAGCATGGTCATGCCGTCTTCGGCCAGGCTGATCATGGTGTCCAGCACTTCCTTGACCATCTCGGGGTCGAGCGCCGAGGTGGGTTCGTCAAACAGCATCACCTTGGGCGCCATGCACAGCGCACGCGCAATGGCCACGCGCTGCTGCTGCCCGCCCGACAGCTGGCTGGGGTGCTTGTGCGCCTGCTCGGGGATGCGCACGCGGGTCAGGTACTTCATGGCGACTTCTTCGGCCTGGGCCTTGCTCATGCCGCGTGATCGCATGGGGGCCAGCGTGCAGTTTTCCAGAATGGTCAGGTGCGGGAACAGGTTGAACTGCTGGAACACCATGCCCACTTCGGCGCGCACGGCGTCCACGTTCTTGCCGCCAGCAGTCAGGTCGATGCCATCGACCTCGATGCGGCCCTTTTGCACCGTCTCCAGCCGGTTGATGCAGCGAATCAGCGTGGACTTGCCCGAGCCCGATGGCCCGCAGATCACGATGCGCTCGCCGGGCCGCACCGACAGGTTGATATCGGTGAGCACCTGGAAGCTGTCGTACCACTTGTTGACTCCTTCCATGCGGATGATCGGCGGCGTGCCGGGGGCGGTCGTGACTGCGTCGCTCATCAATGGCTCCTTATCGTTCAGGCAGGCTTACTGCAGCTTGGGCAGGTCGGCGCCCAGCCACTTCTGGTACAGCTTGTTCAGCTCGCCATTCGCGGTGTTGCGTGCCACAAAGTCGTTCACTGCCTTGGTCAGCTCGTCCTGGCCGGGGCGCAGGGCAATGCCCATGGCCTGCTGCAGCAGGTTGAACTTGTTTTCGAACGTGTTGGCGGGCACGCGCTTGGCAATCTGCGCCGCCACGGTGACCGAGCAGCCAATCGCATCGACCTGGCCCGAGATCAGCGCCTGCATGGCCGATGCGTCGTCGTCAAAGCGGCGGATCTCGGTGCCCTCAGGGGCGGCCTTGGTCACGGCCACGTCTTGGGTGCTGGCACGGGCCACGCCCACGCGCACAGTCTTCAGGTCGGCCGCGCTCTTGATGTTGGCGCCGGTCTTGCCGTACAGCACGATGGTCGCAGCCGCATAGGGCTGCGAGAACTGCACCTGCTTGGCACGCTCGGGCGTGATGGCCAGCGAGGCCACCAACACATCGACCTTGTTGGTCAGCAAGAACGGAATGCGGTTGGGGCCGGTGACGGGCACGATGTTGGCCTTCACGCCCAGATCCTTGGCCAGCAGCTTGGCCACGTCGGCGTCGTAGCCGTCGGGCTGGTTTTGTGCGTTGGTGGTGCCGTAGGGAGGAAAGTCCACCAGCATGCCGATGGTGATCTCACCCTTCTTCTTGATGTCCGCCACGGACTGTGCCGAGGCCAGCGGCGCAAACGCCGTGAGGGCGGCGCCCAGGCCCAAAGCAGCCAAAGCGGCGGTAGCGGTGCGGCGTTGCAAAGAAAAAGTCATCGCATGTCTCCTGGTGGTTGGTGTGAACGAGAACAGAAAGAAAAGAAGGTTGCGGCGCGTGGCTCAGCGCGCCAGAGCGCGGGCACGCTTGCGCTCCATGCGTGCGGCCAGAAGCGACAGCGGCCAGCAGATCACGAAGTACAGCGCGGCCACGGTGGTGAACACATGCAGCGGCTGAAAGGTGGCGTTGTTGATGATCTGCCCCGCCCGCGTGATCTCGGTGAAGCCGATGATGGCGGCCAGCGATGTGCCCTTGATGATCTGCACCATGTAGCCCACCGTGGGTGGCAGCGCAATCTTGAAAGCCTGGGGCAGCACTACAAACCGCATGCGGGCCACGTACTTGAGGTTCAGGGCCTGGGCGGCTTCCCACTGGCCGCGTGGCACGGCCTCAATGCAGCCACGCCAGATCTCGGCCAGAAAGGCCGCGCTGTTCAGCACCAGCGCCACGCCCGCCGCCACCCAGGGGTTGATGTCAAACCCCAGCACGGGCGCACCAAAGAAGATGAGGAACAGCTGCAGCAGCAGCGGCGTGCCCTGAAACACCTGGATGAACACGCGCGCCGCATTGCGCGCCGCCGCATTCTCTGAGGTGCGCGACAGCGCCACCACCAGCCCCAGCAGTGCACCGCCCACAAAAGCAATGGCCGACAGCGCCAGCGTCCACTGCGCGGCCTGCACGATGAATAAAAACTCGGAGATTCCGAAGGTACGCATGGTCGGTCTCCTTATCGGCGGTCGGGGTAGTTAAGGACGCGCTGATAGATCAGCTTGAACAGCGCCGAGAAACTCAGCGCCAGCGCCAGGTAGATGGCCGTCACCACGATGTAGATCTCGAAGCTGCGGAAGGTCTGCGACTGCAGGTTGGCCGCCACCGAGGTCAGGTCGTCCGCCGAGATCACCGACACCACGGCCGAGCTGAGCATCAGCAGGATGAACTGGCTGGTGAGCGCCGGGTAAATGGCCTTGAGCGCGGGCTTGAGGATCACAAACCGAAAGATCTCCCACGGCTTGAGGTTGAGCGCCTTGCCCGCCTCGATCTGCCCCTTGGGGATGGACTCGATGCCCGCCCGCACGATCTCGGCCGCATACGCCCCCAGGTTCACCACCATGGCGGTGAGCGCTGCGGTGTAGGGCGACCAGCGCAGGCCGATGGATGGCAGCGCAAAGAAGAAGAAAAACAGCTGCACCAGAAACGGCGTGTTGCGGATGACCTCGATGTACGCATTGATCAAGAACCGCAGCCAGCCCGGACCGCCGGTCTTGCCCCAGGCGCAAAAGATGGCCACCACCAGCCCCAGCAAAGTGGCGGTGAGCGACAGCTGCACGGTGATCCAGGTGCCCTTGAGCAGCAAGGGCCACGCGGCAAACACGGCATCGAACTGGAACTGGTAATTCACGGTGGACAGTCGTTATTCCAAAGTGGCGCCAGTTTATGAAACCGGTTTCATAACCACATCAGGGAATACCCGATGCACCCCAAAAAAGGGCTGAAAACACCTGAAGACGCGATGCCCGGCGCTGATCTCGCTGGCGGTGGTTTGCGAGGCGGTAAAAAGGCTCCCAGCCCGCACTGGCTCGGCGCGTGGGTGAAAATGCCGCATGCCCTCCTTCCACCCCGAACCTCCTTTCACCCACGGCCAGGCCGACCGCACTGCCGTGCTGCTGTGCAACCTGGGCACGCCCGACGAACCCACGGCCCCGGCCGTGCGCCGGTATCTGGCGCAGTTTCTGGGTGACCACCGCGTGGTGGAGATCCCCAAGCTGCTGTGGATGCCCATCCTGCACGGCATCATCCTGCGCACCCGCCCGGCCAAGTCGGCCGCCAAATACGCCAGCATCTGGACCCCCGAGGGCTCTCCCCTGGCGCACTGGACGGCCAAGCAGGCCACGTTGCTGCGCGGCTGGCTGGGCGAGGCGGGCCACGCGGTGCTGGTGCGCCACGCCATGCGCTACGGCAACCCATCCATCGCCAGCCAACTCGACGCGCTCAAAGCCGAGGGCGCCACGCGCATCCTCATCCTGCCCCTGTACCCGCAGTACTCCGCCACCACCACGGCCAGCGTGTTTGACGCCGTCTACACCTGGGCAGCCGCCACCCGCAACGTGCCCGAGCTGCGGTTTGTGAACCACTACCACGACGCCCCCGGCTACATCGACGCCCTGGCCCGCACCATCGAGACGCACTGGAAGCACCACGGCCAACCCGACCAGCTGGTGATGAGCTTTCATGGCGTGCCCGAGCGCACCCTGCACCTGGGCGACCCCTACCACTGCGAATCGCGCAAGACCGGCCGCCTGCTGGCCGAGCGCCTGGGCCTGCGCGAGGACCGCTACCGCATCACCTTTCAGTCGCGCTTTGGCAAGGCCAAGTGGCTGGAGCCCTACACCCAGCCCACCATCGAGGCACTGGGCCAGGCCGGCACGCAGCGCGTAGACGTGGTGTGCCCCGGCTTCACCAGCGACTGCCTGGAGACACTGGAAGAAATCAACATGGAAGTGCGCGAAGCGTTCTTGCAAGCGGGTGGCAAGGAGTTCCACTACATCCCCTGCATGAACGACAACCACCACTGGATCACCGCCCTGAGCCGCGTCGCCCAGCAGCACCTCGCGGGTTGGCCTACCGAGGCCCCCACTGCGGCGGCACTGGCCGATGCACGCAGCCACGCAGTGGCGGGCGGCGCCCCTGCCGGGGTATGCCCGGTGGCGCACTGATGGCGCCGGGCCGGTGCCCACGCCCGGTCCATTTACTACACTATTGATAGCAATCAGGGCATATTGCACTAGCGCATCTACCCGTTTTGGCTCATATTTTGGTCGCCAGGTGCTGCACGGCTGCCTGCCAAGCCCTCCGCACCGCCCCCACCCACACCCACATCAATGCCCGCTACCGCCCTTGCCCCCCAACAGTTGCGCCTGACCATTGCCCCCGAATCGCTGGGCTTTGCCAGCACCGCCGAGCTGCAAGACCTGCCCCTGCCCTGGATCGGGCAAGAGCGTGCCCAGGCCGCCGCGCAATTTGGTCTGGCCATGCAGCAGCCGGACTACCACCTGTTTGTGCTGGGCGAAGTGGGTAGCGGGCGGGCGTCACTGCTGCGCCAGGCCATGCAGGCAGCGGCCGCAGAGCGCTCCGTGCCCCCCGACCTGTGCTACCTGCACCACTTTGACCAGCCCGACCACCCTCGCGCGCTGCGCCTGCCCGCCGGCGAGGGCCGCCAGCTACGGCAGGGCATGGCCGACATGGCGCGCAGCCTGCAGGCCGACATCCCCAAGCGCCTGACCAGCCCCGACTTCAAGGCCGAGGCCGAGCGCATCGAGAAAACCTGGCAAGCGCAAGAGAACGAAGCCTTTGCCGCGCTGGACGCGTTTGCCGAGGCGCGCCAGTTCCGCCTGAGCCGCGAGGCCGGGCACATGGTGTTCACCCTCACCGGCCCCAAGGGCCAGCCGCTGACCGAAGGCGAAGCGCGCGCCCTGCCCCGCGAGCGCCGCGCCGAGATCGACGCCGCCGAGCTGGAGCTGCGCGCCGAGATCGCCAAGTTTCTGGAAACCACCCGCCCGCTGGAACGCACGCGCGACGACGCCCTGGCCGCCCTGCGCCGCCAGACCATCAAGCCGCTGGTGGAGCACGCACTGCACGGCATTCGCCAGGGGCTGCGCAAGCAGATCAAAGACGCCGTCAAGCTCACGCAGTGGCTGGACCAGGTGGAGCGCGCCGTGCTGGACCACATCGACCTATTCGAGCCCGGCGACACCGACCAAGGCCAGGACGCCGAGGACGACCGCAAGGACGCGCTGGACGACCTGCTGGCCCGCTGCCAGGTGAACGTGGTGGTGGACAACCACGGCCGCACCAGCGCCCCGGTGGTGGTCGAAGACAACCCCACGGCCCGCACCCTGTTTGGCAGCATCGAACACGGCGCAGACGCCGACACCGTGCAGGCCGACCACGCCAGCATCCATGCGGGCAGCCTGCTCAAAGCGCATGGCGGCTTCATCCTGCTGCACCTGCACGACCTGGCCGCCGAAGAAGGCCTGTGGCCGCGCCTGCGCCGCTTTCTGCGCTGCGGGCGCCTGCAGATCGAGGACGGCAGCGGTGGCGGCGGCCCCGCCCATGCGCCCGGCGGCGCCGTGGCACTGCAGCCCGAGCCGGTGGACGTGGATGTGAAGATCGTGCTGATCGGATCGGTGGAGGAGTACTACGCCCTGCAAGAGGCCGACCCCGACGCCGCACGCCGCTTTCGCGTGAAGGTGGACTTTTCAGACCGGTTCATCGCCACCCCCGGCACCCACCAGTCCTCGGCCATCCTGGTCGCGCAAGTCTGCAAAAAACGCGGCCTCCCCCACTTTGCCGCCGACGCCATGGCTCTGCTGCTGGAGCAATCACACCGCGAGGCCGACGACCAAGGCCGCCAAAGCGCGCGCTTTGCCCACACCGAAGCACTCGCCATCGAAAGCGCCGCCCTGTGCCAGGCCCGCGCAGACACCCTGGTACAAGCCGCCGACGTGCAAGCCGCCCTGGCTGCCCGCACCCTGCGCCACAACCAGCCCGAAGAAGAACTGCACGAGTCGATCACCGAAGGCGAGCGCCTGATCACCCTGCAGGGCTCCATCACCGGCCAGATCAACGCCATGACGCAGATCGACCTGGGCGATTACCGCTTTGGCTTCCCCGTACGCATCACCGCGCGCACCTTTGCCGGACAAGAGGGCCTGCTCAACATCGAGCGCGAGGTCGATATGTCCGGCCCCATTCACGACAAGGGCGTGCTCATCCTGCACAGCTACCTCACCGCGCTGTTCAGCCACGTCGCGCCGCTGGCCCTCAACGCGTCCATCGTGTTCGAGCAGGAATACAGCGGCGTGGAAGGCGACTCCGCCTCGTGCGCCGAGCTGTACGCGCTGCTGTCCAGCCTGTCAGGCCTGCCCCTGCGCCAGGGCATCGCCGTGACCGGCGCATTGAACCAACACGGCGAGGTGCTGCCCGTGGGCGGCATCAACGAAAAGATCGAAGGCTGGTTCCGCGCCTGCGCAACGGCCGGGCTGGACGGCACCCACGGCGTGCTGATCCCCGCCCGCAACCAGCGCCACCTGATGCTGGACCGCAGCGTGCTCGACGCAGTCCAGCGCGGGCTGTTCCACGTCTACACCATGGGGCATGTGAGCGAGGGGATTGCGCTGCTGACCGGCGAGGCGTCGGGCATGAGCCCGGCGGAGTTGCTGCAGGCCCAGGCGGACGAGTTGGCCGGAGGCGCGGCCACCGTGGAGGACACGGTGATGCAGCGGGCGGAAGTGACGCTGCGGGCGTATCGGAGGGCTTGTCTGGTGGCCGGGGGGGCGCGGAGGGGGCGAGGGGTGCGATGACGGTCGATGGGCTATTGACCCACGAGATTGAAAGCTCAGGGTTCTGGCTGCTTCGCAGCGATTTCGGTCCTTTGGCCACCGATGCCGAACTCTCACTATCGGCCCGATACCTGTCACTGCCTGGTTTGGAACTCCGAGTACCTCTACGCGCTGTGGCCCGAGCGGCGACGAACGGCTGGATGGCGCTCAAGCAGCGGGCATGGTGAGGACCAGTCGGAACTTCACATCGCCGCGCTTCAGCCGCTGGTAGGCCTCTGCGGCCCGCTCGAGAGGCAGTGACTCATACATCGGTCTAACGTCCGCGAGCACGCTGAAGTCCAGGGTCCGCTCAGTCTCGTAGGGGGTACCCGTGAGCGAGCCCAGAACGCTTCGCTCGCCTACGACAAAGTGCCCCGGGGCCACTGACAGGGAATCTCTTCCGGCGCCCAGAACAACAAGGCGCCCCTGCGGCGCGAGGCCGTGCAGCAGCGCGGATGCGACGCTGGCGTTCGGGATCGTAGTCACGATGGCATGCGCACCGCCCATCGCCTTGAGCTCCGACGCGGCATCGGCCTTCTCGGTATCAACGTATACATGCGCACCAAGCGCCAGCACATCCTGCTCTTTGTCGCCACCTCGACCCAGCGCGACGACCTTGAAGCCCATCCGGCGGGCGTACTGAATCGCCATGTGACCGAGGCCACCTATGCCCAGCACGGCAACCGTATCGCCAGCTTGGGCGCCAGACTTCTTTAGAGCGTTGAGGGTGGCGATGCCTGCACAGAGGATCGGAGCAGCCTCTTCGGAGTTCAGCGCATCGGGGATGGCCACCAGACCGGTGGCCCTGGCCAGCATCATCTCGGCGTAGCCTCCGTCGCAGGTGGCGCCGACGAAGTGCTGGTTTTGGCAGAGCTGGAACATCCCCTGCCGGCATGGGTCGCACTCGTTGCAATGGCCTCCGAGCCTGCCGATTCCGACCCGCTGCCCAATCTTCCATCGGCTGGGAACACCAGGACCCATCGCAGCAAGCCGGCCCACCACCTCATGGCCGGGAACCCGAGGGGGCTGCACCATGTCAGCCTTCTCGATGTCGTTGATGTCAGCGCCACAGATGCCGCAGGCCTGAACTTCGATAAGTACCTCGCCAGGTCCTGGCATAGGCGTGGGGCGATCAACGAGCTCAAGAACGCCAGGCCTGCTGACCTGCATTGTTCGGTAGGTGCTTCTCATTGCATGGTTCCTCAACGTGGTGATGGTCGGTCCGTCAAGAGCGCCTGGACACCAAGGCGGGCGGCTTCGATGGCGCCGGCGACATAGCCAGGGAATTGCGGTGACCACTCGCTGCCCACGCCGACAAGGCGTCCTCGCCAGTCACCTTCTTGAACGGTGGCGGGTGGTGGCGATGCGTGGCCTCCCGCAGCCTCTTGGTCAGTCGCCGTCGCAGTCAGGCCGTCAATGGCCCAGTCCTTGATGAACTCCGCCTTGGGATTTGCAGCGTGCGGTCCAAAAAGGCGCGCCAACTGCGCTCGGCAGTGGCCGATGAGGACCTCCTCTGAAACGCCTCGTCTGGCAGCCGCAGGCACCGCGAAGAAGCCGAACAGCGCTGCGCTGCCGCCCGGCATCGACGCATCGTGAATCTCGCCCAAGGGACCGCGAGCGCTGCGGGCCTCACCGGACAGCCCCGCCTCGCGCCAGAACGGCTCGTCATAGACGGCCACGTACTTCGCATGCGGCGCCATCCACGTCGCGGTGTGCTGCCACTTGCGGGCTATGGGTGCAGGCAGAGGAGGTGAAAAGCTGATGTTCTCGTGTGCGAGCCTTGGTGGGACTGCGATCAGCACCTGCTCAGCTCGAACGATTGACACTGTGCCCCTCGCATCGCGACTGACGACATCGACGTGACCAGCTTCAACGCTCACCGCATGGACGGTCTGACCAACGACCGATCGTTCAGCATTCAGGCGGCGGTGGAGAGCCTCCACGAGCGCCACCATGCCGCCAACCAGTCGAACGGACGGCGGTGAGTTGCTGTACCCGGAGGTCCGCAAGGGCTGCTCGTTTGGCGACCGCTCAAGCATCATGTCGCCGGTCTCGTACTGCATAAAGCGCTCGAGCTCCAGCGCCCCGATGAGCTGGTCAAGCTCAGGCTGAAAGGCCGGCCAGAACCAAGTCGGCCCCATGTCGAAGCGATCAGTCGTCAGGAGGGCTCGGGCTGGGCCATCACCATGAGGACTGAGAGATTGAATCCGTCCACCCAGCGTGGGCCTCGCCTCGAACAGCACGTAGTCAGTGATGCCGCGCTGCTCGAGGAGGTACGCCGCGTACAGGCCGGCCAGTCCGCCGCCGACGATGGCAATGCGCTTGCTTGAAATCGTCACTTCACCGAGTCCTGCGTTTGAGTGGCTTTCACGTACATGGTGGCGCCGTCGCAACCGGCACGGAGCGTCGGGCGCTGCCCCTGCGGAAACCGGAGCCAAGAGCCCGCGTCGTATTGCACGCTCTCGTCGAACAGCGTCCCCTTCAGCACCAACAGCTCAACGCCGGCCGCCTTCACGGCTTGCAGCGATTGACTAGGCAGGAGCCGCTGCATCCAGACCGACTCGAAGTTGTCGCCGTACAGCCTGCAGATCGCGAGGCCCTGTTCTTGCGACCAGTTGGCCGGGTCGTTGGTGTCGACGCGCAGCTCTGTCAACCCAGACTGCTGCATCTGCCAGAGCTTCACGAAGATGACCGCGCCTTCAGCGCTCGAAGGGCAATGTGCAGAGCCTGGCGGGTTCCTTAGATACCACCCTGCCGGGTAGTCCTGCGTCTCGTCAGAGAACGTGCCGGACAGCACAAGAATCTCCTCGCCGCCCGGATGCTGATGGCGAGGAAAGGTCGACTGCGGTGCGTACCGAACGATGCTCGTGGCACGCGCGACTTCTCCGCCCACCCGGTCGAGCATCACGCGCTCGACGCCGGCCTGAGGGGACGGGACCCACTGGTAGGCCCCGGGCGTGACGACGGCCGGGAGGGAAAAGTCGGCGTTGACGTACATGTCGTGCTCAGGCGGTTTGAAGCTGCGCGTACGCTTCCAGGACGCGAGCCGAGTAGGTCAGCGCGGCCCCGGCGTTCAGGGCAATCGCGACGCCCAGGGCTTCGGTGATTTCCTCCGCCGTGGCGCCGTGTTCGACCGCTTTCTTGGTATGCACGGAGATGCAGCCGTCGCAGCGCGTGGTGACCGCCACTGCAAGCGCAATTAGCTCGTGCACTTTCGGGGTGAGGTGGCCGGTCTTGGCCGCTGCGTTGTCAATGACGTTCAGGCCGCGTACGACGTCGGGGCTCTTCTTGGCCAGGTCGCCAACACGTTCCAGCAATGCGCCGCGGTAGGCGTTCCAGTTTTGCATCATGGTTCGATTTCCATCAGTTCAGGTGGTTGCGCGCCATCTGGACGCGCAGCCGAGATTGAAGGCTTGCCAGCCAGGTCAGTTGCGGCCAGCCATTACGCCGCCATCGACGTCCCAGATCGCGCCAGTCACCCAGCCAGCCTTCTCGGACAGCAGGAAGGCAACGACCTCGGCCACGTCATTGGGCGTGCCCACGCGGCCAATAGGATGGAAGCTGTTGAAGCCCTGCAGTGCGCTATGGACCTCAGCCTTCGGGATGAAGCCTTCATAGATCGGCGTCTGGACCACCGCGGGCGACACCGCGTTGACGCGGATGCCTTTGGACGCCAATTCCATGGCCAGGTGCTGCGTCAGCGAGTGCAGACCTGCCTTGGCCATCGAGTAGGCCGAAGACGGCGTCGCGGCGATGGCCTGCTTGGCCCACATCGAGCCGATGTTCACGATGGCACCCGGACAGCCCTTGGCGACCAGGTTTGCCGCGACCTTCTGCGTCACGAAGAAGAACGCCTTGTTCAGCTTCATGTACTGGTCGTAGTCCGCATCCTGATGCTCGAGGAACGGCTTCGGGAAGAACACACCAGCGGCGTTGACCAGCAGGTCGACGTCCGCGTGTTGCGCGTCGATGGTCTTGAGCAGCGCTGCAACGCCTTCGTCCGTGCTCAGGTCTGCGGTGATGACCGACACCTCGCCCATCGCCGCAAGGTCCTTGCGGGCTTCTTCAGCCTTATCGGCCCGATGGCCGACCAGAACAACGCGCCCGCCGCCGGCGAGCATGAGACGCGCGGTTTGCAGGCCCATGCCGCTGGTGCCGCCGACGACGAGCAGCTTCTTGCCTTTAAATTGACCGTTCATGGAAACTCCTTAAGAAAAAGTATCAGTAGTACCGCCGGGAAGATCGATACATCCGAATGTGCGGTGCTGATTGCTTCTGGCTTGGACGCAATTCTTCGCTTTTGAGCCCTCAGAGACAAACGGGATAAAGTTGTGGATCGCTAAAGAAATTCTTTATCAATGAAGTCGCCTGTTCATCTCAACGCCTTGCGCGCCTTTGAAGCGAGTGCAAGGCACCGGAGCTTCTCGGCGGCAGCCGAGGAACTGCACGTCACGCCAGCGGCGGTGGGGCAACTGGTCCGGACCCTGGAGGACTGGCTGGGAACACCGCTTTTCGTGAGGGGCGGGAGCGGTCGCGCTCGACTGGTCGTGACGGCGGCAGCCGAGCGAGCACTGCCAGATATCCGCGCCGGTCTTACCAGTCTGTCTCTGGGCTTGGAACGGCTCAAGGAAACGAGCGCTCAGGGCGTCCTGACCGTCACGGTGAGTCCGGCGTTCGCCGCGAAGTGGCTGCTTCCGCGCATCGAGCGGTTCCAGGCTGCGTGTCCGGACACTGACGTTCGGCTGGACACGAACCTGAAGCCGGTGGACTTCGTTGCGCAGCAGATCGACGTCGGCGTGCGCTACGGGCCGGGCTCTTGGCCGGGCCTCGTCGCCGAAAAGCTGATGGACGAGGAGGTCTACCCGGTCTGTTCACCGCGCTTGCTATACGAGCGAGGCTGCTTCCAGCAGCCCTGTGACCTCACGCGAGAAACGCTGATCCACGACCTTTCGATGGACAGCCAATCCGGCTTCCCGTCATGGGACGAATGGCTACGTCGAGCAGGTATGACCGACGTGAACACCGCTCGCGGCATGAAGATCAACAACTCGGCTGCAGTCCTCCAGGCAGCTATCGACGGACAGGGGATCGCGCTGGCACGCAGCGTGATGGCTCGGGACGATGTTGCGTCCGGCCGGCTGGTGCGACTGTTCCCAGCCGTCGACTTTGCATCGCCGCTGGCTTACTACATCGTGTATCGGGTGGAGAGCCAGGCGCTGCCGAGGTTGGTCGCCTTCCGGGACTGGCTCCTATCTGAGGTCAACCGCTCGAAAGTCCGTTCTCAAGATGAGCGGTCTTTCAGGTCTGCTTAGGCGGCCGGCGGCAATCAGCCTAGAACACGCATTGAATAGGTCACCACCACAGCATCGAGCACCGACTCCGCTACCTACACACGCGCCTTTAGCCACGCCACCACATCCCCCGTCACCTCATCCCGATTCGTCTCATTCAAGATTTCATGCCGCGCCGCCGGGTACAGCTTGACTGTCACATCGGCCACACCGGCATCGCGATACCGCTGCCCCAGTTGCTCCAATAAGACCCCCCCTGCGGCCAGCGGGTCTGCGTCGCCGGATGCGATGAGGATGGGCAGGTCGCTGCGGATGCGGGCTAGCTGCGCGGGGTCGGCCAGCCGGGGCGCGGGGGCGAAGAGCGAGGGGATCACGTCGGGCGGCACGTCCCAGCCGCACCACGGGTCGGCCACGTAGGCATCGACCTCGGCAGCATCGCGCGACAGCCATTCGTAGCCGGTGCGGTGTTCAAAGCCTGCGTTGAACGCCGCGAGCCCGGCGGGCGCGTCGGCGGGGGCGTTGGCCATGGCGGCGGCGAACAGGTCGAGGGCGGTGGAGCCTGACAGGATGACGCCAGACCAGGTGGATGAATGGTCGACGATGGCCGCCTGCGCTGCGAACGAGCCCATGGAGTGGCCGAAGAGAAAGAGCGGGAGCTGCTGCGGCCCGTGCTGCGCACGCAGCAGCGCGCCGAACTGGGTCACGTCGGCAATGAGGCCGCCGAAGCCGGCGCTGCCAAAGTCACCCAGCTTGCCACCGGCCGTGCGCCCGTGGCCGCGATGGTCCACGGCGTGGACGATGAAGCCTGCGGCGTTGAGGGCCCGCGCAAAGCGGTCGTAGCGTTCGCCATGCTCGGCCAAGCCGTGGGAGATTTGGACGACGCCCACCGGTTGGCCCGGTGTTTCGGCCCAGGTGTAGGTGGTGACCCGGGTGCCGTCGGCGTTGGACTGGAAGGAGGAGGTGGTGGTGCTCATCGGGTCATTCTGGCATGGGGTCTGGCCGCTACGCCACGATGAAATTGCCACTGGCGTGGCCGCCACCGCTTTCAGCGTGGAGCGCGGGCCGCCTGCAGTGCGGCGCGAATCGCGCTGACCACGGCTTCGGGCTTCTCCAGTGGGATGCCGTGCCCGCTGTCCACCCACACCTGGGTGGAGCCGGGGTAGAGGTGGGCAAAGTCAGCGCGTTTTTGGCGCACATCTTCGGCCAGCGCAGACGAAGCCCCCGGGGTTTGCAGTGCGCTCAGCACAAACACGGGCACCGATGGGTCCACCGGCAGGCTAGCAACGCGCTGCCCGGTGGCGTCCAGCGCTGCCAGCTCTTGTTTGACCACGTCAGAGGTGCCCAGGCGGAAGGCCACTTTCAGCCAGGTCGGCCACAGGTCGGGGTTGCCCGCCCCGCGCATCTGCTCGGGGTGGGTGGAGTCCACCAGCACCAGCGCGGCCACCTCGGCGGGGTATTGGCGCGCATACAGCTGCATGTACAGGCCGCCCAGCGAGTGGCCGACCAGTACATAGGGCGGCGGTAGCTGGCGGGCCCGGAGCAAGGCGCGCAGCTCTTGCACCACTTGCGCACCATCGCGCGGCTGGGGGGACGCATCGCTGCGGCCGTAGCCCGCGCGGTGGTAGGCCAGCGCGCGGGTTTCTGCAACGGTGTCGGGCCAGACCTTGGCCCACCAGTCCAGCCGGGCGCCCAGCCCGTTCTCAAACACCACCACGGGCGTGCCCTGCCCCGCCTGCACGTATTCCACCGTGCGCCCGTCCACCGTGTCGGTGGTGGCGCCGGGCAAGCTGGCGCAACCGCTCAAGCAGGCCGCCAGCAGCAGGCTGGCCCAGTGCCATGGCTTCATGGTGCAAGGCCCGTTGCAGACAAGGATGTGGCCCGCAGGCCAAAGCGGTGCGGTGCCATTCAGCAGCGCCCTGCCGTGCGCAGCAGTGCATTGCATTCCTTGGCCGTACCGCGGCCCTGTGGCTGGGCGGCTGCTGCCGGTGCCTGGGTACCGCCGTTGCCCGCGCCGCCCACCATGGCGGTGCAGATGGCGTCGGAGTGTGGTGTCTGGCCGAAGGTCATGGCCTTCTGAAAGCCCGTTACTCCGTACACGTAGCACCGGTAGCTGGCGCCGTCGCGGGTGTTGACGGTGTAGTTGATGCGGCCGCCGGTTTCCTCCTGCCGGTCGGTGATGGTGAACTGGCCTGTCGTGCGGCCAATGGCTTGCCCCGTGCGCTGCTCCAGGCCTGCCTGGTCGAGGGTGGACGCGCAGCCGCTGAGGAGCGCCAGAGCTGCGACGACGCAAGCCACGGGGTTCACGGACAGCCGGTGCATGCGTGATTTCACGGCAATGGTGTGTGTCATAGATGTCATGGTGTGGATGGATGTCAGCGGGTAAAGCAGTTGTCTGCGGGGATGGTGGCCACACTGGACGCGACGGCTGCGAGTGTGGGTTGAATGGTCGGGATCTCGTCGCCCAAAAGGCACAGCAGGTTGTTGGGCCGCAGCGTCCAGATAGCTCCTGAGCGGGTGCCGATGACGGTGCGCAGCTCGCCCCAATGGGCGGCCAATACCTGGTTGGCTTCTGAGCGGGCAAAAGTCACCGTTCCCGTTTTGGTGGGCCCAGCCGCTTGCGACGCGCCAGCGCAGTCGTTGCCATTGAAGGTCAGCACGCCTTCGAAGTAGTCAATGGCGGTCTGACCTGTGATGCGCACACGCAGGGTCCGCTTGAACGACTGCGCACCCGCCTTGACACATCCTTTCTGCAACCAATCTCCTTCCAGCGCGCTGATGGACACCGATGGCCCCACACCGCCAGAGCCGCCGTCTGGCGGCTCACTGTCACCGTCCGAGCCTCCACCACCGCAGGCCGCCAGCGTCAGGGTGGCCACAGCGATCAGCGCGCTGCCAGACCAGCGCGCAAGGTGGGTGCGATCCGACGAAGGGGAAAAAACAGACATGACAGGCTCCTTGGGGTTAATAGGGACGAAAGAACTAGGGCTCAACCAACGGATCAGAAAACGCGCTGCAACAGCGCAGCAAAAACCAGCAGGCAAAACAACCCCCTGCGGCCCCGCAAAGGTCCGCACGCGTTGTGATGGAAGGGGGAAATTCAGCCCGGCTTGCGGGCCACGACAAAGGCGCGGGTGTCCTTGCCCCGCGTGCCATGCCGCTCGACGCAGACGATCTGCAGGCCTTGCCGCAACATGGCCGACCGCAGACGCTGTTCGTCAAGGCACAGCAAGGGCGGGGCCTTGCCAATGGCGCGCATCAACGGCACAGCCAGATAGGGGATCAGCGGGTTCATCTCGGCAATACAGGCCGTCTTGGAGATCAGTAGCCCGCCCGGTCGCAGGGCCAGTACCAGCCGCTTCAACGCCTCGTTCAGGTCGCTCGTCAGATGCAGCACGTTGAAGGCCAGTACCGCGTCGTACACCTCTTGCCCCAAGTACGTGGCCTCGGCGTCTGCCACGGCAAAGCGCAGCTGCGGCGAGGGCTGCGCGGCCAATCGCTGGTGGGCAATGGCAATCATCTCGGGCGAAACATCGGTGGCCAGCAGGCTCCGGGTGAAGGGGGCCAAGCGCAGGGCCGTGCTGCCCGTGCCGCAGCCGATCTCCAGCACCTCTTGCTGGGTAGACAGCAGGCCCTGCACTCGCTGCAACGTGGCCTCATACCCCGCCAGGTCGGCGATGGGATCGGCTGCGTATTTGGGCGCAATGCGGTCCCAGAATTGCGCTTTGGACGCTGCAGCCGGTCGGGCCGCAGCAGAGGGCAAAGCGTCAGGGACCGGAGCAATATCAGGAGAGGACATGGGTGCAGGGCCAGGTGAAGGCGAAGAAGCGGTAAGGCAAAAAATGCAATGGGCGACACCCGGATGCTATCCATGCAACGAAGCGCAGAAAATGCGACAAATTGCAGTGAACATATACATTTACGTATGGATAACCTCGACTGGAATCAGCTAAAGGCGTTTTTGCACACGGCGCAGACCGGCTCGCTGTCTGCCGCCGCTCGCAAGCTGGGGCTGACCCAGCCCACGCTGAGCCGGCAGGTGGCGGCCATTGAACAGCAGATGGGGGTGACCCTGTTCGAGCGCGTGGGCAAGGCCATGGTGCTCACTCCCACCGGGCTGGATCTGCTGGAGCACGCCCGCAGCATGGGCGCCGCCGCAGAGGCTCTGGGCCTGGCCGCCAGCGGCCGGTCGCAAGCCGTGGGAGGCGTGGTCTCGGTGTCGGCCACCGACGCCGTGGCCACCTACCTGCTGCCTCCCATCGTCCAACGCCTGCGGGCTGCAGAGCCGGGCATTGCTGTCGAGGTGATCTCTTCCAACGCGCTGAGCGACCTGCTGCGCCGCGAGGCCGACATTGCCATCCGCCATGTCAAGCCCGAGCAGCCCGAACTGATCGCCCGCTTGGTGCGCGAGGCGAAGGCCTACTTTTATGCAGCCGAAACCTGGGTCCAGGTCCACGGCCATCCGCGCACCGCGGAGGATGCTGCGCAATTGCCGTTTGTGGGCTCAGACCGGAACGGCCAATATCTTGCCTATCTGCGCCAGTACGGACTGAACCTGAGCGAGAGCAACTTCACCTGCTACGCGGACAACACGGTGACCCATTGGGCGCTGGTGCGCCAGGGCGTGGGCATTGGCGCCATGATGGACGAGATTGCCCGCGAGACGCCCAGCATGGTCCGCGTGCTGGACGACGTACCGCCGCTGCGCTTCCCGATCTGGCTGGTGTCGCACCGCGAACTACGCACCTCTCGGCGGATTCGGATGGTGTTTGAGGCGCTGGCGGAGGGGTTGGCGGGGCAGTCCGATTAGCACAAAGCAGGTGCTTTGCCTGAGCCGCACCCTTCGCGCAAAGGCGGTGGCTTAAAATCTGGGCTACGTCGAAAGAACCGTCGCGGCTACCGCCCTGAAAGGCTTTCATTCTTGAAACCAAAGGTGGTGAAGATGAACAAGCCTTTCATTTCTCTGTGCCCCGAGATCACCCGGGCCAACGCGCTGACTCTGATGGACTGGCTGGAAGACGAAGACGTCACCCGCTACCTGAGCGACTCGCGCCATGTCTCCCGTTTCATAGAGCAGGTCATCGGCCGGGTGCAGTTGCCGATCCTGACGCATCTGTTCAACCAGGGCGGCCGGTTCTTCATGGCCTACGACCAGCATGACGTGCCGGTCGGCTTCGTGCGGCTCGTCAAGGCGGGCACGGACTGCGAAATGGTCCTGGTCATCGGCAACCGCGACAACTGGGGCCGCAAGCTCGGAGCAGGCGCCATCCGCGAGGGCATGAAGCTCGCGTTCTTCGATATGCGTGCCGAACGGCTCATCGCCAAGATCCACCCGGACAACGCACGATCGCTGAAGGCCTTTGTGCGCAGCGGTTTCTGGCTGGAGAGCGAAACGCCTGCGATCACGTCGCTGGTCATGAGCTCAGAGCGCTATCGCCGGCTGTTGCGCGAGAGCCCTGCGGCGCACACGGCGGACATCTACATCACCGAGATCGACAAGGCCCGGCTCAGGAGCCTATTGGAGTTCGAGCGCGGTTCGGACATCTTCGAGCTGGAGCATGAGATCGAGCGCGCCATCGTGGTCGATCCACGGCAGGTGGCAGAGGACGTCGTCACGATGAACTCCAAGGCCCTGCTGAAGGTGGATGACGAAGCGATGGAAGTGGCGCTGGTCTACCCCGAGGATGCGGACGACCGTGCCGGAAAGCTGTCGGTGTGCTCCGGCATTGGCACCGCGATCCTGGGCTACAAGGAGGGCGATGCCTTCAGCTGGCGGGTTCCAAACCGGACCTGCCATATCCGGATTGAAAAAGTGCTTTACCAACCCGAAGCTGCGGGTGATTTCCATCTGTAAAGTGATTGATTGAGTTCCTTCGCTGGCGCCCGCCCACCAGCGATCTTCGGTATCCCACCCTTAGCCACTCGCTGCACCGTCACGCGCCGCATCACCACGGCAACTGCTCGCCGTTGTAGGCATAGAAGCCGCCGGTGTCCTGCGCCCCCAACCCATCCAGCACCCGCAGCAGGTCGCCTGCGGCATCGGCAGCGGGGCGACCAATTTCTGCGCCGTTGAACGGGGCGGACAACGCCGAATTGACCGTACCCGGGTGCAGTGCCACCAGCACCGCTTGGGGGTGGCTGCGAGCCACTTCAATGGACGCAGTTTTGAGCAACATGTTGAGTGCGGCCTTCGAGGCACGGTAGCTGTACCAGCCGCCCAGGCGGTTGTCGCCAATGCTGCCCACCTTGGCAGACAGCACAGCCAGCAGGCTGTGCCCCTGCTTGGGCAGTAGCGGAGCAAAGTGCGCCAGCACCAGCGCCGGGCCGAAGGTGTTGGTGCGGAAGGTGGCCTCCATCTGCGCGTAGTTCAATTGGCCCAGGCGCTTTTCAGGCATGCCGTGGGGGCCATGCAGCATGCCTGCGGCGTGGAGGATGCAGTGCCACGGGCCCTGTGCTTGGAGCTGTTGAGCGGCACGGGCAATGGTGGCTTCGTCGTCCAGATCCAACGCCGGGATGGTGTGACGGCCCAACCCCACAGCCAGGGCGCAGCGCGGGTCGGCCTGCAGATGAGCCAGCACCGCGCTGCCGATGGCGCCGCTGGAACCAATGACGAGGGCGCGATAGCCTTGGGGAAGGGATTGCAATGAAGGCGACGACATGGGGCGGCTCCGGTGGATGGAGTGAGTGAGGTGGCGGTGCAGTGCGCGGTTCGCTACAACGTATCCAGCCGCGCGCGCAGGCTGGCCGCGTGCTCGCGCAGTGCATCGAGCTGCGGGCCCTCCATCTTCTGCAACTGGCGGTACACCATGCCGAGACGAAAGTTGCTGCCCAGCGTGCCTTCGTTGCGCGCAAAAAAGTCCCAGTACAGCGCGTTGTACGGGCAAGCGCGGCCGCCCAACTTTTGCTTCTTGTCGTAATGGCAGCCGCTGCAGTAGTCGCTCATGCGGTCGATGTAGGCGGCGCTGCTCACATAGGGTTTGGTGGCCAGCAAGCCGCCGTCGGCGAACTGGCTCATGCCCACGGTGTTGGGCACCTCCACCCATTCAAAGGCGTCGATGTACACACCCAGGTACCAGCGGTGCACGGCGGCGGGGTCGAGCCCCGCCAGCAGCGCAAAGTTGCCGATGACCATGAGGCGCTGGATGTGGTGGGCATAGGCATCCTGAAGCGACTGGCCCACGGCGTGCTGCATGCAGCGCATGTGGGTCTTGCCCGTCCAGAACCATTCGGGCAGCGGCGTGTGGTGGCCCAGGGCGTTGCGCTCGTCGTAGCCGGGCATGTGGGCCCAGTAGATGCCACGCACGTACTCGCGCCAGCCAAGGATCTGGCGGATGAAGCCCTCTACCGCTGGCAGAGGCGCAGCGCCTGTGTGGTAGGCGGCCTGGGCACGTTGCACCACCTCGTGCGGGCGCAGCATTTTGGTGTTGAGCGCGAAAGACAGCAGCGAGTGAAAGAGCCGGCTGCTTCCCGTGCTCATGGCGTCTTCGTACGCTCCAAAGTGCGGAAGCGTGGTGGTGATGAAGTGGCCCAGCCACGCCAGCGCCTCCGCCCGGTTCAGCGGCCAGCGCAGTGCGTGGGCCTGCGGATTGCCAAAGCTTTGCACGCCTACGGCCTGAATGGTGGCCCACAGGGCACTGTGGTCGTGCATGGGGCGGGCGTCGGGCGGCAACGCGGGCGTGCCAGGCCAGGGTTTGCGGTTGTCGTGGTCGTAGTTCCATTGGCCGCCTTCGGGCTCGCCAGCCTCGTCGATCAGCACGCTGTGGCGCTGGCGCATGCGGCGGTAGAAGTGCTCCATGAGCCACTGCTTGCGACCCTTGAATACCGCGGCCATTTCGGTGCGCGTGGTGTAGAAGTGCTCGCTGCTGACGGCCTGCACAGTGAAGGACTGCTCCGCCCCCCAGATGCGCAGTTGCTCGTCTAGCCGCCATTCGTCGGGGTGCTGGTATTGCAGCGTGTGCGCGCCGTAGTGGGCCATCAGGGCGGCCAGGTTGTCGGGGATGGACTGCCGGTTGCTGGCGTCGTCCATCGCCACGTAGCGCACACGGTGCCCCGCCTCGCGCAGGTGCCGGGCCAGGTCACGCATGGCGGCGAAGATGGCCAGGATTTTTTGCGCGTGGTGCAGCACGTAGTCAGTCTCTTGCCGCACTTCCATCAGCACGTGGACCACGCCCTCGTCCTGCGTGGCGAACCACGAATGCTCAGAGTTGAGCTGGTCGCCGAGCAGCAGGCGCAGGGTGTGCGTTCGCGGTTGCGGCGTGCTCATAGCGTGCCCCACAGGCGGCGGTAGCTGCCGTCGGCATCGTGGTCTTGCGCCTGCTTGATGGGGTTGAAGCGGCGCCCCCCGCGCGGGTCGGTGCCGCGTCCGGCGATGTAGAGCCAGTTGCCCTGGTTGCTGTACACGTCGTAGTCCACCAGCTGCGATTCAAACCATGCAGCACCTGCGCGCCAGTCGCTGTGCAGGTCGTAGATGAGGTAGCTGGCGACCACTTGGCGCAGGCGGTTGCTGAGGGTGCCAGTGGCTGCCAGCTCGCGCATGGCGGCATCGACCAGCGGCTCACCGGTCTCGCCACGGCACCAGCGTTCAAAGCCACGCGGTTTGTGTGGGGTGGGCGGCAGTGCTGACAGGCCCCGCGCCCGGTACAGCGCCGCGCCGTACTGCAGGTGCAGCAAGCGGAAGTAGTCACGCCACAAAAGCTCAAACCACAGCCAGTAGGTGCCATCGTTGGCACCGTGGTCGCGCTCAAAGGTTTTCAAGTCGGCATAGACCTGCCGGGGCGAGAGCGCGCCTGTGGCCAGCCAGGGCGAGAGCTTGCTGGAGTAGTCCAGCCCGGTGAGCCCATTGCGCGTGGCCTTGTAATTGTGAGGCAGCTTGCGGGCCAGGTACTGCGCCAGGTGGGCCAGTGCGGCGGCCTCGCTGCCATCGCAAGCGGGCGTGCCGTAGGGGAAGGACGAGCGGGCATCGATGCCCTGGGGCAACTCAGGGGGCTGGATGCTCGCAGCGCCTTGCTCTGCGCCCACGACCTGCAACACGGGCGCCGGCACATCGGGCGGCGGCAGCAGTTGGGTCGGCAGCGGCAATGGCGCAGCGGGAGCAATGCCTGCACGCTCCACCTTTTGGCGGAAGCTGGTGAACACGCCCGGCAGTTGGTCCACCGGCCATGGCATGCGCGACGGCGGCAGCAGGCTGCTGTGCCACACAGTACGCACCTCCAGGCCAGCGGCGCGCAGTGCGGCCACCTCGGCCTGCTCGTAGGGGGCGGCAATGTCTTCGCATACCACGGTGGTGGAACCGATGGCCTGGGCCAGTTGCGGCAAGGCAGTGGCGGGCGGTGCCTGGCAGATGAGCAGCGGGTTACCCAGTGCGTCCATCTGCCTTTGCAGCCCGCGCAAAGCGGCAGCGGTGAAGGTACGGCGGTGCACGCCCACGCGGGCAAAGCCCCAAGGCGTGGATTCATCGGCTGCGGGCAGGCACACCACCGGCAGCAGGTGCGTGGCGCCGCTGGCCAAGGCTGCGTGCAATGCGGGCTGGTCGTGCAGGCGCAGGTCGTTGCGGAACCAGAACAGCACAATGCTCATGGGGTTGTGCCCTCCCCCGTGCCAAGGCCCGAGCGCTTGCGTTCGCTGCGGCAGCGGTCAGAGCAGTACTTCACCTCGTCCCACACCTTCTCCCACTTCTTGCGCCAGGTGAACGGCAGGCCGCAGTGTTGGCAGGTCTTTTGGGGCAGATCGGACTTCTTGCGCATGCGCATGTGGGGCCTGCGAGTTCAAGCGACGTGTGCGACCTGCCGCGCCAGCGCGCGCCCGCTGAGCCAGGCGCCTTCCACCTTGCCGCCATTCAGCCAGTCTCCACACAGACCCAGGCGGGCGTCCGCGTCCCACCAGCAGCCCAGGGTGAGCGCAGGTTCGGTATCCGCGTAGCGCCAGCGGTGGGCCGTGGCCGCCAGGGGTGCGGGCCCGCCCAGGGCCGCAAAGGCGGCAAGCAAGGCAGCGATCACGCTGTCTGCACTGTCTTCGATATGCGTGTCACTCCACTCGGCGCTGGCGTGCAGCAGCCAGGTTTCTGGCCCTGCACGGCCGGGCTTGCTGCTGTCGCGCGCTACCCAGCGCAGCGGGCCGGCGTTGATGAAAGCACCATCCCACGGTAAAGCCACAGGCGCGCCGTAACGCAGCATGACGGCCCAGCTGCCACGCATGCGGGCGCGGCCCGCCACAGCGGCACCGGCAGGAGCCACGTCAGTCAGCAACGGCACCCCCTGGGGCGCAGGCAGGGCCAGCAGCACTGCGCTGTAGCGCTGGGGATGCAGACCCTGTTCGGCCGAGGTGACGGCCCATCCGTCAGGGTGGCGCTCCAGTTGCCGCACGGTGGTCTGCCACTGGGTGTGGGCGCGCTCGCCTACCTGCGCCAGGCCTTGCGCCAGCCAGGTCGCGGGCGAAGTCATGCGCGGCGTGCCCACAAAACGCTCCAGGGGCGTATGCGGTGTGGTCCAGGTTTTGCCGTCAAAACTGGCCAGGCGTGCATCCCACTGCGCGGCCACACCAGCCTGCTGCCAGCGGGCGACTTCAGCGCGGAACTGCGGATCGCGTACGGTGAAGTACTGCGCTCCGTGGTCACACTGCCAGGGGCCTGCCGCATCTTCGGCGCGGCGCGTGCTCATACGGCCAGACGGGCCCCGGCTTTTGTCGAACACATGCACGGTGTGCCCTGCCAGCAGCAGGGCCTGCGCGCACGACAGGCCCGCCAGGCCTGCGCCGATGACGGCGATGGGGAGTGTTTGAGTGAATGCGCTCATGGCTGCGGGTCGGTGCGTTCGTGGGTGACCCAGATGAGGGCTTGCGCATCAATGCCCAGTGCCTGGGCACGGGCGATGAGCTGTTCGCGCACGGCGGGTGCAAGTGTTTTGGTGCGCGACAGGATCCAGCAGTAGCTGCGGTCCGGCCCCACCACCAGGGCCCACTGGTAGCCGGCATCGAGCGCGGCCACGTGATAACCGCCGTAGAACGGGCCGAAGAACGAGACCTTGAGCGAGGCGGTGTTGGCATCGCCCGTGAACAGGGCCTTGCCCTCCGCCTGTCGCCAATCGTTCTTGCCGGTATCAAAACCCCGATTGAGCACGCGCACACTTCCATCCGGCTGGCGCTGGTAGGTGGCGCTCACGTCCGTCATGCCGCGCTCGAACGAGTGGTCGAGCCGCGCTACCTCGTACCAGCGGCCCTCGTACCGGGACAGGTCAAACGGCGTGACAGGGGTGACGCCCGGGGGCGGAGCGGTGGTTGAGCAGCCCATCAAGGCCACAACAAGAGCCGCCGACAAAAGCAGCATCGAACGGCGGATCCAGAGGAGCATCGGAGACATAAATTACCAATCGGTCACAAAACAAACCGAATGGTAAACCACTCCGACAAAAGAACGCACCCGCCAGCGACCCGCGCGCCGACAGATGCATGCCCTGCCCCGTAAACTTACGTCATGACCCTTCAAATCACCGTGTACTCCAAGTCCGCCTGCCCCCAGTGCGAGTCGGCCAAGATGCTCCTCAAATCCCGCTCACTGCCCTACGAAGAAATCAAGATTGATGACGAGGCCGAGCGCCTGGCGTTCTATGCCAAATGCGGGCCATCGGTGCGACAGATGCCACAGATCTTCATCAATGACCAGCGCGTGGGTGGTCTGGCGGGCCTGCAAGCCGCGCTGGCGCAGCTGGCCGCCTGAGTCCGGGGCTGGCGCGCCCTGCCGCCCCATCGGTACGGTGTAGCCACGATGAGCGGCCCGCTGCGCAATGGCGGGGTACCGCCGGTCTCACACCTTGTGCGGGCGGCGCTGCAACTCCGTGGCCGTCCTACATCCCGATCTGCCAGGGCATGCTGCAATAGTGCCCAGGCTAGGCATGCTGGCATGCGTATGCCCTGCCGGCTCTCTCACCCAACACACAAAGGATTTCTCCATGGAAACCGGTATTCACACCATGTCCGACCTGTTTGACCAACTGGGGCTGCCGTCCGACGAAGCATCGATGACCACGTTCATCGCAACGCATCGCACGACGGCGGTTAATTTCACTCTGCCGGATGTGGCGGTGTGGTCGCCCGCACAGGCCAAATTTTTGCGCGAGGCGATTGCAGCGGACGCCGACTGGGCCATCCCCGCCGAGCAGCTGAGCCAGGCCTTGGGCTGCGGGCCCGGCGTGCCACGCTGAAGCGAACAGCGCGGGAGGGTGTGGGCGGACCGGCAGACAGGCTATTGCCCGCCTTGTGCGCTCGCCAGAAACCCGTCCACCAGCGCGTAGTGCTCCGGCACGTTGAGCGCAGGGGCGTGGCCGCAGCCGGACACCTCCACCATCTGGGCCTGGCCGCATGATCCAGGGCCCCGGGTCAACATTTCGGCTGTGACGTCTGGCAGCACCAGATCCGACTCGGCCCCGCGCAGGCACAACACGGGAATGTCCAGCGCGTCGTAGTGGTCCCAGATCAGGTAGTCGTTGGTGTGGTGCGTGAACTGCTGCACCATGGCGGGGTCGTAATGCGGCGTGACACGGCCGTCTGGCAGGCGGCGGGTGCTGCTCTCGGTGAGCAGGCGCCACTGGTCATCGCTGAGCCAGCCGTACGGCTTGTATACCTGCCGAAAGAACGCCTCCAACTCCTTCACCGTGTCGAATGCGGGCGGATGGCCCGCATAAGCCTTGATGCGCTCCAGCGCCGCATCGGCCAGACGGGGGGCGTTGTCGTTGAGCAGCAGGCTCTGGATGCGGCCCTTGAGCTGCGGCTCGAACAATCCCGATGCGCAGACCGTACCGATGGCACCTCCCATCGATGTGCCAACCCAGTGCGCTTTTTCGATGCCCAACTGGTCAAACAGGTCGGCCGCAATGCGCGCGTAGAACGACAGGCGGTATTCGTCCTGCGGCGTGCGCGCCCACTGGCTCAGGCCCCGGCCCAGCGTATCGGGGCAGATCACGCGGTAGCGCGGTGCAAGGTGGGCGGCCAGCGGGTCCATGTCGCGGCCGGTGCGCGCCAGGCCGTGCCACGCGATCACCACCGGGGCATCCGGCGCGCCCCATTCCATGTAGTGGATTTCATAGCCAGCGCAGGTGGTGTAGCGCGATAACGGAGTCATGGTGGTCAACCTTGTGAGTCGGTGGAGGGATGCAGGCTGCGGACAAAACAACCTGTGGACGGGTAGCGGCTCACAAAACTCAGCGAAGCGGTCCTGGCTAGGCGTTGCGTTGCAGACAGTACTGAAAGTACGGCAAGACGCAACAACGACGCCAGGAGAGTTTTTTGAGCCGCGCTCATTTCATGAGGCGGCCGTTGCTGCCGATGACGGTAACCTCGACATAGCGCGAGCCGATGCGGTTGGTGGGCGAATAGCCCAGCGTGATGCCGCCGAGGTCATAGCTTTGCAATGACTCCAGCGCCTTCACCACCTTGGCGCGTGTGGGCGCAGGCCCGGCGCGGCGCAGGGCCTCGACCAGCACCTTGGCACCGAGGAACTGCTCGAAGCTGGTGTAGTTGACCTCGGCGTCGGGCGCGTACTTTTTCAGCAACGTCTGGTACTCGCGCACCACAGGCAGTTGCGGGCGGTAAGGGTATGGCACCACCTGGCTGATGCCCAGGCCGTGCGCGTTCTTGAGACCTGCCAGCTTGACCAGCTCCGTCGGGTCCACCACCGAGATGTTGTACAGCTGCGCGCCGCCGCCCTGCTCGCGGTAGCGCTGGATGAAGGCCGCCGCAGGCTTGTTCACCGCAATCATGATGACCGCGTGCACATCGGCGGCCTTGATGGCCTTGACGGCGTCATCCACCTTGTCGGTATTGCGCTCGTAGCCCGCAGACACCACGAGCTTGAGGTTGCGCTTGGCCAGCGCTGCCTCCACCCCTGCCAGGCCCGCCTTGCCAAAACCATCGTCCTGGTACATCACCGCCACGCGGTTCATGCCCAGGGTGGTGAGCTGCTGCACCATGTGCTCGGTTTCGTCGGCATAACCGGCACGCACATGAAAGATCCAGGGGTTGAACGGGTTGCGCAGCGACTCACCCCCCGTGTACGGTGCCACCAGCGCGGCGCCGCCCTGCTCCAGCACACCATCCGACAGCAGCTGGGTGATGTTGGCCGTGCCCGCAAAGCCGTACAGGGCCACCACTTCGGGCTTGGCCAGCAGTTCGCGGGTGCGGGTCACCGTGTCTGCGACCTTGTAGCCATCGTCGGCCACCGCCTGGCGAATGCTGGCGCCGTGCACGCCGCCTTGTGCGTTGACCCAGTCAAAGTAAATCTTGCCGCCCAGCACCATCTGCGCGCCGGTGCTGGCCAGCACGCCCGACAGCGGGGCCACCTGCCCCACCACCACCTCGGCGGCCCGCGCGGGGGCCAACGCCCCCACGGCCAGTGCCAACGCCATCGGTCCACCCCACCGCAGGGTGGCCGACACGCGGCCTACCCAACTCTTCACAGTGTTCATTGCTTCCGTCCTTGTGATGACTGCGCCTGGAATGGCCCGGGACATGCACCTGCAGTGCACGGGTCCCGGGCTTCCACAGAGGTCGTTCAGCGTCCTGGTCAGTCAGGGATGGAGATGGCGCCCGCCGTGATGGCAATGGCGTTGGCGGCAGCCGGCGTGGTGGCCAGCGGCGGCACGTTGGCGGCGGTGATGGCCGGGGCGCTGCCCGGTGTACCGCCACGTGGCACCGTGCGCACCACCTGGCTGGCGGGCAGCGCCTTGCCGCTGGCAAGGTGGTCGTACACGGCGTCGAGCGCGTGGTTCAGGTACACGTGCAGCGGCACGTAGCGGCTGTCATAACCCGGCAGCACCGAGGGCAGGCCAATGAAGCTGTCGAAGTGCTGGGCGTTGGCGACTTCCACATAGCTGAGCTTGCTGGCGGCGCCTTCGACCTTCTTGTTCAGCGCAGCGTAGGGGCGCGAGGTGTGGCTGACGGGCAGCAACGCGTCGGCACGGCCATGCACGATGACGGCAGGCTTGCCGCGCAGGTTGCCGCTACGGCGGGTTTCGTCCACCCCTGCCTGCAGCTTCTTGGCCGCAGCGTCATTGCCAACAACAAGGTTGCGCAGGCACAGCGCACCGCTCAGGTTCCAGTCAGCCACACCCGCGTCAGACACCGACAGGAAATCGCGCGCGGGGCCCAGCTTGCCCAGGTTGTTGACTAGGTTGATACCGCCCGATGGAGGCACGCCGTTGCCCGTGGCAAACATGCCCGCCAGCGCGGCAGGGGCCAGCGTCGTCACCGCGCCCGTGGCTGCCGTGGCCGCATAGCTGAAGCCGCACAGGTGGTCCTTCACGCTGGCGCGCGACAGGCTGTTGGCGAAGGTGACAGCAACCGCCGGAGCGACTTCAAACGCAGCCAGCGACGCATGCAGGTCGTTGGACTCCGGCTCCCAGCCGTAGGCGCGCAGCTTTTGCAAAGCCTCTTCGGCCTGCGTGGCCGTGGTGGAGGCCGTGAGCAGGCCTGCCGCCTTGAGCGAGGCACAGCGATTGGGCGCAATCGGCAGGGCCGCACTGCCAAAGCCGGCGGCAAAAGCGGCGGCGTATGGGCTGGTGCTGACCGATGGCGCCAGCGATGCACAGGCCTGGTACATGTTGGCGTAGGTCGTGAAGTCCACCAGTGTCTTGCCGGTGACGGCCACATCGGCACTGCCACGGCGCACCGTGACGCCTGGGTTGGCGGGCATCTCGATGGCAGGCTCGGACACGGCCACGCCGCTGATGAGGCCTTGGGTGTCCAGCTCGGCCGCAGCAATCGCTGAACCGCCACCGTTGGAGATGCTGGATGCAATCACGATGGTGTTGGCCGGGGTCAGCGTCTTGAGGCGCTGGCCTGCCGCATCGGTGGCGCTGTAGCGCTGGTTGAGTACGTAGTAGCCAAACTCCACCGCCTGCAGGGTGGTGGTGCCCCAGTCCTTTTCAGAATTCTGGCCCGAGTGGGCGTGCTTGAAGGCAAAGCGGTTGGGGGTGGCGGTATTGAAGGCCGCCAGCTCGGTGGCGGTGAGCCCTGCATTGAAGGCCGCTGCCTTGCCCGCTGCCGTCGCCGTGGTGCGGGTGCCGTCGATCAGCGGCACGGTGTCGTTCTGCAGGTCGTGCGGTGCACCACCCGTGCCCTTGTCAGAGTACGCCACGGCGCAGCCCTTCTTCAGGCCCCACTCGCCGGTGGAAATGCCGCCGTACACACCGCGCGACCCGGAAGCCGTGGCGGTGATCATGCAGGGCTTCTTGGGGTCGAAGCTGGCAGGCACCTGCACCATGAGGGTGACGTTCTTGCGGCCCGTGCCGTCATCGGCAAATGCGATGTATTCGGTGCCTGCCACCTTGCCTTCGCCGGTGGTGACCTTGCCCTGCGCATCCACGTTAGGGCCATATAGCGTGCCGTAGCCGCCGGCCGCCGTCATGTCGAGCATGGCGCGGTAGTTGGTGTGGATGGCGGTGCGGCGCAGCTCGGCTGCGGTGGGCTTGAGCGGGTCGGCATAGGCCGGTGGCACGGCGGCCGCAAGGCCCGTTGCACCCAAACCAGCCGTGAGCAGATCGTTGCTGGTGCCGTCGTACGTGGCCTCGCTGATGGCGCCCAGGTACACGGGCTTGGTGTTGAGTGCGGCGCTGTCGCCGTCACTGCCGCCGCAGGCAGCCAACACCGCAGCGGCCAGCACGGCGGGAACGAACGGACGGGAAAAGGGACGAAAACGCGGGTTCTTTATGCTCATCTTCATGTGCTTGTCTCCTGGAGTTTTTTCTTTGCGTCTTTGTTGCACAGCTCACCCACACACCCAGGCCACGCCAGTCACCCGGCGCGGCCGGGCCACTCACCCCACCTTGCGCGCAGCTGCCGCGCGCAGGCGCCCCACCACACCGGTGGGGAAGTAGTAAACAGACAGAACGAACAGCATGCCCAGCCACAGCAGCCAGCGGTCGGGCGACAGCAGGGCCGACAGCCAGGGCAGGCCCGAGGTGGCCTCGCTGCCCAGGCGCAGCAGATCCTGCAGGTAGCTTTGCGCCACCAGGAAGAGCACGGCGCCGATGGCCGAGCCGTAGATGGTGCCCATGCCGCCGATCACCACGATGAGCAGGCAGTCCATCATGATTTCGAAGCTCAGGGACGTATCCGGCCCGTTGTAGCGCAGCCAGAGCGCCAGCATGGCGCCTGCCATGGTGGCAAACAGCGCCGACAGCACGCTGGACGTGGTGCGGTACACCACCACGCGGTAGCCAATGGCCTCGGCGCGGAACTCGTTCTCGCGGATGGCCTGCAGCACGCGGCCGAAGGGTGAGTTGACGATGCGCAGCAATGCCAGCACCAGTGCCACGGCCGCGACGAAGAGCAGGTAGTAGCAGATCAGCCGCCCGTCGATGCTCACGCCAAGGAAGGGGTCGTCAAACGGCTCGAAGCTGGGCGACAGAAACTCGGGCACCTTGAAGGTCAGGCCGTCTTCGCCGCCGGTGATGTCCGACAGCTGCGAGGCCAGCGTCTGGAACGCCGCCGCCACGGCCAGCGTGATCATGGCAAAGAAAATGGCCCGCACGCGCAGCGAGAAGAGCCCCACCGCCAGCGACAGCAGCAGCGACAGCACCAGCGCCCCGGCGAGCCCCACCAGCAGCGCCGACCACGTGGGCCCCATGCGGGTGGTGGCCACGGCAATGCCGTAGGCCCCGATGCCAAAGAACATGGTGTGCGCAAAGCTCACGATGCCGGTGTAGCCCAAGAGCAGATCGAAGCTGGCGACCAGCACCACAAAGATCAGCACCTTGGCTGCCACGGACAGCGCCTTGACACCCGGGAAGAGGAACGGCGCGAACGCCAGGCCCACAAAGATGGCCACCAGAATCACCGCCAGCACCTTGCTGCGCGGATAGTCGCCGGAGAGAAGTCGGTTCAGCATGTCAGTCGGCTCCTCATCAGCGGTTGGCCACGGGATAGACGCCCTGCGGACGCCACAAGAGAATGGCCACCATCAACGCGATGTTGGAGAACAGTGCCACCTTGGGCACCAGGAAACCGGTGTAGTTGGCCATCAGCCCCACCAGCAGCGCGCCGATGAGCGCGCCGCCCGTGCTGCCCAGGCCACCGATGATGATCACGATGAAGATCAGCACGTTGACCTGTGCGCCCATCTGGGGCACCACGTTCTGCTGGTACAGGCCCCACATCACGCCGCCCAGGCCCGCCAGGGCCGAGCCCACCACGAACACGCCCACAAAAAGGCGGCGGATGCGGTAGCCCAGGCTTTCGACCATCTCGCGGTCCTGCACGCCGGCGCGGATCAGCAGGCCAACCTTGGTGCGCGACAGCGTCCACGCCAGCACACCAAACACCAGCAGGCCCACGGCCACCGCCACCAGGCGGTACTTCTCGATGGCGGCATCGCCCACCAGCAGCGAGCCGCGCATGCCCTCGGGCAGCGGCAGCGGGATCTGCGCGGGGCCCCAGATGACCTTGATGAGTTCTTCACCAATGATCATGCCGCCCATGGTGATGAGGATCTGCTTCAGGTGCTGGCCGTACACCGGCCGCACGATGAAGCGCTCGAACGCAAGGCCCACGGCACCCGCCACCGCCATGGCCACCACCATGGCAGGCAGCACGGCCATCAGGTTGCGCCAGAGCTCGGCGCTCTGGGTGTAGTCGCCCATGGCGCCCAGCACGCTGGTGGCCACGAAGGCACCGAGTGCGATGAACACGCCATGGCCGAAGTTCAGCACGTCCATCAGGCCAAACACCAGCGTGAGGCCCGAGGCGATGATGAAGATGATCATGCCCATGGCCAGCCCCGCCACCGTGAGCGTGAGCCACGTGCTGGGCGAGCCGATGAAGGGCAGCACCAGCAGCGCAAGCGCCGGCACCAGCGCCAGCGGCTTCCAGTCGAAATCGCGGGTGACGCTCATGCTCGACCTCCAGCAGCTACTGCCGCATCGCGTACATCAGCTACACATTTAATAGCTAACAGGGCAATAGATACCTGCGCTACCGCCCGAAAACACCTGAAATTTCTCATACGACTCATAGCGCCAACCCCAGCAGCGAGCGCTGCAGTTCTTCGTCTTGCGCCAGTGCGGCCATGCTGCCCGCATGCACCACCTGGCCGTTGTCCATCACGGCCACGGTGTCACCCAGCCGCTTGGCAAAGTTGATGTTTTGCTCGACGAGCAGGATGGTCACACCGCTCTTCTTGAGCTGGTCGAACGCATCGATCATGTTGTTGATGATGGCGGGCGCGAGGCCCTTGCTGGGTTCATCCACGATGAGCAGATCGCGCGGCTCGACGATGGCGCGGCTCACGGCCACCATCTGCTTCTGGCCGCCGCTGAGCTTGCCGGCGGGGTGGTTCCAGAACTTCTCCACGGCCGGGAAGAGCTTGAAGATCCACTGCAGCCGCGCCTCGTCCATCTGCGCAGCGTTGCGCGCGCTGCGCGCGGCCAGCAGCATGTTTTCCTTCACCGTGAGGTCGGCAAAGATGCCCATGTTCTCGGGCACATAGGCGATGTTCATGCCCGCAATGGCAGGCGTATTCATCGACGTGATGTCTTTGCCGCCGAAGTGGATGGAGCCCTGCGACGCATGCCACAGGCCCATGATGGTGCGCAGCGTGGTCGTCTTGCCCGCGCCGTTGCGGCCCAGCAGCATGGTGAGCTGGCCCTTGGGCACGGCCAGGTCCACGCCGTGCAGGATGTGGTACGCCCCGATGTGGGTGTGCACACCCTTGAGTTCGAGCAGGTTGGGGGTTGCGGTCGCGGTGCTCATGCAGCCTCCTTTTCGGCGTCCTTGGAGACGCCCAGGTAGGCCTCTTGCACCACGGGCGATGCAATCACCTCGGCCGGTGGGCCGTCGGCCACCAGCGTGCCGTTGGTCAGCACGATGATGCGGTCGGCCAGCTCGCGTACCACGTCCATCTTGTGCTCCACCAGCAGGATGATCTTGGTCTTGTCCTTCTTCAGTTCGCGGATCAGGTTCAGGATCACGGGCGCCTCGTCATGGCTCATGCCGGCCGTGGGCTCGTCGAACATGTAGACCTGCGGCTCCAGCGCCATGAGCAATGCCACCTCCAGCTTGCGCTGGTCGCCATGCGGCAGGCTGGCCACGGGCGTGTCGGCCCGGTCGGTCATGGCCACGGCCTGCAGGATCACGCGGGCGCGCTGGGTCAGGGCGTTGTGGTCGCTCCAGATGCTCCACAGGTTCATGCCCCGGCGGTGCTTGCCCTCTTGTGTGGCCTGCACAGCCAGGCGCACGTTCTCCAGCACGCTGAGGTTGGGGAACAGGTTGGTGAGCTGGAACGCCCGGCCCAGACCCGCGTGCGTGCGTGCCGAGACGGACTGGCCGGTGAGGTCCTGCCCGCCCAGCATCACGCTGCCGCTGGTGGCCTTGAGTTGCCCTGAGATCAGGTTGAAGTAGGTGGTCTTGCCAGCGCCGTTGGGGCCCACGATGGCGGTCAGCGTGCCGGGCTCGAAAGAGCAGGTCACGCCGTTGACTGCCACGTGGCCGCCGAAGCGGATGGTCAAGTCCTTGGTGGCCAAGGTGCTCATGGGTGGGGGTTCACTTTCACGGTCTGAGTCAATCGATGGAATGGGTGGGGCGCCCTGCCCTGCGGCAGCGCGCCCCGGCACTTTAAGGACAAGTGCCGATCACGTAGTAGTTGGTGCTGGTCTGCTTCAGGGTGTTGGTCACAAACACGTTCCACAAGCCCATGTTCTGGTTGGAGCCCAGCGCATAGGTGTAGCCCCCGGCGGCATAGGCGCGCCCGGCCAGAGTGTGCGCATAGTTGCTGGCCGTGGTGCAGGTGGCCGTGCCACCGCCCGAAGCCGCCAGCGTGGTGCCCGAGGCAGCGGCCGATGTGGCGCCCTCGGCCCCGTTGGCATCGGCGGCGCGCACCGTCCAGCTGTAGGTGGTGGAGGCGGCCAGGCCGGTGTCCGTATAGCTGGTGGCGGTCACAGGCAGCGCGTTGACTTTGTTGGTGTTGCGGTACACGTTGTAGCTCGCCGCGCCCGTGACGGCGGCCCAGCCGATGGCCATGCTGCTGGCCGTGGCGCCCGAAGTGCTCACGCCCGTGGGGGCTGGCAGGGCTACAGGGTCGGGGGGCGTGGTGCCGCCCGTGCCGCTGGAGACGCGGTCCACCATGGCCTTGATGGCCGCCATTTGCGGGCCGGACTTCTTGGAGTAGTTGGCGCTGTCATAGCCCCACCAGTCCCAGCAGCTGTTGGTGGCTGCGGTGCTGGTCTGCGGGTACAGCATCACGATGTTGTTGGTGTCAGCCCAGCGGTTGTAGCCGGTATTGCGCACGTACTGCTGCTGCACGTCGCTGATGTTTTGCTTGCAGCCATGCAGCACCACATGCAGCTTGCAGGTGGCCGTGCCCCCCGCCTGGCAGGCCTGGGGCACATAAGCCCAGCCCGTGGTGGCCATGCCATGGTTGGTGATGAACTCGCTCTGGTTGAACTCGATGTAGTTGCCGGTGGGCAGGGTGGCGTTATTGCGGGCGTTCAGCGTGCCGTACAGGTGCTGCAGCATGGCTCCGGCCAGGTCGAAGTTGCAGTTGCTGATGTAGGGCGCGCCCTTGGTGGAGCAGGCGTTGCCGTAGTCGTCCGTCACCATCGCGTGTTCGGCCGCAATGTCTTTCTTGTAGACCACGTTGGCAGCGGGCACGAAGCTGTTGTAGTAGGTGCGCAGCGCGTCCATCACCCCGGTTTTGACCACGCTGTCGAGCGTGCCCGAAAACAGGTAGACCTTGGAGTTTTGCAGGTTGGCCACGGGGTCGATGACGCCCTGGCTGGCCCAGGTGTTGGTGGTGCTGACCAGCGTGCTGGTGGGGATGCCTGCAGGGCTGGCCATGCAGCGCCCGGTGGCGTTGACGACGGACCCTTCGGCGCAATAGAACGGGCCGCCGGCCACCACGCCCGCACCCTTGGCAAACGTGGCCGAGTACGCCACGTGCAGTTGCACGGCCATGAAGCCGCCCGAGGACAGGCCCGATACCGTCGTCTGTGTCTTGTCGATCTTGAGTGCTGGCAGGTTGACGGCAGCGTGAACACTGCCCACGCCACAGAGTGCCATCGCAGCCCCTGCTGCAGCCGCCCGGATGAAATTGAAAGCCATGTTGTCTTGTCTCCAAATAATTTTTGAGAAAAACCGACCCAGCCCCCGTGTCAACCCGGGAGTTCATGCATCAATTCACTGGAAAAAGAGGGGCGGCCGCCCCTGCGGGATGTGCCCCGACGGAGCAGGACGGTGGTCCTGTCCGACGGGCCTCGCTAACTCACCAACTCGCCATCACTCTGACGGAGTCGAAAGACCGGCTTATCGCTTGTTGCGAATCGGCACGTTCATTTCTTCAGGCTTGATCTCGCGCACCAGCTCAGGCACGCCCCAGGCAAAGGCCGGGTCCACCTTGATCTTGAAGTGGTACATGCTCTGCATGGCCTGGTGGTCTTCCTTGCGGAAGGTCATCTTGCCCTTGGGCGTCTCGAAGCTCATGCCCTCCATGGTCTTGATGAGCTTGTTGGTGTTGGTGTCACCGTTCGTGGCCTTGAGGGCCGTGACCAGCGCCATGGCGGAGCTGAAGCCGCCGGCCGTGAAGAAGTCTGGCGGGGTCTTGAACTCCTTGTAGTGCGCGGCCACCATGGCTTCGTTCACGGGGTTCTTGGGGATGCCGAAGTAGTAGTACGTGGCGCCTTCCATGCCGGGGAAGTTCTTGTACGCAGCCATGGCGGGCAGGATGTTGCCGCCGGTGGCGATCTCGATGCCATAGCGCTTCAAGTCCATGTCAGCGATCTTGAACGGGTTGCCCGCGCCAGCCCAGATGATGAAGATGACCTTGCGGCCGGGCACGTCCTTGAGCTTGTCGATCAGGCGCTGGGCACCGGCGGTGAAGTCGGTGGTGGTGGTGGGCAGGTATTCCTCGTGCACCAGCTTGGCGTTCTTCAGCGCGTCCTTGAAGGCCTTCACACCGTCGCGGCCAAAGGCGTAGTCCTGCGCCAGCGTGGCTACCGTCACGCCGGCCTTGTCGATGGCTACGGCGTTGGAGATGGCGTCCTGGCTGCTGTTGCGGCCAGTGCGGAAGATGTACTTGTTCCACTTGTCGCCGGTGATGGCGTCGGCCACGGCGGGCTCGACCAGCAGGATCTTCTTGTATTCCTCGGCCACGGGCAGCAGGGCCAGGGCCACGCCGCTGGAGGTGGGGCCGACGGCGATGTCAGCCTTGTCGTCGGAGTAGGCCGAAGCCAGCAGGCTCTTGCCCAGGTCGGGCTTGCCCTGGTCGTCCTTCTCGATCACGACGAGCTTCTTGCCATTGACGGTCATGCTGCCGCCGGTGGCGTAGTTCAGGCCCATCATCAGGCCGGTCTGGGTCTGCTTGCCGTAGGCCTCCAGGGGGCCCGTCTTGCTGTACACGTGGGCAATGCGGATTTCACCGGTCTGCGCAAACGCGGGGGCAGAAAGTGTGGCGGCGGTAACGGCTGCGGAAGCGAGGGCGACCAGAGTGCGACGTTGCATGGCGATGTCTCCTGTTGTGACGCTTCTTTATTGCACAGTCTGTGCCAGCATCCAAGTGCTTGATTTCAAAGATACTTTTATGACACCCTGGCGACACTGACTGATTTAAAGACATATCAAATGTCTTATTTCTAGACATTTGCCTGATTTTTATTCAGGGTTTTCCAGACGTCCATAGAGTGTGGCGCGCGAAATGCCCAGCTGCCTGGCGGTAGCCAGCTTATTACCCCCATGGGCCTTCAGGGTGGCGGCGATGGCCTTGCGCTCCAGCTCAGCCACCTGCTCGGCCAGCGGGCGCAGGTAGCGGCTTTCGTCCTCGGCATCGGTGGCGTGGCCCGGGTCTTGCACCGGGGCGGGGGCGGCGGGCTCCACGCCGGCCTCGCGCAGGATGCGCTCCAACTGCGCGGCGTCGATGGACTGGCCTTCGCCGCGCATCACCGCCTGCTCCAGCACATTGCGCAGCTCCCGGATGTTGCCGCGCCAGGGCTGGCCCGCCAGCAGGGCCATGGCGTCGGGTAGCAGCTCGGGCGGTGGCGTGCCGTTGCGCAGGGCCAGGTCTTCGCCCAGGGCTTCAACCAGCGCAGGAATGTCGCTGCGCCGCACGCGCAGCGGGGGCACCCGCACAGGCAGCACATGCAGGCGGTAGAACAAATCCTCGCGGAACTTGCCCTCGCGCACCAACGCGGCCAGGTCGCGCGAGGTGGCGGCCAGGATGCGTACGTTAAAGGGCACAAGCTTGTTGCTTCCCAGCGGCTCGATCTCGCCCTCTTGCAGCGCGCGCAGCAGTTTGGCCTGCAGGCTTTGCGGCATGTCGCCGATTTCGTCGAGGAACAGGGTGCCGCCATCGGCCAGCTTGAACTTGCCGTCGCGGCCTTTGCGGTCAGCACCGGTGTAGGCGCCCGGCGCCACGCCAAAGAACTCGGCTTCGAGCAGCGTGTCGGGCACGGCGGCGATGTTCACGCTCACAAACGGGCCGCTGGCGCGGCTCGATGCGGCGTGGATGGCGTGGGCCAGCAGCTCTTTGCCGGTGCCCGTCTCGCCCAGCAGCAGCACGGGGCTGGTGGACTGCGCTGCACGGCGCGCCTGGCGCTTGACCTCGGCCGCCGCAGGGCTGGAGCCGATGAAGCTGGCAAAGGTGTACTTGGACCGCCGCTCTCCATCGCCCGCCACCGCGAGGCTGCGGCGGCGCTGGCTGGCCAGCTCGCGCCGGGCGTCGTCCAGGTCCCGCTGCAGCAGCGCAAACTTGCTGATGAGCGGCTGCAGCGTGGTCTCAGGGTGGTCGAACAGCACGATGCCGATGGCGCCGATCACGCGGTCGGCATCGTCGCGCAGCGGGATGCGGCTGACCACAAAGGTGCCCGCCTTGTTGGTGAGCAGATCGATCAGCACGGGCTGACCGGTTTCCAGCACGCGGCGCATCTGGGTGTTGGGGATGACCTCTTCCACGGTGCGGCCCACGAACTGGTCGACCGACGAAAACCCGAGGTCCGGCAGGAAGCGCTGATAACCCTCGTTCACCCACACGATGCGCCCGCTGCGGTCCACCAGGAACATGCCCTGGCTGACGCTGGAGAACAGCTGGAACATGGAGCGTGCCGCCAGTTCGAGGATGCCCTGGGCATCCAGCGGCAAAGCGGGGGCGTCGTCGGTGATCAGGGGCATGCGTGGATGGTAGCGCGGCAGCGCACCGCACAAAGCCCCATGCCTACCGCAGGCGGCCGGGTGGACGCCAGGGGCATCCAGCGCATGGCCACGGCCCAGCCACACTATTCGCCGAATCCTTAGACGCTATTCATAACATAGCAACCACTCCAATCTACACTGGCACTACCGGCCATTTTCCTCACAAAATGCATCACGGAGGCAGTGAGTGGCAGATTGGAGACGGCAACGCTGGCGGCCAATGGCGGGTCTATCAGGATGCAGGGCTTGCCCGTGCGGCGGCAATGGTCCTGCACACGCCAGTAGTCGTCATGGCTGATACACCCGGTCTGGCAGATCACCAGGTTGGCCGCGGCAAGGCTGGTGTCAAACGCGGCATCCGCAGCCCGGTCCTTCGCCACAGCCACCGACACGGGCCACACCGTGCGTGAAGCGCCCACCGCCACGTCGATGCCCGGGCCCGCGTGGGTAGCCCTTTCCTCACCCTGCAGCAGTGCGCCGCCCGATACCCGGGCTTGGCCCCCGGCCGCCAGGCGCCACCGCAGGCATTCGCGTGACAGCGCAGCAATGCGATCGACCAAGGCACTGATGTGGCGCGCCACGGCCCGGCGCCGCCACAGGCCGGGGGCCATGGCCTGCAACTGCGTCAACTCGTCCTGCGCCAGGGCCAACCGCGTGTCGCGCAGCACCACGGCGCCGCGCAGCCGCACCACCTCGGCCTGCAGCGCCTGGATCTCGGCAGCCTGCGCTGCCAGGGCGGCGCTGCAACGCTGCTGGGCCTCACCGAGTTGGCGGCAGAGCACCAAAAACTCCTGCGGAAATGAAGACATGCGCCCATCCTGCAAATAAGAATTATTCGCATTTTATGGTACGATTCGCACCGAGTTCGCAGCAAGTCGCCTGGTGGGGAGGGCACCGGGAGCACAGCGCCTCGGGGTCTGGCTTGCTAAGAGAATCGTCGGCACGGATTCGCCCGCGCCGTCTGGACGAAAAAAACCGCGCCGGGTGGCGCGGTTTTTTTATGGGCGCGGGCCGGGAGCCTCGCCAGGGCCTCAGGCCTCTGCCAGCGCCATCTTGCGGGCCGCCCAGCGGCGCAGCAGGCGCGGCACGATCAGCACCGCCAGCACGATGACGATCAGGGTGACCGAGCCGGGGCGCTCCAGGAAGATCGTCCACTTGCCTTCGCCAATCGACACGGCATTGCGCATTTGCGCCTCGGCCAACGGGCCCAGGATCATGCCCACCACCACAGGCGCTGCAGGGAAGTCAAAGCGGCGCATCACCACGCCCAGCAGGCCAATCGCATACAGCAGCACCAGGTCGAACGCGCTCTGGCGCATGCCGTACACACCCAGCGTGGAGAACACCAGAATGCCCGCGTACAGGTACGACTTGGGGATGTTCAGCAGCTTGACCCACAGTCCCACCAGAGGCAGGTTCAGGATCAGCAGCATCACGTTGCCGATGTACATCGACGCGATCAGCGCCCACACCAATGCACCGTTGGTGTCGAACAGTTGCGGGCCGGGCTGGATGCCGTAGTTCTGGAACGCACCCAGCAGGATGGCCGTGGTGTTCGACGTGGGAATACCCAGGGTCAACAGCGGAATCAACGTGGCCGTGATGGCTGCATTGTTGGCGGCCTCGGGGCCCGCCACGCCTTCGATCGCGCCGGTGGTGCCGAACTCTTCCTTGTGCTTGCTCAGCTTCTTTTCAGCGGCGTAGCTCAGGAAGGTCGGGATCTCGCTGCCGCCCGCGGGCACGGTGCCGAACGGAAAGCCGATGGCGGTAGCGCGCAGCCACGCGGGCCAGGAGCGCTTCCACTCTTCCTTGGTCATGTGCGTGCTGGTCAGGCGGTTCTGGGTTTCGTCGGACTTGCCTTCGTACATCACGTTGTACAACGCCTCGCCCACGGCAAACAGGCCCACGGCGATCAGCACGACCTCGATGCCGTCCATCAACTCGGGCACGCCACCGGTGTAGCGCGCCTGGCCCGTGATCTGGTCGATGCCGATCAGGCCCATGGCCAGGCCGACAAACAGCGCCACCATGCCGCGCAGCGTGCTCTTGCCCAGCACCGCGCTCACCGTGGTGAAGGCCAGCACCATCAGCATGAAATACTCCGGCGGGCCCAGGCGGATGGCGTATTCAGCCACCAGCGGCGCGCAAAAGGTCACCAGCACCGTGGCAATGGTGCCCGCCACAAACGACCCGATGGCGGCTGTTGCCAGGGCCGCACCGGCACGCCCATGCTTGGCCATCTTGTTGCCCTCCATGGCCGTGACCATGGACCCGGCCTCACCCGGGGTGTTGAGCAAGATGGATGTGGTGGAACCGCCATACATGGCGCCGTAGTAGATGCCCGCAAAGAAGATCATCGAGGCCGTGGCCTCGACCTTGACGGTGATGGGCAGCAGCATGGCCACTGCCACGGCCGGGCCGATGCCGGGCAACACGCCCACGGCGGTGCCGATCATGCAGCCCACAAAGGCCCACATCAGGTTGATGGGTGTTGCCGCCGTGGCAAAACCCTGCATCAAAAGGTTTAACGTATCCATGACATGCAGGCTTTACAGCCACCCCGTGTTGGTCAGGCCGGGCAGGTTGATGGCCAGCAGTTGCGTAAACATCCAGTACACCGGGGCCGCTACCGCGATACCGATGAAGGAATCCTTGATCCAGGCCTGCAGGCGCAGGTCCAGTTCACCTTCCGAGCTTTTGAAACCCCGCACCGACAGCACGAAGCACAACGCACAGCTCAGGATGAAGCCCAGCGTGGTGATGAGCAGGGCGTTGAGCAGCAGCCCCGCCGACACCCAGATGAAGCCCTTCCAGTGGGCCCGCTCGTCGCCAGAGCCTTCTTCCAGCTCGCGAAACCCGCCGTTCAGCGCATGTACCACACACAGCACGCCGCAGACCAGAATGGCAATGCTGACCACCCAGGGAAAGAAGTTGGGGCCCACGCCGCCATAACCGGCCTCTGAACTGACCGAGCTGGCCCCCCAGGCCAGGCCCAGCGCCAGCACCACCAACCCCACCCCGATGAGGGTCTGCAAGGGCTTGGAGCGCGATGAATGTTGTTGTGTCATGTTTTTTCCTTCGCACCAACCAGTGCACGGCAACGCCCGCCTCCATCCACCAGGAGGGAGAAGGCGACTGCCGCGCCTTGCTTCGAGATCAGATCATTCCGGACTTGGCCATCGTGGCGCGCATGCTGGCGAACTCTGCGTCCACAAAGTTGGCGAACTCGTCGCCGGCCATCCATGCAGGGGTCCAGCCGTTCTTTTCCATCGCGTCCTGCCAGGCCTTGTGCTTGAAGGTCTTGGCCAGCGCATCGATCAGGGCCTTGCGCTGCTCTGGCGTGATGCCCGGCGCGCCGTACACGCCGCGCCAGTTGCCGATCTCCACGTTGATGCCCTGCTCCTTGAGCGTGGGCACATTCACGCCCTTGAGACGGGTGCCCGAAGTCACGCCCACGGGGCGCATCTTGCCGGCGGTGATGTACTCGGAGAACTCGCTGTAGCCGCTGCCGCCTACAGTGACGTTGCCGCCCAGGATGGCGGCAGTCGCCTCGCCGCCCCCACGGAACGCCACATAGTTGATCTTGGCGGGGTCCACACCCACTTCGCGGGCGATCATGGCCGCCGCAATGTGCTCGGTGGAGCCGCGCGAGCCACCGCCCCATTTCACGCTGCCGGGGTCCTTCTTGAGCTGGTCCACCACGTCCTTCATGGTCTTGAAGGGCGAGTTGGCGGGCAGCACGAACACGTTGTATTCACTGGTCAGGCGCGCCAGGGGCGTGACCTTGTCCAGGCCCACCGGGGGCTTGCCGGTGATGATGCCACCCAGCATCACGGCGCCCATCACCATCAGTGCATTCGGGTCGCCCTTGCTGGCGTTGACGAACTGCGCCAGACCAATCGCACCCGCTGCGCCGCCCTTGTTGTCATAGGACACCGAGGAGGCTGTGCCTGCATCCTGCATCGCCTTGCCCAACGCACGGCCGGTGGTGTCCCAGCCCCCACCCGGGTTGGCAGGGATCATCATCTTGATGGCAGACGCCGTCTGGGCCGACACGGGCAACACACCCGCAGCGGCCATGGCGGCCAGTGATTTCAGAAAGGTATCGCGACGCATGTGTCTGTCTCCTGATAAGGTTTGCGAACCGCCCGATGATGCGCGCGCTGCCTGTCAAACGGCTGTCCTCAGACTCAGGGAAAACACTCATGCGCCGGGCCCAATGAGACGGTGCTATGGTGCCGCGCATGCAATTGCTCCTTGTAGAAGACGACCCCACCATGCAGGCCACGCTGCACCGCGCACTGACCCGGCGCGGCATGGAGGTGACGGCCGTGGGCGACGGGCGCGCCGCGCTCAGTCAGTGGACGGCCCTGCAGCCCGACGCGGTCATTCTGGACCTGACCCTTCCCGGACTGGACGGCCTGCAGGTGCTGCAGCAGGCCCGATCCCGCGGCCTGCGCACCCCGGTGCTCATCCTGACAGCGCGCGGCACCGTTGGCGACCGGGTGATGGGCCTGAACGCGGGTGCCGACGATTACCTACCCAAGCCCTTTGACCTGGACGAGCTGGAGGCCCGCCTGCGCGCACTGGTACGCCGCAGTGCAGACCCCGCGGTGGCACCGTTGGCGCCCAGCACGGTGCAGATCGGAGCCATCCGCTACGACAAGGACAGCGGAGCGCTGTACCTGAACGGTGAGGTGATGGAACTCACCCCCCGCGAGCTGGCGCTGATGCATGCGCTGCTGGCGCAGCCCGGCCACGCTGTGACCAAGGAACGGCTGTATGAGCTGGTGTTTCCGGGTCAGCTGGACGTGCAGTACGAAGCCATCGAGGTTGTGGTGTACCGGCTGCGCAAGAAGCTGGCGGGCACGGGCCTGACCCTGATGACGCTGCGCGGCCTGGGCTACCTGCTGCGGGCCGACACATGAGCCAGAACGGCGTGAGCCACCACTCGCTGCGGCGGCGCCTGCTGCTGGGCATCCTGCTGCCGGTGGCGCTGTTCATCGGCTTTAACACCTGGAGCCTGTACCACCAGACGCTCGCATCGTTGAACACGGCCTATGACCGTACCCTTCTGGCCTCTGCCAAGAGCATCAGTGAGCAGCTCGATGTGAAGGGTTTTGACGAAGAGGCTCAGCTGCGCGCCATCGTGCCCTATTCTGCGCTGGAGGCCTTTGAAGCCGACAACCAGAGCCAGATGTTCTACCGCGTCTCTACCTTGAAAGGGGAGGTGGTGTCGGGCTTTGAAGACCTCCCGGTGTGGCGAGGCAGCATCCCCGACAAACCGCCCTACGCCGCCCTGGTGGACTTCTACGACGACCGGTTCCGCGACCGCGATGTGCGTGTGGCCGTGCTGCTGCAGCCGGTGGCCAGCTCCGAAGGCCGGGCCATGGCCGTGATCCAGGTGGCCGAGACGCTGGAAGTGCGCGAAACCCTCGCCTTGCAGATTCTGCGGAACACCCTGCTGCGCCAAGCGCTGCTGATCGCAGTGATCGCATTCACCGTTGTGCTGGTCGTGCAGCGCGCCACCCAGCCCGTGCGCCAGCTCAGCCAGCAGTTGCAGGCCCGGCGCGAGGGCGACCTGAGCCCCATTGCCGCCCCCCTGGCCCCGCGCGAGCTACAGCCGCTGGTCGACGCTACCAACGAGGTCATGCAGCGCCTGCGCCACCTGCTGCGGCACCAGAAGCGCTTTGTGCGCGATGCATCCCACCAGTTGCGCACACCGTTGGCTGTGCTCAAGACCCAGGTGCAATCGGCCCTGCGCGGAGACGTCGAGCCGCAGCAGGCCCTGCATGAAATCAGCGACACCGTGGACCGCGCCACCCAGCTCGCCAACCAGATGCTGGCCCTGGCCAAGGTGGAACAGCTGCGCCAGCAGAGCGCGCCACCCAACACGCGGTTTGACGAGATTCTGCGCACGGTGGCACTGGAGATCTCACCGCTGATCGCCCAGCGCGATCTGGACTTCGGCATTCACACCGAGCCCACCCTGGTGCAGTCCCACGAATGGATGTTGCGCGAACTGAGCCGCAATCTGCTGCATAACGCCGTGCGCCATGCACCGCCAGGCAGCGAGCTGACCGTAGACCTGCGCAGCGACGGACGGCATGTGGCGCTCACGATCAGTGACCACGGCACCGGTATTGATGACGAGCTGGCGGCCCGGCTGTTCCAGCCCTTCTCGGCGGGCGACGTGCGCACCGGCAGCGGCCTGGGCCTGGCCATCTGCCATGAGATCGTGCAGGCCCTGGAAGGCAGCATCGCACTGACCAACCGGGTCCAGGGGCACAAGGTGACCGGGCTGGATGCCGTTGTTCGCCTGCCGCTGCCTGCGCCCCTGACTGACAGCGCGTCGACGGTGCAGGCGGCACAATCTCGCCCATGAATACCTCGGAGACGATGCGGTTGGACAAGTGGCTTTGGTGCGCCCGCTTCTACAAAACCCGCAGCCTGGCCACTGAAGAGATTGGCAAGGGCCGGGTCACCGTCAATGGCCAACTGGCCAAACCTGCCCGCGACCTGCGCTGCGGCGACACCGTGGCGCTGCGACAGGGGCCGGTGGCGCGCACCGTGCTCGTACGGGGCCTGAGCGGCGCCCGGGGCCCCGCGCCTGTAGCCCAACAGCTGTATGAGGAAACCCCTGACAGCATCGCCGCCCGCGAAAAAGCAGCGGAAATACGCCGCCTGGCCCCTGAGCCTGCAGCAGCCCTGCAGGAAGGGCGCCCCACGAAGCGCGACCGGCGCGAGATCGACAAGGTCAGCAACAAAGGGAGTGACTGGGGCAGCCGGTGGAGCGCTTCGATCGACGAGTGAACCTGAGATGAACTCTGGCCCCCAAGCCTGCCCATACAGAACGGCGTAGACGCGGGACGCAAGAAAAAAGCCCAAGCGACTGAATCGCTTGGGCTTTATCTTGGCGGAAACGGAGGGATTCGAACCCTCGATGAGGCTCTACACCCCATACTCCCTTAGCAGGGGAGCACCTTCGGCCACTCGGTCACGTTTCCAATCCCGCTATTATGCCTCATTTCAGAGGGGGTTCCGGCTGTTGAGGCCGCCCATGCCCCGTCCGCTGAAGATACCTTTCGCCGATCCCCCTGACAGCTTGACCTTGTCGCGGCGGGCTGCGATGCGGGATACATCGGTTGGCTTCAACATCCGCCGTCTCCGAGCGCGAACAAAGCCCCCCCCGGGATCTACGGACTGCACCAGCCCAGCGTGGACCCCGATCGCACCACAACCCCACGGCCCACCTTGATGCGGATTTGGTGGCCCCGCGTGGTGCAGCACTGGATCTGGTTCAGCAATTCACCCAGCTGCGCCCCAGTCGGCGTGGTGTGGTGCGTATGGCGCAACCAATGGCGCAATGCATTGGCTTGGCGCGCGCGACTGAGCTCCTGCAAGGCCTTGATCCCAGGGGGGATGCCCACCAGGGACAGATCTTGCTGCGCCATCTCCTGCAGCAATTCAGCCGCCTGGGCGGCGTTGGCAGCCGAGCGAGCGAAGGTATCGCGAAAGGAGGGAAAGGCCGCATCCAGCGCGGGCAGCAGTTGCGCCCGAATGCGGTTGCGCGTAAAGCGCACATCGGTGTTGGTGGGGTCCTCCACCCAGGCTTGGCCCCGTGCCTTGAGCCAGTGACGCACATCCGTTGCTGCCACTTGCAGCAGCGGACGGTGCCAGACCAGCCCTCCCCGCTCCCACCGGGCGGGCATCGCGGCCAGCCCCGCCACGCCTGAGCCGCGCGACAAAGCGAGCAACAGGGTTTCGGCCTGGTCGTCGGCGTGCTGCGCAATTGCTATGGATTGAATAGCACCCACTGCATGATTCTCCAGCGCTACTGCCGTCAATGCCTGGTATCTGGCTTGGCGGGCGGCATCTTCGGGGCTCTGGCCGGGCGCGGGGCGCGCGTCCAGTCGCTGCACACGCAGAGACACACCCAGCTGGTCGCACAAGGCCACGCAATGCTGCTCGAAACCGTCGGCAGCCTTCTGGAGCCCGTGGTGTACATGGATGGCCAGCACCTGCCCGGGCCAGCGACGCGCGCAGCCCAGCAGCAGTGCGGTCGAGTCCGCGCCCCCGCTCAACGCCACCGCCATGGGTAGCGCGGGCGCAAAGGCCTGCAAAGCCGCGTCCATCGATTGGGTCATGGCATCTGCCCTTCAGGCTCGCAATACCGCCCAGTCGTAAGCGCTCCAAGCATCATCTGAAGGGCGAAAAGCACAAAGGGGATACGACGGCACATGGGCGCCGATTATCACGGCGCCAGAGTCTCCAACCCTGGGATGCCTTGAGCCCCCAGCCGACCAACCGCTCAGCCGCCCGGCGGGGACAGCCGTGGCGCAGCCTGGGTGGAGTCGGTGGACAGGCGGAAGGTGCCCACCACCTCCGACAGCCGCACCGACTGGTCCTTGAGGCTCTGCGCGGCGGCAGCACTCTCCTCCACCAGCGCCGCATTCTGCTGGGTCATCTGGTCGAGGTGGGCCACGGCTTGCCCCACCTCGTTGATGCTGGTGCTCTGCTCGTTGGTGGACGCCGTGATCTCGGCCATGATGTCGGTCACGCGCTGAACAGAAGTGACAATATCGGTCATGGTGGTGCCCGCGTCATGCACCAGACGCGAGCCGTTTTCCACCTGCTCCACCGAGGTGTTGATCAAGGTCTTGATCTCGCGCGCCGCCTCGGCGCTGCGCTGAGCCAAGCTGCGCACCTCGCCCGCCACCACCGCAAAGCCCCGGCCTTGCTCGCCCGCCCGCGCCGCTTCCACTGCGGCGTTCAGCGCGAGGATGTTGGTCTGGAAGGCAATGCCGTCGATGACACCGATGATGTCGTTGATCTTGCGCGAAGCCGCGTTGATATGGTCCATGGTGGTCACCACATTGCCCACCACTTGTCCGCCATGCTGCGCCACGTTGGAAGCCTGGGCCACGAGCTGGTTGGCCTGGCGCGCAGAGTCTGCGTTGTGCCGCACGGTTTCAGTGAGTTGCTGCATGGAGGCCGAGGTCTCTTGCAGACTGGACGCCGTGAGCTCGGTGCGGCCGCTCAGGTCATGGTTGCCGGTGGCAATCTCTTCGGCGGCCACGCGCACCGAGCTGCTGGCGTCCCGGATCTGCGCGAGCACGCCCGAGAGCTTGCCCGCAAAACTGTTGAAACTGCCCGCGATCTGCGCGAGCTCGTCCTCGCCATGCGCATCGATACGGCGCGACAGGTCGCCATCGCCCGCGCCGATTTCATGCATGGCATCACGCACCAGCGTGAGCTGACGCAAACGCCGGGTGAGCACCACACCCAGCAACCCCGCCGCCACGATCAGCACCAGCACGCTGGACACCAGCGATGTGGCCAGCATCGAACGAATGGGTGCCATGGCCTCGCTTTCGTCCAGGGCTACCACCAGCATCCAGGAGGTGCCCGCAATCGGCACCACACTCAGTAGGCGAGTGCGCCCGGCAATGTCCGTCGGCAGCAGCGCCTTGTCCTTGGCCACAGCGAGCAGTGGCTCGATCGAGAGGTCTTTGGAAAGCTCCGTGATGGGCTTGAGCGTGAGCTCCTGGTCCTTATGGGCAATGATCTTGCCGTCGGCTGACACCAGAAAGGCGAAGCTCTGTGGGGTGGGCTGAATGGACGCCACATTGGCAACCACCGATTCCATGTAGACATCCCCCGCAGCCACACCCTTGAGCGCAGAGCCCGCACCCACCGGGGCCGCAAACGTCACGACCAGCTTTTGGTCGGACGCAGAAATGTAGGGCGGTGTGACCACCGGGGCCGCGGCCTGCGCGGCCTGTTTGTACCAGGGGCGCGCGGTGGGGTCATAGTCGGCCGGCAGGTTGCGGGTCTCTGAAAATACGTACTTCTTGTCGGCGTATCCGAAATACGCTGTACTGAACTTGCCCGCGTCGCGCAGCATAGCCAGAGACTTGGCGGGTTCGGGCTCGTCAAAGGCCGCCACGGAGGCGGCAATGATCCCCGCTTTCGCACGGGTCCATTCCTCGATGGCCTCTGCATGGCTCTTGGCAGTTGCCTGCCCCTCCTCTGCCAGCGACACCCGCGCCTGCGCGCGGGCCGAGAAGTAGTTCACCAGCGTGAGAACCAGCAGCGCAGCCACCATGCAGGCGGTGGACACCACCAGGATCTGGCCCTTGAGCGTCTTCAGAAGCGACATGGACACCCCTCGAACCGCCCGCGCAGGCGGTGTTCGAGCATGTTACATCCAGTAGCAGTCTGTACGCCAGGGGGGCGCTGTCCGCCGCCGCTGCGATTCGGCATCAAAAACAACAACGGCCCCGAAGGGCCATTAGAGGAGCACCAGACTGGCGCATTCGGCGCCGACACGGGTCGGCCGAAAACCTGTGCTCAGCGGGCGTCCGCCTTGGTGTCGCTGAAGCGGCCGTAGCTTTGCAGGCGCTCGTAGCGACGATCCAGCAGGTCCTTGGTCTTGAGGTCTGCCACCTGGCGGAAGGCATCGCCCAGCGCGCGCTTGAGGAAGGCGGCCATCTGCTTGTGGTCGCGGTGTCCGCCGCCCACGGGCTCGTTCACGATCTTGTCCACCAGGCCCAGGGCCTTGAGGCGGTGGGCGGTGATGCCCAGCGCGTCTGCGGCGTCTTGCGCCTTGTCGCTGGTCTTCCAGAGGATGGAAGCACACCCTTCGGGGCTGATGACCGAATAGATGGCGTACTGCAGCATAACCACCTGGTCGGCCACGCTGATGGCCAGGGCGCCGCCGGAGCCGCCTTCACCAATGATGGTGGTGATGATGGGCACTTCGAGCTGCGCCATCTCGAAGATGTTACGGCCGATGGCTTCGGACTGGCCGCGCTCCTCGGCATCAATGCCTGGGTAGGCGCCGGGCGTGTCCACAAAGGTGAACACGGGCAGCTTGAACTTCTCAGCCGTCTTCATCAGGCGCAGGGCCTTGCGGTAGCCCTCGGGCTTGCTCATGCCAAAGTTGCGCATGGCGCGCTCCTTGGTGTCGCGCCCTTTCTGGTGGCCCAACACCATGCAGGCATGGCCGTTGAAGCGGGCAAGGCCACCCACGATGGACAGATCGTCTGCGTAATGGCGATCGCCGTGCAGCTCGACGAAGTCGGTGAAGATGTCGCGCACGTAGTCGAGCGTGTAGGGGCGCTCGGGGTGGCGGGCGATCTTGGTGATCTGCCAGGGCGACAACTCGCTGTAGATGTCCTTGGTGAGCTGCTGGCTCTTCTTGCTCAGCTGGTCGATCTCTTCCGAGATATCGACGGCACTTTCGGTCTGCACGTAGCGCAGTTCTTCAATTTTGGACTCCAGCTCGGCAATGGGCTGCTCGAAATCCAGAAAGGTCTTTTTCGCCAACGTTTTTCTCCTAGGGGATCGCACCCGGCGGGGTTGCCACGAATGGCACGCACTGTAACCGGCGTGCCTGCAATGGTGTCAATAGGTCACAGGCAGGGGGTCCAGAGACCGCCAAATATACCAAGTCGCGACGCTGCACCAGGGCTTCCAGGCCTCGGCCACCTCGCGGGCGTCACTGCGGCTCACGGGGTCGCCAGAGAAGTAATTCTGGCTGATACCGTTGATCAACCCCACGTCGTCGAGGGGCAAAACATTGGGTCGCATCAAATAGAAGATCAAAAACATCTCGGCCGTCCAGCGGCCAATGCCGCGGATGGCGACCAGCTCGGTAATGATGGACTCGTCGTCCATGGCGGCCCAGTCCTTGACGTGCAGCTTGCCTCCCTCGAAGTGCATGGCCAGGTCCACCAGGTAGTCCACCTTGCGGGCTGACAGGCCGGCGGCGCGCATGTCGTCGATCTTGAGCTTGAGCACACTGGCGGGCTTCATGCTGCGGGGCAGCGCTGCAAAACGCTCCCACACCGTCTGGGCAGCCTTCACGGAGACTTGCTGACCCACGATGGACCGCGCCAGCGTGATGAAGGGATCGCCCTTGGTCTGCAGCGCGGCATCGCCAAACTGCGGGATCAGGCGCTTCATCACCCGGTCCTTCTTCATCAGGTGCTTGCAAGCCTCGGACCAGTAGTCGGGCGTGGCGATCACTGGCTCGTTTGCCAGCGCATCGCTTGCTATCTTTTTAGAAGCTGCCACCGCTTATCCTACCTGCACTACTGGCATATTTGGCATGAAAACGTGGCTCACTGTGCGGCTTCCCAGGTCGTGCCTGCGGCAGAGTCCTTGAGCACGACGCCCTGCGCCAGCAGCGCCTGCCGGATGCGGTCGGCCTCGGCAAAGTTCTTGGCCGCCTTGGCCGCCGCGCGGGCGGCAATCTGGGCCTGAATCTCGGCTTCATCCAAACCCGCAGCGCCCGCCTGCAGGAAGGCCTGGGGATTGCCCTGCAACAGCCCCAGGCAGCCACCCAGTGCTTTGAGCAGCCCCGCCAGACCGGCCGACCGGGTCTTGTTGACCTCGCCCGCCAATTCAAACAGCACAGCCACAGCCTCGGGCGTGCCAAAGTCTTCGTCCATCGCAGCCTTGAAGCGGGCTGCGTAGGGGTTGCTCCAGTCGATGGAGGCCACGTCGGCTGGGGTCACCAGGCTCAGCGCGGTGTACAGACGCTTGAGAGCCTGGCGGGCGTCGTCCAGGTGGGCATCGCTGTAGTTGAGCGCGCTGCGGTAATGGGCGCGCACGATAAAGAAACGCACGGTCTCCGCGTCGTACTGCTGGAGCACATCGCGGATGGTGAAAAAGTTGCCCAGGCTCTTGGACATCTTCTCGTTGTCCACGCGCACGAAGCCGTTGTGCACCCAGAACTTCGCCAGCGGCTTGCCGGTGGCGCCTTCGCTCTGGGCAATCTCGTTTTCGTGGTGCGGAAACTGCAGGTCCGCACCGCCGCCGTGGATGTCAAAGGTCTCCCCCAGCGTCGCGCAGCTCATGGCCGAGCATTCGATGTGCCAGCCAGGGCGGCCAGCGCCAAAAGCACTGTCCCACTTGGCCTCGGGCGGCTCCTCGGCCTTGGCGGACTTCCATAATACAAAGTCCAGCGGATCTTCCTTGCCATCCAGCACGGCCACGCGCTCGCCGGCACGCAGCTCATCCAGCGACTTGCCCGACAGCTTGCCGTAGCCGTCGAACTTGCGCACGGAATAGTTCACGTCGCCATTGCTCGCGCGGTAGGCCAGGCCCTTGCCTTCGAGCTGGCCGATGAGCGAGAGCATCTGGGGCACGTATTCGGTGGCGCGGGGCTCGACCGAGGGCGGCTCGATACCCAGCAGGCCGATGTCCTGGTGCATGGCCGCGATCATCTCGTCGGTGAGCTGGCGGATGGTGATGCCCCGCTCCAGCGCGCGCTTGATGATCTTGTCGTCGATGTCGGTGATGTTGCGCACGTAGGTCACACGCAGCCCGCTGGCCTTGAGCCAGCGCTGCACCACGTCAAACGCCATCATCATGCGGGCGTGGCCGATATGGCACAGGTCATAGATGGTCATGCCGCACACATACATGCGCACGTGGCCGGGTTCGAGCGGGGAAAAGTCCTCCAATGCACGCGACAGCGTGTTGTAGATGCGCAAACTCATGGGATTTCAGTAACGGGAGACTTGATGGGGGGTGGGTGAGAGACAGAAATTCACCCGGCAGCAGCGGAACGAGTCCCTTGGAAGGGGGTGGCCCGGCAAGGGGCGTCCAGCAAAATCACCAGCGGCAACAGCGTACCGTCATGACAACCCCCTCAGCTACAATCCGTCGCAGTATAAGCCCCCGCCCGGGCTGGCAGCCGCCCAACTCCTTGGTACCCCCCATGAAGCAAGTCCGACGCACCCTCCCACGCCTCTTGCGCCTCCTGGCACTGACCGCACTGATGGGCGCGGGCGCGGTCCATGCAGACGACTACGCCGATATCACCCAGCTGCTCAAGGCGGGCAAGGCGGCGGACGCACTGACCAAGGCCGACGAGCGCCTGGCAGCCAACCCACGTGACCCGCAACTGCGCTTCTTGCGCGGCGTGGCGCAGACAGATTCCGGCAAGCAGGCCGATGCCATCGTCACCTTCACCAAGCTCACCGAAGAGTACCCGGAGCTGCCCGAGCCCTACAACAACCTCGCCGTTCTGTATGCCAACCAGAACCAGCTGGACAAGGCCCGCACCGCGCTGGAAATGGCCGTGCGCAACAACCCCGCTTATGCGGCTGCACACGAGAATATGGGCGACATCTACGCCCGGCTGGCCTACGAGTCCTATGGCAAGGCCCAACAGCTTGAGGCCAACAACCCCACGGTCAGATCAAAACAGGCCAAGCTGCGCGATGTGTTCCAGCCCACGGCTTCGCGTGCCGCGACCAAGCCCGTAGCCTCGCGCCCCTGACCTGACATCCGCCCGTAGCCAGGGGGCTTGCGGCCATGCCGCCTGTCTGGCTGGCGCACCGGTGGTAACTTCAGCGCTGCCTTGCCCTTCGCCGGACCGGAAAACCCTCGGTTCGAGGCACCTATTCACATAAGGAGTTCTGCATGATTTCCAAAAGAAAATCGTCCATAGCGCTTGCCGGAATTGCCCTGGCAGCTATATTTTCAGTAGCATCCCCGGTCCAGGCGCAGGATACCGCCAAGGTCAAGCTGGCCACGTCGATGGGTGACATCGTGGTACAGCTTGACGCCGCTAAGGCCCCCAAGACGGTCGAGAACTTTCTGGCCTACGTGAACAGCAAGCACTACGACGGAACCATCTTCCACCGCGTTATCGACGGCTTCATGATCCAGGGCGGCGGCTTCACCACCGACATGCAGCAAAAGCCTACCAAGGCCCCCATCCCGCTCGAAGCCAAGAACGGCCTCAAGAACGACACCTACACCATCGCCATGGCCCGTACTGGCGATCCCAACTCGGCCACATCGCAGTTCTTCATCAACGTGAAGGACAACGCCATGCTCAACGCCCCCAACCCGGACGGCCACGGCTATGCCGTGTTCGGCAAGGTGGTCGAAGGCACCGCCGTGGTCGACAAGATCAAAGCCGTAGCCACTGGCAACAAGGGCGGCCACCAGAACGTGCCCACCACCCCCATCACCATCAACTCCGCCACCGTGGTGAAGTGAATTTTTTGAAGAAAGCACTGCAATGAGCAATCCACAAGTTGAACTCCACGTGACCATCAACGTGGCCGAAACGGCCACCCAAGGCGTGATCACCATCGAGCTGGACGCCGAGAAAGCCCCCAAGTCCGCGGCCAACTTCCTGAGCTATGTGAACAGTGGCTTCTACAACGGCACCGTGTTCCACCGCGTGATCAAGAACTTCATGATCCAGGGCGGCGGCTTGACGGCCGACATGAAGCAAAAGGAAACCCAGGCCCCCATCGAGAACGAAGCCCAGAACAGCCTGAAGAACGACAAGTACACCCTGGCCATGGCGCGCACCGGCGATCCCCACAGCGCCACGGCACAGTTCTTCATCAACACGGTGGACAACGCCTTCCTGAACCACAGCTCGCCCACCGCACAAGGCTGGGGCTATGCCGTGTTCGGCAAGGTCGTGAAGGGCCAGGACGTTGTGGACGCCATCAAGGCCGTGCGCACCACCCGCAAGGGCTTCCATGACGACGTGCCTTTCGACGCCGTCGTGATCGACAAGGCCGTGGCCCTGTAAATCCACCGCCTGGTCCGGGCCTTGACTGCCGCCCCGTTGACGACCGTGCCCCCGTTCGAGGAGCTTGCCGCTCCACCGCACTGGCGCACGGTCGATTTCATTTCAGACCTGCACCTGCAGGCCAGCGAGCCCGCCACCGTGGCCGCATTCCAGCAGTATCTGGAGAGCACTCCGGCAGACGCCCTCTTCATCCTGGGCGACCTGTTCGAGGTGTGGGTGGGCGACGATGCCCTGCGCGAGCCCGGCAGCTTCGAGGCCCAGGGTTGTGCACTTCTGCGCGTTGCCTCACTGCGCCTGCCGGTGTATTTCATGCACGGCAACCGCGATTTTCTGGCGGGCCCTGCCTTCCTGGCCGCGTGCGGCATCACCGGCTTGGCAGACCCTACGGTCCTAGACTTTGGCGGTCACCGGTATGTACTGAGCCACGGCGACCTGCTGTGCCTGGACGACGTGGACTACCAGCGCTTTCGCCTGCAGGCCCGTAGCGCCGACTGGCAGCAGCAGTTTCTGGCCCTGCCCCTGGCCACGCGCCGGGTGCAGGCGCGTGGCATTCGCCAGGAAAGCGAGGCACGCAAGCAGTCGGGAGCCACGTATGCCGACGTGGACACGCCTGCCGCCATCGCGTGGCTGCAGGCCGCTGGCGCCCACACCCTCATCCACGGCCACACCCACCGGCCGGCCAACCATGTGCTGGCCCCAGGGCTGCAGCGCGTGGTGCTGAGCGACTGGGATGCTGCGGCATTGCCCCCCCGTCTGGAAACACTGCGTTTGTCCAGCGCGGGCTTGGAACGGCTGTCCCTGGCCCCCAAGTAACAGCGGTCATGAACTGAGCGGGCTCACCTCCCGCAGCCCGATCGCCATGCCCCCCTTGCTCAACCGCCTCTGGCGCCGCGTGCGCGCCACCGTGGCCCCGGTGCCGGACATCTCCGCCACGCTGTGGCTGCAGACCGTGCAGCGCTACCCATTTCTGGCCGCGCTGTCGCTGCACGACCAGGCCAAACTGCGCGTGCTGAGCGCCCTCTTTTTGCACCACAAAGAATTCCACGGCGCCCATGGCCTCACGGTGACCGACGCCATGGCCATCGACATTGCCGCGCAGGCCTGCCTGCCCCTGCTGCACTGGGGCGACCCCGCCAAGGCGCTCGGCTGGTACGACGATTTTGTGGGCATCGTGCTGCACCCCGGCGAGGCCTTGGCCCGCCGCCAGACGATGGACGAAGCGGGCGTGGTGCACGAGCACACCCAGGTGCTGCTGGGCGAGGCCATGGAGCGCGGCCCCATCATGCTGAGCTGGCAGCATGTGAGCAACGCCACCGAGAACACGGCTCGCGGCCACAACGTGGTGGTGCACGAGTTTGTGCACAAGCTCGATATGAAAAATGGTCAGCCCAACGGCTGCCCGCCCTTGCCTGCAGGCTTCATGGGCACACGCACCGGCCGGGCGGCCTACGAGGCGTGGTGGGCAGCGTGGGAGCCCGCCTACGAACAGTTTCGCGAACGCGTGATCATGGCCGAGCGCTTCGGCGCCGACCGGCCCTGGCTGGACGCGTACGGCGCCACCTCGCCATCCGAGTTCTTTGCCGTGGCCTGCGAGGCGTACTTTGTGAACCGCGAACGGTTTGCCCAGGAGTTTCCGGGGCTGATGCCGGTGCTGAATGCGTTCTTCCAGCGCCCTGCGGGCTGAGCTTGGCCGCATGCGTACGGGCTCACGCCCCTCATAGATTGGTTGGAAGCGCTGCGCCTGCCGCCGTCGGTACACGCAAGCGCAGTCACTCAGACTGCAGCAGTGCTCCAGGACACCGCCTCAAGCCCCCAGAGCATTTTCCACCGCCTGCTTGGCTTCTTCCAGACTGCTGAAAAACTGGGTGGGCTGCGGCATGGCCTTGGGCAGATGGGCGGGCGGCGGCCACAGGCGGTCGTCTGTCCAGGCGGCGGTCCATCCGCCAATGTCTTTGCGCTTGATGGAGCAAAGTGCTTGCCCGTCCACGTTGGCTACCCAGGTGGTCGGCGGGTTATGGTCCCAGATGACATGTGCCATGGCGCCCTCTCACGGTTGCTGAACCATTTTAGGAAGCCTGAGCAAAATTGGGCAATGGCGTTCACCCCATCCCCGCTGCCATCAGGCACCAGAGCGGGAGGCCAGACAAAACGACGGCAGGCGCTCGTGCAGCGCCCGGCCTGCCATCAGCCAACAGTCAGCGCGCGCCGCGCGGCCCGGGCCACGCTCGTAGCATCCACCCCAAAAAACTGCCTCAGCGCCGCCCGCGTGTCACTGCGGCCAAAGCCGTCGGTGCCCAAGGTGATGTACTTGCGGCCTTCGGGGATGAACGCGCGCACGGTCTCGGGCACGGCGCGTACGTAGTCGGTGGCGGCGATCACCGGTCCACGGGTTGCGGCCAGTTGCTGGGTCAGCCATGCGGGAGCAGGCTGGGCATCGCCCGCCAGCCAGCGCTGCTCGCAGGCCATCCCATCGCGGGCCAACTCGCTCCAGCTGGTAACGCTGAGCACGGTCACGTCCACACCCTCGCTGGCGAGTTGTTCTGCAGCCTTGACCACCTCGGTCAGGATGGCGCCAGAGCCCATCAGGGTGACGCCTTGGGACGAAATCGCGCTGTCGCGCTGGTGCATATTGCCTGAGCAGCTCCTGAAAACATAGCAACCACGCAGCACACCCTCTGCCGCATCGGCAGGCAGGTCGGGCTGGGCGTAGTTCTCGTTCATCAGCGTGACGTAGTAGAAAACGTCGCGCTGCTCGGTCACCATTTCGCGCATGCCGGCGTCGATGATGACGGCCATCTCGCCCGCATAGGCCGGGTCATAGGCCTTGCAGTTGGGGATCGTGGCCGCCACCAAATGGCTGCTCCCGTCCTGGTGCTGCAGGCCCTCGCCGCCCAGCGTGGTGCGGCCCGAGGTGGCGCCCAGCAAGAAACCACGCGCACGCTGGTCCGCAGCAGCCCAGATGGCATCGCCCACGCGCTGGAAGCCGAACATGGAGTAGTAGATGTAGAACGGCAGCATGGCCAGGCCGTGCACGCTGTAGCTGGTGGCGGCCGCCGTCCAGCTGGCGATGGCGCCCGCCTCGCTGATGCCTTCTTCCAGAATCTGGCCGTCCAGCGCCTCGCGGTAGCTCAGTACCGAGCCGATGTCCTCGGGCGCGTAGCGCTGACCCACGCTGCTGTAGATGCCCACCTGTTTGAACAGATTGGCCATGCCGAAGGTGCGCGCTTCGTCGGCCACGATGGGGACGATGCGCGGGCCCAGCGTGGCGTCCTTGAGCAGGCTACCCAACATGCGCACAAAGGCCATGGTGGTGCTCATCTCCTTGCCATCGGCCTGCAGCGCAAACTGTGCGTAGCTTTCGATGGCGGGCACGGGCAGCGCCTCGCAGGTCGTGTCGCGGCGGGGCAGATAGCCGCCCAGGGCTTGGCGGTGGCTGCGCAGGTAGCGCATCTCGGCGCTGTCTTCGGCAGGCTTGTAGAAAGCGAGGCTCGTCGCCTGCTCATCACTCAAAGGCAGGTTGAAGCGGTTGCGGAATTCGATGAGGTCGGTCTCGTCCAGCTTCTTCTGGCTGTGCGTGGTCATCTTGCCCTGGCCGGCAGTGCCCATGCCGTAGCCCTTCTTGGTGTGCGCCAGGATCACGGTGGGCTGGCCCTTGTGGGCAGCGGCGGCAGCATACGCGGCGTGGATCTTGACGAGGTCGTGCCCGCCGCGCTTCAGGCGGTCGATCTGCTCGTCCGTCATGCCCTGGGCAAGCGCCGCCAGCTCTGGGTTCTGGCCGAAGAAGTTGTCGCGGTTGAAGCGGCCATCCTTGGCCGCAAAGGTCTGCATCTGGCCGTCCACCGTGCCTTCCAGCGTACGCACCAGCGCACCGGTCAGGTCGCGCGCGAACAGGCCGTCCCAGTCGCTGCCCCAGACCAGCTTGACCACGTTCCAGCCTGCGCCCGCAAACAGGCGCTCCAGCTCGTCGATGATGCGGCCGTTGCCGCGCACCGGGCCGTCCAGGCGCTGCAGGTTGCAGTTGACCACCCAGACCAGGTTGTCCAGGCCCTCGCGCGCGGCCAGGGTCAGAGCGCTCATGCTCTCGGGCTCGTCCATCTCGCCATCGCCGAACACGCCCCACACCTTGCGGCCCTCGCAGTTGAGCAGGTTGCGGTGTGTGAGGTAGCGCATGAAACGCGCGTGGTAGATGCTGCTGATGGGGCCGATGCCCATGGAGCCGGTGGGGAACTGCCAGAAGTCCGGCATCAGCCAGGGGTGCGGGTAGCTCGACAGGCCCTGCGCGCCCGCGCCCGGCGCCGTCAGCTCCTGGCGGTAGTGCATCAGGTCCTGCTCACTCAGGCGGCCTTCCAGAAACGCCCGCGCATACACGCCCGGCGCGCTGTGCGGCTGAAAGAACACCAGGTCGCCACGGTGCTGGCCCTCGCCCAGCCCCTCGCGCGCCCTGAAGAAGTGGTTGAACCCGCTCTCGAACAGATCGGCTGCGCTGGCATAGCTGGCGATGTGGCCACCCAGCTCACCATAGGCCTGGTTGGCACGCACCACCATGGCCAGCGCGTTCCAGCGCACGATGGAGGCCACGCGTTCCTCGATGGCTAGGTCGCCGGGGAATACGGGCTGGTCCTGCACCGCCACGGTGTTCACGTACGGCGTGTTCAGGTCGGGCTGCCAGCCAATGCGCTGCGCGCGTGCCACCCGCACCAGCTCTTGCAGCATGTGCCGCGCCCGCTCGGGGCCTTCGGTGGCGACCAGCGCCAGGAAGGCATCGCGCCACTCGGCGGTTTCTTCAGGGTCGGCGTCCAGCGGGGCGCCGGGGGCTTGTTGCAGCAGGGCGTGGGGTGTGAGGGCGTTCATGGCAGCCACTGTAGCGAGGCTGGCTCCAAATGAGTTGCCGTTTTGCCTTTTCCGCCATGCTGTCATGGCACTTTATGCCGCCAAAGCCATAAACTGCAGCACATGAAACTGGACACCCTCGATTTGCGCATCCTGGCCGAGCTGCAGGCCGACGGATCTTTGTCCAACGTGGAGCTGGCGCGGCGCGTGCACCTGTCGCCCTCGCCCTGCCTTGCGCGGGTAAAGGCGCTGGAGGCGGCTGACGTCATCAGCCGCTATGTGGCGCTGGCCAATGCGGCGGCGCTGGGGCTGGGGCTCAATGTGTTCATCAGCATCAGCCTCAAGACGCAAAGCAAGGAAGCCCTGGCCGACTTTGAACGCCGCATTGCCGAGCACGACGAAGTGATGGAGTGCTACCTGATGAGCGGCGACAGCGACTACCTCATCCGCGTGGCGCTGGCCGACATCGGGGCGCTGGAGCGGTTCATTCTGGAGCAGCTGTCGCCCATTCCGGGCGTGGAGAAGATCCGGTCCAGCTTTGCGCTCAAGCAGGTGCGCTACAAGACCGCCCTGCCCTTGCCCAGCGCCTGATCACGCACACGGCTGCAAGCAACGCCGCGAACCCTATTTACGCGCCACGTCGCTCGTTGCCACGCGCTTGCGCAGCTCGCGGATCAGGGCCTTGGCACGCGCCTCGTTGGCAGGGCCCATGCGCAGCAGGATCTTCTGACCGCTGGGCAGCGCTTCGAGCGCGGGGTCCACAAACTCGTAGCGCACCCAGGGTCGCAGGTTGGGCACGTCGGTATTCACGGGCGTGAGCTTGACCTGCAGCGGGCCCGCAGGCTCGGGCGCCTGCAGCAGCTGGTCCAGCACCGCCACCAGGCGGTCGTTGAAGTAGCGCCGGGGGTAGCCCAGCTCTTCATACGCTTGCTGAAACAGCGGGTACAGCCTCGCGTACAGCGCCACAGCGGGCTCCATCGGTACCGCTTCGGCAAACGCCAAGAAGGCGCTGTAGCGTGCGGCATTGGCCGCCGCGATGGTGGTGGGCGCGTTGCCCGTGCCATCCACCGCAAACCGTTGCGCCGTGGGCTGCACCGGCCACATGCGCGATGGCGCGTGGGTACGGCCCAGGTTGTCCACCGTGGCCACCACGCGGCGAACAAAACCGTCGGTCTGCAGAAACATCGCCAGCTTGTCACGGCCCAGCAGCTCGGCCAACAACTCTGCCACCCGGGCGTCAGACTCAGCCAGCGCGGGCAAGGCGGCGTCGGGCGGTGCCAGCGCATCCACAGGGTTCTGCGGCCCCGACGCCTCGGGGGCGGGCGGGGGCGCTGCCGGTGCAGCAGGGGCGACCACTACCGGGGGTAGCGCTGCCGCTGGCTCTACCGGCCGCAGCCAGAACCACCAGGCGGCGCCAGCCGCCACTGCGCATACCAGCGCGGCCAGCACGACCCAGAGGGTGGAGGAAGTGCGCTCTGGCGCGGGGCGGAATTCTGCGGTGTCTTGATCGGGCATGGGCTCTCCTTCAACACAGGAACAACCCTTGTCCGAGCCTCCATGGCGTCAGGCGTTCCCTCTCAGTCCCACATGGGACCTGCACGATTGGACAACCGCACACCCAGGCCCCAGTAACGCGTTGTAGCCCGCCCCGGGCCAGCCCGCGAGAATGCCCCGCTTAAAACGCCGTCGGTGTGGTGGACAGCGACTCTAGCCAGGCCACCGTGGCTGCCAGCTCGGACGGGCGAATTTCGTGCGCGCTGGGGAATTCGTGGTACGTCACCGTCACCGGCAGCGGTGCCATGTGATGAGCAATGGCCTGGGCGTTAGCCAGCGGGATCACGTTGTCGTGCGTGCCATGGCTCAGCCATAGTTGCTTGCCGCGCAGCGCATCGGCGGGCGCCGTGAGCGGCACCACCTGGGGCAGCAGGCGGCTGTGCCACACCAAGCCCGCATGCATCAGCGCGGGCTGGGTCAGCAGCAGCGACAGAGCCATGATGCCGCCCTGGCTGAAGCCGCCCACCACCACGCGCTCGGGCGGGATGCCCAGTTGTTCGGCGGCGGACTCGACCGCCTGGGCTATCAGGGCGCGACTTTGCGCCTCCTGCTCTTCGTTGATGGAGCGCTCGCCGCTCGGCTCGATGGAAAAATCAAACCACGCATGCGAACCCGGCCCCATGCGAAACGGCGCCCGCAGGCTCAGCACATGGAACCGGTCCGGGATCTGTGGCGACAGGCTGAACAGGTCCTGCTCATTGCTGCCCACGCCGTGCATCAGCACCAGCAGCCAGGGGCGGGGGGTGGTGGCAGCAGCGGGGCGCTGCAAAAATGTGAGCGGCAAGGTAAGCATATATGTGCACCTCAAACGGTTTAGGGCCAAAAACGGGTGGAGTGCGAGGAGTTCCGTGTCAGTGCACTGGCTCCAGGGCAAAAGCGTCCATCGACAGCATGCTGTACATCACCTCGCGGCTCAAGTAGTTTGCGTGCAGGTCGTCGCCCGCCGCACCCAGCGCAAAAAAGATCGGCAAAAAGTGGTCTTCAGTGGGGTGAGCGCGGTGGGCATGGGGGGCCTGGCTGCGGTAGTTGAGCAGCGCCGCCATGTCGCCACGGGCCAGAGCATCCTCGATCCAGCGGCTGAACTCCAGCACATAGGGCGCGGGCGCGCGCTCGCCGCCAAAAAACTCGGCCAGGTTGTGCGTCATGCTGCCCGACCCCACCACCAGCACGCCTTGGCTGCGCAGGCTGCGCAAGGCGGCGCCCAGCGCATACACCTCGGCCGGGCCAGCGCCCACGGGCAGGGCCACCTGCACCACGGGCACGTCGGCCTGCGGGAACAAATGCATCAGCGGCACCCAGGCGCCATGGTCAAAGGGGCGGGCCGCGTCACCCTGGGCCGCCACACCCGCGGCCTGCAGCAGGCCCAGCACCTCTTGCGCCAGCGCGGGCGAGCCGGGGGCGGGGTATTGCAGCTGGTACAGCGCGGGGGGAAACCCGCCAAAGTCGTGCCAGGTAGCGGGCTGCGGCCCGGTCATCACCTGCGCCGACCGCGCCATCCAGTGCGGCGACATGACCACCACGCCCCGCAGACCGGGGTACTGCGACTTCAGGCTCTGGCCCCATTGCGTGAGCGCCGGGCCGGTGGTGCCCGCATCCAGCGCAAACAAGGGCGCACCGTGCGACACAAACAGGGCGGGAATTGCAGCAGAAACTGGAACGGGGGCTTGGGCAGAGGCAGACATGACAACTCCATCAAGGGATGCCATGAATGTAGGACTGATGGCCCGTGATACCAAGTCCTGCAGCGCAGACAGATTGTTCTACGGATGATGCCAATCAAACATTGACAGGCCCATGGTGTGCAGCGGGAAGCACCGGACAACCTGGGATCAAAGCATCATGAGCCGTCGCGCACCCTACCCCGCAGCGCCTTGGTCTCGCCCCGCTGCGTCTTGGTTTGCAGGCGCCGCTGTTGGGACCCATAGGTGGGTTTGGTGGCCCGGCGAACCCGGGGCGGCACGGCCACGCTGTTGACCAGCACGTTCAGGCGCTCCAGGGCGTCGGCACGGTTCAGCTCCTGGCTGCGGTATTGCTGTGCCTTGATGACCACCACACCGTCTTGCGTGATGCGGGTGTCGCGCAGGGCCAGCAGGCGCTCCTTCACATCTTCGGGCAGCGACGATGCCGCCACGTCAAAGCGCAGGTGCACTGCGCTCGATACCTTGTTGACGTTCTGCCCGCCCGCCCCCTGCGCGCGCATGGCGGTGATTTCGACCTCGTCCTCAGAAATTTGCAGGGGCAGCGGGGCCATGGCAGTGGAATCCCCCGCGCGCCCGGCCGTCAGGCCGCAGGCTGCTGGGCCAGCAATTGCGCTAGGCCGTCAATCGCCAGGCCATAGCCCAGCACGCCAAACCCACACATCACCGCCTTGGCGGCGGCAGCCATGTACGAATGGTGGCGATAGGCCTCGCGTGCATGCACGTTGCTGATGTGCAGCTCGATCAGGGTGATGCCCGTGCCCTTGATGGCGTCGTGCAGGGCAATGCTGGTGTGGGTGTAGGCCCCGGCGTTGATGACCACACCCGCCAGTTCGCCCGCTGCATGCAGGCGGCCCGCCTCATGAATCCAGTCCACCAGCGCGCCTTCGTGGTTGCTTTGGTGAAACCGCAGCGCAAAACCGTGGCGATTGCAGGCGTCAGTGCAGAGCTTTTCCACATCGGCCAGGGTGGCCGCGCCATATACGGCGGGCTCACGGGTGCCCAGCAGGTTCAGATTGGGGCCATTGAGGACAAAAACGGTTTTTTGGGCGGTCACAGACGGGGTCTCCGGGGCAAAGCCTGCCACGCTGGCAGGCCAGAAGGCCGGATTATGAAGTGCCAAGAAAAAAGCGGCCCCGAGGGACCGCTGTAAAAGGCAGCCTGTGCAACGCTGCCAATGAGCGACTCGCGCCCAAGAGGTTGGTGAAAGACCAGCCGCCAGGGCTGATCAGCGGTCCCAGTGGCGACCGTGGCCATGCCCGTGGTGGCGGTAGCCGCCATAGCCGTACCCGCCATAAACCACCGCTGGGGGTGGTGCGTAGTACACCGGGGGAGCGTTGTAGTACACAGGGCGTGGAGGGGGGGCGTAATACACAGGTGGGGGTGGCGCCACGTACACCGGGGCAGGGGCGTAGTAGCCATTGCTGGCCCCCACCACCACGCCGGGCACGCCAATGCCCACGGACCAATTGACATCGCGGGCCTGGGCGGAGCCAGCACCAGCCAACAGGGCCAGCGCCACACCCGCCACAGCGGCCGCAGTAGAAACAGAACGGGTTTTCGTCATGGAAATCTCCTAGTGAATGAGGGCGGCCCGCCAAAAGGGCACGCCTCACCGGTACACAACGCACCAAGTGCCTAAAAGGATGGCACAAAACCGTCTTTACGTTGTGTCTGAACGTACACGCGCTGGTTTTAATGCGTAAACCGTCACGAAACCGCCGCCTAAAATGGCTGGATGAGCACCCCCTCCCCCGCCAATACCGCCGCCACTGCCACTTCTGCGGCCGCTGAAACCGTCAAGCCCAGCAACTTTTTGCGCCAGATCATCGAACACGACCTGGACAAAGGCACCTACGCCACCCGCCGCTGGGCCGGCACCCCCGGCGACGCCGCCCACCACGCCCAGGGCGAGCCCGACCCCGCCAAAATCCGCACCCGCTTCCCGCCCGAGCCCAACGGCTACTTGCACGTGGGCCACGCCAAGAGCATCTGCATCAACTTTGGCCTGGCGCGCGACTACGGCGGCGTGTGCCACCTGCGCTTTGACGACACCAATCCCGAAAAAGAAGACACCGAATACGTCAACAGCATCATCGACGCCGTGAAATGGCTGGGTTTTGACTGGAACGGCTCGCCCGACGCCACTCCTTACCAGGCCAGCGACTACTTCGGCTTCATGTACCGCGCGGCCGAATACCTGATCGAATCCGGCCACGCCTACGTGGACGAGCAAACCGCCGAGCAAATGCGCGTGAACCGGGGCGACTTCGGCAAGCCCGGCGTGGACAGCCCCTTCCGCAGCCGCACCCCGGCAGAGAACCTGCGCATCTTCCGCGAGATGAAGGACGGCCAGCACGAAGACGGATCGATGGTGCTGCGCGCCAAGATCGACATGGCCAGCCCCAACATCAACATGCGCGACCCGGCCATCTACCGCATCCGCCGCGCCACCCACCACAACACAGGCGACACCTGGTGCATCTACCCCATGTACACCTACGCGCACCCCATCGAGGACGCGCTGGAGCAGATCACCCACAGCCTGTGCACGCTGGAGTTTGAAGACCAGCGCCCCTTCTACGACTGGCTGCTGGAGCGGCTGACCGAAGGCGGCCTGCTGGCCAGCCCGCCCCCCCGCCAGTACGAATTTGCGCGCCTGAACCTGACCTACGTCATCACCAGCAAACGCAAGCTCGCCCAGCTGGTGTACGACCACAAGGTCAACGGCTGGGACGACCCCCGCATGCCCACCATCGTCGGCCTGCGCCGCCGTGGCTACACGCCCGCCGCCATCCAGACTTTTGCCGAACGCATCGGCGTCACCAAATCCGACAGCTGGATTGACTACAGCACCCTGGAAGGCTGCCTGCGCGAAGACCTGGAGCTGAAGGCCCACCGAGGCATGGCCGTGCTCAACCCCGTCAAGCTGGTGCTGACCAACTGGGACGACGTGATGGGCGCCGGCCACCTGGAGCCCTGCAGCCTGCCCGCCCTGCCCCACCCACCCGAAGGTGTGGAAAGCCCCGTGCGCCACTTCACCATCGGCAAAGAAGTCTGGATCGAACGCGAAGACTTTGAAGAAGTGCCCCCCAAGGGCTACAAGCGCCTCTTCCCCGGCAACAAGGTGCGCCTGAAGGGCGGCTACGTCATCGAATGCACCGGCTGCACCAAAGACGTGGACGGCACCATCACCGAAGTGCTGGCCACCGTGGTGCCCGACACCAAGAGCGGCACCCCCGGCGCCGACAGCGTCAAGGTCAAAGCCGCCATCACCTGGGTGGGCGTGGCCGACGGCGTGAACGCCGAAGTGCGCATGTACGACCGCCTGTTCCTGGACGCCCACCCCGACGCGGGCGGCAAGGACTTCATCGAAAGCCTGAACCCGAACAGCCTGAAGGTGGTGACGGCCATCGTGGAGCCGTCACTGGCCAATGCCCAACCGGACGACAAGTTCCAGTTTGAGCGGCATGGATACTTTGTGGCGGACCGTATTGACCACAAGGCAGGTAAGCCGGTGTTTAACCTAGCAGTGGGATTGAAGGATTCGTGGGGGAAATAATTTCCCACTGAATATGGAAAGGCCAGCAGACTTTGAGGATTGCTGGCCTTTTTCTTTTGAACTAGAGACAGCTTGGGGCCCAAAGCCGACTATCCACCTGATGTCATCTTGCTCACAAGCTCATAAAAGATGGTGAAGGCCTGCTGCGCATCAGACTGTGTGGTGGTAAGAGCAACGGCCCAGCCCTCCGGACAACTCAGGCCTTGAGAACCGCGCAGATACTCGCTAAAAGCAAAGTTGAAGTATTCGTGCTCGCCCATGACTTCTGCATCTCGAAGCGCCATCTCGTAACCGTACAGTTGCTGCTCTAAAGCTCTAAGGTCGAAGTCGCGCATGAACATTCCCGGTCGAGCGGCCACAGTTCCAAGAAAGGCCAGCGTCAGTGGGTGAATATTCATTGCTTGATCGTATCAATGACCGCTTCTGGCCGCAATCAGACGGCACCTCATACACCTCTCGCTATGCCACCAACAACACAAAGCGAAATCCTGCACTTCTGGTTCGCCGAGCTAACCCCTCAGCAGCACTTCATCAAAGACGCTGCCCTCGACGAATTCATCCGCACCCGCTTCGGCCCCACGCTGGAGGCCGCAGCCCGCTGTGAACTGTTCCCCTGGCGGGCCACGCCCGAAGGCCGGTTGGCAGAAATCCTGGTGCTGGACCAGATCTCGCGCAATGCGTACCGCGACACCGCCCGCGCCTTTGCGCAGGACGCGCTGGCCCTTGCCCTGGCGCAAGAGCTGGTGGCCAGCGGGCAGGACCGCAGCCTGCCCACGGCGCAGCGCGTGTTTGCCTACATGCCGTATATGCACAGCGAATCGGCCGTGATTCATGACCAGGCGCTCACGCTGTTTGCGCAGCCGGGCATGGAAAACAACCTGGACTTTGAGCGCCGGCACAAGGCCATCATCGACCGCTTTGGGCGCTACCCGCATCGCAACGCGGTGCTGGGCCGTACCTCCACGGCCGAAGAACTGGCGTTTTTGAGCGAGCCGGGGTCGTCGTTCTGACTCGGGTGCTATCTCAGCCCAGAACGCTCCTTTATTGATAGCTGCCAGCGCATATCCTTCCAGCGCTACAGGCCCATTTCATTCAAAACAGCTCCAGCAGCAGCAAAGCCCATCCATGACGCCTCCATTCACCCCCACCTTTGCCCATGTGCCGCCTGGCCGGGTGGCTGGCCCGTTGCAGCTGGTGCCCATCAACGCCGCCGTAGTGTCCGTGCACACGGCCGATGGCGCGCATGTGGGCTCGCTCAAGCTGGTCGGCGGGGTGTGGAAGTTCAAGGCCATGGGCTACGACGCTGCTGGCCGCTTGGAGCCGGGCCATGGGCCGCTGACGGAGCAGCACAACATGGCGTTCGCGACGCTCGATGAGGCCGATGTCAGCGCCAGGCTGCTGGAGGCCTTGGGAAGTGCTCCGTAACGAGCGCCAAGAGAGCACCCAAAGTACGAAGCCTTGCCACGCGGGGCCGCAACCCTCAGCGCTGCGCGTCGCCCACCACAAACTCCACCGCCGCACACACCGCCGCCACCTGCGCCTCAATGCACTGCTCGGGCGTGGCACGGGGGCTGTCGGGGTAGACCTCGGTCGTGGTGGTGTAGCGCGCGCCGCTGATGCCCGCACACAGGCCCCACTGCTTCATCGGGTAGTGGATAACGCCCGGCGCCACCACGGGCGTGCCGATGATTTCGTTCTTGTCGTCCGCAGGCGCAATGTGCGTCACGCGGCTGACGGCTTCGATGATGGCTTGCTGGAAGGCGGGCTGGGGGTTATCGGTGTCGTCCACCAGGTAGAAGCCGTCGGGGATGCTGCCGGGCTCGAACACCTTGCCGTCGCGCGCGGCCACGGCGGGGCGGTATTCGGATTCGTCGGTGTTGGTGGTTTCGTGCAGGTCGATGTGGGCAGCAACCGGGCCGTATTGGGCCTGGTGTTGGGCCACCAGGCGCATGAGGGCGGCGGACTCCTGCGCGGGCGAGCCGTCGCGGAACGAGCGGTTGGGGTCGATGGCGTCGAAGTTCCAGCGCTGAACCCGCTCGTACGCCCAGGGGCTGACGCAGGGCACCACCAGCAGGTTGGCACGGCCGGCAAAACGCTCGGCCTGCGTGTCCACAAACCGCAGTGCACCGTGCACGCCACTGGTCTCGTAGCCGTGCACCCCGCCGGTGACCAGCACGCTGGGCAGACCGGGTTGCCACTGGGGGCTGCGCAGGGCCCGCAGGGGAAAGCGCTCTGCCGGGTGCTGCGCATCGGCATAAATCACATCGCCGTACATCTCCACCTCCAACCAGCCCCGCAGCGCCTCGATGGCCGTGAGCACGTCGTCGGCGTAGCTGCGCTGGCGCACCTGGCGTGCGCGCCACTGGTCGCGTTCTGCCGCGCCCCAGGGCTGGCCGGGCGTGCCGATGGGATAGGTGGGGGTGGGTTGCATGGGTGCGTGGGATGGAGTGGCAGGTGAATGGCAGGCCCGGCGGCAAACGGGGCCGACGGAACGGACAACGCCAATAAGAGCGGCTAACAAAACTCAGCGAAGCGGTTCTGGCTAGGCGGTGTGTCGCAGGCAGTACGAGCAGTACGACAAGACACAGCAACGACGCCAGAAGAGTTTTGTTAGCCGCTCTAAGAACGTGTTTACGATCTTTTCGGGGCCGCGCAAGTACCTTGCCGGGATGGGATGCAAGGCGCGGTGCGCCGTGGATAGCCCGGCTATCCACAAGCGCCGCAACGCCGCATACCGCCCGGCAAGGCACTTGCCCGAAGGGTTGGGGCGAAATCGGGCGATTGGACGCCTCGACTGCTTGCATGGGCACGAGCCCATGCGGCGCATCCGAAGCATCCACTCATCCCGATTGCGCCCCAACGCGGCCCCGAAAAGATCGTAAACACGTTCTAAGGCTTGTCGCAGGGCGTTCATAGAATACCGCGATGCCCTTCCCTTCGATTCGGCCCTTGCGGCTGGCGACCTCGTCGCTGCTTTTGCTGCTGTGTGCGCTGGCGCACGCACAGCCCGCCCCCCCACCCGCTGCTGCCAACGCCCCGGCCACTCGCCCGGTGGGCAATGCCGCTGTGGATGGCACAGCCCCCACACCAGGGGGCGCCGCAGCCGCCGCACCCACAGCGGCCGACGCGGCCCTGCTGTCGCGCGACGCGCGGCGCATTTACGAGCTGTCGCGCGACAAGCTGGTGCAGATCCGCACGCTGCTGCGCAACGCCAACACGCAGGCGTCGATTGGCTCGGGCTTTTTTGTGTCGGCCGATGGACTGATCGTCACCAACTTTCACGTGGCCAGCCAGCTCGCGTTGGAGCCCGAGCGCTACCGAGGCGTGTACGTGACGATGGAGGGGCAGGAGGGCGAAGTGGAGCTGCTGGCGTTTGACGTGCAGCGCGACCTGGCCGTGCTGCGCGCCAAAGGGCGCACGGCCGCTGCGCCGGTGCTGGGCTTCCGCCCCACCACCGACCCACTGGCGCAGGGCGAGCGCATTTACTCGCTGGGCAACCCGCTGGACATTGGCTTTGCGGTGACCGAGGGCACCTACAACGGCCTGGTCAAGCGCAGCTTTTACCCGCGCATCTTTTTTGGCGGCGCACTCAACCCCGGCATGAGCGGCGGCCCCGCCGTGGACGACGCAGGCCGGGTGCTGGGCGTCAACGTGGCCAAGCGGCTCGATGGCGAGCAGGTCAGCTTCTTGATACCAGCCGAGTTTGCGCAGGCGCTGGTGCAGCGCGCTGCCAATGCCCGGCCCATCACGCAGGCCGCACATGCCGAGATGACGCGGCAGCTGATGGAGCACCAGCAACTGCTGACGGACCGCTTTTTGAAAGCGCCGTTTCGCGAGCAGCGCCACGGCAACTACCGCCTGCCGGTGCCCGACGATGCGCTGGCCCGGTGCTGGGGATCGGGGCGTGACCCGGCCTTTCCGGGTCTGAACCTGGAGCGCACGCAATGCCAGGCCGACAGTGACGTGGTGGCGGGCGACTTCAGCACCGGCGCGGTGCGACTGTCTTACGAAGCCTACAACGCGCCCACGCTGGGCGCCGCCCGGTTTGCCCGCATGTATTCGCAAAGTTTTGCCAACGAGCGCCTGCCCACACGCGGCAACCGCCACCAGACGGCGGCCGAATGCACCGAGCGGTTTGTGGACCCCGGCAGCGTGCCGCTGCGCGCGGTGGTGTGCCTGTCGGCCTACCGCAAGCTGACCGGCCTGTACAACATGACGGTGCTGGCCATCTCGGTCAACCAGCCCACGCAAGGCGTTCTGGGCCGCCTGGATGTGCAAGGCATTGGGTTTGACAACGGCATGAAGCTGGCCAGCCACTACCTCAAGGCTTTTCGCTGGGAGGCCGCACCATGAGCGCGATGCCGACCACCACCACCCTGGGGCTGATCGAGGCGTTTGACCGCCACGGCGCGCTGCTGGGGCGTGCGCCCATCACCCGCTGGCCCGTGACGGTGGGCCGCGCGCTGGACTGCGACCTGGTGCTGGACGACCCCTTTGTGGCGCCCCGGCACCTGCGCATTGACCGCGCGGTGGACGAGCCCCGTACCGTGCAGGTGGAGGTGCTGGAGACGCGCAATGGCGCACGCCTGCAGCGCAAGCAACATGCCCAGGGCGAGCGCTTTGACTGGCCCGATGGCACGCCCATCGACCTGGGCCACACCCACATCAACCTGCGCCTGGCCGACGCGCCCATTGCCGAGGAGCAGGCGCTACCGCAGTTTCCGTGGCGCACCGTGGGCACTACGGCAGTGCTGGCGGTGCTGGTGCTGCTGGCCGGGCTGGGAGAGTCGTGGCTGGAGGCGCGCGACGCCGCGCAATACCTGAAGGCGCTGCCCCTGTTGCTGCTGACCACGCTGGCCGTGGTGGGGGCCTGGGCAGGTCTTTGGTCCGTGGCCAACAAGCTGTTTGGCAGCCAGCTGCGGTTCTGGCGGCACGTGCGCATTGCGTGCGCCGCCGTGCTGGTGGCCGACGCGGTTCAGTTGCTGAGCTACCTGACGGCGTTCACGTTCTCGCTGGAGTCGCTGTCGCGGTTTGCCCCGGTGCTGATGGTGCTGGTGCTGGCGGGCGCGCTGTACGCCCACCTGGCCACCGTGCTGCCCCGCCGCCGCGTAGGCCTGGCCTGGGCCATGGCGGCTGTGGTGCTGCTGGGCGTGCCGTCGTGGCTGGGTGCGCAGTGGCTCAACCGCATGCGGCTGGGCAGCGAGCTGTACATGAGCAGCCTGTTCCCGCCCGCCCTGCGCGTGGCCCCTGCGGTGCCGGTGGACCAGTTCCTGCAAGACGCCGATGCGCTGCGTGGCAAGCTGGACCGGCGCCTGCGGGACGACGGGCTGGCGGACGAGGACGACGAGTAAGCCGCCAGACGGACTGCGTAAAGCGGCCCAACCCCACACCGCCCACCCCGCCAACCCCCATGCGCCGCCGCAAGCCCCACCACCACGTCTATGTGGTCGAACTCTCCAAAGACGTGTTGCTGGAGCCACGCTTTCGCAAGTGCAACCCCGGCTACATCGACGGCAAGCCCTGCGTGTACGTGGGCATGACGGGGCTGGACCCGGATGTGCGGTTTGACAAACACAAGGCGGGCATCCAGGCCAACCGGTTTGTGACGCAGTACGGCCTGCGGCTGCTGCCGGACTTGTACGAGGGCTTCAACCCCATGACCTACGAGGAGGCGGTGGACCGGGAGATCGAGATCGGCATCGACCTGCGCTCGGCAGGGTTTGGGGTGTGGCAGGCGTGAGCGCCTGCTCAACGGTAGCGCCTGTTCAAAGTCTGGGTCCTTTCACGCATCCCTTAAGATTCCGCCCCGCTGATTCCATCACTCACTTTTTTATAGCTGCTCGCGCATGATCTTCTAGCGCTTGCGGCCCATTTCACTTGAATTTGATTGCCATGAACTTCGCAGACCGCCTGAAGCAACTCCCCTCCGCCAGCCACCTCGCCGCCCTGCACCTGCTGGGCGCGGACGGCCAAACGCTGGCCACCATCGAGAACAAGCCCGGCCAGACCGGGTCGCTAGTGGTATACGCCGCGCTGGCCGCGCTGTATGGCGGGCAGATCACGCCTGCCGCCGCGAGCCTGGGGCTGGAGTGGTATGCCGAGCATGTGGCAGATGCGCGCGCCTTTCCGGGCAAGCACCCCAACATCGACCGGCTGCTGGCCTGGGCGCAAGGCAGCGAGAGCTTTGCGGTGCGCACCGCCGCAGCCTGAAGCAGCGCCGTCTCGCAAAAAGATGGGCGAGGGCCACGGCGGGTTGTCGAAAACGCGCCGGCCCATTCGTCGTAGGGGTGTGAACGCGTAAACGCCCCGGGCCATTGACCGCCATGGTGTTGAGGCGCACGCTGTCATCCATCCACCCGATTCCCGCAAGGAGACCCTGCATGACAACCCCCAACCCCTCCGCAGCCGCCACCGGCACCGTCACCCTGCACCGCGTGCTGCGCGCACCGGCAGAGCGCATCTACCGCGCGTTTCTGGATGCCGACGCCATGTGCAAATGGCTGCCACCCCATGGCTTCACGGGCCGGGTGCTGAGTCTGGATGCGCGCGTGGGTGGCAGCTACCGCATGCAATTCACCAACCTGAGCAGCGGCGGCACGCACGCATTTGGCGGCGAGTATGTGGAGCTGGTGCCGGGCGAGCGCATCGTGCACACCGACCGGTTTGACGACCCCAACCTGCCGGGCGAAATGCGCACCACCATCCAGCTCAAAAAGGTGATGACGGGCACCGAGGTGTCCATCGTGCAGGCGGGCATCCCGGCGGTGATCCCGACCGAGATGTGCACCCTGGGCTGGCAGGAGTCGCTGCAGCTGCTGGCGCTGCTGGTGGAGCCGGAGATTCCGGGCGAGTAACGCACTGCCCCCTTGCGCCAGGCCCACGTCAGTTCAAAGCCATCACTTCAACCACTTGTCTGCCGCCTGCTTGATGGTGCCCCGGCTGTCCACCAGGCCCCACACAAAGCCCATCACGCGCACATAGTCGGCGTCGTCGGTGGGCAGCATGAAGCCCAGGTAGTTCTTGGGCGTGAGCGGTGCGTCCACAAACGCAGCAGCCAGGCGCGGGTCGGCCTTGGCGTAGTGCAGGGCTTCATACGTCTCGGTGATCATCACGTCGCCCTTGCCCTCGGCAATCAGCGCGGGGATCTCGGCGTTCTTGTCGTGCGTGCTGACCTGTGCGGCCTTGAGGTTGGCGAGCACATAGGTCTCATTGGTGCCGCCGGGGTTCTTGATGACGCGCACGGAGGGCTGGTTCATCGCGTCCACACTGGTGTACTTGGCCTTGTCGGCCGCACGCACCAGGGCCACTTTGCCGAACGGCGCGTAGCCGGGCAGCATGTCAAAAATGCGCATGCGGTTGACGTTGCGGGTGATGCCCCCCACGGCCACGTCGAACTTGTCGCCCTGCAGGTCCTTCACCAGGTTGGGCCACGAGGTCTGCACGTACTCGATCTTCACGCCCAGCTCCTTGGCCATGGTTTCAATCACGTCGATGTCGTGGCCGCTGTAGCCCGCGTCGGTCTTGATGGCAAACGGGCGGTAGTCGCCAGGCGTGCCCACGCGGATGACCTTGGTCTCCATGATCTTGTCGAGCCGGGGGCCGGCATGCGCGGCCTGGGAGACGAGAGACATGGCGGCAAACAGGGCGGCCGCAGCAACGGCGAGTGTTTTCTTGGGGATCATGGGAAAGGGCTCCAGAACGCAAAGGGATGCAGAAGGGATAAATCAAGCCCGCCCGGCCAATGCTGCACGCACCGGCCGCGGCGGGGCCACCAAAGAATACGCCAGCACCAAGCATTCAACGTGCCATGTGCGTGTCACTGTGCGTGCCCCATGATGGCACCGCGCAGGCACTGCCACCCTGCTGGGTTACCCTGCATGCCCTGACGGCGCTGCCAACGGCTGGCGCCAACCACCCACCGCCCCTACCCAACAAGGAACCCCATGAAAAAACTCAACGTCACCATCCAGCTCGAAATGACCGTGCCCGACGACTGGCAACTGGTCGAAACCTCGGAAGGCACGCCCGTCATCCAGATGGCCGACAACAAATTTCTGGACCTGGCCATCGAGCCCCTGTTTGCCAACGACCCCGAAGACATGTGGAGCAGCAGCGAGAACGAGGACGAGCTCAACGAGGTGCTGGAGATGGTGGAGAGCGAAGAAGTGGCGTACGAGTTTGTGACGCACTGACCCGTGAAACACCGGGCGCTGCAGTCGGCTTACAACTGCGAGCGCAGCAGCCCGGTCATCTTTCCGTGCAGCTTTTCGCTCCACGGCCGCTCCAGCCACGCCTCGTAGGTCACGCGGCGTGACCGCTTTATGTCGTCTTCAAACACCAGCGTCTGGCGCTGCGCAAAGGCGGCGTCGTACACGTTCAGGTTGGCCTCATCGTTCAGGCGGAACGAGCGGTTGTCAAAATTGGTGGAGCCCACCGACACCAGCAGCTGGTCCACGATCATGACCTTGCAGTGGTACATGGTGGGGCCGTATTCATAAATCTTGGCCCCGGCCTGCAGCAGCTCGCCCCAGGTGGCGCGGGATGCGGCCTTCACCGTTTCGGTGTCGGTGTGCTCGCCGGGGGTGACCAGGCGCACGCGCACGCCGCGTGCCAGCGCATCCATCAGCAGCTTGCGGGTCAGGTCGTCGGGCACAAAGTAGGCCACCGACAGGTCGATGCTGCGCTCGGCCGCCGTGATGGCCAGGTGGTACATGAGCTGCATGCTCTCGCTACCACTCGATGGCGAGCTGGAGAACATCTGCGCCTTCTGCCCACCCGCCGGCGCAATGGCCGGAAAGTACGCCTCGCCATGCAACACCTTGCCCGTGACCTTGAGCCAGTTGTCCAGAAACGTGGCCTGCATCTGCGCCACGGCGGGGCCGCGCACCAGGTAGTGCGAGTCGCGCCAGTGCTCGGGGTCTTGCGCGTTGCCCGTCCACGCGGGCGCAATGCCCACGCCCCCGGTAAAGCCCACCTGCCCGTCCACCACCAGCAGCTTGCGGTGGGTGCGGTTGTTCAGGCGGGCCAGGTTGTACCAGTGGGGTTTGTGGAACTTTTCAATCTGCACCCCGGCCTCCTTCATCTCGGCCAAGTAGCTCTCTTCCATCTTGGCGCTGCCCACCCAGTCCAGCAGCACATGCACGGGCACACCGGCGCGGGCGCGCTCGCTCAGGGCGTCGGCAAACTGCTTGCCGATGTCGCCCGACCAGTAGATGTAGGTTTCGAAGGTGACGCTTTTTTGCGCAGCCTTGATGGCGGCCAGCATGGGCGGAAAGATCTGGTCGCCGTTGATCAGCTCCGTCACCGCATTGCCGCCCACAATGCCCGGGCCCAGCAGGCTGCCCAGGGCGCGCTCGAACTGCGGGTGGGCGGTGCTGTAGAGGCGTGGCAGCTGCTGTTGCACTTTTTTCTCGCCCGCCGTGAAGTTGAGTGCCAACAGGACAAGGGCCCCCGTGGCCAGGGCCGTGAGCAAGACAGTGAGCATGGTGGAGCGGCGGCGGCGAGGGGCGGCGGGTGGCATGGCGCGATGGTAGGTGGCACCATGCACGCGCGATGTAGGCGGACGCCGCCAACACCGGGGGCACAATTACCCTTGTCGGCCGCGACAGCAGTGCGCTGTGTACCTGCACCAGCCCCTCGCGCTGCCACTTTGTTTTTGTTCATGCCTTCCTCTGCCGTGTCTGAATCTGCCCGCCCTGCTCCCGCCCGCCCCGCCCTCTCCGTCACCCGCCGCAGCGCCTTGATCGGCACGGCGGGCCTGCTCGTGCAGCCTGCCCTGGTGGCGCCCCTGCACGCCAAGCCTCTGCCCCCCGCGCCCACGGTGTGGCCCCAGGCGCTGCAGGTGCCGGGGGGCGTGGCGCGGCTGTCGCTGGGCCCGGCGGCCACGCGGCCGGTGGCGCAGGTGCGCCAGGGCGAGGTGGATGTGCCGCTGCGCGTGGTGGGTGATGCCATCGAGTGGACGGCCATCGTGGGCATACCGCTGGCGGCGGCGCCGGGTGATGCCTTCATCAGCGTGCTGCCCGAAGGCGGCGCCAGCCCGCGCCTGGTGCACTACGGCGTGTCCCCCAAGCAGTACAAGGAGCAGCACCTCAAGGTATCGCCCCGCACGGTGGACCTGTCGCCTGAGGACCAGGCCCGCTACGAGCGCGAGCGCGACCACCAGGCCCAGGTGATGGCCACCTTCACCGAGCAGCCCGCCGGTGCGGCGCTGGCATCGCTGCGCATGCGCGTGCCGGTGCCGGGGCGGCGGTCCAGCTCGTTCGGGCTGCGCCGCGTGTTCAACGGCCAGCCGCGCAATCCGCACAGCGGCATGGACATTGCCGCCGCCACGGGCACGCCCATCGTGGCGCCGCTGCCGGGCCGGGTGATTGACGTGGGCGACTACTTCTTCAACGGCGGCACGGTGTGGCTGGACCACGGCCAGGGCCTGCTCACCATGTACTGCCACCTGAGCAGCATGGACGTGCGCGTGGGCGATGTGCTGCAGGCCGGCGACGCGTTCTGCAAGGTGGGCGCCACCGGCCGCGTGACCGGCCCGCACCTGCACTGGGGCGTGATGCTGAACCGCACCATGGTGGACCCGGCGCTGTTCGTGCCGGCCTGATGGTGCCGGGCTTCATTACTATGCATTTGATAGCATCCAGCGCATATTGCACTAGCGCATCCGGCCCTTTTTGCTTGAAACCAACCCCATGACACCGCGCTTGATCCGCTTCAACAAACCCTACGGCGTGCTGAGCCAGTTCACGCCCGAGGGCAAGTGGCAGGGCCTGAAGGACTACATCGACCTGCCCGGCGTGTACGTGGCCGGGCGGCTGGACGCCGACAGCGAAGGGCTGCTGCTGCTGACCAACGACGGCAAGCAACAGGCCCGCATTGCCGACCCGCGCTTCAAGATGGAGAAGACCTACTGGGTGCAGGTGGAGGGCATCCCCAATGAGGCTGCGCTGGCCGCGCTGCGCAGCGGCGTGGTGCTGAATGACGGCCCCACCCTGCCCGCCCGCGCACGGCTGCTGGAGCCCGCACCCCAAGTGTGGGACCGCACCCCACCCATCCGCGAGCGCAAAGCCATCCCCACCACCTGGATCGAACTCATCATCCGCGAAGGCCGCAACCGCCAGGTGCGCCGCATGACGGCCGCCGTGGGCCACCCCACGCTGCGGCTGATCCGCGCAGCCATCGGGCCGTACACGCTGGACGGGCTGGCACCGGGCACCTGGGCGGATTGAGTTGTTAGGCGTGCAGGGCTTAGGCGGCCACTGCCTGCATGCGCAGCGACAGGGCAGAGCCACGCGCACGCAAAAATGCGCGCAAGCCCTCGGCATAGTCCGTGCCCACGGCCTGCTGCACCGAAGGGCGCACCGCCAGCGCCGCACGCCACTGCTGCACCAGCGGCAAGCCTTGCCAAAGCGCCAGGTCATCCATGCCCGGCAAGGTGTCGATGACGTCGAAGTACCGGAACACCGGGCCGAACACCACATCCACCATGCCAAAGTGCAGCCCTGCAAAGTACGGCCCCGGCGCGCTGCGCTGGCCCAGCGCCTCTTCGATCTGCACAAAGCGGCTGCGCAGGTCTTGCGCGCGGGCCTGCACCGCGGCCTCATCGGGCGCGGCGTAGAAGGCGCCGATGGTGTTCAGCACCGCAGAGCCAAACTCCATCCACGCCCGGTGGCGCGCGCGCTGCAGCGGGTCTTGCGGGTGCAGCACGGGCATGGCCACCTCGTCCAGGTATTCGCAGATCACGGCCGACTCAAACAGGCTCTGGCCGCGCACCTGCAAGACCGGAGTCTTGCCCAGCGGCGAGATCGCCAGAAACCAGTCGGGCTTGCGGGCCAGGTCGATGGTGCGGCGCTCAAACGCCAGGCCCTTTTCGTGCAGCACGATGGCCACGCGCTGCACATAGGGGCACAGCGCGTGCGAGACCAGAGTGAGCGCAGCGGGCGCTGTGGTCTGGGCCATCACGACAGCAACCCCTCGGCGCGCAGCGCAGCCTGCACCTGCGGGCGGGCCGCCACGCGTGCCATCCAGGCCTGCAGGTGCGGGTAAGCAGTGAGCGGGATGCCCAGCAGGCTCGACCAGTTGACGATGGTGAAGCCGTAGGCATCGGCCACGCTGTAGCGGCCCGCCAGAAAGTCGCTGCGCGACAGCACGGCGTCCATCTCGGCAAAGCGCACGGCCAGCTTGGCCTTGACGGCCTGGCGCGTGGAGTCGGCCGTTTCCTTGTGCCACAGCCAGGGGCTGAAGCCCTTGTGCAGTTCGGTGCTGACGAAGGTGAGCCACTCCAGCACGGCCAGCCGCTCGCTGGAGCCGGGCTGTCCGATGAATGCGCGCGCCGGGTCCAGGTCGGCCACGTACTGCAGCAACGCCGCCGCTTCGGTGTGGCGCGACTGGTCGGCCAGCTCCAGCAGGGGCACATAGCCGCGCGGGGCAATGTCGAGGTAGTTGGCACCGGTCTCTGTGGTGTGGTGCACCAGGTCCACCTTGACCAGATCGAACGGAACGCCGACCTCGCGCAGAGCAATGTGCACGGCGAGCGAGCAGGCACCGGGGGCGTAGTAGAGCTTCATGGGAACGGGGCTTTCTGTAAAAAGGGTTGGAATATGTCGCTCCTCGGCACCCACGGATACCCATCGGTACACAGCAACGGCCAGCGACAGGCAGAATCTATGCTTGCAACAACGCAAACAAAATAAGCGACCATGAAATCAACCGTTGCATCAACGCAATACCAACTTGGCGCCGCCGAGCTGGAAGTGCTGTTGGCCATGGCGCGCACCGGCACCCTGGCCGCCGCCGGGGAGCGGCTGGGTGTGGATGCGTCCACGGTGTTTCGCGCCATCCAGCGCATTGAGCGGGGGCTGGGCCAGTCGCTGTTCGACCGGTCACGCGCTGGCTACCGCCCGTCGGAATTGGCCCAGGCCCTGGCCGAGCAGGCCGAGCGTGTGGAAGCCGCCCTGGAGGCCGCCCGCTCTGCCGCGCAGGCACAGCCCGAACGGGTGTCGGGCACGGTGCGCATCTCCACTACCGACACCATCCTGCACGGCCTCATCGCCCCCGCCCTGCAGCTGTTGCAGCCCCGGCACCCGGCCCTGGTGTACGAGCTGCACGCCGGCAACGAGCTGGTGAGCCTGACGCGGCGCGACACCGACATCGCCGTGCGCGCCACCAAGCGCCCGCCGCAACACCTGGTGGGGCGCCAGCTGGGCATGATCCGCTCGGCCTTGTACGCAGGCACCGCCAGCACGCTGGCCTTGTCGGACGTGGAGGCCGGCCGCGCCGCCTGGATTGCGCCCGACGACGCCCTGCCCGACCACCCCTCGGTGCGCTGGCGCAAGAAGCAATACCCCAGGGCCCAGCCCACCTACCGCGTCAACAGCCTGCTCACGGTGATGGAACTGGTGGCCCTGGGCATGGGCGTGGGGGTGTTGCCCCTCTTTCTGGCCCAGGGTCGCAGCGACCTGCGCCCACTCACGGGCTCGCTGGCCGATGGCGAAACCGAGCTGTGGCTGCTGACCCACCCGGAGTCGCGGCACCTGCGGCGCATTGCGACGGTGTACGGGCACCTGGCCGAGACGGTGCAGCTGCCCTGATGCGGCGTGCCTTCCCACGCATGGCGTTGTGGATGCGCCTTGCCGGGCTGCGGCACTGTCTGCGGATTCCTGCCTGTTTGTCCGATGGAGTGCCGTTCCACAGGAGACCCGTGGCGGCGACTCTTGCGTCCAGGCCACGTCATGGGAGCAGTGCCTGGCTTTGTGCCCAGCACCCGTGGTGGGGCCCACCGGGCGGGCCTGCACATCATCGATAGTTTTTTGTACTAAGACAATTTAAGTTTAAATGTACAATTTTCCTTGCATCTGCCGCAACGATAGATGTGAGGAGACCCCATTGCTTGATACCCCCTCTCCCCCAGCCGCGGGCTGGAAGGCCCGCAGCCTGCCCGGTTTCATCCAGCATGCAGGGCCGCTGTGGGCCAAGCGGGAGGAGCACGGCTGGGCCTACGGCTTTGCGGTCGGGCCCCAGCACCTCAACCCAGCGGGGGCGGGCCATGGCGGCGCCCTGATGACCCTGATGGACCATGCACTGAGCGCAGTGGCGTGGGAAGCCTGTGATCGTGCTCCTTGCGTCACGCTGCAGCTGGACTCCCACTTTGTGAGCCCGGTGCGGGCCGGCCAGTTTGTCGAAGCACGGGCTGAAGTGATACAGCGCACCGCAAGTCTGGTCTTCATGCGGGGCGAGTTGCGCGCAGGCGAGAGCCTGGTCCTCACGGCCCATGCCCTCCTGAAGGCCATGAAGCCCTGAGACAAGGCCGACCTGCCACCCCACCCAATCCCCAGACCGCCCCATTGCCGCCGAAATTTCTTTGTACCCAGACAAGGAGCACGCCTTGGACATTCCAGCCCACCACAGCCTGATGGCATTGTTCGGGGCCCAGCCGCAACGCAGCACGGCGGCCGATGCGGCCGTAAATGGGTTTACGCTTGCGGGTTTGAAGCCCAAGCACACCCACATGGTCACCCGCTCCAAGCCCGCCCCGCAACCTGCAGAAGCCAAGCCCGCGAAGGGCATGCGCGTGCGGCCCGTGCCCGCCGTGACACGCTCCATCGCCATCCTGCGGCTACTGGGCGAACACAAGCAGCCGCTCACACTGAAGACCGTGGCCGAGGCCCTGCACCTGGTGCCGAGCACCTGCCTGCACATCCTGCGGGTGCTGGTGGCCGAGGACCTGGTCACCCTCGACGCGGGCACCAAGCGCTACGCGCTGGGCACCGGCATGATCAGCCTGGCGCGCAGCGTGCTGGAGGGCGGCGGCTTTGCGCAGCTCGTGCAGCCAGTGCTCGACCGCCTGGCCGCGCAGTTTGGCGTGACGGCCATGGGCGTGGAGATCACTGCGCGGCAAACGGTGATGGTGCTGGCGCTGTCGCGCTCCAGCCAGCCGTTTCGCGTGCACACCGACGTGGGCAGCCAGTTCGACACGCTGGTCAGCGCCACGGGGCGGCTGATCGCCGCCTACAGCGGTGAACCCTGGCCCGTGCTGAAAGAGAAATTTGCCCACGTGGTGTGGGACAAGGCCCCCACGTACACCACCTGGAAGAAGGAGGTCGAGCTGACGCGGTCCCGGGGCTGGAGCCTGGACCGAGACAACTTCATGGCGGGCATCACCGTGGTGGCCGTGCCGGTGTTTGCCCCGGGGGGGCGGCTGGTGCATACGCTGGTGGTGGTGGGGCTCAGCAGCCAGATGGGCGCTGCGGTGGTGCAGCAACTGGCCCAGGTGATGCAGCGGGAGGCGGCCGAGCTGTCACGCCTGCAGGGAGGGAGCTGAACCATGCAAGAGCCCCGCACTGCCGTGCCGCAGACCCTGCTCAAAACCATGACCATGCCCGCCCACATCGACGCCAGCGGCCAGGTACCCACGGGCTGGCTGCTGGCCCAGATGGACCTGGCTGGCGCCGTGCTGCCCGGCCAGCATTTTGCGGCGCCGGTGGCCCTGGTGGGTCTGTCCGATGTGGTACTGCTGGCCCGACCCCGGCTGGGGCAATGTGTCACGTTCACGGGCCATCTGCTGTCCTGCAGCGACCAGGATGCCAGTGTTGCCATCGAGGCCTGGAGCGAGGAGCGTGGCCAGACCGGGACCACCCCGCTGATGCGTGCCCGGCTGCGCTATGCACCTGCCACCATCGAAGTGCCGGGGAATCTGTTCCCCGGCACGTTCCAAACGGGCTCTTGAAGGGCCGGGCCTTCAGTCCGCGCGGATACCGGCCGCCTTGATGATGGGCGCCCAGCGCTGCCGCTCCTTCTTGGCGAAGACCCCCAGGTACGCAGCGCTTCCCCCTGCGGGCTCAAATCCCAGATCCAGCAAACGCTGGCGCACCTCGGGCTTGGCCAGCACCTTGTTGACCGCCGCATTGAGCACCCGGGTGATTTCGGCCGGCGTGCCCTTGGGGGCGTAGAGTGCATTCCAGGCAACGAACTCGAAGCCGGGATACCCTTGTTCGGCCACGGGCTTGACCCCCGGCACCAGGCTGCTGGGTGTGGCCGAAGTGACGCCGATGGCACGCAGCTTGCCGGCCGCCAGGTGGGGGCGCAGTGCCAGCGGGGTGTCGATCGTCACCGCGAGCTGACCACCGAGCACATCGGTCATGGCGCTGCCCGAGCCCTTGTACGGGATACCAAAAAGCGGGGCCCCCGAGCGCTCTTTCAAGAATTCGAGCACCAGGCGCGCCGAGGTACTGGGCATGGCGATGTCGCTGGACCCGGGCGTGCGTTTGACGGCATCCAGCACGTCGCCGACCGCACGGTACGGGGTGGCGGCGCCCGCAGCGAGCACCATCGGAAAGGTGCCCACCATGGCGATGGGCTCGAAGTCCTTCTCCGGGTCGAACGGCATCTTGGCATAGAGGTACTGGTTCAGGACATGGGTCGCATTGGTCCCCATGGTCAGGGTGTAGCCGTCCCCGGCAGCCTGTGCCGCCAGCTCGGTCCCCAGAATACCGCCGGCGCCGGCCTTGTTCTCCACGACAAAGGGCTGGCCCAGCTCTCGGGAGAGCTGCTCGCCCAGCAGCCGGGTCGCCACATCGGTGCCCTGGCCGGCGGCGTAGGCCACGATGACCCTGATGGGTTTGATGGGGTAAGGGGGCTGCGGGGCCTGTGCATGGGTCGCCGCAGCGGTCGCAATCAAACCGGCAGCAGTCATGATGGCAGCGATGGTTCGCATGCTTGTCTCCTATCTTTTTTGTGATCTGCAAATCAGAGCGGGCGAGTGCGGGCAATACCCCGGCTGTACAAGTCGCGCCTCTGGGCGTCATTGAATCCGAGATCGGCCAGTACCTCGTCGGCATGCTGGCTGAAGTCCGGTGGCGGAGCCCCTGGCAGGGCCGGGGTGCCGTACAGCCGCGCCGGGCCGCGCAGCGCCGTGAACGGGCCCTGCCGAATCACCATCTGGCGGTGTGCGCAGTGCGCCTGGGCCAGCGCCTGCGGTACATCGTTCACCACCCCGGCAGGCACGCCCACACGCATCAGCGCCTCGCACAGCGGCTCGCAGTCTGCGGTGGCAATGGCGGCCTCGATGAGGTCCTTGAGCGCCTGGCGGTGCTCGATGCGGTCGGCGTTGGTGTGAAACCTCGGGTCGTCCGGCAGACCGGGGCACCCGATGTGCAGGCCGAACCGGCGGAACTGGCCATCGTTCAGGATGCCGATGAACACATGGCCGTCGCGCGCCCTGAACTTGTCATAAGGCGCGATGTTGGGGTGCGCGCTGCCCAGCAAGCCCGGTGTCTTCTTGGACGCAAACCAGTTCGACGCATGGGGCAGCAGCAGGCTCAGCGCCGTGTCGTACAGGGTGGCCTCCACCCGCTGCCCCGCGCCGCTTTGGTGCCGGCTGCACAGGGCCATGAGGATGCCCGTGAGTGCCACATAACCCGTGAGGTGGTCCACGATGGGGATACCCATGCGCGTGGCACCCGTGGCCGATTCGCCGTTGATGCTCATCAGCCCGCACTGCGCCTGCAACACCGCGTCGTAGCCCGGCAGCCCGCCCAGCGGCCCGTCGCGACCAAAGCCCGAGATGGCGCAGTAGATGAGGCGCGGGTAGCGCTGGGCCAGCACGTCTTCGTAGCCCAGGCCCCATTTCTCCATGGTGCCGGGCAGGAAGTTCTCCACCAGCACATCGGCGTCCTGCAGCAGGCGGTGCAGCACCTCCTGTGCATCGCTCTGGCTCAAGTCCAGGCTGATGGCCTTTTTGCCCCGGTTGAGCGCGGCAAAGTACGCGGAGTGCCCCATCTCGTCGTATGGCGGCCCCAGGTGCCGCGTCTCGTCGCCACCAGGCGGTTCGATCTTGACCACCTGGGCGCCGTTGTCAGCGAGCATCTGGGTGCAAAGGGGGCCTGCGAGCACGCGGGTGAGGTCCACCACCCGCAGGCCCTCCAGCGCCGTGGCGCTGAAGCTAGTCATGCTGATCTTCACCCGCGGCTGGGCAACACCACCACGCCACCGCCGAGCACCGACAGCTCGCCGTCCTGGTTGTGCGCCTCCTGTTCGATCTCGACCAGGTGCTGGCCGTTCTCCACGAACTTGCGGGTGACCTTGCCTTTGATGAACAGCATGTCGCCCTCGGGATTGTGGCGGCGGATCTTGCAACTGGCCTTGTGCAGAAAGCCCGTGTCGCCCATCCAGTTAGTGAGGTGGTGCGTGAGCCATGAGGTGCGCTCCGGGCCGTAGTCGTAAGCACCTGGTGCGCCCACTTCCAGCGCAAAGTCTTCCTCCCAGTGCACGCGCTCTGGCACGTCAGGGATGCCGAAGCGGTTCTTGATGCCTACGCCGGGGTGCGCGTCGATCAGCTTCCACGCCAGCTTGTTGGCGCGGATGTACAGACCGCCCCAGCCCTGCGCATAGGCGATGAAGCCGGTCACGGTCATCGGCCCCTTGAACATGGTGGGCAGCTGGTCGCCCACGTTCACGTCCTCCCAGTAACGAGGCACTGCGCCACGCACTTCCTCGTTGCGGTAGAGCTTGTAGGCCTCGTTCAGCTCTTCGTCCGTGTACTGGCGGGGACCGCGTTCGCGTACGTTGAGGTATTTGCTGCCCTGCTCTCGCGCATGGTCGCGCTCGGTGCGAAAGCACCAGCTGTCGGCCTCGGCCACCTTGTCGCCCTCCTGGTTGAAGAAGTCCACATGGTAGATCTGCTGGATGGCGCGGCCGGCAAAACGGGTCTGGTGCTCGATCAGGTCCTTGAGCGAGGCTTCGGTGGAGATCACGTCGTTGCGGCGGATGGGCTTGTGCCAGGTCCAGTCCGCGCCCGACCACATGGCGTGCACGCCCGGAAGCCCGCCCACATAGCCCGACACGATGCGGCTGGTGGCAAACAGAAAGCTCGGCAGGGCCACGATGCCGCCATAGTGACTCTTGGCCGCATAGTCCGGGTCGCACCACAGCGGGTTGTCGTCGCCAATGCCGTGCGCGTAGTGGCGGATGTTGTCGCGCGTGGCCTCGTGGCACCAGGGCTCGGCCGTCTGGCCGATCTTGATGCCGATGCGCTCGCGCAATTCTTCAAGGCCGCTGTCGGTGATTTTGGGAAAGCTGCGCTGCTGGCTGCTGGACATGGTGAAGTCTCCTTGGTAGTGGATGAGGGGAACCGAGAAAGAGGGATGCAAAAAGCAGGGAGGGAGAACGAAATGGGTCAGGCGCAGGCCACTGCCTCGCGCTCGCGCAGCACCTTGCGGTGCACCTTGCCGGCGGGGGTTTTGGGCAGCTCTGCCACGAACGCGATGTGGCGCGGGTATTCGTGCTGGCTGAGCTTGGTCTTGACGAGGCTCTGTACCTCTTCGACAAAGCCCTCGCTGCGCTCGCGGCCTGACACGATGAAGGCCTTGACGACCTGGCCGCGCAGTGCATCGGGCACACCGATCACGGCGGCTTCGAGCACGTCTTCGTGCATGAGGATCACGTTCTCGATCTCCACCGCACTCATGGTCCAGCCGGCGGAAATGATCACGTCGTCAGCGCGGCCACCATGGAAGAAGTAGCCGTCTTCGTCGGTGCGACCCAGGTCCTTGGTGGGTATCCACTGGCCTCGGCGGAGCACCATGAGCTGCCCCGTCGTGCCGGGCGGGCAGATGTTGCCGTGGGCGTCATGCACCTCGACCCGCGTGCCCGGCACGGCCTTGCCCAGCGAGCCGCGCTTGACCGGGAAGTCGCTCGCCCCCGGGTAGCTCACCAGCACCACGCCGATCTCGGTGGTGCCATACATACTGCACACCGGCAGGCCAAAGCGCTCGTGCACAAAGTCGGCCGTGTCGTCGTCGATGGGCTCGCCAGTGAACGACAGCTTGGTGAAGTGGTAGCGGTAGTCGCTCGCCTTGCCGCAGTTCTTCATCATGCGGTAGTGCGTGGCTGCGGCCGACATGTTGGTGAACTGGTGGACTGACAGCGCTTGCAGCAGCCGCTCGGCATTGAACCGGCCGCTGTAGCTGCCGATGGTCAGGCCCAGCGCCAGCGGTGCCAGCGTGCCGTGCCACAGGCCATGCCCCCAGGCGGGCGACGAAGGGCACATGAAGCGGTCGCCAGGGCGCAAGCCCGTGCCGTACAGCGCGGCCACCATCAGCGTGACCAGGGCCTTGTGGGTGTGCTTGACGGCCTCGGGCAACTCGCGGGTGGTGCCGGAGGTGTATTGAAAAACCGCCAGGTCATCGGGCTGCGAACTGACCGTGTAGGTGGACGGCAGCGCCTCCAGTTGGCGCCACAGGGCTTCGTCAAACACCTCGAACGGCGTGGTGGCGAGACCTGCCACCACTTCGCGTTTTTCTTCGTTGGTGACCAGCAGGCTGGGCTTGCAGTCGCCCACCCGCAGGCGCACACCATCGGGGCCAAACAGGGTGAACAGCGGCACGGCAATCGCACCCCGCTTGATCACACCGAACATGGCGGTATAGAAGGCCCGCGAGGGCTCCAGCATGATCGCCACGCGGTCGCCGCGCCGCACGCCCTTGCGCTCCAGAAAGTGCGCAAACCGGGCGGAATCCCGCGAGAGTTCGTCAAAGGTGATGGTCTCGTCCACGCCGTCGGCACGGCAGACGATCACGGCATCGCGGCCTGCGCCGGCATGGCGGTCCACGCACTCATGGGCAATGTTGAAAGCGCTCCGGTTTCCATCAAACAGATCCCACAAACGCTCAGGCGCGAAGTGGGTCTGGGCATCGGCGTAGCTGGTGTATTCGGTCAGTCGTTTCATGGCTGCATGGGCTCTGTGTGGCGGTGCATGCAGTCTCAATTTTTCGGCAATTATTGTCAAATACGACTATTAATTGTCTAAATACAATTTTTAAAATGACGCATGAACGACCCACACATCGCTATTCGCGCACTCGCGTGCTCGCGCGACCGAAGGGCTCCACAGCGTTGAAATCCGCATCCAACGCCGACGCGGTGCACCATTGCTGCCAGTACGCTGTCACCAGCGCCCGGCACATTCCCAGGTTCCCATCACGACCCGAAGAAGAGCGCATGACCACACAGTTCTACGGAGCCTCCAGCCTGGACGGCTTCCTCGCCACGCCCGACCATGACCTCGGCTGGCTGCTGCAGTTTGGCGAGATCGAGGGCTCCAGTTACCCCGCTTTCATCCGCGACGTGGGCGCGCTGGCCATGGGATCGCACACCTACGAATGGATGCTGAAACACGCCATCGATGCGGGCCAACCCTGGCCGTACACGCAACCGACCTGGATGTTCAGCTCGCGCACGCTGCGCGGCATTGCCGGCGCCGATGTGCGGTTTGTGCATGGCGATGTGCATCCCGTGCACCAGGCCATGGTGCATGCAGCAGCGGGACGCAACGTGTGGGTGGTGGGTGGGGGTGACCTGGTCGGGCAGTTTTACGATGCAGGTCTGCTGGACGAGCTGATCGTGCAGATCGCGCCCGTCACACTGGGCGCGGGCACGCCGCTGTTTCCGCGCCGCGTGGTGCAGCCGCCGCTGCAGCTGCAGTCGGTGACCACGCTGGGTGGGGTGTTTGCGGAGTTGCGCTACAGGGTCTGCCGTTGAGCACGGCTACTGCGCGCGTGTCACACGCAGACAGGCCCTGCTGGCCCGCCGCGTCATGCCAGCGGTACCACCTTGCTCACAGGGTGCGATAGCACCAAGGATGTAGACACGCTGCCAAACGCCGCCAGGGCATCCACCACGCGCTCCAGGTCCGCAGGCTGTCCAAATGCGCAGCGCACCACAAAGCAATCCTCGCCCGTCACGCGCACGGCGTCCAGCACCTCCGGCATGGTCTGAAACAGCTGCACATAGCGCTGGATGTGTTCATGCGTGGTGCGCACCCGCACCACAGCCTGCAAGCCCAGGCCAGCAGCAGCCAGGTCGATGCGGGCCTGGTAGCCCACGATCACTCCCGCGTCTTCGAGTTTTTTTACGCGCTCGCTCATCGCAGGCTGCGACAGACCGATCTGCTTGCCCAACGCAGACAGGCTCTGGCGAGCGTCGACCTGCAGCGCCATGAGGATCTGTCGGTCTTTTTTGTCCAGCTCCACGGTGCAATGCTCCCTCTGCGATGACTTCAAGGTTTGGAGGGCCACTTTCCGATGATGCCCCCTGCCCAGCCACAGGCGCGGCACCTATCTTTGGCAAGCAGTGACACCACTGCTTTTTTGACCCCAAGGAATTTGACGATGAGACCTGTTTTGCTTGTTCCCGGCATCTACAACTCCGGCCCCAGCCATTGGCAATCATTGTGGCAAACCCAGCACGCAGGCGTCGCGCGCGTGGAGCAGGACGATTGGGCGCACCCCCAATGCGAGGCCTGGGTGCAGGCCATTGACGCGGCCATCCACGCCGCAAGCCAGCCCCCGATCGTGGTGGCCCACAGCCTGGGTTGCCTCGCGCTGGCGCGGTGGGCCGCCGGCTCGTCGGCCGCCGTGCATGCCCTGCTGCTGGTGGCCGTGCCCGACCCTGATGGCCCCCACTTTCCAACGGATGCCAAAGGCTTCGCCCCGGTGCCTGCCGCACTGACCGCACCGGGTCAGCCCGCGCGCCAGACCGTGCTGGTGAGCAGCAGCGACGATCCGTATTCCACACCGTCCTTCTCGGCGCACTGCGCAACCGCCTGGGGTGCTCAGCAGGTGGACCTGGGAGCCAAAGGGCACATCAATGCCGACAGCAATCTGGGCGACTGGGCAGAAGGATGGGCCTGGGTACAACGCTGGCGCGCCGCCTGATGACGGGGATGCGACGAGCGAAGAAGCCGGCGACGCCCCTGGCGCTCAGTCCGCCAGGGCCTGGTCGATGACCAGGTAGCGTTTGACCAGGTCAAAAAAGCTGTCGTAGAAGGTGTCTTTGGCGATGGTCTCGCTGCCCACCTTGACCAGCGACTCGCTGCTGGACGAAAACGGCAGCGACACCGAGCCAATGGCGCCCACGCCCACGCTGGCCGAGTTGTTGGTCTTGCGCAATGCGTAGGTGTCCTGCGTGGCGGTGACAAAGCCCAGGCTGACCTTGCCGTCGTTGGCCTCGGGCACACACACCACACGCACCACCATCTGCAGGTGCGATTCGGGCTCGGGCTGGAAGCTCTTCTTGCCCTCGACCAGATCGGCCGAGCTGGACGAGATGACGTAGCCCTGGCTGAGCAGCGCGCGGCGCGAGGCCTCGCAGGTCTGGGCCGGGGTGGCATCAAACAGGCGCGAATAGGTGGCAACCGAGCCAAAGCTCTCCTGCACGCCAAACGTCTTGACCCCCGTGCTGGTGCAGCCTGCCATGACCAAGGTCGCGCCACAGGCCAGGGCCACGGCGGCGGCGCGCAAAAGCGCGGTTAGGGGGGCATGGAATTCTGTGGACCAGGGGAAACGCAAAACCGGGACTCCTTGGGTGGTGGGTGGCTAGTGCCGACGATAACAAGCGCTAAGCAAACGCGAAACGAGCGCATTGGACAATGCACCCCATTGTCACAGCACCTGGGGTGTCTGACGGCAGTAACCGCTCCCGGTTCCCCACATTCTTCATGCCGTGCACACGTGGGTGTGGTAACACCTTGAAGCAAAACAGCCCGGCGTTGTGCCGGGTGCCAGGAACGGGTTCTCAGCAGCGACAACGCGCCTCGTGCCAGCCCCTGTGCCTGCCTGCCACCGCACTCCTGCAGATCGCAACGCTATACTATTCATAGCTATCAAGGCATGCTGCTGTAGCACATCCGGCCCCAATGAGCCCATTGCTGCAAAAGCATCGCCGCCACCGCCTGCCTACCCACCATCAAGCCCCCTGTGCCCCTCGCCGCCTCCCTGCTTTGCCTGGTCGTCGCCATCAGCGACGGCGACACCCTCACCGCCCGCTGCGGCACGCCCGGCGCCTACCAGCAGGTGAAGGTGCGCATCGCCGCCATCGACGCACCTGAATCGCGCCAGGCGTTTGGCCAGAAGTCGCGCCAGCATCTGGCCCAGCTGTGCTTTCGCCAGCGTGCCACGCTGCAGCCGGTGGATGAAGACAGCTACGGGCGCATGGTGGCGCAGGTGCGCTGCGGGGGCACCGATGTCGCCACGGCGCAGGTGCGCGCGGGCATGGCCTGGGTCTACACGCCATACGCCAGCGGCTACCCACACCTGGCGCCCCTGCAGCGCTCCGCACAGGCGCAGCATGCGGGCCTGTGGTCCCAAAAGCGGCCCTTGGCGCCCTGGGACTACCGGCACCGGCAGCGCCGTTGACTCCATCGGCGACCAGTCCCTCAGGGCGCCCGCAGCAAGGCTTTACCAGTGCTTGACAGCAGCCCCGCGCCACAAACGCTAGCATCTGGCCTCCCGCCTTTTGGGGGCATCGCCGCATCGGGCGAACGCCCCACCCGCTGACCCCACCCATGCCCACCCCCGAGCCCATCACCCCGAGCGCCGCTGTTGCCGCGCCCGCCGAACCTGCCAACGTCTACCGCCATGCCGGCTTTGTTTCCTTCCTGATCGCCCGCGTGGTGGCCGTGGTCGCCACCCAGGTGCAGGCTGTGGTGGTGGCCTGGCAGGTGTACGACCTGACCCGGCAGCCGCTGGCGCTGGCCTATGTGGGCCTGGCGCAGTTTCTGCCCATGCTGGCCCTGCTGCTGCCGGCGGGCGACCTGATCGACCGCTTTGACCGCAAGCGCATCCTGGCACTGGCCTGGTCGGTGGGCGGCGTGTGCAGCGCCTTGCTCTGGTGGCTGTCTGGCCACGGCAGCAGCGGCGTGGCGGGCATTTATGCCGTGCTGGTGCTGTATGGCTGCGCCCGCGCGTTCTCGGGCCCGGCCATGCAAAGCCTGTTGCCGCAGATCGTGCCGCGTGCGCAACTGGCCCAGGCCATCGCCGCCAACAGCATGCTGATGCGCGTGGCCAGCATTGGCGGGCCGCTGCTGGGCGGGCTGCTGTACGCGCTGGGCGGGGGCGAGCTGACCTATGCCATTTGCTGCGCCTGCTTTGTACTGGGCGTGGCACTGCTGCTGCGCGTGGTGGTGGCCCACGCCACGGCGCCCGGCCCTGCGCAGGGCACGATGCTGGAGCGCTTTGGCGCGGGCATCACCTTCATCCGCACCCGGCCCATCATTCTGGGCACCATCTCGCTGGACCTGTTTGCCGTGCTGCTGGGTGGCGTGGTGGCGCTGCTGCCCATCTACGCGCAAGAGGTGCTGCACGTAGGCCCTGCTGGCCTGGGCGCGCTGCGCAGTGCCATGGCGGTGGGCGAGGTCAGCGCCGGGCTGTACCTGAGCATGCGGCCCTTCAACCGCCATGTGGGCCGCACCATGTTCATCGCCGTAGCGGTATTTGGCGTGGCCAACCTGGTGTTTGCGCTGTCCACGCTGTTCTGGCTGTCTTTCGCGGCGCTGCTGGTGGCCGGGGCAGCCGACATGGTGAGCGTGTACATCCGCGGCGCGCTGGTGCAGTTCTCCACGCCCGACTCCATGCGCGGGCGGGTGAACGCGGTGAACATGCTGTTCATCGGCTCGTCCAACGAACTGGGCGAGTTCCGCGCAGGTACGAGCGCTGCGTGGCTGGGCGTGGTGCCTGCCGCCATCGTGGGCGGACTGTGCACCCTGGGGGTGGTGGGTGGCTGGATGCTGGCGTTCCAAACCCTGCGCAAGGTGGACCGTTTTGAAGAGGCCGCGCAGGCCACGGGCGCTGCACCTTCGCCGTAACGCGCCTCCTGCGGGGCGCTTTACGAAACCCCTCGATACATCCTCGCGGGCGTTTGTATCGCGCAGGTAAAACCCCCTGCGCCGCCTTGCACCCGGTGGATCGCAGCGGCACCATGGGGGTCGCCATTGGTTGGCAGCCAGCGAGGCCCCATGATTCCCCACACCTCCCCGCCCCTCCACCGCCGCACCCTGCTGCTGGGCATGGCGGCTTTTGCAGCCTTTGGCGCCGCGCCCTTCGCCCGGGCTGCGCCCCCTGCATCAACCAACGCTGTCAGCACTGGCGGCTGGGCGTCCGCCGACGAACCCACACAGGCCCACCTCCTCGACCGTGTGACCTGGGGCTGCACCGCCCAGGGCGCGCAAGCGCTGGGCGGCTTGGGCATCAGCGCCTACCTGGCAAGCCAGCTGCGCCCCGGTGGCAACGCAAAGCTGCCCCGCGAGGCCCAGGCGCAGATCGACGCCATGGCCATCTCGCGCACCCCCATCGAGGCGCTGGCAGCCGACATGGAATCCCGCCACCGCGCCGCCAAGGTCCTGCGCACGGAAGACGAGCGTAAGGCCGCGCTCAAGACCTGGCAGCAGGACATGCGCGCCCTGCAACAAGAGGCGGCCGCCCGGTTTGTGCTGCGCGCGCTGTATTCACCCACCCAGCTGCGCGAGAAGATGACCTGGTTCTGGATGAACCACTTCAACGTGTTTGCCGGCAAGGGGAACCTGCGCGCTCTGGTGGGCGACTACGAGGAACGCGCGATTCGCCCCCACGCACTGGGCCGCTTTCGCGACCTGCTGGGCGCCACCGCGCGCCACCCGGCCATGCTGCGCTACCTGGACAACGCGCAAAACGCCGCAGGCCGCATCAACGAGAACTACGCGCGCGAGCTGATGGAGCTGCACACGCTGGGCGTGGACGGCGGCTACAGCCAGCAGGACGTGCAGGAGCTGGCCCGTGTGCTGACCGGCGTGGGCGTGTCGCAACGGCCGCCGGGCGACGAGCCACCGCGCATGAAGCCCGCGCTGCGCCGCCACTACGTGCGCGACGGCCTGTTCGAGTTCAACCCCCAGCGGCATGACTGGGAGCCCAAGACGCTGCTCGGCCAGCCGCTGCGCGCCGAGGGCCTGGCTGAGGTGGACGAAGCGCTGGACCGTCTGGCGCGTGCGCCCGCCACCGCGCGCTTTATCACGCGCAAGATCGCACTCTTTCTGGTGGGTGATAACCCGCCGCCCGCGCTGCTGCAGAACCTGGCCCGCAGCTTTGAGCGCACCGACGGCGACATTGCAGCGGTGCTGGACACGCTGTTCAACACCCCAGAGTTCCGCGCGTCCCTGGGCCAGCGGTTTCGGGACCCGGTGCACTACGCACTGGCCGGCCTGCGGCTGGCCCATGGCGACGCCGTGCTGCCCAGCACCGATCCGGCACTGGCCTGGCTGCAACGGTTGGCCGAGCCCCTGTATGGCCGCGTCACGCCCGACGGCTACCCGCTGGACTCTGCGTCGTGGTCGGGCTCGGGACAGATGAGTACGCGCTTCGAGATGGCGCGGGCCCTGGGGGCAGGCGCTCTCGCAGCCTCGCCAGCAAGCGATGACGCAGCGCCCCGCGCCGCGCCGCGTATGCCACCCGCCCTGGCGCAAACGGCTTACGTGCGCGCCATGGAGCCCACCTGGTCCCCTGCCACACGCAACGCACTGGCGCAGGCCACTTCGCCGCGCGAATGGAATCTGTTGTTCCTCGCGTCCCCCGAGTTCATGCACGGATGAAACAAGATGGAGTACATCCCCCTGAGTCGCTTCGCGCCTTCCCCCTTCTCTCGAATGGCTCCGCAATTCGGGAAGGGGGACGCAGCCCGTGCGGCGGGGCGGCCCTTGCACGGCTGCCACCGCTTTGACCGCGCACGCGCCTGCGCAGCAGCCGATGATGGGTTCGGGCGCCATTGAATAGGTTGAAAGGACAGCCCCATGCTTTGTAGACGACACCTTCTCCAGGCCCTGGGCGCCAGCGCACTCGGTGCGGGCCTGGGCGTGCACAGCGCCAGCGTGCTCGCCACACCCCGCGCGCAGGACACGCGCTTTCTGCTGGTGTTCTTGCGCGGTGGCTACGACTGCGCCAGCCTGCTGGTGCCTACGGCCAGCAGCTACTACTACGAGACGCGGCCCAACATCGCCATCGCCCGGCCGGGGCAGGAGGGCGGCGCCCTGCCGCTCACGCCCGACTGGGGCCTGCACCCGGCACTGGCTGAATCGATGCTGCCGCTGTACCAGCAGCGCCAGCTCGCGTTTGTGCCGTTTGCGGGCACGGACGACCTCTCGCGCAGCCACTTCGACACGCAGGACAGCATCGAGCTGGGCCAGCCCCTGGGCGGGCGGCGCGACTACCGATCGGGCTTTCTGAACCGGCTGGTGGCCGAGCTGAACCCGCGCGCCGACAGCGCTGGGGCGGCGCTGCAGCCCATGGCATTCACCAGCACCCTGCCCCTGGTGCTGCGCGGGGCGGTGGACGTGCCCAACACCGCGCTGAGCGCAGGCGCCGGGCGGGGCGGCGTGGATGCGCGGCAGGCCGAACTCATCGCCTCCATGTACCGGGGCACAGCGCTGGCCACGCCGGTGAACGAAGGCTTTGCCACCCGCGACGAAGTGGCCCGCACCATGCAGGGCGAGATGGAGGCCGCCAGCCGCAATGCGCTGAGTACCAAGGGGTTTGAGGGCACGGCCCGGCGCATGGCGCGGCTGATGCAGTCGCGCTACCAGCTCGGCTTTGTGGACGTGGGCGGCTGGGACACCCATGTGGGCCAGGGCGCCGCCACCGGCACGCTGGCCAACCGCCTCGAGGAACTGGGCCGTGGCCTGGCAGGCTTTGCCGACGAGATGGGCCCCGCGTGGAAGTCCACCGTGGTGGTGGTCATCAGCGAGTTTGGCCGCACCTTCCGCGAGAACGGCAACCGGGGCACGGACCATGGCCACGGCACCGTGTTCTGGGTGCTGGGCGGCGGGGTGAATGGCGGCCGCATCGCGGGCGAGCAGCAGGCGCTGACCGCCACCACGCTGTTCCAGAACCGCGACTACCCCGTGCTCAACGACTACCGCAGTGTGCTGGGTGGCCTGTTCGCCCGCCTATACGGGCTGAACGCGGCGGCCGTGGCGCGGGTGTTTCCAGGGACCCAGAGGGCCGATCTGCGGCTGGTCTAGCCGCGCTGGCGCTCCCCATCATTCACTATATTTTTGATAGCTGCTCAGGCATGTAGTTCTAGCGCTACAGGCGATTTATCCTCAAAATCGCTCGGACATCACGCGTTGAAGGTACCCGTCAGCAGCTCTGGCAGGCGCTCCACCTTCATCTTGAAGCCGCAGGCCTGCGCATGGCCACCGCCGCCCATGCTTTCGGCCAGCGCGATGCAGTCAAAGTTGCGCTGCGCGCGCAGCCCCACCTTCACGCCCTTCTCGCCCGCGCTCCACATCAGCGCAAAGGTGCCGGTCTTGGCCGAGAGCATGTCGCCCACCAGGCTGTGGAACATGCCGGGGGCATTGACCATGAGGCCCGTGATGCCGTTGAACACCAGTGGCTGCGCGCCTTCGGCAAGGTCGGCGCAGAGCTTGCGGTACTTCTGGTCCATGGCCTCGCCGCGCACCATGAACTGCTGGAGCTGCTCGGGCGTGAAGTCGGCAATCTCGCGCCAGCGCGCAAAGCCTTGTTCTTCCATGTCCAGGGCCGACAGGAAGGCCGCGCTCTCGGCAAACTCCCACTTCCAGATGTCGCGGTCTTCCACGTATTGCAGCAATGCGGGGATGGGCGCGTGCGGGTGAAAGAACTCCCACGCCAGCCGCGCACCCGACTTGTTCATGTCAAAGTGCACCACACCGCAGCGGCAGGCAAAGCCGGTGAGCTTTTCGGCCGCGCTCTTGTGGTGGTCCAGCATGACCAGCTTGGCGGCGCGCTCGTCGATGGCGGCCATCACCTCGTTGGCAAACGAGAAGTCGAGGATGTACACCGCGCGGCCTTGCAGGGGCGGCAGGTCGTCCACGGTCTTGACATCGCCGTGGTCCAGCCCCACGTATTCAGCTTGGTCGCCGTAGTACAGCCATGCGGCCAGCGCCGCGCCAAAGCCATCGGGGCAATTGCGCCCGTGGTAGAGGATCAGCGGCGCGGGGTCGTACTTGTCGGGGGCAACCAGCAGTTGCAGGGGGAGTATGGTTTTCTTCGTCATGACCCCCCGATTGTCGCCGGGGCGTTGTGCCGCAGCGAGCACAAACTGTGCGGCCAAAACACCTCTCGGGAACCAAGCCCGCTCCCCACGCCTCCACCCCATTCGCCCAGCCTGCCGAAAAAAGTGATGTTCCAAGCCCTCAAAGACCTGTTTGACAGCCTCGCCCCACTCGCGCCGTCCTCGTCGCCCGCCGAACGCGCGCAGGCCGTGCCTCTGGCGGCCGCCGTGCTGCTGGTGGAGGTGGTGCGGGCCGAGTCGGCCGTAGGCCATGCAGAGCGCAGCATCATGGTGAACGCGCTGCGCCACCAATTTGCATGGAGTGACGATGAGCTACAGAACCTGCTGGACCAGGCCATCGCCACCTCCCGGACGGCCTACGACTACCAGCGCTTCACCAGCCAGCTGAACGAGCAGTTCACGCAGGCCGAGAAGATCCGGCTGGTTGAAGCCATGTGGCAGGTGGCCTACGCGGACACGCACCCGGACGAAAACGAGATGCACACCATCAGCAAGGTGGCGGGTCTGCTGCACGTGACGCACGGCGAGTACATCGGCGCCAAGATGCGAGCGAAGGAAACAAGCCCCCACTGAGACGCTTCGCGCCCTCGCCCCGAGGGGGACGCCGCCCGTGCGGCGGGGCGGTCCTTGCACGGCGGCCGCTGGCCTGGGCGGCGCGGGCTCCACCGATGTGCCCACACTTCACGTCTACACCGGCAACCAACGCCACCAGAATGGCTTGCGATTTTCCTTGGCACCCTGGGCCTGCAGCAAGTCGATGAACTCGGTGCGCCGGTAGCGGCGCGCGGCCTCCAGCGGGGTCATGTCGTCAAAATCGGAGCGCAACATCGGGTCTGCCCCCTGGGCCAGCAGGTAGCGCGCGATGGCGCCGTGGCCGTGGATGAGGCTGGCCACCAATGGCGTGCACAGGATCTCGGGGTGCTGGTAGTTGGGGTTCACGCCCGCGCTGATGTGATGGCGCACCAGCCTCAGGTCGCCCGCCACGGCGGCGGCGTACATGTCTTTCCAGTCTCCGGCGGACATACCTGGGCTCCCTTTCGGCGGTTGAGATGTGCCAGTCTAGGCACAGCGCAGTGCGGCACAATCCGCGCCTTCCCTTACCCTCCCCGGCCTCTGCCCGCGGCTGCAACGTCCTCATGCCCCCTCCCCTGCACATCCTCTGGCGCGACGAGCACCTGGTGGCCGTCTACAAGCCTGCGGGCTGGCTGGTACACCGCACGGGGCTGGATGCGGGCGAGACGCGGTTTGTGATGCAGACCTTGCGCGACCAGCTGGGCCAGCATGTGTTCCCGGTGCACCGGCTCGACAAGGGCACCTGCGGCGTGCTGGTGATGGCGTTGCACAGCGATGCATCGCGGGCACTGTCGCAAGCCTTTGAGCACGGCGCCACGCACAAGCGCTACCTGGCAATGGTGCGCGGCTGGGCGCCCGAGGCCAACGAGGTGGACCATGCCTTGAAGCCCGATGATGCGCCTGCGGATGCCGCGGTGCAGGACGCCCACACACGCTTTCGGCGGCTGGCGCAGCTCACATTGCCCGAGGCCAGCGATGCGCGTTTTGCCACCACCCGTGCCTCGCTGGTCGAGGCCCTCCCCACCACCGGGCGGCGCCACCAGATACGCCGCCACCTCAAGCACCTGGCGCACCCCATCATTGGCGATGCCACGCACGGCAAGGGCCCGCTCAACCGCTGGTGGGCCGAGCGGCTGGGCCAGCAGCGGCTGTGGCTGCATGCCTGGCAGCTCACGGTGCCCCACCCGGAGACGGGAGTTGCGACGACGTTCGACAGCGGGCTGCGCTGGCCTGGGCCTGCGGGCTGGGGCGGCGAGTACCTCCCAGCCGAAGACTCCGCTACGCCGCCCTGCGCCGACTGGATGCGCCTGTTGACGCGGCTGCCCTGGCAAGAGACACCTGCCCCGGCCCCGTAACGCGGGCGACACGGCGACGGCATACCCGTCGAAATAATGGGCGCTCCAAAAAATAGCAGGAGACACCGCCCATGACCGCACCCGCCACCAACCGCGTCCTCGCCCACACCGGTGCGCGCTACCCCATCATCCAGGCGCCCATGGGCTGGATTGCGCGCACGCAGCTGGCATCGGCCGTGTCACGCGCGGGCGGGCTGGGCATCATCGAGACCTCGTCGGGCGAGACGGCCAACTGCCAGGCCGAGATCACCAAGATGAGCGCACTGGGCCTGCCGTTTGGCGTGAATCTGCCCATCCGCTTTTTGAAGGACGACGCCATGCTGCGCTTTGTGTGCGCGTCGGGCGTAAAGTTTGTGACCACCTCGGCAGGCAGCCCAGCCAAGTTCATTGCGCCGCTCAAGGATGCGGGCATCACCGTGTACCACGCGGTGCCCACGGTGGACGCGGCGCTCAAATGCGTGGACGCAGGCATTGACGGCCTGGTGGTGGAAGGCGGTGAAGGCGGCGGCTTCAAGAACCCCGAAGAGGTCTCCACCCTGGTACTGCTGCAGGCCATCCGGGCGCGGGTGGATGTGCCATTAGTGGCCGCTGGCGGTATCTGCGACGGGCGCGGCATGGCTGCTGCGTTTGCGCTGGGGGCCGAGGCCGTGCAGATGGGCACGCGGTTTGTCAGCTGCGCCGAGAGCCCCGTGCACGCCAACTACAAAAACGCCATCGTCGATGCGGGCGTGACCGGCACCTGGATGCTCAACACCAAGGCCAGCCCCTGCATCCGTGCGCTCAAGTCGCAGCGCACGCAGGCCATCCACGAGGCCGGCCTGATGCCCGCCGACAGCTTTGCGGGCATCCAGCGCGTGTACTTTGACGGCGACATGGAGGCAGCCCCGGCGCTGGCCGGGCAGACCGTGGGATTGATTGACGCCGTCAAGACCGCGCAGCAGATCATCGACGACATGGTGGCGGAGTTCTTTGCGATCAGCCAGCGCATGGGCGCGATGGGCATGGCGCGGTCGTTCGGCTGAGGCACCGGGAAGAGGTCCTGCAAGCCCCCTGCGGATGCCCCCGCCGCCACGCGAACAAACGCGTGGCAACACCCAGAACACCGGTAACATGTGGTTACCCGCACCCCCTGCCGAGGACGCCCGAAAGCACCACGACCATGTTCTTGCCCGCCGACGATAAAGCCCTGCTCAAAACGGTGCTGGTTGTGGATGACACCCGCGAAAACCTGACCGTCATTGGCCAACTGCTGCGCCCGTACTACCACGTGCGGGTGGCCAACTCAGGGCAGCGGGCCTTGCAGGTCGCCCAGTCCCAGCCGGTGCCCGACATCATCCTGCTCGATGTGATGATGCCCGAGATGGACGGCTACGAGGTGCTGGCCGCCCTGCGTGCAGCGCCTGAGACGCGCGAGATCCCGGTGATCTTTGTGACCGCCCTCGACGCCATCGCCGACGAGGAGCGCGGCCTGCAGGCGGGCGCGGTGGACTATGTGACCAAGCCCATCAAGCCCGCCGTGCTGCTGGCGCGGGTGCGCACCCACCTGGAGCTGAAGGCCGCGCGCGACTGGCTGGCCGACCAGAACAGCTACCTGGACGCCGAAGTGCAACGGCGCATGACCGAGAACGAGCTGATCAAGGACTTCAGCCTGCACGCCATGGCCACGCTGGCCGAAAAGCGCGACAACGAAACCGGCAACCACCTGCACCGCACGCAGGCCTATATCGACGCGCTGATGCTGCACCTGCAGAACCATCCGCGCTTTGAGCACCTGCTGGGCAGCGCCGGCCAGCGCCGGCAGATCGCCAAGGCCGCGCCGTTGCACGATATTGGCAAGGTGGGCATCCCCGACGCCATATTGCTCAAGCCGGGGCGCCTCACCCCCGAAGAGTTCGAGGTGATGAAGACCCACGCCCGCATTGGCGCCGACGCCATCGACGAGGCCATTCGCAGCGTGTTGCAGCTGGGCCACCACCAGCCGCTGTCGCCCGGGGCGGCACCCGGGAACTCTGCCCTTGCGTTCCTGGAGACGGCGCGCCAGATCGCGGCGGGCCACCACGAAAAGTGGGACGGCTCGGGTTACCCCGAAGGCCTGCAGGGCGACGCCATACCGCTGCCCGCGCGGCTGATGGCCATCGCCGACGTGTTTGACGCCCTGATCTCGCGCCGACACTACAAGCGCGCCTTCACGCTCGACGATGCGGTGGACATCATCCGCCAAGGCCGTGGCCAGCATTTCGACCCCGATATCTGCGACGCGTTTCTCCATCTGGTGCCGCAGTTTGCGGCCATCGCGGACCGGTTTGCGGACCATCCCGCCACCGTGCCAGAGGCCTGAGCCATGCTGGCGATGCGCACCCTGCGTTTGGCCCCCGCTCCGCCCGGCAGGAGGGGCCCCCGCGCGGAAAAGGGGTGGACTCGGGTGCCGGCTGTGGTGGTGGCCATGGTTGCCGCAACGGGAACGATTGCATGGCCCGACGTTGGCATCGCGCAGGACCAGGACTTCCAGGAGATCCTGGCAAGCCCTGCCCTTTTGGCACAAATGCGCCAAGGCGGCTTTGTGCTGTACCTGCGCCACGGCACCTCGGACCCCAGCCGGGTGGACAGAGCGCCGCAGGTGGACCTGAACGACTGCAGCACCCAGCGCGTCCTCAGTGATGCAGGCCGGCAACAGGCACGCGATCTGGGGCTTGCCTTGCGGCGCGCCAGGATTCCCGTGGGGGAGGTCATCCACAGCCCGATGTGCCGCGCCCGCGAGAGCGCCCAGCTCACGTTTGCCACGCAACCGCAGTTGCTGCGTGCAGAGCCCCTGCTGGCCTACACAGCCAACCTGACCAGCGAGCAGAAAAAACCCGTCGCTGCCGCCACGCGGGCCCTGGTGTCCACGCCCGTTCCCGAGGGCACCAACCGCGTCATCGTGGCGCACGCCCCCAACCTGGCCGACCTGATGGGCTACTTCGTCAAGCCCGAAGGAACCATGGTGGTGCTGCGCCCGCTGGGGCGCTCGCAATTTGAATACATGGGCAGCATTCCCCCATCGCACTGGAGCCTCCTGCTCCCTGCCAATCCCAAACGCTGATCCACCACTGCGGCCCCTTTCGCCCATGCTCCACCTGCTCAAGCGCCAACGGTTTTTTCTGCGATTTTTTCTGCCGGTGGTACTGGCCGTGCTGGTGGGCATGGGGTTTGACTATGCGGTTCAGCAACGCACCCAGGCCATCCAGCTGAAGGCGCTGCAGAGCCAGGAGAAAGACATCGAGGTGGCCGCCAAGGCAGAAGCCATCAGCCGCAAGCTGCTGGAGATCAAGCTGCGGCTGGCGCAGACCCTGACGGCCTCCAAGGACCGGCGTGTGGATGAAGCCAAGGCCTACCAGCTTCACACGCTCATCGTGGACGAAATGGCAGCGCTTGAAAAGGACCTGACCACGCTGACCACAGCCCATGATTTTTCACACGTCCAGGCCCACTACCCGGCAGCCCTGAGCGCGTTCCAGGAGTTTCGCCAGTTCGCCTTGATGAGTTCGGACCAGATGTCCATCGACCAGTCGCTGGCGGGCGAACACCTGATCAGCGCCACGGCGTACTACGGCGCGTTTGCCCTGCGCATGGGCGACATCGCCCGGACCTTCATGGACCATGCGCTCCAGAACGCAGCGGCCATACGCAGCCAACTGCAGGATTTCAATCGCCGCATGCGCATCTACAGCACGCTGGCGGCGCTGGTGTTTCTGGCGCTGTGGTTCGGGCTGTCGCTGTCCACCTCGCGGCAGCTGGACCGGCTCAATCTGATTCTTCAAAAGCTCTCGCGCGGCGAGAGCGGCCTCAGCGGCTACAAGACCTTCGCCCAGATCAAGGCCATGGCCGCGCGCAAGGGCACGCTCATTGGCGACATGGCAGATGCCGTGCTGGCGTTTCAAAAGACACAGGACGAACGTCGCGTGGCGCTGGCAGAGCTGCACGACCGCGAGGAACTGCACGCCAACATCATCAGCCAGGCCCCCATCGGCATCGTGGTGCTGGACATGCAGACCCTGCAATTCGTCAGCTTCAACGACGCCACCAATGAATCGCTGGGCTACTCGCGCGAAGAGTTCTCGCAGATGAACCTGTACGACCTGCAGCTGGACCCAGACACCGCCAAGGTCGATCAAAGGCTCCAGCGCATCCAGGCCGAGGGCGGCCAGGACTTTGAGACCCAACGGCGCGACAAGAGCGGCAACGTCCGCGATTTCTGGGTGTCCATGCGCCCCCTGCACATGCATGACCGCGAGTGCATGACGGGCATCTGGGTGGACATCACCAACCGCAAGCAGTCCGAGCGCGAACTGGCCCGCTACCGCGACGAGCTGGAGCAACTGGTGGCAGAGCGCACGCTCGACCTCGAAAAGACCAGCCAGGCACTCGCCCAGCAGACGCTGGAGCTGCAGCACACCAATGCGCAGCTGCGCAGCGCGAAAGCCATGGCCGACGAGGCCAACCAGGCCAAGAGCGCCTTCCTGGCCAACATGAGCCATGAGATCCGCACGCCCATGAACGCGATCATCGGCCTGACCCACCTGATCCGCCGTGACACCACCAACCCGCACCAGCGCCAGCAGCTGGACAAGGTGTCGGGTGCCGCCATGCACCTGCTGGCCGTGATCAACGACATCCTCGACTTTTCCAAGATCGAAGCGGGCAAGATGGCGCTGGACCCCACCGACTTCGAGCTGGAGAAGGTGGTGAGCAACGTGTTCACCATCACCGGCGACAAGGCCGAGGCCAAGGGCCTGGAGGTGATGGCCGAGCTGGCGGGGGTTCCGCCCCTGCTGCACGGGGACGGGGTGCGCCTGGGGCAGATCCTGACCAACTTCATGGGCAATGCCGTCAAGTTCACCGAACGCGGCAGCGTGTCGTTGCACGCCTTTGTCACCCACCGAGAAGACAACGCGGTGCGCCTGCGTTTTGAGGTGCGCGACACGGGCATCGGCCTGAGCCCGGAGCAGCAGGGCAAGCTGTTCCTCGCGTTCCAGCAGGCCGATGTCTCCACCACCCGCACCCATGGCGGCACGGGCCTCGGGCTGGCCATCTCGCGCCGTCTGGCCCACCTCATGGGCGGGCAGGTCGGGGTGCGTAGCGAACCCGGCAAGGGCAGCACCTTCTGGTTCGAAGCCCCCTTCGGCATCAGCACCCAGGCCGCGGCACCCCGCCACGTGCAGGCGCTGCCCCCGAGCACCCGCGTGCTGGTGGTCGATGACATGGAGGAGGCCCGCGAGCTGCTGGCCGACCTGCTGACCCAGCTGGGGGCCCGGGCCGACGCGGTGTCGTCGGGCACGCTGGCGCTGCAGACCGTGGCGCAGGCCGACGAGGTGGGCGACCCGTACGAGTTGGTGCTCACCGACTGGCTGATGCCTGACCTCAATGGCACGCAAACCTGGCACCAGATCTGTGCCCTGCCGCTGCGCCACCGCCCCGCCTGCATTTTGGTCAGCGGCAGCCTGAGCTGCCCGGCCGACGAGGTGGATGCCGGCCGCTTTGCCGCGTTTTTGCCCAAGCCGGTGCTGCCCACCGCGCTCGAAGAAGTGCTGGTGCGCGTCTGGAACCGCGCGCAGACACCTGCGGAGGGGACGCCCGCGCTGCCTGCGGATGCCTCTGTCCATTTCACCCCGGGGCTGCGTCTGTTGCTGGCAGAGGACAACGCGCTGAACCAGGAAGTGGCGTGCGAACTGTTGCAGCAACTGGGTTTTGCGGTGGACGTGGCAGGCGATGGCCTCATTGCCGTGGACCACGCCCGCCAGCAGCACTACGACCTGATCCTCATGGACATCCAGATGCCCCATCTGGACGGCCTGCAGGCCACCCGCCAGATCCGCGCGCTGCCCGGCCATGCACAGACACCCATCGTGGCCATGACGGCGAACGCCTTTGCCGAAGATCGCGCCGCCGCGCTGGCCGCCGGCATGAACGACCACCTGCCCAAGCCGGTGGACCCCGCTCAACTGGCGCGCGTGCTGGCGCACCTGCTGCCCCATGCGGTGGAAGCCGCAGGGACCGGCGCGTACCCGGTCGCTGTGCCCTCCACCCTCACCCCGACCGACGAAGCGCGCATGCGAGTTCAGCTTCAGGCGGTGGCAGGCTTTCAGTTGCAGCAGGGGTTGCGCTCGTTGGGCAACCACTTTGCGGCCCTGGTGCGGCTGCTGCAGCGCATCGTGGTCGAGCACCACCAGGACGCCCGGAAGGCGCTGCACGCGTGGCAAACCGGTGACCAGCAAGAGGCGCTGCGCACCGTGCACACGCTCAAAGGCCTGGCGGGCACGGCGGGCCTGACGGACCTGCAGACGGCAGCGCAGCAGGCCGAGGCCAGGTTGCAATCCACCCCCCAGGAAGGCCAAGGCGCGGACACCGCGCAGGCACTGCGTGATCTGGAGGGGCGGCTGCAACAGCTGGTGCAATCGCTGCGCTTTGTGGTGGATGCCAGCGCGGGTACTGCAGGGGATGGCGGGGATGCAGGGGTTAAAGGGTCAGCCCCGGCCACTGACGCCGGACAGCTGCAAGAGGCTCTGCGCAAGCTCCGCCCTTTGCTGGCCAGCGACGACCTGGATGCCAGCGCTGCGTATGCCGATCTGCATCCGGCCATGGTGCAGCACTACCCGGACCGCGCCCAGGCCTTGGCGCAGGCCATCGACGGATTCGATTTTGTGCAGGCCCTCGCGTTGCTGGATGCCACGCAGCCCCCGGCAAGCGATACCCCCAACACCACCCTCGCCAGCGCGCCCGAGCGCCCCCCTTCGGCCACCTGACGCGGCCCGTGGAACGGCGGGGCTGCGCTACACTTTTTGGCCTTGCCGCCCCGACCCTGCAGCCGCTGTGCCACCGCATGCGCCGCACACACAGGGCCATCTCTCTCCCATGCACTTGCCCTGCCCGCCCTTGCCACGCCTGCCCGCCGCCAAGCTCTGCGCCCCCTGTGCCCTGCCGCGCCTGACTGCCTGCGCGGGCGCCATCCCCGGGTTGCGCCATGTCTGACGCGCCACGTACCGCCCCGGGGCCTGCGCTGCCCTCAGGCAACCTGCGCGGCATCATCGCCATGGTGGCGGCCGTGGGCTTCTTTTCGTTGATGGACGCACTGCTCAAGACGCTGACCGCCCACTACCCGGCCATGCAGGTGGCGGCGCTGCGGGGCTGGGCCGCACTGCCGCTGGTAGCCCTGTATGCGCTGTGGCGTGGCGAGGTACCGCGGCTGCTCAAGGTGCGCTGGCCGCTGCACCTGCTGCGCGGCGGGCTCAACGTGGCCATGCTGGCGCTGTTTGCGTTCGCCATCCGTGAGCTGGCGCTGGCCGAGGCCTACACGCTGTTCTTCATTGCGCCGCTGCTCATCACAGCGCTGTCCACCGTGGTGCTGCGCGAGAAGGTGCGCCCCGCCCACTGGGTGGCCATCGCTCTGGGCATGGTGGGCGTGCTGGTGGCCCTGCGGCCCAACCAGGAGGCTTTTTTTACCCTGGGTGCGCTGGCGGTGTTGGCAGCAGCCACCTGCTACGCGGTGTCGGCCATCACGGGCCGCATGCTCACCCGCACCGACTCCAGTGCCAGCCTGGTGTTCTGGACCACCACCCTGCTGGCATTGGGCGCAGGCGCCCTCGCGTGGCCGCAGTGGGTGGGCGTGGCGCAAGCGCACTGGCCGCTGGTGGCCGGGCTCGCCGTGACCGGGTTTGCGGGGCAGCTGGCCATTACCGAGGCGTTTCGCCACGGGCAGGCCTCGGTGGTGGCACCGTTTGAATACACGGCACTGGCCTGGGGCATGGGGCTGGACTGGGTGCTCTGGCACACAGCACCGGGCTACAGCACGCTGCTGGGCGGCGCCATCATCATCGGCAGCGGCCTGTACCTGGTGCGCCAGGAGCGCACTCAGGCGGTGGTGCCGCCTTGATGCGGTCACCCCCACCAGCCAGCAGGGCAAGATGGGTTCAATCCGCGCGCGGGCGTGCGGTGTGGTCTGACAAGCAGCCACGCGGGGACGGCCTGTAATGGGAGTCTGGAACGCAACCACGCCAAGGAGCCCCCCATGTCCTCACCCGCCCCTCAGCACGCCACCATCCAGGGCCATGTGACGTATCGCCCCGGTGACGGCGCACCGCTCACGATTCCCAAAGGCCCGGTCGAAGTCACTCAAGCCAAGGACAGCGCCACCCTCAGCTGGACGGCCGACAACGACGCGGCCGGCTCGGCCGCCCTGCCCAAGGACCAGTTCAACCAGTATGTGCGGGAAGGCAAGATCCAGCTGCACGGCTGATTTTCACTATTATTTTGATAGCTATTAGCGCTTTATGATCAAGCGCTTCCGCCCCATTTCATTCAATATTCCCGTCCATGCAACTCGAAGACGTTCTTCATTTCTGGTTTGAGCAGCTCACCCCCCAGCAACACTTTGCGCGGGACGATGCAGTGGATGCGCAAATCCGCGAACGTTTCGCGCCCGCATGGCAGGCGGCGCAGCGGTGCGAACTTTCGGCATGGCGCGCGTCCCCCGCCGGGCGGCTGGCCGAGATCATTGTGCTGGACCAGTTCTCGCGCAATCTGCACCGCGGCTCGCCGTTGGCGTTTGCCCAGGACGCTTTGGCCCTGGCGCTGGCGCAGGAGCTGGTGGCCGGGCAAAACGACCGCGCATTGCCACCTGTCCAGCGCGCATTTGCCTACATGCCTTACATGCACAGCGAATCGCCCGTGATCCACGAACAGGCCATGGTGCTGTTTGACCAGCCGGGGCTGGAGAGCAACCTGAAGTTCGAGGTGCTGCACCGCGACATCATTGCCCGGTTCGGCCGCTACCCGCACCGCAACGCGGTGCTCGGCCGCACCTCGACGCCCGAAGAAGTGGCGTTTTTGGAGCAGCCCGGCTCGTCGTTCTAGGGCCGGCCACTAGGCCGCCCCCTCTTCAGCATCTCAGAACACGTTGGCGATCTCGCGGGGGATCGATCGCCCACACGTTCTCAGATAGGCCGCGTGAGGTACACCGCCTCGCGGCCCACGATGGGCTCGCGGGTGGGCATGAGGATGGTGCAGTCATCGCACAACGCACGGATCTCGTGCGGGCCATCGGTGGCGATGAGGTCACCCTTGGCAAACACTTCAAACCCTTGTACCGGCCGCGTGAAGCGGAAGCCCGGCGTGCGCACCATGCAGGTCTCCAGCAGCTCGTAGCGGCGTTGCTCTGCCGGTGCGGGCCGGTCGGACACCGGCACGATCAGGCCAAAATGCGCCAGAAAGTCCAGCGTCACCATCGTGGCCATATCGGCCGCCGACTGGCGGAAATGCTGCCCGCACTCCACCACGAGCGCCACGCCATCACCCTCTGTCTGCCCGTGGCGGCCATGCTGGATGAGCGGCGTGCCCGACCCCAGGCCGCTGGGCATCACCAGGTGCACCGGCGGGCGGCCGATGGCCAGCGCCACTTCGGCATTGCGCGGATAGGAGGGATACACCCAGAACGGCTGCACGTCCTGGCTGGTGGAGTGGATGTCCAGGATGTGATCGGCCGCAGCCACCACCGGTCGCAGGACGCGGGCACGCTGCAGTTCGGGGCTGTCGGCGGTGCCGTCCAGCTCAGCCGCCGACCAGATGCGGTTGAGGTTGTGCACCAGCTGGCGGCTCTCGAACGGGCGGCTCTGGTCGAACGACTCGTACGCGGCCACATTGGCAAAGCTGATGGTCAGCGTGCCGATGAGGGGACGTACGCCCGTGTCCAGCAGGTGCGTGGCGGCCACCATGCCGCAGATCTCGTTGCCATGCGTGAGGGCATTGATGAGCACGTGCGGCCCGGGCTTGCCCGACTCGAAGCGGTGCACATAGTCGATGCCCACATTGCCCTGGCGGTAGGCCGAGAGGTCGCGGGGGAGGACTTCAAAAACGGGAGGGTTCTGCGTCATGGCGGTGAATTAATAAGATGACACATCATTGTCCGCGCAAAGCCGGATCGTTGCTGAGCGCGGTGTACGATGCCCGCCGGTCCAGTCCCTTCTGCGCCCCGCTCCATGCCCACTGCCCGACTTTGCCCGCTGGCCGATGTGGCCCACCGCCTCCCTCCTGCCGGCTGGATGGCCGAGCGCCTGGCGCAAGACCCTGCGGCGCTGGCCAATGAAACCGCGCTGTGGGTCACGGGCGATGTGCAATGGCCCGCACTGCACCTCGACGCGCCCCTGGCCCCGGGCAGCCCATTGCGCTCATGGTTGCAAGACCTTGCGGATGGCTTTGGCGCCGACTCCCTGCCCAGTGCGCCCTTTCTGATCCTGGTGGACGGAGACCTGCGCATCGACGGCGCCTTGACCAGTGCCGATACCGACGGCACCACGCACCTCGTCGTCGCCGGCAACGCCCACCTGCGCAACGCTGTGGTGGGCGGGCAGCTGGTGTGCGTACAGGGCACGCTGCGCGTGGACGAACTGCTGTGGGGCCACCACAACCACGGCGAGCTGCGGGTACAGGGCGGATTGCAGGCGCATGTGGCGCTGTTCACCGACGAATACCACCTGCACATCAAAGGGCCCGAGCAGGTGGAGCTCTTGCTGGACGAGGTGCGCAACGTGCCGCACCTTGCCGAGTTCTCCTCCGAGATCGTGGGCGCCGTATTCCCACCCGAGTTCTACGACGGCGTGGATGCGGGCGAAGGCGGCCTGGCCGCCATGCTCAATCGCAACCAGGTGCTGGCCGCCGTGCGTGCGGGCCATAGCGCGGTGCGCACCAGCGCAGGCATCGACGCCGACCAGCCCATGGCCCACGACCTGTGCGCCGACAACGCCATCAGCATCGAGAACATTCGGGCCGTGGTGCACACGCCGGTGATCGCGCACAAGGAGCACAAGGCCTCCGGCTGGTTCCAGCAGACCGATTTTTCACTCTGCCAGCGGCATGTGGACGAAGAAGGCGACGCGCGCGACGACAACGTGTTCATCACCGTGTGGAAGGCCTGGGACTTTTACCTGTCGGTGGAGCAGGTGCCTGCGCCCCGCAACTGGCTGGAGCGGCTGGCGACCAAGGTGTGGCGCAGCGCGGTGCCCACCGCAGCGCAGCGCACGCTGCTGTACCGTCGCTACACACAAGGGGAACCCGGCCCCTGGCAAGTGCTGGCGCCCCCGCCAGACGCCGGCAGCGCCCCCGAAGCCTGGAAGGCCTGCGAACACGCCTGGCGCGGCGTGCTGGACTACGTGCGCAAGGCCGTGGGCCAGCACCGCGCCCGCTACCCGCTCTACCAGCGCCTGCAGGCCACATTGACGGCAGAGCACATCGAGGCTTTCACCAGCCTGCCGGTGTTCGCCGAGCAGTACAACGACTGGTGGGACAGTGACCGCAACGGCTACTGGGAGGACGAGGTGTGGGTGGGAGCCCGCCAGCCCTGCATGCACAACGGCGTGCCGTGGGGCCGCGTACTCAAATACAGCTGGCGCAACGGCGACGATGCACCGGGCGATGACGAAGACAACGCCCACAGCGCCTACCAGATCGACGTGGACGAGGCCCGCGAAGGCCCCGCTGTGGTCGAGTTCAGCTACACCCAGCGCCAAAGCGACATCCGCGCCCCCCTGCCCCGCTGCGCCGCCGACCACGTGGCCCGCCTGCTGCGCTTTCACGGCCTAGTCCAGGCCCGTATCCGCGCACAGCACGACAAGGCGCAGGCCGAGGTCCGCGGCTCCGAAGCCGCCGCTCAACGGCCAGCCACGCCACCGCCGGCGGCTGGTCTGCCCGATGCAGGAGGGGTTGAAGGGCGTTGAGTTAACCACCACCTTGCGTGGCGCGACTATGCTCCGGGGCCTGACTTCTGTATTCGGCCACAACCGGACATTGGATACACCATGACCATTGAGCACAAATTTGGATGGGGTCCAAAGACAATGCCTCGACCGAGCGAGTCTGAAATGAATCGTTTGGCTGGGATGGTTAGCCGTGGCGAGTTACACCCCGTTCTTAATCACACGAAGTGGGCGGAACTTCGAGCCGAGATGCTCACGGCGCCTGCCGAGCAGCATCCCCAATTTAGAGCTCGCAGCGTGTTTGCACCACCTGATTTCTGCACCGATTGGGATGGGGAGTTTTATTACCACGTCCACCCGGTCGCAGACCTGGAGTGGATGGAGCTGCAAGCCACCTCTACGGATTGGCTTCTTGGAATTCTCCGGCGTCATAGCATCCCCTACTCGACAGAAGATGGCGTCGTGCGGGTGTGGGGTTACACCCGCCCCGGACCGCAGCCAGTGTGGCAGTGAGCGGCCATGAGCGGACCTTGCCTGAATCGTAGGATGTTACGTAACAATCTACCTTATGCCCTACGACCAAACGCGCTTCTCTTGCCCTTGCTGCCAGCACCTCACTCTTGAAGCGCGAGGGGGCTTTGAAATCTGTCCAGTGTGCTTTTGGGAAGATGACGGACAGGGCGATGATGATGCGACGGTGGTTCGCGGTGGCCCGAATGGCAAGGTCAGCTTGAAGCAAGCACGGGAGAACTTCAAGGCATACGGCGCCAGTGAAGCTCGCTTTTTGCACAGTGTGCGACCGCCTCTCTTGTCCAAAATTTCCTGACTACTTGCGGCCAGAAGCAGCCTTGGATGACAAGAATGAAACCACAACTCCGGATCAGGGTCAGCACCGTGCTGCTATGCGCGGGTTTGCTTCTCCTGCCTTGGTCATCAACGCTGCTCGCAACCCCCAAACTCCCTCCATCTTTGGATGGCATCCAGCATTTTCTGAATGGCATGATTCTCGATGTTGGGCCCCTGTTGTTTTTTGTGGCTTTTTTCATCGCCTTAGGCCTTCTCGTCGCTGCAATCTGGCGGCGGCAATGGGCATGCGCAAGTCAGTCAATGGCAGAGATGTCAGCTTGTGTTCTGGCTTTCAGCGCAGTACCAGCGTACTAATTCTGCGCCTCATTGATCGCTGGCATTGCTGTTTTGAACGCATCAAATTTCCGCTTTGGGCCCAAAGCCGAAGTTCGATACCACTTGAAAGGGGGCATTCATAGGAGCCGGGTACAGTCCTTATGCCATCTCAAACTCAAGGAACATCGCATGCCGCAAGACCTCGACAAGCTTCTCGGCCAAGTGACAGACGAAGACTCGTTCCGGACGTTTGTTGCGGCCTTGGCGGCCGACTTCGCAGAGGAACGCGAGATTGAAGCAGTCACACCGAGCAGTCCCTACGGACCCGGTGCGCTGGGTTGGGAACACGGCACGATTGACGAATACCTGGGCGCGGCTGCCGCGTGCGGCGTTGCGGCCGTCGATGGCAACCTGAGTAACCCCTGGCTTCGTTGCGCAGCCATTCTGTATGGTGGCAAGGTCTACGAGTAAAAGTCGAACAGCCGCTTTTGGCCGACTGCTGCCTGATGTTCAACAGGCGGCTTCAAGTGCCGCAATATAGGGCACCACGCGCGGATGCTACTGGACCCATTGGTTGCCCAAGTATGAGGATACGGAGCCCGAGCCAATGACGGTCGCAAGCGACCCGGACTTGCTGGCCTGCAGCAGTTCATGGGCCGAATGCATGACTGCCTCGCTCGCGGCCGACTCCGGCGCTCCAGCTTCGGAATGCCACTCCTTTTGAATCGCACTTATGAGTTTGCCTGCCGCAGCCTCAAGCTCGGTTCGTGAATTTGTCATTGAGGTGAAGGTCCGCTTGTGGCCGGATTCTGCCCCATGGCAAGGGGCGCTAGCAGGCCCACACCACACTCTCATTTCGATCTGCAAGCAAACACATACCGACCACGGCCGTGAAATCGTTGGAACACGGCTTCTCGCCCGCTTCCACACTCTGCGTTGGCCAGCTTTTTGACGTCCTCCTCTGTCGCAAAAGCAGGCCTCGCGATTTGCATTCCGAAGTCGTAGGACTCCACGACTCGCGGCTGGCAACCTGTCGATATCGCCGCAATGCCTAATCCCAATACAAGCGCAAGAAGTCTCATGGGGCGCTGTTGCATGTGCGCGCCATGAGCGGGGCCTGACAGGTCGGCACCGGCAAGCGCCGTGCATGCACTGCGCTGACAGTCCCCGTCCCCGGCGAATCCATCTGCGGCCAGCACCTCACTGTGGCACCAGTTCCACCCGTCGGTTCTTGGCCCGACCTTCTTCACTGCTATTGCTGGCTACGGGTGCGAGCGACGCCACACCGTTGCCCACCAGGCGATTAGCGGCGATGCCGTAGTCCCTGGCCAGCACGGCGGCCACGGCATCGGCGCGGCGCTTGGACAGTGCCAGATTGCTGTCGAAGCCGCCCACACTGTCGGTGTGCCCCACCACGTGCAGTTTGACGGCGGGCTCGGCCTTCAGGAACGCGGCGATCTGCTCCAGTGAAGGTTTGGACTCGGGCTTCACATCGGCCTTGCCGGTGTCGAACAGGATGCCGTAGATGGCGACCTTGCCATTGGCGGTGATGGACTTGCTGATGTCGGACGCGCTAACCACCACCATGTTCTGCTCCATGGCCTTGGTCTCCAGGATGTCCACGGCGATGTACGCACCCTGCCTGGATTTGTAGGTGGCGTCTTCCTTGGGCCAGTCGATAGCGACCAGGCGCACGGTGGTGCTGCCCTTCTGGAAGGTGCCGGTGCGCACGGAGCTGGCATCGGCGGCGTACATCACGTATTCGCTGCGGTTGTTCTTGATGAAGTCGCGCTGGCCGCTGCTGAAGTTGGCCAAGAAGTTGGTGTAGCTGCCTGCTGCGCTGTCGCGCGTGGAGTCGTACAGCACCGCATAGCCACTGGCCGTGAGGTCGTTCGCATAGTTGCGAAACAACTCCAGCGACCGCGTGGCACCCGGGGCCTCGTACCACAGGCGGGTGAGCTTGCCCTCCAGCGCCAGCGGCGGCTGCACATAGCGCCGCTTGTTGGCCTGCAGGTCGAACTCTTTGAACGTGGAGGTCTGGAACTCCACGGCGTCGAAATTGCGCACCTCGTAGCCCACGATGGTGCTGCCGCCAAAACGCTTCACGGCCGGGTGGTCTTTGGCGCCGGGCATGTCTTGCGCAGCGGCTGGTGCCTGGCTGGCCAGGGCCAGGAACCCGAGGCACAGCGATGCGCCCCACTGACGAAACAGCTTCATGCTCATGGGCAATCTCCGGTTGAGGGCACGCATCGCAAGCTGGCGCTGCACCCGGCGCTGCGACAGGACGGCGGGCCGCAGCCATCATAGGCGAGCGCTTGGCGGCGCACCACGTGGCCTGTGGGTTGCGCTCTGCCACAAACCACCGCGTTCGCGAAATGCATCACGGTCTGGCACCTGGTTATGCCTTCTGCCGCCCACCGCAGGTTGCAGACAGTGCGTGGGGCCAAGCCCCGCAGCGACTGCGGGTGCATTTTGTGACGTACCATCTTTGCACGGTCCCATCCCGAGACCTTTCAAGGAGGCCCCATGGCCAAAGGCGAACAGCGCAGCAACAAGATGGCGAAGAAACCCAAGAAGGACACTTCGCCACCCAAGGAATACAGTGGCTCCGACCGGCCCACGCCGCCGATGACCACCATCCTGCCCAAGGGCAAGGACAAGGACAAATACAAGTAAGCCACCACGGCCCACCACACGAGCAGGACTATCGGCTATCAAAAAAATAGCTGCAGACGCATATTCAACGGGCGCCTGCAGCTATTCTTATTTCCAATAGCGTTCCACCCTGCCCCGAGGGCTCGCCGCCGATTTCTCCGTCTCAGGCGGGCTGGGTCAGCCGGGCCAGCCACTTGGCATCGGGCTCGGGGCGGCTAAACAGGTAACCCTGGTACACGATGTCCGGCGCGCGCTGGCGCAGGAAGTCGGCCTGGGCCTGGGTCTCCACCCCCTCGGCCACCACGCGCAGGCCAAAGTGCCGCGCCACCGACAAGATGCCCTCCACCAGCACGCCATCGTCGGCATTGGTGGGTGCCTCGTGCACAAACGACCGGTCGATCTTCAGCTCCTGGATCGGCAGGCGCTTGAGGTAGGCCAGCGACGAATACCCGGTGCCAAAGTCATCCAGCGACATGTCCACGCCCAGCGCAGCTAGGGCGCGCATCTTGGCCACCGCGTCGTCAAAATCGTCGATCACCAGGCCCTCGGTCACCTCCAGCGTCAGCAGCCGGGGGTCGGCGCCCGTGGCGGCCAGCACCGCCTGCAGTTGCCCCACAAAGCCCGCCTGGCGAAACTGCCGGGCGCTGAGGTTGACCGACAGCCGCAGCCGCCGCTCGCTGAACACCGGCTGCGCCAGCAACGCGCAGGCACGGGCCAGCACCCATTCGCCCAGACTGACGATGAGATCGGACTCCTCGGCCACCGGGATGAAAACGCCCGGCGCCACCAAGCCGTCACGCGGGTGTTGCCAGCGCACCAGCACCTCGGCCCCGGTGATCTGGCCCGACACATCGACCTGCGATTGCAGGTGCAGCCGCAGCTCGCCCGCGCCAATGGCGTGGCGCAGTTCACGCTCCACCCGAAAGCGCTGCTCGGCCGCCTCGCCCATGCCCTGTTCAAAAAACGCGGCCCGCCCGCCACCGGCCTGCTTGGCCCGGTGCAGGGCGGTGCCTGCGCGCCGCAGCGCGTCGTGTGCGCCGTCGTCGGCCGTTTGCGGGTACAGGGTAATGCCCACACTGGCGCCCAGTTGCGCGTCCTGCGCGTCACCTTCCAGGCGCAGGGGGCGCAGCAAGGCGGTCTGCAACTTCTCGGCAAAGGCCAGCGCGTGGCGGCCCGCCAGCGAGGCGTCGGCCCCCAGGCCATGCAGCACTACGGCAAACTCGTCGCCAGCCACGCGCACCAGCAGGTCCTGCGGGGGCAGGATCTCGGACAGGCGCAGCGCCACGGCACACAGCAGGCGGTCGCCCATTTCACTGCCCCGCGCATCGTTGAAGGTGGTGAAGCGGTCCAGGTCCAGCAGCAGCAGGGCGTGCTGGGTGGACAGCACACGGCCGGGGCGCCCGCGCAGTGCATGCAGGCGCTCCATCAGCGTGGAGCGGTTGGGCAGGCTGGTGAGGCTGTCGAAATGCACCAGGCGATGGATCTCGTCGGCCGCGCGCTTGCGTTCGGTGATGTCCTGTTTGAGCTCCACGTAGTGGCTCACGCGGCCATCGGGCTGGCGGATGGGGGACACTACGACAGACTCGATCAATGCCTGGCCGTCCTTGCGGTAGTTGACCTGCTCACCCGCCCAGCTGTCGCCGCGTGCCAGCGTGGTGCGCAGCCCTTCGCGTTGTGCTGGCGCCAAGCCGTTGCTTGAATAGTCTGCCGAGGAGCGGCCCACCACCTCGTCGCGCGCATAGCCCGTGCGGCGAACAAAGGCCTCGTTCACGTACTCGATGTCTTCGCGCAGATCGATGATGACGATGGCCTCGGGGCTTTGCTCCACGGCCCGCAGCAGCTTGCGCAGCGATGCCTCGCTGGCCGCCAGGTTGGCCGCGGTCTGCTGGGCCTCGCGCACCCGGCTCATGTAGTTGCGGCGCGACAGCAGTGTGGCAGCGGCCGTCAGCGCCAGAATGCCCGCGAAGTACACCGCACCCGCCAGGCGGTTGGCCACCTGCACCGGCTTGAGCAGGCCCTGGATGTCCGCCCAGATGAAACCCAGAAACAGCAAGGCCGTGAGCCCCACCAGCGTGAGCGTGGCACGCACACCCAGCAGCCACCCCGCCAGCACGATGATCACCGGGTAGTTCAGCAGGTTGGGGCCGTTCACGCCGCCGTTGCGGGCGGCCACCAGCGACACGGACACCCACACGCCCCACACCAGCAGATGGGTGGCCAGCGTCCAGCGCCGCCAGCGCGCCAGCAGCAGCGCCGTGCCACCAATGCAGCCTGCCGCGAAGTTGAGAGCCACGCGCACCGGCTGCACTGGCTCGTCCCGCAGCAGCAGCAAACCAATGACAAAACCCAGCAACATCACGGCCCAGCCCGCCACGCGCACCAGGTGGCGCGTCGTGGCGTCTTCGTGGTCTGGCAGCGGAACAGCGGGGGCTTCGGCCATGGCAACGGAATGTGCGGGGGAGGAAGCCATCGTAACCGCAGGCATAGAAAACGCCTATGAACAAAACGCCACCGGCGCGGCTGCGGCGCCCGCCCATCGGCATCGGCACGGACAGCACCGCAGCCGCACACGCCGGTACGGCAGATGCAAGGCAGCCGCTGCAAGCCCGGGGCCGGCCGACGCAGGCCCTACGGCTCAGTCCATGTCGCTATCGGGTGCTGGCTCTCGCACGCCAGAGCCCTTGCCCTTGGCCTTTGCGCGCGCGTCTTTCTTGGCTTGGCGCTTGGCGTCTTCCGCCAGGCCCGCAGCGCGCCAAGCCTCGAACTCGGCCGGGGTCTCCAGCGTAATGCGGCCCAGGATGGCGCTGCGGAAATCGGTCATCACGATCTCGGCCGTCTTTTGCAGATTGACCCGGCCACCGCCCAGCATGGCGCCGCGTTTGCGGCCAATGGCTTCGAGCAGTTCTTCGTCGTGCATCTCGGCCACCGCACCCGCGGGCAGGCCCAGCTTGTAGCGTGCCTCTAGCAAGGGGGCGTAATGCTTCTGCAGGCGGCGCAGCAGCTCCAGTGCCACCAGTTCTTCGTCATACGCATTGCGGCCCACGGCGCCACTGGCGGCCAGGTTGTAGCCGGTCTCGGGTACCACGATGCGCGGCCACAGCATGCCGGGGGTGTCCCACAGGTAGAAGTCGTCGGCCAGGGTGATGCGCTGTTCCAGCTTGGTGATGCCGGCCTCGTCACCGGTCTTGGCCTGGCGCTTGTTCGACAGCGTGTTGATGAGGGTGGACTTGCCCACATTGGGCACGCCGCAGATCAGCACGCGCATGGGCTTGGCCATGCCCCCCCGGTTCGGCGACAGCGCATGGCATCCGTCGATGAGCTTGCGCGCAGGCGCGGGGTCGCTGGCATCGAGCGGCACGGCGCGCGTGTCGCTCTGGGCGTTGTACCAGTCCACCCACAACGCCGTGCGCTCGGGGTCGGCCACGTCCTGCTTGTTGAGCACCTTGAGCGTGGGCTTGTGGCCCGTGATCTCGGCCAGCAGCGGGTTGGCGCTGGAGCCGGGCAGGCGTGCGTCCAGCACCTCGATCACCACGTCAATGTCCTTGATGCGTTCGGTGATGGCTTTGCGGGTCAGATGCATGTGACCGGGGAACCACTGGATGGCCATGCGGGGTACTTTCTACGTTGTTCTGAGGTGTCCGAGGGTGGCAAGGATAATCGCGGTCTTCCTTTTGCCCACGCCACGGCGTTTTTATCTGCATGCCAGCCCCTCTCGACACCTCGCGCAAGCCCCACGCCACCAAGGCCGACAAGGAGCTGCTGTTCAAGGGCGTGACCCTGGCGCTTATCGGCCTGGTCATCTTGCTGGCACCCTATGTGGCTCGCTCCACCAGCGTGCGCGACCTCATGGGCCAGGTGGCGCTGGTGGGCTGGTTTGCACTGGTGCTGGGCATTGCGTTTGGCGTGCAGTACGGCCTGCGCCGCGCCAAGGCGGGGCGCCGCCAGCTGTGACCTTGCCTGAGGGGACGACCCCAGCCCCGGCGGTAGACGGCGCCACGGCGCAAGCCATGTTCACGGCGCTGCGGCTGCGCGCGGCCGCTGCGGGCATCACGCTGCGCAACCCGCCGCCCGAGCCCACCACCTGCTGCGGGCGCGGCTGCAACGGCTGCGTGTGGGAGGGGTTTCTGAGCGCCGCCGAATACTGGCGGCAAGAGGCCTTGCTGCAGCTGCAGGACTGACTTTGAAGCGTTTTGGGCTGGTAGCGCTAGTGCAATATGCCCGAGCAGCTACCAATTCAATAGCGGATCAATTTGACCAGCCACTGATCGCACCTTCAGCCCAGCTGCTCCACCGCCATGTACTGCTCGCGCCATTCCTCAAACGGCAGCGTGTCTGCCGCTTCAATCGCTTTTTGCGCGGCAATGGATTCATCAGCCATGGCCAGGTAGCGCGCCTGCTGCTCGGCCGTCCAGGGCAGCGACAGCAGCGCGTCGCGGGCGGCCATGGATTGCTGGCGGGCAAAGGCTTCAAAGCTGTGCTGGTGGCTCTGCACGATGCTGTCCAGCACGCGGGCTGAGGGCGTACGCTCGGGCGCAGCCATCAAGGCACGGGCGTCGCGCAGCGCAGCGCTGTAGTCGTCGGTGCCGTGGGTGGCGTCCAGCGCAGCAGCCAATGGCTCGCAGGCGGCCAGCACCTCGGCACCCCATTCGGTCAGCGGCACGCTCTTACCGTTGCGCGTGAGAAGCAGGCCGCTCTCGCGGCCGCGCTCGGCGGTGAGGTGCTGGTTGTGCTTGAGCTCGGCAATCTCGGCCGGCGTGTCGGGCGGGCTGTCGGACAGCAGGCAGTGCAGCAAAAACACGTCCAGCAGGCGCATGGTGGGCGCAGTGATACCCACGGGCACGAACGGGTCCAGGTCCATCAGGCGCACTTCGACGTATTCGACCCCGCGTTCGCGCAGCGCGTGCAGCGGGCGCTCGCCTGTGCGCACCGTGCGCTTGGGGCGGATAGTGCCGTAGAACTCGTTTTCGATCTGCAGCAGGCTGGTGCCCAGCTGGTTGTAGTCACCGCCCGGGTTACGGATGCCCACGGCCTCATAGGCCGGGTACGGCTTGGTCAGCGCCTCGTGCAGCGAGTTGGCATAGCCCGTCAGGCCGTTGTAGCTCACGGCCAGCGTGGCCTGTGCGTCGCTCTGGTAGCCCAGGCGGCCCATGCGCAGCGAGGTGGCGTGGGGCAGGTACAGCGCACTGCCCCCCTCCATGCGTTGCAGGCCGTGCTCGCGCCCTTCCACAAAACAGGGGCACAGCGCGGGGGACGCGCCAAACAGGTACAGCAGCACAAACGCGTGGCGGCGGAAGTTGCGGATCAGCGCGAAATACTGCTCGCTGTCCACGCCCGGCAGCGACCAGTTGTAGTGAATGCCCGAAATCGTCTGCATGCGGCGGCCATAGCGGTGGCCCAGGCCCATGCGGTACACGCTCTTGGCGCGGCCCACGTTGGAGCTGCCGTAGCGGCCAATGGGAATCGTCTCGTCCGTGGGCAGGCCGCAGGGCATGCTGGACGCCCAGAGCAACTCGCCGCCGTGGTTCTTCAGGGTGTGGTGCACGAACTGGTGCACCTCGGTCAGCTCGTCCAGGCACTGCTGCACGCCCTTGTGAGCGCCGGTGATCAGCTCCAGCTGCGACTCGCTGTAGTCGGTGGTAATCAGCGGGTGTGTGAGGGCTGAGCCCAAGGTCAGCGGGTGGGGCGTGAGGGCCAGGCCGCCGGTGGGCAGCACGCGCAGCCCCTCCTTTTCGATGCCGCGGCGAATCCCCCCCAGGGCGTGCGCCGGGTAGGCGGCCAGTCTCTCGTGCAGTTTGCTCATGTGTTTATACCGATCCAACTTCTGTCGGCCCGGAACTTAGCACGTTGAGCGCTGGCCCGCCCACGGGGGCATCAAGCCCTTGCGGCCAAAGCCTTTCCAACTTCGTTGGTTCCTTGCGCTGCGCCACTTTGTGGTACTTGCTCGCCCGCACGCTCGGTCACCTCGGCCAGGCGGGCCGCCAGTTGCTCGGGCACATCGGCGCCAATCCCCAGGTGGATGCCCTGTGTGAGCGTGATGTGGGCGGCTTCGAACGTGCCAGCACCTGCGCACAGGATGGTGCGCGTGGGCGCGCTTTCATGCGCCAGCACCAGCATGGCGGGCACCACGGCCTCGGGCTTGAGGGCATCGAGCACCTCCTGGGGCATCAGGCCCTCGGTCATGCGCGTGGCGGCCGTGGGGGCCAGGGCGTTCGCATGGATGTTGTACTTGGCGCCTTCGATGGCCAGCGTCTGCATCAGCCCCACCTGGGCCAGCTTGGCCGCGCCGTAGTTGGCCTGGCCAAAGTTGCCATACAGGCCGGTGGACGAGGTGGTCATGACAATGCGGCCATATTGCTGGGCCACCATGTGCGGCCACACGGCCTTGCAGCAGTTGGCCGCGCCCATCAGGTGCACATCCACCACCAGGCGGAAGTCGGCCATGTCCATCTTGGCAAACGACTTGTCGCGCAGGATGCCGGCGTTGTTGACCAGGATGTCCACCCGACCCCAGGCGTCAATGGCCTGCTGCACCATGGCCTCGACGGCCGCAAAGTCGGTGACCGAGGCGCCATTGGCCAGCGCCTCGCCGGCTGCGGCGCGGATCTCATCGACCACGGCCTGCGCGGCTGTCACCGTGCCGCCGCTGCCGTCCACCGCGCCGCCCAGGTCATTGACCAGCACCTTGGCGCCGCGCTTAGCCAGCGCCAGTGCATGCTGGCGGCCCAGGCCACCGCCTGCACCCGTCACGATGGCCACGCGGCCCTTGAATTCGATATCCATCCCAGGTTCTCCTGTTGCTTGTTCGTTGGTTGAAAGGGGGCAGCGCGTGCGCGCCGCGCGTGGCAAGCACTGTAAGCCACGCGACGCGCTGGGGCGGTTGCGCAGGCGACTCAACGATCCATTGCACTGGGCGCTGCCCCTGACACCAGCGCGGCCCGGGCCAGCCAACGCCGTGCCGCAAGGGCGCGATGCAGTCGCTCAGCGGGTTATTACTGCGTCATGCAGCGTCATAGTTCACGGGCTGGCTGTAGCGCGGGTCGCGGTGCCAGTCCCAGTAGGTCTGCACCAGCTGGCGTACCACCGGGCCTACGGTGCCGCGGCCCACCAGTTGCCCATCCACCCGCGTCACAGGCAACACGCCGCCACCCGATGTGGACAGGAACACCTCGCGCGCGCCGCGCAGTTCTGCAGCCGGCAAGGCCCGCTCCTGCAGCGACAGGCCCAAGGCAGCCGCCATCTCGATGACGGTGCGCCGGGTAATCCCCTCCAGCACGCCTTCGGCCGGCGTGACGATGCAGCCCTGTGCATTCACGCAAAAGACGTTGAACCCCGGCCCCTCCACCACGTTGCCCGCCCCGTCGCTGAGCACCACGGTGTCCCCGCCTGCGTCCAGCGCGCCCAGCAACCCCATGGTGAGATCGTTCCAGTGGTAATTTTTGGCACGCGGGTCCACGCTGTTGGCAGGAATGCGCTGCACATCACTCACCACCAGGTTCAGCCCGCGTTCGCGCTGCGCCTCGTTGGCGATCCATACATAGGGCACGGCAAACGCATAGAACTGGTTGACCGCCTGGCGCGGGTCGCGCGAGCCCCAGGGCGGCTGGCCGCGTGTGACGATCATCTCCACATACGAGCTGCGCAGGCCCGACAGGCGCACGCATTGCTCCAGCACGGCGGTGATCTCGGCCGCAGACCGTCCGGGGTCCAGGCGAAAACATGCGCAGCTGGCCAAGAACCGCTCCAAGTGCGCATCGAGCCGAAAGAACGCCCCCTCCCACACCGTGACCACGTCGTAGGTGGCGTCGGACCGCAGAAAGCCCCAGTCGGTGATGGGAATGGCGGCCTCGCCAATGGGGACGTATTGGCCGCGCACGCAAGCGACTCCTTGGGAATAATCGGGTAAGGTGCTCATGCCCACATTCTGGCGGGGGCTGCGGTGGACGCAATGCCCCCGCACTAACGCTCCTTATCTGATAGCTGCCCGCGCTTTCCCATCAAGCGCCTCAAGGCATTTTTACAAAGGATCTCCCATGAAAGCAGTCTGGAACGACGTGGTGGTTGCCGAGAGCGACGACACCGTGGTGGTAGAAGGCAATCACTACTTCCCCGAAAGCTCGCTCCAACGTGAGTTCTTTACCTTCAGCAACCACAAGACCACCTGCGCGTGGAAGGGCCAGGCGAGCTACCTGTCACTGCTAGTCAATGGCGAGATGAACACCGACGCCGCCTGGTTCTATGCCGACCCCAAGCCCGAAGCCGCCGTGATCAAGGGCCGCGTCGCGTTCTGGAAGGGTGTGAAGGTCACGGCCTGAACGGACTGAGCGGAGGCTCCGCGCGCGCTGCCGAGGCACCCCGCCGGGTTATCCCTGCCCGCACTGGACAATCATGTGGATAAGTTTTGGCAAGTCCTGTATGACATCGCCAAGTGCTTGATTTGCAAGGAAACACCCTGCATTGCCTCAATTTTAGGCAACTCACAAAACCGAGACCCCGGTTATCCCAGCACGTACTGGACAATGTTGTGGATAACCTTGGATAAGCCTTGTATTGCACGCCTAAGTAGTTGATTTGCAATGGATATCCTTGTGGCGCACAAAAAACAGGCAATCACGTGAGCCCTTCTGCTGCTCTGCGTCCACATCCCACAGAGCGCCCCAAAACCCCCGGTTATCCCTGCCTGCACTGGACAATCTTGTGGATAACTGTGAACAAGCCTTGTATGACGGTCATAAGTCATTGATTTACAAGGACACTTCTTGTCTCGCTGAAAAAACAGGCAATGCGGACGGGTAAAGCGTCTGCGGTACAGTCCACGGCGGCGGCCTGACGCTCGCTCCTGATTTCATAGCTGCCAGCGCATGTTTTACCTGCGCTTTCGGCCAAAAATTCCCAAAACTCCGTGTCCACACCCCTCCTTCAGCACAGCCCCGCCGCCGAGCGCAACCAGGGCCCCATCCGGGCCCAGCTGCTGACCCTCTTGCCTCCCGCAGGCGCTGCCCTGGAGATCGCCAGTGGCACCGGCCAGCACGCCGCGCACTTTGCATCCGCCCTGCCCGGCTGGACCTGGCAGCCCACCGACCTGCAGGACACCCACTTTGGCTCGATCACCGGCTGGGCGGCGCAGGCGGGTGCCCACAACGTGCAAGCGCCACGGCGGCTGGACGTCCTGCACGACCGCTGGCCCAGCGACGGCCCGGCATTTGGTCCAGCGTTGTTGGACCTTATCTACTGCGCCAACATGCTGCACATCGCCCCCTGGGCGTGCTGCACGGGGCTGATGCAGGGCGCGGCGCGGCACCTGGCACCGGGCGGCCGCTTGGTCACCTACGGGCCCTACCTGGAAGACGGCGTGCCCACCCCCCCGGGCAACCTGGCCTTTGACGCCAGCCTGCGCGCGCAAGACGCCGCCTGGGGCATTCGCCGCATCGAAGACGTGGCCGCTGTGGCTGCCCAGGCCGGCTTGCAACTGGCCGCGCGGCACGCCATGCCCGCCAACAACCTGCTGCTGGTGTGGACCCACGCCGCCCGCAACCTCTGAATTGACACCCCCATGAGCACACCCACCGCCGCCCCCTTTTTCATCGCCAAGGTCGAGCCCGAGGGCGCCCAGTGCGACGCCTGGCCCGAGCAGCCGCTGCTGCTGTCCCTGGAGCAAGGCGGCATCGACTGGCCCAGCTCCTGTCGCAATGGCACCTGCCGCACCTGCCTGGGCCAACTGGTAGAAGGCACCGTGCGCTACGCCATTGAATGGCCGGGCCTCACGGCCGAAGAAAAGGAAGAAGGCTGCGTGCTGCCCTGCGTGGCCTACCCCACGTCGGACGTGGTGCTGCAGGGCAGCGCCATCTGATCTGCGTCAGGCGCGGCACCTTTCAGAAGCCAAGCAGGCCCCGGTGCACTAAAATCCGGGGCTTTGGGGGCACGATGCCCCTTTGACGTGCGGCAGCGCCGCATCGCATGTTCTTTGGGGCGGTTTCTTGGGGGCACAGCCGTTGCCCTCGGCCACGGGGACCTGTGCTGCAGCACACCGCCAGCTGGCAAGCCGCCAGAGGCTCCACAGAAAGCCCCAACCTTCCATGAACACCCCCCTCACCCCTGTGCCGATCTCGCCCGTCGAGGACATCGTGGCCGAGATGCGCGCCGGGCGCATCGTCATCCTGGTGGATGAAGAAGACCGCGAAAACGAAGGCGACCTCGTCTTGGCCGCCGATCACGTGACACCCGAGGCCATCAACTTCATGGCCCGCTTCGGCCGGGGCCTGATCTGCCTGACGCTCACCCGCGAGCGCTGCGAGTTCCTCAAGCTGCCGCCCATGGCTGCGCGCAATGGCACCGTGTACAGCACGGCCTTCACCGTTTCCATCGAAGCTGCTGAGGGCGTGACCACCGGCATCTCGGCCGCTGACCGCGCCCGCACCGTGCAGGTGGCTGTGGACCGCAGCAGCCAGCCCACCGACCTGGTGCAGCCTGGCCACATCTTCCCCCTGCAGGCCGTGGATGGCGGCGTGCTGATGCGCGCGGGCCATACCGAAGCCGGTTGCGACCTGGCCGCCATGGCGGGCTGCAGCCCCGCCTCGGTGATCTGCGAGATCATGAAGGACGATGGCACCATGGCCCGTCTGCCCGATCTGCAGCTGTTTGCGGCCGAGCACGGCATCAAGATCGGCACCATCGCCGACCTGATCGAATACCGCAGCCGCAACGAGTCGCTGGTCGAAAAGGTCGGCACGCGCACGCTGCAAACTGCCTACGGTGAGTTCACCGCCCACGCGTTCCGCGACAAGCCCAGCCAGGCCGTGCACCTGGCGCTGGTCAAGGGCCAGTGGAGTGCCGACGACGTGGTGCCCGTGCGTGTGCACGAGCCGCTGTCGGTGCTCGATGCACTCGAAATCAACCGCTCCATGCACTCGTGGGGCCTGGACACCAGCCTGCAATACCTGGGCAAGCAAGGCAAGGGCGTGGCCGTGCTGCTCAACTGCGGCGAAAGCGCCGCACAACTGCTGGCGCAGTTTGAAGGCACCGCCCGCTCCGCCCAGGCGCCCGAGCGCGGCCGCATGGACCTGCGCACCTACGGCGTGGGCGCGCAGATCCTGCGCGAATGCGGCGTGCACAAGATGGCCCTGATGGGCCAGCCGCGCCGCATGCCCAGCATGACGGGCTACGGCCTCGAAATCACCGGCTTCATCCCCAAAGAATAAAGACAGGAACAGGATCACTATGTTTGGCGCAGACAAAGGCACCGCAGACAAACTGGACGGCAAGAAGCTGCACATCGGCATCGTGCAGGCCCGTTTCAACGAGAGCATCACCAACACCCTGGCCGCCGCCTGCCGTGCAGAGCTGCTGGCCCTGGGCGTGCAAGAAAAGCACATCAAGCATGTGCTGGTGCCCGGCGCACTCGAAGTGCCCGTGGCCCTGCAGGCCATGGCCGAGAGCGATGAATACGACGCGCTGATCGCGCTGGGCTGCATCATCCGCGGCGAGACCTACCACTTCGAGCTGGTGGCCAACGAATCCGGCGCGGGCGTCACGCGCCTGTCGCTGGACTACCAGATCCCGATTGCCAACGCCATCATCACCACCGAAAACATGGAACAGGCCATCGCCCGCCAGACCGAAAAGGGTGTGGACGCGGCCCGCGTGGCGGTGGAAATGGCCAACCTGCTGGACGAACTGTCATGAGCGAAAACACCCCCACGCCATCGTCGGCACGCCCGCCCAAGCAGAGCCGCACCGGCCTCAAGAGCACCGGCACACGCAAGGCAGCCGCCAAGTCCAACCGCAGTCGCGCGCGCGAGTTTGCGTTGCAGGCGCTGTACCAGCACCTGGTGGGCGGCAACGACGCGGCGGCCATCGACGCGTTCACCCGCGACCTGGCGGGCTTTCACAAGGCAGACTCGGCGCACTACGACGCACTGCTGCATGGCTGCATCGAGCACGCGGCCAGCATGGACGCACTGATCACCCCGCTGCTGGACCGCAAGATGGCGGAGATCTCGCCCATCGAGCGCGCCACCATGTGGATCGGCGTGTACGAGTTCCAGAACTGCCTGGATGTGCCCTGGCGCGTCGTGCTCAACGAGTGCATTGAACTCGCCAAGGAGTTTGGTGGCACGGACGGGCACAAGTACGTGAACGCCGTGCTCAACGGTCTGGCCCCCAAGCTGCGCGCTGTGGAAGTGGCCGCCGACAAGGCCGCAGGCGCGGGCGCCGCCTGACGTTGCCCCAGCCCCGCCGTTGTGGCCGGGGCTGCTTCGCTTCCTTATCTTTTCGCGCCCCCGCGACCGCACGCCCGCTCTGGGCAGGATGCCATTGCCATGAAGTTTTCCTCGCGCGCCAAGCGCATTGAACCGTTTTATGTGATGGAGGTCGCCAAGGCCGCGCAGGCCCTGGCCCGCGAGGTGGCGGGCACGCGCGAACCGATGATCTTCTTGAACATCGGCGAGCCCGATTTCACCGCGCCGCCCCTGGTGCAGGAAGCCGCCGCCCGTGCCGTGCACAGCGGCGCCACGCAGTACACCAACGCGCTGGGGCTGGATGCCCTGCGCGAGCGCATCAGCGGCTGGTACCAGAGCCGCTTTGGCGTCAACGTACCCGCGCGGCGCATCGTGGTGACGGCCGGCGCATCGGCCGCGCTGCAACTGGCATGCCTGGCGCTCATCGAGTCGGGCGACGAAATTCTGATGCCCGACCCGAGCTACCCCTGCAACCGCCACTTTGTGAGCGCCGCAGAAGGCAAGGCCGTGCTGCTGCCCACCACGGCGGCCGAGCGCTACCAATTGAGCGCCGATAAGGTGCGTGCGGCCTGGGGTGACAAGACACGCGGCGTGCTGCTGGCGTCGCCCTCTAACCCTACGGGCACCTCGATTGCGCCCGACGAGCTGCGTCGCATCCACGAGGTGGTGCGCGCACACGATGGCATCACGATGATCGACGAGATCTACCTGGGCCTGTCGTACGAGGAAGAGTTTGGTCACACCGCGCTCGCCATCGACGACAACATCGTCAGCATCAACAGCTTCAGCAAGTACTTCAATATGACCGGCTGGCGCCTGGGCTGGATGGTGGTGCCCGACGCGATGGTGCCCGTGGTCGAGCGCCTGGCGCAGAACCTGTTCATCTGTGCCAGCACCGTGTCGCAGCATGCAGCGCTGGCCTGTTTCGAGGCCGAGAGCATTGCCGAATACGAACGCCGCCGCGCCGAGTTCAAGGCCCGGCGCGACTTCTTCATCCCCGCGCTGCAGTCGCTGGGCCTGAACGTGCCCGTGATGCCCGATGGCGCCTTCTATGCCTGGGCTGATTGCACGCAGGCCGCGCAGCGCCTGGGCGTGACTGGTAGCTGGGACTTTGCGTTTGAGCTGATGCGCCGCGCGCACATTGCCGTGACGCCAGGGCGCGACTTTGGTACGGCCGAGCCCGAGCGCTTCATCCGCTTCTCGACTGCCAACTCCATGGCGCAATTGCAGGAGTCTGTGGAGCGGCTGCGCAAGCTGCTTGGATGACGAAGGCGAGCGAACCCACGATGGCGTTTGAATTTCCGATCCGGATTTACTGGGAGGACACCGATGCAGGCGGTATCGTGTTCTACGCCAACTACCTCAAGTTCTTCGAGCGCGCGCGCACCGAATGGCTGCGCTCGCTGGGCGTGGGTCAGCAGCTTCTTCGGGAACAAACCGGCGGCATGTTTGTCGTAACCGACGCGCAGCTGCGCTACCACCGCCCCGCACGGCTGGACGATGAACTGATTGTTACTGCCACCCTGCAGAGCAGTGGTCGCGCATCGTTGACAATAGTGCAGCAGGCGCTCCTGAAACCAGAGCAGATGACCGACCAGCCCCCCACCTTGCTGACCGAAGGCACCATCCGCATCGGATGGGTGGACGCAGCGACGATGCGCCCCGCCAGAATTCCAAGCACCCTCCTGGAACAACTCACACCATGAATTCCCAAAACATGTCCATCATCTCCCTGGTGCTGCACGCCAGCTGGGTGGTGCAACTCGTGATGCTGCTGCTGCTGGGCGTGTCGGTGGCCAGCTGGGCCGCCATCTTCCGCAAGCTGTTTGCCCTGAAGCGCGTGAAGACATTGAACGAAGACTTCGAGCGCGAGTTCTGGTCGGGCACCAGCCTGAACGACCTGTATGCAGCGGCCGCCCAAAACGCCAAGCAGGCCGGCCCCATGGAGCGCATTTTTGCCAGCGGCATGCGCGAGTACCAGAAGCTGCGTGAACGCCGCATCACCGACCCCGGCACCCTGCTGGACGGCGCTCGCCGCGCGATGCGCGCAAGCTTCCAGCGCGAGATGGATGTGGTCGAGTCCAGCCTGTCCTTCCTGGCGTCGGTCGGCTCGGTGTCTCCGTATGTGGGCCTGTTCGGCACCGTGTGGGGCATCATGCACGCCTTCACCGGCTTTGCCGGCATGGAGCAAGTCACGCTGGCCACGGTGGCCCCGGGCATTGCCGAGGCGCTGGTCGCCACCGCCATCGGCCTGTTCTCGGCCATCCCCGCCGTGATCGCCTACAACCGCTTTGCACGCGACATCGACCGCGTGGCCACGCACCAGGAGACCTTCATCGAAGAGTTCTCCAACATCCTGCAGCGAAACCTGGGCGCACAGCCCGCGTCCACGGGCCACACGGCCTCGGGCCACTGATCCGGGAGGCGCCCCATGCCCGCCATGGCATCCCGCGGCCGAGGCCGCCGCACCATCAACGAGATCAACATGGTCCCGTTCATCGACGTCATGCTGGTGCTGCTCATCATCTTCATGGTGACGGCGCCCATGCTCACTCCCGGCGTGGTCGATGTGCCCAGCGTGGGCAAGAGCAAGAACATGCCCAAGGTGGTGGCCCAGGTCATCGTCAACAAGGACGGCACGCTGCAGTTCAAGACCCCCGAGGCCACGCGCAGCCTGAACCAGCGCGAGATCGGCGACGCCGCCAGCCGCTGGCAAAAAGGCCAGGGGCCCGAGAGCGCCGTGGTCATCAGTGCCGACAAGGGCGTGCAGTACGAAACCGTGGTGAAGGCGATGGACGCCCTGCAAAAGGCAGGCGTGCAACGCGTAGGCCTGTCGGTCAAGCAAGGCGGTTGAACCGAACCCGCCCGGCACCGCTCAGACGCCCATGCACGCCCACACCGACCGCGACCAGTTTGCCCCGCCCCGCCCACCGGCGCGCCTGCGTGCCATCACGCTGGCGGTGCTGGTGCACGCGGTGCTGATCGGCGCGCTGACCTGGGGCGTGAACTGGAAGAACACGGCCGACCAGCCCGCCGTAGAAGCCGAGCTGTGGGCCGCCGTGCCCACACAAGCAGCGCCACGCGCCGTGGAGCCCCCACCTCCGCCCCCTCCTCCTCCCGTGCAGCAGGTCACCCCGCCTGCCCCACCACCCCCGCCCGTGCGGGCCGCGGAGCCGCCGGACACCCGCGAGGCGGACATTGCCATCGAGCGTGAGAAGAAGCGCCTGGAACAGGAAAAGAAGGCCCGCGAGCAACAGCAGTTGCGCGAAAAACGCGAGCGTGATCGCAAGGAAGAAGAACGCCGCGACCGCCTGGAGCAGGAGAAAAAGGAGCGCCTGCAAAAAGAGCGGGACAAGGAGAAGGAACAGCGCGAAAAGCAGCTTGCCGAACAGAAGAAGGCCGAGCAGGACAAGCAGAAGAAGCTGGCCGAAGACAAGCGCAAGGCCGACGAAGCCTCCAAGCGCAAGGCAGAAGCCGAGGCCAAGCATCTGGCCGAACAGCGCGAGGCGAACCTGCGCCGCATCCAGGGCCTGGCCGGGGCCACGGGGGGCGAGAACGCCACAGGCACGGCCCTGCGCAGCGCAGGCCCCTCGGGCAGCTACGGCGGCAAGGTGGCGGCGAAGGTCAAGCCCAACATCGTGTACCCCGACGCGATCTCGGGCAACCCGCGTGCCGAGGTCGAGGTGCGCCTGTCGCCCGACGGCACCATCGTGGGCAAGCGCCTGGTGCAGTCCAGCGGCAACAAGGCCTGGGACGACGCCGTGCTGCGGGCCCTGGACAAGACCGAAACGTTGCCGCGCGATGTGGACGGTCGCGTGCCGCCTTCGCTGACCATCGGCTTCCGGCCCCAGGACTGAGCGGGACGCCGCGCGCTGGAAGGGCTTGCCCTTCTGCGGCGAGCCCACGCTCCGTCCCAGTGCGCGGCCACGCTCCACGCATCGGCAGCGCTTTCGAGGGCGTCTGAGGCCCGTAGTCATTGGCACGGGCACTGGAATGAGCCGGGCCTTGTGAGCCGCCAAAAAGCAAAGCGCCCGGCAGAACCGGGCGCTTTTTTTTGGTCTTTTACGCCTGTAGCGCTAGTGGAACATGCGCTACAAGCTATACATTCAATAGCAGATCACCGATGTGAATCAGCGGTCGCGCCGCTCCATGCGGCGGTTCAGGTTCAGCGCGCCCAGCGTGCAGGCCACACCCGACAGCAGGTACACCGTCACCGCCAGCAGACCGAACTGCGACGACAGATACAGGGCCACCAACGGTGCAAACGCAGCGCCAATGATCCAGGCCAGGTCGGCCGACAAGGCCGCACCGGTGTAGCGGTACTGCGGCGAGAAGTTGGCCGTGACCGTGCCCGATGCCTGGCCGTACGACAGGCCCAGCAGCACAAAGCCGAGCAGCAGGAACATGGTGCTGCCCACTTCGCCCGTGTTGAGCAGCACAGGCGCCATGAAGCTGAACACGCCAATCAGCACGGCCATGCCGCCCAGCAGCTTGCGGCGGCCCAGGTGGTCAGACAGCCAGCCCGACACCATGATGGCGCCAGCGGCCAGGAAGGCGCCGACGATCTGCACGCCCAGGATCTGGGTGACGGGCTGGTCGGAGTACAGCGTGATCCACGACAGCGGGAACACCGTGACCAGATGGAACAGCGCAAAGCTGGCCAGCGCCGCAAAAGCCCCCAGCAGCACGTTGCTGCCTTCGTCACGCATGACGCGGCTCACGGGCACGGGCTGCAGCTCGCGGTCCTTGAGCAGTTCGGAGTACGACTGCCCCACCACCAAGCGCAGGCGCGCGAACAGGGCCACCACGTTCACGGCGAAGGCCACAAAAAACGGATAGCGCCAGCCCCAGGCCAGAAACTCTTGCACCGTCAGGCTGCTGTACAGGTAGGCAAACAGGCCCGCAGCCAGCACAAAGCCCAGCGGCGCGCCCAGCTGGCCGATCATGGCGTACCAGCCCCGGCGCTCCTTGGGGGCCGACATGGCCAGCAGCGACGGCAGGCCGTCCCACGAGCCGCCCAGCGCCAGGCCCTGGCCCACACGCAGGATCAGCAACGCCACGATGGCTGTAGTGCCCACATCCTTGTAGCCAGGCAAAAAGGCCATGCCCACGGTGCAGACGCCCAGCATGAACAGCGCAATGGTCAGCTTGGTGCCCCGCCCCCAGCGCCGTTGGATGGCCATGGAGATGGCTGTACCCACGGGGCGAACCACAAAGGCCACGGCCAGCAACGCAAAGGCCATCAGCGTGCCGTCCAGGCGGGACAGGAAGGGAAACAGGAAAGATGGGAAGACAAGAACGCAGGCGATCCCGAAAACAAAGAAGTCGAAATACTCGGACGAGCGCCCGATGATCACGCCCACAGCGATTTCGCTGGGGGTGACGTCTTCATGCGTATCAGCCCGCGAGAGAGAGGCGGCGCTTTCGTGAAAACCGGCCGCAGGATAGGTGGCAGTGGCGGGGCTGCTCATGAACATAGCTCCTTGACGTTGTGTAGCTAACTGACGGGGTGAGACCACCTCGTTCTACACGCAACTTCTGCCGCCCACAAGTGCGCTTTCACTATGCCAGGGGCTGGAAATGTCATGGAAACCGCAATTTGCACCAAATTGGTGCAAATTGTGCGAATTGGGTTGACCTTGGACAAAATGTCCAATCGACAAAAAAGCTAGCGCTAGTACATTCGCACACATCCCGTTATCCGCGTTTACCCTGAAACGCATTGATCGCGCTCTTCACATGCTCAAACTTCCCCAACTTCGTGGGCCCACCTGGCTGCTCGCTCTGGCAGCCCTGGGCAGCCTGGCAGGCTGCAGCAAGGCTGTCGTGCTCAACCCCGCCGGCGACATCGCTGCCCAGCAAGGGCAGATGGTCATCACCGCCACGCTGCTGATGCTCATCATCATCGTGCCCGTCATCGCGCTGACGCTGCTGTTTGCCTGGAAATACCGCCAGGGCAACACCGAGGCCGAGTACGACCCCGAATGGCACCACTCCACGACGCTGGAGCTGGTGATCTGGACCGTGCCCTTGCTGATCATCATCGCGCTGGGCGCCATCACCTGGATCGGCACCCACAAGCTCGACCCTTACCGTCCCCTCGACCGCATCGACGCGCAGCGCGCCGTGCCCGCCGATGTGAAGCCGCTCGAAGTGCAGGTGGTGGCCATGGACTGGAAGTGGCTGTTCTTCTACCCCGAGCAAGGCATTGCCACGGTGAATGAAGTGGCGGCCCCGGTGGACCGCCCCATCCTGTTCAAGCTGACAGCCACGTCCACCATGAACGCGTTTTACGTGCCCGACCTGGCCGGCATGATCTACGCCATGCCCGGCATGCAGACCGAGCTGAACGCGGTGATCAACAAGCCCGGCGCGTTCAAGGGCATGTCCTCGCACTACAGCGGCGCAGGCTTCTCGGGCATGACGTTCAAGTTCCATGGCCTGAGCAACGATGACTTTGCCCAGTGGGTGCAAAAAGCCAAGACCGAGGGTAAGCCGCTCGACAAGGGCACCTACCTGAACCTGGTCAAGCCCAGCGAACGCGACCCGGTGCAGCGCTTTGCCTCAGTGGAAGAAGGCCTGTACGACAAGGTGCTCAACCGCTGCGTGGAGGACGGAAAGATGTGCATGCACCACATGATGGCCATTGACGCCAGTGGTGGCGACGCCTACATGCGCGCTGCGGGGCTGAAACTGCCCCAGGACGTCTGCACCGTGCAAAACGCCGCCCAGGTGGTGGCCGCACTCGAAACCAGCAATGCGCCGGCCCCCACTTCCGGCACCAGCATCCGCCAATGAGTCTCCCTATGACCTCTGAAACCCTTTCTCCATCCCATTGGGCGCTGGGCCGCCTGAGCTGGGACACCGTGCCGATGGCGCACGAACCCATCGTGTTGTGGACTTTCATTGCCGTGGTCCTGGGCGGCATCGCCGTCATGGCGGGCATCACCAAGTTCCGCCTGTGGGGCCCGCTGTGGCGCGATTGGATCTGCAGCATTGACCACAAGAAGATCGGGATCATGTACATGATCCTGGGCCTGGTGATGCTGCTGCGCGGCTTTGCTGACGCGGTGATGATGCGCCTCCAACAGGCCATGGCCTTTGGCGACAACATGGGGTACCTGCCGCCGCACCACTACGACCAGATCTTCACCGCCCACGGCGTGATCATGATCTTCTTCGTGGCAATGCCGCTGGTCACAGGGCTGATGAACTACCTGGTGCCGCTGCAGATCGGCGCGCGCGACGTGTCATTCCCGTTCCTGAACAACTTCAGCTTCTGGATGACCACAGCCGGTGCCGTGCTGGTGATGGTGTCGCTGTTCCTGGGCGAGTTCTCCACTTCCGGCTGGCTGGCACTGTCCAACCTGGGGGCACAGAGCCCCAGCACCGGCCTGGACTACTACATCTGGGCGCTGCAGATTGCCGGGGTGGGCACCACGCTCTCGGGCATCAACCTGATCGTGACCATCATTAAGATGCGCGCGCCAGGCATGAGCCTGATGAAGATGCCCGTGTTCACCTGGACCGCCCTGTGCACCAACGCACTGATCGTGGCGTCCTTCCCCGTGCTCACGGCCGCACTGGTGCTGATGTCGCTGGACCGCTATGTCGGCACCAACTTCTTCACCAACGAGCTGGGCGGCAACCCCATGCTCTACGTGAACCTGATCTGGATCTGGGGCCACCCCGAGGTGTACATCCTCGTGCTGCCCGCCTTCGGTGTGTTCTCTGAAGTGGTCGCCACCTTCAGCAAGAAGCGTCTGTTTGGTTACACCTCCATGGTGTACGCCACGGTGTGTATCACCATCCTGTCGTATCTGGTGTGGCTGCACCACTTCTTCACCATGGGCTCGGGTGCGAGCGTGAACACCTTCTTCGGTATCACGACGATGATCATCTCGATCCCGACGGGCGCGAAGATCTTCAACTGGCTGTTCACCATGTACAGGGGCCGCATCCGCTTTGAGCTGCCCATGATGTGGACCGTGGCCTTCATGGTGACGTTCGCCATTGGCGGCATGACGGGCGTGCTGCTGGCAGTGCCCCCCGCCGACTTCGTGCTGCACAACAGCCTATTCCTGATCGCCCACTTCCACAACGTGATCATCGGCGGCGTGGTGTTTGCCATGTTTGCCGGTATCAACTACTGGTTCCCCAAGGCGTTTGGCTACAAGCTGGACCGCACCTGGGGCGTGCGCTCCTTCTGGCTGTGGCTGGTGGGCTTCTGGGTGGCGTTCACGCCGCTGTATGTGCTGGGCCTGATGGGTGTCACCCGCCGCGCCAACCACTTCGAAGACCAGTCGCTGCAAATCTGGTTCGTCATCGCCGCCATTGGCGCGGCCATGATTGCCGCCGGCATTGGCTGCTTCCTGATCCAGCTGGTGGTCAGCTACCTCAAGCGCGAACAGCTGCGCGACTGGACGGGCGACCCTTGGGACGGCCGCACGCTGGAGTGGGCCACCTCGTCACCCCCGCCCGACTACAACTTTGCCTTCACACCGGTGGTGCACGAGATCGATGCCTGGTGGGACATGAAGAAGCACGGCTACAAGCGCCCGCTGGCGGGCTTCCAGCCCATCCACATGCCCAAAAACACAGGCGCTGGCGTGGTCATCTCGGGGCTGTCGTTGGTGTTCGGCTTTGCGCTGATCTGGCACATGTGGCTGCTGGCGGGCGTGTCGTTTGCCGCGCTGCTGCTGGCCGCCATCGTCCACACGTTCAACTACAAGCGTGACTTCTACATCCCGGCGTCCGACGTGATCTCCACCGAAGAAGCCCGCACACTCCAACTGGCCCGCCATGTCTGATATCCGCATCCACGCTGGCGCCGCAGCAGGCGCCCTGGCCCCGCGCGAGTACCACCTCGCGCACGAGCCCCATCCTGAAAACGGCACGGCCCTGGGCTTCTGGCTGTACCTGATGAGCGACTGCCTCATCTTTGCAGCGCTGTTCGCCACCTACGGCGTGCTGGGCCGCAGCTATGCGGCAGGCCCCACGGGCGCGCAGCTGTTTGACCTGCCCCTGGTGGCCCTCAACACGGCCTTCCTGCTGCTGTCGTCCATCACCTTTGGCTTTGCCATGCTGCGCAAGCAGCTGGGCGACGTGAAGGGTACGCTGCTGTGGCTGGCGGTGACAGGCCTGTTTGGCCTGTGCTTCCTGGGGCTGGAGCTGTATGAGTTCTCGCACCTGCTGCACGAGGGCGCTGGCCCACAACGCAGTGCCTTCCTGTCGGCGTTCTTCACGCTGGTGGGCACCCACGGCCTGCACGTCACTTTCGGCCTGATCTGGCTGGTGGTGCTGATGATCCAGATTGGCAAGCATGGCCTGATCCCCGAGAACAACCGCCGCCTGATGTGCCTGTCCATGTTCTGGCACTTCTTGGACGTGGTCTGGATCGGCGTTTTCACCTTTGTGTACCTGATGGGGGTGCTGTAAATGAGCGCACAACACGCAACGCACGCGCACGATGCGCATGGGCACGACGATCACCACCACGACACAGGCCCGCACAGCACCTTCTCCGGCTACATGATCGGGTTTGTGCTGTCCATCATTCTCACCGCCATTCCCTTCTGGCTGGTGATGACCAAGGTGATTGCCGACCGCAACACCGCCGTGCTGGTGCTGGGCGGCTTCGCCGTGATCCAGATCCTGGTGCACATGGTGTTCTTCCTGCACATGAACGGCAAGATCGAAGGGGGCTGGACGCTGCTGTCCACCATCTTCACCGTGGTGTTTGTGGCCATTGCCATCGCAGGCACCCTGTGGGTGATGTTCCACATGAACGCCAACATGATGCCAGAGCACCCCACGCCCATGCCGCCCACGCATGAGGCGCCCGGACACTCCACGCCCTGATGGACGCAGCCCCCACCACCATGGCACTGCCGCGCCGGGGCTTGCGCCGCGCAGTCCTGCTGGTGCTGGGCATGGCCCTGTTCCTGGGCTTTGTGTCGCTGGGCACCTGGCAGGTCCAGCGCCGCACCTGGAAGCTGGACCTCATCGAAAGGGTGGACCAACGGGTACACACCGCACCGGTCGCCCTGCCCCCCGTGGCGCAATGGCCCGGTATCAGTGCCGCACAGCATGAGTACCTTCCAGTGGTCTTTGAGGGCCGCTGGCTGCCAGGCAAGACGGTGCTGACGCAGGCCGTCACCGAGCTGGGCGCGGGGTTCTGGGTGATGACGGCCCTGGAACGGGACGACGGCACCCAGGTGCTGGTGAACCGGGGTTTTGTGCCCCAGGAGCAACGCGCCCAATGGCTGGAGGCGTCGCCCCCCGTCGATGGCCCGGCCACCGTCCAGGGGTTGTTGCGCATGACCGAGCCAGGCGGCGGCTTTCTGCGCACCAACGACCCGGCGCAGCAGCGCTGGTACTCGCGCGATGTGGCTGCCATCAGCCGCACGCTGGATCTGCCCCGGGCCGCTCCGTTTTTTGTGGACGCCGGGCTTCCAGGTGCAACGGCGCCTTCTTCAGCAGCGCCCAGCTGGCCCCGCGCAGGCTTGACCGTCATACGGTTTCACAACAGCCACCTGGTGTACGCCCTGACCTGGTATGGTCTTGCGCTCATGGTGGTCGTCGCCGGCTGGTATGTGGCACGCTATGAGCGCCGCCTGGGCCCACGGGCCGCCAGCCGCCTACCGCCCCACGATGAACACCCTCCCTCCACGCCCTGACCCTGCGCTGGCCACCGTGCCGCGCAATGCACGCTCCGCCGATGCGGCTGCCGGTATCAAGAACCTCCAGCAACTGATCGAGCTGCGGTGGATTGCGGTGGTGGGCCAGGTGTTCACCATCGAGATGGCGCACTACAGCCTGGGCTTGAAACTACCGCTGCAGGAGATGCTGCTCGTCGTCGGCTGCCTGGCGGTTTTCAACGTGGTGAGCCTGCTGCGCCTGCGTACGGGCCGGGCGGTGCGCAACGTCGAGCTGTTCCTGGCGCTGCTGATTGATGTGGCGGTGCTCACGGTGCAGCTGTACCTGAGCGGCGGCACCAGCAACCCGTTTGTGTTCCTGTACCTGCTGCAGATCACGCTCGGCGCCGTGCTGCTGCGCGGTGCCTACATCTGGTCCATTGTGATCATCACCATCCTGTGCTTTGCGGCGCTGGCAGACCACCACCTGCCACTGGCCCTGCCGCAGGACCTGCACCAAGGCCTGTCGAGCCTGTATGTGCTCGGGCTGCTGGTGTGCTTTGTGCTCAACGCGATGCTGGTGATGGTGTTCATTACCCGCATCCACCGCAACCTGCGCGAGCGTGATGCCCGCCTGGCTGCAGCGCGGCGTCGCCGCGTCGAGGAAGAGCACATCGTGCGCATGGGACTGCTGGCGTCCGGCGCCGCTCACGAGCTGGGTACCCCGCTGTCCACCCTGGCGGTCATCCTGGGCGACTGGCAGCACGACAAACGACTGGCCAGCAACGCCGCGCTCAAGGAAGACATTGCCGAGATGCAAACGCAGGTGCAGCGATGCAAGAGCATCGTGAGCGGGATCCTGCTGTCGGCGGGTGAAACGCGCGGCGAGGCGTCGGTGCAGACGACCGTGCGCAAGTTTGTGGATGCGCTGGCGCAGGAATGGCGCAGCACCCGCACGATTCCCCAGTTTGACTACCTCAATGACTTTGGCGCCGACACGCCCATGGTGTCGGACACCACCCTCAAGCAGATGGTTTTCAATGTGCTGGACAATGCACGCGACGCCTCGCCAGGCTGGGTTCAGCTGTCGGTCACGCGCAATGCAGACGCCTTGTGCATGACCGTGACCGATGCCGGCCCCGGCTTTGCACCCGACATGTTGTCCAAGCTGGGCACCCCCTACCAGTCCTCCAAAAACCGCCCTGGCGGTGGTCTGGGCCTGTACCTGGTGCTGAATGTGGCCCGTACCCTGGGCGGCAGCGTGGAGGCGCGCAACCGGCCCGAAGGCGGCGCGCAGGTGACCATCGAATTGCCCTTGGCCTCAATTGCGCTGCCCCAGAAGGTATGAATGAACGAAAGAACCCACCGTGGACACTGAAGAAGCGCAACGACAGCTGCTGATCGTCGAAGACGACGAAGCCTTTGCGCGCACGCTGGCCCGCTCGTTTGAACGCCGCGGCTACAGCGTTTTGCAGGCCGCGAGCCTTGCCGACGTGGAGGTGTTGCTGGAGCAGCACCAGCCCGGCTATGCGGTGGTGGACCTCAAGCTCAAGGGCGAGGCCTCTGGCCTGGCCTGCGTGCAGACGCTGCACGCCGCGGACGACGAGATGCTGATCGTTGTGCTCACGGGCTTTGCCAGCATTGCCACCGCCGTGGAAGCGGTGAAACTGGGCGCCTGCCACTATCTCGCCAAGCCCTCCAACACTGACGACATCGAAGCTGCATTTGGCCTCAAGGAAGGCAATGCCGAGGTGGAACTGACCAACCGCTCCAGCTCCATCAAGACGCTGGAATGGGAACGCATCAACGAGGTGCTGGCGGAAACAGGCTTCAACCTGTCAGAGGCAGCTCGGCGCCTGGGCATGCACCGTCGCACCCTCACGCGCAAGCTCGAAAAGAAGCAGGTGCGCTAGCGCCGGGGTCGGTCACCCGCCCATTCGCTCCTGTCAGCACAAGCGCGAAGCCCATGTCGGCGCAGCCGCAACTGCACCGCCCTCACGCGTTCGGGTTGGCTCCGTGGCGAGTGCTCAAGCCGCCTCCGGCACCGCCTTCAGCATCTGCCGCTCGAAAGCGCGCAAGCGCTTGTAGATCGAGATCTGCTCCACCACCGTGCTCCAGTTCAGCACCAGAAACTGGAAGGACTCCAGCACCTTGTCAAAGGCCCGCGCAATCTGTTGCATCACGCCCAAAGTGATCACGCCTGCAATCAGCGTGGGGCCCAACGCCACCAGGGGCACCAGCACACTCACCTGCAGGTAGGACCACTTCACCACATCGAAATACAGGTAGTGAAAGAACAGACGGAAGTAGTTGCGGCGCACGCCCGCGAACAGCTCGGCCGCCGTTGGTGGAGAGGCCCGGTTCGGGTCATCCTCGCCCAGCACCAGTTCCTTGCGGTACGCCGCCTCCACGCGCTGGTTGTGAAACTCCAGCCCCGGCAGCTTCACCCCCACACAGGCCAGCAGCAGCGTACCCCCCAATGACCAGGCCAGTGCGACCCAGACCAGGGAATGCGGCACGGCGCCAAACAAGGGCAGCGCAGTGACTTTGTCGGACAACGTCCAGAGCACAGGCAAAAAGGCCCCGAGCGTCATGAGACTGCGCATAAAGCTCAGGCCCAGGTCCTCCATGGTGCGGGCGAAACGCATGGTGTCTTCCTGCACGCGCTGTGCCGCGCCCTCGATGTGCCGCAGGCGCGGCCAGGCCGCCATGTAGTGCTCATTCATCGCCTGGCGCCAGCGAAAGATGTAGTGCTTGCTGAAAAAATCCACCAGCACCGCCGTCGTCACGTAGATCATGGCAATGCGCGCAAAGGTCGAAAGCTGCCCCCAGAACTGTTCAGCGGTGATGCTGCCGGGCTTGCCCAGAGCTTCCTGGATCAGATCGTAGAAGCTGCCGAACCAGTCGTTGATCTGCACGTCCAGCTGAACACGGTAGGCCGTGGCCAGCAGGATGACGATGGAACCCAAGAGGGACCAGGCCCACCAGCGGCGGGCGAAGAAAAAGGACTTGAACATCGTGGGGTCGCGTTGGAATGGTTGTGCGGACTCTGAGCACCGCGCGAAGTGAACGTTCCGCGAAAGGCGCCGTAGCCTTAGCCCCGTGCCTCGCAAAGCCCACGCAAACGGACGGAAGCCCTGCCGCCAGGGGCCGTGCACCCGCCAATAAAAAAGCGGCCCCGAAGGGCCGCTTTGTGCACATGCGCCGCCGAGCGGAGGCAATCAGGCAGCGACGCCCTTGGCCACGTCCGCGTACTCTTCGATCTGGTCGAAGTTCAGGTACTTGTAGATCGAGGCGCCATCCTTGTTCACGATGCCCATGGCTTCGTGGTATTCGGCCACCGTGGGGATCTTGCCCAGCTTGGACGCAATGGCTGCCAGCTCGGCCGAAGCCAGGAACACGTTGGTGTTCTTGCCCAGGCGGTTGGGGAAATTGCGGGTGGAGGTAGACACCACAGTAGCGCCTTCGCGCACCTGGGCCTGGTTGCCCATGCACAGCGAGCAACCGGGCATTTCGGTACGGGCGCCAGCGGCGCCAAAGTTGGCGTAGTGGCCTTCCTTGATCAGCTCGCTCTCGTCCATCTTGGTGGGCGGTGCCACCCACAGCTTGACGGGGATGTCACGGCTGCCACCCAGCAGCTTGGCGGCCGCGCGGAAGTGGCCAATGTTGGTCATGCAAGAACCGATGAAGGCTTCATCGATCTTGGTACCAGCCACATCCGACAGGGTCTTGGCGTCATCAGGGTCGTTCGGGCAGCACAGGATGGGTTCCTTGATGTCGGCCAGATCGATTTCGATGACGGCTGCGTATTCGGCATCCTTGTCGGCTTCGAGCAGGTTGGGGTTAGCCAGCCAGGCCTCCACCTTCTCGATGCGGCGTTGCAGCGTGCGTGCATCAGCGTAGCCGTCGGCGATCATGTTCTTCATCAGCACCACGTTGCTGGTGAGGTATTCCTTGATCGGAGCGGGGTTGAGCTTGATGGTGCAACCGGCGGCGGAACGCTCCGCAGAGGCGTCCGACAGCTCAAACGCTTGCTCGACCTTCAGGTCTGGCAGGCCTTCGATTTCCAGAATGCGGCCGGAGAAGACGTTCTTCTTGCCAGCCTTGGCCACGGTCAGCAGACCAGCCTTGATCGCATACAGCGGGATGGCATGCACCAAATCGCGCAGTGTCACGCCGGGCTGCATTTCGCCCTTGAAGCGCACCAGCACCGATTCGGGCATGTCCAGCGGCATCACACCGGTAGCAGCACCGAAGGCCACCAGGCCAGAACCTGCGGGGAACGAAATGCCGATGGGGAAGCGGGTGTGCGAGTCGCCGCCGGTACCGACGGTGTCAGGCAGCAACAGGCGGTTGAGCCAGCTGTGGATCACACCGTCTCCAGGACGCAGGGCCACGCCGCCACGGTTGCTGATGAACGCAGGCAGTTCGCGATGGGTCTTCACGTCCACAGGCTTGGGGTAAGCGGCCGTGTGGCAGAACGATTGCATGACCAGGTCGGCCGAGAAGCCCAGGCAGGCCAGGTCCTTCAGCTCGTCGCGGGTCATGGGGCCGGTGGTGTCTTGCGAGCCCACGGTGGTCATCTTGGGTTCGCAGTACGTACCGGGACGCACGCCTTGGCCTTCGGGCAGGCCCACGGCACGGCCCACCATCTTCTGCGCCAGCGTGAAGCCTGCGGTCGTTGCCACAGGCGCTGTTGGCAGGCGGAACAGGGTGGAAACGGGCAGGCCCAGGAATTCGCGGGCCTTGGCGGTCAGTGAGCGGCCGATGATGAGGTTGATACGGCCGCCGGCGCGCACCTCGTCAAACAAGACGTCGCTCTTGAGCTTGAACTCAACCACGGTCTCGCCGTTTTTCACGATCTTGCCGTCGTAAGGCAGGATGTCGACCACATCGCCCATTTCGAGCTTGGACACATCGACTTCAATCGGCAGCGAGCCGGAATCTTCTTGCGTGTTGAAGAAGATGGGAGCAATTTTGCCGCCCAGCGTCACGCCACCGAAGCGCTTATTGGGCACAAACGGAATGTCCTGACCCGTGGCCCAGATGACGCTGTTGGTGGCCGACTTGCGGCTAGAGCCCGTGCCCACCACGTCGCCCACGTAGGCCACGAGGTGGCCCTTCTTCTTCAGGTCTTCGATGAACTGCATCGGGCCGCGCTTGCCGTCTTCTTCAGGCTTGAACGCCGCGCCTTCGCGGGTGTTCTTGAGCATGGCCAGGTAGTGCAGCGGAATGTCGGGGCGGCTCCAGGCGTCGGGCGCGGGCGACAGGTCGTCGGTGTTGGTCTCACCAGGCACCTTGAACACGGTGACGGTGATCTTCTTTTCGACTTCGGGGCGGGTAGTGAACCACTCGGCATCGGCCCAGCTCTTGATAACTTCCTGGGCCTTGGCATTGCCCGCCTTGGCTTTGGTCGCGACATCGTTGAAGAAGTCGAACATCAGCAGGGTCTTCTTCAGACCTTCAGCGGCCACGCCCGCCACTTCGGCATCGTCCAGCAACTCGATCAGCGGGTGCACGTTGTAGCCACCCACCATGGTGCCCAGCAGCTCCGTGGCCTTGGCCTTGGAGATCAGGCCCACCTTGATGTCACCATGCGCCACGGCGGCCAGGAAGCTCGCCTTGACCTTGGCGGCATCGTCCACGCCCGGAGGCACGCGGTGCGTCAACAGGTCCAGCAGAAAGGCATCTTCACCCGCAGGCGGGCTCTTGATCAGTTCGATCAGTTCGGCAACCTGCTTGGCTTCCAAGGGCAGCGGGGGGATGCCCAGAGCTGCGCGCTCGGCGACGTGTTCACGGTAGGCTTTCAACATGTTTCTCTCCAGTTGCGTTCTAAAGTGGGGCTGCATACCTGGCTGCAACGGCCTCGGAAGCCATCACGCCGGCACACACAGGGTTTTGATTTATTTCGGGGTCGCTGACGACGGATTACTTGGCAACAGGCAAGGGATCCAAAACGCTCACGGGAGGGTTCTTCTTGATGGCCTCGGCCACCACCACCTGCTCAGGACTCATGCACTCGTCCGCCAGTCGCTGTCCCGCACGCTGGTTCATCAGCATGGACTTGTTGGCAATCTGCAGCCAGACGGCACCGCCCTTCTGGTCTTCCAGGCGCACGGTGCCAGTCGAAGTGGCGACGGGCGACATGTAGTACTTAAAGCCCTTGCCTTCCACATGAAAGTGACCGGGCGTGGCCGTATCGGCGGTCACCGTGACGAAAGCGCCCAGCTCGCAGGGCATGCGCCCCACATGCACGCGCTCGGCAATCGCCAGTTCGGCAGGGGACAGCGCTGCCTCGGCAGCAATGATGCCGGCGGCCACCTGGTTGGTGGCGCTCTTGAGCTGCGTGCGGCTGCTGGTAGGTTCAGACTTGGCGACAGCGTGGCTCTTGGCCGACGCCTTGGCCGGAGCCTTCGCCGCAGTTTTGGCTTCTGCCGGCTTGGCTGCCGATTTGACGGCAGGCTTGGCTGCGGGCTTGGCAGCCGCTTTGGTTTCGGATGGGGCCGCTGGCTGGGCCGAGGTTTGCGCCAGAGCAAAGGCCGGAGCCAGCAGCATGAAGGCGGAGGCGATGACGAATTTCATGGGAGTCCTGCGTGGAAATAGTCGGGAGGGTTCACGATGGAACGAGAGCAGATGCATCAAACCAATGACGCACCGCCAAGGGTAGCGCGCGCCCCGTACTATGAGCGCGCTCCAGAATCTGCCAATAAAAGCGGTAGCTGGCACGGTCATGCAGCACCCCATCCACACTGATGGGGGCCCAGTCAGCCAAAGTGGCCGCCGCAATGATGCGTGACGCGGTATCAATATCGTCCTGCTGCGGCGCAAAGGCCAGCAGGATGGTACGGATCTGTGCAGGATGAATGCTCCACATCCGCGTGTAGCCCAGTTCGCGGGATGCACGGCTCGCAGCGCCCTGCAAGGCGGGCAGGTCCGCAAATTCGGTGACCACGCAGTGTGAGGGCACCTTGCCGTGCGCATGGCAGGCGGAGGCGATTTCCAGCTTGGCGCGCACCACCAGCGGGTGCGTAAACTGGCCAGCGGAGGTCATGGACTGCGCAGGAATGGCACCACCATGGGCCGACACAAAGTCCATGAGACCAAAGCTCAGGCTCTGCACGCGGGGGTGGGCGGCAATTTCAAACGCGCGCTGCACGGCAGCGGGGGATTCGATCAGCACATGCAGCGGCACATGCGCCGCCGATGCGCGCTCCAGCGCGCGCTCAGCCAGCAGCACGTCGTCCACCGACTCGACCTTGGGTACCATCAAGTGGCACAGCCGGTGCCCGGCTTCGCCCGCGATGGTGGCGACATCATTGGCAAACGCGGCGTGGTCCACTGCATGCACACGGGCCGCAACGCGGGCGGCCGGGGCGGCAGTGGCCGCCAGGCGTGCCACCAGTGCAGCGTGCGCGGACTCCAGCCCCACGGGCGCGCCGTCTTCGCAATCGAGGGTGACATCAAAGACGCAGGTGCCAAACTCCTGCGTCATCTCGGCCTGCAACTGCAGGCTTTTGCGCATGCGCGCTTCCACGCCGCTGTAGTGGTCGCAAACCGGCAGAAAACCGGTCTGCGCCTGGGCGCCGAGCAGCACATCGCGCGGATGGACGGACGCAGCGCCCAGCCCCGGCAGGGGAGCTTGGGCGGCCCGAAGGCCCGATGCCACAGGCGTCGGCTGCATTGCGTCGTTCACCAGCGTGCTTACAGCAGGTGCTTGACGCCGTCTTGCTCGCCTTGCAGCTCAGCCAGCGTGATGTTGATGCGCTCTTGCGAGAACGCGTCAATTTCCAGGCCCTCAACGATCTTGTACTCGCCGTTTTCGCAGGTCACGGGGAAACCGAACATCGTGTCCTTGGGGATACCGTACTGGCCGTCCGATGGAATACCCATGGTGACCCACTTGCCGTTGGTGCCCAGAGCCCAGTCACGCATGTGGTCGATGGCAGCGTTGGCAGCCGATGCGGCCGACGACAGGCCACGGGCTTCGATGATGGCCGCGCCGCGCTTGCCCACGGTGGGCAGGAAGGTGTTGGCGTTCCATTCCTGGTCGTTGATCATCTTGGCGACGCTTTCGCCCCTGATGGTGGCAAAGCGGTAGTCGGCGTACATCGTGGGCGAATGGTTGCCCCACACGGTCAGCTTCTCGATGTCGGCCACGGCCTTGCCAGTCTTGGCAGCGATCTGGCTGGCAGCACGGTTGTGGTCCAGGCGCAGCATGGCAGTGAAGTTCTTGCGTGGCAGGTCAGGGGCTGACTTCATGGCGATGTAGGCGTTGGTGTTGGCGGGGTTGCCCACAACCAGCACCTTCACGTCGCGCGACGCCACGGCATTCAGCGCCTTGCCTTGCGCCGTGAAGATGGCGCCGTTGACGGCCAACAGCTCGGCGCGTTCCATGCCAGGGCCACGGGGACGCGAGCCGACCAACAGGGCGTAGTCGGCATCCTTGAAGGCGGTCATGGGGTCGCTGTGCGCGGTCATCTCGACCAGCAGGGGGAAAGCGCAGTCGTCCAGCTCCATCATCACGCCCTTGAGCGCTTTCTGCGGACCTTCGACGGGGACTTCGAGCAGTTGCAGGATGACCGGCTGGTCCTTGCCCAGCATTTCGCCGGAGGCGATACGGAACAGCAGTGCGTAACCGATTTGACCAGCGGCGCCGGTGACAGCTACGCGAACGGGCTTCTTGCTCATGGTGAAAACTCCAGGAAGTGAGGAAAACAGGTGTGAGTGCAACGCAAGCACCAGCGCCTGTCACCAGTAGCCCGTGCCCCGCAAAACAGCATTGGAGTTTACCCCCGATTGGCCCCCTGGGTCAATTTGTCTTATGTCTTATATAAGATATGATTGCACCCTGTTCGCCGTTCGATTGTCATGTGGCAACCGCACTGCCACGCCACCACACAAGCACAGCCTACAGATCCCACGCCATGTCATCGCTTCCGTTCGCAGCAGACAACCCCGCCGCCCCGCAAAGCACGGCGGGAGTCGTCACGCCAGCGTTCAGTCCGCTGTACCAGCAGATCAAGGGACTGATCCTGCAGAGCCTGCAGCAGGGCGAATGGAAGCCTGGCGAGGCCATCCCCAGCGAGATGGAGTTGGCCGCACGCTTTCGCGTGAGCCAGGGCACGGTGCGCAAAGCCATTGACGAACTGGCGGCCGAAAACCTGGTGATGCGCCGGCAAGGCAAAGGCACCTTTGTGGCCACCCATGCCGAGCAGCATGTGCAGTACCGCTTTCTGAAGCTGCTGCCGGACACCGGCGACGCCCGGGTGGAGGGCCCTGCCCAACGCCGCGTGATCGACTGCCGCCGTGTGCGCGCCAGCGCCGACGTAGCCCGGGCACTCGCGCTGCGCAGCGGCGACGCCGTGATGCAGGCTAAGCGCATCCTGTCGTTTGCGGGGGTACCCACCATCCTGGAAGACATCTGGCTGCCCGGGCAGGCCTTCAAGGGCCTCACGGCCGAACAGCTCGCCAACTACCAGGGTCCGACGTACGCGATGTTCGAACTGGATTTTGGCGTGCGCATGGTTCGCGCCGAAGAAAAAATCCGCGCCGTGCTCCCCGACAAAGAACAGGCCCAGCTGCTGCAGATCACCTCGGCCACTCCGCTTCTGAGCGTCGAGCGGATTGCCTACACCTACAACGACGTTCCCATGGAGTTACGTCGGGGGCTGTACCTCACGGACACCCACCACTACCGTAATGAATTGAGCTGACAACAGACTGGCAACTGAGTATTCCCGTCGAAAATTCCTACGAGATCAAAACCCTCATTGTTGCGTTGCAATAGAATTTTGCGTTCTTTGCATCTTCAAATTACAAAGCAGTTACATCCACGAAAGCACACAACATGACAGAACTCGCCAAAAAACGGCCTGAATTCCGCAACATCAATGCCTTCAAGGACCTGACCACCTACCGCATGACACCTGCAGCGTGGGTTTCGATCCTGCACCGCGGCAGCGGGCTGATCATGTTCCTGCTGCTGCCTTTCATCATCTGGATGTTCGATACCTCGGTGTCGTCTGAAATCTCGTTCGCCAAGTTCACGGCTGCCTTCAGCATCGGCATCGGCTTCGTGCCCGGCTGGTTCATCAAGCTGGTGGCACTGGCGCTGATCTGGTCGTACTTGCACCACTTCACCGCCGGCCTGCGTCACCTGTGGATGGATGTGAGCCACAGCGCCGTCAACAAGGAATTCGGCAAGACCTCGGCCTTGGCCGTGCTTGCGATCAGCATTCCGCTGGCACTGGTGCTGGGCGCCAAGCTCTTCGGCCTGTACTGATCAACCCATCAACGGCGGGCGCTGCCGGACAGCGCCTGCCAAAGAACGAGAGGAAATTTCCATGTCCGTCAATTACGGTTCCAAGCGCGTCGTCGTCGGCGCCCACTATGGCCTGCGCGACTGGCTCAGCCAGCGCGTCACTGCAGTCCTGATGGCCCTGTTCACCCTGGCCTTGCTGGCCCAGGTGATCTTCTCCAAAGGCCCCATTGGCTACGACAAATGGGCTGGCATCTTTTCGGCACAGTGGATGAAGGTGCTGACCTTCTCCGTAATCGTCTCGATTGCCTGGCACGCGTGGATCGGTCTGCGTGAAGTCCTGATGGACTACATCAAGCCTGTGGGCCTGCGCCTGGCACTGCAAGTGTTCAGCATCGTCTGGCTGGTCAGCTGCGCTGGCTGGGGTATCCAGGTTCTGTGGCGTCTCTGATTGATCCCCGCGACTGAAGGCAAAAAACAATGAGCTACACCAAAGCTAACATCACCAAGCGCAAGTTCGACGTCGTCATCGTCGGCGCCGGCGGCTCCGGCATGCGTGCCGCCCTCGAACTCTCCCGCGCAGGCCTGAACGTGGCCTCGCTGTCCAAGGTGTTCCCCACCCGCTCGCACACCGTGGCAGCGCAGGGCGGCGTGAGCGCATCGCTGGGCAACATGTCCGAGGACAACTGGCACTACCACTTCTACGACACCATCAAGGGCTCCGACTGGCTGGGCGACCAGGACGCCATCGAGTTCATGTGCCGCGAGGCACCGAATGTGGTGTACGAGCTGGAACACTTCGGCATGCCGTTCGACCGCAACCCCGACGGCACCATCTACCAGCGCCCCTTCGGCGGCCACACGGCCAACTACGGCGAAAAGCCGGTGCAACGCGCCTGCGCAGCCGCTGACCGTACCGGCCACGCCATGCTGCACACGCTGTACCAGCAGAACGTGAAGGCCAAGACGAACTTCTTCGTCGAGTGGATGGCCCTGGACCTGATCCGCGACGCCGATGGCGACGTCGTGGGTGTGACGGCCCTTGAAATGGAAACCGGCGACCTGTACATCCTGGAAGCCAAGACCGTGCTGCTGGCCACCGGTGGCGCTGGCCGCATCTTTGCCGCATCGACCAACGCCTTCATCAACACCGGCGACGGCTTGGGCATGGCCGCACGTGCCGGCATCCCGCTGCAGGACATGGAGTTCTGGCAGTTCCACCCCACCGGCGTGGCCGGCGCGGGCGTGCTGCTGACCGAAGGCTGCCGCGGCGAAGGCGCCATCCTGCTCAACAGCAACGGCGAACGCTTCATGGAGCGCTATGCGCCCACGCTGAAGGATCTGGCACCCCGCGATTTCGTGTCCCGCTCGATGGACCAGGAAATCAAGGAAGGCCGTGGCTGCGGCCCCAACAAGGACTACGTGCTGCTCAAGCTCGACCACCTGGGTGCCGACACGATCCACAAGCGCCTGCCCTCGGTGTACGAGATCGGCGTCAACTTCGCCAACGTGGACATCACCAAGGAGCCAATCCCCGTGGTGCCCACCATCCACTACCAGATGGGTGGAGTGCCCACCAACATCAACGGCCAGGTCGTCACCCATGACGGCACCGGCAACAAGGTCGTCAATGGCCTGTATGCCGTGGGCGAATGCTCCTGCGTGAGCGTGCACGGCGCCAACCGCCTGGGCACCAACTCTCTGCTCGACCTGCTGGTGTTCGGCAAGGCCGCTGGCCGCCACATCGTCGAGTTCAACAACAAGAACAAGGAGCACAAGCCCCTGCCAGCCGATGCGGCCGACCGCACGCTGGAGCGCCTGAACCAGCTCGACCAATCCACCAGCGGCACCTACTCGCAGGCTCTGGCGGGCGACATCCGCGCCACCATGCAGCAGCACGCAGGCGTGTTCCGCACGCAGGTCAGCATGGATGAAGGCGTCAAGAAGATCGCCGAACTGCGCAGCCGCGTGGCGGGCATCACGCTGCAGGACAAGTCCAAGGTGTTCAACACCGCACGCATCGAAGCGCTGGAAGTGGACAACCTGATCGAAGTGGCCCAGGCCACGATGGTGTCGGCTGCCGCCCGCAAGGAATGCCGTGGCGCACACACCGTGTACGACTACGAGCAGCCTGCCGACCACCCCACGGCACCGCTGGGCCGCAACGATGCAGAGTGGATGAAGCACACCCTCTGGCACAGCGCCGACAACAGCCTGACCTATAAGCCAGTGAACCTCAAGCCCCTGACGGTGGACAGCGTTCCTCCCAAGGTCCGGACGTTCTAAACAGTAGCCCCACGAGAGCAGAACCATGCAAAAGCGCACATTCCAAATCTACCGCTACGATCCGGACAAGGACGCCAAGCCCTACATGCAGACCATCGAGATCGAACTCGACGGTCACGAGCGCATGCTGCTGGACGCCCTGGTCAAGCTCAAGGAACAAGACCCCACGCTGTCGTTCCGCCGCTCCTGCCGCGAAGGCGTGTGTGGCTCTGACGCCATGAACATCAACGGCAAGAACGGCCTGGCCTGTTTGACTAACATGAACACGCTCAAGGGCGTGATCACGCTCAAGCCCCTGCCCGGCCTGCCGGTGATCCGCGACCTGATCGTGGACATGACCCAGTTCTTCAAGCAGTACAACTCGATCAAGCCCTACCTGATCAACGAAGGCCTGCTGCCCGAGAAGGAACGCCTGCAAAGCCCCGAAGAGCGCGACGAGCTCAACGGCCTGTACGAGTGCATTCTGTGCGCCAGCTGCTCCACCAGCTGCCCCAGCTTCTGGTGGAACCCCGACAAGTTCGTGGGCCCCGCCGGCTTGCTGCAGGCCTACCGCTTCATAGCCGACAGCCGCGACGACGCCACGGGCGAGCGCCTCGACAACCTCGAAGACCCGTACCGCCTGTTCCGCTGCCACACCATCATGAACTGCGTGGACGTGTGCCCCAAGGGTCTGAACCCCACCAAGGCCATCGGCAAGATCAAGGAACTGATGGTGCGCCGCGCCATCTGACCTGGATCACCCAAGTTGTAGGCCATGGAATCCCCGTCCACCACCGCCATCACGCCAGAAGCGGCATCGCCGCTGCTGGATGGGCGTGAATTGAGCAAGCTGCACTGGCGCTGCCGGCGCGGCTTGCTGGAGAACGATCTGTTCATCGAACAGTTCTTCACCCGCTACGAATCGACGCTGACCCAGCGCCACGCGCAGGGCATGCGTGTGCTGATGGACCTGGCGGACAACGACCTCCTGGACCTGCTGCTGCGACGGCGCGAGCCCGCAGGCGAGCAAGACACGGAAGAAGCGCGCGAAGTGCTTGGCATGCTGCGACAAGGCAGCGGTGCCATGGCACTGCAAGCCTGACACGGCGGCCCAGCCCCAAGACCGGATCAACATCGGCAACCTACCCAAGGAAAGTAACAATGAAGCTAGCTGACAACAAAGCCACCCTGTCGTTCAGTAACGGCAGCCCCAGCGTGGACCTGCCGGTCTATCAGGGCAGCATCGGCCCGGACGTCATCGACATCCGCAAGCTGTATGCGCAGACGGGCATGTTCACCTATGACCCGGGCTTCCTGTCCACAGCAGCCACCCAGTCGGCCATCACCTACATCGATGGCGACAAGGGCGAGTTGCTGTACCGCGGCTACCCCATTGAGCAGTTGGCCGAAAACTGCGACTTCCTGGAAACCTGCCACCTGCTGCTGTACGGCGATCTGCCCAACGCAGCACAAAAGACCGACTTCACCAGCCGCGTGACCAACCACACCATGGTCAACGAGCAGATGCAGTTCTTCCTGCGTGGCTTCCGCCGCGACGCGCACCCCATGGCTGTGCTGACCGGCCTGGTGGGCGCCCTGTCGGCCTTCTACCACGACAGCACGGACATCAACAATCCGCAGCACCGCGAGATCGCCGCGATCCGCCTGATCGCCAAGATGCCCACGCTGGTCGCCATGGCCTACAAGTACGGCATGGGCCAGCCCTACATGTACCCGCAGAACCACCTGAGCTACGCAGGCAACTTCCTGCGCATGATGTTCGGCACGCCCTGCGAAGAGTACAAGGTCAACCCCGTGCTGGAACGCGCGCTGGACCGCATCTTCATCCTGCACGCTGACCACGAGCAGAACGCTTCGACCTCCACCGTGCGTCTGTGCGGTTCGTCGGGCACCAACCCGTTCGCGGCCATCGCCGCTGGCGTGGCCTGCCTGTGGGGCCCTGCCCACGGCGGTGCCAACGAAGCTGCACTGAACATGCTGTACGACATCCAGGCCCAAGGCGGCGTGGAAAAGATCGGCGACTTCATCAAGCAGGTCAAGGACAAGAACTCCGGCGTCAAGCTCATGGGCTTTGGCCACCGCGTGTACAAGAACTACGACCCCCGCGCCAAGCTCATGCAAGAGACTTGCAATGAAGTGCTGGCCGAGCTGGGTCTGGAAAACGACCCACTGTTCAAGCTGGCCAAGGAACTGGAAAAGATCGCCCTGGAAGACGACTACTTCGTGCAGCGCAAGCTCTACCCGAACGTGGACTTCTACTCCGGCATCGTGCAGCGCGCCATCGGCATCCCGGTGAACCTGTTCACCGGCATCTTCAGCCTGGCCCGCACCGTGGGCTGGATCGCCCAGCTGAACGAAATGATCGGCGACCCCGAGTACAAGATCGGCCGCCCACGCCAGCTGTTCACCGGCTCCGTGCGCCGCGACGTGCCTCCCCTGGCCAGCCGCTGATCGGTGCGGTGCACTGCGCCGTACGCTCCCAACAAAAAAGCCCACAGGCAATGCCTGCGGGCTTTTTTGTTGCCTCACGCATGCGCATCAGCGACCGCAGCGGAGTCGTGGGCATGATCCCGAACCTGCGCCCGAGCGTAGCGCCCAGGCGGCATGCCCACGTGGCGGGTGAACGCCACGCCAAAGGTGTTGACCGAGCTGTAGCCCGTGCGCTCGGCAATCTCTGCCATGCCGCAATCGTCGCGCCGCAGCAGGTCTTTCGCCAACGCCATGCGCCAGGTCGACAGGTATTCCATGGGCGCCACACCCAGCACGCGGCTGAAGCGCTCGAAGAAGGCAGAGCGAGACAACGCCGCCTCCCTGGCCAGCTGCGCAACCGTCCAGGGCTGCGCAGGGCTGGCGTGCATGCTGCGCAATGCCGCTGCCAGCCGCTCGTCCGCCAGCCCGCGCGCAAGGCCTGCTGAGGCCGCCGTCCCGGCCGTCGAGCGCAGGGCCTCGACCAGCAGCACTTCCAGCAGGCGGGCCAGCACCACATCGCGGGCCGGGCGCTGCGCCCGGCATTCCTCAGCCACCAGCTGCACCAGGGTCGCCAGGCGGCTGTCTCCGCGCACGTGCACCAGCTGGGGCAGCAGCGTCACCAGCAGGTCCGCGTCGGGTGCGCCAAACACGCAATAGCCGACCAGGTACCGCACCTCCGGCGCCGCCGTGGTGCTGCCCAGGCGGAATTCGCCGTCCGGCAAGACCACCGGCACCGCCTCTGGCTGGTCCGGCCCAGGGGGCGGCAGGCTGGACATGGCGAAGCCTTGGGTGGAAGGGATGAGAACGAAATCCCCCGCGTGCAGCGCCACAGGCTCGTGCCCTTGCGCTTCCAGCTGGCATGCACCGTCAAGGATGGCGCAGTAGAACGTACGCCCAGGCTCGCTGCGGCGCACACGCCACAGCCCTGCGGCGGTGACGACCTTGGAGAAAGGCGCGCCCGGCTGCAGCAGGGCCACCACATCGGCAAAGGGGTCGGACATCTGGACTTTCAGAACATATTTGACGACTTTGCAGTGTATCCAGTCCTGCCGCTGCGGCCTATCGTTGGGGCACCTCAACCACTGATTGGAATCCCCATGAAAACCGTCCTCATCACCGGCTGCTCCTCCGGTTTCGGCCTCGAAACCGCCCGCCACTTCCTGGACCAAGGCTGGAACGTGGTCGCCACCATGCGCACGCCACAGCCGCAACTGCTTCCGACCAGCGAGCGCCTGCGCATCGTGGCGCTGGACGTGACCCGTGAGGACAGCATCCGCGACGCCATCGCTGCGGCCGGCCCCATCGACGTGCTGGTCAACAACGCCGGGATCGGGCTGCTGAATGCGCTGGAGGGCACACCGATGGCGACCGTGCGGGACGTGTTCGAGACCAACACCCTCGGCACCATCGCGATGACGCAGGCGGTGCTGCCGCAGTTCCGGCAGCGGCGCTCCGGGGTGATCGTGAATGTGACGTCGAGCGTGACGCTGGAGCCGTTGCCGCTGCTGTCTGTGTACAGGGCGAGCAAGGCGGCAGTCAACGCGTTCACCGAATCGCTGGCGCTGGAGCTGGAGTCCTTCAACGTGCAGGCACGTCTGGTCCTCCCGGGGCGCGCACCGCAAACCCGCTTTGGGGAAAACGCCCGCCCGCGGATGGGCTCGGTTCCTGAGAGTTACGACGCCGTAGCCCAGCGTGTCTTCGCGGGGTGGGCGCAATCCCATGCGCTGGTCACCCATGCTGCCGACGTGGCGCAGGCGGTGTGGCGCGCCGCCACCGATCCGTCGTGCCCGCTCCGGCTGCCCGCGGGCGCCGACGCGGAAGCCCAGGCTGCGGCACTACACGGCCGCAGCGCGGCGTAAACCCCGGGGGCGAGGGGCAAAGGCGAACGGCAGCACATACTACCCCCTAGTAAAAGCATCTTTTGCACTCGTAGCGCTTATCTATCAAGCGCTTCAGATTTATACTACCGCCTAGTATCTCGTTCCATACGCCCCTCCCGCCACCCCTGGCCGTGACGGGCGCCGCCCCCATGCCCCATTCCGCCGAAGACAAGCAACGCGCCATCACCCGCCTGCGCCGCATCCGTGGCCAGGCGGAAGCGCTGGAGCGCGCCGTGGAGGCGGGCAGCGACTGCGCCCCCATCCTGCAGCAGCTGGCGGCCATGCGCGGCGCCGTGCACGGGCTGATGGCCGATCTGCTGGACAGCCATGTGCGCGAAACGCTGATGGCCCAGCCCTCCGCCGCCCCCCAGGCGCTGGACGAGACACTCACGCTGCTTCGCTCGTACCTGAAGTAGCCTTCGCCCCCCTTCCCCACCGCCTACCCAAGGAGCCACCCCATGAAATCCCGCGCCGCCGTTGCCTTCAAAGCCGGAGAACCCCTGCAGATCGTCGAGATCGACGTGGCCCCGCCCAAGAAGGGCGAGGTACTCATCAAGATCACCGACACCGGCGTGTGCCACACCGACGCCTTCACCCTGAGCGGTGACGACCCCGAGGGCCTGTTCCCTGTGGTGCTGGGCCATGAAGGCGCGGGCATCGTGGTGGAAGTGGGCGAAGGCGTGACCAGCGTGAAGCCCGGCGACCATGTGATCCCGCTGTACACCGCCGAATGCGGTGAGTGCCTGTTCTGCAAGAGCGGCAAGACCAACCTGTGCGTGAGCGTGCGCGCCACGCAGGGCAAGGGTGTGATGCCTGACGGCACCACGCGCTTCAGCTACAACGGCCAGCCCATCTACCACTACATGGGCTGCAGCACCTTCAGCGAATACACCGTGGTGGCCGAGGTGTCGCTCGCCAAGGTCAACCCCAACGCCAACCCCGAGCAGGTCTGCCTGCTGGGCTGCGGCGTGACCACGGGCCTGGGCGCGGTGAAGAACACCGCCAAGGTGCAAGAGGGCGACACCGTGGCCGTGTTCGGCCTGGGTGGCATTGGCCTGGCCGTCATCCAGGGCGCCAAGCTGGCCAAGGCCGGGCGCATCATTGCTGTGGACACCAACCCCAGCAAGTTCGACCTGGCCCGCACCTTTGGCGCGACCGACTGCGTGAACCCCAAGGACTTCGACAAGCCGATCCAGCAGGTCATCGTGGAGATGACGACCTGGGGCGTGGACCACAGCTTTGAGTGCATCGGCAACGTGAACGTGATGCGCGCCGCACTCGAGTGCGCGCACCGGGGCTGGGGCCAGTCGGTCATCATCGGCGTGGCAGGCGCGGGGCAAGAGATCAGCACCCGCCCCTTCCAGCTCGTCACCGGCCGCAAGTGGCTGGGCACGGCGTTTGGCGGCGTCAAAGGCCGCAGCGAGTTGCCCGGCATGGTCGAAGACGCGATGGCCGGCAAGATCCAGCTTGCGCCCTTCGTCACCCACACCATGGGCCTGAAGGACATCAACGAAGCGTTTGACCTCATGCACGAAGGCAAGTCGATCCGCTCGGTCGTCAAGTACGCCGCGTAACCCGGCTACTCGCCAGCGCCCCCCCCCAGAGACAACCGGGCACTCTGGGTGCTGGCCCCAGCGGGCCATGAAAAACGGCTTGGAGCCGTCTTTTAGGGTCCCTACAAGCGAAAACTGCCTCAAGCGCTACGATTTATTGCCTGAGCAGCTATCAATTCAAGAGCAATCACCATGACCACTCCCCTGGACCTGCTCAGCAGCCACGCCTGCTTTGGCGGCGAGCAGCGCTTTTACCAGCACGCCTCCACCACCATCGGCCTGCCGATGAAGTTCTCGGTGTACCTGCCGCCCCAGGCACAACAGGGCCCAGTGCCCGCGGTGTTGTACCTGGCGGGCCTGACCTGCACCGAAGAGACCTTTGCGATCAAGGCCGGCGCCCAGCGCCTGGCCGCCGAGCTGGGCCTGGCCCTGATCGCACCCGACACCAGCCCGCGCGGCGAGGCCGTGTCGGCCCTGCCCGGCGCCACGGCCAGCTGGGACTTTGGCGTGGGCGCAGGCTTTTACCTCGACGCAACGCAGAGCCCCTGGAACACCCACTGGCGCATGGAGAGCTACCAGCTGCAAGAGCTGCTGCCCCTGGTGGGCCAGCACCTGCCCATCGACGCGCAGCGCTTGGGCATCTTCGGCCACAGCATGGGCGGCCACGGTGCGCTCACACTCGCCCTGCGCCACCCTGGCCGGTTCAAGACGGTGTCGGCCTTTGCGCCCATCTGCGCGCCCACCCAGTGCCCCTGGGGCGAAAAGGCCTTCACCGGCTACCTGGGCCCCGACCGTACCACCTGGCTGGAGCACGACGCCACGGTGCTGATGCAGCACCAGCCCATCGCGCCCTACCCGGCAGGCATCCTCATCGACCAGGGGCTGGACGACAAATTCCTGGCAGACCAGCTGCATCCCCACCTGTTCGAGGCCGCGTGCCAGGCCATCGGCCAGCCGCTCAGGCTGCGCCGGCACGCGGGGTACGACCACGGCTACTACTTTGTGCAGAGCTTTGTGGGCGACCATTTGGCCCACCATGCACGGGGTCTTGGCGCCGGACATTAATGCGCACTTAAGCAACTGGCAGCACACTAGGGGGCTATGCTTTTGTCCCTGCGGCGCTTGCTGCCCTTCGCCTCGGCTTCACGCGCGGAGCCCCCCACCGCCTCCCCTGCCCCCCGCCCCATGCACCCCGCCTGGGTGGTGGTGCTGGTCAGCACCTGGCTGGCCACGGCCTGCAACGTGCCGCTGTGGCAAGAAGTGGCCCAGTTGCCCGGTCAGGGCAGCCTGCGCGGCTGGGGCTTTGCACTGGCGTTTGCGCTCATCGTCGCAGCGGGCAACGCGGCGCTGCTAAGCCTGCTGGCCTGGCGCTGGACGCTCAAGCCCGCCGTGCTGGTGCTGGTGCTGATGGCCGCGTTTGGTGCCTACTTCATGCTTGCCTACGGCATCGCCATCGACGCCAGCATGCTGGTCAACGTGATGCAGACCGACGTGAAGGAGGCTGGCGACCTGCTCAACCTGCGCATGCTGGGCACGGTGCTCGTCCTGGCCGTGCCGCCGCTGCTGTGGCTGTACCGCCGCCCCGTGCAGCGCCTCACGGCTTTGCGCCATGTGGCGCACAACGGACTGCTGCTGGTGGGCTCCATCGCCGTCATCGTGGTGTGCCTGCTGCTGGTGTTCCAGGACTTTGCCTCGACCATGCGCAACCACACCAAGCTGCGCTACCTGATCAACCCGCTCAACAGCGTGTACGCGCTGGGCAACATTGCCACCAAGCCTTTGCGCATGGACACCAGCAAGATCCTGCCCCTGGGCCGGGATGCCCAGCTGGGCGCCAGCTACGCCGGCCAGGCCAAGCCCCCTCTGCTGGTGCTGGTGCTGGGCGAGACAGGCCGCAGCGGCAACTTTGGCCTGAACGGCTATGAGCGCGACACCACGCCCCGCCTGTCGGCCCGCAAGGACCTGGTGAGTGCCCGCAACGCCTGGTCCTGCGGCACCAGCACCGCCGCGTCGGTGCCCTGCATGTATTCGCACCTGGGCCGCACGGGCTACGAGGGCCGCTCGGCCAACTACGAAAGCCTGATCGATGTGCTGCACCACGCCGGTCTGGCGGTGCTGTGGGTGGACAACCAGTCGGGCTGCAAGGGCGTGTGCGACCGCGTGGGCGAAACCAGCACCAGCACCCAGAAAGACCCGGCGCTGTGCGCTGGCGGCGAGTGCCTGGACCGCGTGATGCTCAAGGACCTGGACGCCCAGATCGCCGCCCTGCCTGCCGAGCAGCGCCAGCGTGGCACCGTGGTGGTGATGCACCAGATGGGCAGCCACGGCCCCGCGTACTACAAGCGCTCCGCGCCCGAGAACAAGAAGTTTGGCCCCGAATGCACCTCCACCGCGCTGCAGGAATGCCAGCGCGAGCAGGTGGTCAACGCCTACGACAACAGCATCGTCGAGACCGACCATTTCCTCGATTCAGTGCTCCAGTGGCTGGGAGCGCAGGAACAACATGCCCAGACAGCTATGATTTACGTAGCAGACCATGGCGAGTCGCTGGGGGAGAACAACATCTACCTGCACGGCCTGCCCTACTCCATTGCCCCCGACGTGCAAAAACACGTGCCCTGGATCACCTGGCTGTCACCCGCCATGCAAGCCCGCACCCACCTCACCACGGGCTGCCTGCAGCAAGACCTGGGCGAGCGTCGCATCACGCACGACCACTACTTCCACTCGGTGCTGGGCCTGATGGATGTGAAGACCGAGGCGTACAACACCGAGCTGGACATGTTTGCTGCGTGCCGCAAGCCGGCGGCAGCGGGCTGAGGCGGGCTGAGGCGGGCTGAGGCAGGCCGAAAGCTGGGCGATGGGCGCTACGCCCTGCCCGCTCAGCGCGCCTCGGGCAGCAACAGGATCTTGCCAATGCTGGCGCCAGACTCCATGCGCCGATGGGCCTGTGCGGCATCGGCCAGTGCAAACGTGCTGTCGATCACCGGCCGGATCACCCCGGTGGCCAGGGCTGGCAGCCACTGCTGGGCAAACCGCTGGACCATGGCCTGTTTTACCTCGGGCGGGCGGGACTTCATCACGGTGCCAAGGATCTGCAGGTGGCGGTACAGCACCACATCCATAGGCAGCTCCGCACCCTGCGCACCACCCAGTAGCCCCACCGACACCAGACGCCCGCCGTCAGCCAGCGACCGCACGTTGCGCTGCAGGTACGGAGCCCCGATGAAGTCGATCACCACATCCACGCCCCGGCCCTGCGTGGCCTGCGCCACCACCGCCTGAAAGTCTTCGCTGCGGTAGTCGATGAACACATCGGCCCCGCAGCCCAGCACGGCGCTGCGCTTGTCGCCACCCGCTGTGGCGAACACGCGCGCTCCCGCCGCATGGGCCAGTTGCACCGCGGCTGAACCCACGCCGCCCGCTGCGGCATGGATCAGCACCGACTCGCCCGCGTGAAGGCGGGCCAGGTGGAACAGCGCCTCGTGCGCGGTCACGAACACCTCGGCCACGGCGCCAGCGGCCACCAAGTCCATGCCCGCAGGCACCGGCATGGCCATGCGGTGGTCGATGCGCGACAGCTCGGCGTACGCCCCGCCGCCCACGATGCCCGTCACGCGGTCGCCCACGGCAAAGCCTTGCACCTCGGGCCCCATGGCGACCACCGTGCCCGCAATCTCCAGCCCCATGGTGTCGGCATCTCCAAAGTAGGCGCGACCATAGGCCCCTTTGCGGTGCAGCAGGTCGGCCCGGTTGACGCCGATGGCGGCGTTGCGCACCAGCAGGTCGTGCGGGCGCACCTCGGGGACAGGGATCTCGCGCGCCACCAGCACCTCGGGGCCGCCGAAATCATCGAACACGACGGCTTGCATGGTGCGTGGGGTGGTTGCGGGCTGTTCGGCGACAGGCAGTGCGGTCATGGGTGTGGACATGGGGTTGCTCCTCAGGCATGGCTTTCAATGCCTTCAAGGATAGGGCTGTGCACGATGTTTTAAACGCAGCAATTTCGCTCTACAGCGATGCAAATTTGCATCACACTCGGCTTTCATCCGCAACCTCGGCACGACCATGAACTGGGACGACACCCGCATCTTTCTCGCCCTGACACGAGCGCCCTCCTTGCGCGCCGCCGCGCGCAGCCTGGGCGTGGACCAGGCCACCGTCGGGCGGCGGCTGAATGCGCTGGAGGCCGAGCTGGGCGCCAAGCTCTTCCTGCGCGCCAAGGACGGCTACCTGCTCACCGCCGCAGGCGAGACGGCGCTGGCCGCCGCCCGCCGCATGGAAAGCGCTGCCCTGGACCTGCGCACCCGCATCGAGGGCCAGGACACCAGCCCCGGCGGCCTAGTGCGCGTGACCAGCACCGACTCGATCGCCATCGACCTGCTGATGCCCGCCATTGAGCGCCTGCAACAGCACTGGCCCCACATTCGCGTGGACCTGGAGGTCTCCACCCAGTTGCTCAGCCTCAGTCGCCGACAGGTGGACATCGCGTTCCGCAACGTGCGGCCCGAGGCCCCCGACCTGGTGGTGCGCCGCGTGGCATCGTGGCCCGTGGGCCTGTTCGCCAGCGCCGACTATGTCGAGCGTTTTGGCATGCCCGTACCCGAGGACGAGCTGCGCGGCCACCACCTGGTGGCCTACGCGCCCTACCTTGAGCAAAGCCCGTTTCTGACCATGGCGGGCGTGCCTGCGCGCCAGGCCCGGATCGCGCTGGCTGTGCGCTCCAGCCTGCTGGTGCGCAAGGGCGTGGCGGCGGGCATTGGCCTGGGCGAAATGCCGGTGTGGATGGGCGAGCGCGAAGGCCTGGTGCGCATCTGGCCCGAGCGCCGCCGGGCAACCGACTACGAGGTCTGGCAGGTGATGCACCCCGACCTGCAACGCACCGCCCGGGTGCGCGCCACCGCAGAGTTTCTGTCGGAGGCGTTCCAGGTCGGGTAGCTCCCTCACCGATGGAGTCAGCCTTTCGCATGTTGGCCTGCGGGCTGCGTCCAGCGCGGCTCCAGCATCCTGTGCCCCATACTCTCGCGCACATCTTTGCCACTGCAACGCACCATGCCACACACCATTCACCACCACGAACAGGACGCCAAAGGGGCGTTCTACATCGAGCACAGCGGCCAGCGCCTGGCCGAGATGACCTACAGCCGCACCAACGCCACGATGATCATCGTGGACCACACCGAGGTGGACCCATCGCTCAGCGGCCAGGGCGTGGGGCGCGCGCTGCTCGACGCGCTGGTGCAATGGGCCAGAGCCACGGGCACCAAGGTAGTCCCGTTGTGCCCGTTTGCCAAGGCGCAGTTCGACAAGGACGCCTCTTTGCGGGACGTGCTGGTGTAAACCGGCCCACTGACAGCGGTGCCCGCCAAGGGCGGTCCATCACTGGTCACTGCGGGTCATGGCAACGAACTCCATTGACCATGGATGGGCGGCGCAACCCCGCGCGTATCGGTGGTGGAGTGACTCCAGCCCGGACTGCCCGCAGCCGCTGAAGACGCTAGGCGACTTCAGTTGGAAAATTCCGCCATGAATCAAAGCGTCATTTACGCCCTGGGCGCAGCGGTGCTCTTTGGCGCAAGCACCCCTTTTGCCAAGCTCCTGACGGGCGACCTGCCACCGGTGCTGCTGGCAGGCCTTCTGTATCTGGGCAGCGGCCTCGGGCTGGCCCTGGTGCGTGTGGTCCGCGATGGCGGGCTCAAGCCCTCTGGCGTTCCCTTGAATGAGTGGCCCTGGCTCCTGGGCGCCGTGCTGTTTGGAGGCGTGATGGGGCCTGTGGCGCTGATGTTTGGACTGCGCTCCACCAGCGGCGCCACAGCTTCGCTCCTGTTGAATCTGGAAGCGGTGCTGACCGCAGTCATTGCCTGGTGGGTGTTCAAAGAAAACGCCGACCGGCGCATCGTGGGGGGCATGCTCGCCATCGTGGCGGGAGGCATTGCATTGGGCTGGCAGACCGGCTCTTCGTGGCCACCCAGCGGCACGGGCTCCTGGCTGGTGGGCCTTGCCTGCTTATGCTGGGCCATCGACAACAACCTCACACGCAAGGTTTCTGCCTCCGACGCGCTCTTTGTTGCCGGTATCAAGGGCCTGATTGCGGGGTCGGTCAACACCACGCTGGCTATCAGCATGGGCGCTGCCTGGCCGTCATGGGCCACACTGTCTGCAACGATGGCTGTGGGCCTTTTGGGATACGGCCTCAGCCTTGTGCTGTTTGTGCTGGCATTGCGCGGCCTCGGCACAGCCCGCACGGGAGCCTACTTCTCCACCGCGCCCTTCATGGGGGTGGTTGTGTCCTTGTTGGTGTTCTCGGAGCCAACGTCATGGGTGTTTTGGATGGCCGCTGCGCTGATGGGCCTGGGGGTGTGGTTGCACCTCACGGAGCACCACAGCCATGAGCACCAGCACGAAGCGCTGGAACACGAGCACAAACACGAACATGACGAGCACCACCAGCACGCGCATGGCGTTGAGCATCGCGGCAGCGGCAAACACAGCCACCGACACACGCACCTGCCACTGAAGCACACGCACCCGCACTACCCGGACATCCACCATCGGCATGTCCATTGAGACCGAACACCCGCTTGTGGCGGGGCCGTCCCTTTGCAGGCAGCACGGCATTTGGCGTTAAGTGCCCCCACAGTCGTCACCAAGGGCCCCTCCGTCGGCGAGCCCGCAGGGTGCGCAATTACCGCAATGCCATCCAGCCCTCCACCTCTCCCACCAGATGCGCCCGGAACACCTCGGCAATGGGTGACAGCTGCTTGCCCTTGGGCCAAACCAGGTGCCACTGCGACTGGATGGGAAAGCCCTGCACGTTGAGCACGGCAAGCCCCTCGTGGTGCGGACCCAGGGCGTGGTGGGAGACGATGGAGACGCCCAGCTGGCCCTCCACCGACTCCTTGATGGCTTCGTTGCTGCCCAGCTCCAGCAATGCACTGGGCGCAAAGCCCAGTTGGCACAAGTGGGCGTCGGTGGCCATGCGGGTGCCGGAGCCTTTTTCGCGCAGGATGAAACGCTCCGTCTGCAATTGCGCGAGCTTGATGCGCTTTTTGGCGGCCAGGGGGTGGCCGGCGGGGGCGATGACAACCAGCGGGTTGGGCATGAGGATCTGGTCCTCCAGCGGCAAATCCGCAGGCGGCATGGACATGACGTAGAGGTCGTCCAGGTTGCTGCGCAGACGGGAAATGACGTGGTCGCGGTTGAGGACCTCCAGCGAGATATCGATCTGCGGGTGCAGCTTGCAGAAGCTGCCCAGCAGGCGGGGCACAAAGTATTTGGCGGTGCTGACCACGGCGACCTTGAGGCGCCCGCTGGTGAGGCCCTTGGCGCCCGACACGCGCTGCTCGAACGCATCCCACTCGCCCGCAATGGCACGCGCAGTGCGGGCCAGGGCCTGTCCCGCCTCGGTCAGGTGTACACGGCGTGAGACCACCTCGTACAGCGGCAGGCCCACGGCGTGGGTCACCTCACGCAACTGCATGGAGGCGGTGGGCTGCGTGACGTGCATGACCTTGGCAGCGGCGCTGACGCTGCCTGTCTCGGCCAGCGCCAGGAACAGCCGCAGCTGGCGAAAGGTGATGTTCATAGATTTTTATCTATAGATAACTGCGTTTAAATCGATTTTACTTTGCACCCGCACACCCCTAGCATCGGCCCCCAACAAGGAGTTGATGATGCAAAGCTTGCTGGACCCTGCGATTTTGTTTTTTGCCCTGGGAGTGTTTGCGGGCCTGGTCCGATCCAACCTGGAGATGCCGGCGGCGATATCGAAGTTCTTGTCCATCTACCTGCTGATGGCGCTGGGTCTGAAAGGCGGGTTTGCATTGGCGGCCTCGGGCCTGACACCCAGTGTGACCAGCAGTCTGGGGCTGGCGGTGCTGCTGGCCGTGGTGGTGCCGCTGGTGGGCTATGCGCTGCTGCGGCGGGTGCTGTCGGGCTTTAACGCAGCAGCGGTCGCAGCCACCTACGGATCGGTCAGCGCCGTGACCTTTGTGACGGCCACGCAGTACCTGGAGTCACAGCACATTGCCTACGGCGGCTACATGGCGGCAGCCATGGCGCTGATGGAGTCGCCCGCCATCATCCTGGCGGTGATGCTGGCCAATGCGATGCGGCAGCGGCAGTCGGTGGCTCAGTCGTTGGCAGTCAACGCCTCAAGCCCCCTCCTGCGCGTGCAACCAGTGGTCGCCATGGCGTCGGCAGGGGGCCCCGCACTGGGGGGCGGCAGCGCAGGCGGCGCACCGGGCAAGCCAGGGCCTCACCTGTCGGTGGGCAAGATCCTGCATGAATCGTTCACCGACGGCACCCAGTTGCTGCTGCTGGGCGCCATGGTGATCGGCATGGTGACTGGCGATGCCGGCAAGGCGGCCATGCAACCGTTCTCGGGCGACCTGTTCAAGGGCATGCTGTGCCTGTTCTTGCTGGACATGGGCTTGTCCACCGCGCGCAACCTGCCTGCGGTGCGCAAGCAGTCACCCTGGCTGCTGGCCTACGCGGTGCTGGGGCCGCTGACGCACGCCTGCCTGGCTCTGGCGCTGGCCTGGCTGCTGCAGGTGCCCACGGGGGATGCAGTGCTGCTCATGGTGTTGGCCGCCAGCGCGTCGTACATCGCGGTGCCTGCGGTGGTGCGCTATGCCATCCCCGAAGCCGACCCGTCCCTGTACGTGAGCCTCTCGCTGGGGGTGACGTTTCCGCTGAACATCCTGGTGGGCATTCCGCTGTACGCGCAGGTGGTGCAGCGGGTGTGGGGGGGCTGACGAGGCAACGCATTGCTGCCTGGGGCGCGCAGTCCACAGTGCACGGAGAAGGGCACGGGATCTAGAAGAGACTGTCCTGCCCCTTCAGCAGCCCCGGCCTGAACTGCCCCAGGTCCAGACCCTCACGCTCTCGGTTGAGCCCCAGGCGGCGGCAGGTGTTGGCAAAGCGCTGGCGCAGCAGGTCGGCCCACAGCCCGCTGCCCTTCATGCGGGTCACAAAGTCGCTGTCATAGGTCTTGCCCGCGGCGCGTTGGGCTTCGGTGAGGTGGTGCAGGTCTTGCACCCGGGCCATGACGCGCGCCGCGCGCTGGGGGTAGTGCACCGTGAGCCATTCGCGAAACAACGCATCCAGCTCCCACGGCAGGCGCAGCACGGTGTAGAACGCGGTGCGCGCTCCAGCGTCGCGCGCGGCCTCCAGCACGTGTTCCATGTCTTCGGTGATGAAGGGTATCTGGGGCGCCACGCTCACGCCCACCGGCACTCCTGCCTCAGCCAGGGCGCGGATGGTGCGCAGCCGCCGGTGGGGCGCAGCAGCACGGGGCTCCATGCGCCGGGCCAGCGTGGCGTCGAGTGTGGTGATGGTGACGTACACCGCTGCCAGGCGCTGTGCGGCCAGCGGGGCGAGCAAATCGAGATCGCGCTCCACACCGCTGGATTTTGTGATCAGCGAGAACGGGTGCCGGGCCTCGCGCATCACCTCGATCACGCTGCGCGTGAGCTTCAGGTCGCGCTCCACGGGCTGGTAGCAATCGGTGGCCGAGCCGATATTGAGCAGGCGCGGTACATAGCGCGGCTGCGCAAGCTCTTGACGCAGCACCTGCGCAATGTTGTGCTTGGCCACGATCTGCGTCTCAAAGTCGAGCCCGGGCGAAAAATTGAGGTAGCTGTGCGTGGGTCGGGCGTAGCAGTAGATGCAGCCGTGCTCGCAGCCCCGGTAGGGATTGACCGAAAGCTCGAAGAAGATGTCCGGCGAGTCGTTGGCACACAAGGCGCTGCGCGCGGTCTCGAAATGCACCCGGGTGGCGGGTGAGGGGCTGGAGCGACTGTCCCCGTCACCCCCATCCCATCCATCGCTCCATCCATCACCACCCCCAGCCACCGCGCCGTTCAGCGCACCCGCTTGCTCCGCGCCGCCATGCTCCAGGCCCAGCGCCTCGCCAAGGGGCCGCAGAGGGCCCCACCCATCGTCCGCCCGTTCGCGCTGGTCTTTGGCAAAACGGTGCGCCATGGCCGTGGCCGCACCCCGCCCCCGAATGGCTTGCAGCGGGATGCGGATCTCCTGCGGCGGTGCAGGCAGGTCGTCGTCGGGGACGGGGGATGGGCTCATGGCGAGCAACAAATGGGGTGAGACCGGCGGATAAAACTGTTTATTTATACAGTATTTATCAACCACCGGCAAACCCACGGGTGTACGCAGAGCCCCAATTCGGTGCAAAGTACTGCACCAACTCTTGGCGCGTTTCTTGCTTCAACTTGGTGCAAATCTGTGGCGTCCGACGAAAACGCACCAGAGTCGATCAATCACTATCGCGAGGACGTTATGGAAGCACTCAAACAGGGCACGGATGCCTTGTTCATCTTGCTCGGGGCGATCATGGTGTTGGCCATGCACGCCGGGTTTGCGTTTTTGGAACTGGGTACGGTCCGCAAAAAGAACCAGGTAAATGCGCTGGTCAAGATCCTGGTGGACTTCTCGGTGTCCACCGTGGTTTATTTTGTGGTGGGCTACACCGTGGCCTACGGCACGCATTTTTTCATCGGCGCAGAGTCGCTGGTGCAGCAAAGCGGCTATGGGCTGGTCAAGTTCTTCTTCTTGCTCACCTTTGCGGCGGCCATTCCGGCCATCGTGTCGGGCGGCATTGCAGAGCGCGCCAAGTTCTGGCCTCAACTGCTGGCAACGGCGGTCATCGTGGGCTTTGTGTACCCGTTTTTTGAGGGTATCGCCTGGAACCAACACTTTGGTGTGCAGGGCTGGATCAAGGCCGTCACGGGTGAGGAGTTTCACGACTTTGCCGGCTCGGTGGTGGTGCACGCCATGGGCGGCTGGATTGCCCTCCCAGCGGTGATTCTGCTGGGCTCACGCGCCAACCGCTACCGCAAGGACGGCGCGATCTCGGCCCACCCGCCGTCCAACATCCCGTTCCTGGCGCTGGGCGCCTGGGTGCTGGTGGTGGGCTGGTTTGGCTTCAATGTGATGAGCGCGCAAACCGTGGACAAGCTCTCAGGCCTGGTGGCGGTGAACTCCCTGATGGCCATGGTGGGCGGCACGCTGGCCGCCCTGGTGCTGGGCAAGAACGACCCCGGCTTTGTGCACAACGGCCCGCTGGCCGGTCTGGTGGCCGTGTGTGCGGGTTCGGACCTCATGCACCCTCTGGGTGCGCTGGTGGTGGGCGCGGTGGCCGGGGCCATCTTCGTGCTGATGTTCACCCTGACCCAGAACAAATGGAAGATCGACGATGTGCTGGGCGTGTGGCCGCTGCACGGGCTGTGCGGTACCTGGGGCGGCTTGGCTGCCGGCCTGTTTGGCAGCAAGGCGTTGGGCGGGCTGGGCGGGGTCAGCCTGTCGGCACAACTCATCGGCACAGGCCTGGGCGTGGTGTGGGCCCTTTTCGGCGGCGTGGTGGTGTACGGCATCCTCAAGCAGACGGTGGGCATCCGGCTGACGCAGGAAGAAGAGTTTGACGGCGCCGACCTGAGCATCCACAAGATCAGCGCCACGCCAGACCGCGAAGTGAGCTGGTAGCAGCCCACCCCGGCGACGGCTTGACCCCGAGACGGGGCCCCTGGCCGTCGCCTTGGCGCCCTGTCCGACAGCGCATCGACCGGCGTGCGGCTATACCTGAGCCCTGCGCCCCAGCGGCTCCACGGTCACAATCGCGCCATGTTGTCTTTGCCCTCTCCGTCTTCCACCCTGCCCCAGCGGGCCCGCCCCGGCTGGCTGGGTGTGGTCACGGTGGTGGTCGCCATGGCCCTTGCGGGCTGCGCGGGCCTGCCCAAGGATGTAGATCGCCCGGTGTCGACAGCCTGGGTGACCCCCGCTGATACCCCGCTGGGCCAGCTGGTGGCTGCCCGCAGGGCCGCAGAGGGGGCGCGGCACGCTTCGGGGTTTGCACTGCTCAGCGGCCCGCAAGCTGCCTACAGCAGCCGCCTGGCCCTAGTGGACGCGGCCCAGAAAACCCTGGACCTGCAGTACTACGCCATCCATGCAGACGCCAGCAGCGAGCGCTTGCTGCTCAGCGTGGTGGCTGCCGCCCAGCGCGGCGTGCGTGTGCGCGTGCTGCTGGACGACTTCCACAGCACGGGGCGCGACGCGCAGGTGATGCGGCTGGCCTTTATGCCCAACATCGAGATGCGCATGTTCAACCCCGTCACGGGTGCCAGGGGGTCACCCATCGGCCGCATGCTGGGACTGCTGGGCGACTTCTCGCGCGTGCAGCAGCGCATGCATAACAAGCTCTTCATTGCCGATAACGCCATGGCCGTGACCGGGGGGCGCAACCTGGGTGATGCCTATTTTGGCAACGCCGATTCGGGCAATTTCGTGGACCTGGATGTGCTGGCCGCAGGCCCCATCGTGCGGGACCTGTCCCGCAGCTTTGACAGCTACTGGAACAACGAGCGCGCCTATCCCGTGCAGTCGCTCATCACCCAAAGCGAGCTCGACCACCTGCGCGACAGCATTCGTGCGGCTGACGAAGGCCGAAGACGTCGCGTCGCAGGCCAGGGCGGCACCACGGCCCCTGACCGCCAGCCGCCCCCTGTGGACCCTGGCACCAGCGCTGCGCAGCGCGCACGGATCTGGAACTACGAGCCCATGGACCTGGAGCACACGCCCTTCGTGTGGGCCGCAGCGGCGGTGCTGGTGGACCAGCCGGCCAAGATACCGGCCGACGGCGCCGGTGCGGGCAACGGGGCCTCCCCCACCCCAGGTGCAACGCTGCCGCCGCCAGGCCCGGGCGCCGCCGGTGCCGCAACAGGCACCACCAATGGCCCCAAGGCCGCTGCCGCCGCCCTGGTCTCGGGCTTGCGCACAGCACCGGTGGCAAGCCGCGCGGCGGCGTCCACAGCCCCCCCCGTGGCCGCCAGCCCCCCCGCCCCTTCTTTAGCCGGCGCGTCCCCGGACAACCCCCGCACAGGCCCCGAAGCCACCGAAGCGCAGACCGATACCGTGGTGGACGGGCTGCTGCAGCTCATGGGCCAGGCGCGGCGCGACCTGCTCATCATCTCGCCCTACTTTGTGCCCGGGCCGGACATGGAAGCCGCCTTTGCCGCCGCGCGGGCACGTGGCGTGCGGGTGCGGGTGCTGACCAACTCGCTGGCCTCCAACGACGCGCCCATTGCCCACGCCGGCTACGCACGCCACCGGCCGCAGCTGCTGGCCATGGGGGTTGAGCTGTACGAGATGCACAGCGAACTGCCCGGCGTGCTGCGGGGAGCTTTGGGCGTGTCGGGCAGCATGGGCAACAACAGCGCGGGTGTTGTGGGTTCGCAAGGCGGCTCGCGCGCCATGCTGCACTCCAAGCTGCTGATCGTGGACGGCCGGTTGCTCGCGGTGGGATCGATGAACCTGGACATGCGTTCGCAACGGCAGAACACCGAAGTGGCGCTGCTGATTCGCAGCACGGAGCTGTCGCGCCGCGCCACCGCGCAGATTGAGACGGCGCTGAAAGAAGCCGCCTGGCAGGTGCAGGCCACAGACCAGGGACTGCGCTGGCGCGCCCCCGAGGGCAGCGGACTGTCTGATGCCACGACCGAGCCCGACGCCAGTGCCCCGCTGCGGCTGATGCTGCGGCTGCTGGGCCCTTTGGCACCGGACCACCTGCTGTAGCCCGCTTAAGCCCCTTGGGCGCAGTCAGCCCGGGCCTGCAGTTCTGCCACCCACGCGGTGATGGCCCGCTGGTCCGTCATGGTGCGCACATGCTGGTAGGCCACTTCCGCCTCGGCAAACCGGCGGCGCAGCAGGTTGAGCCATTGCTTGAGGCGCCCTGCGCGCTGACGCGGCTCCAGGTCGTCGCACACCAGCTGCCAAAAGGCGGCCAGGTGTGGCACCAGATCGGCCCACACCACGGTGTCCGAGTCCGGACGCCCAGCATCGGCAGCCCGAATGGCGCGTGCCAGGCCGGGGTCCGCCACAATGCCGCGCCCGAGCATCAGTGCGTCGCAGCCTGACACCTCGCGGCAGCGCTGCGCGTCGGCCACCGTCCAGATCTCGCCATTGGCGACCACCGGAATGGACACGGCCGCACGAATGGCGGGAATGTGCTCCCAGTAAGCCGGTGGGCGGTAACCATCGGCCTTGGTGCGCGCGTGCACCACCAGTTCAGCCGCGCCGCCCGCCTGCATGGCCTGGGCGCATTCGCGCATCAGGTGGGTGTCGTTGAACCCCAGGCGCATCTTGGCCGACACCGGCAGGTCCGCGGGCACGGCGCGGCGCACGGCAGCCACCACGGCCGCAATGCGCTCAGGCTCCTGCAGCAGCGCCGCGCCACCGCCGTGGCGGTTGACCACCTTGGCCGGGCAGCCAAAGTTCAGGTCGATCCCCTCCGGGCCCAGCGCGGCCAGCCTTGCAGCGTTCTCGGCCATGCAGACCGGGTCCGACCCAAGCAGTTGCGCCCGCACCGGCACGCCCGCCAGCGTACGGCTGCCGTGCTGCAACTCGGGCACATAACGCAGGAACACCTTGTCGGGCAGCAGGGTGCCGGTGATGCGGATGAACTCCGACACGCAACGGTCCACGCCGCCCACGCGGGTCAGCACGTCGCGCAGCACAAAATCAAGAAGCCCCTCCATCGGGGCGAGCAGCAAGGTCATCACAGAGGGACTGATGGCGCGATGCGCACCCTCCCCAAGAGGGCCAGCACAGGCACGCAGCAGCAAAAATCAAACAAAACCTGAACCAAGTGCTAGTGCAACATACCCCAGCAGCTATCAAATAAGGAGCATACAGACAGGTACGCCGTGCCAGCGCGGGTACCGAACCAACCCACGATTGTGCGGCAAGGGGTCATCACGGCGTCACGCCCGGCTGGTGCAATCTCCGATCCAGAGACCGACCACCCCGGAGATCCCCATGCTGCTGCAGAAAACCGAAAAAGCCCGCCTGGAACTCTCGCCGGGTGTGCGCACCCTGAGTCTGCGCGAACGCTCGCTGCTCTTGCTGGTCGACGGCAAGCCGTTGTCAGACCTGCAGGCCATGTACAACGGCATTGGCGCGCAGATTGTCGAGAACCTGATGCGCCAGGGCTACCTGACCGGACCGGCAGACCTGCCGCCCGCGCCAGAGCCCGCCGCGCCCTCCATCGAACGCCCGGCACCCGGCGAGTCCCTGCGGTCGCTGGCCGGTGCCCGCATGTACCTGTTCGACACCTGCGAGCGCCTGTTTGCGCGCCGCGACCCAGTGCTGGCGCAACACTTTCGCGAGGCACTGCGCGCCGCCAAGGACCGCTCCAGCATGCTGGATGTGGGCGACGCCATGTTCGAGGAAGTGGCGCTCGCTGCAGGTGCAGAACGTGCCGCCAGCCTGCGCGAGCGGCTGGATCAGCTGCTGCCCGCAAGCCCGGTCACCGAAGCCTTTGTCGTGACGCAGCCCGCGCTGCTGGAGTGAGCAGATCGGCTCGGTTCAGGCTGCGGCAAGCCGCCACAGGGACGTGACCTCGGCCGCGCGCGCCGCATGCAGCGCGTCCTGCGCGTCGGCGGCCTTGGCATGCACCGGTTTCACGTCGTTGCGGCCGCGTACCACCAGGCCCGCCTCGGCAATCCAGGCCAGCAGCTGCTCGCGCGGGCGCAGCCCCAAGTGCTCAGCCATGTCCGAGAGAATCAACCAGCCCTCGCCGCCGGGCTCCAGGTGTGCAGACAAACCCGCCAGAAAGCCCTTGAGCATGCGGCTGCCTTCGTCATACACGGCATGTTCGATGGGAGAGTTGGCCCGCGCAGGCACCCAGGGCGGGTTGCACACCACCAGCGGCGCGCGGCCCGGTGGAAACAGGTCTGCTTGCAGCAGCTCCACGCGGTCAAGCAGCTGAAGGCGCTGCAGGTTCTCACGCGCACAGGCAAGTGCGCGCGGGTCCTGGTCGGTGGCCACCACACGTTGCACGCCCCGGCGCGCCAGCACGGCAGACAACACCCCAGTGCCCACACCGATGTCAAACGCCAGGGCCTTGCTGGGCAGCGGGGCTGCGGCCACCAGGCCCACATATTCGCCACGCACGGGCGAGAACACACCGTAGTGCGGGTGAATGCGGTTGAGCGGTGGGACACCGAGCGCAGGGATTTCGACCCCCTTCTTGCGCCACTCGTGCGCGCCCACCAGCCCCAGCAGCTCGCGCAGCGTGGCCACCGAGCGCGCGCCCGTCGCTGGCCCCCAGGCCTCGGTGCAGGCCTGGCGCCAATCGGGCGCACGGCGCAGCGCGATGCTGTAGTCACCCTCCAGAGGAATCAGCACCGACGCCAGCACCCGCGCACGCTGTGCTTGCGCCTGCCGGTGCAGATGGAACGCCTCGACCGCTGTGGCGGTCGCCAGCTTTTGAGACGCCTTCGCAGCCGCCTTGCGTGGCTTCTTGTCGACCCGGCGCATCAGCGCCTGCAGCAGATGCCGCGCGTTCTGAAAATCGCCCTGCCACAACAACCCCGTACCCTCGCAGGCCATGCGGTAGGCCGTGTCAGCAGCCAGCGTGTCGTCAGCCGTCTCCACCCGGCGCGGCGCAGAGGCGCCACTCTCGGAGCGCCACAGGGCTTGCTGAGCTTGGCCCTGGTGGGTCCAGTGGATCGTGGGAGGAGTCGTTGGTATCAGCATCTGACAGTGCTGCGCACAGCCCGTGGGGTTGGAAAGGGGCGCAGCGACGCAGCGGGGTGTCGCGGCACTTTATGCGTTGATGGGGCGCTTCAGGCGCACTTCTTCAATCTTCACACCACCGATCACCGCCGTCTTGGCAGTGGACAGCTCGCGCTTGAAGCCAGCCAGCTCATGAAAGCGCAGCGCGCGTTCGTTGCGCAGCGGCACCCAGGCGGTGACGTTGGTGCAGCCTTCTTCGTGCAGGCCATCACGGGCGGCGTCCCACAGCGCCAGGCCAACGCCTTGGTTCCAGTGGGTGGGGGCAGCGTAGATGGCCCAGATTTCACCGGTGGTGGGCCGGGACTTTTCATCGCGTGAGCGGTCGTAGCCGACAAAGCCGACGATCTTCTCGCCATCGACCGCCACCTGGACCTGGGGCTCGCAATATTCAATGGCCTCGCGCCAGTAGGCCTGGCGCTTTTCGACCGACATGGATTTCAACTGCTCGTCTGGCACCAGCCCTTTGTAAGCCTCTTGGGCAGAGACGGTGTGGATCTGGGCAATGGCTTTGGCATCGCGAAGCGTAGCGGGACGAACCTGGATACTTGACATGAAAAAACCGAACGAAAACGGGGAATGAAAAAACAAAAGGACCGGCATTGTCGCCGCAAACGGTTTTTCCACCCTGACAGACGGTTAGCGCGGTCCCGTCGACCGCGCCTTCTGGCCCCGCTTTTCACCCCAGCCGGGGGCCCTGCCCCCGCTGAGGTGCAAGCAGCCCGCCAGCCACTCGCACCTTCTCAGGCCATCACCATGGCACCCGACAGCCCGCTGCCCGCCGCCGATGCTGCGGCCGCAGCAGCGGCGCGCTGCACCATCGCGCGCTTGTTGCGCGGGCGCGGCACGTGCACGGCAGGCGGTGCACCGTTGATGGCCGCGAGGCTGAGCACCAACGTGACAGTGCGCGAACCGCCATCGCGGTCTTCGCTGGCATACGCACGGTAGCTGCCGCTGCCCTGCCCATGGCTCCTTTGCACGGTATGAAAAGCCACCCGCGCTCCGGTCACCCGGTGCCCACCAAAGGGCAGCACCCGCAGTCGTGCATCGCGATCCAGTGCCAGGCCCATGTTGCCGGGCCGGTTGATGAGATCGGTGCGGATGGCCCGCCAGGTCTGCCCTTCATCCGCCGAGAACTGCCAGGTGCCGGCCTGAGCGTCCAAGTGCTCGATCACCACCCCCGCAGCCGCGAGCAGGTCGGGGCAATGCTCCTGAACGATGTGCGCCACGGCATTGCCTCCCAGGCCCGAGGCCGCGTGGCCTGCGCCAGGGGTGGCCGCCGGTCTTCGTTCGCTGTGATGCAAGCCTGCTTCGGTGGTGCTGACGCCACGGGTGTGTGCATTGATCGTCATGGAGAACCCTTGAAAACGGAATGTGGTTACGAAGGTTTGCGCATTGGTGCGCACCCAAGGTGCTTTTCAATGCTTGACGGAAAGTCTAGAAAGTGCACATCCGTGCGTCCATCGCACAAATGGACTAGCCCGCAACACCCGGTTGTGCGCAATACTTGCCTGTATGACTGCCCGTCTTTTGCTAGTGGATGACCACACCTTGTTCCGCACAGGGCTGCGCCTGATCGTGCAGGACCACCCCAGCGTGGGCAGCATTGCCGAGGCCGGCTCGATTGCCGATGCCTGCGCGCTGCAGCAGGCCGACACCGATCTGGTGCTGCTGGACATCCAGCTGCCCGGGATGAGTGGCCTGGACGGCTTGCGGCTGCTGCGACAGGCCTGCCCGCGGGCGCGCATCGTGCTGGTGTCGGCCAGCGTGGCGCCCGATGCCATTCACGAAGCGCGCGCGCGGGGCGCTGACGGCTTTTTGCCCAAGTCCGCCAGCGCAGAGGACATTCTCGAGGCCATCAGCTGCGCTTTGTCGGGCCGGCCCTGTTTTCCGATCAACAGCGGCAACAGCGCCACGGTGCGTGGGCCCGACACGCCGTCGCTCACGGCGCGCCAGCTGGATGTGTTGTCGCTGCTGTGCACGGGCCGCCCCAACAAGGTGATTGCCCGCGACCTGGGGCTGAGCGAGAACACGGTGCGTGTGCATGTGGCCGCCATCTTTGCGCAGCTGGGCGTGAACAGCCGCAGCGCCGCGCTGCTGGCGGCCCAGCGTCTGGGCCTGTCCACCCCGCAGCTCAATGACCCCCTCTGAGACCAGTCCGCTGCCCCTCGAACCGGTGATTCCGCCCACGCGCTGGGGCTGGCCGGTGTGGGAGCGCGACGAGGTGCTGCGCGAACAAGTGGCCCTGCTGCGGCAGAACTTTCCGATGACATTGCTGGCATCGCTGGCTACAGCCCTGGGCACCCTGTGGGTCATGGCCCGCGTGGCAGACACGCAGGCCATTACGGTGTGGCTGGTGTCACACACGCTGGTGGTAGCCGGGGTGTACCTCACGCTGCGCAGCATTGCCCCTTTTGTAGACCCCGCGCCGCGTGCAGCGCGCAAGCTCATCGGCTGCATGGCTGCCATGGGCCTGAGCTGGGGCAGCCTGGGCTATGTGGTGCTGTACTGGGGCACGTCCGACAGCGTCATCTATGCCATCGGCATCATCAGCACAGTGTCTTCGGGGGCGCTGGGGCTGGGCGCACCGCTGTACCGGGCCTACGTGACCTACCTCACCAGCGCCATCGGAGGCGTGATGCTGTCCGTGGCGCTGGCGGGCGGGCCTGTGATGTGGCCCGCCTTGTTCCTGACCGGCGTGTACTACGCGCTGACCTGCCTGCAGGCACGCACGGCCGACCGGGCCACGCGGCGCAGCATCGCCCTCAAGCTGGAAAACGAGCGCCTGGTCAGCCAGCTGCGGGCCGAGTCGCAGCGTGCACTTGCGGCGCAAGAGGCCGCCGAGCAGGCCGACCGCGACAAATCACGCTTTCTGGCAGCCGCCAGCCATGACCTGCGCCAGCCCCTGCATGCCATGGGCCTGTTTCTGGAATCGCTGCATCGCAGCCCGCTCAACGAGCACCAGCGCACCGTATTGAAGCACGCACATGCCGCATCAGGCGCCGCGGCTGAAATGCTCACCACCCTGCTCGACTACTCCCGGCTGGAGGCCGGCGTGGTCAAGGTGCGGCCCGGCGCCTTCGCGGTGCAGCCCCTGCTCACGGCCCTGGAGCAGGAGTTTGGCGCACAGGCGGACACAGCCGGGCTGGTGTACCGCACCCGCGAGACCTCCGCTGCCGCGTTTGCCGACCGCTCGCTGGTCGGCCTGGTGATGCACAACTTCATCTCCAACGCACTGCGCTACACCGCCAAAGGCGGTGTGCTGATTGCCTGCCGCACGCGCGGCAAGCGGCTGGCGCTGGAAGTGTGGGACACCGGTGCAGGCATCCCCGAGCACCAGTGGGAAGACATCTTCAAAGAATTTCATCAGCTCGGCAATCCGGAGCGCGACCGCCGTAAAGGACTGGGCCTGGGCCTGGCCATCGTGCAGCGTCTCGCGCGTGAAATGCGCACCTCCGTGGAGTTGCGCTCGCAACCGGGCAGGGGCTCGGTCTTCAGGCTGTGGCTGGACCGGTGGCAGGGCGCGCTGGAAGACGATGTCATAGTGCCCCAGGACGCCCGCAGTCTGCGCGGCCTGAAGGTGCTGGCCATCGACGATGACGAAGCCGTGCGCCTGGGCATGCAGTCACTGCTGCAAAGCTGGGGCTGCCTGTGCATGACGGCAGAGTCCAGCGCGGATGCCCTGGAAGCGCTGGACGATGTGACGCCCGACATCATCATCACTGACTTCCGCCTGCGCCATGAAGAGACCGGCAAGCAGGTGCTGCAGGCGCTGCGCGCCTACCTGGGTGCCAACGTGCCCGCGATCATCATGACGGGTGACACTTCGCCCCAGCGACTGCGCGACGCGCAGTCCACCTCGGCGCTACTGCTGCACAAGCCGGTATCCACCGGCCAGTTGCGCGATGCAATGGTGCAGCTCATCACCCAGCCGCCCCTTCCAGCCATCGGGGTCGACCATGAGCACGATGATGACGTTCAGGAGGGGCCCGCAGAGGCTCCGCGCAGCACTACAACCAGCGCCTCAGCAGCCCCATGACCTGGTCGAACTTGGCGCCATAGGGCGGGTAGAACAGCGAGCCCATCGCCCAGCGCGACTGCACCAGTACCGACTTTTGGTGGCAAAAGCGCAAAAAGCCCTGCTCGCCGTGGTAGGCGCCCCAGCCGCTATCACCCACTCCCCCAAACGGCAGGTTGTCGTGCGCGATGTGCATCAGCGTGTCGTTCACCGTCACACCGCCACTGACGGTGCGGCGCAGCACATCGTCGCGCACGGCCTCGCTCTGGCCGAACCAGTACAACGCGAGCGGGCGAGGCCCGGCATTGATGTGGGCAATGGCGTCGTCCAACAGCTCATAGGAGATCACCGGCAGGATGGGGCCAAAAATCTCTTCCTGCATGAGCTGCATCTGGGAAGTGGCACCAAACACCAGCGTGGGCAGCATCTGGCGGCTCGCACCGTCACCCAGCGTACCCACCGTGGAGGCCACCTGCTTTCCGTCTGTGGGGTCGACGGTATGCACCTCGGCCCCTTGCGTCTGCGCCTGCTGCAGCATGGTGCGCAGGCGGGCATGGTGGCGGGGAGTGATGATGGAGGCGTAGTCGGCGTTGCCCTCAATGGTGGGGAACAGGCGCGCCACCGCGGCCCGGTAGGCCTGCGCGAACTCGCCCTCACGACCGCGCGGCAGCAGCACGTAGTCGGGAGCGATGCAGGTCTGCCCAGCGTTGATCAGCTTGCCGTGCGCGATCTTGAGCGCCGCGTCCTGCATGTCGCAATGGCCGTCAATGATGCAAGGCGACTTGCCGCCCAGCTCGAGCGTGGTCGGTGTCAGGTTCTGCGCTGCCGCCTGTGCCACCTTGCGGCCCACGGCAGTGGAGCCGGTGAACACCAAGTGGTCGAACGGCAATGAGGCAAACAGGGCCGACAGGTTGGCGTCGCCCTGAACCACACAGAATTCATCGGGAGAGAAGAATTGCGCCACCAACAACGCCAGTTGGGCCGAGGTGTGCGGCGTCAGCTCGCTGGGCTTGAGCATCACGCGGTTACCCGCCGCCAGCGCGGTGATAGCTGGCGCCAGGGCCAGTTGCACAGGGTAGTTCCAAGGGGCAATCACCCCCACCACTCCCATGGGCTGGCGCTGGATGAAGGCATGGGCCGGCTGCAGATAAATCGGCGTATGCACCTTTCGCGGCTTCATCCACTTTGCCAAGTGGCGCAGCGTGTGCGAAAGCAGGGTGCGCAGTACAAAGAAGTCGGCCACCTCGGTCAGGCGGGGTGAACGCATGCCAAAGTCGGCCTGCACGGCAGCCGCCAGCACAGAACCATTCTCATCGAGCATCTTGCGAAGACGCAGCAGCCGCTCACGGCGCACCAGCAGCGGCACATCCACATGCGCGCGACTGGCCTGGAATTGAAGATCGAAATGGGCGTGGATGTCGGCGGGTGTCATAGTCGGATGATAGAAGACACCCCGGTGGGCGCGTCACAAAAAAAGGCTGGCCAGCCAAACAACCCGTGCGTGTGTGGGCGGACTATGGCGCAGCGACTGTCATCGACACATCACCGGACTTCACGCGCTTCCACATCGGTGACCTGGGCAGCCCCCGGCAGCACGCCCCCACGGCGCGATGCAGAGGCGTCTCCTGCAGCGTCGACAGGCGCTTCACCACGTCGCGCGGAAGACCAACGCTCGGTAGAACGAAAAACGGTACTGAAGCCCGTGCGAGGGTCCACGCGCATCACCCACGGTGTCACCGGCCGCCCCATGAGGCGCGCCCAGCCTGCACGCAGCGCCCACACCAGTGTCAGCAACACGGCCGCAACCAGCAGGCTGGCAAAGAGCACCAGCCCCATGGCGATGACCACGACCCGCAGCAACAGGCGCGCAACGCCCGCAACAAATTCATTCAAACGACACCTCTCCTTCACATCTTCAGGAAGGGGATTGCAGCGCTAACCCTCGCCACGCCCCCTTCCCGAGCCCGAATCACTCTTGCGCAGCGACACCAAACTGGAACACACCCGGTTCCAGCACAGGATTCACGGTCACCGGAATCACACTCTTGGGCGGGAAGCGCCCCTCCAGCAACAGCTTGGACAGCGGGTTCTCAATGCGCTGCTGGATCGCGCGCTTGAGCGGCCGTGCACCAAACACCGGGTCAAACCCCACTTTGGCCAATTCTGCCAAGGCGGCGTCAGACACCTGCAGCTCCAAATCCATCTTGGCCAACCGGGTTTGCAACAACTGCAGCTGGATCTTGGCAATCGAGGCAATGTGCTGTGCATCGAGCGCGTGGAACACTACCGTCTCGTCAATGCGGTTCAGGAACTCTGGGCGGAAGTGGTTCTTGAGCTCGCCCCACACCGCTTCCTTGATGTCGTCCGAGTCCTGCCCCACCATCGCCTGGATCAGGTGCGAGCCGATGTTGCTCGTCATCACGATCACCGTGTTCTTGAAGTCCACGGTGCGGCCCTGGCCATCGGTCAGGCGGCCATCGTCGAGCACTTGCAGCAACACGTTGAACACATCGGGGTGGGCCTTTTCCACCTCGTCGAGCAGCAGCACGCTGTAGGGCTTGCGACGCACGGCCTCGGTCAGGTAGCCGCCCTCTTCATACCCTACGTACCCGGGCGGTGCGCCGATCAGGCGGGCCACGGAGTGCTTCTCCATGAACTCGCTCATGTCGATGCGGATCAGGTGGTCCTCGCTGTCGAACAGGAAGCCAGCCAGCGCCTTGCACAGCTCGGTCTTGCCCACGCCGGTGGGGCCGAGGAACAGGAACGAGCCGGTGGGGCGGTTCGGGTCCGACAGGCCCGAACGCGAGCGGCGGATGGCATTGGCCACGGCGGCAATCGCCTCTTGCTGACCCACCACACGCTCGTGCAGTTTGGCCTCCATCTGCAAGAGCTTGTCTTTCTCACCCTGCATCATCTTGGCCACAGGTATGCCCGTGGCGCGGCTCACCACCTCGGCGATCTCTTCAGCGCCCACTTGCGTGCGCAGCAGGCGGCGCGTGGCGAGCGTACCGTCCTTGCCAGCCTCTTGTGCCTGCGCTTCTTTCAGTTGTTTTTCCAGGTCGGGCAGCTTGCCGTATTGCAGCTCGGCCACCTTGTTGAAGTCGCCCTTGCGGGTGAATTCTTCGATCTGGAACTTGAGCTTGTCGATGGCTTCGCGCACATGGGCGCTGCCTTGTGCCTGGGCCTTTTCGGACTGCCAGATCTCGTCGTAGTCGGCAATTTCCTTTTGCAGCTTGGCGATCTCTTCTTCGATGAGCGCAAAGCGTTTTTGCGAGGACTCGTCCTTCTCGCGGCGCACGGCCTCGCGCTCGATCTGCAGCTGGATCAGGCGACGGTCAAGCTTGTCCATCACCTCGGGCTTGGAGTCCATCTCGATCTTGATCTTCGACGCCGCCTCGTCGATCAAATCAATCGCCTTGTCGGGCAAGAAACGATCCGTGATGTAGCGGTTGGACAGCTCCGCCGCAGCCACGATGGCCGGGTCGGTGATGTCCACACCGTGGTGCACTTCGTACTTTTCTTGCAAGCCACGCAAGATGGCAATCGTCGCCTCCACGCTGGGCTCTCCCACGAGGATCTTCTGGAAGCGCCGCTCCAGCGCGGCGTCCTTTTCGATGTACTTGCGGTACTCGTCGAGCGTGGTCGCGCCCACGCAGTGCAGTTCGCCGCGCGCCAGGGCGGGCTTGAGCATGTTGCCCGCATCCATCGCCCCCTCGCCCTTGCCTGCGCCCACCATGGTGTGCAGCTCGTCAATGAAGACAATGGTCTGGCCCTCGTCTTTGGCCAACTCGTTGAGTACGCTTTTCAGCCGCTCTTCAAATTCGCCCCGGAACTTGGCGCCTGCCAGCAACGCAGCCATGTCGAGGGACAGCACACGCTTGCCCTTGAGCGACTCGGGCACCTCTCCCGCGACGATGCGCTGGGCCAGGCCTTCGACGATCGCGGTTTTTCCCACGCCCGGTTCGCCGATCAGCACGGGGTTGTTCTTGGTGCGGCGCTGCAGCACCTGGATGGCGCGGCGGATCTCGTCGTCGCGGCCGATCACGGGGTCGAGCTTGCCCATGCGGGCGCGCTCGGTCAGGTCCAGGCAGTATTTGGCCAGGGCGCCGCGCTGGCCCTCGGCCTCGGCGCTGTCCATCTTCTGGCCGCCGCGCACGGCTTCAATGGCGGCTTCCAGACTCTTGCGCGTCAGGCCATTGTCCTTGGCAATCTTGGCGGCGTCGCCCTTGCTGTCGATCAGGGCGAGCAAGAAAAGCTCGCTGGCGATGAACTGGTCACCGCGCTTGATGGCTTCCTTTTCGGTGGCCTGCAGGACACGGCCCAGCTCAGGGCCTCCCTGCACCTGATCGTTGCCCTGCACCTGCGGAAGGCGCTTGACAGCCGCCTCAGCACCAGCCAACAGGCCCGGCACATTGGCGCCCGCCCGCTGCAACAGCGCCTTGGGGCCGTCGTCCTGCTGCAGCATGGCTTGGAGCACGTGCACAGGCTCAATGTAGGCGTGATCATTGCCCAGCGCGATGCTCTGGGCATCGCTCAAGGCTTCTTGAAATTTGGTGGTGAATTTGTCGAGACGCATGGTCTAAGTCCTCCGAATTGCACTGAACTTGAGGCAGGACGCACCAAATTTCAAGATAGTGACTACGACGGGAAATTGACCTGTGTCGTTGATTAGTTGCCGCATCCCAGACGATTGCATCGACTCCAAACACTATGACCTCTTCATGGTCCGAGCAGTTTTGCAACAGTTAATAGAGTCTTGTTAATCGAACCGGGGATGAAGCCACGCTGATTGCCCCACATAAGAACGCCCGTGCGAACCCGGCTAGTGCGTGCCGCGATTCCTGCCAGCAACGAGACCACAGGTGTCCTGGCCCAGCACTTTCACGCATTACTGGGCAGACTGCCTGCAAGAGAAAAAGGCGCGAGGCGTTGGAGGACCGCTCGCACACGACGAATCGCCTACAGATCGTCAGCGACAGGGCCATGTGTTGGGCGCTCGCACAACTCAAGTCCTACAAGATGGCAGCCAGTACACACGCCTTGCCCAGAACACTGCACAGGGCCTATCTGATCAGGATCACCAAACTGCGGACCGACGACAGCCGAGAGTTTATAGATTACCTGTTTGCCATCGGGGAACTCGAGCCTGCGACATCAATGAGTTCGATGGGCTGCGCAAGGAGTTTGGCATCGAGCACCGGCTGGCCCAGACCGGGATCCCGAGAACCACTGACATGGTGGGGCGTTTCAAAGTGTGAATAGCGGAGGTTTTGAATACCCACCGATTCAACCCGCTCCGAAGATATGGAGCTGAACTTTCTGAATCGAGTAGCTGTGTACCACTATCAGTTGCCGCGGTCAGCGCTGTGCAGCAAGACGACTATGCCAGGCATGAAAGAGTCGCTTCAGAAACACCCACAGCCATTCCACACACGGCCTCACGATCGCACGAAAACTGCAATTAATTACAAATAACAATCAACGACGGAGAAACCATCAATTCCACAACCACATCAACCTACAGGCCTTCGCCTTCACGCCTCACATCCATATGAATAATTTAATTATTATTAAATTATTCAGAACCAGAACATTCATTTTTGATTGCATTGCTTTCACAAAGCCGAACTCGTCCGGTTCTTGAAAAAGCGACGCCCTTCCTGTATTGACTTGAAGGGATGACTGCAGAGGAAAAAACGACTCTGCCTGCAGTGCTCTCTAGTAAATATCCGGTGGAATTGAATCCAATGAGTGTGAGGGTGCTAGGAATTATTTCGTTGGTTCCTATGCTATCGGCCTTTGCAGGTACCGTGCTGACGAGTGTGTCGGTGCCCGCGGTGTAAGCCTTGTCCTTGTCTACATCAACATAAATGCGCCAACCTCTACTCCAGTCGGCTGCAACCAATGGTTCAACAATGGCTTGTTGATTGTTAGTGATTGCCGCACTGCGCGCCTGTAGCGTTGATACCATCAAGTCACTGGCAGCCTCGCTGACTTTTCGTTGGGCAACACTTCGTTGAAAACTAGGGGCAGCCAGACTGGCCAGTATGGCAATCAAGGCAATGACAACCATCAACTCGATCAGGGTGAATCCTAATATGCCAAGGCGTTGTCGATTCATGGCCAACATTTCTCTGGAATAGTGTCTGACGGCGCTTTTTTGGTGCTTCCATCTACAGTGCAGCCTTTGTCGCCATTGCTATTGACGGACAACATGCTGACAGGGTCACTACCACTGCGGACCGTAGCCTGCAGGTCGACACATTGGTTCAGGGGCAGGTTCGTTCCGCCACTGGTGCACTGAACTGCCGCAATACTGCAAGCACTCTTTGCGAGCGAATCACCTGAGAACGCTTTTGTTTTTGCCGTCGTTGCGCCGTCGGCGAAGGTGACATATTGATTGAATTGACTGAAATATCGTTCCTGTTGCTGCATGGATTGCATTAATCCGCTACGACACTCCGCCCGCCGTCCCTTGCGAATTTGATCGGTGAAAGCAGGGTAGCCGACGGCGGCCAATATTCCGACGATAGCCACAGTTATCATCAACTCTATGAGGGTGAATCCCGTTTCTTTTTTTGATCGATGCATCATTAGTCCTTAAAGTCGCGCACTTCCCGCCAGCTAACCCGCCCAGAGCGGACGGTATCTTGTAGAAGCTGTGAGGATTTGACCTTGGCGATGTTATTCGCACCCGTTAGCTTCGTAGTAGGGCTGATGATCCGCTCTGCAGACGTAAAACTTCTGGCGCCGGATGTATAGCGTGTCGAATAATTACCCCCATCGAGTTCTACACTCAAATAAATGGGAATACCGAGCATGCCTCCACCGGTGCCAAGGTCTACGGGCAGCGCCGGAATGCCTGTGATGGGATTCAAGGTGTAGCTCCGGCCATCACCGTCCCCTGAGCAATCCCCAGTGGGAATTGTCGAATTGATTGTGATGGTCGAGAAGCCCTGCGCGCCTTCCACGGCTATTCGCTCCCGATTCGCAGCAAGATCAAAATACCAGCCCCGCTTTTGCCCAGCGCCCCGCCCCAACGTATAGCTCGTCGTCGGCGGTGTAATGGCCACTGCAGTGGAGCCTTCAGACAGACCGTTGACGGCCAGCGCACTGCGCGTCAGGCCAAAGTCCGAAGTCGCTGTGCCGTTGTCATCCCAGATGCCGTAAATGGATTGAACCCCAGTGGAGGTGGCGTCGGTCTTTTCCATAAACTTGCCCGTGCCCACTACAACCATATTGGCACCTTGACCGGTGTTGGCGATCATGGGCGGCGTGGTGATGGGTTGGCGCGCCCCTGAAGGCGCCGTGGCCGTGAACATCGGCGTAGTTCCGCCTCTGAGAATCTTTCCATCAGTGATATTTTGTGCATTCAGCCCCTCGCTCAGATCCAGCTTCCAAAGCTGGCCTTGCAAATCGCCTGCGTACAGAGCGGTGACTTCGCCCTGGGTACCGAGCAAAACGCCAGGATTGGCCAAACCATTTGCCGTCGTCGTGTTATTGGCTGGCACGGCAATCTTGAAATAATTGGTTCCTTCTGCCCAGGCAACACCCGTAGCCTTGTCGAGGCTCAGGAAGAAAATGGCTTGCGAGCCATCGCTTTGATAGCGACCGGTACCGTCATTTACGTAGTTGTTGTATCCGCTGCTGACAGCGATGAACCACTTGTAGGTGGGGGAGCCTCCAGAGGTCGTAGCAGGAATCTTGACCTTCACCAACTGGGGTTGGGTCAGCACATTGCCCATCGTGGGGTCGTCTTGGTCAGTAAACTCAAAGAGCACTTTGCTCTGATCCGTCGAGCCATCTTCAAAGTGGTCTGGATCGGTTACATCCAGCGCAAAAACCCCCTGGGCTCCCCCGCCCATACCGCTGGCCAGAACCGTGCGCCATTTCGTTCCAATTTTGGCCTCGCCGACGCTTGGTACGCCATCCACGAAAGGTGTATGTTGGTAACTGGGATTCGTCAATCGGTTGAGTGTCGTGGCCACCGCCAAGGGCACATATGCAAACAGTTCCTTCCCGTCACTAGCCCGAAGTGCGTGCAACATACCGTCGTTGGCGCCCACATAAACCGTTGCGGTCCGCGAGGCGACCGACTGCACAAAAGTCGGATAGTCGCTATCCCCCTTAATGTTCTCGTCAACTTCCTTCTTGAATACAGGTCCGGAGTTGATGATGTCGCCCATTACACTCGCGCGGCGCCGAAAGGCGTTGGTCGTTGCATTCTCTTGCGTGCGGACTCCGCGTAAATAGTCAATCCGTTGCTCGCCCAGACTATCAGTACTGTTGTCGGCTGGATTCTTGTTCAGAGCGTTTCGCATCACGGTATCGAACTGACTCAGATTGGCAGAGGTGAAAGCAATGCCTGGACTTGCACTTGTTTCACGCCTGTAGGTGAAAATCCTCCGCTCGGCAGGCTTGAGGTAAGGATCGGCTGATGTGTCTGCTGAGGTGAGAATAGAACCGGCAGTCAAAATCTGGCCCGCATCCCAAGTAACGGTGGGTAGAGATTCGATGGCGTTTGTGGCGGTATTCAGTTTAAGCCCCGACTTGATGACCGTGCCGGACCAATCCCCCGAGCTGAAGCTGGGTGAATAAAAATCTCCGTTGGGCGAGCGAGCCGTAAAGCGCTGAGAACTGACAGCGGATGCCGAGATCGTGCCACTTTGCGAGCTGACAGCACCGAAGAATTTGCGAATACCTGCGATCATGCGTTGCGCCTGACTGGCCAGCACATAGCCATCAGGGATCGTCGCCGCTGCGGGGTCTTCCCACTCCTTGTTGCTCACCGAGCCGCCCGAAGTTTTGAACGGATTACCATCTTCGTTGGCGTCGTTAAACCAGCCGTACTTCCCTGCAAGGAAGAAAGAGCTGTTGCGTGGTTTGATACCACGGGTGTTGGCATCAATAGAGCCATTCCCACCCTCGTCGACGTCAATGGTAAACGTCTTAACACGAATGTCTTTCATGCTCTGGGCTGTGCCATCGACCGTTTTAGTATCTAGGCGTATTGATTGCGTGTTAGCCCAATAAGCTGCGCCGGCCCAGTAATATGCACTGGACGATGAACCCGTGGCTTTCGTATCCAGTGACGTGTTACCTGCCACCACATTGGGATTTCCCAAGGTATTTTGTGCCCTGCCCAGTGCATCCGTGTAACTGGCGCTGGTTCCGGTTTCAAATCCGGTCAACAGCCTGGTCCAGTCCACGGCATTGAATGTTTGAGAAGACGACCCCCCGGGAATCGGCTCAGCTGCCCTCACGGGGTCGGTCGTGGTCTCATTCACACCTATGGGCGATTTGTGCCCTGGGAGTTGTTTGTCGTAATGGGTGTTGACATCACCAATAGTGAGAATAAAGTTACGCCGCTGGCAAGCATTTTGAACAGGGTCGGTCCACGAGGTATAAATTGGAAAATTGTCGTAACCCGCAGTGGACAAACTGCTCACGGCTGTGCTGGTAGGTTGAAGGCCTTGAAAATAACGCAGTGCTTCGTAATAAAGCTCACCCACCGGGTCGTTGCTTTTGTATTTACCGGTCTTCCCGAACTTGTTCAGATAATTGGCGACACCACTGATGCCGTAGGTGGCATCGTTGAGTGGGTTGGTGATGAACACCCCCGTGCTCGCGTCCCACTCGGCCTGGGAATTTGACTGAATGACGCCGCTGGTATCCCGATATTTGTTGCCCAAGAACTTCATGGGGGCGCGCAGCACGCCGCCGTAGCGGCCATTGCCATCTTCCATGGCGTAACCAAAGGCCGACACACGGACGCCCTCTGCTTTGCGCTGGAGTTCACCCACAGGCTTGTAGTTGCCAGACCCCGCCGTGTCATCCGGATAGCGCTTGCAAAGCTTCACGCCGTCGGAGTCCTGGCGGGTGGCAGCCTCGGTGCTATCGCACACTTGCACATTGGCCTTCATCCGTACCTGTTTCGTGCCGTAGACGCGATATATCGTGTACAGGCTCATCTGGTACCAGGTTGGAATTTCCTCATAATAGTTATATACAGGCGTTACCGTGTATTCTTTGTACGTGGGTACTAAGGTGTACAGTCGGTACGTATTGACCGTTATATTAGTCCCGTTGCCCGGATTGCATGTGTCACTTGTGAAGTTAATCCTCAATCTCACGTTGGCCGTGCTACTCCCTGAGCCTGTGGTGCACACCCGGTGCTGCGCATTGTGGGCAAACGTGCCCGCCGCTCCATTGGGCCCCCAATTGGAGCTATTGAGTTCTTGCTGAATACCTTCGTAAAAGGGAGTTCCGTGGCTACCCGAGTTGGCAACCCAAATCGTTCCTTGTTGTGTTCGGTCGGGTGCACCAACAGGAGGCACGGTAGTCACGAGATTACCAGTCGGCGTGTATGTCGTGCCTACTTGCGGGTCGCCAGGGCGTTGTGGGGTCGGCCCCGTAGAAACAACCGTTGTGTTGCGTGGGGTCGGCGTCACTGCCTCAGGCACCAAAGTCCCCGCATTGGGATCTGAACCGCTGGGCATGACGGTGGTTGTGGCTTGTGGTTGGGTGCGTCGCCATTCTTTTTTCCCCGCAGGGTCCACCACGTACACCGTCGTAGAGGTGTTGGTCGGAGGAGTTATAAAACCTTGCTCGGTGTAAGCACTACTGGTGTCTGCGATCACCGGGCCGAAGGCGTTAGTACTCCCCGGTGTTGCACAAGAACCGCCTGTGGAAGCATTACCAACCAAGAGCAAATCATCGCAAGAGTTGAAATACACCGTCCCGACGTAGTTGGTCGCCGCGCCAGGGGTTAGAAACTGGGGTGTCACCAAGCCGACCAAACTGGCTGGAACCTCCTTCTGCGGGAAGTAAGAGGCGTTGCGAATACCATTAAAGTTTGTCGGCAAAAACGCACGCCCTAGGACGGTCTGGCTGGCTGTATCCAGCACACGGTTGCCCCCCGTCAGCGCATAGCGCAGCAGGTCAATGGAGGATGTGGCTGCATAATTGAGCACATTTCCGCTGTAGCTAGCACCACCAGAGCAGTAATTGCTGCTATCGACCGTGCCAACGCGGCGAAAATAATTGCCAGCCAAAGTACTAGTATCGGACACATCACCATATTGGTAGCAGCCTTTGGGATCCCAGTAACCAAGGTACTCTTGGTTGTGATCGTATGACCCCGCACGATAGGCCGCGCCAGCGGTGGGAAACTCGACCGACAGCGCCAGGGCCACATTCACGGCCTGGGTTGTTACGGCCAAAGGCCCCACACTGAGATCCACGGCAGGCATGGGAGTGGTCTGTGCGCCGCTTCCGGCAACAAAGATGGTGACAACGGCTGCACCAATCAATGCGAATTTTTGTTTGTTGTTCATGGCTTCAGCATCCTGGCACATCGGGTTTGTAAACAACACCTTGCAACATGACTTGGGTCTTCTTGTTCAAACCGTAGCCTAAGCTAGTAATCAAAAAGGCCGTTTCATTCGTGCCTTTGGGGCGGGGATAAGAAATAACCTCAATGATGTACCTTGGCTTCTGGGCGGGTAGTGCACTGTTATCGGTTGCAAAACCAGTTTCGCGTCCGCCCGTGTATTCACCCAGCGTGACATAGTGGCGCGAACTGCCGGTTTCTTCAAAGTCAATGGACTTGTACAGGGGTTGGTTAGTAGAGTTAGTGCAAAACCCGCGGTTTGCATCCGTATTCCCACAGCCTTCTGTAAAAAGTGAAACCTGTTTGCTCGCTGTGGCGCAAACCCGGCTGTTGGTCGCCGTATTTGGGCCCATCAGATCAATTTCTGCATCGCCGAGGGCAGCTTCAGCCGCTTGGAATGCAATCTGCCTATCCCGGTCATTGCGGGACGATTTTTCGCCCAACAAAGTCAGGCGTGCGCCAAACGCTGCCATCAGAAAAATGGCGCTCATCAAAATGAGCACCACCACGAGTGATACGCCATGTTGGGAGGGACGATTCCCCATAGGATTGGATTTCATTGGGATCACGTGTTCAGTTTTGGGGATTGCGCAGCGTGAATGTCGCGTTGAAGGTGCGCCGCAGGCGCCCATCAGCAGGCGGTGTGAAAATCAGCGCCGCTTCAGTGCTACTTCCAGTAAATGTCGCTCCAAGGGGATACAGCTTGTTTTCATTGGCTGTGGCGGATGCTCCCTGATATCCTTGACTGCTGCCAGGCGGCCCCCGCAGAACAAACCCCACACGAACCGCAGATACCTGCGTCCAGTTGGTAACGTCGTTTGCACTGACCCACTTTTCGGGTACGGAGTTGGCATTGACATCAAGACCGTACATCACTTGAAAGGATTCCACGCCTTTGATAATAGGTTGAGTGTTCCGGCTGGGTGAAGCAGGATCTCCGCGTGAAATGCACTGCAGTGATGGCTCCCCTGTGCTGTCGACCTTCACCCAGAAAAGACTCACGGCCACGTCGCTCAGATCATTAGGGAGAAGTGGCGCCGTCTGGGCGACCCCTTGGCAATCGATCATCGAGCCATCAGCTTTTGTGCGATCACTCTGGAGGCTCGCCCCATGAAATCTGAAGGCAAGCGTGTCGCTGCTGTTGTAGCCGCCATTGTCATTGGTGCCATCATCGTTGACGCTTGTAACGCTCGCGACCTTGGCATTATTGGCACCCCGGACTGAGGGAAACAAGCTGGTATTGGTGGCGTACGTATCCGTCCAGCGCAAGCCATATCCCTCAGGATAATTTTCATATCCCGCCTGGCGTGCGGCCTGACCAATAACTTCAAGAGCAAAACGCCCATTATCTTGGAGCTCTTGCCCCGCATCAACGGTGCGATAGCTGGAAATACCAACGGTATAGAGTCCGACTGCAGCTAAAGTGATCAAGCTGGCCAACACCAGCGAAACCATCAGCTCCACCAAGGTCAGACCTTGCTGGGTGATACGAGCAGGATATTTCATCGCATCAATCCGTGAAGTCTTTTTGATTGCCGAAAACCGTCATTACGATTCTCGGGCGGTTCTCGGCAGCGATAGTTTGTTGGGTCTGGTCAGCCTTGTCAGCTTTTCCGGCCCAGCCAATCTTGACCATCAGCATGTCGCCTTGATCGTCGCAAGCCCAGTGATACAGACCTGAACTGGTGCCAGAAGTATCTTTTGGCGCACTGTCGCGACAGATTACGGCTCGCCCCCCTGGAAGCTCTGTAGTGACGCGGTTTTTCCACTCCTTAAGCATGAATGCCGCCAACTCGCTGGACGTGCATGTGGCGCCGGAACTCTGGCAATTGACGGTTGTCGTGTCAGCAGTATTCGTATCCAAGCTGCTAAGCACATTGCTCCCCTCGGAGGTCGATAGGTCGGCAGAGCGCAGCATCTGGGTAATTTCTTCATAATCCCGGATGAGCTGAGTAGCGACACTGGCCTGAGCAGTGAATTGATTGCTCCGCATTGTCGCCAACTGCAGACCAGCAGCCCCCAGCAATCCGATACCAAAAACAACTATGGATACCAATATTTCAATCAAAGAGAATCCACTTTCCCTGTTGACTGAACCACGCGATATTGAAGACGCTTTCATGTGTATGTGCCGCATCGTGCCAGTCTACGGACACCTCACCGAAGAATCGATGGGCATTCGACGAGCGGCCACCAAGAGGTGCTGGGCGGCGGAAGCGAACGTCAAAGTCTTGGCTCCAACCCATGCAAGCACTGGGCCTTAGAGATCTGCATGCCGCCGAATATGGACCCCCACTTGTAGAAGGTGGCGTTGCGGAAGCCCCCCATTGGTGCAAAGTTCTCTGATAGCCATGCCCGACTCCGCCTGCCGCAGGGACCAAATGATCTGTCCCTCGCTGCACTTATTCTTCTTCCCCTCCATCATTCTCCGGATGGTGGGCTGAATTGATTCACAGATGGGGAGGCCCGAGGGGTAGTGAGTTACCCCGACTGTCTGAGGGTGGGTATAGCGTGCTTACCGAGCTTGACGACGAGCTCGACGGTTCGAGACGAGTCCGTCGGAGTCAATCAACCATCTCCTGGCAGTCACATTTTTCGTCCTCCCCCCACACCCTCAAAAGAGGAGGCCTCAGTACTAGAACGTCCCGCTCTTCGCTTACTGGAGACCGGCAGGAAGTTCCACTGAACCCTCGTTTGTCCGTATGACGAAGAAGGTAGCGTGAATCGTCTGTCGATATTGGGCAGCGCCTTGTTCAATCAGCTCATCGGGGATGAGCTAGGGTGGAAACAACCCGGAGGCGAAACGATTGCCGTGTGCACCAAAGACATCCTTGATCAGCCGGAAAGCGAAGTCGAACTCCACCTCATTGGGGCTATTACCCGTGCTTTGCCGAAGCAACGGCCGAAAGCCTGTTTGGCATTGTTCGCATCTACAGACACAATGGCGCTCGCCATCACCATGCCACAACCCACCGAAACCCCGCCCCCTACCGACGCATTTGACCCGGATTCGACCTTGGCGTTCCAGCGTCGGATGGAACGCGCGCCCGAGTGGTTTTGCTCTTTTCTAGCGGGCAACAGCAGGGAGAAGAGCCGCCTGCGTCGCGAGATGGCCACCATGAGGGGCTCGGTGGTCTGGTTGGTGCAACAGCGCCGCCAGGGCACCTGGAGTGCCGAGGAGCGGGCCCATTTGCGCGATGTGATGCGGTCGGCTTCTTCGGTCAGCCCTTATCTCTTCATCTGGGTGATCCCCGGTTCGATGCTGCTGCTGCCGTTCATGGCTTGGTTTCTGGACAAGCAACGCAAACGCCGGGAGCGCAAACTTTTGCGGTAGTACCGCTCTCGCCCCAAGGGCGTAGCTCGCCGCCGAAGGCAACCGCACTGAAGAGCGCGAGAGGTTCAGGCCCAGTTGCTTGTGATGACGACCAGCATGCCTGCCCCCACCAGCCCGAGCTGCCAGCGCAAGGCCGTGGACCAGGATGGCACATGCCGCTCCACCCGCAGATACAGCAAGCGGCCAGCTGCTAACGACAGCAAAAATGCCAGCAGCATGCCCACCGCATTCAGTATTGGCGAAGTGGGCCAGAGGTGGCTGACGACAGCGTTGACCAGCAAGCACACCGCAAAGTGCACCAAGAACACCGAATACGACATCTGGCCGAGCTTGACCAACGGCGACACGCCATGCAACGCGCGCACGCGGGCTGAACGCATGGCAACCACCATGCACAGGGCCGTGACCGCTGCTACGGCGATGCGGGCACGGAAGTCCACCACCAGCGCCCCTCCCGCCAACAGCGCCATGACGCCTATCCACGCCTGCGCTCGGGGCGCTTGTGTCGCCCAGTAGGCCAGCATGCCCAGCCCGTAGGCCCCAAAAAAGTACAGCGCCCACATGTCCAACCCCGCCATCCGGTTGAACACCCACAACGAGGCAGCAGCCATTGCCAGCACCAGCCCCTGCGACAGGGCCGCCGCATGGTGCCGCGCCCAGGGCGCAGGCAGCGCCCGCACGCCAGCTAGCATAAGCACTGTTAGCGCAAAGAGCTGGAAATCGACGGCCACATACCAGACCCCGGCAGACAACGCACCCTCACCCACGATGTCCTGTAGCAGTAGGGCGTTTGCCAGCAGCTGGGACAAGGTGGGCTGGTCCGGCACCGAGTGGTGCTCCAGCCAAGGTCGCACGAGGGCGGAGACAACCACCGCCAGCATCAAGGCGACGGCATAAGGCACCACCAGCCGCACAAAGCGCTTCGTAATGGCTGTGCCAGCATGATCAAACCGCGCCAAGCCCTTTGGCGCCAGGCTGGCGGCTGCCAAATACCCGCCGAGCACCAGAAACACCTGCACCGCCATGCGCCCATAGTCATACAGCCAAGCCATCAGGGCGGGGGCCAGGGGATGGGCGATGTCGGACATCGGGCCGTAGAAGGCCAGGTGATGCCACACAATGGTGGCGCAAGCCATGCCCTTGACCATATCGATCAGGGGAGTGCGGGATGTGGACGAAGACATGTGATGCGGTGTGAACTCCGGCAGGCAAGGCGCCGCCGGATATCCAGATCCACCCGAGCCAGCCCTGTCTTTTGCATCAAACGCCAAGACGGACTCACGCGGGATTGGAGTAACAAAACCTGCTATTGTCCTCCGTCAAAGGATTTTTTGCACGGCTGTGGTGTCGCCAGCTGGTCTTCCATCAGCCGCAAAGGGCCAAATAACCCGCACCGCGCCCGCACCGCGCCTGCATGCGCCTCTGTCGCTCCACACGTTTCGGCCCTCAGTAGCGCAGGCTGCCTTCCGCATCGACGATGGCCAGCTCGACGTAGGTCGAGCCATTGTGATTGCGCGGTGAATACTTCACACTGAAACGGCCAAAGGCAATTTCACCCGCGTCTTCCATCGTTTTGGTGAACGACTCGGTGGTCAGGTTGCGCCCCGCGCGGCGTAGCCCTTCCACCAGCAAGCGTGCGTGGACAAAGCCTTCGAACTGGGAGGCCGAGGGTTGGGCGCCGGGCGACTTGGCGCGCAGCAGGCTCAGATATTCGGCCACCACCGGGATGGTGGTGTTGCGCAGCGAAGGCATGATCTGCGCGAGGATGATGCCCCGCGCCTTGTCCTTGAGTTCGCGCTGGATCACGTCCATGCTGGCCACCGAAAACCCGTAGTAGGCAGGCCGCGCTGCCGTGGCCTGCACAGCCTTGATGTAGCTGGTGAAGGTGGTGCCGCCCGTGGCCACGATCACAGCCTGAGGCTGAGCCTTCTCGGTGGCCTGTGCGGCTGCGGCAAAGTCGGGCTGCTTGGGGTCCACCTTGATCTCGGCCAGGAAGGGCAGCTTCTCCTCTTCCGATGCTTTCTTGAGCTCGCCCGCCAGTGTCTTGCCCAGGCCATCGTCCTGAAAGAACACGGCTACACGGGTGATGCCTTGCTGGCGCAGTTGCGACACGATCTTGCTGGCCTCGTTCGCATAACCTGCGCGCACATGGAACACATAGGGATTGAACGTCTCACGGAACACCGAGGCGCCCGTGACGGGGCCAAACAGCAGGGTGCGCTGCTCCTTGATCAACGGCAGGATGGCTGCCGTCTGGGCGGTGCCGGTGCTGTGGAAGATCATGAACACCTTGTCGTTCTCCAGCAGCTGGCGTGTGTTGTCCACGGCCTTCTGTGGGTCAAACGCGTCATCCAGCGTGGTGTAGCGGATCATGCGGCCATGCACGCCGCCCTGCGCATTCACCGCGTCGAACAGCAGCCTCGAACCCTCACCATATTGCGCCGTCTGCGGTCCCAGCGGGCCCGACAGCACCGCCGAGGCCCCCAGGCGGATTTCATCGGCCGACACGCCTTCATTGCGGGCGTGTACCAAGGTGGTGGCGCACATGGCCAGCAGACATAGAAAAGCACGGAACATCAGCCATCTCCCTCGCAACACGGCGGCAAAACCAATGATTTCACATTGGTTTTTGATTATTTTTCATCACCATTATCTGCAGAGGCCTGCGCCACTTCACGGGGGTTTCCCCTCAGATACACCGCAGCACAGGCCCCCAAAAAACATTCGCCCGCCATGTGCTGCAGCACATGGCGGGCGAAACAGCCTTCAAGGGGCGGCGCCCGGCACAGTGACCCTGGGGACAGGGGCCACCGCACCGTCGCACAGCGCCATTTCAGAGCTTGAGGCGGGCGCGCGCTGCCTCGTACTCGCTGCGCAGCTTGGCAACCAGTTCGGCGGTGCTGGTCACGGCGCCGATAGAGCCGATGCCCTGGCCGCAGCCCCAGATGTCTTTCCAGGCCTTCTTGGCATCGCCGCCAAAGTTCATCTTGCTGGGGTCGGACTCGGGCAGGTTGTCCGGATCCATGCCTGCCGCACGGATAGAGGGCGCCAGGTAGTTGCCATGCACACCGGTGAACAGGTTGCTGTAAACGATGTCATCCGAGTTGCCTTCCACGATGGCCTGCTTGTACGCGTCGCTCGCGCGGGCTTCGTGCGTGGCGATGAAGGCCGAGCCGATGTAACCAAAGTCCGCGCCCATGGCCTGAGCGGCCAGCACCGCGCCGCCGCTGGCAATGGAACCGCTGAGCGCCAGCGGGCCATCAAACCACTGGCGGATCTCTTGGATCAGCGCGAACGGGCTCTTGGTGCCCGCATGTCCGCCCGCCCCCGCAGCTACGGCGATCAGGCCGTCAGCCCCCTTCTCGATCGCCTTGTGCGCGAACTTGTTGTTGATGATGTCGTGCAGCACCACGCCGCCCCAGGCATGCACGGCCTGGTTCACGTCCTCACGCGCGCCCAACGACGTGATGATGATTGGCACCTTGTACTTGGCGCACACCTGCATGTCGTGCTCCAGCCGGTCGTTGCTCTTGTGCACGATCTGGTTGATGGCAAAGGGCGCTGCGGGCTTGTCGGGGTTGGCCTTGTTGTAGGCGGCCAGGGTCTCGGTGATCTCGGCCAGCCATTCGTCCAGCAGTTCGGCAGGACGAGCATTGAGCGCGGGCATGGAGCCCACGACACCGGCCTTGCACTGCTCGATCACGAGCTTGGGGTTGCTGATGATGAACAGCGGCGACCCGATGACGGGCAGCGACAGGTTTTGCAACACGGGAGGCAGTTTGGACATGGCTACAACTTCCAGAACAAAATAGGGATGAAATAGCCCGGATGCGCTAGTGAATTATGCGTCCGCAGCTATCATTTTTATATCAAGGCCCCTGCCCTGCAGGCGGCCTGTCTCCTCATAACACGCCAGTCCTTCAGAAGGCTTCCAGCGCCAGCTCGGTCACGCTGGCCGCGCCTTCCACAATGCTGTCGCGCAGGCCCGGGGCCTTCACCAGGATGTGGTCGGCATAGAACTGCGCCGTGGTGATTTTTGCGCGCATGAAGGCTTCGTCCTGTCCCTTGTGCAACAGGTCCTGCGCCACCAGCAGGCTGCGGGCCAGTTGCCAGCCCGCCACCACATTGCCTGCCAGCATCAGGTAAGGCACGCTGCCCGCAAACACGGCGTTGGGCTGGGCCTTAGTGCCCCCGGCCACAAAGTCGATCACATCCAGCAACGCCTTGCGCGCCGCCGTGAGGCGCTTCGCCACAGCCAGCGCAGCAGGCGTGCCGCTGGCCAGCAGGTCGGCCTCGGTCTTCTCGATCTGCGCAGCAATGCCCTTGGCCGTCTGGCCGCCATCGCGCGCCGTCTTGCGGCCCACAAGGTCATTGGCCTGGATGGCGGTGGTGCCTTCGTAGATGGTCAGGATCTTGGCGTCGCGGTAGTACTGGGCTGCGCCGGTTTCCTCGATGAAGCCCATGCCGCCGTGCACCTGCACGCCCAGGCTGGTCACTTCCAGGCTGGTCTCGGTGCTGTAGCCCTTGACCAGCGGCACCATGAATTCATAGAACGCCTGGTTCTGCTTGCGCGTGTCCGCATCGGGATGGTGGTGCGCGGCGTCAAACGCAGCAGCGGCCACGGTGGCCATGGCGCGGCAACCCTCGACGGTGGCGCGCATGGTCATGAGCATGCGCTTCACATCGGGGTGGTGAATGATGGCGGCGCTGGCGTTGATGCTGCCGTCCACGGGGCGGCTTTGCACGCGGTCTTTGGCGTACTGCACGGCCTTCTGGTAGGCACGCTCAGAGATCGCAATGCCCTGCATGCCCACAGCGTAGCGGGCCGCGTTCATCATGATGAACATGTATTCGAGGCCGCGGTTTTCCTGGCCCACCAGGTAGCCCACGGCGCCGCCATGGTCGCCAAACTGCAGCACGGCGGTGGGCGAGGCCTTGATGCCCAGCTTGTGCTCGATGCTCACGCAATGCGCATCGTTGCGCGCGCCCAGCGTGCCGTCTTGGTTGACCATGAACTTGGGCACCACAAACAGGCTGATGCCCTTCACGCCTTCGGGCGCGCCCTGCACGCGGGCCAGCACCAGGTGCACGATGTTCTCGGCCATATCGTGCTCACCATAGGTGATGAAGATCTTGGTGCCGAAGATCTTGTAAGTGCCATCGGGCTGCGGCTCGGCACGTGTACGCACCAGGGCCAGATCCGAGCCCGCCTGCGGTTCGGTCAGGTTCATGGTGCCGGTCCACTCGCCGGTCACCAGCTTCTCCAGGTACGTGGCCTTGAGCTCGTGGCTGCCAGCCGTCAGCAGCGCCTCGATAGCGCCGTCGGTGAGCAGCGGGCACAGCGCAAAGCTCATGTTGGCGCTGTTGGTCATCTCGATGCAGGCCGCGCCGATGGTCTTGGGCAGGCCCTGACCACCGAAGTCGGCGGGGTGCTGCAGGCCTTGCCAGCCGCCTTCGCCATATTGACGGAAGGCTTCCTTGAAGCCGGGGGTAGTGGTGACCACGCCGTCTTTCCAGCTCGACGGGTTCTTGTCGCCTTCCCAGTTGAGCGGCGACAGCACCCCTTCATTGAACTTGGCGCACTCTTCCAGCACGGCGGCGGCCGTGTCCAGCCCGGCGTCTTCAAAACCGGGGATTTGCGCGATCTGTTCAATGTTGGCCAGGTGCTCGATGGCGAACAGCATGTCCTTGACGGGGGCGGTGTAGCTCATGGGTGTCTCCGGGAAAGCAAAATTTCGTCAAAAAAAAGGCATCGCGAGCGATGCCTTTGTGCGCACAGGGGCGTTCTTACAGGGCCTTGACCAATTCCGGCACAGCCGCGAACAGATCCGCTTCCAGCCCATAGTCAGCCACGCTGAAGATCGGGGCCTCAGGGTCCTTGTTGATCGCCACGATCACCTTGGAGTCCTTCATGCCCGCCAAGTGCTGGATGGCACCCGAGA